>FWPV01000460.1_pt1 | contig 128946 bp, 110 predicted proteins | sample 2228371 | NCBI WGS metagenome assembly FWPV01 (sample SAMEA103939776, study PRJEB20133) | metagenome | reverse complement strand
GCCAGCGCCGATGATACTCCCGGGGCGACCCGGCGGGAAAGTAGGCCATCGCCAGCAGGCTGTTTGTGCTTTTTCTACCCCCTTTCCCCTTTTCGACAGCAGCATCCACGCCGGTTTTCACCCCCTGTGAAACCTGTCTATCACTCAATCCGATCAAATCTTTGCAAAACCTATTCACTTAGCTTATTCTAGATGCCCAGTGCATGAGGTACTTTGCGCCATGGCCGACAGCACGTGGCGCGCGGCAGCCAGAAAAGCGACCGTGATTAACCAGCCATGCCACTGCCCGGTTGCACAGACCTGTGACTATCCTGAGATCTAACAGGGACATGCTCTCACTTGGTGAGCAGACATGCCTGTTTTGATAGCGGCTCTCGCGTTTTGAGCAGCCAGACTTCATATCATAAGGGGTAACGCTTATGCAATACATGGAAGTCACTTCGTTTGAGTGGGCAATGGTCTTTGCCGTACTTGGTACAGCCGTGCTTGCCCTTCTCTATGCCGGGTTGCTGGCCCGGCAGATTCTTGCCTATGATAAGGGCACACCTGCCATGCAGACTATCTGGCAGGACATCAAGCGGGGCGCCAATATGTACCTGCGCACACAGATCAGGACTATTGCGGTCATGATCGCCTTCCTGACTGTGCTGATGTTCTTCAGCGTCTTCCTGGTGCGGCCCACGCCGGAGGCTCAGGAGATTTATGGCGACAGCGCGCGGACTGTGATCGCTTTTGCCCGTGCCGGCGCGTTTCTGATGGGGTCCACCTTCTCTGCACTGGTGGGGTACATCGGCATGAACATGGCGGTGCAGGGCAATGTGCGTGTGGCGGCAGCCTCACGCGTGAGTTATGGCGAGGCGCTCAAGATCGCCTATCGGTCAGGCACCATCACCGGCATGCTCACCGATGGCCTGGGCCTGCTGGGCGGTACGCTGATCTTCATCATCTTCGGCAAGGCTGCGCCCGATGTGCTGCTCGGTTTTGGCTTTGGCGGCACCTTGATCGCCCTTTTTATGCGTGTGGGGGGAGGCATCTACACCAAGGCTGCCGACGTCGGCGCCGACCTGGTTGGCAAGGTTGAGGCGGGCATGGAAGAGGATGACCCCCGGAACGCCGCCGTGATCGCCGACCTGGTGGGCGACAATGTGGGCGACTGTGCTGGTATGGCCGCCGACATCTTCGAGAGCTACGAAGTGACCGTGGTCTCCAGCCTTATCCTCGGCCTGGCCCTGGCCCAGATCACCGGGAACCTGCACTGGATCATCGTCCCGCTACTGATCCGCGGAGTGGGTGTCATCAGCTCCATCATCGGTACCTATGCGGTGTCGCTGTGGCGTAACACCGATGCCGAGGATGCGATGTACAAGAGCTATGAGCTCTCCAGTGTGATCACAATCACCTCCGCTTTCCTGATCTCCTACTTCTATGCTGGCGACCTGCGCATGGGCGTTATGAACGCAGTGGGTGTGGCGCTGGCTGTGGCTTTTAACCCCCTGACAGCCTATGCGACCAGCGCGAACAGCAAGCGTGTTCAGAATATCTCGGCGGCCACCCGTTTTGGCCCTGCCCTGGTCATCCTTGAGGGGATGAGCCTGGGATACCTCTCCAGTGTGTGGGCTGTGGCGGTGATCGTGCTGAGCGTCTCCGCCTCGATCCTGATTTACTCGGCGGCCCTCCCGGCAGGGATCGCCCCCATTGTGCTGTATGTGGGTGCTGGGCTGGCTGTCGTTGGTGCGATCTTCCAGGCAGTGCGTCACAAGCACTGGATCCACGGCCTGATCTTCGGGATGTGGACGCTGGTGGCGACCTTCTTCCTCTACAGCATGGAGCCAGTTGGTACCGGCAGCGAGGCCTTCACCTACATCCTCTTTGGCGTCAGCATGATCGGGGTGGGTATGCTCTCCCACACCGGCAACAACGTCAGTATGGATACATTCGGGCCCATCGCCGATAATGCCAACGGCATCGGCGAGGTGGCCGGAATGGAAGCTCAGCAGCGCCAGATTATGGCCGACCTGGATGCCGCGGGCAACACGACCAAGGCCATCACCAAAGGTGTGGCGATTGGCTCTGCGGTAATCGCTGCTCTTTCGCTCTATGGCGCATTCTTCACCGACATCAAACGCGTATGGCCTGCTGAGCGCGGCGTCTTCCAGGAGGTCGTCAATCTGACCAACCCGACGGTGTTCGTTGGCCTGTTGATCGGTGGGATGCTTCCGCTGCTGTTCGGCGGCCTGCTGATTAAGGCGGTTAACCGTGCGGCTTCGCAGATGATGAACGAAGTGCGCCGTCAGCTGCGCATCCCGGCGATCTGGGAGGGGCGCGAGCCGCCCGACTACACCCGTGCCGTGCAGATCAGCACGCGGGCGGCCCAGGCTGAGCTGATCCCCCTGGGCGTCATCGCGGTCGTCTCACCGATCGTGGTCGGGCTGCTGCTCAAAGAGCAGGCGCTCGGCAGCTTCCTGGCCGGTATCATCCTCAGCGGGCAGCTCCTGGCGGTCTTCATGGCCAATGCCGGCGGCGCATGGGACAACGCCAAGAAGTTCGTTGAGGACGGGCACTACGGCGGGAAAGGCACTTCCAATCATGCTGCGGCGGTGGTCGGTGATATTGTGGGCGACCCGCTTAAGGATACTGCCGGGCCTGCGCTCAACCCGATGATCAAGGTGATGAATCTGGTTGGGTTGATCATGGCTCCCATCGTGGTCGAGTTCGCCGGATTCTCTCCGGCGGTGGTTCTCATCACGGTGCTGGGCGTGCTTGCGATCCTCTGGGCGGTACGCCGCTCCGATCGTGAGGTGGTCCTCGATGAGGTGGTCGCTGAGTTCAGTCAGCCCATAGCTGAGTCGGCTGACTAGCCTGTTAACTTCTCAAAACGCGCGAGCATAAACAACAAGGCCTCCCGGTTGCATATCTCCGGGAGGCCTCTCCTGTTGCAAACGGTTGGTAGCGTGCCCCGAGGCTGTTACTACTCCTCGGGGGCCTTCGACTTATCCCAGTCAGCCTTGCTGCAGAAGCGGGTGAGCTTGCGCCCGTCCTTGGTATAGGCGCGGAAAGCATAGCGGATCTGGCCACTCTTCTGGTGGATTTTCACCTTCTTCAGGTCCTTATCATCCACCTTGACTTTCTTGCGCAGCTTGACATCATAGAACTCGACTGCCATTGTGTGTTTCTCCTTTTTGATAAGTGTTTGGGGCTACAAATGCCCTACTTCTTACCCAGGAGGCCTCCCAGCCCCTTGGCTACATCCCCTAGATCAACACCGCCACCCAGCGCCGCGTCGATCTGAGTGGCAACTGGAGTGGGCAGCTTCTTCTTGAGAAAATCCAGGACAGTATTCACAGCCACTTTGGCCATGTCCTCTGACAGCCCTGTCTTCTCAGAAACAAGCTTGATCAGTTCTTCCACAAAGCTCTCCTCTTCTTCTTATTATGCTCATTTTTACCCTCAGGTCAACTCCCCTGACGCTGCAAGGCGTAGGAGCGAGCGCACCGTGATCGTACAGCTACTTTGTGACACCTGACGTCACACGTGATTCAGGTCGCAGCCTGTTCGTCTCACGTGCCAGGTCGTGGCTACTCAAGTACGCGGTTGAGCAGACGGGGTGCGATCGAGAAGGCCAGCAAGGTCAGCACCCCGATGGCAGCGATCTGTGGCCACAGGTCCAGCAGTCCCGACCCCTTTAGCATGATATTGTGCACGATGCGCAGATAATGTCGCAGCGGTAACAGCCACGACAGCCACTGGAAGGCCTGCGGAAGCTGCTCAATCGGCACCAAATACCCTGAAAGGGTAAGCGCCACCATGATCCAGACGAAGACCACTGTCACCGCCTGCTGCTGGGTGCGCAGCAGGGATGACAGCGCCAGCCCGTAGCCGATCTCGCACACCAGGTACAGTGCCGTCACGCCGACCAGGAAGGGCAGGTTTCCCCGGTTGGGCACATTGAACACCATACGCGCCATGGTGAATACAACCGAGAAGGTCGCCAGCCCGATGATCAGCGGCGTGAGCGTCTTGCCAGCCACCAGTTCCATCCGCTTCAGCGGGGTGATGTTCAACATCTCAATGGTGCCGATGTCACGCTCGCGCACGATACCCATCACGCCGACCAGCGCCACCATCTGGAAGGTGATCAGCGCAAGCTGGGCGGTGATCGCGTCCGGCTGCAGGTCCAGGGTGCGGTTGTACAGCGGCTCCGGGTAGAGCACAGCCCCCGGCAGGCTGCTCCCGGCGGGCAGCGTCCCGCCGGCCAGCGACTGCACGGCCTGGGTCGCGGCGCTGAGCGCGTAGCCAGCAGTAAGGGTTTGCGTGCCATCCAGGATGACCTGCATTTCGGCGGTTGTATGGGGCGATCGAGTCTTCTCCATGAATCGATGCGGGATGATCACCACGCCGATGGCCTGGCCCCGGTCCACCAGCTTCCGGGCCTCCTCCAGGCTGCCGGGGAAGTGGGCTACCACCAGCTCGTCGGTGTTATCCAGTGCAGTGATGATCTCCCGGCTCAGGGGCGAGTGGTCGTAATCCACCACAGCTATCTGCAGGTTGCGAATATCCGAGCCGACCGCGTTGCCCAGCAGGACGATCTGGATCAGCGGCGCGAGAAGCGTGGCCACAAACAGGATGCGGTCGCGGGTGTACTGGATCAGCTCTTTGCTGATGATGGCATACAGGCGGTTGAACATCGGCCCCTCAGGCGATCCGTTTGGAGAACAGCAGGATGCTGCCCAGCGTGGCGATCGTCCCCATCCCCAGCAGGATCAGTGTCTGAGGCATCAGATCGCCAAGCCCGATGCCTTTCAGCGCGATCCCGCGTGAGATCGTGATGAAGTGCGAGCTGGGCAGCGCCAGTGACGCCAGCAGGGAGGCGCGCGCCTCGCGCTCCACGGGCAGGATCAGATCGGTCAGAAAGAAGCTGGGGATGAAGAAAGCCAGCAGTACAATCGTGGTCGCGGTGCGCTGGCTGGCGATGAACTGCGATACCAGCAGCGCGAAGCCCAGCAGCGCGAACAGATACACGCCGGTCATCAGTAGATAGAGTGCCAGGCTGCCCCGGAAAGGGACCCGGAACCAGAATACGGCCACTCCCAGCGCCAGCAGCGCGCCCACCACCCCCAGGCTCAGATAGACCCCCATCTTACCCAGGAGGAACTCCGCCCCGCGCACTGGCGTGGTCACCAGGGTCTCGAAGGTGCCAGTCTCCTTCTCTCTGGTGATGCCCAGCGCCGCTGCCAGTGATGGCAGGATCAACACAATGGCCATCAACCCCGGGACCATGCTGTACTGCGAGTCCAGGTTCGGGTTGAACCAGATACGCGTGCGCACGTCGAAGCTCGCCGGGGGCAAATTGACCAGCGAGGCGTTGTAGGCCGTGGTACGCTGCTCGATCTGCGAGATGATCTGCCGCGCGATGCCGGGGTCGCTCCCGTCTACCACCAGGTTGACCGATGCCGGTCTGTGCGCGGCCAGGTTGCTCCCAAAGCCCGGCGGGATGATCAGTGCGGTATCAGCCTTGCCCGCCCGGAACAGCACCAGCACCTCGTCATAGCCCCCGGCTGTGGCGACCACCTGCAGGTCGCCGTCGGCGGTCAGGGCGCGCACATAGTCAAACGATTGTGTCGTGTGATCCTGATCGACCAACACGATCTTGGCCTGATCGACGTTGAACGAGAACACATAGGCCAGCAGGGTCAGCAGCACGGCGGGCGAGAAGATCGTCAGGAAAAGAAAGCTGGGGTCGAACCAGACATGTTTATATTCTTTGACACTGATCGCGACCCAGCGGCGCAGCGGGTCGGGCACTTTCATCACAGGCTCCACCGGTTCGCTAATGGGGCAGGGGATCGTCTTTATTGTACCTGAGGAGACGCCCGGAGGCCCGCCTGACGCAAACAAAGCGCCCGGCCGAAGGCAGTCGCCGGGCGGCGAGGCAGTGATTTCCCGGCGAGGTCACCGGTTGGCGAAGCGGTAGCCCACCCCCCGTGATGTCAGGATGTATTCGGGGCGGGTGGCGTCCTTCTCCACTTTCTTGCGCAGATAGTGGATATACAGCTTCAGACTGTCAATGGCGTCCGCGTATTCACCGCCCCAGGCCTCTGTCACCAGCTCCTTACGGGTGATCACACGCCCCGCATTGCGAGCCAGCACACTCAGCAGAGCGAACTCTTTGGGGGTCAGATGCCGTTGTTCGCCATCGACTGTCACCTCACGGTTCAACAGGTTGATGCGGAACCGCCCGCCGTCAAATACCAGCTCCTCCTGGATAGCATGCTTCGGGGCGCGGCGCAGGTGAGCGCGCACGCGGGCCACCAGCTCCTCATTGTCGTAGGGCTTGATCATATAGTCATCAGCGCCCATCTCCAACCCCTTGACGATATCTTTGGTATCGGTCTTGGCGGTCAGGAAGATGATCGGCACATCAGACAGCTCGCGCAGCCGGCGGCAGACCTCCCATCCATCCATATCAGGCATCATGATATCCAGCAACACCAGATCAGGATGGGTACGGTACGCTTTGCGCAGGCCGTCGTCGGCACGGTAGGCTTTGATCACCTCGAAGCCCTTGTGCTCCAGCAGGATGGACAGCAGCTTGACGGTGGTGTCCTCATCGTCGATGATGAGAATCTTTTCTCCGGCCATTGTCTCTCCAGTAGCAGCAGCCAGTGGGGAGCTGGCAAACCAGAATCCAATCATTCCCTGACACTATACACTGCTCCATTGGGGGGCGCAAGTCGGGCAGCGCGCCGCGGCAACGGGGATGACCGGCTCTGACGGTGCAGGCGTGGCGTGTGCGTGTTGCCCGGCCTGCCCTTTTTTGCTACACTACCCACAGAGCATAGTGATCTGGCCTGCGCGGGCAGGGGGCGGCATGTCCCCGCCGCTCACAGGCCGGCGAGCGCAAGCCGGGAAGAGACTCGATGTGAGCGTATCCAACCCCTATTCCCCCTCTGGTGATGCGCTCGAACAGGCTGCGGCGCTCCTCAGCGGTGCCCGCCGCGCTGTCGCGCTGACCGGGGCAGGGATCAGCACCCCATCGGGTATCCCCGATTTCCGCAGCCCGGACTCGGGGCTGTGGACACACTGTGATCCGGTGGAGACGGCCTCGCTTTACAGCTTCCGGCATAACCCGAAGCGCTTCTACGATTGGATCCGTCCGCTGGCTGCCCAGATCCTCTCCGCCAGCCCCAACGCCGCTCACTATGCCCTGGCCCGGCTTGAGAAGTTGGGCGTCATCCAGACGCTGATCACGCAGAACATCGACATTCTGCACACACGGGCCGGATCGCTCAACGTGCTGGAGGTTCACGGCCATATCCGTGAGGCCACCTGTGTTGAGTGCTTCCGGGTTTATCCGATTGAGTTCTTCATCGAGCAGTTCCTTGGTAACGGGGAGATGCCGCGCTGCCCTTATGATCGGGGGCTGCTCAAGCCTAATGTGGTGCTGTTTGGCGAGCAGCTCCCCGTGAAGGTGTTGAGGGCTGCCCAGCAGGCCGCGCGTGAGTGTGATGTGATGCTGGTGGCTGGCTCCTCACTGGAGGTGGCCCCTGTCTCTGAGATGCCGCTCATTGCGCTGGCTCACGGGGCCAGGCTGATTATCGTCGATTATGGCTCAACCTACCTGGATCAGGAAGCGGCCTTCCGCTTTTATGAGGATGTGGCGGATATCCTGCCGCGGTTGACCGGGATCATCATGCGCCAGAGGGGGCTGGTTGATGACAGAACACAGGACCCTGCAGACAGGTGATGATGTGTCGGGCCTGGCGGCTCGCCTGGCACGCTATGAGCGCATCCTGGAGGTCAGCCGCTCGCTGACCTCCACGCTGGACCTCAACCGACTGCTGGGGCAGATCGTCACGGCGGCTGCTGAGCTGAGCGATGCAGAGGCTGCTTCTATCTTGTTGCTGGAGAAAAACACCGGCTCTCTGCGCTTTGAGGCTGCCATTAACGAGAATGCCATCTCGCTTGATTCGATCGCTGTCCCTATTGAGGGCAGCATTGCCGGGTGGGTGGTCACCCACGGCGAGCCGCTGCTGATCGCCGATGTGACGCAGGAGCCGCGCTGGTCCAGTCTGGTGGATGATTCCAGCAGCTTCCGGACACGTAGCCTGCTGGCCGTGCCAATGCGCACCCGTGATAAGGTCATTGGCTGTCTGGAAGGAGTCAACAAGCGCGATCCCGGTGGCTTCACCGACGAAGATATCAGCACACTGGTGACGCTGGCGGCCCACGCTGCCGTCGCGATCGAGAACGCCCGCCTGTTCGAGCAGAGCGACCTGATCGCCGAGATGGTCCATGAGCTGCGTACCCCCCTGGCGGCGATCAAGGCGACTACCCATATCCTGAAACGCCCTGACCTGCCCGCCGAGCGCCGCAGCGAGATGATTGATACCATTGCCCGCGAGACCGACCGCCTGACGCGTATGACCACCGAGTTCCTTGACCTGGCGCGGCTGGAGTCAGGGCGCAAGCAGATCGCCTCCCTGCCGGTTGACCTGAGCGATCTACTGAGCAGGGCGGTGTCCACTGTGATGAACCAGGCCAACAACCGGGGCGTGCTGGTGTCACTGGAGATCACCCCACCGCAGCTCTCCGAGATCGCGGGTGACCCTGAGAAGCTGCTGCAGGTGACGCTCAACCTGTTGACCAATGCGATCAAATACAACCGCCCCGGCGGGCAGGTGTGGGTCAGCGCTGTCCAGTATGAAGATCACATCCGCGTGAGTGTGAAGGATACGGGCTACGGCATCTCTGAGGAGAACCTGCCGCGCATCTTCGAGCGCTTCTACCGCGTTTCCGACCATGAGGGGTTTACCCAGGGGACCGGGCTGGGGTTGGCCATTGCCAAGCGCATTATCGAGGGGCACGGCGGCACCATTGGTGTCGAGAGCGAAGTCGGGGTGGGGTCCACGTTCACCTTTACGCTGCCGCTGGCCGCCCGCGATCGTTGACATAAGACAAAGGGGCAAACTTGTGATGTCTGCCGGGAGGCGACCGTCCGCGTTGTGGATGCTGGCAGGGCTGCTGTCCCTGCTGGCCGTGATCCTGCTGGTGATCGGCCTGTTTGCTGTTAGCTACCGGCAGGGCCTGGCACTGCTGATCGGCGCCGGGACGGCCCTGCTGATGCTGGGGGCGCTGGTTCCCTTGTTCAGGAGCCGGCGCAGCGCCAGGCGCCGCACGGCCCTGGTAGTGGGCCTGATTGGCCTGCTGGTGGTGGCCGCCGCTGCGCTGATCGCCTCCTCCTTTCTGCTGCAGAGCGGCGGCGCCGGGCCGCAGGCCCCTGCCGGGGAAGAGCCAGCCGAGTCCGAAGGCGGTGCCCATCGGCTGGCGGTGCGCGAGTACCGGGTGGTTGTGCTGCCCGGCGATGAGCGTCTGAAGCAGCTTGAGGTATTTGAAGAGATCACCGCAGATGTGTATCTCGGCGCAGATTTGCTGGCTGCCGGGATGGTGTTCTCGCTGCCGCCCCGCACGGTTGAGGCAGTGCCCGGGGGCTTCCTGCTGGCCGAGGCCCGCCTGGACTCGCCCGGGGTGTTCGAGGTGAGTCTGTCGGACGGCAGCCCGGCCTCCGGCATAGTGTGCAACCCACGCTGCCCCCTCACGCGGGTGGAGCTGCGCGACTTCCCGCGGCAGGCCTTCTTCGCGGCCCGTGATGCGGGGCCGGTTGAGATCGCCCCTTATCTGGATACTGAGATTGTGCGCTGGTCGGTCACCGACGCCGCCCCCGGCATTGTCTTCGCCTTCATGCAGCCCCCGTTCCAGCATCTGCGCCCCCTCCTGGCTCCGCTGGTGGGGGCCTCAGATGCCGAGGAGTGGGTGGTTGGCCTGATCGGGGTGATCGGTACGATTGTGATGGCTCCGCTGATCAGGCCCATCCTGACCGAGCTGTTTGAGGAGGGGCTGACCCGTTTCCTGCGCCGCCTGCTGGGGCTGGATAAAGAAAGAAGCACAGCGGCGCGCCGCTGATCGGATTACCTGCCCTGCATACTTGATACAGGCCGCGCCGCCCCATCTTCGATCACGGCGGGGATGATGTAGTCCTCAAAAAGCCGGAAATCGATCTCACCGGTGCCGCGCATGTCCTCTGGCAGCAGGTAGGGGTCGGGGTTGGAAGTCAGGACGACGGCCATATCCAGCTCCGGGAAGATGACGAGATACTGCCCCCCAAAGCCAACCGCCATCGCGCTGCGGTAGCCGCCCTGATCGCGCAGCCACCACTGATAGCCATAGCTCACGGCGGGCAGCCCGCGGCTGTTCTCCTCAGGGCGCAACACAACATGCGGCTCCCATGACTGCTCGATCCACTCCGGCGAGACGATCTGCTTGCCGTCCCAGTAGCCTCGGTTCAGGTACAGCAGGCCGAGTGCCGCGATCTCGCGCGAGTTGAGATACAGCCCTGTGCCCCCATACTCGTTCCCCTGCCGGTCTGAGACCCACTGCCGCGTCACGATACCCAGTGGCTCAAACAGATAGCGCCCGGCGAAGGTCAGCGCCGAGACGCCAGTTGCTTTGGTAATGATCGCCGAGAGCAGGTAGGAATCGCCGGAGCTGTAGTTGTATACCTCGCCCGGTGCGGTGGCCAGCGGCTGCATCAGCATCTGCATCACCTGATCGCCGTAGGGGTCCACCAGCGGGGGCGGCTCCCATTCGCTCCACTCCAGCCCGGAGCGCATGGTCAGCAGGTCCTCGATCGTGATAGCGGCTTTTCCCGCCTGGCTGGGGTTGACGGCGAAATACTCCGGGAAGAAATTGCCCAGTGTCTGATCGACCCCGGTGATGTAGCCCTCCTGAATGGCAATGCCGATCAGCAGGCTGGTGACGGCTTTGGTGGCGGAGTACATGTTGTGCAGGGTGCGAATGCCGGTTTCACCGCCGTAGTACTGCTCCCACACCAGATAGCCATGGCGTACGATCAGGAAGGAGGTGAAGTTGGGGTAGTTGTCGAGAATGAAACGCCGAGCCTGGCCCAGGCGAGAGCTTTCCAGCCCGTGTTCGGCGGGTTTAGCGTTCCACCAGCCATCATCCGGCCAGTATTCGCGCTGCACCACGCCGGGTGGATGCTCCGTCTCGGACTGCTCGCTCAGCACCCCTACTGCTCCCACAATGAGGGTCAGCAGGGCTGTTGGCAACAGCATGAACAGAATATGCTTTGCCATTGTGCACCCCTCACCCCGATACTATACCAGCCCACCGTTATTTACTCATTTTATGGCATAAATCGGTTATTGTAAACAACTGTCTCGCCACGGAATTCCTACAACTTAAGTATACAAAAAAGGATGCGCCCTGTCAGAGCGCATCTTCTCTTTGCGTTCGATCTCCTGCCAGATGGCGGGTTAGGCAGCCTGCTGCCGCTTCTGTGTGAAGGGCAGCTCACCTTTCTCCCAGGCCACTAACAGCGGCACCGCTGTGAAGATCGACGAGTAGGTGCCTGTCAGCAGGCCGATCAGCAGGATGGCAATGAACTGCTTGATCGTCGGTCCACCGAACAGCAGGATGGCCACCATGATGAAGATCGCATTGAGCTGGGTGGCCAGCGAGCGGTGGATCGTCTCCAGCACCGAGCGGTTGACTACCGTCTCATAATCCTCATGGCGGTACTTGGGCAGGTTCTCGCGGATGCGGTCGAACACCACGATGCTGTCCTGCACCGAATACCCGACGACCGTCAGCATGGCTGTGACGAACAGCGCATCGACCTCCCAGGCGAAGAACAGCCCCAGGAAAGACATCACGCCCATTACCACCAGCACGTCATGCACCATTGCCAGGATGGCGCTGGTGCCGTAGCGCACCGGGTGTGGCACCTTGCGGAACGCCAGCCAGATGAAGGCCAGCACCACCAGCGCCGCCGCGACCACCGCCCAGATGGCCGCCTGAGTCACCTCCGCGCCGATTGAGGGGGCCACCACGTCGAAGGTGGAGGCCGCCATATCGATCGGGGCGATCTCGGCCTCCAACGCCTCGCGCAGGGCCACCTGTTCCTCAGGTGTCAGCTCCCCCGCGCGGATTTGCCAGCGGCTGCCAGTCTCACTTCCAAGCTGCTGGATCACCGGGTCTTCGATGCCGAAGTCGTTGTATACCTTGCGGATTTGCTCCTCACCCGCTGTGCCCTCGAACTGTAGCACGAACAGGCTCCCGCCGCGGAAGTCGATGCTGAGGCGCACAGGGGCGCCGATGGTGAGGGTTGAGTAGATCATGGCGATCAGGCCCGGCACAATCACCAGGGCCGAGATCAGGAAGTACAGGCGTCGCTTCTGGACGATTTCAAACATCGCGTCGGGCCTCCTTACAGTCCCAGCAGGGCGAGGCGGCGGCGCAGCGTCTCCTCGGTGAAGGGCAGCAGCAGGAAGTGCAGTAAGGTGCGGGTCACGATTACTGCGGTGAACAGGTTGAGCAGCAGGCCCAGGGCCAGCGTCACAGCGAAGCCGCGCACCGCGCCCGCACCAAAGCTCGTGCCGAAGGCGTACAGGATGAAGGAGATGATCAGCGTGGACAGGTTCGAGTCGCGGATCGACGCCCAGGCCCGGTCGAACCCGGCCCGCACCGCCACATCAACGCGCTTACCCGCGCGCAGCTCCTCCTTCATACGCTCGAAGATCAGGATGTTGCCGTCCACCGCCGTCCCCACCGAGATCAGGAAACCCGTGATAGCGGGCAGCGTCATGGTAACAGGCACCAGCTTGTAGATCGCCAGGTTGAGCACGGCGAAAAGCAGCAGCGCCAGTGCCGCCGCCAGCCCCGGCAGGCGGTAGTAGATCAGCATAAACAGCAGCACCACCACAATGCCGATCAGCCCGGCGCGGATACTCTGGGCGATCGAGATCTGGCCCAGCGTGGGGCCAACTGTGCTGGTCGAGTCGACGCGCAGCGGCACTGGCAGCGCTCCATAGCGGAGCTGGGTGGCCAGCCGCTCAGCCTCCTCAACGGTGAACGCGCCCTCGATGATGCCGCTACCGCGGATCTCGGCGTTGATCACCGGGGCGGAGATCAGCGTGCCATCCAGCACGATCCCCAGCACCTCCCCAATATGATCGCGTGTGTAATCGCCGAAGACCTGGTCACCTTCCGGGGTGAGGGTGAAGGCCACTACCGGCTGCTGCAGGCTGTTGTAGCTCACCTCGGCACCCTGCAGGATGCTGCCGGTCATCACCGTTTCATACACAACGACCGGCTCTTCCCCCTCGTCGGCAGCCTCACCGCGCCGGGCAGCCAGCTCCTGCTGGAGCGTGGTCACCACCGGCGTGCCAGCGGGCGGGGCGAGGTTGTTCGGCACGGCGATGAACTCAAGCTGGGCCGTCTCGCGGATCAGCGCGACCGCACTCTCCGGATCCTCGTAGCCGGGCAGCTCAACAATGATGCGCCGATCACCCTGGACCTGGATCACCGGCTCCAGGGCGCCCAGGCTATCCACACGCTGCTCAATGATGCGCCGCGTTTCGTCCAGTGCGCCGGGGGGCGGGGACTCGCCCGGCGGCAGGTCGGCCTCCAGCAGGACCTGCAGGCCGCCCGCCAGGTCAAGCCCCTGGCGGATGGCGATGTCGCGGTCGATGTCCAGCTCCCCGTCACCGTTCAGGTCGATGTGAACGCCGGGGTTGTTCGGCAGGCTGATCCAGATCGCCAGTGCGGCGATCAGCGCGATGATGATCAGCCAGGCGATCTGCCGACTGGGCCGGAAAACGGCCAGTGCAGTCAGTGCGATCACCACCAGTGGCAGCCAGATGATCAGAAAAGTTGGCACGCAGTGCTCTCCTTCAACCTGTGAAATCCTGCGGGCATGCAGGCGGGGGCTATCATAACGTGCACAGGGGGCTGTGTCAACGGTTCGATCTGGTGCTCAGGTTCTTACTCCAGCGGGTGTGCTGGCGGATGAAATCCAGCACCAGCGCGGCAACTTCCTCTGCGGTCAGCCGGTCGGTCATCAGATACAGGTCGGCGTGGGCGCGGGCGTGGGCCAGCGCGGCGGCCTGGGCTTCCAGCCGCTCTGGCCCCCAGTAGATCGTGCGTCGCTGGCGGGCCTGCTCATAGCTCACATCGAGATAGATCAACAGGTCAGGGTTTGTGATGCGCTGCCACATGTTGGGCACGTAGGAATGCTCCTGGGCAATGGCGCGCGCGTCGATCCCGGCCCGGCACAGGGCCTTTGCCAGCGTGGTTTTACCAGAGGTGCACGGCCCCACCACGCCGATCAGCGGTCCGGCGCGGGGCTGACTCATGGTTTGCCGCCCGGCCTGTTCCAGCGCGAAGCCAGGTTGCGCAGGCTCGGCAACTCGGCCACCACGTGCAGCACGTCCCCGGCGCTCAGCACACGGTCGCCAGAGGGGGTGATGTCCATTGTGCTGTTGCTTTGCAGCATGATCACCGAGACATCCAGCTCGTGCTCCAGCATACTGACGGTGCTTCCATCGAGGGCGCTGCCGGCCTGCACTTCCAGGCGGCCCATGCCCATCACGCGCCCGGCCACGGCGAAGGTATGCATGATCTCAGTCTTGACGGCAGCTCCGGCGAAGGCGGGCGCTGCCAGCGCTGAGGCGCTCATCACCGCATTCACGTTGAAATGCTCGGCGATGCTGTGGCCGAATTCGTCCTCGAACATGCGCATCACCACCCGGACTGATTCGTTCATCTCGCGGATGCGGCTCACGATCTGCAAGTTGATCAGGTCATCATTGGTGCAGATGATCACCGAGCTGGCCCGTTCCAGCCCTGCCTTTTTAAGAATGCTCTCCTCACGGGCATCACCGATGATCACCGGGATGTCATATGAGCGCACTTCCTGAAGACGATAGTTGTCTGGCTTATGCTCGATCACCACCACGTCTTCGTGCAGGATCACCAGCTCGCGCACCACGCGGATGCCCAGATGCCCCACGCCGCATATGATGATATGCCGGTTAAAGGTCGACGCCACAGCGGCCTCCCATTCTTTTTCGCGGGCTTTGCGGTTGAACAGCAGCACGGCGAAATCAGCCACGCCCAGCCCCAGGAAGATCAGCCCTACCACAGGCATGAGAAAGAAGTACAGCTCAAGGAACCACTCACGGGGGAACTCGATGGTGGTTTCCAGGAACAGCATGGTGATGATGAAGTACAGTGCCTCAGGGAAAGCCAGACGTTCGTAGCTGGTGAAGCTGTTCCACAGCAGCATGAAGCTGACCGCGCAGATCAGCACAACCAGCACGAACAGGCCCAGCAGCCCCCGGAATTCACGGAACAGCACCTGAGTGTCGCGCCACTGCGCCCGCAGGCGCTGGCCAAGCGGGCGGCGGCGGTAGGCGAGGCGGGCTTGCTGGCGGCTGTAGGGCATCGTGTCCTCTTCAGGTAAGGGCCTCTCAGGGGCGCAGCAGGGGCGGCACGGGCAGGGTAACGGTCATGCGGCGCACCTCGCCCCCCTCACGCGGCAGGATGGCCATGACAAGCAGCGACATATCATCCTGCGGGCGGCCCTGGTCGCGACGCAGGGCCTCCTCCAGCAGCGTATCGGCGATCTGCCGGGCGGCCTCCTCACATCCCATGTATCGGGTATACAGGCTGTCCACAAAGCCGATCACATCGAGCGGCCCCTCCGGCTGGTTCTCGCCTGCGCTGTGGATGCCGTCGGTGTAGACCACAGCCAGCATCCCCGTGCTGAGCGGCATCTCCTTGATGTGCGGCTTATTCTGGCGTTGCACCCCCAGCGGGGCGGCTGGCTCATCCAGCACGATCTGAACGCCTGGCCCGGTTTGAATGATGGCCGGGCAGTGGCTGTTGCGCGACAGCACCAGTGTTTTGGTCACCATGTCGATCGACAGGATGTTGAGCGTGGCTGACACCCTGCCGCCGCGCTGGTTGTAGAGATAATCATGGGTGGCACGCGCGGCTGCCCCATCGCGGATGCCCTCGGCGAGCAGGCTGATCGCCTTGCTGGTGACCAGATTGCTAATTGCCTTGGCCGATCGGCCTGAGCGCTGCCCATCGGCCAGCACAAACGACAGACCACCCTGCGGGCGTTCGATCATCTCCAGCGTGTCGCCGCTCTCGCTGGAGGCGTATTTGCTAACTTTGGCCACGGCCACCTGGATCAGCATCTTGACCCCGACTCAGGGCTGGTTGTCTTTTTTACCCAGCGCCTTGCGGGCGCTCTCGGCATATTCCTCGGCGTTGAACTCACGGGTGATTGCAGCGGCCACCATGCGCAGCTCGACGCCGTCGGCCACCTCCACAGTTACAATGCCTGTGCTGCGGTCAAAGCGCCTTACCCTGCCGATCAGGCCGCCGAAGGTCACCACCTCCGCCCCCGGCTGCAGCGTCTCGATGAGCTGTCGCCGCTTCTTGAACTCGCGCTGGCGCGGCGCGATCAGGAAGGCATACACGCCGATCGCGAACAGGGCAACGATGAACAGATCAAGCAAAAAGGTTGAGGGGTTCATTCACTTTCTCGACTTTCAATTCACCATATCCCTATGCCGAGACTATCCGGCCCCATTGAGCATCCCGGCCAGGCGCAGCGCGATCACCAGCACGGTCAGAAGCAGCAGCATAGCACTGAACCGCACACGGCGCTCCAGGCCCGGGCGGCGCAGGATGCTGACCGCCAGGTAGCTCAGGCTGACCATCAGCACCCCGCCCACCGGCAGCACGATCCATAGGCTGCGTGCCAGGAACACCACGCTGATGCCGATCACGTTGATCAGCAGGAAGGCCGTCAGCGGCACGCTGACTACATGCTGTGCTCCACCCGTCTCGATGGAATGCCAGGCGGCGAGCTGCGCCCGCACCTCATCGTAGCGGTCTAGTGCCATCGGGATCGAGATGGTGCGCGGCGGGTTGTCTGCCTCCACCAGCAGCACCTCCGGCGGGCGTTCCTCCAGCCGGGCGATCTGGTCGCGCCGGATTTTCACCGGTCTGCCACCCCCCTGTGTGGCGCTCAGGGTGTTTTCGTCCAGCCGCAGCTCGTAGGCCTTGATGCGCTGCGTGATGCGACGGGCGGCGCGGTGCAGGCCCAGCGCCAGGCCGATCAGGAACACGGCCAGCAGCCCGGCGAAGATCAGCACAGGGCTGACCGGGCCTGTGCCCAGTGACTGCTGGAGCGCGGTCAGCGCAAGGCTGGCCAGAACTGCCACCACCACGCCGCCGGCTGCCCCGCGTAGCACAAAGGCCCTGCGTGCTCTCCGAATCCCTGCCTGCGAGATGTGATAGCTCTTCACCGATCTCCTGTATGTTATCGACTCCGCGCTGTCGCACAGATTCTACCGCCCCTGCGCCGGAATTCCACGCAGGTGGCGGCCGTTTTTTGTAAACGCCTCGATCAGCCTCACAGCCTGCCCCACACCATCCTCGGCGCGGATGCGGGCGCCCAGGGCGGCGGCACGCTCGCGCATCGGGCGGTGAGTGGCGGCGATGCGGATTGCGTAGGCCAGCCGATCGGCGCTCAGCCGGGGCCGCGGGATCGGCTCCGGGCCAACCCCCAGCGTATGCACCCGCTCGCCCCAGAAGGGCTGATCGCCGAAATGCGGGATCGTCACCGTGGGCACACCTGCGCGCAGTCCTGCCGCCGTGGTGCCCGCCCCGCCGTGATGCACCACCGCTGCCATGCGCGGGAACAGCCAGTCATGCGGCAGCGCCTCGGCCACATACACCGAATCGGGCAGGGCCATCGCGCCAATGCCGCCCCAGCCGGTCAGCAGCACGCCGCGCTGCCCGGCCCTGCGCAGGGCACTCAGCACAATCTGCGCGGTCTGCTCCGGGTCACGCCCCGTCATGCTGCCGAAGCCCACATAGACCGGGGGCGGCCCATCCTCCAGAAAGGCGAGCAGGTCGGCGGGCGGCTCCCAGCCCGGCTGGCGATCCAGGAACCAGTAGCCGGTGATGTGCAAATGGGCGGGCCAGTCGTGCGGGCGCGGGTATACTGCCGGGCTGAAGCCCATCAGCACCGGGATACCCTGCTCCCGGATCAACCGGGCAGGGCCGCCCGGCGTCGTCGGCGCGATGGGTAGCCCCCGGCGGCGCAGCGCCCAGGCCGCGGCGCGCACTGGCTGCCAGAAGGCCTGATCGACCAGCCAGTGTGTCAGCCGGTTATAGCTTCCGTTCAGCGGCAGGCCGGGCGGCAGCCGGATCGGCCACAGGAAGTGCGGCTGCTCCGCCGTCTGGCTGCTGAACAGGGGGTAGGGGTAGGCCACCACGAACGGCACGCCCTGCCGCACCGCTTCCATGTAATAGCCCAGCAGCCCGATCAGCGAGAAGATCAGCAGGTCGGACTCGGCGCAGGCGGCGATCGCGCTGCGGTAGGCCCGGTCGGCCAGCGGGGCCACGCTGGCCACCACACGCGGGATGGCGGCCAGGGGCTTGTTCGTCTCATCCATCAAGCCGCGGAAGGTGTCGCTCTCCATGAGCTGGCGGGCGTCGATTCCCAGCGGCCGGAAAGGGACGCCCCTGCTGGAGACGTATCCCTCAAAATCATCGCTGGCTACGATCTGGACCTGGTAGCCTGCGTGCTGCAGCGCAAGGGCCAGCGCGATATAGGGCTGCACATCGCCCTGTGTGCCCATGGCGAAAAGCGAGATGCGCATATCCCCCCCTCTGCTTGCGGATCGTGCGGCTCAATCTGCGCTGCCCGTTGAGACCGCCGGGATGGGGCGGGTGCGGTAGGCAGTGATCAGCACCACAGCGCCGATGATGATCGCGGCGGCCAGCAGCATCAGCCCGGAGATCGGCTCGCCGCCCAGCAGCCAGCCCAGCAGCACGGCCACCACCGGGTTGACGTAAGCATAGGTCGAGGCGCGGGCGGGCGTCGAGACCTTCAGCAGCCAGATGTAGGCGCTGAACCCGATCAGCGATCCGAAGGTTACCAGATAGGCCATCGCCAGCGCCGAGCGCGTCGAGATGCCCGCCAGGTCCAGCCGCGCCCATTCACCACTAATGGTGCCCAGCAGCACCAGCAGCGCGCCGCCTCCCAGCATCTCCAGCGCGGTGCTCATCATCTGCGACTCGGGCAGAGGGGCCTCGCGCGAGTACAGTGACCCGATCGACCAGGACAGCGCGGCCAGCACCAGCACCCCTGCCCCCAGCGGATCGACACGGCTGCCGCCGCCCAGGTTAGCAGGGTTGATCAGCAGCACCACGCCCGCCAGCCCCACAGCCACGCCGATCAGCACCGCCGGGGCCGGGCGTCTGCCGGAGGGGCGCACCCATTCCAGCAGTACCATCCACAGCGGCACAGTGGCGATCAGCAGGGCGGCCAGGCCGGAGGACACATGCTGCTCGGCCCAGGTCACGCCGCCGTTGCCGCCCAGCAGCATCAGCCCGCCGATGATGATCCCCGACCGCCAGTGGATGCGCTGCGGGGTTGGCACCCCCCTGATACGCAGCCAGCCGTACAGCAGGCCCCCGGCGATCAGAAACCGCCAGCCCGCCATCAAGAACGGGGGGATAGTGTCGATGGCGAAGCGGATTGCCAGGTAGGTGGATCCCCAGATCAGGTAAATAGCGGCGAAGGCGGCCAGCACCTTGAGGCGCGGCGGGGCCGCCCGGTCGTTAACGGTCACAACTCCTCCGATGATGCGAGATACCCCGTGGGACGGGCCTCAGGCTGCAGATAACCGTTCATCAGCGCGGCGACACGTCCGACCCCATCCTCGGCGCGGATACGTGCCCCCAGAGCAGCGGCGCGCTCGCGCATTGGGCGGTGAGTGGCGGCGATGCGGATCGCATATGCCAGACGCTCGGCCGTCAGCCTGCGGCGCGGAATAGGCTCCGGCCCGACGCCCAGCGCCACCACGCGCCGCCCCCAGAACGGCTGGTCGGCGGTGAAGGGCACCAGCACGGCAGGAATGCCTGCGCGCAGCCCGGCGGCGGTTGTGCCCGCCCCGCCGTGATGCACCACCGCCGCCATCCGCGGGAACAACCAGCTGTGCGGTACCCCGTCGATCTTGAGTACGGTGTCGGGCAGGTCGCGCTGAGTCAGGCCACCCCAGCCGGTCAGAAGCACACCGCGCTGGCCAGCGCGTGTCAGCGCCTCGACCGCGATGCTGGCCAGGCGCTCCATCTCATCGGCGATCATGCTGCCAAACCCCACGTACACCGGCGGCGGGCCGTCTTCCAGAAAGGCCGCCAGGTTGGCGGGCGGCTCCCATCCCGGCTGCTCATCGAGGAACCAGTAACCTGTCACATGCACATGTCGGCCCCACTCCGGTGCGGGCGGGATCACCGCCGGACTGAACCCGAACAGCAGCGGGGGCGCATGGCTGGCATCGTCGAAGGGCCAGCCGCTCAGCGGTTTGAGGTCGGGCCGCCCCCGGCGCAGCCAGCCATAAGCCAGACGGCTCCCCTGCCAGAATGACTGGGTGAAGATAACATGCGTCAGCCGATTGTAAGCCGGGCCGAGCGGCAGCTCGGGGAACATCAGGTTGGGGTAGCTGGTAGTCGGGGTGAAGATCGGGTACAGATGCGCGGCGAAGTCGCGGATGCCACGCGCCCGCGCGACCTCGTGCCCGGCCTGAGTCATCATGAACGAGTGGATCACGGCGTCGGCATCCCGGCAGGCCTCCTCCACTGTAGCCAGCACCTCCAGGGCCACCGGCAGGGCGTGTTCGGTGATGGCCTGCATGATGCGCAGCAGGTTATCTCCGGCGGTCTCCGCCAGGTCGCGGGCCAGCTGAGCGGGGTCACCCGGCAGTGCGGCGAAGTCCAGCCCATTTCCCCGCACGAGATCCTCAAACAGCGCCGGGGCGGTCAGCCGCACTTCATAGCCTGCGCGCTGCAGGCCGACGCCCAGCGCCACATAGGGCTGTACATCGCCCCGCGATCCGTAGGTCAAGATGACGATCCGCATCAGTTTGGCCCCCTCTCCTTAATATTCGTGCCGGACGGCCTTCGGCGGCGCGCCCGGCACAATGCGGCACACTATACCACATCTCATGCAGATTACAGAAACCGCTGGAATACACAGCCGCAGTGCGCCAAACATCACACATGATCACAGCCTGGCGGGGGCGGGCAGGGGCGCTAACTGTGGCTGTACGGGATGCAGGGTTACAGCTTGAGATGCGCCTCGATCTGCTGCTTGATCAGAGCGAAACTCTCGATCTCGCGCGGGATGCCCAGCGATTTGCGCCGGCTGCCATACACAACGACCAACGGCCCACCCGGCACATCATGCAGCCCCACAATGCTGGTATAGGGCACTACCACCGGCTTGCGGCCCGCTTCCAACCGGGTGATACCGTCGTCATCCAGCATGATGCGCAGCGTGGCCCAGCTGTCGTACTGGGCGCGTCGGTACAGCATCGACCCGACCCCCAGGATGATCAGGTACAGGAGGTACAGCCCAATCAGCACAGGCCATGAGAATGTCCCGGCCAGGCCGAAGCCCAGCACAGCAGCCAACCCGATCAGGGGCAGCGCGATGCGAAACAACCGGATCTGCCGCCCAATTTGCTGGCGGATTTGCTCCAGCGCCTGATCCGGGATGCGGTAAATTCTGTTCATGTCTGGTCCCCCTATGCCTGGCTACTCATTGAGATTGACCGGCCCAACAAGCACTGTATCACGCCCGTCGGTGGTAAGCAAGCGGCTACCATCCGGATCGACCAACCCTACGTATACCTCGTAACTGCCGCCCGGCACCTGGCTGATATCAAGCACATACCGATCCGGCACCTCTTCATCCGCTGACCAGATCGACGTGGGATAATTGCCCTCATGGGGCTGCACAACGAGCTGGGCCACCACGGTGCCTGTCGGGTCGCGCAGCTGGATCAGAATCTGATAATCCGTCCGCGGTTGGCTCACGGCCTTCCACATCAGCAGCACTTCCAGCCCCTCCTCGGTACGGGCCAGTCGATAGCCCGTCAGCGACACCTCCCCGAACCGGGCGCTGACGCCCGACAGCGCCCCCAGAAACGCGCTGTTGCTGAAGGGCACTTTAGCCTCGGCGATAGCCTGCCAGGTCAGGTTGAAAGGGTCCGGGCCGACGCCCACCTCCACCCGATATGCGCCCGGCGGCACCACCGCCAGCACCGGCAGGGCGTGGTAAGTAGTCAACAGCTCGCGGCGCGGCCATGCCGAGAAATCCAGCGGGCGCCCCAGCATCGCAGCGCTGACCCCATCCCGGCCCTGAATGCGGATCGCCACGTGCCGTACGTCCCTGACTGGCTCCTCCAGCAGCCACTCCAGCCGCACCCGCCCGATTTGGCCGGTGGCCAGGGGGGTGAGTGAGAAGTCGGTGGCAATACGGTTCAGGGTAAGGCCGTCGGAGTACGTGACGAAGTTGACCAGCGTCTCACTCAGCGGCGGGGGCTGGGCAGTGCGCCGGAAGATCAGCAGCGCCTCGCTCCCCGGCCGTGCCGGCTCGATGCGCATGGTCTGAGTGTAGTGCCCGGTGAACCACGGGTCGGTGGAGAAATCATAGCCGTCGAGGTTTTGGTATTCGGCGGCGCTCAGCACAACCACCTCGGGCGTGTACTCGCCGATCCACCACTGAGGGTCTCCCCGTTCGTAGGCCTGCCGCACGTCGGGCTGCAGCTCCCCTTGATACTCGATCAGCGAGTGACTGGCGGCGGCATAGCCCAGCACCCCGAGCCGCGTGCTGCCCACGACTGCCCCGGCGGGGATGTTCTGCTGAAGCCACTGTCCAGCCGCCAGGTCGTCGTAAGAGGCCAGCGTGGGGCTGAGCGCCGCCCAGGGCAGAGCCTGCTCCGGCGGCGTGGTCACCACGCGGTAGATCGACCGCGCGGGAGCGGCGATTAGCAGCAGCAACGCTCCGATCGCCGCGGCTACCGCCGGGAGTCGGGACACCCGACGCGCGATCAGCTCGAACAGCCCGCCACCACCCAGCGCAGCCAGGCCCGTCAGGGTCGGGATCAGGGGAGCGTAGGCCCAGGCCGTTGCGGGGGCATTGACCAACGCCAGCACCGTCAGATGCAGCGCCGCCCAGCCGGCCAGTATCAGCGCCCATACCTGTCGGCGTGCGAGGAAGGCCCCTCCGATCGTCAGGATCAGCGTCACTGCCCACAGCGGTGAGAGCGCCATCAGGCCTGCCCCCTGCGCGGCCAGCCCGACAGGCAGGCTGCCTGCGATCTGATCGTGCATCCCGGCACTGCTTCCCAGGCCGGGCAGCGGCCCCCCGCTGGTAAAGGCGGCCTGCCCCCACAGGATGCCCAGCGCGGCCAGCCCGGCATAGGTGCCCGCGGCGGCGGGCGGCAGCCTGCGCCGCTCGACCACCAGGTCGATGGCCAGGACAGCGGCTAGCAGCGCCCCTTCGGGCCGGGTGAGCGTTGCCAGCGCCAGCGCCAGCGCCGCCCCGACCATCCATTCGCGCAGGTAAAGCCAGACGGCCAGCAGGCACAGCGCCAGCCACAGCCCGGTCTCCAGCCCCAGCAGCAGCCACACGGCGGGGAAGCTGGCATACAGCAGCGCCGCCAGCACGCCGGTCACGGGGTGTTCTGCCTGCCGGGTGATGCTGCCCAGTGTCAGTGCCCCCCCGGCGACGCATAGCACCCCGATCAGGTTGCCCAGCAGGGGCAGATCAGGCAGCAGGGCAGACCCCAGCGCTAGCAGCAGCACATAGGGCGGTGAAGCCGCGCTGCTCAGCACAGCCTCCCCCGCATTGTAGCTGAATCCCTGGCCCGCAGCGACATTGTGCGCGTAGCGGTAGGCGATAAAGGCCCGATCAAGATGGCGGTTAATCAGCAGCAACCCCGGCCCGGCTGCACCTCCTACGCTGGCCAGGAAGATAAGGGCCGTCATCAGGGCAGGGGAAGAAGGGGCGGTGTGCTGCTGGCGGTCAGCGGAGCCGGTGGTGTTCATTGGCTAGCGGTCCGGCAGGCCTTCGATGTCCACCTCGCCGCTCTGGATGAATTCGGTGACGGCAGGCGCGATCACCGCCTGGCCCGGCAGATGTGGCAGCACAGCAGCGGCGATCGCGCGGGCGTCGAAGCGGCTGCGGTGGATCATGCCGCGATCATCAAAGGTGACCTCGAACTCCATCATCTCGCCGTCGTTCTCAATGAAACGCACCACCGGGAACGACATCACCGTCCCTTCAGGGGTGGCCTTCCGGGCACGGACCAGCTCAACGCGCTCCACCTCGTCGTATTCCAGTGTGGCGATGCGCCTGCCCTCACGCCAGATCAGGCGGTGTGGTGTCACCTCCACCTGGATCGCCTGCTGTATCCGTGTCAGCATCACAATGCCGCCGATCAGCCCACCCAGCCCGGCACAGGATAGCGCACCCGGCACGGCCAGAATGGGCGTCAGCGCCCCCTCGCTGCTCACCAGCAGCAGGGGGATCAGGATCGCGCTGCACACCAGCGCACCCGCCCCGGCAGCAAACAGGAAGTAGGCGCGGCGGCTGATCTCACGCCGCGCGGCGGCTGTGGCATGGAAGATTTGCACATTCGCCATCGATCGTTGCCTTTGTGCGCTGATCCAGTGGCCCGGCCTACTGGTTCGCTAGTTCCTCCTCGATGATCGCCTTGAAGTTCTCAAAGGGCTGGGCGCCGATCACCCGCACGCCGTTGATGAAGAAAGTCGGTGTGCCGCTCACGCCGTACTGGCGGCCATCGTTGTAGTCGGCGATCACCTCATCACGATAGGTCCCATTCTCCAGGCAGCCCTGGAAAGCCTCGGCGTCCATCCCCAGCTCCTCGGCCTTGCTGACGAAAGCGTCCAGCGAGCTGAAAGCCTGGGGATTCTCGAACAGTGCCTCATGGTATTCCCAGTATTTGCCCTGCGCGTTGGCACATTCCGAGGCTTCTGCGGCAGCCTGGCCGCCCACAACAGGGAAGTCACGATAAACGAAGCGGATCTGATCCCCGTACGCTTCCATGATCTGCGGCAGAGTCTCCAGATGGAAGCGCTGGCAGTACGGACAGCGGAAATCGGAGAACTCCACAATGGTGATGGCTGCGTCTTCATTGCCCAGGAAGGGGTCGTTATCGACGCTTACATTTGCGAGCCGGGCCGGGGGCTGGGTGGGCTGTACATTGGCCTGCTCGTTATTCCCCCCCGCAAGCTGAGCCCGGGCGATCTCGGCCTCCATACGGCTGGTGGCAACGGTCTGCCCCAGGAAGAAGCCGCCGACCCCGCCCACCAGCAGGGCGACGATACCGACGATAATACCGACAAAAAGCGACTTGCTGACGACGATCACATCGTCGTCATGCTCAACCTCCGGCTCGTTGTTCTGGCTGATATCTTCCTTCATGGTGATCCTGTTCTGTGAACTCAAGTGTGTGTGAACGGATATTAACCCGGATTGCACCGCCGAGGCAAGCATTCCTGTGAGCCAGGGCACCGCCGCCGGAAGCCCGGTTGACAATCGTTGGTGCTGTGGCTAGAATGAATTTTAGAGATAAATATCTCTCAATTTTTATCTCCCGGTTAAACAGGCGGCACGGGGCGCTATGCAGAAAACGCGACAGAGAATACTTGAATATCTCAGGCAAAACGGAGAAGCCACGGTGGGCGAACTCAGCCAGGAGCTTGATAACCTGACTGCTGTCACCGTGCGCCATCATCTGGATGTGCTGCGCAGTGAGGGGCTTGTCGCTGCACCGATACCGGTGCACCGCGATGCCCCGGGGCGGCCTCGCTACGTCTACCGGCTGACTGAGAAAGCGGAGAGTCTCTTCTCACAAAACGTGACGAACCTGACCGCCACACTGATGGCGGAGATGAAGGAGAAACTCCCCGAGGATCAGATCAACGTGATCTTCGAGGGGGTGGCACAGCGCATGGCCGCTGAGATGCCGCCCGCCTCCGGGGACGAAACACTGGAGGCGCGCCTGGGGCGTGTGGTGGCACATCTTAACACGCAGGGATATGAGGCTCGCTGGGAGCCTCATGAGCTGGGCTATGTGCTTCACACGGCCAACTGCCCCTATGGTAGCATCGTCTCAGGCCATGACGACCTGTGTAAGATCGATATGCGCTATATCAGCCGCCTGCTGGGCACAGTGCCGCGCCGTCTCGGCCATCTGCAGGAGGGGGAAGGCAGCTGCTCCTACCTGGTGGTGGTACCTGAGCCACTGCGGCCTTCTTCAGGCCAGGGTGCCGGTTAAATAGAAAAATATATTTTTTATTGACAGCTGCGCTGGCGGCTGTTACAATTTGGGGTAATCAGACCAGTCCTATCGTATATATCTACAACAGGGGGCGAGAGGACATTATGGGCGATCAGGTGATTTCCGGGCAGCATGTCCTGACGGTGACTCCACTGGCCGTGCAGAAGATCAAGGGGCTGATGGCCGAGCGCGGCCTGGTTGACTGCGCCCTGCGCGTGTTTGTTAGCGGCGGCGGCTGCTCCGGGATGCAGTATGGCATGGCGTTTGAACCGAACCCGCAGGAATCGGATCTCATCATCCATGCAGGGGAAGGCGTTCGTCTGGCCCTTGACCCAATCAGCCGTCCCTACATCGAGGGCGCGGTGATCGATTTCGTAGACACTCTGATGGGCGGCGGCTTTAAGATCGATAACCCCAACGCGTTGTCGAGCTGCGGCTGCGGCCATTCCTTCCGCACAAAGGACTCTGGCGCAGATGCCGGCGCGGGGGGGAGCTGCGGCTGCTCACACTGAACGAGAACGTATGCTCATGGGCAGGGGCGACCCTGCCTTTTTTCTTTTCATCGCTGATCGATGGTGCTTCTCAGATCGGCGGGCCGGCCAGCACACGGGCACGCATCGCGTCCAGCGGCCAACTGCCCCTCCCTTCCCAGCCCCGGCTCCATGGGTCGATCGTCTCCACCCACCAGGTGGCCCCGGCATCCTCATACAGGGACACTCTGGCCGCGTCGGCGGCGCGATCGCGCCCGCTCGTCTGCCCGCTGATCACCACGTCGAATGGCCCTGCCTCTTCGCGCCGGTCGAGCGTGTAATGTACCAGCTCGCGCACATCCTCCGGCGCGATGGTCTCGCCCAGCCCCACGCCCACCCGCATCGGCACCACGCCGTCCCAGCGGGCCGCGCGGCGGAACGGCGGCCTGTTAGGCCATTTGCCGCCCACCCACACCGGAATGCGCGGCTGTTGGACGGGGCGCGGCAGGAACTGTGCCTGATCCCCCTTCGGCCCGGCGACGCCCCCTGCCCGGTAGTACGCTCCTTTGAAGGTGAACGATTCGCCGCGCCAGAACAGGGTCAGCAGCTCCAGCCCCTCATCGAGCATCGCGCCGCGCGTGCGGGCGTCGGCTTCGTCGCCCAGCAGCGCCCATTCGTCAGGGTGCCCCCCGGTCCCCACCCCCAGGATCACCCGCCCGCCCGACAGGTGATCGAGTGAGACAGTTTCGCGGGCCACTTTCTGAGGGCGGCGGCGCGGCAGCGGGGTGATCAGCGGCCCGATGCGCAGCCGCTCTGTCGTTATGGCGATCGCTGCCAGTGCGATCCAGGGGTCGCCCAGCGGCGCGTTGCCCCAGGCGATGTGATCCCACACAAAAAAGCCGTCCCAGCCGGCATCCTCGGCCTCACGGGCCAGCCCGGCCAGCGTCCGCGGGTGATGATAGGGGCCGAAGTTGGGCACACTGATCCCGTACTGCATGGTGATCTCCTCGGCGCAAACAGGTTCAACGCCTCGATTGTAATGCAAAGGGATGCAAAGGCCAGCCGGGGCGGGCAAACGGAAGCCGGGCGGTGGTCTGCCGCCCGGCGGGGTGGGGAGATCGGGGTGAGGGGGTCAGTCATCCAGCCGGATCAGGATGTCCTCACCCTCTACCCTGACCTCATAATAGGGCACGGGCCTGATGGCCGGCATACTGAGCACCTTCCCATCGCGGATGTCGAAGCGGGCGCCGTGGCGCGGGCACTCGATGGCGTAGCCATCCAGCTCGCCCTCAGCCAGCGGCCCGTCATCATGGGTGCACACATCTTCGATGGCGTAGAAGCTGCCGCCGACGTTGAACACCGCCACGAACAGGCCATCTTCTACCTCCACCACGATGCGGTCTCCGGAGTTGGGCAGGCTGCTCTTCTCGGCCACCCTGACGAATTCTGCCATTGTGCTAGCTGACTCCTCTATCTGTGGGGTGCCTGATCAAGCGTTACTTTTATTTGAGGATAGCACAGCGCCGGGCCGGTTTCACCCTGCGGGATGCTCGTCATCGTCCTCATGCGGCTGAGAGCCCAGACCATAGATGCCGCCCTTCAGCACCTTCAATGACAGCAGCGCGCATTTGACGCGCACCGGCGAGAGGGGGATGCCCAGCATCTCGTAGATATCCTCCGGCTTGATCCGCTTGATCTCATCCAGAGTCTTGCCCGGCAGCGTCTCATACAGCATTGAGGCCGAGGCCTGGCTGATGGCGCAGCCGTCGCCCTCCCAACCCACCTCAGTCACCACGTCGTTCTCATCCACCCGCAGCGTGATGCGGATGTAGTCACCACACACCGGGTTGTCATCTTCGTATGCGATGTCTGCGGGGTCAAGCGGGTGTTTGTGACGCGGGTTGTGGTAATGATCCAGGATGTATTCGCGATACAGATCGTCCATTGTCTGTGCTTTCTACCTGGTGGCAGGCTGCCCGCCTGCCTGGAGTCAATATGCCAGGGTCTCCTTGACCCGATACAGCCCCTCGATCAGCCGGTCGACCTCCTCGAAGGTGTTATACAAATAGAAGCTGGCGCGGGTGGTTGCGCCAATGCCGTAGCGCTGGTGCAGCGGCTGCGCGCAGTGATGCCCGGCGCGCACAGCAATCCCGTGGTGGTTGAGGATCTCGGCGGCGTCATGCGGGTGGGCATCGGCCAGCACCATCGCAGCCACGCCACCGCGCCGGGCTGCCTCGGCGGGGCCGAGCACGCGCACCCCCGGCACCTCGGACAGCCGTTCCAGGGCATACCCGGTGACTGCTACCTCGTGCGCGTGGACCTTCGCCATGCCGATGGCGCTCAGGTAGTCCACCGCTGCTCCCAGGCCGATCGCCTCGGCGATGCTGGGCGTCCCTGCCTCAAAGCGGTAAGGCACATCGTTGAACCGCGTGCGCTCCAGCGTCACCCGCTTGATCATGTCACCACCGCCCATGAAGGGGGGCATCGCCTCTAGCAAGTCGCGCCTGCCGTACAGGACGCCAATCCCGGTCGGCCCACACATCTTGTGGCTGGAGAACGAGAAGAAGTCGCAGCCCAGGGCTTGCATATCCACGGGCATGTGCGGCACGCTCTGTGCGCCATCGAGATGCACCAGCGCCCCGGCGGCATGGGCCGCCCGCACGATCTCGTCAACCGGCTGGATGGTGCCCAGCACATTCGAGACATGCACCACCGTCACCAGCTTCACGCGGGCGTCCAGCATGGCATAGAATGCCTCCATGTCCAGCGTGCCCTCATCGGTGATGGGCACGTAGCGCACCTCAATGCCCAGCACCTCACTCATGATCTGCCAGGGCACGATATTGGCATGGTGTTCCATCTCGGTTGAGAGCACCACATCACCGGGCTTCAGGTTGGCCCGCCCCCACGACCACGCCAGCAGGTTGATGCTTTCTGTGGCATTGCGGGTGTAGATGATCTCCTCCCACGAGGCCGCGTTGATGAAGCGGGCGATGCGTTTGCGGGCGTCTTCGTAGGCGTCGGTGGCCAGCTCGCTGAGGGTGTGGATGCCGCGGTGAACGTTGGCGTTGTAACGCCGATAGTAATCGTCCATGGCCTCGATCACGGCCAACGGCTTTTGTGAGGTGGCGGCGTTGTCCAGGTACACCAGCGGCACACCGGGGCGCACTTCCTGATGCAGGATCGGAAAGTCGGCGCGGAGCCGGGGGAGGTTAAGCGGCGATCGGTACTCATTCATAGGGTGCACTTTTCCATGTCTTCTGATTGTCACAGGATGATCATAATTTAGATGAATTTCATCTGTCAAATACACCTGTCACCTTCGGATGTATCATTTGTCACATACGGGTCACCGGTCGCGGTCTGACGGCCCTGTGAGGTTACCCGGTGGCTGGTCGATGATCGCCTCGACAGGTTACCACATGCCATACAGCCCTGCCAGACTCGCGGTATAATGGGCCACCGGCATCTGATGCACGGAGCTGACCCGGATAGAAGGAATGGGCACCATCTTCGATACCCTGCGCAAAACCGAGTTCCGCCGGCTGGACGAGGCCGGGCACGTCTACCTCGATTACACAGGAAGTGGCCTGTATGGCGAGTCACAAATCCGCGCCCACGCCGATCTGCTAACCCGCGAGGTGCTGGGCAACCCGCATTCGGCCAACCCTACCTCGCTGGCAGCAACCCACCTGGTGGAGGCGGCGCGCAACCGCATCCGTGCGTTCTTCCAGGCCGACGCTGCGGTCTATGAGGTGATCTTCACGCTGAATGCCAGCGGGGCGCTCAAGCTGGTGGGCGAGAGCTACCCCTTTCAGGTGGGGTCGCGCTATGTCCTGATCGCTGACAATCACAACTCTGTCAATGGCATTCGCGAATTCGCTCGCTCCAGAGGGGCGCGGGTGATCTATGTGCCGCTTAACGATGATCTGCGTGTGGACAGCATCGAGCGCCACCTGGCCGGAGCCGATCCCACAAAGCCTAATCTGTTCTCGTACCCCGCCCAGTCGAACTTCTCCGGCGTCAAACACCCGCTGGACTGGATCGACCTGGCACGCAGCATGGGCTATGACGTGCTGCTCGATACCGCTGCCTATGCACCGACCAACCCCCTGAATCTGGGCGCGATTGCCCCTGACTTCGCTGTATTCTCGTTCTACAAGATGTTCGGATACCCCACCGGGGTGGGGGCATTGATCGCCCGGCGCGAGGCGCTGGCGAAGCTGCAGCGGCCCTGGTTTGGCGGGGGAACGGTGCGCTTTGTCTCGGCGCAGAACCAGGTCCACTACCTGATGCTCTCCGGTGAGGCATTTGAAGATGGCACACTCAACTTCCTCAGCATCGCCGCGGTGCGTGATGGCCTCGATTTCCTGGAGCGCATCGGTATGGAGAATATCAATCGGCACGTGATGCGGTTGACCGATCTGCTGCTCAAGGGGCTGAAGGGGCTGCATCACAGCAGCGGTGCACCGCTGATCACGCTCTACGGCCCTGACTCGTTGGAGAACCGCGGCGGCACGGTGTCGTTCAATGTCCTGGCGGCTGATGGCTCGCTGGTCGACTCGAAGCTGGTAGAGGCGCGCGCCAACGAGCAGCGCATCTCTCTGCGCTCGGGCTGCTTCTGCAACCCTGGCGCGGCAGAGACGGCCTTCCACTACGACTCGGTTGAGGCCTACCGCTGCTTTGAGGACATCACCGCCGATGAGTTCACCTTGCAGCAGTTCTCTGCCTGCATGCACGAGATGCCGGTGGGGGCGGTGCGCGTCTCTCTGGGGATCGCCAGCAACGAGCAGGATATCCGCCGCTTTCTGGAATTCCTGCGCGGGTTCATCGATTTTGTGCCGCCAGCCGGGCAGCGGCGGCTGGTCCCCGACTACGTCGGCCCGTGATCGCCCCGCCGCCGGTCAGGGCAGGCATCTGCCCGGCTGCCAGTTTCCGATTTTTATTATCTTCTTTATACATTACAGGCCAAAACTCGCCTATACTGATCGGTAGCAGGGGGCGAGGGAACGTTATGGCACTTATCTTCTCATTGATGCTTCTCACAGATTCCCTTCCTGTCCCCTGTATAAAAGCAGCCATGAACAGGGAGGCACAGCAGTGGTTGATCAACGTCTGCCCGCCCCGTCAGGTCCCTTGCCCCCACCTCAGCGCAAGGTGGAGTGTTTCGAGCGCTGGCTCCTGCACGATGCCCTGATCGCACTAGCCTTCGCGGGTGTGATGGGGCTGTTCATCGCCCGCTTTATAACCGTCAGATCCAACCCGCTGATCTGGCCGGGCGTCATCATTGCCGCGGCGGTGCTATATGATCTGACGCTGCGCCGTACCTGGGTGCGTTATATGCCAGAGCGCTACCGCCACTGGCACTGCTCGGCGTGCCGCACGCCCGTTGCTGAGGACAGCATGGCCTGTGAGGAGTGCGGCGCTCATTTCGGCTGATCGTCCTAAAGGGGCGAACTGCGAAAAGCGAGGAGGGGTGCCCATCGCAAAAGCACCCCTCCCGTGCAGAAATGCCTTTTCAGGCAAAGGAGCTGTTGGTTAATACACCAGGCCTGCCAGCTTCTCCTCGATGTGTTGCGCGATGCGCTCGCGCACTTCCTCAAAGGGGATGCGCTGCATCACGTCATCGAAGAAACCCTGGACCACGATCTTAACTGCCTCAGCACGTGGGATGCCCCGGCTCATCAGGTAGAAGATCTCTACCTCCTCGAGCTTGCCAGTGGCCGCCGCATGGGTGCAGCGCACGTCATCGGCCTTGATCTCCAGGCCAGGGATGCTGTCCGAGCGCGCGTTGCCATCGAGGATGATGTTGCGGTTCACCTGGTAGCCGTCGGTCTGTTGTGCGCCGGGGTCCACCACGATCATGCCCTGCCACACGGTACGGCTGTTCTCGCGTAGGCCGCCTTTATACAACAGGTCGCTGGTGGTGCGCAGCGCATGATGGTTCTGCTGTGTGTCCAGGTCAAGGTGCTGCTCGCCGTGGGTGAAATATAGGCCGGAGATGCGGCCCCAGGTATCGTTGCCATCCAGCTCAAGCGTGGTGAACACCTTGGAGAGCCGCGACCCCATCTCACTCACCACCCAGTCGAGCCGCCCCCCCTGCTGCACACGCCCGCGCTGATGCTCCATGCTGATCACATTCTCGCCCCAGTCCTGCAGGCGCACGAAGCGCAGGTCTGCCCCGCGCCCCACCAGCAGCTCAATCGCGCCCAGGTGTAGCAGGTGGCGCTCCCCGGTGGGGGAGGCGCTCTCGTGCAGGTAGGTGGCGCTGCTGTCCGCGCCCAGCACGGCCAGGATGTGGCTGCCGGTGGTCTGGTGGTCCGAGACGAACTCGACGCTGTGCAGCGGTAGCTCCACGTGGACACCGGCTGGGATGTACAGGAAAGCTCCGTGCGTCCACAGGGCGGCGTGCAGCGCCGCGAACTTGCCCTCCTGCGGGTCGACAATATGGGTCAGCATATGCTCGCGCACCAGGTCGGCGTGCTGCTCGATCGCGGTGGCCAGGTCGGTGAAGATCACCCCCTGCCCGGCCAGCTCGCGGTTCAGCTCGGCATGCACCAGCCTGCCGTTGGCGAACACCAGCAGCCCGCCCTGCTCCTCTCCGATCAGCGGGCGGTACATCTCGCGCGGCACGATCGCCAGGGTGCCCTCGGCGCCGCTGCCCAGAGCGGCGGCGTCCTCCCAGTGCACCACGCGCAGATCAGTGCGGCGCCACGGCTCATCGCTGGTGGTCGGGATGGGAAGTGCCTCGGCGATCTCCCAGGCCGCCAGCCGCTTCTCCAGCACCCATGAAGGCTCGCCCAGCCGCCCGGACAGCGCGATGACGTCATCGCGGGTGAAGGGCAGCACGGCCTCTTTCAATACCTGTTTTCTTCTGGACAACGTTATCTACTCCATGTTACAGGTGTCGCTTGTATGCGGCGGCACACTGCCTGTGTGCCGCGCGGTTGTTAAACCGTGAGGCAGCAGGGACGCGGCGTGATGCATCCCTGCCGCCGCCTCAATCGATGGGTAATGGCTACCCGATCGAGCCTTCCATCTGTAGTTGGATCAGGCGGTTCAGCTCCATGGCATACTCCATCGGCAGCTCCTTGACCAGCGGCTCGATGAAGCCGTTCACCACCATGGCGTTGGCCTGTTCCTCGCTCAGCCCGCGGCTCATCAGGTAGAAGAGCTGATCCTCGCCCACCTTGCTGACGGAGGCCTCGTGGCCCACCGTCACATCCGCCTCATCGATCTCGATGTAGGGGTAGGTATCGGAGCGGCTCTTGTCGTCCAGTAGCAGCGCATCGCATACCACGTTGCTCCTGACATGATGCGCGCCCTCATAGACCTTCAGCAGCCCGCGGTAGCTGGCCTGCCCGCCGTCCTTGCTGATCGACTTGCTGGTGATCTTGCTGGTGGTGTAGGGCGCGCCATGCACGATCTTGCCGCCCGCATCCTGCACCTGGCCCTTGCCCGCAAAAGCAATGCTCAACACCTCACCATGGGCACCCGGCTCCATCAGGTAAACTGCCGGGTACTTCATCGTCACCTTTGAGCCGAGGTTGCCGTCCACCCACTCCATTGTGGCGTCGCGGTAGGCTACCGCACGCTTGGTCACCAGGTTGTACACGTTGGTTGACCAGTTCTGGATGGTGGTGTAGCGGCAGCGGCCACCTGCCTTGACGATGATCTCGACCACCGCGCTGTGCAGGCTGTCCGAGCTGTAGATCGGAGCGGTACAGCCCTCAACGTAGTGCACGAACGCGCCCTCATCCACGATGATCAGCGTGCGCTCGAACTGCCCCATGTTCTTGGTGTTGATGCGGAAATAGGCCTGCAGCGGCATCTCAACGTGTACGCCCGGCGGCACGTAGATGAATGACCCACCCGACCATACCGCTGAGTTCAGTGCCGCGAACTTGTTGTCGCTATAGGGGATGATCGTGCCGAAATACTCGCGCACCAGGTCAGGGTGCTGCTTGAGGCCGTCATCCATGCTCAGGAAGATGACGCCCTGGCGCTGCAGGTCCTCGCGGATCTTGTGATAGACCACCTCGGACTCGTACTGCGCGCCCGCCCCGGCCAGGAATTTGCGCTCGGCCTCCGGGATGCCCAGCTTGTCGAAGGTCTCTTTGATCTCCGGCGGCACCTCGTCCCAGTCGGCCACATCATCGGTGGTGGCGCGTACGAAGTAATAGATGTCGTCGAAGTCGATCCCGCTCAGGTCTGCGCCCCAGTTGGGCATGGGGCGCTCGAAGAAGTGGCGCAGCGCCTTGAGGCGGAAGTCGAGCATCCATTCCGGCTCGCCCTTCAGCCACGAGATCTCGCGCACGACCTCCTCATTCAGGCCCTTACGCGCCTTGAACACATAGTTCTCCGGCACGCTGAACCCATACTTCTCCGCATACCCGGATTTCAGCGCCTCCAGGCGGGCATTCTCTTCGCTCATGTGACCCCTCGTCTCGCTTCGCTATCCGTCATCGTGCGTTGCTGGTGGTTGGCCCCTGCCAACCGATCGGGCAGCGATGAGGCGGGCTACCGCCCGTTCTCGTGCCGCTCGCGCACCCAGTCGTACCCGTGCTCCTCCAGATGCAGCGCGAGCTCCGGCCCGCCGCTTTCCACAATGCGCCCATCCATCATGATGTGAACGAACTGGGGCTTGATGTAATTCAGGATGCGCTGGTAGTGCGTGATAACCAGCACCCCCAGCTCAGGGCCATAGAGCCGGTTGACGCCCTCTGAGACCACCCGCAGCGCGTCGATGTCCAGGCCGGAGTCGGTCTCGTCCAGCACGGCGATCTTCGGCTCCAGCGTGGCGAGCTGCAAGATCTCGGCGCGCTTCTTCTCACCGCCGGAGAATCCCTCGTTCAAATACCGCCCCGCGAAGCTGTGATCCATCTGCAGCAGGTCCATCTTGGCCTTTAGCAGCCGGCGGAACTCGGGGATGGGCATCCCCTTGTCCTCCGGGTCAGCAGCCTTGCGGCGGGCATTGATCGCCTGGCGCAGGAAGTTGGCCAGCGTCACACCGGGGATCGCCACAGGATACTGGAACGCCAGGAACAGCCCCATACGGCTGCGCTCGTCGGCTTCCAGCTCCAGCAGGTCAACGCCATCGAAGATAATCTGCCCGGAGGTCACCTCATAGCTGGGGTGCCCCATCAGGGTCGAGGCGAGCGTGCTCTTGCCGGAGCCGTTCGGCCCCATCAGCGCGTGGATCTCGCCCTGCTTGATCGTCAGGTTGACGCCCTTTAATATCTCCTGGCCCTCAACGGTCACATGGAGGTTGCGTATCTCAAGGGCTACGGTCATCGGCTCAGTGCCTCCCAGTTTATAGCGTGGATTTCCGGCATAACACGCGCGCCGTGAAGCGCGCACGATGCGATCTTACCAGTTCACACGGATTGTATCGCGCACATGTGGGTGTGTCAATTATTATGATAAGTATCTTGGTTATTGACGCCTGAGGGGGGTGGCGCTATACTCCCTTCATGGCATATCACAGCGACGCTATACAGGGAATGCAGCCCACACGCCGCGCGGTGCTGAGCGCCCTGCGCGGGCTGGGGCGCGCCACGGTGGGCGAGATCGCGGCGACCGTGGGGATCAAAGATGCCACCGTGCGCCACCATCTCAACGCTTTGATGGCCGATGGGCTGGTGGACGCCGAGGAGCGGCGGCAGCCGGTGGGCCGCCCCTATCTCATTTACCATCTGACCGGGCGGGGCCGCGCCCTGTTCCCCGCCCAGTTTCACAGGCTGGTGGCGCGCGTGCTCGATCCGCTCAAGCCGCGCATGTCGCCCGACACCTCCGCCGGGCTCGTGGCGGCGCTATCGGCGACGCTGGCCGGTGAGGTCCGCGGGCAGCTCGTTGATCTTGATTTTGAGGCCCGCATCGAGCGCCTGGCGGATTTGCTGGGCGGCGAGGGGCACCCGGTGCAGTGGCGGCAGGCCCCCGATGGCTTACAATTGGTGGCAGCCCCCTGCCCGCATTTCCCGGCGGGGCTGCAGCACCCGGAGATGTGCGCGATCGAGGAGAGCCTGATCGAGAGCGTCACCGGGGCCCAGGTGCGACGTGATGCCTGCGCCCGCGATGGTGCGGCGCGCTGCACGCTGACCCTGATCCATGGGGCCGGGGCGGCCCCGCTTGACTGACGCCGCAGGGTGTCTCCAGCCCGATGGGCCTTAAAGAACAGCAGTAAAGGAACGGATGATGTCTGAAAGCCTGGAAGCCAAAGAAGAGAACATCTACAACGCGTTGCGTAAGGTGGTTGACCCGGAGATCGGGCTGAACATCGTCGAGCTGGGCCTGGTTCGCGATCTCCAGCTCCACCCTGATCGTTGCCATCTGGTGATGATCCTCACCACACCCTTTTGCCCCTACGGCCCCCAGCTTCTGGAGCAGGCGCGCCGCACCGCCGAGGTGGCCTCCGAGCTGCCCACCACGATCGAGGTTGGCTCCGAGCTGTGGGACCCCAGCATGATGGAAGAGGGCGCAGGCGGCGACTGGGGTCTGTTCTAGCTACAGCCCCTGAGTGCTCAAAGCGTTCTAGGCGGGGCATCCACCCGACGCCCCGCCGTCGATCCTGGCCTTGCCTCCGCCCGGCAGTTTGCCCTAGTATGGGATAACCTGTGCCATACCCGGAGACGCCGATGAGCGCCGTTGTGCTGTACATCGCCAGCAGTGTGGATGGCTATATCGCCGACCAGCAGGGTGGGGTCGGCTGGCTCGCGCCGTTTGAGGAGGCCGGGGAGGATTACGGCTATGCGGAGTTCTTACAGCGCATTGGCGCGCTGGTGATGGGCGCGCGCACTTACCGGCAGGTGCTGGGGTTTGGCGCGTGGCCTTATGGCGAGATGCCCACCTATGTGTTCTCGCATGGGCCGCTGGTGCAGCCGCCGGGCGGCGGGATCGAGCAGTACAGCGGCGACCCCGCGCAGTTGATCGCGCGGATCAGCCAGGCCGTTGAGAAAGATATCTGGCTGGTGGGGGGAGCGGCGCTGGTTGACGCTTTCCTGCGTGCCGACCTGATCAACGAGCTGATCCTGTCGATCATCCCGGTGATGCTGGGCAGCGGTATCCCGTTGTTCAGCCCCGGCGGGGCGCAGCCGCTGCTCAGGCTGGAGGCCGTCAGGCACTATGCCGGGGGCGTGGTACAGCTTCATTACCACCTGCGCGCTGCCCGCTAAAACAGATCAGGCCGCCGGATATCACCCGGCGGCCTGTGCTTTCAGTGGAGGCGTCGCGAATTGAACGCGAGTCCAGACCATCGCACTCAGGGAGGCTTTCGCGGTTTTTGCATGCGCCTTCTCCGCTACCGGCCCCGGCATCCGGCCTGTCGATACCTCTCGCCCCCTGCACAGGATAGTATACCACAAAAACAGGCGCCCGCCATAAGTCGTGATATTAGCTCGTACGGGAACCTACCCCCTCGCGGCGGGCTCGGGGGACGGGCGGCAGCAAAGCTGCACACCCTTAGATTCCCGTACTGTGCGATATGCTGACCTACTTCGCTCCGCTCAGCAGGCACTGGCCCTTTCCCGCCGTGCGGGCCACAGCATATCGCACAATATAGCGACCTGTTGATATATGTGCGTGCTTGACGCCCTGTGTTACACTAATAAGTGAAGAAATTCACAATCTGTCGGGAGGACTCTGCACATGTCTCGACTTTGCCCGTTCATCGACGGCTGCCCGATCTTCGCCTACTACAGCCAGAACCTGATGAAGGACTGTATGAGTAATTACTGCCTGGGGTTCTTCGATGCCTGCGAACGCCGCAAGCTGCGGTTGGCGGGCGATCCCGTCCCGCGTGACCTGATGCCTGATGGCACCCGCATGCCGGAGTCCGCCTCCGGCGCTCCCTGCGGGCGCACCCCCATCGAGGCCGACCAGAACGACGAGGTGCGCACGGTCTTCTAGCCCCGTCTCAGTGCTGCTTGCGCAGGAAAGCGATGAAGTCCAGGTTGCCGGGCGATCTGCCGAACGCCGTCAGCAGCACAGCGGCCTCGGCGCGGAACTGCGTGCCGTGGTTCACCACATGCACCAGCACGTGCCACAGGGTGTTCTCGTGCGGCGTGCCCGACGTGGTGCTGTAGTGGATCTTCTCATCCAGCGCGGCATCCGACAGCATGCGCAGGTAGGCGCGCATCGCCTGCTCTTCCGCGGCCCATGCGCGCTGCAGGTCGGCCAGGGTGGGGAAGTCCTCCTCGCGGGGCAGCGCCGGGGGCGAGATGCCCTCCTGGCAGCGCAGCCGCCACACCCACTCGGCGGACAACACATGCACCAGCGACCCCAGCAGGCTGCCGTGACTCACATCGGCGCGCTGCGTCAGCTGCTCCGGCTGCACCTGTTCGGCCGCCCGCATCACGCGGGCATTGGCCCAGTAGTTGTAATCGTACAGGGTGCGGATCTCGGTGATGCGCATCTGATTTTCCTTTGCTGGTCGGATGATATGCGGCCATTATAACAGATGCACAGGGTGCCTGTCTGGAACCACCCGGGTTGGATATACTATCCACCGGATATCACCGGCTTCCAGCAGGGGGACACCGTGAGCGACGAGTTTAACCCGCTGTACTACAACGCAGTTGATCAGATTTACCACTTTGAGCACGTTGCACCGCTGCTACTACGGCTGGAGATGCTGCGCGAGATGATCCGCACACTGTGGCCGGACGGCCACCCGACGCGGGTGGTGCATATTACCGGCACCAGCGGCAAGGGGTCGGTCAGCCGCTTCCTGGAGGCCGGGCTGGGCCTGCGCGGGAAGGCGGGCGGGCTGTTCAGCCCCCATCTGTTCGATTACCGTGAGCGGTTCAGTATCGCCGGGGAGTTCGCCTCACAGGATGATATCCTGGCGACATGGGAGGATCGCATCAAGCCCTACTGCCTGGACGTGGCCCGCCGCCGCCCTGACTTCATGCCGATGTTCCGCGAGATCAACGTGCTGATGGCGCTGGCGCTGTTCGAGCAGCACGGCGTGGAATGGGCCGCCGTCGAGGCCGGAGTGGGTGCGCGCTACGATCACACCAGCGCGTTCGATGCGGTGGGGGCGGCCATCACCAACGTGGGCGACGATCACCCGATTGAGCTGGGGCCGGAGCGCTGGATGCGCGCCCTCGACAAGGCGGGCATCTGCCGCCCCGGCAGGCCGCTGTTCAGCGCCGTGGGCGATGAGGAGAGCCAGCGCGTCATCGAGCAGGTATGTGAGGCCAGTGGCTCCCCACTGATCATCGTCACGCCGGAGTACGTGGACGGGGTGCGGGCGGCGCTTACCGGGCTGATCTCCTCCATCCCGCATGATGGGCTGCTCGGCCCCGGCCATCAGGCCTGGAATGCAGCGCTGGCCCTGCGCATCGTACAGCATTTCATGCCCGATCTGCCCACCGGCGAGGTGCTGGAGGCCTTCGCCGGCGTGCGCCTGCGCGGCCGCTTCGAGGAGATCCAGGATCGTGTGTTCATCGATGTGGCACACAACGTCAACAAGATCACCGCGCTGGTAGCCGAGCTGGAGCGCCGCTTTCCGGAGGAGCGCATCATCTTCCTGGTGGGCCTCTCCAAGATGCGCCAGGCTGGTGAGGTGCTCTCCCCCATCCTGACCATCGCCGAGCGCGTCATCATCACGATGGGCTTTCATGAGGACCGCCCCGCCGAGGCCGTGCGGGCCGAGCTGGAACCGTTCAATCGGCGCGGCATCCCCCTTCAGGTGATCCCCAACCCGCGCGAGGCGTTTGCGGTGGCGCGCGGCCTGCGTGGGGACGATGGCCTGCTGGTCATCACCGGCTCCACGTTCCTGATCGAGCAGGTGCTCAACCCCGATCCCTATATGCGCGCTATGAACGTCCACTACGGGTGGCGCGCCCGCACCCGTCACGGATAGAGCGCGCCCCACAGGTAGCATCAGGGCGGCACCGGATTGCCCCGATGCCGCCCATTATGGTCACACTGGCTGCCCGGCGGTCGTCACCGGGCGCTTCAGATGGATGCTAGAACAGGCCCTTGATCTGCCCGGTCTCGGTGTCGATGTCGATGTTCATGAAGGCCGGGTAGGTGGCCAGGCCGGGCATGGTGCTCATCGCACCCAGCAGCGGGTAGATAAAGCCCGCGCCAACACTGGCCCGCACCTCACGGATGGGCACCGTGAAGCCCGTCGGCACGCCCTTCAGGTTGGGGTCATGGCTCAGGCTCAGGTGGGTCTTGGCCATGCAGATCGGCAGGCCGCCGAACCCCGCCTTTTCGTAAGCGGCGATCTGCTCCTCGGCCAGCGGCTCATAGGTTACGCCATCTGCCCCGTAGATCGTTGTGGCGATGTGCTCGATCTTCTGCTTAATCGACCACTCCAGCGGGTACAGGAACTTGAAGTCGCTGGGCTTCTCGCAGGCGGCCACGACGGCCTCGGCCAGCGCCTTCGCGCCCGCGCCGCCATCAGCCCAGTGCGTCGAGACGACTGCATCCTCCGCGCCCTGCTCGATCGCGTAGCGGCGGATCATCTCCATCTCAGCGGGGGTGTCGGTGGCGAAGCCGTTCACGGCCACCACCACGGGGATGCCGAAGCGCAACGCGTTCCTGATGTGTACGCCCAGGTTGCCCAGGCCTGCCTCCAGCAGCGGCAGGTTCTCCTCGGTGTAGGCTTTATCCAGCGGTGCACCGGGGGTCACCTTGGGGCCGCCGCCGTGCATCTTCAGGGCGCGCACGGTGGCCACCAGCACAACTGCGTTGGGGATCAGCCCTGAGTAGCGGCACTTGATGTCGAAGAACTTCTCCATGCCGATGTCGGCCCCGAAGCCGCTCTCCGTCACCACGTAGTCGGCGACCTTCAAGGCGATCCGGTCGGCGATGATGCTGCTGTTGCCGTGTGCGATGTTTGCGAACGGCCCGGCGTGTACAAACGCTGGCTGACCCTCCAGGGTCTGCATCAGGGTAGGCATCAGCGCATCTCTCAGCAGCACGGTCACCGCACCTGCCACGCCGATCTGCTCCAGGTTGACGGGGTTCCCCTTTCTGTCCAGGCCGATCACCACGCGGCCCACCCGTGCCCGCAGGTCCTTTAGGTCAGTTGCCAGTGCCAGGATGGCCATCAGCTCCGAGGCGACGGAGATGTCGAAGCCGGTCCGACGGGGGAAGATCGGGCTGGGTGAGCCATCGGCCAGCTTGTCGTCGTTGAAGCCCACCGCGATCTGGCGCAGGGTGCGGTCGCATACATCCACCACGCGGTTCCAGGTGATGGTCGCCGGGTCGATGTCAATACGTTTCAGCCCGCGCTTCTCCAGCGCCTCGTCGGTCTGGCGGCTCTCATGATACATGCGAGTGTCAATGGCTGCGGCCACCAGGTTGTGCGCGATGCTGATGGCGTGGATATCCCCGGTGAGGTGCAGGTTGAAGTCCTCCATAGGGATGATCTGGCTGTATCCACCGCCGGCGGCGCCACCCTTGATGTTGAAGGTTGGCCCCATGCTGGGCTGGCGGATGCAGGCGACAACGTTTTTGCCCAGCTCGGTACCGAGTGCCTGCACCAGCCCCATGGTGGTGGTGGTCTTGCCCTCGCCCAGCGGGGTGGGGGTGATGGCCGTCACGTCGATGTACTTGCCCTGTGGACGGTCGGCAAATTTCTTCAGCACATCGAGGTGTACCTTCGCCTTGTATTTGCCGTACAGGTCAAGATCATCTTCGGTCAGGCCGATCTTGGCTGCGATCTCCAGGATGGGCCGCAGGTCTGCTGCCTGTGCGATCTCGATATCGCTGGGGACTACTTTGGCCATAGACTGCTCTCTCCTCTGATTGGAGTAAAGGGTAGGGCTCAGAAAGCGCTAACAATTCGGCGCACACAGGGTAACACGCCGTGGTTCCTAAGAGCGTTGCGCATGATGCGTGGGCCGCATATGCGGTGCAGTCTTGACAGGGCGGTCGACAATACACACCCTGTTTTGTGAAAATGCGATCATTGTACAGTCTAATAGATAGGGGCACATCGAGTCAATGGTTCGTATTAGGAAGAGGAGCATCTGCGTAACGTGGTGTGATAGATGTAACCCGACTATCTGACAACCCGCTCAGTCCCTGCTGGCCAGCACACCCTGGGCGCTGACCTGAAATGTGGCGGGGCTGCCTCCCAGCTCCACAAATGAGACGGTATACATCGAAGTCTCGCCGGGGGCCAGTGTCTGGCGGTCCACAAGCGTAGTCGCTGTGCCCACCACGCGCTGCTGGTCGTCGAATACAGTGACGATCACCTTGACCAGCTCAGCGGTCTGCGTCCCCTCGTTGCGCACCTGCCCGCTGATTACCAGCAGGCCGCTCTCGGCGAACTCGGCGGCGGAGGTCACAGCCAGGTTTTCAGGCCCGTAGAAGGTGCGCAGGTTGAAATCGGCATAGCGCGCCGAGGCACTGATATCGTAGCGCACCGCGCCCGCGGGCAGCCCCTCGGGGAAGACGATCGAGAAGGGGACATACTCGCCTGGCAGGATCAGGTCTGATGGGACAAAGTCATCCCGATCGGCGATCATGCGCCCCTCGCTGTCGAAGAACTGCACCGTGACGCGTGCAAACTCCAGTGCGCCCGGCGAGTTGTTGGCGATTTGCCCTGCGATCTCGTAGCCGCCACTGGCGTTCAACCAGGCGTTCAGCCCCGAGAAACCGATCGTGTCGGCTCGGACGCTGCTCTGCTCCATGCTCACCGCCACATCGCTCATCCAGCCCGCATCCGGCACCACCCGGAACGTATTGACGATGCGGTTCAGGGCGCGCACCTGGGTCGGGTCATCCGGCAGGCGCACACGCAGCGCACTAAAATACACCCCCACAGGCTGCGAGAAATCGTTGTACTGCACTGTCCCACCGGGAGCATCCTCCACAATGGTCAGACGCAGGCTGCCATCGGGCTGCGGCTCGCGGGCCAGCTCTTTGAATACCGACCCGGCCCGGTTGTAGGAGAGCGTCTGATAGGTCGCCACCAGCGTGTCGAAGTCATACCCTGCCGGGCTGCCCGCGTTTTCCGGGTCAAGGATCGCGGTGGGGTTCAGCACGGCACTGTTGATCACGTACACCATGATCCATGGCTCCGCTGCGCCCGGTGGTGAGAATTCCACGCGCACCGTGCGGTTGTCGGATGTGTCGTTTACCACCCAGTCAGGCGGCAGGTCGATCGTGAAAACGCCGGTGGGATGAGTGTATGTGGCAAAGCCGGAGGGGTCCACCAGCGCGGGGGTGGGCTGGTTGGCGGCGCAGCCGCTCAGGGCTGGCAGGGTCAGCATCGCCAGGAGGATCACCGGCAGGGCGAGGTGTGTGTGTCGCATCATGCTGCTTATTGTGGGCCGGGGGCCGTTTTTTGGCAAGCCCCGTCACACAGAGTGTCCTGCCAACTAACTCTGTATGGGTATTTGTATTAAAAATATGTAAAAAAGGCGGCGGGAACACCAGCAAAAGTTGGGAATCCGGTTGCGTGGCAGGCCGAATCCCATATCTTTATCTGGTAAATTGGACTCACAATATCAAATTAAGACAGGGGGAGATAGAGCGTGAACACGTTCTACCGCAGCAAACACCGCTGGAAACTGGTCCTGCTTGTCCTGGCCCTCGTGCTGACTCTGGCAGCCTGCGGCCCGGCTGATGAGGCCGCCAAGGAGACCGCGCAGCCCACCGAGGCTGCCACACCGACGCCGGAGGGTAAGCCCACTGTCACCATCGATGCGCCGCCTACCGGCGGTGAGGTGGTGCTCGGTAACATGGTGTTCGTACAGTCCACCGCCAGCGACATCGCCGGGGTGGCCCGCATCGATCTGACGGTGGATGGGGTGCTGGTTCGCTCCGACAGTGCGCCGGAGCCGGGTGGGCAGCCCACCTTTGCCGTGCTGCAGGGCTGGCAGCCTGTGTCCGCGGGCACGTTCCTTGTTACCGTGACCGCCTATCGCGCTGATGGCACCGCCAGCGACCCGGCGACCATCGCGCTCTCCGTCGTGGAGAGCAGCGACCAGGTTACCAACCCGGTGCAGCAGCCCGGCGCGGCCCAGGCGATGACCGGGGTGGGCAGTGGGGGTGGTGGTGGCAGCGGCCCCTGCACGGCCATCACCAACACCAACCTGAACATGCGCGGCGGCCCCGGCACGGCCTACTCACCGATGGTTGTGCTGCCGCTGGGCACGGCGGTGCCAATCACGGGGCGCAATGAGGACAGCTCCTGGTACCAGGTCAGCTACAACGGTGCGCCCGGCTGGGTTTCAGCGCCCTACATCTACAGGACAGGCGACTGCTCTGCGGTGCAGGTCGCTGCTTATGATCCGCCGCCTGCGGGTGGCGGCGGGGGTGGTGCGGCGGCCACCGCCACCACCTACTACACGCCAACTGCTACTTACACGCCCGGCGGCCCGACGGTGACTCCCACCTTCACCTACACGCCGACGGCCACCTACACGGCCACCGCCACACTGCCGCCCGGCGTCACCCCCACGGTGACCTATACGCCATCGTATACGCCGACCGCGACGGCAACCCAGGCCGGACCGACGCCGACTTTCACACCCTCATACACGCCGACCACCGCCCCTGCGGCCCCGGTTGCGCCGCCGGACCCCAATTTCAACGACCCGCTCAACATCCCACTTGACACAACGGCCAGTGTCACCGATTTTGTCTCATACCCCGACGGTGATACCGAGGACCGGGTGCGCTGGGACATCATCGGCATGAACCAGAACCCCAGCCTGTCGGGGGGGCGCGCGCGGCTGGTTATCGCGGTGAGCTGCTTTGGCACCGGCACGCAGAACATCCAGTTCTTCACCGGCGGCCAGACGTTTAGCTGCGGCCAGACGATCGTGGATCGCGAAGTGACATATGACAGCCGTACGGGCCAGGTGACGATCACCGCCGTGGCTGGTACAGGCACCTATGTGCAGTGGGTGTTGACCGGCACGGCCACCCGTGTCCCGTAGCGTCAGCGCTGCTGATTTCCCTGAAGGGGTATCTCAGCATGCCGGGATGCCCCTTTTGCTTGTCCCCTGACCGATGATGAGGATATGATCGGTGCGCGTACTGGCTGACACCCTGCTGTCCCGTGGAGACTTTCTCGTGGCTGATCCGATCCCTCAAGCAGCTTCTGAGCAACAAATGACCGGCTCACTTGGCACCCTGCCGCGCAACGTCTGGGTGGTGACGGTGACCAGCTTCCTGACCGACATCTCCAGCGAGATGGTGATCAACCTGCTTCCCCTGTTCTTGGCCAATGTGCTGGGCGTTCGCACTGGCCTGATCGGCCTGATTGAAGGGGTGGCCGAGACAACCGCCAGTCTGCTCAAAGCCTTCTCCGGCTGGCTCTCCGACCGACTGGGGCGGCGCAAGTGGCTGGCCGTGGCCGGGTATGCCATCTCAACGCTGGCGAAGCCCTTTCTCTACATTGCCACCAGCTGGGCAGCGGTACTGGCCATCCGTTTCAGCGACCGGGTGGGTAAGGGTGTGCGCACCGCGCCGCGCGACGCGCTGGTGGCCGACACGGTCGACGAGCATCACCGGGGGTTGGCTTTTGGGCTGCACCGAGCCGGTGACACCGCCGGGGCGATGGTCGGCCTGCTTGTCGCGCTGCTGGTGGTCTGGGCGACGCAGTCGGGTGGGTTGACTCTGGCTCGCTCCACCTTTCAGGCTGTGGTGCTGATCAGCGTTATCCCGGCGGTGCTGGCCGTGCTGGTGCTGGCGCTGGGTGCGAGCGAGGCCCGCAGGGGGCCTGCGGCTCCAGGTGGCGCGGCCCGGCCTCTCCGCTTCTCCTGTCTCTCACTGCGTGACTTCGACCCGCGCTTCCGCCGCTTTCTGGTGGCGCTGGTGCTGTTCACGCTGGGCAATTCCGCCGATGCCTTCCTGATCCTGCGTGCGCAGGAGCGCGGCCTTGGGGTGGTGGGCGTGCTGGGCATGCTGGCGACCTTCAACCTGGTTTACGCGCTGGTTGCCGGGCCTGCGGGGGCACTATCCGACCGGGTGGGGCGGCGGCGGCTGATCACGGCTGGATGGGTGGTCTACGGCCTGCTCTATCTGGGCTTCGCACTGGTCGATGCTGGCTGGCAGGTCTGGCTGTTGTATGCCCTCTATGGTGTGTACTACGGTGCGGCAGAGGGGGCGGCAAAGGCCCTGGTGGCCGATCTTGTCTCCCCGCAACAGCGCGGCACCGCTTACGGGATTTACAACGCGGCGGTCGGTCTGGTGGCACTGCCTGCCAGCCTGATCGCCGGGGTGCTGTGGCAGGGCATCGGCCCCTGGAGCGGGTTTGGCCCGCGCGCCCCCTTCCTGTTTGGTGCCGCCCTGGCGCTGATCGCTGTGTTTCTGCTGGCTGTTTGGGTGCTGCCGGCACGGAACCATCAAATGGCGTAAAATAGAGGCATGGCTTACTCGATCCGCGTTGCGACCCATGCCGATCATGCCCTGCTGGCCAAAGTGATCGCCCACCTTGATGCGCTGGATGAGATGACCATCCCCCCGCATTTGCGCCAGCCGCGCCTGGATCTCACCCTGCTCGCCTTGATCATCGACCCCGATGCGGGCGCGATCTTCGTCGCCGAGGAGGAGGGCAAGATGATTGGGTTTGTCGTCGCTTCGATTTACTATGCGCCCGGCTCGCTTCAGCCGCGGGCCACGATCAACGCCCTGGCGGTAGATACCACGCATCAGCAGGCCGGGCTGGGGCGCGTGTTGATGGCACGGGTACATCGCTGGGCGCGCGATCATGGCGCGACTCGTGTGGAGTTACGCGTACCCAACACAGTAGGTGTGGTGACCTTTTACGAGTCACTGGGCTATATCCCGATGGGGCCGCGCCGCATGGTGCGCTTCCTGGAGCCGCGCTGAGGGGGAAGCATGAGCCTTAGGATACGGCGGGCAGTGCACACTGACTACGACGCAGTGGAAGCCATCTCGCGTGAGGCGGCGGCTTTCCACATGGCGGGCCGCCCGGACGTCTTCCGCGTGCCAGAAGGCCCCACCCTGCCGCTGCCCTATTTCATCGAGCTGATTGATGACCGCCGCGCGGCCCTCTTCGTCGCCGAGGTGGACGGGTGTATCGTTGGCTATGTGATCGCCTATCTGCGCGAGGTGGTCGAGAATCCGGTGCGGGTCCCGGAGCGTTATGTGAAGATCGACACGCTGGCCATCAGTGCGCCCTACCACCGTCGCGGCCTGGGCCACCGCCTGATGAGGCATGTTCATACCTGGGCCGCCCGACATGGCGCGGTCCGGGCCTCTCTTTCCGTGTGGGCTTTCAACGACGGGGCGCGATCGTTGTATGAGAACCTGGGCTACCGTGTGGATTATCTGCGTCTCTCAAGACCGCTGGACAACGAGCCGGGGTGCTAGTCAGCAGTCATTAGGTCGGGGGCGGTGTAGTACACCTCTTCCCTGAGTTCAACAATCCCCAGCATCTTTTCCCCGGCCAGCCAGCCCGCCATCCGGGTGACGTGCTCAACCTCCACACTGAAAACGCGCGCGATCATCGCAGCGGAGGCGGCGGCAGTCGTCCGTACATAGCGCGTGATAACCTGTGCCAGCCCCTCCTCGTAAGGAAGACGTAGCCCGGCCTCCACCACCTCCGGCCACAGCTTATTGAACCCATCCCAGATGTAGGTGTAGCTCCCGGCTTCAGGCGGCAGGGCGTGTGATCGGGCGATCAGAAAAGCGGCCTGTCCCTCCTGTAGGGCGCGGTCGAAGCGGGTCTTGTGCTCTCTGGCCATCATCCCGGCCTCGCGGCGAAGCTGGCGCGTGCTGAGCGGCCCCTTGGCGTTGAGGATGCCGGTCAGGCGCTGTACCTCAGCGCTGATCAGGCCCAGGCGGTACATCTCGAAGCGGTCGCCGCCTATGTCGGCAGTCCGTGAGATGGCATACAGCGCAGGCATCATATCCAGGGCGGCCAGCCCGGCCCGCCCGTGGAATATCTTGCCATAGTAGGCCTGCCGGGCGGCAGGGATCTCATCCTTCCAGCCCCAGGCTTCCCCTTCGGAATGGGCGATCGTCCATAAGTTGGGCAGCTCCACATCGGCGGCGGGAAACAGCAACACAAACCCTGCCGCGTTGATCAGCTTCAGCGCTTCCGCCGGGCCGGTCAGGGGCGTGTCGCTGTGATAGGTTTGCCGCCTCCACGCCTGGACGCGGGCAGTAAAATCGGCCATGTTCTCCTTACTCTTGCCGACGGCCCGGCTGGCAGGCTGTGGGCCTGACTGCACTCAGTACAGGTTGACCATCCGGGCGATCTCGTAGGCCATCTCAAAATAGGGGATCCAATCGCCCCCGCTCAGGGTGCGGTCGTCCCGGATGAAGGGATGCACCTCCAGCGTGGCGCCGAACAGCCCGATGCTGAAGCCGCGCCGCTCAATGGTGAACAGCCGCAGCAACCGCGGGTTCTTGGCCAGCAGCCTGACGATATACCCCGGTGGGTCGCTGAGCAGAAAGAGATGGTCGTCGATCTCGGGCTTGCCCATTGTCACCCGTTTGAGGTCGCGCCGCTCACCGGGGTTGATATTCCAGTTGATCTCGATCATGGTGTTCAGCGCTGAGATGTTGCTGTTGGTCAGCCAGAAGCGCCGGTTGCCCTCATTGAGCAGCGTCAGCCGGATCACTGCCGATTCGTCCCCGTCGGGGGCCATCAGGGCCACTTCAACCGGGAAGCCCTTGTACTCACCGCGGAACCCTTCCTCAGTTGGCTCGACACTCATCCCGGCCTCACGCAGGCTGGAGAGCAGAATCGTCTTACGGCGCAAAAACTGGTGGCGCGAGTGCCAGATCAGCAGAACCAGCCCGGCCAGTGCTGCCAGCAGCACCCCCCCTGCCAGCGGCAGATACACAGTGGTGTCCATCGTCCATCCCTCATTACCGATACTCCCATCGTTGAGTGGATTGTATGCGTCTTGGCAGGGGGTTTCAAGTCGGCGTGGGGCAGGCGGTGGCCTGCGGGGGGCGTCTCGCTGGGGGTGCTCACTTTGTTTGACGAATATACCGTTTCGGCGTATAATCTCAGCCAATTGGGCGGTTAGCTCAGTTGGTTAGAGCGCCGCGTTGACATCGCGGAGGTCACAAGTTCAAGTCTTGTACCGCCCACACACAAACGCCACCGAAGCCGGTGGCGTTTTACGTTCTCTGGCACTGGGTGGCTGGCTAGGTGGGCCGGCTGTGGCCTGCAGCAGGCAGCCATACGCTAAACGTAGCTCCTGCGCCATCTCCACCGGGACTTTCCAGTACGATCTCCCCGTTGTGCAGCGCGACGATCTCGCGGGCGATGGCCAGCCCTAACCCGGTGCCTGGCGCCCCCGACTCGCGCCCGACCCTGCCCCGGAAGAAGCGCTCAAACAAATGCTCACGTTCCTCAGGCGGGATGCCCGGCCCCGTATCGCGCACGCTGAATCCCGCCCACTGCTGGCCGGCCGTCTGGCGGCTGCGGGTGTACACGGTGATCTGCCCGCCAGCAGGGGTGTAGCTCAGTGCGTTGGTGAGCAGCACGCTGAGCGCCTGTCCGATCAGCACCTGGTCGATCTCAACGGGAGGCAGGTCCTGCTGCTCAAAGATCAGCTGCAGTCCCCGTGACTCGGCCAGCACGCTGCGGTCGACAATGTACATCTCAACCAGGGTGTTCAGATCACAGACAACGGGATGGAAAGATACCCGCCGCTGATCGAGGCGTGACAGGTGCAGCAGGTCCTCGACAATATGCTCCAGGCGGGAGGTCTCGCGGTCCAGCCGCTCCATATACTCCTCGCGTTTGTCCGGGTTGATGCGCAGCAGCCGGTGGTACAGCTTGATGCTGGAGATCGGCGTGCGCAGCTCGTGCGACACATTCGACACGAACTCATCCTTGACCTGGCTGAGTGCTTTCAGATGTTTGTTGACCTCGTTCAGGGTGGCGGTCCGTTCGGCGACACGTTCCTCCAGGTCCAGGGCGTGGCGCTGCACCTGCTCATACAGGCGGGCGTTGCGGATCGCCAGTGCGAGTTGATCGGCAAAGGCCTTGAGCCGCTCGCCATGTGCTGCGGTGAAGCTCTCTGGCTGCAGGCTCCCCAGCCTGATGTAGCCAATCAACTCATCCTCAAAGAAAATCGGGGCGGCCAGATGACTGCGGATCGCTCCAGGGGAGGCCGCGTTCTCTCCGTGGAGGCTGACGGCATCACCAGCATCAGGCACCATGATGACCTGCCGGGTCTCTCGCATCCTCTGCAGGGCAGGGTGATCCTTGATGCGTAGCTTCTCTCCGCTTCGCCAGCCGCGCATTGCCTCGATGGCGCCCCGCGAGCGCACGATGACAGCCGTACCGCCTTCAACCAGCATGATATTGGCGATGTCGTGTGGCACCACCCGCCCCAGGTTTTGCAGGATGCCATCCAGCACCTCCTCAAGATCGAGTGTGCTGGTAAGCACAGCGGCGGTATCGCGCAGCGCCTCGGCGAGCAGTCGCTGCTCGCGCTCCGCTTCCTCAGCCTGGCGCTGTGCGGTGATGTCACGGTGAATGCCCAGGAAGTAGGTCAGCCGCCCGTAGTCGTCATGTACCGGCGAGAGGGTTAGCTCATGCCACGCGGTCGTGCCATCGGCGCGGGCCAGGCGCAGGGTGGCATGACATTCCTCGCCCTTCTCCAGCGCCTCGCGAATCGCCCGGCGCGCCTCCGGGTCCGTCTGGGTGCTGTTCTCAAACTGATGATACTCTGCCCCCAATACTTCATAGGCCGATCGGCCGTAGAGCCGTTCAAAAGCCGGGTTGACGTAGATGATCGGCATCTCCGGGATGGTTGCATCTGTGATAGTGACACCCACTGTGCTCGACTCGATCACCCGGTTACGCAGCACCAGCTCCTCTTCCGTGCGCTTGCGCTTGGTGATGTCATCGGCCATCACAATGATAAAATCGTCAGCGGTGGCGGGGCTTGGGAACAGCGAGACCGTCAGCCGCACCCACACTGGCACACCATTTGCGCGAACATACCGCTTCTCAATCTGATACTCCTCATAGATGCCGGCCATCAGCGACTCAAGGCTGCGCCGGGCGAGGTCTTTGTCTTCGGGGTGTGTCAGGTCGATCAGGCTCATAGTGCGCAGCTCGCGCTGTGTGTACCCCAGCATATTCTGAAAGGCGGGGTTTGCCGAGATCACCTGGCCGGCCCGGTTAGCCACTGCGATCCCGATCCCTGCCCCGCGGAAGATGGCGCGGAAGCGGGCTTCGCTGGCGCGCAGCGCTTCTTCGGCATGCTTTAGCAGGGTGATATCTGCGAATGAGACCACCACGCGGTGAGGCCGCTGCTCACCGGGGTGGATCAGCGGCTCGGCGTTAGTCTGAATCCATGTCACCCGCCCATCTTTCCGCCGGACACCGATGATCGTCCCGCGCTCAGGCAGCCCTGTTCGCAGGGCGACAAAAGCCGGCAGCTCGTGGGGAGGCAGCGGCTGCCCATCCTCGCGCAGCGCCTCGATCGGGAGGGCCTCTGGGTTGCTTTGCAGTGTCTCCAGGCTTATACCTAACATGCGTTCCGCAGCGGCGTTGATCGAGACCAGCCTGCCGCTGCCATCATACACTATCACACCCTCGCCCAGGGCGTCGATCAGGGCGCGGAACAACCCTTCGCTTTCGCGCAGGGCCTGCTCGGCCTCTTTGCGTTGTGTGATGTCCTGGGCAGTCCCATAGATCACAAAACCCTGCTCTGCGTCCTGTTGTTCTGTTACGTAAACGTGGCTGTGCAGCCAGCGGGTCTCCCCCGGGCGGGTGACAATGCGGAACTCAGTGGCGCCCGAGCCTGTGGAAGGCAGGTTATTCAGGATGTCCAGAACCCCTGGCAGGTCGTCGGGGTGCACAAGCGATCCGAGACCAGCGCGATTGGCCTCTTCCAGCGTGTATCCCGTGGTGCGGCTGAAGGCATCGGTGATCCAGTGAAAATGGGCGGGGCGCCCTGGCACCATGTGCAGAGCAAAGGTGAAATCAGAGGCCAGCTCCGAGATGATGCGGTAGCGTTCTTCAGAGGCCCGCAGCGCCTCGCTGCTCTGACTGCGCTCGAAGGCAGCAGCCAGCAGCACGGCAGCATCCTGCATGAACTGCACCTCATCGCTGGAGAAGATGCGCGGCTGGCTGCTGAATACACTCAGCACGCCGTAGGCCGCCCCTGCCTCCCCGATCGGCACGCTGATCCCGCTTCTGATGCGGTGCGTTCGCTGCAGCGTTGTGTCCTTGAAACGCGTCTCCGTACTCAGGTCGGTGACAATGACGGGCGGCTCGCTGTGAAGAGCATATCCGACCTGGGTGGTGTGTCTCGCGCTGATTGTGAGGCTGCCCACCGCACCCTCTGGCCAGCCGCTGCCCGCCTCCAGCAGCAGCCTGCGCCTACCGGGCAACAGCCTGAAAAAACCGCCGTAGTCCGCCGAGAGTGTCTCAGCGACCAGCCTGACGGCTTCGTTGATCAGGTCAGCAGCGCCGGCTGAGGCCAGGGCCAGCTGGCTCAACCTGATCAGGGCTGCTGATTGGCGGCGTAGCGCGCTCAGCAATGAGGAGTACTCCCTCGCGCTGGTGTCATGGTCCTCGGTGGCTCCTGTCTGGCTCATATCTGTTCGCAGCCTGCTGGGGCAGCGGACGTGCTGGATCGATGGACGTGCCCCGGTTTGCCAGACATTATAATACTCTAAATGGAGTGGTTGGCACAGAATTTAAGATGATCTCCCCCCCCGGTCGATGCCAAGGTCAGCAACGACCAGGGCAGCAGCCCCGGCCAAGGGTGACATCATCGCCCAGGGTGAATGGCGTGATCCGGACGCTGCTTGCCAGAGACGTGAGCGCATGACGCCCTACTGACACCAGCACGAGGGGCATCAACACATCAGCAGCATGGGCAATGCCGCCTCCGATCACGATCACCTCCGGGTGCAGCAGGTTGATCACGGCGCTGATGCCGATGCCCAGACAGGTGAAGGCACGCTTGATGATGGCCTGCGCCTGTGCATCTCCCTGCCGCGCCGCCTCGATCACCACCCGGGCGCTCAGCTCGCTGGCGCGCCCCGCCGACCGGTAGCTGGAGGGATGCCCTGATCCGGCCCGTGTGGTGCTGTCCAGGATGTCAAGCCGGATATCCCTGGCCTTCTCCTTGAGCGTGCTCAGGTCGAGCGTCACCGTGTCTGCCATTACATCCCTCCGTAGCCGCGCGCCTGCAAGAATTGGCTGACCTGGGCCGCAGTGGGCAGCGCCGGGATCGCGCCCTGCCGGGTAGCGGTCAATGCCCCGGCGGCGTTGGCATACCGCACTGCCGTACGCATGTGCTCAACCGTTAGGGCCGAGCGCCAGCTGGCATGGTCAAGTACCAGCCGGGTCAGCAGCGCTGCAATGAACGAGTCGCCGCAGCCCACAGCGTCCACTGTCTGGACCTCAAAGGGGGGCAGGAGGTCACCTCCTCCCATGATACGGAAGTAGCTGCCATGTGCGCCCAGCGTTACCACGATTGCCTGCGGGCCGCGTTCCAGCAGAGCCCCGGCCAGCTCTGAGAGTCGCTCAGGGTCGAGGCGTTCATCTGCAGCGCGCCTGTTGAGCAGCAGCAGCTCGGTTTCGTTGACCTTCAGCAGCCCGACGCGCGGCAGCAGGTCATGAGCCGCTGCCAGCGCCTCGCGCGGGTCACGCCACAGGCTGGGGCGGTAGTTCACATCGTAGGAGATCAGTGCCCCGGCCTCCCTGGCGATCTCGATCGCGCGGTAGGTAGCGCTGCGGCAGGGTTCGTCGGTCAGGCTCAACGACCCGAAGTGGAAGGCCTTTGTATTTCGTAGCAGCTCCTCGTCCAGCTCATCGGGACGCAGGCGCGTGTCTGCGCCGGGGTTGCGGTAAAAGACGAACTCAGCGCTGTACTCGTCCGGCTTGGCGATGATCGCCATGGTGGTGCGGGCCTCACGATCATAACGGATGCCGCGCGTTTCCACGCCCTCATCGGTGAGCACACTGGCCAGATAATGCCCGAACAGGTCCTCACCCACCTTGCCGATGAAGGCTGTACGCGCGCCCAGCCGCCGCGCTGCCACGGCGACGTTGGCCGGTGCGCCGCCCGGCTTCGGGTTGAAGGCCGTCACCTCGGTCAGGCGGCGGCCCACCTCTGCCGGGAACATGTCGATCAGCAGCTCCCCCAGTGTGACGATGTCCATCAGTATGTGCCTCCTGGCATCAGCCCGATGCCGCATGGGACCTTGTACATTGATGATGTCTCTTCGTGTGGCTTATCTCGAACGAAACAACCGGTTTCCCGGGGCGGGGCCGGAACCGGGATGTTTGACTGTCTTGCTAAGCATTTCACGCAGGGAGATTCAGGCGTGATCCTTATGCCGCCATTCTAATAGCGCGGGGTCTCTGAGTCAATCGAGTCAGGCGTGTCGAATAGCACGATCGATCGCAGTACCCCGCCGCGCCATGCGCCGCTCGATCACCCCGGCGGGCGGCGGTAGGCCACGTAGATATCCGCCTCGATGATGTCGCCCCCGGTGCTCATGAAGTGATGCACGAAGTACAGGTTACCCGCTGCGTCGAGCGTTGGCTCCCCGGCGAACTGTGAGACGATCTCCTCCGCAGGCCCCCACTCCCCTGCCGCACTGCGGATCGAGCGGAACAGCGCCGGGCCGGGGTAGCCCAGGCGGCTGGTCCCCGTGAACCATAGCTCCAGGCCGTCGGGTGAGAGGTAAGGCCAGCCTTCGTCCGCTGCCGTGTTAATGGCCGGGCCCAGGTTCACGGGTGCCGACCACCCGTCACCGCTGCGTCTGGTCTGCCAGATATCAAGCCCGCCACGGCCATCCTCGCCTGCCCGGTGAAACAGCAGCGTGCCACCGTCTGCGCTGATGTGCATCTCGCCAATGCTGTAGTCGGCGTTGAGCTGCTCGCCTGCGTTCTGGATGTCTTCCCACCCATCGTCCGCCCGGCGCGCAGTGTAGATATCGATATCGCGTACGCCGCCCGCCCGCGCCGAGCAGAACCACAGCACCTCGTCCAGGAAGAACGGGCAGCCGTCAAGTGAGGCCTCATCGCCCAGCCTGACCCGTACAGGCTCCTCCCAACCGTCTGCAGTGAGGTGCGTCCACCAGATGCCGGTGACGCCGTCGAGGAGCTGCTGCTGGGCGGGGATCGAGGCATCGGGCGTGAAGAAGAGGAACAGTGTGCTGCCATCCGGGGTGATGAACGGCGAATCCTCAGCCCCGGCACTGTTCACCGGGCCGGGCAGCGGGATCGGCTCCCCCCAGGCGTCGTCATGCAGAACCGGGGGCAAGGGGTCGTCGGCGGGTGTCTGCTTGACCGCGTCCGCGGGGATCGCATCGAGTCTGCCGGGCGGCGGGGTGGGAGTGGTCCTCTGATCTCTGGCAGCGGCGCAGGCTAACGCGGCACCCGCCAGGGCCGCACCGACCAGCCATACCACGCGAGACATGCGCTCCCCTCTCCTGACAGGCGGACCATACCTGCCAGTATATGCCGGGTATGCCGCCCTTTGCCAGCCCTGATAATCGACTTGCGCTATCTGATTTGAGCAAATCATCATACAATGGGGGCAGGTATATTCCACAGCAGGAGGGGGACCTGTCATGCTAGAAGCGCGTCGCGTCATCACCGGGCGCACGTACAGCGAGCGCCGCGAGAACTATGTCAGCCTGCACAGGTCGGCCATCATGCTCGATCTGCAGGCTCATCCGTCTCTGGCCTCCACCTGGTTCGGGTACGATCTGACTCTGCCCCATGACAGACCCGGCCTGGTACAGCGTCTGCTGCACATTGACCCGCTGGGGTTGGACCCGTTGAGTGTGCGGACCTCCTTCCCCAAGCTCGTCGCTGGCGATGTCGATGTGCAGGTTTCCACCGTCTATGCGCTGGAGCGCGACACCATCCGCAAGGACCTGGGTGTGAAAGTGCGGCTGCTTGGCATCACCCTGCCCTGGACGTTCACGCTCTACACGGTGCTGAGCCTGCTGCGCTGGCTGCCCTATCTCAACACCATGTGGCGTAGCGCGGTCACCGTACCGGATTACTATACTGGCGCCGTCATCGCGCTCGATAATATGGAGCGCCAGATCGCCCGCTACATGGAACAGGACCCCTCAACGCCGGGGTTCCGTCGCATCGAGGTGGCCCACTCCCCTACCGAGCTGCGCACGCTGCTCGCGCGGCACAGCCTGGCGATTGTCCATGCGCTGGAGGGCGCGCACTGCCTGGAGGGGCCGGAGACGCGCCGCATCCAGGGGCGCGAGCCTGACCCGCGCCGCCGCAGCCCGGAGAGCCAGGCCATTGTGCGGCGTGAAGTGCTGGCCAACCTGGAGGCGTTCTACAACCGGGGCGTGGCCATCATGGGGCTGTGCCACTACTACCCCAACGAGGTCAGTGAGAGCGTGTTCTCCTACCCGGAGCCGGTGCTGGAGCGCATCCCCTACGAGCGCTGGCTGGAAACCTGGCCCGATCACACCCGGGGGCTGACCGATCTGGGCAAGGAGGTGGTCGACTGGATGCTGACGCACGGCATGATCATCGACGTGAGCCATGTCTCGCCCACCTCTCGCATGGAGATTTACAACATGGTCGACACGCTGCACCATGGCAAGAAGGGCGCAGTGCTGGCCTCTCACATCGGCGTGCAGGCCATGTATAACCACCCCTACAACCTGGCCGACTGGGAGATCGAGTGGTTCGCCGATCACGACTGCGTGGTGGGTGTGATGCTCTCCTCCTACTGGCTGGCGGCCCGCGACGATATGCGGCTGGCCCTGGGGCTGATGACCGATGCGATCGATCACCTGGTCCGTGTGGGGGGCGAAAAGGTGGTCGCCTTCGGCAGCGATTTCGACGGGTTCAGCAACCCGCCCGACGAGATTCAGGACGCCTCTCACTGGATGAAACTGACCCGCCACCTGTTCGCTCAGTATGCGATACGCCGCTTCACCGACAGCACCGGGGGCGTGCTGCGCCGCGAGATCGTGCGCAAATACAGCGATGACACGATTCGTGCCTTTCTGGGCGGAAACGCGCTCAACACCATCCTGCAGGGCTGGGGCCGCGCCTGAAGCGGGCTGCATCTTGAGCAAACAGAGCAGGTAGTCGGCTGCTGCGCCGATCCCTGCCCCGTGATCTATAAAGCTGGCTGGCTTCTTTTCAAGGTCCTGAGCGGCCCGGCAGGCAGCCGGATTTCGCTCTATCTCATTCCAACGGGCTGGCTATGCAGCCTGTTGGCGGCGGTTGTACTTCGCTTTGCGCCGATTCACCTTCGGCGCTTCCCCATTTCGGTAAACGGTTACAACCTCTTGAGCGTGGCTATCCCTCACCACGGTCGTGCCGACCAACTGGCTGAGGCGTCGATCATCGATGTGTGGGCTGGGGCGGAGGTCGCACCGGCGCAGGTCGATGAACAACGCGCCGGCGTTGTGGAGGCGGCGACCATGCTGAATGACATAGCACACTTCTTCCGGTGAGACATTGCGCTGAGCGCAGCGCTCAAGCGCGTGCTCGCTGAATACAGGCTCTGTGGTGAAGTCGGCAGTGGTCCTTTCGCGTTCAGCGCCTGCCGGGCCGACTACAGGCATGTTAAGGTGCATCTGGTGACAGTGTAGTCAAAGATCACGTGGGTGCAATGTCACCTGTAACAAACATACCAGGACGCCTTGCAGTTACCCCGGATATGCGTACACTATAGGGTGAAGCAGACCCGATGTCTATCCGCCCCGGCGGTTAGGTTTTTAACCTCAGCACGCATCGCTTGACTGACAGCCTTGCAAACCTGCCTCGTCAGTTGTTTAGAAGGGAGCCCCTATGACCAGCAACGGCGGTGTGGACCTGTCTTTGCTGACCCCCGTGCTTGAGAAATACGAGAAGGGGCGGCGCGATTTGCTGCTGCCCGTCCTGCATGAAGCCCAGGCGATCTACGGCTATTTGCCCGAGCCGGTGCTCAAAGCCATCAGCCAGAACCTGCGCATCCCCGCTGCCGACATCTACGGCGTGGTTGAGTTCTACACTATGTTCTATCAGCAGCCAGTCGGGCGCCGCATTGTGCGTGTGTGCGGCGATCCCACCTGCATGGCAAATGGCGCCCCCCGGGTGCTGGAGGCCGTCTGCCGCCATGCCGGGGTGCAGCCCGGCGAGACCACCGCCGACGGCGCGCTGACGGTAGAGCGCACTACCTGCCTGGGTCTGTGTGATCAGGGGCCCGCGGCGCTGGTTGACGATCGCGCGGTGGTGGGGCTGACTCCCGCCGATGCTTCCCGCCTGCTTGATGGGGGCGGGCGCGACGCTGAGCTGCGCGTGACCGGCGACCTGCGGGTGCTCACCCGCCATATCGGTGTGCTGGAGCCGCTGGACCTGGAGGCCCACCGTGCGCAGGGGGCTTTCGCCAGCATACAGCAGGCTCTGCAGATGGCCCCGGAGGCGGTGATCGCGGTGGTCAAGGACGCCGGGCTGGTGGGGCGCGGCGGGGCGGCATTCCCCGCCGGCCTGAAATGGGAGCTGGGCCGCAAGGCCAGCGGATCGCCCAAGTACGTGATCTGCAACGCGGACGAGAGCGAGCCAGGCACCTTCAAGGATCGCCTGTTGATCGAGGGCGACCCTTACCGGATCATCGAGGGGATGCTGATCTGCGCCTATGCGGTTGGCGCGTCAAAGGGCATCTTCTTCATCCGCGGCGAGTACCCGCGCGCGCGTGTCATCGTGCAGGAGGCGATCGACCGGGCCAGGGCCGCCGGGCTGCTCGGTGAACGCATCCTGGGTACCGACTTCAGCTTTGATATCGATCTGCGTGTGGGCGCCGGGGCCTATGTTTGCGGCGAGGAAACGGCGCTGTTTGAAGCCGTTGAGGGCAAGCGCGGCTTTCCACGCGTCAAGCCGCCGTTCCCCACCGACTACGGCGTATTCGGCAAGCCCACTGTCATCAGCAACGTCGAGACCCTGGCTGCAACGCCCGATATCCTGATCAACGGCGCCGAGTGGTTCAGGCAGTGGGGATCGGGCCGCTCGGTGGGGATCAAGCTGTTCTGCGTCAGCGGGCACGTGAACCGGCCCGGCGTCGTCGAAGCGCCGTTTGGCATCTCCTTGCGCGATTTGATCGAGGCCTACTGCGGGGGTTTTAAGGGGACGCCGCAGGCCATTCTGATGGGCGGCGCGGCGGGCGCGTTCATCACACCGCAGCATCTCGACACGCCCCTGACCTATGAGGCGCTGGAGCCGCTGGGTGCGTCGATTGGCTCCGGGGCGATCATGGTGTTCAATGAATCGGTCGATCTGCGCGAGCTGCTCAGCGTGTTGACGCATTTCTTCGCCCACGAGTCGTGCGGCAAGTGCTATCCGTGCCAGCTCGGCACGCAGCGCCAGCACGAGATCGTAACGCGGGCTGCCGCGGGCGGGGCGCTGCCGGGTGATGCGGAGCGCCTGATCGATATCGGGCGCACGATGACCGATGCGTCGATCTGCGGGCTGGGCCAGACGGCGGGTATGGCCGTGATGAGCGCACTGAGGCTGTGGCCCGATCTGCTGGAGGCCCGATGACTCGCGTGCCACACAGCCCGAATGGGGGTAAGCCCCGGAAGCGCGGGGAGAGCGACCCGCCGCCCGACAGCGGCTGTGATGGGACGGTGCGTACCCGCTACACTACCATCACCCGCAGCGGCTGGGAGCAGGTCCCTGCTGAGGTGATCCACGAGCGCCTGGTATGCATCTATGTAAACGGCCAGGAGCTGGTGTCGATCATGTGCTCGCCCTGCCAGCTTGAGCCGCTGGCCCTCGGCTTCCTGGCCAACGAGGGCATCATCGGCTCGCTGGATGACGTTCGCTCGATCCAGGTGCGGCCCAACAGCGCCTGTATCGATGTGTGGCTGGCCTATTCCGACTTCGAGCCGCCCAAACGCCGCACGCTCACCTCAGGCTGCGGCGGTGGCGTGACGTTTGAGGATCTCAGCGCGGGGTTCCCCCCACTTGAGTCAGATCGCCGCGTGACGCCCGACCAGCTCTGGGCGCTGATGGACCTGCTGCATCAGGCGGCGCAGCTTTACAGCCAGGCGCGGGGGGTGCACACTTCGGCCATCAGCGATGGCGAGCGGCTGCTGCTCATCGCCGAGGATGTGGGACGGCACAACACGCTTGACAAGCTGCGCGGGCTGGCGCTGCTGGCCGGCATCGACACCCGCGATCACATTATCCTGACCACGGGCCGCGTCAGCTCAGAGATGATCAACAAGGCGCGCCGCATGAGCGTCCCGCTGGTCTGCTCGCGCACGTCTCCCACCAGCCTCTCGGTGGGGCTGGCCGAGAGCTGGAACATCACCCTGGTGGGCTACCTGCGGCGCAACAGCATGAATGTCTACGCGCACCCGGAGCGCATGATGCGCGCTTCTTCCGGGTATGCTTCGGGTGAACGCGCTTCCACCCCGTCCGGCGATTTCAAGGAGGACAGTTGATGTCTAACCCGATCACCCTGACGATCGACGACAAACCGGTCACGGTGCAGCCCGGCACTACCATTCTGCAGGCCGCACACCAGGCCGGGATCGACATCCCGCACATCTGCTATCACGAGGCGCTCAAGCCGCCCGCTGTGTGCCGCATGTGTGTGGTGGAGGTGCAGGGATCACGTGTGCTGCAGGCGGCCTGTGTGGCCCAGTGCAGGCCGGGGATGGTTGTCTATACCCGCAGCGAGCGCGTGGAGACCGCGCGCCGCACGCTGCTGGAGCTGCTCGGCTCGACGGTTGAGCTGAGCGAAGCCCCCGAAATCCTGGAGATGATCGAGGAATACGGGGCCGACCCGGCTCGCTTCCATGGCGGCAGGCGGCGCGACCACCCGCTCAAGGACGACAACCCCTTCTATCTGCGCGACTACTCGCAGTGTGTGATGTGCTGGCGCTGCGTGCAGATCTGCGCCGATGACGGTCAGTTCGCCTTTGCGCTGAACTTTGGCGGGCGCGGGTTTGAGTCGCATATCGCCACCTTCTTTGAGGCGCCGCTGCCCGAGACGACCTGCGTGTTCTGCGGGCAGTGTGTGGGCGTATGCCCCACCGGCGCGTTGAAGCCCAAAGTGCAGTGGGGGCTGGAGCAGGGCCTCAGCCCCGATGAGATCCGCCAGATCACCCGCCGGGGCAAGAAGCGCAGGCAACAGCCCGTCGAGTGATCGTGAGATGACCGGTTTGAGCTTAGCTGAAAAGGGGTCAAAACATGATCCTGGCTGATACCGTTGTCCGCACCACCTGCCCGTACTGCGGTGTGGGCTGCCAGTTAGACCTTCATATCAGGGATGGCATGGTTTACCGCGTCAGTGCGCCGTTTGACGCCCCCCCGAATTATGGCAAGCTGTGCGTCAAAGGGCGTTTTGGCAACGATTATCTGTGGCATCCCGACCGCCTGCGTACTCCGTTGATTCGCCGTAACGGTGTGCTGGAGCCGGCCAGCTGGGATGAGGCGCTGGACCTTGTTGCCGGGCGGCTGGCCGCCATCCGCGCCGAGAGCGGCCCGGATGCGATCGCCATGCTGTGCAGCGCCAAATGCACCAATGAGGAGAACTACCTCATGCAGAAGCTGGCGCGTCAGGTGATCGGCACCCACAACATCGATCACTGCGCCCGCCTCTGACACAGCTCCACCGTAACAGGCCTCGTGCAGGCCTTCGGCAGTGGGGCGATGACCAACTCTATCGATGATATTGCTGAGGCGCGGGCCATCCTCGCCATCGGCACCAACACCACCGAGCAGCACCCTGTGCTCAGCCTGCGTGTCAAGGAGGCTGTGTATCATCACGGCGCCCAGCTCATCGTAGCCGACCCGCGCCGCATCGAGCTGGTGGATTTCGCCGTGCTGCATCTCAAGCTGCAGCCGGGCACCAACCTGGCGCTGCTCAACGGCATGGCTTATGTGATCCTGGCGGAAGGCCTGCATGATGAGGCTTTCATCGCGGCCCGCACTGAGGGCTTCGATGCCTGGCGCGAGGTGGTGATGGACTACCCGCCTGAGCGTGCCGCCGCCATTACCGGCGTCCCGGCGGAGGATATCGTCCGCGCGGCGCGCATCTATGCCACCAACCGGCCCGCCAGCATCCTCTACGCGATGGGCATTACCCAGCACACGCACGGCCACCAGAACGTGCTGGCCGTGGCCAACCTGGCTATGCTCACCGGCAACCTGGGAATGCGCGGCGGCGGCGTCAACCCGCTGCGCGGTCAGAACAACGTGCAGGGGTCCTGTGATGTAGGCGGCCTGCCCAATGTCTATCCCGGTTATCAGCGCGTGACCGATGAGGCGGTACGTGAGAAGATGGCCGCCTTCTACGGGGTAGAGCAGCCGCCGCCTCGTGTGGGACTGACGGTCACCGAGATGTTCCAGGCGGCACATGACGGCACGGTCAGGGCGCTCTACATCATGGGTGAGAACCCGGCTATGAGCGACCCCGACGCCAGCCATGTGCGCGAGTGCCTGGACGCCGTTGAGTTTCTGGTGTGCCAGGACATCTTCCTCAATGAGACGACCGAGTACGCCGATGTGGTGCTCCCGGCGGCGGCTTATGCCGAGAAGGACGGCACCTTCACCAACACCGAGCGCCGCGTGCAGCGCGTCCGCGCTGCGCTGGAGCCGCCCGGTGAGGCTCGACCGGACTGGGCCATTATCGCGGCCATTGCGCAGCGCATGGGCGCAGCGGGCTGGGACTACGCCGATGCATCCGCGATCATGGATGAGATCGCGGCGGTCACGCCTATCTACGGCGGCATCTCGTTTGACCGCATCGACGAGGTGGGTTTGCAATGGCCCTGCCCAACCCCTGACCATCCGGGCACACCGGTGCTGCATACCGAAAGGTTCTCGCGCGGGCGTGGGCTGTTCAGCCCGGTGCACCACCAGCCCTCGGTTGAGCTGCCCGATGAGGAGTACCCCCTCATCCTCACTACCGGGCGCGTGCTTCAGCACTGGCACACCCGCACCATGACCGGGCGGGTAGGGGGGCTGGAATACCTGGCCCCGGAGGAGCGCGTCGAGCTGCATCCGGATGACGCGCGGGCGCTCGGCATCGCCGATGGCGACTGGATCCGCGTGCGCTCGCGGCGCGGCGCAGTGGTGGCGCGGGCGCAGGTCATGCCGCGGCCCCGCCCCGGCGTGGTGTTCATGACCTTCCATTATGCGGAGGCGCTGGGCAACGAGCTGACCATCGCAGCGGTGGACCCGATTGCCAAGATACCGGAGTTCAAGGTATGCGCCGTGCAGGTTGAAAAAGCTGAGCCGCCGGTCTGATTGACCGGGCCCGTTGTTTGTCATGCAGTGGCAGGGATGCCACGCCGTGCGGTCCCTGCCACTGCTCGTCAGACGCTCAGGGGAGTATATCAGAGCGTCTTGAGCACCACGCCCTGGATGTTGCGCAGCCGCCCGCTGATCACCGCTGCGATGCGCCGCATGATGGTGAAGCCTGTCACCGGGTCGGCCTCCAGAGCGTGCATGAAGGCGCTACCGTCAAAAGCCAGCAGCCGGCTGTCGGCCTGGCACACCGCCGAGGCCGTGTAGGTGTTGGGCGGCATCGACCCTGACCAGCCGACAAGCTGGCCCGGCTGACTGAGCGCGGCCACGGTCAGGCTCTCCGGGCGCGAGGTCAGCATCACCTGGATGGCGACTTTGCCCTCCAGCAGGACGAACAGCCGGGTGGCCGGGCCGCCCTCCTTGAACAGCACCTCACCCTCCCGGCAGGTAATCTCCTCGGCCAGGGCGGCTAGCGGAACCAGCGCATCCTCGCCCAGCCCGGCGAACAGCTCGATCTGCCCCAAGGTCTGCGGTGTGACCATCGCGTATCTCCTTCCTCAGATTAGACGAGACCATTCGGGCACAGGGGGGTGCGCCCGTGCTCCTATTGTATATCGAGAGATACCGGCTGTCATTTCACGCCGCCGCCGGGATTGTGATAAACTCCCTGTACATTCGCACGCGCCCGGTTGTTGGGGGGAGACGATGATCGAGCCGACCCGCAAAGTGCGCAGCACCTGCCCTTACTGTGGGGTGGGCTGCCAGGTCGATCTCAGCGTGAAGGACAACCTGATCTACCGTGTCGATGCGCCGTTTGATGCCGCGCCCAATTACGGCATGCTGTGCGTCAAGGGGCGCTTCGGCATCGACTATGTGACCCATCCCTCGCGCCTCAAGCGCCCCCTGATCCGGGTGAACACGGATCAGCCGCGCTCGGCCCCGGCGGTGTGGCGTGAGGCGGGCTGGGACGAAGCGCTCGATCTGGTCGCCGATCGGCTGGCCCGCATCGTGCGTGAGCACGGCGGGGATGCCATCGCCACCTATGCCAGCGCCAAGGCCACCAACGAGGATAACTATCTGTTCCAGAAGCTGGTGCGGGCCGTGCTGGGCACCAACAATATCGATCACTGCGCGCGGCTGTGCCACGCGGGCAGCGTCACCGGCCTGCAGCTTGCCATCGGCTCCAGCGCCATGAGCAACTCGATCGCCGAGATGGAGCATCTGGACACCTTCATTGTCACCGGCTCCAACACCACTGAGACACACCCGGTGATCAGTAACTTCCTCAAGCGGGCGGTGTATCACGGCGGGGCGCGGCTGATCGTGATTGACCCGCGCCAGATCGAGCTGACCGAGTTCGCCACGCTGTGGCTGCGCCAGAACCCCGGCACCGATGTGGCCGTGTGGCAGGCCATGGCGCACGTGGTGGTCAAGGAGAGGCTGTACAATCCGGCCTTCATCGCCGAGCGCACCGAGGGTTTCGATGAGTACATCGAGTCACTGGAGGGCTGCACACCCGAATGGGCCGAGGCGATCAGTGGTGTCCCCGCCGAGGATATCCGCACGGCGGCCCGCATGTACGCCGGGGCGCGGGCGGCTGCCGTCTACTGGGGCATGGGCATCTCGCAGAGCACGCACGGCACCGATAATACGCTGGCCATCACCAACCTGGCGCTGATGTGCGGCCATGTCGGCAGGCCGGGCACGGGCCTCAACCCCCTGCGCGGCCAGAACAACGTGCAGGGCTGCTCCGACAGCGGCGGGCTGCCCAACGTGTTCACTGCCTACCAGCCGGTGGCCAGCGCCGAGGTGCGCCGTAAGTTTGAGGAGGCGTGGGGCGGCGTGACGCTCAGTCCGACGCCCGGCCTGACCGTCACCGAGATGGTGGACGGGGCGCTGGGCGGGACGGTCAGGGGGATGTATGTCATGGGCGAGAACCCGCTGATGAGCGAGCCAAACCTGGCCCATGCCCGCCACGCGCTGGAGCGTCTGGATTTCATCGTGTGCCAGGACATCTTCATGAACGAGACCGCCGAGATGGCCGATGTGATCCTGCCCGGTACCTCGTTTGCAGAGAAGGACGGCACCTTCACCAACTCCGACCGGCGCGTTCAACGCGTGCGGCGCGCGCTCGATCCGTTGGGCGAGTCGCGCCCGGACTGGGTAATCGTGATCGACCTGGCGAAGCGCCTGGAGGCCTGGCTGGGCGTCTCGCACAGCGCCGGGTGGGAGTACGCATCCCCTGCCGACATCTGGGAGGAGATGCGCCGCGTGACACCGGATTTCCGCGGCATCACCTATGAGCGCCTGGAGCGCGAGGGGGGTGTCCACTGGCCCTGCCCGGCGGAGGATCACCCCGGCACGCCCTACCTGTTTGAGGAGGGGTTCCCGCGCGGGCGAGGCAAATTCTGGGCGCTGGAGTACGGCACTGAGAGTGAGCTGCCCGACGAGGCCTATCCATTCATCCTCTCGACAGGGCGCGTGCTGTTCCACTGGCACGGCGGCACCATGACGCGCCGCTCGACGCTGGATGACATCTGGCCAGAGGCCGCCGTTGAGATGCACCCCGACGACGCCGGGTGGCTCGGCCTTGTCACCGGCGACTGGGTGAAGGTCTCCTCACGGCGCGGCGCGATCACGCTGCGCGTGCTGGTCACGGGGCGCTCGCCTGCCGGGACGGTCTTCATCCCGTTCCACTTTGCTGAGGCAGCAGCCAACGTGCTAACCGACAACCGCATCGACCCGCGAGCCAAGATACCCGATTTCAAGGTATGCGCTGTTACTGTGGAGAAAGCATCTCCCCCGCCGGATCGTCCGGGAGCCGACGTGCCGCTCATCGAGCGCGGGGCGATGGGACGCCGCGCCACCTGAGATCGCCATCACCGCGTAAACGGGCAGGGGGCGCCGGTCGGGCGCTCTCCTGTTTTATCCCCCTGTGTGCAGCAGATGCTCAGCCTGCGCAAGGTCCTCAGTGGTGTTGATGTTGAAGAAGCTGCCCCCGCCGGGGTTCAGCCGTGCGACGGTCTCCTCATCAACCGGGATCACCCGCAGCCCCTCATAGAAGCTGATCATGCGCTGGTCACCGCGCGCCAGCGCCGCCACAACCGCGGGCAGGCAGGTGTTGCGCCGGTAGACAGCGTGCAGCGGCTGGAAGCGGTCGTTCCAGCGCGGCACCACCACATCGGCGTCCGGTGTCAGGGCCAGCAGATGCTCGATCAGCGGGCGGCTGACGAACGGCATGTCGCAGGCCAGGATCAACACCAGGTCGCCGCGCGCCGCGCGCAGCGCCGTGAGCAGGCCGTGCAGCGCGCCCGCCCCCGGCTGATCGTCCCCGGCCATCCGCAGGCCCAGATAGGCATACCCCCCCGGGTTGTTGGTGGTGATCAACACCTCATCAGCCAGCCCGCCGACGCGCCGCAGCAGGTGCTCGATCAGCGGCACCCCGCCCAGCTCGATCAGCCCCTTATCGCGGCCCATGCGCCGCGACTGCCCCCCCGCCTGAATCGCCAGTGTCAGCATCAATCCCTCTCCGGTGCGCATCCGCTTTACTACCGGGTGAATTATACCCTGAGAGCGTGCCACACCTTGACATCCCGGGCCAATCATCCTACGATGGTATAGATTTCAAACATCATTGATGTTCGTTGGAACATCGCTCATTGCAGCAGACGGGATGAACAGAGTGAATCAAATCGAACGACGAACACGTATTCTCGAGCTGATCCAGCAGCAGGGTATCGTGGTGGTGTCTGACCTGTGCGAGATATTCGGTGTCTCGGAGATGACCGTCCGCCGTGACCTGCGTGACATGGATCGGGAGGGGCTGCTACGCCGCGTCCATGGCGGCGCGGTCAACAGCCTGGGCCGCAGCTATGAGCCGCCTTATGCTCTGCGCTCTACCCAGAACGCAGAGGCCAAGCGCCGTATCGGTCGCAAGGCCGCCGAGCTGATCTATGAGGGCGACAGCATTGCCCTGGATGTAGGTACCACCACTCTGGAGATCGCCCGCGCCATCCAGCATTGCCACAATATCACCGTGGTGACCTCCAGCCTGCCGATCGCCAATGAGATCGCCGCCAACTGCTCGCTGGAGAACAACATCCGCCTGATCCTTACCGGCGGGATTGTGCGTACCGGCGAACTATCGATGATCGGCATGTTCCCTGAACGCGTTTATGCCGACCTGCATGTCGATCGGGCTTTCATCGGCGTGGGCGGTCTCAGCCTGAAGGACGGGCTAACAGAGTACAACCTGGAGGACGCGCTGATCAAACGCAAGTTGCTGGCCAGCGCACACCAGGTGATCGTGGTGGCCGACAGCAGTAAATTCGGCAAGACGACCTTTGCCACCGTCGGCCCGCTCAGCATGGTCAATATGGTCATCACCGATGCCGGGGCTCCCGCCGATCAGGTGGAGGCAATGCGTGAGATGGGCATTACGGTGCTGATCGCGGAGTAGGCAGTACCCTTCTGATTCTGACTGTACCTCGAAAGGCGGGTATGCACATGGCCAAACGTGTTGAGCGCCCCTTTGAAGGGCTGGCCCTCCTTCCCAACTTCCCGGTAGTTCTCCTCACCTGTGATCAAAACGTGATGGCCGCGGTGTCGTTCCATTACTACTCCACCCGCCCGCCTGCCGTGATGGTGGGGGTGCGGGTGGACAACCTGACCCACAAACTGATCACCGAGAAGAAGGAGTTTGGCGTCAGCTTCCCGCCCACTGCGCTGATGGAGAAGGTGCGCTATATCGGAGAGGTCTCCGGGCGTAAGGAGGATAAGTGGGCGGCCACCGGGCTGACCAAACAGCCGTCTACTGTGATCAAGAGCGTGCTGGTGGCCGAATGCCCCCTCAACCTGGAATGCACGGTGGTGCATCAGGTAGCCTACCCTGGCAGCCACACCTGGTTCATCGGCAAAATTGAGGCCGTCCACGTTGATGCCTCATACAACCGGGACGATGTGCTGCTCTACTGGATGCAGGAATTCCGCCGCATGGGGGAGCGCCTGCTCAAGTATTAGCGCACGCGCCACCTGCAGGTCAGCATCTGATCAGGCCGCGCTGCCGTCTCGCTGCAGCAGCGGTCGGGCCTGCTCGCTGGCGAATGCCCAGATCAGGTCGGTGGCAGCGAAATCACCCGGCAGGCCCGGCAGGGCCAGGCTTAACGGTGAGCCGGGCCAGGCATGCCCGCCCCCCTCGATCGTGTACAGTGTGACCATCGCCCGGCCCGCCGCATCGTGCCAGGTTTCGCCCGTCACGCATCCTTCCCGATAGGTGATCGTCGGCCCGGGGTAGCACCTGTTGCGCCGAGCCCATCCGGCGGCCCACATGCGGATCGGCGGCAGGGTATCCCCCAGCCCGTTATAAGGCACCACCCGGTCAGCGCTACCGTGGAAGGCCACCACCGGCACCGGGCGATCGGGATGGCAGCCGTTCCACCCCGGATAAGCCCCCGATACCAGCCCTGCGGCGGCGATCCGGCCTGCCAGCGCGCAGGCCGCCCGGTTTGCCATGCCCGCCCCGTTCGAGAAGCCGGTGATGATGATGCGGCCCACATCGATGCTCAGTGTGGCGCACAGATGATCCAGCATGGCGGCGAGAAAGACCAGGTCGCCAGACTCCCTCCCGGCAGCGCGTATCTCCCAGCAGGGCGGGCTGCCCAGTGCCTCCGGATAGACGACGATGAACCCAGCCTCTTCTGCCTTGTCTGACAGCCCGCTGAGGCGTTCCTGCTGGCCACCATCGGCGGTGATCCCGTGCAGGCTGATCACCAGCGGAAGCGGCTGCCCCTGCCGGTAAGCCGCCGGGAGATGCACACAGTAGCTGCGCACTGCTCCCCCTGCGAACAGATAATGCCGCCGGGTGCCCTCGGCCAGCGGCCCCGGCTGCGCCGCGGCGCGATCTCGCTCGCGCTCATCCCACCATTTGTAAGCCATAGATACCCCCTCCAGCACGGCCAGGCAGCGCCATCTGGCGCCAATGGGCATGGCGGAGGTCTGTAGGGTGGGCTTGGCTGCTGACAGGGGCGTTCAGGAGAGAGACGCCGATACGCGGATTGGGCAGCGCGAGCTGGCGCTGTGTGGACCTGCTATATCCAGTATAGATCAATTGTGCGCTGCCGGGAATACCTCGCCACGGGAGCATGGCTCTGGCGCTTATCCTGGCGCAGCCTTTTCAGGCAGGCAGCCCCGCTGTATGATCGGTTCCATGCACGAGTCACCTCCCGCCTGGCTGCGCCGGATCGGGCCTGCGGCGTGGACCGCCGCGCTGGCCTTCACGGCGATCCTGTTGATCCTGGCGCTGGCCGGGGTCAGCGATCCGCGTCCGCCCGGCCCGCTGCGCGTGGACGAAGGCCCGGCGCAGATCGCCGCGTGGGCCGCCTGGCCGTCAGGCGTGTCCGCCGAGCTGCTCCCTGATGGTATGCACCTGATGGTGAAGCAGCCCGGCGCGCGCGCCTATCTGATCGCCCCCTGGACGGCCTCCGCTCCGCTGGCCGTAGAGGCTGCCGCCCGGTGGGCTGCCGGGCCGGAGGAAAGCGCCTACGGCCTGTGGTGGGGGGCAGGTCCGCAGGGCGATCACACAGTGGTGACGGTCAGCGCCGCCGGTTACCTGGCCATCTACCGGGTTGGCACGGATGACGTCACGCCGATCCGGGAGGCGGCGCGCTTCCCGCATGTGGGCCGGGGTGACGCCCTCAACCGGCTGCGCGTCGATCTGGGGGCAGAGGGGGCGGTAACAGTGCGCCTCAATGATGAGCTGGTGATGTCCTTCACCGATGGGCCGCCAGGCGATCTCACCCTGGGGGTGCTGGTCGAGGCCTTCGGCCAGGGCGGAGGGGTGGCGCGCTTCGAGCGGCTGCGTGTCTGGGGGCCTGTCGAACCGATCCCACAGCCATGACACAGAAAGCCGGGGCAGCGCTGCCCCGGCCTCGTTGGTCTCTCATGCGCCCGGCCTAGTCGCCGAAGCGCAGCACCAGCACCTCACTCCACGGGCCAACTTCGTGGCCCATCTCGGCGCGCACACGGTAGTACATGCGCCCCGATCGGCCCAGCAGCGGGCTCCAGCGCGTCTCGCCACCTTTGATCTTGATCTGCTTGGGTGCGCTGAACTGCGGGTCGCGCGATTCCTGCAGCAGGTAATGATCGGCCAGCGCGCTCTCGGTCCACACCAGGAAGGGACGGTTGCGGTTGTCGATGTGGCTCACATCCAGCACAGGCTTGAGCAGATGCGGGCTGAAGCGCTCCGTGTCACCGGGCAGCTCCGTCTCCTCCGGCTCGGCAGTCACACCCTCATCGTAGCCGATTGGCTTCTCATCGAGGATCGACGGCATGTTCTCGTCATAGGCTGCCTCCTCATCGTAGGGGTCTTCCGCAGCGTCGATCTCCTCCGCCTCTATCTCAGGGTACACAGCGTCATCGTAAGCGCCGCCTTCGTAGGCGTCCTCGATGTATCCCTCATCCTCAGCCCCCGCCGCTACCTCGGCCTCGCTGCCAGCCGCCGGGGATATGTCAAAAGGGCGGGGCTTCTCCTGCACCGGTGCTTCAACCTCCTCCTGCGGCACGCTGATCGGGCGCATCCCGGCACTGTAGGAGTCCTCCTGCGGCACGGTCAGAGGCCGCCACTCAGCCACCGGGCCACCGCCCGGCGTGCCGCTCACCGGCGGGCGGCTTGGCGTGCGCGTGGTGGGCGGCGGCGCAGGCTGCGCCGTGAGCGGAGTGAAGGTGGGCAGGCGCATCACGGGCTGGGTCGGAATGGGCTGTGGCGGGGCCGGGGGGAGAGTCCGCTCTGCCGGGTGTGCCACTCCCTCCGGCTCGTTCTGTGCCGACGGCTGCGGCGGCGAAAGGGGCTGTCGGTCGGCCTCAGCGGGCGGGGTGACGCCGGGGATCGCGATCGGCTGCCAGCTCCCCACAACGGCTGCCAGACGCACCTGGCGGTACAGGTCCTCCAGCACATCCTGCCAGGCGTTCAGGCGTGGGCAGTCCTCCAGCGTTTCGGAGAACCACGCCTGATCAAACAGCTCCGCCAGGCGGTGGTCGAGCTCATCCAGTGTCTGGCGCATTGCCCGGTAGCGCGGCGAATCCTGCTGCATCTCGGCCTGGCTGAAGAAGTGCTCCTCATCCGCCTTATGCCGGATCGTTGGGTCGTGCCAGGCGGCCATCTCACAGATCATGATCGCGCCGGCGAAGCGGTCGGCCTCAGCGCACCATTGACCGCCTGCCGCCGTCCTGTGTGCGTAGCCGTCCGTCCCGGCAGGCAGCGCCGCAGGCGGTCGCCAGCCCGGCGCGTAGATGTCCTCCACGTCGATCAGGTGGGCGCGCTCGGTGACAGGGTTGATGATCACGTTGGCAGCAGAGATGTCGCAGTGCGCCAGCCCGGCCTCCTCCAGCCCGGCCAGTACCTGAGCAACCGCGCTGGCGAAGCCAATCGCCTCCTGTTTGGTCAGGGGTTTCTCGCCCACCATCACGTCATACCAGGTGGTGCCGGTGATCCACGGCATCAACACCGAGAACTCCAGGTCGGGAAACCGGCTCAACACGTCCTTATGGTGGTGCATGCTTAGGCAGACGCGGTCGCAAACCTCCAGCCCCTCCCACTGGGCGAACATGGCCAGCTCGTCGCACACGTCCACCAGCTCGGGCAGGCGGTAGGCGGGCTTGAACTTCTTCAGCGCGTACAGGCTGTTATCTGCCCTGGCGCGGATCTGATATACAAATGCCTTGCGTCCCTCCTGCCCGAAGGCGAAGGTTGGCACGGCGGGGTGGGGCATCACCTCAAAAACCTGCCCGGCGATGGTGATGCGCTCATTGGGAGATGGGTTGAATTCTGGCATCGCTACCGTTATCCGTTCTCTATCCTGTTACCGGTTACCTGCTTCATCACGATGGGCGGCCCGGGTTTACCGACGCCCCGCCGTTTCCTCCACGTCTACTGCCATCATCTTGCTCCAGGGGCCGGGTTTGTTCCTGCTGTCAACCGCCCGCACCCGGTAGTAATAGCGGCCTGCCGGGTGCCCCTCGTGCGCGTATTTCTGCGCCGGATGAGACACCTTTAGCGTGCGTGTCGTCCTGGGGGTGAATTCCGCCGAGGTCGACTCCTGCAGCTCATAATACTGGCAGTTCGGCACACCGCGCCAGGCGATCTCGAACGGGTTGCCCGCCTTCTGCGTGTCCAGCGGCCACAGCCGGGGCGCTGGCAACCCTGCCACTGTGATGCTAACCATGCTGCTCGGCGCGCTGACCACCAGCGGGTCGCCACGCCTGCAGGCCATCACCCGGAAATAGTAAGTGCCTGCGCCGGGCGGGTGGAACGAGATACTGGCCTGCTTGATGGTTGTGGTGTGCAGCTTCTTCTCGAAAGCGGCATCCTGTGCCACCTCCACCCGATAGTAATCGCTTTCCTCAACGGGTTCCCACCTGAGCTGCACCGTGCCTGCTTCGTTCTGCACGGGCAGCTGCATCACCGGGGCGGGGAGATGGGGCTGCACTGCAAGGGTACTGCTCTCCGTCCAGGCGCTGCTGATGCCGGGCAGCTCGGCGCGCACGCGGAAGGTCACCATGCTGCCCGCCGCCTCCGGCAGAAGCACCGCGCGGCATTCTGTATCCTCGCCACTGTATACCTCCACGCTCTCATCACCGCTGAGATATTCCACACGGTAGATGGCGCGTCCCCCCACAGCGCCCCAGGTTAGCATCACCTGATCGTTGCCCGGCTCGCTTTGCACCTCGATCCATTCGGGTGCTGGCGGGGCCACAGCCAGCCGCTCGATGTTGCTCCACGGCCCTTCGCCGCCGCTGTTTGTGGCACAGACGCGGAAATGCAGCACGCCCGGCTCGCGGCGTGTGATCTCGTGGTGCGTTTCGCTCACCTGCTGGATGCGCGCCCGCGCGAAGTCACTTTCCTCAGCGCTCTCGATAATGTAGCCGGCGGCCCCGGCCACCTCGCCCCAGCTCAGCCTGACCAGGCCTGTCTCATCAGGGCCATCCAGTGTCAGGATGGGGGCCTCGGCAGGCGGCGGCGGGGTGATGACGAAGCTCTGCTCGTCGCTCCACTCGCTGCATCCGAAGTCATGGCAGGCCCGCACGGCGAAGCTGTACTCTCCCGGCTCCAGTTCCCCCACAGCGTAGACGGTATCCTCCAGCCGGGTGATCTGCTCCTCGCCATTGTTTGTGCGCCGTCGCATCTCATAGTAGGTGGCCCCTGCCGCCCCCTGCCAGCGGAACACGTAGCCGCCATGCACCATATCATAACTGAGCGTGCCCAGATGTGGGCGCGGGGGCGGCGGCTTGCGGATCGTGACCTCCTGCGCGCTGCTCCAGGCACTCTCGCCACCATCTGAGATGGCGCGCACGCGGAAGTAGTAGGTCCCCGGCCTGAAGCCCCCCGGCGGTAGAGTCCATGACGTGGCACGGCCCTCATACACCACGCGGGCCTGCTCGAACCCGGCGGTTGGCGCCGCCTCCAGCCGGTAGTCGAGCTGCTCGTCACCCTCTGACCAGCGTAGCTGAACCGATGGCCCGACCTCGATCGCTTCCAGGGTGGGGGCTGCGGGCGGCGGGTAGGCCACGCGGGTCTGGCGCAGCTCGCTCCAGGGCGTCATGCGGCCCCAGCGCGGGATGGCCCGCACGCGGTAGTAGTAGTGCCCCGGCTCCCGGGGGGCGGGTGGCTTCCATGAGGTGATGTCTCCTCCTGTCTCGATCACGCGGGCGTCGGTCAGGGCCGGGCTGGTCGCCTCCTGGATCAGGAAGCTGGCCTTTCCTTTGCCGGGCCATGTCCAGCGCACCTCGTAGATGCCTTCCCCGGTCGGGTTCCAGATCGGCTCCAGGTGCGGGCGCTCCTGGCCGGGGTCGGGCAGTGACGGGTCTGCGTATCCCTCATAGTACGGCGACCGCAGCACTATGTCGATGAAGGCCACGTCATCGCTGCTGGGGAGCCGCGACCCGGCCCGGATCTCGCGGTCCAGTCGGGCATCGGAGTAGTCAAGCAGTTTGTCGGCGTGGGCCAGCAGGCCATCTGTGTATGAGACCACTCGCGCGACCTCGCTCAGGTCGTGCATCCAGGTGAACAGCCGCCCGCGCACCCCGCGCGCACTGGACCAGCGGTCGGCGTTGTTGCGCTCGCCCCCTATGTCGAGGAGCTGGCCTGTATGATCCAGGGCGGCGATGGTGGTATCGCCCATCCACAGCACCGAGATCAACCCCTCCGGGATGGTGAAGCCGGGGTGATCGATACGCATGGCGGCGAAGATCGCCTCGCTGCCGTATGCCCGCTGCGCCTCCAGGGCCTGACGCACCAGCCCGCCGATCTCCGCCGGGATCTCATACTCCTCCACCTCGTGCTGAGCTTGCCGCTGCAGCCTGTTGAGGTAGCTGATGGCTGCTTCCTGCAGCGCTGCCGGGCCGTTCACATACAGAATATCCAGCGACCAGAGCCACTCCAGAAGATTGTCTCCCAGAATGCGGGCGGCCAGGTTGCCGCAGAACGACGAGCCGACGCCGTCGCATACAACGGCCACAAAGCGCTGGTCGTTGTATTTAAAGCACAGGTAATCCTGCCCATCGATCTGGCTGGCCATGCTGTCGCTGGAGCGTGAGTAGGCATAGCGCACATAAGCGCCCGGTGCTTCCACGAAAGTAACCGCCGTCTCGATGCTTTGCGGCACCTGCTGGACGCGCATAATGGGGGGTGTACTGTCTGTGTGGCTGTAAACGCCCATGTCCGATCCCTGTATCACTAATTGCTTGTGGCGTGGGGGGCATGATCCCCGTCGCCACTCTCTATACGCAAAACCGCCGCATCGGGTGCAGGGGGGCTGCCTCGCTCTGCTGCTACTGCTGGCTGCTGATGATCGCCACCGTCAGGAAGCAGCACACAAAGGTCACCAGCGCGGCGATTACCACGGCCACATTGCAACCGATCCCCAGTGAGGTCATCAGGTTGTTCAGCCACCCGCCCGTCGATGCTGCCTGATCTGCCCCGGCTGCGCTGCTTGAACCAGACCTAACTGGCACGGCCACACTCCGCGGGCGCGGAGTTGCCTCCTGAAACTTGCGCGGGTCGATTGGCGCCCATTCTGCCACCGGCTCGCGCGGTAGTGCGTCGAGCAGGTCATACCATGTTTTGAGCGGTGGGCACTGATCCAGCGAGCGAGAGCGCCAGGCCTGCTCGAAGGCCTCAGCAAAGCCGGGGTTATACAGGCGCAGGGTGTCGCGCAGCACGCGGTAGCGCTCACTGTCCTGGTGTACCTCCTCGGGGCTGAAGTAGCTCTCGCCCCAGGCGCGCTTGCGCACCTCCGGGTTGGCCCAGGCCAGCATCTCGGCGATCAGCACCGCACCGGAGAAACGATCCCCCAGCGGGCTCCACTGTCCCGTCTCCCTGACGCTGCGGTGAGCGTAGCCCACAGTGCCCGCCGGGACGTACGGCGGCGGCTCCAGCCACGGGCTGTAAAGGTCCTCCACATCGATCAGGTGCACCAGCTCCAGCGAAGGGTCTACGATCACATTGCCGCTGGAGAGGTCGCAGTGTGCGATCTGGTTAAGCTCCAGTGCATACAGCACCCAGGCGGTGTTCTCGGCCAGGGCGCGGCTCTGGTCGAGCGTCATACGCTCGCGGGTCTGCAGGTAATCGAACCAGGTCTGCCCTTCGATCCAGGGCATCATCATCGCATAGTTGAGGTCCTCATACCGGGCGATCAGCTCGGCGTGGGTCTCGCGGGTCAGCACAATTTGATCGCAGACGCTCATCCCGGGCAGGTCGTGGTACCAGCTCAGCATCTGGGCGGCGTCGATCAGCCCGGGATGCTGGAAGGCAGGCCGGAAGACCTTGAGGGCGTAGGCGTTACCGTTGGATTGGATGCGGTAGACGATGGCATGGCGGCCTTCCTGCCCCCATACGATCGTCGGCACGACCGGGTGCGGGGAGAAGCGATAATCGCGCCGGTCAATCACCAGTCGTGTATCCAGCGTTGGGTTGAACATACATCTCTTTCCGCTGTCTGCTGCTACCGATAAATCGATCCTCTGTGCCCCGGGCGGCAGGGCCGGGGCTGCTCTGCTGCTCACTCGTCGTGGCGGTTTTTCCTCTCCTGCTCACTTACCAGCCGTTCCACCATCAGCAGCGCCAGCGCCGCACTGGTCAGGCCCAGCATGGCGGCCCGCTGCCACATCCGTACCTGCTGGCTGTGCGAGAGGTCGGCCAGCTCGCCGATCTTTTCCAGCCTGCTCAGGTCCTCCATGTCCAGGTCTCCGGGCAGCGAGAGTGCTGCCAGCGCATCGGCAGCCGAAGGCGTCTCCGGGGCGGGCTCGGCGGGCGGCTCCGCCTTCGGAGTCAGCGGCCGCCAGCCCTCTACCGCGCTCTGGTCCGGCTGCGGCTCGATGCGGGCCATACCTGAGACCGGCCCCGCTGCCGCCTCCTTGAACGAGTCCGGCACGATGATCGGGCGTGCGTCCTCTGCGGCTGATTTTACCTCATCCCCGGCAGGTAGCATCAGCGGGCCGGGCCGCCCGGTGGTCTGCGGGCTGGGAGCCAGCCGCAGGTCGAACAGGGAGGCGTCATCGATAGGGGGGCTGTTGATCCACTGCTCCATCAGGGCACGCAGATCGTCATCCACCGGCGCGCCGCTGATGCCCAGGCCGTCGGTATAGCCTGCCACACGGGCGATGCTACGTGCCCCGCTGACCCAGGCGTGTACCTGCCCTTTGACGCCGGTGGAGGCGTTCCAGCGCTCAGAGGTTTGCCCCTTCGGGCTAAGGTCAACCAGCTTCCCGTCGATGTCCACAGCGGCGACAGGGGAGTCCCCCAGCCAGCACAGCGCCACCCAGGGGTCAGGCTGGGTCATTTCGATGCGTCCTGCCACGAACATCGACTCGCTGCCGTAGGCGCGCTGTATTTCCAGTGCCTGCTTGAGGATCGGCGGCAGGCTGGCTGGCAGCTCGTAGGCCGCTACTGCCCGGGCGGTCTGGCCGGTCATTTCGTTGAGCGCCACGCTGACATCATGGGCGAAGGCTGCCTCATCTGCCGGGCGCCTGGCGCTCCACAGCCAGCGGATCAGCCCATCACCCAGCAGGCGGGCCGCCAGATCGCCCATGAACGACTGCCCCACGCCGTCGCACACAGCGAACACCGCGCGTGAGCCGTCAAAGCGGAAGGCAAGGTAGTCCTGCCCAACGGTCCCCGCGTTGATGCTGTCCACCGAGCGCGAATACAGGTACAGCGCCGTGCCAAACGGCACACTGAGGCTGGTCAGCGGGGTTTCCTGGTCCTGGGGCAGGCGGATCACCTGCCCCCCGGTTGTGTGATCGGTCATGTATGCTGTGTTTGCCTGCCGGTACTGACAGGACGCGGGCGGAGCAGCAGCCCCGGCCCGCACCCTGCCGACTGGTGTTCAACTGGGGCTGTCGATCGGCAACCGTCGATCGGCCCTCTGCACTGGCTAGCTGGTCCCGCCAATGGGCGTGACCGGGGTCGCACCGCTCATCGAGAAACCCAGTTCGACGATCTCCGGCGCATTGCCAGGGAAGAACATACGCGCCCCCGGGGAGAGCCGGTAACCCATCTCGGCCATCACGCTGGCATAAGTCTGCGGGATCTCCGAGGACATCGCGCGCAGGCTCTCGGCATAGGGCGAGGCCAGCGGCGTCTCATCGGTCACACCGGTCCACGCCTTCGGGTCGGTGATCGGGGTGGTGAGCGCCTTGTCGGTGACGAAGATGTTCTCGATCAGCACGTTGCCATCGGGGATGGACATCTGCATGATGCGCTGAGCGATCGGCATCGGGTCACCGCCGGTATTGTACTCGCCATCCGTCATGTGGCAGATCAGGGGGGCAGGGCAGTCGGTCATGTTGCCCAGTTCGGATTTGAGCAGGCGCTCGGCCTCCAGGAAGGCAGCGGCGGTGTTAGTGGCGTCCATCGGCTGCAGACGCGGCACACCCATCTGAGCCAGCTCGGCCACAGTCTTGATGCCGCCCAGCAGGTCCATCACCTGCGAGCTGTAGGCATACATCGCCACGCGGTAGCGCGGGGCGACGGTGGTGCCCTTGGTGCTGCGCTGGACCATACGCACGGCAACCTGATGCAGCGCGTCCGAGATCACCTCGATCTTGGGCTTGCCGCCCAGGTCCTCACCCATTGACCCGCTCACGTCGAGCAGGTAGATGATCAGGGCAGGCGTTTTGCTGGTCGCAGGAACTTTGTACGGCATTTTCCAGTACCCTCTCTCTTGCAAAAGATCTTCAGCTTCACACATGCGCGGAGTCGCCCGCACGTTTCACGATTCTATTACGTCCGGGCGCCCGGTTGGTTGCATCTCCCCGGCCCGGGGCATGCCCACCCCCTAAAATTAGGAGGATGGTACTATCAGTATAAGGCTTGGCGGCGGGGGTGCAAGCTCTGTAAGCCCGGTGCTCAGCTGCGCAGAGCCGACTCAAAAGCTGTGATCTTCTCCCGCCAGTCATCGGGCACGCGCATTGTTTGCTGTCTCTCGTAGTCATAGGCTACCTGCACCGTCGAGGCCAGCGCGGCCAGCACCCCCCGGCCTGTTACAATCGCGTATTCAAAATCGAAGCTCTTCTCGCCCAGCCGCGCGACACGGATGTGGACTCTCACCACGTCCGGGTACAGGATTGGCGCTTTGAAATCACACACCGCCCGCGCGATGATGATCGACAGGGCGTTCCAATCCCCGCCCCAGCCCAGCACATCGGCCATGTAGCGCGTGCGAGCTACCTCCAGATAAGTGAAGTACCTGGCGTTATTCACATGCTGCAGTGCGTCGATGTCGGCGTAGCGCACTTCAACCGGATAGCTGGCACGGAACGGTGAGAGATCGATCATGACGCCTCCCGGGATGATCTGGTATAGTTAGGGTGTTTGGGTACGATTGTAACAGCACCACGCCTGTTCACACAGCAAGCAGCAAGGAGAATGTTATGGCAGAAGCAGCCCCCGCAAAAGCCAGAGGCAGGGTCAAACCCGGCGAGGAAACTGCCGGCCTGATCGAGCAGCTTAAGCACCGCCTGTGGCAGCAGCGTCGTGACGCGGCTTACCGTCTGGAGCGCCTGAAAGACCCGGCAGCGGTCGAGGCGCTCGTTGAGGCGCTGAGCGATGAGAGCTATTATGTCCGCCTGGCCGCCGCTCGCGCCCTGGGCAAGATTGGCGATGCCCGTGCCGTCGAGGCGCTGGTGGCCATGCTGGAGGATGAGGAGGAGGGGCCCATCGCGCGTTACGCGGCCCTGTGGGCGCTGGGTGAGATCGGCCCCGCTGCGCGCCCGGCCCTCCCTGTGCTGCAGAAGTATCTGGCCGATACAACGTCACTGCCTGAGAACTCACTCACCGTCAAGGACCTGGCCGAGGTAGTGATTGCCCTGGTGGACCGCGAACCTGCCCCGCAGGCCGTTGAGGAAGAGGCGGAGACGGGGGGTAGGCTCACGCCTGAGGAGCGCAGGGCCAAACGTGAGGCGGCGCTGGCCCGCAAGCGCGGCGAGGCCCCGCCCCCCGCACCACAGGCTACTGCCCCCGATGCCGGCGAGCCTGGTGGCAAGCTAACGCCTGAAGAACGGCTGGCCAAACGCGAGGCGGCGTTGGCCCGCAAGCGTGCTGCAGAGAGCGGCGAGGCCCCGCCCCCCGCACCACAGGCTACTGCCCCCGATGCCGGCGAGCCTGGCGGCAAGCTAACGCCTGAAGAACGGCTGGCCAAACGCGAGGCGGCGTTGGCCCGCAAGCGCGCCCGCGAGCAGGGCGAGAGCTGATCGAACTGCGCTGTTACGGATGCAGGTCGCGGCCTGTGCTGCGGCCTGCATCTTATTTCACATTTGTGCAATCTGCTCCTCCTGTAACCTATTTGTTATCAAAAACCCTTCAACCGGGGCTTCAAATACGCTATCCTTATGGGCAGGAGTGTTAAATCGGTACATCACCATCATATTCGTCGTCGAGCACCGCGTCATCCTGGACTTCGGCTTCCCAAACATCACCATCATCCCGGACCGCGTCGACACCTTCGAACCCTTTCTCGACACCTCCTTCTAGCACTCCGACAAGAGACCGTGACAGCGTCACGGTCTTTTGTGTTCCCTTTGAGGCGCGTCTTCTGGTACACTAGTGGCCGTGGACCCATTCGACCCGACATTCGATGACTGCGCCTGGAATGATGCCTGGCTCCACATCCCGATTATCCAGGTGGTGCCCGGTGTCTATTCCTCCTTCACCGTGCGGAGCTGGGAGATGGCCGAGGCTGACATCTGCGGGCAGATGGTGCATCTGACCCCGCCGCTGGCTGTGCGCGGCCTGATCACCCCTGACGGGACACTCTGGATGTCTGACGTGCCCCAGGAACGCCTGATGATGTTCAACAACGCAGCGGCCACACGTGGGCGGACGCTGGTCGGGGGGCTGGGGCTGGGGCTGTATCCACAGTACGCCATGCCGTATGTCAGCGCCATGACCATCATCGAGCGTGACCCCGCGCTGATCCAGGTGGTGGGGCCGGTGGTCGAGATCACAGCAGCGGCGCATGGTGTCCCTGTCGAAGTGCGGCAGAATGATATCCGCAATGTGCTGGACGCTGCCCCCACCGTGCGCTATGACACCATCTTCCTTGATACGTGGGAGACGCTCGACGCGGCCCACCTGCCGCATATCAACACCCTGCGCGATCTGGCCATCCGCCACCTGGCGCCGGGCGGTCGGGTGCTGCTGTGGGGTTATCGCTGGATGCTGCGCCTGTTTGAAGGCGCCTGCGAGCGCCTGCTGCGCCTTGAGCCAGGCAAGCGGCAGGCCTGGCTGGCCGTCATGACGCGCCAGCATCCCACAGTGTGGGCACTGCTGCTGCCCGTCGTGGAGCATTTCGCCGGGCAGGAGATCGAGAGGATGGACGAGGCGCTCGCCTGGTGCTGCCGCCACGCTGCCGCTCTGCGGGAAAACCCCGGTGCAGCCTCAGGGACAGGGTTAACATCATGACAGGATCGAGGTGAACGGATGCGAGTGCTGCTGCAGCGTGTCTCACGAGGCTCTGTAACCGTTGATGGGGAGGTCAAAGGTGCCATTGGCTGTGGCTTTGTGGCGCTGGTTGGTGTGGGTCATGGGGATGGTGACGAGCAGGCCCGCTGGCTGGCCAACAAGGTGGCCGGGCTGCGCGTCTTTGAGGACGCTGGTGGCAAGATGAACGCCGCCCTGCACGATGTCGATGGTGCGGTGCTGGTTATCTCACAGTTCACCCTGTATGCCGATGCCCGCAAGGGGCGGCGACCCGCCTTTGTGGATGCCGCCCCGCCAGAGATCGCTGAGCCGCTGGTCGAGCGCTTTGCCGCGTATCTGCGCGAGGCTGGTATCACGGTGCAGATGGGGGTGTTTGGCGCACGTATGCAGGTGGAGATCATCAACGACGGCCCCGTGACGATCTGGCTGGAGCGTGAGTGATCGGGCTGGCGTAAAAATAACAGGGGCGCGGGGGAAAGATCGCGCCCCTGTTATTGATCCGGGGAACGGCTCACGAGGAGCTGTCGTCCCGGCCGGCATCCTCGTTTGTTTCCTCTTCGCGTTTGCGCCCCGCCAGCGGGTCCAGCGGGCGGAACTGTACCACCGGGCGTGTGTCCGGGGCCGGGCCGGGTGGCTGCGGAGCCGCCTCCTCACTGGCTGGTATGCGTGGCGGGATGGTCTGCGGGCCTGCGGCGGGCGGTGCTGCCGCCTGAGGCGCCTGGCCTGCTGCTCCGGGCTGCGAGCCTGCTTGCTTCTGAGCCTTCGCCGCTGCTTTTGCCTGCCGGGCAGCCTGCTGCGCTGCTGCCTGCTGGGCAGCCTGAGCCTGCGCCCGCGCCGCTGCGGCCTGGATCGGCCCGCGCACCTGCCGATAGACGATGTACAGTCCCATCGCCAGCGCCAGCAGCGCCCAGCTTGCGCTGGAGGGCAGGAATACCGAGGCCGCCGCCGAGGCTGCGAAACCTCCCGCGGCCCACAGCGCCCAGTCAAAGCGGCGCACGGTTAGCCACAGGCCAGTAAAGGTCAGCGCCAGCCCGATATTGACGATCACATAAAAGGCCTGATTGCCCGACCGGAACAGCGACACCAGCGAAAAGAACGCCAGCATCCCCACACCCAGCAGGCTGAAAACCGCCGCCACGATCACCGCCCACCACTTGAGACGGTTGACCATGTAGAGCACCCAGAACGGCAGCGCGATCTCCAACAGGGCAAAGGCTGCCATGATCTGTGGTGACAGGCCGAAGATGGTCAGCCCCAGCAGGCCTGCCAGCGCCACAGCCAGGTAACCGGGCACCAGCGGCCACCAGTGCAGGCGGTTTCCCGCTGCATCTCGGCGGCTCAGATAGGCGATGAAGAACGGTCCACCCAGCGCCGCCAGCGCCACCATGCCGACAATCTGGCTGTGAGCCGGGCGCAGCATCATCACCGCGGCCACCAGTGCGATGGTGGTGAACAGCCAGGCTGACACAGCAGCCCACCAGTCGCGGCGGTGTACCAGCCAGCGCACCAGGAATGGCACGGCCAGGGCGGCTGTCCCTGCTGCCACCAGCGGCTCAATCGGCCCCTCATAGCGGATCACGCCGCCGGTCAGCAGCAGAAAAGCCAGGCCGCCGATGATCAACACTGCTGCGAACACCCACGCGAGGAATGACCGGGCGCTGTCTCTCTGAGTGCCGGTCGCAGGTGGGGGAGTCTGTGCCATGAGCTGATGCCTCCTGACGGTCAGCCGCATCGTAAAAAGGGAGACTCGCCTCTCGCTTCACCGCGCCCGGCTATTTATCTTCCGGCTTGGGGGGGCGCAGCGGCTCGAACTCAACTGGCGTCCTGCTAACAGGCTCCCCACGGTGGCCATTGGGGGCGGTCCTCTCGCGCTGCGATCCGGCCCCCAGGTTGCGCACCAGGATGTAAACGCCCACGACGATCAGCACCACCGGCAGAATCTGCCACATAGCTGCCGTCAGGAATCCCAGGGCGATCATGCCCATGATGCCGCCGGGGATCAGTGCCCACCAGTTGTTTTTGGTGTCACGCGTGTAGACGTACAGGAACGGCGCAGCGATGGCTCCCATCACATAGGCCGGGATCAGCATGCCGGTGAAATGCCCTTCGGGCAGCAGGGTGCTCAGCAGGATCACACCGCTGATGGCGAAGAACACATAGGCCGGGATCAGCAGGCCGATGTTGTGCTTCTCGCGGCGGTACATGCTGAAGAACCACAGGCCCAGCATGGCAAATCCGCCCGCCCAGACCAGCCCCCAGATGAACCCGCCGATGGCCGGGAAGAACTGGTTCAGCAGGAACAGGATACCCAGCCCGATCAGGGCTGCTCCCCACGTTGTTGCGCTGATCTTCTTTTCCATTGATAGCTCCTTAATCACTTTATACCACGTGTCGTCAGTGTAGAAAGCGGGCCGCTCACGGGCGGTCGGTGCGTGGGCCGGAGCCAGGCCGCCCTGGCCTGAGGGCCTGCCAGCCGCGCCCGATCAGCAGGATCACTCCTGCTAAGATCATAGCTGCCGGGATCAGGTAAACCAGCGCGCCCAGCACCCCGGTGAAGATCAGCCCCAGCCCGATCAGGCCGGTGATCCCGCCGGGGATCAGCCACCACCACTCGCGCGGGCTGCGCACATAGAGGAACAGGAAGGGCGCAGCGATGGCGAACATCACGTAAGCGCCCACCAGCGCCTCCGCGAGCTGGCCGCTTACCAGCAAAAAGATCAACCCGCCGATCGCCGCGTTGACATAAGCCGGGATCAGCGCCCACCACCGCTGCTGCCGGTTGCTCAGATAGACATACAGGAACGGTAGCGCGATGGCGAACAGCACATAGGATGCCCCCAGCGCCTCGAAGCCCAGCGCCAGCACCACGACCAGCCCGGCAAGCGCGAAGAAGATGTAGGCCGGGATGACTGCCCAGCGCTGATGGCGGCGCGAGACCACGAAGAAGGTGGCCCCCGCCCCGGCAAACGCCAGCGCCAGGATGAAATCGCCCAGGTTAAGCGACTGGTTGAGCAGCAGCAGCCCGCCCAGAGCCATCAGCAGCAGCCCCCAGGCCCAGCTCGATGAACGGCGGGCGGTGGGGCGGCTGGTCTGCGATGTCTCTGGCTGTTTGATGCCCATCTCGTGCTCCTGACTGTGTGTTTTGCTTTCTATTACGCAGCGTGCCACCGAAAGTTGCATCAAAATACCCCTGCCAGGTGAGCAGGGGTATCTTTCACACATGCGCACGCCGTGCTTACTGCATGGGCTGGTCTGTGTCCGGGCCGGTCAGCGGCTGCGGTTCCACCGCCTGCCTGCGCCGTGCGAGCATCGGCACCACCAGCAGCAGGATGCCGCCGCCGATCAGGATGATCGGCAGGAAGAACTCCGCCGCCGCCAGGGTGAACCCCAGCGCGATGGCCGCCAGGATGCCGCCGGGGATCAGCGCCCACCAGTTGCGGGTGTTCACAATGAAGACGATGAAGAACGGCAGTGCGATGGCGAACAGCCAGTAAGCCGGGACCAGTGACTCGCTCAGGATCGGCTCGATGAACAGGAAGCCCGCCACGGCGCCCATCACGTAGGCCGGGATCAGTGCCCACCAGCGCGACCGGTCGGTGAGGAAGACCACCAGGAACGGCAGGCCAACCGCCACCAGCCAGTAGATCGCATCCCAGTCGCCGGGCAGCAGCGGCTCAACCAGCAGGAAGGCCCCTGTTACAGCGAAGATGTAGCCGGGGATCAACGCCCACCAGCGCGACCGGTCGGTCAGGAAGACCCCGGCAAACGTCACGCCGATGCCCATCAGCGCAACTGCCCAGATCAGCGAGCTGAGGTTCATCGTCTGGTTCAGCAGGAAAAGCACACCCAGCCCGATCAGCCCCAGGCCGATCAACCAGGTGCCACCCTGGCTGATCTTGCCCATGCTGGGCGGGACCTGCCCGGTCTTGCTCTCCGATACTTTCTCAACCACCTTGTGTTCCATGTTGTTCTCTCTCTCTTCTGATGCCTGTTTGTGACTATCTACCTGCTATTACGCGGGCCGCATCAGGAAAGTTGCAGAACGGCTGACAGCCTTCAGGCGGTGAGGGTGAACGGGTTGCAGTGCAGCATGCCGTCGCCCAGCACCTTGAATGCCTCCGCATGCGAGAACGGCTGGCCCTCGGCGGCGGCGCGCTCCATCAGGTCGAGGGCAGCATGCAGCCCGGCCATGCCCTCCGATGTGAACTGTGTCCGGTAGCAGTCGATGGCGCGGTGCTTCTTCTCGCGGGTGGCCGTGATGTCGATCCGGGTGTTGGGCGCGTGGGTGTGGTAGAACACCACCGCCCTGATCGCGTAAGGTTCATAGGCCGCATCGACGGCAGGGTCAGTCTTGAGGCGCTTCATGCTGTGCAGATACGAGGCTTCAGCCACAGCGCGCCCGCACAGGATGTGATCGTTGTGCGCCTCGTAAGGCAGCCATGGGTCACAGGTTATCAGCACCTCCGGTTTCAGCATACGAATGTACCGGATCAGCTCGCGCCGCATGGCAAAGTAATCGTAACTGCCTGCGTCGGGGAAGCCCAGCCAGTGCTGCCCTCTCACGCCGATGATCGCGCCAGCCTCATGCTGCTCCTGACGCAGCCGGGCGGTGGCTTCCCCATCGCTCAGTGTTTCATCGACCACCCCGATCAGGTCATCGGTGATGGTCAGGTAGTCGATCTCGGCGCCGCAGGCGGCCAACAACGCCAGCAGCCCCCCTGCGCCGATGTCATTGTCGTCGTAGTGTGGCTGTACGGCCAACACGCGCCGCGCCTGCATGATGTCAGGGGGTCGCATCAGGTCACGGATGTCCACGGGGTTCCTCCTGATAACAAAACAAAAGGGGGTCAACGCATCTGCGTTCACCCCATTATACACGCGTGTCTATCGGCGAGATCAGCGTGCTTCGCCGGAGCGGAACCCGTCCCCCGTCCGGATCGCGGCGCGGATAGCCGCCGCCAGGTCGCCTGCCTCGGGGCGGTGCAGCATATCCAGCGTGCGCGGGCGGGGCAGCGTCACCTCATAGCAGGCCTCGATCGTGCCGGGGCGCGGGCTCATCACCAGCACGTGATCGGCCAGCAGGATCGCCTCGCTGATGCTGTGGGTCACCATCAGGATCGTGCTCTGCCGTGCCTGCCAGATGCGCAGCAACTCCTCGCTGAGGATCTCGCGTGTCATGGCGTCCAGCGCGCCAAACGGCTCGTCCATTAGCAGCACCTCCGGCTGACCGATCAGCGCCCGCGCGATGGCGACGCGCTGCGCCATCCCCCCCGACAACTCCGCCGGGTACAGCGTCTCGAAACCCTCCAGGCCCACCAGCGCCAGCAGATCGCGGGCTGCATCCTCACGCCCGGCGCGGGGGACTCCGGCAAGCTCCAGCGGCAGGGCGACGTTCTCGATCACGGTACGCCAGGGCATCAGGTTGGATGCCTGGAACACCATCCCAACGCGCGGGTCCGGCCCGTTGATCGGCAGCCCATCGAGCAGCACGCGGCCCCCTGTCGGCACGATCAGCCCTGCCAGCACACGCAGCAGAGTGCTCTTGCCGCATCCTGACGGCCCCACCAGACAGATCAGCTCGTCACGGCCCAGGCTGAACGTCACATCGTGGAGCGCGGCCAGGGGGCCGCTGTCCCCGTCGAACACGTGGTTGATGTGCTCGGCCACCAGCCTGGCGCTGGCGGTAGTCAAATCCGTCATGGGGCGACATCCTCCCCCAGCACCAGGCAGCCTGCCTCGCTGGGGTGATCCTTGACCAGCGCACGCCCGGGCACGTTGCGGATCGCCCAGAACACCAGCACGTCGCCCAGCGCGGCGGTGCTCATCAGGATGCCGTACAGCGTCAGCCAGCCGATCCCGGTGGCGATGCCAGCCAGCGCCGGGACTACGCCGGTGATCAGCCCCGGCAGCAGCACGGCGCTGCGGTAAGTCCGTGCCCGGATAGGTGCCCGGCAGTGGGCGTAGGGGGTCAGGTACTCCCACTTCACCCCGAAGTCGATCTCACGCAGTGGGACGCGCCCGAACAGCCAGAAACCCACCCCGTGCAGCCCCTCGTGGATCACAATGCTAAGGGCCAGCAGGGGTAGCAACAGTACGTAGGTCAGCAGCCTGCCGAGCGGCTCCAGCAGCGAGTTGATGCCCCACAAGATAACATACGGCACGGCGAAGATGGCGATCACCGGCAGGGTGATGCGCAGTGCCAGCCGCGTGACCTCTTCCATGGGGATGCTGACATCCTGCGCTACTGGTGGGGTGGGGAGTGGTGCGTCACTCATCGCGCCAGCGCTCAGGGCAGGAACTCGTTAGTGAAAGCCGCCTCCAGGTCCTGGGGCGTGTCCAGCAGGTCCATCCTCAGCAGCAGATCCTGCATGGCCTGCCATGCCGCCAGATCGGTCTCGCCGTAGCGCCCGCTGCCCCACAGCGTGATCGACCGCTCCAGCACGGCCTTCTGAACCTCGGCCACAGCGGGATCATCCAGCCCTTCGACATACCGCTGTGCGATCGAGAAGGCCTCATCAGGGTTGGCGGCGGTGTAATCAAGCGCCTGTGTGAAGGCGGCGGCCATCGCGCGCACCAGCTCCGGCTCGTCGCGGATCACTCTTTCGCTCGTGATCATCCCGTTGCTCACCAGGTCACTGTAATCGGCCACCCTGATCACTACCGCCTCGATGCCCTGGGCCTCGAGCTGCACCGGCTCATTGCTGGCGTAAATCACCACCGCCTCAACCCGATCGGTGGCCAGCGTCTCGACCTGGGTGAACCCCGTTACCTGCAGGTTAATATCAGCGTCGGTCAGGCCCGCTGAGGCGAGCAGCGCTTCCAGCCCGATATAACTCGCGCCCTCCTGCATCGGCACGCCCACCGAGCGCCCCGCCAGGTCGGCAGGCGCGTTGATGCCCATCCCGGCCTTCGCGGCGATCGCCACCGGGTAGTCCTCGTACCATTCATAGACGTACACGATCGGCACGCCCTGGGCGCGGGCCAGCAGCACCTGTTCGCCGCTGACGATAGCGAAGGGGATTTCACCTGTGCCTACCAGCCGCACCATGTCGCTCTCCGAGGCGTGCCGGGTGGTTAGCGCGATCCCCTGTTCGGCGAAGAACCCCTTGTCAATGCCCACATAGAACGGGGCGAACTGCACATCGGGCCTGAAGCCCATGTACAGGGTGATGGGCCTCAGCGGGGCTGTCTCCCCGGCAGCAGCCGGGGCGTCCGTCTGCCCGGCGCAGCCTGCCAGCAGCAGCGCGGAGATCATCAGGGCGGCGGCCAGGGCCGTGCGTTGATGGATGCGAAACATCGTTGGTCACGCTCCTCAGGTAGGTGTGTTCGAATCAGGTGATCAGAGAGTGGTCTGCCGGTTCCCTGCGTGGCGCCAGGCCAGCAGGCGGCGCTCCAACAGGGCGGCGATGCCATACAGCGACAGCGCCAGCACCACCAGCGCCAGCACCCCCACGAACATACGCGCCGTGTCATACTGTCCGTCGGCCACGTTGATCATCACCCCCAGCCCGGCGCTGGCCCCGGCGAACTCGCCCACTACCGCGCCGATCACCGAGAGAGTGGCGCCCACCTTCAACCCCGCCATCAGCACGGGCAGGGCGGCGGGCACCTCCAGCCGGGTGAAGGTCTGCCAGCGTGTCGCGTTGAGTGACCGCATCAGATCATGCAGGTCGGCAGGCACGCTTCGCACCCCGGCGATGGTATTCACCAGGATAGGGAAAAAGACGATCAGCGCGCTGATGATGATCTTGCTCAGCATGCCAGGCCCGAACCAGATCACCAGCAGCGGTGCGATGGCAATCACCGGGATGGCCTGCGAGGCCACCAGGTACGGCGAAAGTGCCTGCTCGATAGCGACCGACTTGGCGATGGCGTAGCCCAGCACCACGGCTGCTGTTGTGCCGAGCGCCAGCCCGCCCAGCACCTCCAGCAGCGTGATGCTGAAGTGCTGCCACAGCGTGCCGTTGAGCACCACGCTGACCAGCTTGCGGCCCACCAGCGCGGGGCCGGGCAGGATGAAGGCCGGGTATTCGCCCAACTGCACCAGCAGCTCCCAGCCGCCCAGGAAGAAGATCAGGCTCAGCAGCGGCAGCAGCTGGCCGACGGGAAGGCGCGCTCTGGTGGATGGCCTGGCCGGTGCGATCGTGGGGTCCTGCTGCCTGCTTACTTGGATCTGCACCACAGTGCCCTTTCTGTTGAATCGGCGGGGTGGGGAGACAGGCCAGCCAGATCGACCCTGCGTCAAAAACCCCGGAGACCACTCAGGTGATTCCGGGGCATGGGATGCCAAACACAGGGCGCACCACGGGGCGGCCGCCCCGTCCGGCGCTGTGTGTGAACCTTCTCCCATCCGGACTATCACCGTCGGCCCCGGGATCGCACCGGAGTCCACCGCTCGCGCGGGTCACGGGCTTGTGCCCGGGTTTCCCCGGACCATCACCGTCGGTGGGGACTTTCACCCCGCCCCGAAGGTTGTTTGTGCTGTTAGATACTATCCTGATTATAACGATAACAGCCGGGACTGGCCAGTCCCGGCTGTCGTGGAGTGTCATATCCTGAGGGTGACAAAGCTCGTTTTCGGCAGGGGGTCAGCTCCCGCGCTTGATGCGCAGCCCCACACGTGTGCAGGCCGGGATGCCTCCCTCCAGGTTGTAGACCTCGTTGTGGCCCGAGCGGGCCAGCATGGCGGCTGCGCGGGCGCTGCGGCTGCCGCTCTGGCACACCAGCACCACGGGCAGATTGGCAGGCACCTCGCTCAGCCGTGCGCTGAATTCCCCGATCGGGATCAGCCGCGACTTGCTGACATGGCCCCGCTTGTATTCCTCGAGTGTGCGCACGTCAATCAGCACATGGTCGACCTTGCGATCGATGAAGTCGATCTTGTAATCAATGGCGCTGAGCCAGCGGTAGCCGCCGCCGGTCAGCCGGGCGAACAATTTTACCAGCATGTGAAGTGATCCCTCCTGGGTTGAGTACCTGGATGAGCATATCGCACTTTGGGCGCTCTGTCATTGATCTGACCGATTTGGCGAGCATCTCCCCTGTCTGCCATCCTCAAAAACAACCCGGCGGCATATGCCGCCGGGCCGCAGGGCTGAGCGAATCGAGCCGGGCTTCAGAACATCTCGTCCTCGTCCAGTTTGAGGTTGAGGTTGTCGATGTCCCCCGTACGGGCGTAGATCACGCGCTCGCAAATGTTTGTCACGCGGTCGCAGATGCGCTCCAGATTGTGGCCGGTCCACAACAGATAAGTCCCGCGTTCCACCGCCAGTTTGCCGCTGCTCATCTCGGTGATCAGCATCTCGAACAGCTCCTGGTAGAGCATGTCGATCTGGGAGTCGATCTCGGCAGTGACTTTTGCCTTCTCGACGTCGTTGTCAACATAAGCATCCATCGCATCGCGCAGCATGCGATGAGCCAGCTCCTTCATGCGCAGCAGGTTGGCGGGAGGCGCGTCGGTGCTGATGCTGGCGCTGCGCAGCACAGTACGTGAGATACCTTCGGCGTAGTCGCCCATACGCTCCAGCTCGTTGGAAATCAGCAGGCCGGCGATGATGGTCCGCAGGTCACGCGCGGCGGGCTGCTGCAGCGCCAGGGTTTTCTCGGCGTGCTGCTCGATCTTCTGGTGCAGCCGGTCGATCTCGTCGTCGCCTTCGATCACCTCATGGGCGAGGGCGGTATCCTGCCCGGCGAATGCCCTGAAAGTGCGACTGATCGCCTGATCGACCAGCGAGCTCAGCCTCAGCAGGTCGTCGCGCAGGATTTGCAGCTCATGATCAAGATACCTTCTTCCGCCCATGACCGAGAGTCCTTTTGATAGGAAATTATCTGTCAACGGTACCGCGATTCCTTTCCTGCAATATACCACAACCGCGCCGAATCGTGAATAGGTGATTTTCAAACGGCAGACAGGAACCTGCCATTGATGGTGTTCACCCAACCATACGGCCAAGTGTTTAAGTGTGGATTAGCACTCCGTTAAGGCCCGGTTAAGGGCGGGGCGTGAGAGGGCAGCGGGGCACAAACGGGGCGGGGCCATCTGACCCCGCCCTGCCGGTTTCTGGTATATATAAGGCGTTACAGTTCCAGCAGCTCAAACAGCCGCTTATAGTCTACGTGCTCGGCCATCAGCGCCTCAAAGCGCGCCAGCTTCTTGGGCTGGCCCAGCCGTGTCTTGCCAAATACCTGCTCGACGGTCTCGATCGTCTCCATTGTGTTCTCTTTGACCAGCAGCACCGCCACGCCCTGCTGAGCGGCGCGCTCCAGCACAGCGGCGCTGGGCGTCAGGTTGCCGGTCAGCACCAGGGCTACGGTAGAGGTCTCCAGCGCGGCGAGCTGGATGTCCGAGCGATCCCCCCCCGTGACGACCGCCTTGTTCGGCGAGCGGCGGAAGCGCGAAAGCGCCTGCTGCGCCCCCATCGCGCCAACCATCACGGTCTCGATCAGGTTGTCCATCAGGGCCTCACCATGAAGCACCTCAGCTGCCAGCGCCTGGGCCAGTTCGCCCACACTGATCGCCGCCAGGCTGGCCATCTCGGGCAACGCGCCCAGCACCGGGATGCCCTCGCTTTCGAGGAAGGGGATGGCAATGTCGAGCGCAAACGGCATCTCCTCCTCCGGCACGCGGTTGAGGATCACCCCCAGCAGCCGCTCGCCGAGGCGGAACTGCGCCGTCAGGCTGTCATCTAGCACACGCATCCGCCCGGCGTATTTAACGACGGCCAGCACCTTTGAGCCGAGCATCTCGGCTACCATGGGTGTAGAGATGCCCAGCGCGTAGCCCTGGCGCAGACTACCGCCGCCTTCCAGCAGCACCACGTCCTTTTCCTCAGGCTTCAGGGCCTTGTACGTCTCGGCGATCTGCTCACGGAAAGCGCAGCGATCCTCCGCGTTCAGGCATTCCGGCAGCCGCTGCTGCGGCACCACGGCCCCTGCCAGCTCGGTGGGATGCTGGGGCAGGGCAAGCACATTGCGGACGAAGGTCACGTCCTCGTCGATATACGTGCTGCCTGACAGGACAGCTTCATAACTCACCGGCTTGAAGTAGCCCACGCTGTACCCCTCGGCCTGCAGCCGCTTGCCGATCGCCAGCAGGACGGCGGTCTTGCCAGAGAAGTTCTCAATTGAGGTAATGTACAGTGCCTTCATGAAGACATTCCTCTCAGTAGGGTGATCAGTCTAGCTGCTCAGCACCAGGCGCATGTCGATGGCAAGCGCGCCGTGGCCTTTTTCATAGACGATCAGGGGGTTGATGTCCAATTCTACTATCTCAGGGAAGTCCTGGACAAGCTGGCCGATGCGCAGCAGGGTATCGACAATTGCCTCCTTGTCAACCGGCGGCGCCCCGCGCACGCCGTCGAGCAGCTTCCTGGCGCGGATCTCGCCCAGCATCTCGGCGGCCTCTGCGCGTGCGAAGGGCGCGATGCGGAAGGTGGCATCTTTGAGCACCTCAACATAGATGCCGCCCAGTGCAAATGTGACCAGCGGCCCGAACTGCGGGTCACGGTTCATGCCCACCAGCACCTCCATCCCGGGGGGGCTCATCTCCTGCACCACACACCCCCAGATGCGAGCATCCGGCACATAGCGCTGCGCCCGGTAGACCATCAGATCGAAGGCGTCGCGCACGTCGCCGGGTGAGCTCAGCCCCACCTTCACACCGCCTACGTCGGTCTTGTGCAGAATATCAGGTGAGGCGATCTTGAGCACCACCGGATAGCCCATCTCGCTCGCGATCTGCACTGCTTCTTCCGGGGTAGCTGCCAGCCTTGACTCGGGGATTCTCAGGCCGTAAGCCGTCAGGATGTCGCGGGCCTCGAAATCGCCGATTGTCACCCGGCCCTCTGACCGCGCTTTATCAAAGACTTCTCTAACCCGTGCAGTGTCCACGTCGAAGCGTTCAAATTCGGGCAGCGGCTTCTGCTTCTGCAGGTGATAATCGTACATCGCCCGCAGGGTGGTGGCGGCAGGCTCCGGCGTGCTGTAGTTGGGCACCCCGCGCCGGGTCAGGATTTGGATACCCGATGACACGGCATACTCGCCCATGAAGCAGGCGATCACCGGGATATCCAGCCGGTCAGACAGGTCCGCGATTGCCTCCGCCGTGCCGTCGATCTCCGTCATGGCCTGAGGGGTCAGGATCACGATCAGCGCATCCACATTGGGGTCTTTGGACACCGTCTCCAGGGCAAAACGATAGCGGTCGGCCATCGCATCACCCAGCACGTCCACCGGGTTGGCTGCCGACGCGGCGTCAGGCAGATACTCCTCCAGCGCCTTGATCGTCTCGTTCTCAAGCCGGGCAAGGCGCAGCCCCAGGCGCTCGATCGCGTCGGTGGCCAGGATGCCAGGCCCCCCTGCGTTGGTGACAACGGCGATACGGTTGCCTTTCAACTCCGGCTGGTAAGCGAATGCCAGCGCATAATCGAACAGCTCCTGCATGGTGTGGGCGCGGATGATCCCTGCCTGCTGGAAGGCCGCCGCGTATGCCTGCTCGGACCCCGCCAGCGAGCCGGTATGCGAGGATACTGCGCGCGACCCGGACTGGGTGACGCCTGACTTGACGGCCACGATCGGTTTCTTCTTGCTGATCTGACGGGCGGTGGCCATGAACCGCTGGCCATCCGGCACCCCCTCGATGTAGGCCAGCAGCACGTTCGCATGAGGGTCGTCCTGCCAGGCTTCCAGCAGGTCGATCTCGCTTACGTCAGCCTTGTTCCCCAGCGAGACGAACTTGCCGAACCCCATCCGCCCCGCCAATGACCAGTCCAGCACAGCAGTCCCCAGCGCACCCGACTGCGACATGAAGTTGATCGGCCCCTGCGGCGGCATGCCGTTGGCGAAGGTTGCGTTCAGCGGCGTGAAGGTGTCGATCACCCCCAGGCAGTTCGGGCCGATCACCCGGATGCCGTACTCCTTCGCGATCGCCAGCACCTCACGCTCGCGCTCCAGGCCCTCATGCCCCGCCTCGCGGAATCCGGCGGTGATCACCACCACCGCGCGGATGCCCTTCTCGCCGCACTCACGCATTGCCCCCGCCACGAGGCGCTCGGGGATCACGATCACGGCCAGGTCGATATCCCCTGGCACGTCCATCACACTGGGATACACGGTCAGGCCAAGCAGCTCGCCGCCCTTGGGGTTGATCGGATAGATGCCCTCCCGCGGGAAGCCACTGTTCACCATGTTCTCGACGACCGAGTAGCCGAGCTTGCCCGGGCTGCTCGATGCACCGATGATGGCCACGGTTTTTGGGTTGAAAAATTCCTCCAGCATAACGCTTCTTTCCTTTGAGGCGGTTTCGGTCCGGACGATGGAACCTGCGCTCATGAGCTTATTGTCCCTCGCTTCTGGTACGCCGTGGTTACAGCCTGCATGTGGCAAATTTCACAATAAGGAATACCTGCGCAAATTGTAAACACGCACCATGTCCGAAGGGGATAATGAAACTCATCTAACGGGTATGTAAATGATCACGGGTGCGCCCTCCGGTCGGGCGATCGGTTCCAGCGAGATCGGCAGTGCCACGGCGGCGGCGTCCTCCGTCAGGTCCTCCAGGATGAACCCGCGCCACTGCTCGTCAACCGGCAGCAGTGTGTAGATCACCCCCTTGCCCCATGGCTCGTAATCGAACAGCCGGTCGCGCCCCGGCGCGGAATCCAGCTCCGGCCACGGCGGGGGCTGGCCCACTGTCACCAGTGCCCATGACTGCCGCTCGGTGCTGCCCGCGGCGTCGATCAGGTCCAGCAGCAGCCGCTCCCCATCAGGGTGCCAGCGCATCCCGACGATCACCCGGCCCGCGGGCGGTGTCATGGTGATCGTCTCATTGAGCCGCACGTCATGGATGTGCAGCACATATCCCGGTGCGGCCTCACCGCCGGCGGGCTGGCCGGGCGGCAGGCCCAGATAGGCTACCCGGGTGCTGTCCGGTGATAGCAGCGCCCCCTGGATGACCCCGCCCTCATCGGGGGTGATGATGAACCGGCCCTGACCGCTCTCCGGGTTGTAGGCATAGATGCCCTGCGACGTGCCATCCACATTAATGGCGTTGACCAGCAGCGCCCCCCCGCTAATCCACGCAATTGGCGCGGGTGGGAAGTTGCTATCCAGCTCCTCACGCGTGAGCAGCAGGCCAGACCCTCCGGCAAGGTCGACCCACTCGATGCGCCAGTCCGCCTCCGCGATCGGCACATCCTGCTGCACCTGGATGTGGGCCAGCCGCGACCCATCATCGGCGAACAGCAGGCTGACGATCCGGTAGCCCTCCAGTGGCCTGGCGACCAGCCGCGCGTTTGGCGAGGTCAGCTCCCATATGGCAATGCCATGCTGGGCGTCCCCGTCCCACACCAGGTAAGCGAGATTCTGTCCATCGGGTGAGGCGACCGGATCGGAGATGCGCTGCCCTTCGTTGATCGGCAGGCGCACCGCCTGTACGTCACCCGCCGCCGTCACCGCCAGCACGCTGTCACCAAAGCCCTGTACGCCGATCCAGGTCTGATCGGGTGGCAGATAGGGCGCAGGGGGCGGTGTCGGTGTGTCTGGCGTGGTGGGCACAGCGGCGGGTGTCCGGGGAGCCGTTGTGGAGGTGAGCATCTGCGGGCCGGGGGTGATAGTGGGCGTTACAGCGGCAGGGCGGCCTGGGCTGCAGGCAGCCAGCAACAGCGTCAGCGCCCCAATGAGCGCCGCGCGGCAGGCAGTCGCTGGTACCGACCAGGAAGTCACATCGCACCTTTCCCCATGCTGAGGCCGGGCAGCCCGGCATCCCTATCATACCCCATAACCGGGAATCTGTGTCTCTAACTCACTTCTGTGAACTCTGGTGTCAGATTTTTTTACACAAGAGTAACTCTCTTAGGCCCGATGCTGCTGTATACTGAATAACAGTGTGAGAAGGTCCCATCACCGGTAAAGGAGCCAGCGTGAGCGAATCCCCATCTGCCGCAGCCCTGCTGTTCACTGATGCTGCTGGCCGCGTGGTGTTCGTTGACAGCAACTTTCTGCGGATATTCGGCTACACGGATTTCGGCGAGATCGTCGGCGAGCCGCTCTCGCATGTGCTTGGCATTGGGCATCGTGATGCTCAGGAGCTGATGCACGAGCTGGCCCGAACGGGGCGCATCCACGAGCGCAGGCTCAACCTGACCGACCGCCGCGGCCATGTGCAGGTGATGACCTGTGCCGGCGTGGCTACCTATGACGAGCGCGGCGAGTTCATCGGTGCTGATCTCACTTTCACCAGCGCTGCGGAAGCCGCAGTACACGAGCAGGCCGCCCGCCATCACTTCGACACGCTCAACCGCCACATTCGTCAGACCTATGATGAGCTTGGGAGCGGCGCCGTGCCGGATATCGATCGCGAAAGCCAGCTCCTTACCCTTTATCTCAAATCTCATCTGGATGCGCTCACCGTCCTGCTGTCGCGCCTGGCCGGGTACCGCGTCTGCGACACGCTGGCCCGCATCTTCGGTGATACCGTCAGGAAGCATGGCTGGCCGTTGATGCTGCGCGGGTCGATGATCAGTCTCCTGCCGGGGACAATCCCGCCGCGTGAGGCTTATCGTGAGCTGCTGGCCGCGCTGATCGGCTATGCCGGCGGCGTGGTGGGGCGCCGGCGCGTCGTCACCGAGCTTGCGGCTGTCCACCGTCATACTGACCCACAGGTGCAGATGCTGGCTGATGCCTGCGGACTGTCCGATCTGCTGACCCTTTAAGTCGTGCACTGATGAGGGGACTCTATGCCTGCTGACCGATCCGGTAATCGCCCGCTGCGTCTGGCGGCCCTGCTGGGGGCCGTCGGCTTGCTGATAGCGACCCTGCTGTATATCCCCGCCGTTGACAGCGTCTTCAATCCACTGGTACGGGTAGGGGTCTATTATGCCGTCCTGCTGTTCTTTGCGTTCCTTGCCGCGGGGCAGGGGATGCGGCTGTGGCGCTCCTTTGGGCGTGGTGAGGTGCTGCGTGCGATCTGGCTCAGCCTGACGCTGGGTCTGCTCCTCTGGGCCCTGGCAGAGGGGGTGGCCGCCTATTACGAGTTCATTCTCAGGCAGGACATCCCCTATCCGTCGCCGGCAGATGCCTTATGGCTCCTGGCCTACATCCCGCTCTCGGCCGGGCTGTATCTGCGCTTCCGGTCGCTGCGCGTGGTCCTTGAGGCTCGCCAGTGGGCCTATGTGCTGCTGCCCTTCCTGGCGATCCTGGTGCTGGGGCTGATTCTGGTGATCCTGCCCCTGCTGCTCGACACCTCTTATGGCACGCTGGTCGAGCGGCTGATCGGCGCGGCCTACCCGGTGGGCGATCTGATGCTGCTGCTGGGCGTGCTGCTCAGCGCGCTGGCCCTGGCAGGCGGTGAGCTGGGGCGGATGTGGCGGCTGGTGGCTGGCGGCTTCCTGGTGGTGGCTGTCTCAGACCTGCTGTTCACCTATGCAAGCTGGAACGGCCTATACGTCTACGACAGCCCGGTCAACTGGCTCACGGCGGTCATCGACCTGACCTATCTGGCCTCTTATATCCTGATCGGCATTGGGGTGCTGGGCCATACCCGGCTGCACGGGGCCTGATCAGACCGTACGCCGGTTAAACACGGATGGGTCGCTGATTACCTCGACCGGCGGCCGCCCTTGAACCCCGGTTGTTTTATCAGACGATCTGGATCGGTGTGGCGACCTCGCCCGGCTCCGTCCACAGATACTCGTCGTCGTAGCCTCCGTGCGGCGCTGTCCAGCGGTAGATCCACTTGGCTGCGTCGGGCGTTACGTTGATGCAGCCATGGCTGCGCGGCCTGCCGAAATTGTTATGCCAGTACGCCCCGTGGATCGCCGCGCCGGTATAGCTGAAATACGTCACCCAGGGCACGGCGTTCACATCATACCCCAGGCCGATTTCAAAGCCTCCGCGCATTCGGCGGGCGGGGCGCTTGCGCTGCACGGCGTAATCGCCATACGGTGTTGAGAAATCGACCGCGTTGCCCTCATCGTCCTGGAAGCTGCTGCCAGAGGCGATACGCGTCTGGAAGACTGCGATGTCACCCTCATAGCAGGTGAGTGTCTGGGCCTCCAGCGCGATCACGATCCGTTTATCCGGCACATCTGCCGAGATCGGCTTGAACTCATCGGGGTTGATGTAGCGCAGCAGGCGGCCCTGTGCCCACGCCTGGCGCTCTGGCTCGATGTCATCCTGTAGCCGATACCACACGATCCCATCGGCATCCTTCTGGATATCGATCACCCGGTACACCTGCCCCCAGTACAGGCGGTAGTAGGCGTAATCCCAGCGGTAGCTGCTCAGCTCTGGCTGCTTGTGCTGCCAGGCGATGGGGGTCATCACCTCGGCCCAGAAGCCATCACGGCGCGGCATCCGTGTCAGTGGCTCCTGAAACACCTCCTGGCTGGGCACCACGTAGGCGGAATGGACGTAGCCGCCATCCGTCTCAAACCACACCGGGCTTTGCGCCCTGGCGTCGTAAGGCACACTACGCACACCGCGGTACAGGGGCATCACGTCTCCCCAGTCAAAGCGCCCGACCGTCCTCGCGGCGGGGTCTGGCTCGGCGAACATGCGGATCCACGATGCGCCATGTACTCGTCCCAGCATCGGAGGGCTGCCGAACAGCTCGTTGTATGAGATCAACTCGTCGCTGTGGTCTTGCCCCTGCGCCAGGGCAGGGCGGGCAGCCAGGGCGGCGGCGCTCAGCCCTCCGATCCCGGCGGCGCGCAGGAACCCGCGGCGGGTGAAATGAATGGGTGACATAACCGTGACTGTCCCTCGATCCGTCGTTTTCGTCCAGCGGATTATAACGTCTCGCCGATGATCTTCAACACGGCCCGTGCAGCAAACACCCCGCCGACGCGAGGCAGGGTGCGGGCCTGGGAGTGTCTGGCGGCCAGCGCCTACTGTTTGTTGTCGTCTGCTTTGCCACTGACGGGCGCGCTGGCATCAGGCCGGGGGGGATCCGGCGCCGGGGGCGCTGACGATGGCCCCTCTACCGGGGGCTTTTCGGGGTTTGCTGCAGGGGCTTCCGCTGCCGGTTTTGCCTCGGGCGTGGGAACTCCGGCGGCCTCCGCCTCTTTGTCCCTCTCCGCCCTGGCCCCTGCTGCGAGGTGCTGGCGGATGCGGTACAGCAGGATATCGTGAGAGAAAGGCTTGAGGATGTAATCCTTCGCGCCCGCCTCCAGGCCGGCTCTGACCTCAGTCTCCTGCCCCTTGGCCGAGATAAACACAATCGGGATGTCAGCGGTGCGGGGATCGGCCTTCAGTGCCCGGCAGGCTTCATAGCCCGTCATGCGCGGCATTCGCACATCCAGCAGGATCAGGTCCGGCTGCAGCTCCGGGGCGCGCTCCACCGCTTCAGCACCGTTCTGAACCGTGTGCACCTCGAAGCCCTCGAACTCCAGGGTGAACATGATCAGATCGCGGATGTCTACCTCATCCTCAGCAACCAGTATCTTGGGCTTGGGCATCACATTCGTCTCGCTTGGTTCAACCGATCGTTTCAGGGGGCGGCGAGTCCGCCCCCTTATTCTCAAAGGCGCTTCCCGTCAGCCGGCTTTGGCAGCCTGGGTCAGCGGCAGCCAGATGCTGAAGGTCGTCCCGACCCCCTCCTGACTTTCGAACCAGACGCGCCCATTATGCATCTCGATCAGATGATGCACAATGGCCAGGCCCAGGCCGGTGCCGGCGGCGCGCATGATCAGCGGGTGATCGCCGCGGAAGAAGCGGTCAAACACACGCTGCTGATCATCTGCCGGGATGCCGATGCCGGTGTCCTCCACGTCAACGCGTACCCCATCCTCTTCCGGGTACGCACGCACCGTCACGCGGCCATCATCATCCGTATACTGGTAGGCGTTGCTGACCAGGTTGGTGATGACCTGGGTGAGGCGGTCGTAGTCGCCCTGAATGGTGGGCAGATCGGAAGCCATCTCGGTGGTGAACACCAGTGAGCGCTGCTCGTTGCCCATGCGTACACGCATCGCCCCTACCACATCGCCGATGATCTCGCGCAGGTCCACATCGCGCAGGTCCAGCTCCACGCTGCCCTGCTCGATGCGCGAGATATCCAGCAGGTCATTGACCAGCAGGCTCAGGCGGTCAGCGTGCCGTTTGATGCGCTCCAGGTAATTGCGCTGCTCCGGTGTGACATCACCGGCGCGGCCCAGCAGCAGCAGGTCGGCGTAGCCCTTGATCACCGTCATCGGGGTGCGCAGTTCGTGCGACACGTTGGCAACGAACTGGGTCTTGATCCGGTCGGAGAGCACCTCGCGGGTGATATCACGGAACACATACACCAGCCCCAGATACTCGCCGCCGTGGATCACCGGGGAGACATGCATCGAGACGACCCGCCCGCTGATCTCAAGCTGGTCGGTCAGATACTCCCCCGTGAACAGGTCGGGGTCGGCGCGCCAGCTGTCCATGATCTCGGCCCATTGCTCCATGTGGGCACTGTACAGCCCCGTCAGGTCGCGCGACGGACGCCCCAGCACCTCCTCACGGCGCAGGTCCAGGATACGTTCGGCGGCGGCGTTGAACAGGATGATCTCACCCGCCTGGTCAGACACCATCACGCCGTCAGCCACCGACTCAAGGATGGCCTGGCTCTTAGCCGCCTCGGTTTGCTGGCTGCGCAGCATCACACCCAGGCGCTCGGCCTGGTCGCGGATCATGCGGTACAGCTCGGCGTTGTTGATGCTGTTCGCTACCTGCTGGGCGGCTGCCTCCACCAGGCGGACGTGCTCGCGGTTGAACGCGCCCACGCGCTCGCTGGTGAAGAAGATGCAGCCCAGCACTTCATAGTTGGCCACCAGCGGGGCGCCCAGCAGGGAGCGGTTGTGCTCGGTGCCCGGCACGTTCGACCAGCGATCGTCCTCCTGTACATTGTCCACCACGATCGATTGCTGATTATCCATCACCCAGCCTGCCATACCCTCGTGACGTGAGAGCGGGATTTGGCGGCCACCGGGCGGCAGGATTTCCGCCCCGCGCATCACGGCGCGATGGATCAGCAGGTCTGAGTGCGGATCGATCAGATACAGCGACCCGTGCTCGGCGTTGACGGCCTCCCCCACCAGCTCCAGCGCCCGGTTCAGCACCATGTCCAGATCAAGGCTGGCCGCCAGCTCGACCGCGATGCGGTACAGCGTATCGATACGGTCACGCTCTTCCTTCAGTTCGCGCGTGCGTTCCTCAACGCGCTGCTCCAGCTCCTCAGACAGCTCAACCATCTGGCGGTAGAGCTTGGCGTTGGTCATCGCGGTGGAGACCTGGGCGGCGAAGGTGCTCAGTAGATGCAGATCGTTCTGTTCCAGCGGGTTGTCCTCGCCCGATTGGATCGCCAGCACACCCAGCACGCTCTCGTCCGAGACGATCGGGACGGCGATCTCCGCCGTCACCCAGTCATGGGTTGGCAGGTAGTCGCGGTCTTTGCGCACATCCTCCACAAACTGCGGCTCGCCGGTCAGCACTGCCCGCCCCACAATGCCACGCGTGGTGGGGATACGCTGGAAGCGCGCCGCTGTCTCCTCGTTGTAGCCGTGGTGAGCCTGCATCACCAGGTCTCCATCCTCAACAGTGTACAGGCTGATCAGCGGGTAGCGGAAGGCGTTCGCCAGCTCGCTCACCACGCGCTCGAAGATTTCCTGCAGGTCGAGCGCAGAGTTAACCACCCGTGAGACCTCCTGCAGGGTGGTGGTCTCGGAGAGCCGCAGCTCCAGCTCCGAATACAGCCGCGCGTTCTCGATCGACACGGCCACCTGCGCTGCAATGGGGGCCATCACGCGCTGGGTGGCCTCGTGGAAGGCATTTTCGCGGTCATAGTCCTCAACAGCCAGCACACCGAACACGGTCTCACCGCTGAGCAGCGGCACGGCCAGGAAGGATTTCAACCCCGGCTCGATGTGCCGGACGCCCAGCTCGCGCAGCTTCTCATCCACCCCGCGTGCGATCAGCACCGGCTCACGCTGCTCCATCACGTAGCTGTACAGCGTGCCGCTGTGGGGGATCGGGTCAAGGTGGATGCGCAAATTGTTGCGCATTGCCAGCGGGAAGGTGATCTGCCCGGTGCGCCGGTTGTGCCGCGCGATCGTGATCGAGTTGGCCCCCATCATCTCACCCACGTTCTCGGCCAGGATTTGATACAGGTCCTCTGCCGAGATGGTCTGCGTTAACGCGCGGCTGATCTGGTTGATGCGGGCCAGTTCGCTCAGGCGCTTCTGGGTCTCGTCGTGCAGACGGGCGTTTTCCATTGCGGTGGCGAAGGTGGCTGCCAGCGAGCCGGCCAGCCGGATCTGGCGCTGGGTCAGCCGCCGTCGCTCCTCGGTGTCCCATAGCTCGATCAGGCCGATGGTCTGGTCACGGGCCACCAGCGGGATCACCAGTGCCTGCGCGATCCCGCGCTTGCGCAGCCATTCCTGCTCACTCTGTGAGAGCGTGCCGCTGCGCGCCTCAAGCACCAGCGATCCGCGCTGTTTGATCAGGCTGGCAGTGGCCGGGTAGCTCGCCAGATTACGGCGGTGCATGTCAGCGGTGATGGGCCGCTCACCGTCCCGCTGCGAGACATCGTGCAGCGCAAACAGAGTATCCTGTGACTCATCCCACAGTGAGATGGTGCAGCCGTCGGCCTCCAGAGCCCCCATGAAATAGCGCGCGGCGCTGCGCAGCACGGTGTCGAGATCGAGTGAGGACGAGGCTACCTGACCGGCCTCGGAGAGCAGGCTCAGCTCGCGCTGGCGCGCAACCGTTTCCTGGAACAGGCGGGCGTTCTGTACCGAGACGGCCGCCTGGTTGGTGATCGTCTGGGCCAGCTCGATCTGCTCGTCCTCGAACTCGCGCCGGGCGGTGGTCGAGTCGATGGTGATCATGCCCGTCACCAGGTTGCCCACCACCAGCGGCACGATCAGCGTGGAGCGCACGCCCTGTGAGGCCAGCGGCTCGCGCATCTTCTCCAGCAGCGGGTCGTTGGTCACATCCGCAATCGCCAGCGGGGTCTTGTCTCTGCGCAGCCGCTCGATGGCCGGGTTGTTCTGCAGCGGGATGGTGTACTCCGGCACCGAGCCATCGGGCGCGGAGGGGTAGATGTTAGTCAGCCTGCCGACCCCACCCTCATGGTCGAACATGTACACGCTGCCGTGCGGCACATCGAGCGCCTGGGCCAGCTCGTCCACTACCGTTTGCAGGATGCTGGTCTGGTCCAGTGACTGGCCAAGCGTCGCCGAGATGCGGTTGAGCAGCGCCAGACGGCGGGTGCGGCTGGCCAGTTCGGTGGCGCGGTCGGCGGCCTCCTCAAACAGGCGGGCGTTCTCCAGCGCCACGGCGATCTGGTTGGCATAGGCCGAGGCGATCTGGGCGTCTGCCGGGGCATAAGCGCCCGCGCTGATACGCTCAAACACCAGCACGCCGATGATCTGGCCGCCGCTCAGCATCGGGGCGCCCAGCCAGCTCAGCGCGCTGCCCTCGTCCAGCTTCGGGATGCGCCCATCCTTGCGGGCGTCGCTGATCAGCCGCGGGGCCTTCTCCCTGACGATCTCGCAGAACAGCTCGTTCTGTTCGATGGGCATCCGACGGCCAGGCAGCTCGTCCGGGCGTTCGTATCCCTGTACGCCACGCAGGATCAATGCCTCCTCGCCGCGCTCGTGCAGCCAGATCGCACAGCGATCAAACGCGATTACCCCCTGCGCTTTGGCCAGGGCACTGCTGATCACCGCGTCGGAGTTGAGCACGGCGGTGATGTCACGCGAGGCTTCGCTGAGCGCCGCGAGCTGCATGGCGCGCCGTGCGATATCCGCTTCCAGTCGGGCGCGGTCGGTGATGTCTTCCATCAAGACCACTGCACCGGCGGGGACCCCTGCCTCCTCACGGCGCGGGTACACGTAGATATTCAGGCTGCGCAGCTCATCACCTACGGTGAGCTGCACGTTGGCCCGCTCAGCACGTTCGCCGCTGCTGACCACGGCGCGGATGTCCTCAGCCAGCCCCAGCCCATCCAGCTCGGGGTGCACCGTGAACAGGTTCTGACCGATGATGTCCTCGCTCCAGCCGTACACATCACGCAGGAAGCTGTTGATCGACTCGACCACGCCCTCGGCGTTCGTCACCACGATGCCCTGCTGGATCGACTGCACCACCGCCTCATTAAAACTCTGCAGCTCAAGCGTCTCGTGGTACAGCCGGGCGTTCTCCAGCGCGCTGGCGGCCTGCTGGGCGAACAGTTCCAGCGGGCGCAGGCTGGCCTCGGTGGGGCGCTGCCCGCTGACGGGGTCTCGCAGGTTGATCACGCCGATGATCTCAGCGCCCGCGTACAGCGGCAGATAGAGCTGATCGTCGGGGTGCCAGGGGATCGGCACACCCTCCAGCGGACTGGTGATCGGCTTGCCGCCACGGCCCCTCTCGCCGAGCTTGCCCGTCACCCAGGGGTGATCGTGCGGCAGGAAGTAGCACGACCCCAGGCGCAGCAGGTTGAACTCGGGGTCCTCAAAGCGCTTCTTCCATGCCGGGCCGGGTAGCAGCGTCTGGCGCAGCGCCTCGGCCTCCGCCTCGGTATAGCCCGCCGTCACAAAGTCCAGCACGCTCATGTCCTCATCGTGCAGGGTGACGGCTACCTTGTTCCACCCCACCGAGCGGATGCCGCGGGCGATCACGGCCAGGCGGTCATGCGGGTTCTGAGTCTGCTGCAGGGCGGTGGTGATCAGGTGGAGTTGCTGCAGCCGGTCACGTTCGGCGGCGGCGGTGGCTGCCTCACTCTGCACCACAGCATACAGCCGGGCATTCTCTGCCTCCACAACGATCTGACTGGCCAGCAGGGTGAACAGGTCTCGTTCGTCTTCATCGAAGGACGCACCGGGGGCCGCGCTGCCAATCACCAGCACGCCACTGCGTCCGGTGTCGAAGCTCATCGGGATGGCCGCCAGGGTGCGCGCGCCAATGGCCTTTGCGAAACGGGCCGGCGGGTCATCACGCTTGCCATCCAGCGTATACAGCACCGCCTCCCGCGTCTTACACACGGTTGACACCTGATCGCCCGGCGTCAGCAGCATCGAGAGATTGACGTCCTCCGGGATGCGCCCGGCGGCGGCCACCACACGCAGCCGTTCCTCCTCCTGCCGTTCCGGATCCTCCAGCACGATGATGCAGTGATCAACGTCCATCTCCTCAACCACCGAGGCGGTGATGTCGCGCAACACCTCCTCCGGTGGGCGGGTGGTATCGACGCTCTCCATGATGCGGTGCAGCGCCAGCAGTCGCTGAGCGCGCAGGTTGAGCAGGTCGTTGGCCTGTGACAGCTCGATGTCTTTGCGGATCATCTCCTGAGAGAGCTTGTCCAGCTCCTCATAGCTGCGTTCCAGGCTGGCCAGGCTCTTGCTCAGCTCGCGGGCGCGCTCCTCCACCGAGTGATACAGGCGGCTGTTCTCGATGACGACCGCGGCCTGGTTGCCAAAGATCTCCAGCAGCTCAACCGTCTCACGGCTGGGGACGCGCCTGTCGCGCGGACGGTCCACGATCATCAACCCCAGCACATCCCCGCTGGAGGCTCGCAGCGGCACCAGGATCAGGTCACCGCTGTGCCAGGCGTCCGGCCCGTCGATCTCATCAGGCGGGCGCTGCATACCCAGCATCTCAACCAGCGGAGCGCTTTCCTCATGCCTCACGAGATATGAGAAGCTCAACCGATAGCGATCATCCAGATAAGGCTCAAGCTCCGCCCAGATCGGCGGCGCGGCGCTGAGCCGCCCGAAGGTGGTCGGCTCCAGGCCCATCTGCGCGATGGGCAGCAGGTGCTCGCCGGTGGCGCTGAGTGTGCCGATCAGGGCGACCTCAAAGCCCGCCGACTCGCACGTAGCGCGTGCCACCGATGCCAGGTTGTCCTCTACCGACTGGTCGCTGCGGAACATGCGGCCCAGTTCAAAGATCTGGGTGAGCTGTTCGGCGCGCCGGCGGATGATCTCGCTGCGCTCCACCTGCTCGGCGTGACGGGTGGCGTTTGTGATGGCGATGGTGGCCTGTGAACAGAGTGCCTGCACGAACTCGGCGGCGCTGGACCCCAGCGCACCGGGTCGCCGCCCGTACAGACTGACCACGCCAGTGATCTTGCCCTCAAAGTAGATCGGGGAGAGCAGAGCCGAGCGCACACCGGGGATCGGGCTGGGGTAGTGCGGCACCCGCTCGAAGTCGTCGATGATCAGTGTCTCGCCGCTGCGGGCGGCGGCGGTCTCCAGGATGACCGCCGCGTCACCTACCTGCGCCCCAAAGCGCATGCGCGGCCTGATCTCACTTTGCATCTCATCCCAGTCAAACAGTACCACGCTGCCAAAGTCCGCGCCCTCAGCGCGCTGGGCCTCCACCGCGATCACCTCAAGGATCGGCTCCAGTTCGATCGTCGCGTTCAGCTCGCGGCTAATGCGCGACACCGACCGCAGCTCTGCAGCGCGCTTGCGCAATGTCGCATCGGTGTCCTGGTACAGGCGGGCGTTGTCGATCAGCGCCGCGGCCTGGCTGGCGAAGATCGTCGCCAGCCGCCTGTCGTCATCGTCAAAGTCCGAGCCGTCGATCTTGTTGGCCACCTGCAGCATCCCGAAGCGGCGGCCCGCTGCGCTCAGGGGGGCAAGGATCAGGGTCTGCAGCCCCGCGGTGCGTGCCATGTGCCGGATGCCCAGGTCATCGATCCGCTCGTCGGTGAATACGTGGTTGGAGACGAACAGCTCGTACTCGCGCCACATATCGCGCGCCAGTCCGCGCCGCCCCACAGCGATGCTGTAATCATCGGTGATGGCGTCGCCCATGCCGTAGAACGGCTTGCGGGCCATCAGCCGCTCTTCGTCCGCGTCATACATCAGGATGCCGCAGATCTCCACGTTCATCAGCTCGGCGATGCGCTGGGTGAGCTGCCCGTAGAGCTGCTCCGGATTGGTGAACGCGCTCATCGTCTGCGCGATCTGCTGGAGGCCCTGCAGCTCGGCGACGCGGTGCTGCTCCTCGCTGTACAGCCGGGCGCTCTCCACGATGATAGCGGCCTGGTCAGCGTAGATTTGCAGCAGGCGCAGATCCTCCATGGTGAAAGGGGCGCCGTTCAGCTTGTTGGAAACCTGCACCACGCCGATGCGGTCGCTGCCGACTGTCATGGCGGCCATCGCAGTGGTGCGCACGCCCGTCAGCTCGGCTAGCTCCAGCAGGCCGCTTTCGCGCACAATATAGTCGTTCAGCACATCATTGCTGAACCAGTAATCCACATCCTCCCACAGGCTGCGCATGCTGGTGCCACGCGCCAGGCTGATCTCATAGCGAGTGGCAAACACGTCCATGACGCCGTGCAGCGGGCGCTGCGCGATCAGCCGCTCGGTCTCGCGGTCGTACAGCAGCACGCCCGCCATCTCCACGCCCATCAGCTCGGCGATGCGCTGGCCAAGCTGCGCGTAGAGCTGGCGTGGGTCGCGCAGATCGCTGATTGCCTCGGCGATCTTCTGAAGGCCTGACAGCTCAGCCACGCGCTCAGCCTGGGCGCGGTACTGGCGGGCGTTCTCAATGGCCACAGCAGCCTGCTCTGCCAGCAGCCCCAGCAGCGAGAGGTCCTCACGGTCAAATGAGCCGGGCACGCGACCCATCAGCTCCAGCGTGCCGATAAAGCGGTTGCGCACCGTCAGCGGCACACCCATAAAAGCATGGTACTCTGGCTCTCCACGCCGCATGAAGTGATCGATCTCGCGGAATGCCGGCACATCGGGGATCAGCAGTGGCTGGCGCTTGCGGGCCAGCCAGCCCGTATACCCTTCATCGATGCGCACCACTTGATCGGGGTCACGCGTGATGGCGACGTATTCCTCCGGGCCAGAGCGCGCCACCGGGTTCAGCCGATCTTTGTCCTGATCGACCAGGGTGATCTGCGCCATGTCATAAGGGATCACCTGCCGCACGCCGTCGAGGATGGCACGCAGCACGATGTCCATGTCCAGGCTGGCGTTGATCTGGCGTGTCACCTCGCTGAGCACATGCAGGGCGCGGCCCGACCCGCGCTCCTCGCGGCCCAGCACCGGCAGTGGAGCTTCCTCGCGCAACACAACGATGAACTGCGTGGATTCCCCTACCGCTACCCGGTGTGATGATGCCTCGATCTCGCGCTCACCGATGGTGAAGCTGGCCTGCCCTTCGGTGGCGAACAGCTCCAGAAAGGAGTCGCTCGGCCTGACCTTCTGCGCCAGCAGCCACAGGTCAGGGGCGCTGCTCTCCAGGCCGAACCAGGCCCGAGCCGTCTCGTTGGCGAACGTGATCCGCCCGCCAACCTCGGCGACCAGCACTCCGTCGTTTACTGAGGCGAGGTTGAGGGGGATGGCCAGGTCCTCGCTGCCGATCGAGCGCTGTCGTCGGCGGCTGGCGATCTGCGCGGTGAGCAGGGCCAGCCCGATGAGCACTGCCCCCGCGATGATCAGGACTACTCCATTCGCGATCAATGTGTCCATAACGGTCTATCCATTACACCCGCCCTGCTGCTTCACCGGCCTGCCTTTGCCTGCGGGGCATGGGAAAGCGCAGAGCATGTCACAACGAGGCCAGACCTGCCTGGCCCGATCAGCTCACATGGCTTTTCTGCTGTTCCTTACGGCGCTCCTCGGCGGCGGCCTCGGTTACCTCGCGGATGTCGTGAAACTCACGCTCGGAGGTCACATGACCGATCGAGAGTGTCATCAACTTCACCAGTTTCTCACCGCCCTGCCCGTCATCTACCCTCATGCCGCCTTTCTCGCGGTCGAGATAGGAATAATGGCTCTTAACTTCTTCGTTGAAGCGGGCCTGGAGCGTCTCCCTGATCGCCTCGATGCGGTCAGGCTGTGTGATCACCACAAAATTGTCGCCGCCCGGATGCCCGATGAAATCCTCCGGCGCGCCCTTCTCATCGATCACCTCGCTCACCAGCATCGCTGTGAAGCGCAACACCTCATCACCTGCCACGAAGCCGTATTTATCCTTGAACGGCTCGAAGTCGTTGATGCGCAGGTCGGCGTAGGCCCATTTACCGCGCCGGATCATCTCGCGCAGTTCGTCCTCGATCAGCCGTCCGCTGGGCAGCCCGGAGCGGGGATCAGTCAGCCCCATCCGCTCTGAGGCGCGGATCGAATTGCCAATGCGCAGCCGCAGCTCCTCGATGTCAAATGGCTTGGTGATGTAGTCGTCGGCGCCCAGCTCAAGCCCGGCGATGCGGTCGCTGCGGTCGTCCTTCTCGGTCAGGAAGATGATCGGCACATGCTTGGTACGGTTGTTGGTGCGCAGCTTGCTGCATAACGTATACCCGTCGATATCCGGCAGGTTGATGTCCAGCACAATGAGCTGCGGGAGCTGCTGCTGGACGATCTGCAAAGCGGCCTCGCCGCGCGTCACCACCTCAATGTCATAGCCCTGCCCGGTGAAGTATATCCTCAGCATGTTGCCGATATCCGGGTCATCCTCGACAACCAGGAGTCTGCCTTTTGACATGCTCCTCTGGACCCCCTAGACTGGTTACCTTGTTCGTATACCGTGCTGCCTGTTTGCCCTTGCATGTGCCCACGCCGGGCACATGCTGATTTCATTATAACGAACTTCCAGAATCGCCGCCCGCCACGCACGCAGCCTGGCGCCTCAGCCCGTCGTGCCGCGTGCCGGGTTGAAAGCCCGCAGGCGATCTGCTGCCCGCTCGCGCACCCCGGCGATCTGATCGGGCGTTACCTCGCGAGAGAAGCTGCGCAGCCCCGCCAGCCGGAATCCGTGTCGCCCGGCGATGGCCTCGATCTCGCGCACCCGCGCGATATCCAGATCACGCCCGATGGTGTAATCCTCATAGCGCCCTTCAAGCGCCAGCGCCATCGTCTCGGCCATGCAGGCATAGGCTTTGCCCGGCGGGTAGCCGAAGTTAAAGTTGAAGTTCACCGGCCCCGGTACGCTGACCATGCCGCCCTGGATGACCAGCACATCATCGCGCAGGGCGTGCACGGCCTGTGATACGTCGGGCGGCACGGCGGCATCAAGCACCACCGCACCTGGCTTCAGGTGCTCAGGCTGGATGATGCCCCGGATCGAGCTGGTCACCGAGAGGATCAGGTCGGCCTCATGCAGCACATCCAGCCCGGTGCTGGTGCTGATTTGTGCCCCTTTGCCCTCGCACCGCTCGCGCATCACTGCCAGCGCCGCTTCGCGCCGCCCTATCAGGATCAAACGCCCCACCTGCTCTGCCAGAAGCTGCGAACTGGCCCCCCCGATTGCCCCCGTTGCACCCACCACGGCGGCGGTTGCCTGTTTCAGGTCGATGCCCATCTGGCGACCAGCCTCCATGATGGCCTGCACCACCACGGCCACTGTGTAGGAGTCACCGGTGGTCACCGGCAGGTCAAGCTGCCGTGCGATCGTCACCCCGGCATCGCCCACCACCGCCGTGAAGGCCCCCAGCCCCATGATCTGCGCGCCCAGCCGCTCGGCCAGGTGGCCCGCCTCCACGATCTTACGGTACACCACCTGCTCCGGCAGCTCCAACATGCGGTGCGGCGTGTAGGGCACAGCGATAAACCACCCCCTGATCGCCCTGCCGGTCTCGATCGACCGCACTCCCTCGATCTCTGAGATGTACACCGGCGGCCAGAACGTGCACAGGAAGTCGATCTGACGCGGCGTGAGCACCCGGCCCAGCAGCGGATATTTACGCCCCACATCCGCCTTGGGGTTTACAGGGTGGATGATGAAAGCAAAGGTCCCCGGCACGCCCTCCATCGCTGCCTCTCCTGTTCGTCCTTCTATGATCCCCGTCGTTCGTCTTCACGCGGATACAGGCGTGGATGCAGGTCGGCATTCAGCGTGGCGTGATGGTCGCTCTCCTCGTAGCTGATATCCTGCATGATCACCCGCCGGGTGGGTGAGGGGATCAGCACCACATCGGACTCGATGCTGCGTCCCGGGTACACCACCAGCCCGGACCCCACCCGCACGTTATGCCCCACGCACGCGCCCAGCACCGGCATATCGATCTCCACCGGCTCGCCATCCACCGTCACGGTGAGCGGCATCGGCAGCAGGTTAAAATCGGTGAAGATGGTGCCCGACCCCACATAGGAGTCGCAGCCCACCACGCTCATATCCAGGCACGAATTGTTCCCGGCGGATGCCCCCTTCATGAACACGGTGAAATGCGCACTGGCCCCCCACGGGAAGAAGCAGTCGTCGCCGATCACGCTCATGTGCAGGTGGTTGCCATGTGTCAGCGTCACATTGCTGCCGATGATACACTGCGTGATCACACAGCCCGGTCCGATCGTCACATTATCGCCGATCGTCACTGGCCCCTGGAAGATCGTGCTGTCGTCGATCGAGCAGTTCTTGCCCACCTGCACATAGGCCGAGGACCCCAGCACGGACTTGCGCTCGATCAGCGAGCGCAGCGAGGCCTGGAAGCGAAACATCGGGTTTTTACTGCGCTGCTCCGACCGAAATGCCTCGGCGAACACGCCAAACACGATGTTGATGAAGAAGACGTGTACCCATGTATCGATAGCGCACACCGCGCGCTCCGGCAGCCACCACACCAGGTCCTTGTTGCGATCCGACAGGTACGAGGGAATCGAGTAATACCCGATCTCCTGCGCGTCGCTGCTCAGGATCACCGGCTCCACCTGGCGTGCCACACCCTGCGGGAAGTACCACAGGTCCACGTAATACAGGTCACCGCGCTGATCATACGAGCGCGAGAGCTGGCGCAGCCCCTGCTGAAGATACGCAGGGTCCTCACTGCGAAAGGCTGCCCGCGCCGGTTTACCCCGCCCTCGCACCTCCTCGATGAAGGCCTCCAGGAAAGCGTGGTCAAACCACAGATTGTCAGAGTAAACCACCGTCTCAACCGCCTCAAAGGGGATCTCCTCGAAGCTGTTTACCGTGTGCTCTGGCTCCTCACCGTAGGCGGAGAGCAGGTCGCGCTGCCACAGCCACAGCGGCTTGTTCAGCACGCGCAGGTCGCGGGCGGGCTGGTTGAATGGCGCGATCTCGCGCGGTTTGCGGATGACGAATTTGCGCATGTGTCCCTTAATCCCCCGATAGTTGTGTCTGCAGATAACCGGCCAGAAACATGGGATGGGCGGCCCCGCAGGCCCGGCAGGCCGCCGCGTGAGCGTCTGAATCTGTTTTCATTGTAAGGCAACCGGGGTATCTCTGCGAATGCCCCGGTGGTACTGCCCGTATAATGTTAAGTGTTTGTAACAGCGCCCAGGCTTCCCGCGGCCCCGGCGGGGCGATTAGTGGCCCGGCAGCGTCTCTGCTGTTGTGTCATTCGGGGCGAGGGGCCTGTGCGGCTTCTCCCTGGCCAGCACCCCCATGACCACAAAGCCCAGCCCGATCAGCAGCAGGACCGCCGCCTGGATCGTCATGGGCTGGAACACCGAGCCGAGCAGCATCCGCACGGCCCTCTGAACCTCGTTGATCACCTCTGGCGGGGCGTTCAGGATGGTGCGCGAATAGTAGATCGCCACCGGTACCGCACCGCCCAGCCCCACGATCAGCGCCAGCAGCGCCCCGACCGTCAGCGCAGCCCCTGCCATATAGCCGATTTGACGCAGCGAAGGCGCGCTGAGCAGCCCCACCAGCCCCAGCAGGATCAGCGGGATGAACAGCCCGGCGATGCTGGCGACACGCAGCAGACGCAGCAGCCGATGTGGGCTGATCGCCAGCGGCCCCAGCCGGATCGTCATACCCTCCACCGCGCCGGGTGGGATCAGGTCATAGCGTTCCGGCAGCTCGTTGACGACCTGCCTCAGTGACTCGCTGTAGTCGCTGACCTGATCCTCGAACCAGGGATCTGGAAACTGGCACAGGTTGTAAGGCACCTCGACGCCCACCGGCACCGCTGCCAGTCTCCGCTGAAAGTCGGCGATCTGCTCCGGGGTGCAGGGTTCCAGCGAGTTGTACACGATCTGGATCGCCCGGTCGCCGTACTCGCTGTTGACGCGTTCCCTGAACGGGCCGAAGTCCAGCACGATCTGCGGGTCGCCGCCCTCCGAATCGGCCCACGCATAGAAGCTGTCCACCGCCTGCGAGACGAAATTCGCCACCAGGTCATCCGGCATCACCTCTGCACGAATGGCCTCCCAGTCCTCAAAGGCGGGGATCGCCAGCAGGTCCACCACATCCGGCCCGGCGGCAGCGCCTGGCTCGGTGGCCTGATACTCGGCGGCACGTTGGGCTGACAGCCACTTCAGCGCCGCCGGGATGGCCTCCGACTCGGTCAGAGTGCGGGTGATGGCGCGCTTCATCAGCTCGCCGTTGAACAGGACCCGACCCGTGTTGAAGGCCAGCAGGATCGGGGTCAGGGTCAGGATGAACAGGATCGCCAGCACTATGGCGGTCCCTCTGCGGATACAGCCCATCGGCACGCCTCCTTTGCACTCGGTCAGAGTTACTGATCGCCTTCCTCAATCACCAGCCCGCAGCCGGTCAGTATCTGATTGGCCGGTTCGATCATCGTCTCCACCAACCACGAGAACTGGCGGAGCATTGAGCCGCCGGAGTGAGGGGAGAAGATGGGGCGGGTGAGGTCTCCGGTACATGTGCCCCTGCCCTGCCCCCATCATAGTATAGAATCAGCTGACATGCAGATGGCCCTCAAGCACTGCGCTGGTCAGGGGAGCCAGGCAGGCCAATAGCCCGGCTTGATCAGTATGTTCTCCTCACCGGTGGTCAGGTCCATCACCATCAACGTAGGCTGCGCCCACTGCTCGGCCAGCACGTAGCGGTGATACAGCAGATAGCGGCCATCCGGTGACCAGATCGGTGTGCCGTGGATGATCCCCTCTTCGCTGGTGAGGGGGCGGGCGTCGCTCCCATCCGGGCGCATCAGCCAGAGCTGATCCCCGCGTGAGGAGCCGCCCGGCGTCAACAGGGCGCGCACTACAGCAAGCTGTTCGCCGTCCGGCGACCACGACGCCGTGCGATCCTCGATGTCCGGGTCCTGCCGCAGCGGGGTGATGGTGCCTTCTGACACGTTGTAGCGCAGCAGCCGTGTGATGTAGCGTTCCTTGTCGAAGCGCACATCAAGCAGCAGCAGCGACTCTGACCCCGGTGCCCAGATCACCGGCCCACCCATCTGGCTGGCAATGGTCAGGCTGGTGCCGCCCTCCAGGTTATAAATCTGCACACCGCTGCTGTTGGGCGAGACATAGCTCAGCCAGCGACCATCGGGCGACCAGCGCGGGCTGTAGCCGGGGATCTGGGTGTCACGGAACACGGGGCCGTTTTCCCCGCTGCGCACGTCCAGCCACCACAGCGTGGTGTTCCCCTGTGAGGCCGCTGGCCCGGCCATCTCCAGCCGCTCGAAGATCACCTGCCGCCCATCCGGCGACCAGACCGGCCCGCTGCATGCCGCGCCGCCACAGTTCAGCAGCACCCGGCGGCCCTGCCCGTCGGTCCCGATCGCGATCAGGTCGCTGCCCCCATCCTCGCGCGGCACCGAGTAGACCAGCGTGCGATAATCGGGCGCAAGGGCGTAGTCGCGCACCCCCAGCGGCTCGGCGGTCAGCGCGATCGGGGTGCCCCTCTGCGCTGCTGGCAGCAGGAACACCTGCTGGCGTTCGGCTTCATCGGGGGCCATGTAGATCACGCTGGCCTGCTCGATCTGGAAGGCAGCTGCTGCAGCCTGCGGCCCTGCTGCCTCCGCTAACAGCGCCTCGCCCCCGGCGGCCAGCGCGGCGAAGTCGGTGCGGGCAAAGGCCCCTGCCGTCAGCGCGATCCCCAGCCCCAGCACGATCGCGGCGCTGACGGCGGGCAGCGCCGGGGCCGCCCGGTTGAAAGCCTCCATACGCTCCAGCGCCCGCCGCCCGCGCACTATCGCGACCCCGATCGCGATCAGCACGGCGGCCAGCCCGACGCTGAACACCACCACCATCGACAGCCCCAGCGCCAGCCGGTTGATGGCCAGCGCCACCAGCAGGATGGCGATCGCGTCCGGGCAGGGCACCAGCCCCCCGCTGACCCCCAGCGCCACCAGCGACCGCCAGCGGATCGCCCCCGCTGAGGGCGTCTCCGGTAGCACGACATCATAAACACGGGCGGCGATCGGCGCCCCGATGGCGATGCGGCGGCGCGGTGCAGCGTCTGCGCCGTCAGCCCCGGCAGGCCGCTCCGGCTGTGGCGCGCTGGCCCGACTGCGCCGCACCGCCCGCCACCCGCGCCAGCGCTGGATCAGCAGGGCCGCCCCCATGACGATGATCAGCAAGCCGGAGGCGATCTCCAGTACCGGGAACAGCTCAGTGGGCACCAGAAAGCGTGAGATGGTCAGTGTCACCATACCCAGCGCCATCACCGATCCGGTGTGTGTCAGCGTCACCACACCGCCCAGCGTGAAGGCATGCCACAGCGTCCCGCGCGATCCCACCAGGTAGGCCGCGACCAGCGTCTTGCCGTGCCCCGGTGTCAACGCGTGGATCGCCCCCAGCAGCAGCGCGATGCCCAGCGCGCCCAGCACGAACCCCGGCGTCAGCGTCTCGGCGCTCACCAGCCCGGTCAGGATGGTGGTGGACTGGCGGGTATCCGGCAGCCCGCCGGGGATGATCTCGGCCTGCGGCGCGGCCTGTGAGCCGGGCAGGGCCGGGGTGCCGCTGTCCCACTCGCTGAGCAGGCCCTCGCCCGCTGCGGCCTGATCTGCTTCGGGCACCACCAGCATGACGGCGAGCTGGCCGCTGCTCTGCTCCGGGGTGCGGAAGCGCACCCCCTCCTCCCCGATCACCGTATACCAGTTGATGCTAATCGCTTCCTCGAAGCGGTTGTACAGCAGCAGGCTGTGCTCGCCGGGCGCGGTGTCCGGCCAGGGGGCGCTCAGCGCGGCGCGGATCACCTCATCGCCGAGCTGCAGCCGCGCCAGCGACCCCGGCCAGGTCACGCCGTCAACCTGCCAGGCGAGCGGCTTCCCGTCGAGGCTGCCCTCCAGCAGAGTGACGCGTGCCCGTATCCAGTCCTCCGCCTCGGCGGGGTCAACCCGCTCATCGGCGTCGCGGTCGGCCTCAGCCCAGGTGGCGGGCGAGAGCAGTGGGCCGGGGTAGATCGTCCACGCCAGCGTTACCCCATCTGGCGTCAGCGTGATGCTGATCGACTGGGCGTACATGTCGGCGGGGTGGGCCTGTGTGGCTCCGCCCGGCAGCAGCAGGGCAGCGATCAGCGCCGCCCCCAGTGCCGCTGCCAGGCGTCCTGCTGTCGTCTGATCGATGCGCCTGCTGGTTCCCACCCTGTGCCTGCCCCTGCGTCCTCTAGCAAAAAGGCCCGCAGCCTGTGCGGACCTTGCAATCGGTCTTACCGTGGCATCCTCATATCTTCACCGGTTCGGAGAGCAGAGCCACCAGCAGCCTGACGGCGTTCTGCACGTCGTTCAGGTCCACCGTCTCGCTGGTGGTGTGAATATAGCGGCAGGGGATGCTCAGGCAGCCCGCCCGCACCCCGGCCCGCACGAGCTGGATCGCGGCGGCGTCGGTCGATCCGGCCAGCAGTACCTCGCGCTGATAGGGCACCCTGGCTTTCTGGGCGGCCCTCTCCAGCAGGGCGATCACCTCGGGCGAGGAGAGCATCCCGCTGTCCTTGATCTTGATCGCCGGCCCTTTGCCCAGCGCCACCTCCATCGGCAGGCCGTTGGGTGTATCGCCGGTGCGGGTCACGTCCAGGGCGATGCCGATCAGCGGGTCCACGCCGTAAGCGGCGGTCTTCGCCCCACGCAGGCCTACCTCCTCCTGCACGCTGAACACAAAAGCCGCATCGTTGGCGGGCTTCTTGAGGGCGCGCATCACCTCGATCTGGATCGCGCAGCCGATGCGGTCATCCATGCTCTTGGCGATTAGCCGGTCGCCGCGCACCTCCATCGTGCGATACATCCCCGCCGCATCTCCCACCTTGATGGTATGCTGGCCCTCGCCGCTGCTCACATCGATGAACAGCTTCTCTATGCCCCTGGCGTTGGTGCGATCAAACTCCTTGTCATCGATGCCGATCGTGCCGATCGTGCCGTCGGCAAAGCGCACACGGTTGCCGATCAGCGTCACCGGCCACAGCCCGCCGATGTTGGTGAAGCGCAGGAAGCCCTTCTCGTCCACGTGCGTCACCATCAGGCCGATCTCATCCATGTGGGCCGAGAGCATCACCCGCGGGGCGTTCTTCTTGCCGCTGCGCTTCCAGGCGATCACATTGCCCAGAGCATCGACGCTGACCTCATCGGCCAGCCCCTCGATCTCCTCCAGGATGATCGCCCGGATCTGGTCTTCGTGGCCGCTGGGGCCGTAGGATTCAACGAGCTTACGAATGATCTCGATCACAGTTTCACTCCGCTGCTGCTATAAGCTGCTGCCGTCCGCCGTGTGCCCTCAGCGCGCCAGCACGTCACGATCCAGCCGTTCGAGCGCCGCACGCACCAGCCGGATCGTGCTGCGATAATCGCTCTTGCTCAGCACAGCCGCCGGGCTGTGGATATAGCGACATGGCACGCTGACCGCCGCCACCGGCACGCCCATGCCACTCAGGTTGATGCTGCCCGCATTTGTCCCGCCGATACCCGGCTGCTTGAATTGATACGGGATGCCAAGTGCCCGGGCTGTCTCGATCAACAGGCCATTCAGCCGCCGGTCGTAGATCACGCTGCGATCCAGCACACTCAGGGCCGGTCCCTTGCCCAGCTCAGTGGTGGGCGATTCGTCGTTCTCTTTGGGCAGGTCATCGGCGATGGTGCCCTCCAGCACAAAGGCGGCGTCCGGCCCGATGGCGCTCGCGGCGATCTTGGCTCCGCGCAGGCCGACCTCCTCCTGCACGGTGAACGTCCCCACCAGGTCACAGGGCAGCGGGTCGCCCTGCAGCAGATGTACCAGCACCGCGCAGCCCGCCCGGTCATCGAAGGCCTTGCCGCGCGCCCGTGTCCCCAGGTCCATGAACTCGCTCTCAAACGCGATGCGCGTCCCTAACGGCGCCTTACCCTCGGCCTCGCCCTTGCTGCTGGCACCGATATCCACCCGCATCGCGTCCAGCTTGATGACGCTTGACGCCTCGCTCCCGCTGAGCTTGTGCACCGGCTTCCCGCCGATCACGCCGGGGAGGCGCTTCGGGCCAACCAGCACGCGCTTGCCCGGCAGGATGCGGTCATCCAGCCCGCCGATGGCGGCCACCTTGAGCATCCCGCTGCTGTCATGCCCCGTGACCATCAGGCCCACCTCATCCATGTGGGCGTCCACCATCACGGTCAGGCGGCGCGTGCCGGTCCCTTTCTTATAGGCGAAGAGATTCCCCATCGAGTCTATGCGCACTTCGTCAACGTAAGGCGTGACGAGCCGCGTAATCACAGCACGCACCTCGCCCTCTGCGCCGCTGACCCCGATGGCCTCTGAAAGCTGCTTGAGTATCCTCATGCTCTGATTCTTATCCTGTCATGCTGGGGGCGTGCTAATCCAGGGTTAAGCGGCCCATCGTCTCGTCATCCAGCGAGCAGATCAGCTCGGCGCACAGTCGCGCGGTGCGCTCGATGTCTTTGAGCGCTACCACCTCAACCGGCATGTGCATATTGCGGATCGGGATGCTCAGGATGGCCGTCGGCACGCCCTCGCGGCTGACCTGCATCGCCCACCCGTCGGTGCCGCTGCTGCGCTCTGCTGGCTCGGTGTTGAGCTTTATCTCCAGCCGCCTGGCGGCCTCCATCACCAGGTCAAACAATTTGGGGTGCGCATTGGGGCCGACGATCAGCGTGGGGCCGTCGCCCAGCTTGAACCCAACCCCCTCGTTGATGCCCACCCCGATCCCAAAGGTCACATCGATCGCGATGGCGATGTCAGGCCGGGTGTGCCAGGTGGCGACCTCCGCGCCCTTCAGGCCGACCTCCTCCTGCACCGTCGCGGCGATCTGCACGTCCCAGCGGTGCAGGCGGGTCTGCAGCTCGTGCAGCAGCAGCGTAACTGCCGCTACCGAGGCGCGGTTGTCGAGTGCCTTGCCGGTGATCTGCTCGTCGTTCAGCCGGGCGGCGCGCTGCTCAAAGGTCACCGGCGTGCCCACCTTGACCAGCTTCTCAAGCTGGCGGGCGGGCAGCCCGGTGTCAATCACCAGGTCGTCAAAGCCGGGGTAGCGGCTGCGCTCCTCGGGGGGCAGGACATGCGGCGGTCGGCTGCCGATCAGCCCCGGCAGCGGCTTCTCGCCGTGCACGATCACCGGCTGGCTCAGCAGGATGCGCGTGTCGATCCCGCCCACGCCGGTGAAGCGCAGGAACTCACCCTCGATGCGCGTCACCATCAGGCCGATCTCGTCCATGTGGGCAGCGATCATCACCCGGCGGCGCGGCTCAGGGCCGTTTCCGTGCCGCGTGGCGATCAGCGTACCCAGGGCGTCCACATGCAGCGCATCGGCCAGCGGCTCCCAGTGCTGGCGCAGCTTCTCCCGGATGGGCGCCTCATAGCCAGAGACGCCCGGCGTCTCGCTCAGCTCGGTTAGCAGGTGGGCCAGGTCCATGGTTCTCCTCAATCCGTGGTTAACCACCGCCACCACCGCCACCACCGCCGCCACCCTCCTCGGTCGCGGTCGGGGTCACGGTCGGGGTCGCGGTCGGGGTGGCCGTCTCGGTTGGCGTGGCGGTTGGCACGCCGGCGGTGGCCGTCTGCGCGGCGGCAGCCGTCGCTGTCTGGACAGCGTACTGGGTCGCCTGCGCGCCGGCGGTTGCGGTCGCTGCGCCCTGCGTGCCCGCTGCTGCAGCCGTTGCCGTCTGCCCGATGATGGCCTGCGTGCCGGTGGCCTGCACGGCTACGGTCGCTGTCAGATCAGGCGTGCTCGTCGCCGTCGGGGTGGGGGTGCGCGTTGGGGGCACGTACTGAGTCGGGGTGAAGGGCAGGGTGAGCGTCGGCCCGCCGGGCGTGATGGTCGGGGTGATGGTTGGCGTGCTGGTGGGTGTGCCGGTGACCTCCTGAGTCAGGGTGGCTGTTTCTGTGGGGATGGCCGGTGTTGATGGCCTGCCGCTGAAGCCCACCAGCAGCACAATACCACAGAAATAGCAGGGCAGCGTGGCCAGGATGATGCCGATCAGAACCCGCCGGGTGCGGCGGCGGCGATCCATGATGTCGTACGCTGAGTGGCTCATAGACTGTAGCTTCCTTATGGCGGGCAGGCTCATCCCCGCGGGTGCATTGTGGGGCCAGTCTAGCACGGCGCATAGACTGTGTCAATGTGAAGCCAAATCCCGCCTGTTCGTGTCCGTTATGTTACAATCAGGGCGTTTACCGTTATAATTCGGTGAGATTTTTTCTTGTAGAACCGGGGATCGTGTATGGCGGATGAGCTGATCGGCCGGAAGCTTGGGCAGTACGAGATCCGCATGCTGCTGGGCAGGGGCGGCATGTCGAGTGTGTATCTGGCCTACCAGCCCTCGATGGACCGCACGGTGGCGATCAAGGTCCTGCCGCGCGAGTTCCTGCATGACACCACGTTCCTGATGCGCTTCCAGCAGGAGGCGCGCGTCATCGCACGCCTGGAGCATCTGCACATCCTGCCCGTGTATGATGTGGGCGAGGATCAGGGAATCCCCTACATCGTCAGCCGCTATCTGCCGGGCGGCACCCTGGCCGATCTGATCGATCACGGCATCCCCGATTTGCAGCGCACGGTGCGGCTGGTTGGCCAGGTGGCCGATGCGCTCGACTATGCCCATGAGCGCGGCATCATCCACCGCGATCTCAAACCGTCCAATGTGCTGCTGGACAGCACCGGCAATGCCTACCTCTCCGACTTCGGCATCGCCCGGATGGTTCAGCAGCAGGCTGGCCTGACCGGATCGCGCATTGTGGGCACGCCACCTTACGTGGCCCCTGAGATGGTTCGTAAGAACCAGGAGGTCACGCGCTCGGCGGATATTTACGCGCTGGGCATCATCACTTATGAGATGCTGACCGGCATGCCGCCCTATGTGGACGAGGACCCGATGAAGGTGCTGATGGCTCACGTGCTGGAGCCGGTGCCCAACGCCCGCAGCGTGGACCCGAACATCGGCCAGGCGGTCAACTCGGTGTTGATGCGCTGCCTTGCCAAACGGCCGGAGGATCGCTACCGCTCCGCAGGGGCTTTTGCACGCGCATTGCAAGAAGCCGCCGAGCTTGAGTCTGAGACCGTCCCCGCTCCCGCTGAGGGGCCTCCCCCTGGCTGGGGGGCCATCCCCGCGCCGGCACGCAGCGCCGGGGCTGCTCTGCCTGCCCCTCCCGCCCCGGTCTCGCGCGCGGCCCCTTCTCACGAGCGCCCCGCTTCTCAGGCTGGGCCTGCTCGTCGTCTGAAAGAGCCGGGCCGCGAGCGGCGCATCGGCTGCTGGCTCCCGGCGGCAGTGGTGCTGCTGGTGGGGCTTGGCATCGTGCTCACCGCTTTTGCGCTGACGGGTGGCGACCTCACCTCCCTGCTGGCTCAGGGTGATGGCGCTCCTCCGTCTGGCGGCGGCCTCCCGGACACGTCACCCCCCGATGATACCCCTGGTGAACCCCCTCAGCCCGACGCGGGTGAAAATCCTCTCCCGGCCCCGGCGGGTGGCGGGCGGCTCGTTTTTGCCTCCAGCCGGGATGGCGACTACGAAATCTACCTGATTGACCTGGACGGGACCGGGCTGCGCCAGCTCACTGATAACAACGTGGGCGACTTCGATGCGGACTGGTCACCCGATGGGCAGCAGATCGTCTTCGCCTCGTATGCTGATGGCGATGCCACTGATAACGATCCGGAGATCAAGGTGATGAACAGCGACGGGAGTGAGGTGCGCCAGCTTACCCAGAACGCTGCCAAAGACGCCGACCCCGCCTGGTCGCCCGATGGCACCTGGATTGCCTTCGCCTCAGACCGTGACGGGGATTTCGACCTCTACCTGATGCGGCCCGATGGCAGCGGGGTGCGCCAGCTCACCTTCAACGACCGCGACGATCTCTCGCCTGCTTGGTCACCTGATGGCCGCCTGCTGGCATATTATGCTCAATCGGATAACAATGAGGCCACGTCTGAGCTGTATGTGCTGGACGTGTTTGGGGATTCGCCCCCCCGGCGGCTGACAGATAATGTGTGGTTTGATAAATGGCCCTCCTGGTCGCCGGATGGGGCGCAGATCGTTTTCACGTCTGGCCAGGGGCTGGAGAATGGGCGGCGCGCTGTGTTCACTTATAGCATGCTTACCGGTGAGATCACACGCCTGACCGAAGGAGCCTTTGCCGACGATGACCCGGTCTGGTCGCCGGATGGGAGGCTGATCGCCTTTGACTCGAACCGGGACGGCGACTCGTTCTTCGACCTGTATGTCTACGATATCGCCAGCGGGGAGACCCGTCAGCTCACGTTTGAGCTGGCCAATGACGTCGCCCCGGCATGGCAGCCGCAGCCCTGAACAGTGGGAGGTTTGTGTGTCGGAAAACTTGCTGATTGGGAGCACTCTTGGCCAGTACCAGATCGAAGCCCTGATCGGGCGCGGCGCCGTCTCTGCCGTGTACCGGGCCTACCAGGCCAACGCGAAACGGCGCGTGGCGATCAAAGTCTACCCGCGCGCCTTCCTGGATGATGATGGCACGTTCGTTGAGCGTTTCCAGCAGGAAGCCCGTTTGATCGCCCGGCTGGAGCATTTTAACATCCTGCCTATCTACGATGTTGGCCATGATCGGGGCCGTCCGTTCCTGGCGATGCGCTATGTGCGCGGGGGCAGCCTCGCTGATCTGATCGTCCGCGAGGGGCGCATCACCCCGGCCAAAGCCCAGCCGATTCTGCAGCAGATCGCCGGGGCGCTGGATTATGCTCATACGCGCTCGGCGGTCCATCGCAACCTCAGCGCCAACAACATCCTGTTTGATGAGGATGGCAACGCTTTTGTCACCGATTTCAGCCTCGCGTGCGTGCGCGAGGCTATCGCACGCATCACCGGCTCCGGCGTGATCGGCAAACCCTCCTACGTGGCCCCGGAGATCGCCAGCGGAGAGCGCATGATCAGGCCTGCCACCGATATCTATGCGCTGGGCGTGATCCTCTACCAGATGCTCACCGGCGAGCTGCCCTACAACGCCGATGCGCCGATCAAACTGATCATGATGCACGTCACCGAGCCAATCCCCACGCCCAGCGTGGTGAACCCGTCCCTGACTTCCGCCGTTGATGCGGTCGTGATGAAGGCTATGGCCAAGAAGCCGGAGGATCGCTACACCTCGGCGGGAGAGCTGGCGCGCGCGCTGATCGCCGCTGCCCCGGCGCAAGGCACAGGCCGCAGCGGTGATGAGGGCACCCGCGTGCTGGGGCCTTCTGATAAGCCCGTCGTCATCACCGACGGCCTCTCAAAGCTGCGCCCCGCTACCGCCGATCTGCCGCAGGCGCCGCCGCCCGAGGAGCAGGGATCGCGCCGCCACGTGGCCCGCGCCGAACGCCAGCGCCGCCGCGAGGCCCGCCGTCAGGAGCGCGAACTGCGCCGTGCCGCAGGGCGCGGCCTGCCCTGGTATACTGTCGCGCTGGTGCTGATCCTGCTGGTGGTGGCCTGGGCTGCCGTCGGCATGCTGCTTGGTAATCAGTTTCGCCAGCAGGCCATCAATGCCACGCTGGCCGCCGCCGATACTCAGGAGGCCCAGACCCGTGATGCCAGGGCTGCTGCCACCGGTACGGCCAGTGCCCTGGCTGCGGCGGCTGCGGTCCCCACCGGGACTCCTACCACTGCTCCGGATGAGATAGCAGCCCCCACGGCGACCACCATGCTGACACCCACACCGCGCCCCACTCGGACGCCTGCGCCTACCTCGACACCGCAGCCCACGCCTACCGCGCTGGCAGGCGGTGGCGGGCTGATCGCCCTGGTCTCGAATCAGGACGGGGATAACGAGATCTTCGTGCTTGATACCGCCAGCGGCTCCTTAACGCAAGTCACAGCCAACACCACTGACGACCGCCAGCCTGCGTGGTCTCCCGATGGGGCGTTGATCGCCTTCAGCGGTGGCACCGCGATGGGCCGCCATATCTTTGTCGCCGACCCGACGGGGGCGAACGTCCGTGAGCTGACGGCTGGCATCCGCACCGACACCCTGCCGCTCTGGATGCCCGATGGAGAGCGCATCAGCTTCTTCTACGATGACGGCCAGCGAACCTATATCAGCAGCGTAACGCCCGAAGGCGAGGAGGAGATCATCATCCAGCTCCCGCGCAGCGAGCTGGTGCCGTTCGCCTGGTCGCCCGATGCTGCGACACTGACCTATCTTGGCCTGGGGCCTGACAGCTTCCTGGAGTTGATGCGTGTTGACATCGCCTCGGCGCGGCGTACCCCGCTCAGCACGCTGCGCGGCGCCCTGGAGTGGGTCGATTACTCGCCCGATGGGCAGTATGCTGTCTATTCGGTGTTGCTGCTGGCAACGCAGCGCCGCCAGCTCTATCTGGCTGAGACATCCTGTACGCCGCCGATCTCCTTCGAGACCTGCGACCTGGTGCGCCTGACAGACGACTTCTTCAACTACACCAGGCCGCGCTTCTCACCGGATGGCACGCGCATCCTGGTCACGTCTGACCGGGGCGGTAGCCGCGATCTGTGGCTGCTTAACCTGCAGGGTGAGGTGGTGCAGCAGCTTACCGATCTACCCTCCGATGAGTTTGAAGGGGTCTGGCAGCCGCGCCCCTGATCGACCCGGCTGCCGTACAGGATCGATCGGTTAGGTTGAGGGGCTGGCGCGATGCAGCAGAATAAACTGAACACCTTTCTGGAGGAGCTTCCGGCGCTGGCTCTGCTGCTGATGCTGGTCCTCACCCCGGCGCTGGCCGTGGTGCGTGCTGGCTGGGTAGAGGGCCTGGTCTACCTGATCCCGATCGTGCTGATGGGTGTGACCGCCGGGTACCTGCTCACCATCTCCGACCTGCCGGACCTGATCGCCCTGCTGTTCGCCACGCTGTATGGCCTGTTTCTGGTCTGGATCGGCTCGGCGCTGCTGATCCTGGACTCTGCCCCCTTCCGAGACCGGCTCGTCGAGGTCATCCAGCGCGTCTCCGAGTGGCTCCTCGCCGCCTTCACCGGTGGCTTCAGCCGTGATAATTTCATCTTCCTTTTCTTGCTGGCGCTGCTGGCATGGTATCTGGCCTATAACGCGGCGTGGAATCTGTTCGGGCTGCGCCGCTTCTGGCAGGCGGTGCTGCCCGCCGGGCTGGCGCTGCTGGTGACGCTGTATTTCTACACCGGGCGCGAGCCGCTGCAGTGGCTCCTGATCGCCTTTCTGTTCCTGACCTTCACGCTGGCCGCCCAGACGAATGCCATGACTCGCGAGCGTATCTGGCGCCACAACAACATCGGTTACCGGCGCGGAGTCCGCCTGCGCCTGGTGCGGGCCGGGGTGATCGCCATCGCTGCCCTGCTGCTGGCTGCCTGGATGACCCCCGCCGCCACAGCTACCGATCGTCTCTCTGGCCTGCTGAACCGCGACGAAAGCCCCTGGAAGGTGGTTGAGGAGACCTGGCAGCGGCTGTTTGGCGGTGTGCAAACGGAGGGCGGGCCGGTGCCCGTTTACTATGCCGGGGTGACCCTGGCGATGGGCGGCCCCGTCAACCTCAGCGACAATGCCGTGATGTATGTGTATGCACCAGAGGGCTACCGCTACTACTGGCGCTCCAAGCTGTTCGACACTTACCTGGAGGGGCGCTGGCTCAGCGATATCGACGCCCGGCTCGAGGCGGATTACGGTATCCTCAACGCTGAGGAAGATGCGGCCTATGCGCTGCGCCGTAATGTGCAGCAGACTTTTCAGCTTGTCCTGCCCTCCACCCGGCTGCTCTATGCTGCCCCACAGCCTGTCTCGTTCGCCTCGTTGCCCATCTCCTATCAGGTGGCCTACAATACCCCCGGCGGGGAGTTCGCCACGGTGCTCTCGGTCAACGCCGCCGACGTGCTGCGCTCCGGGGCCAGCTACGGCGCGATCTCCTCGATCAGCATCGCTGATGAGGCCAGCCTGCGCCGCGCCGGGGCGGGCTACCCCGACTGGGTACGCGAACGCTATCTGGACGTGCCATCAACGATCACCTCGCGCACCCGCGATCTGACTGCCAGCATCACCGCCCCCTATGACAACCCGTATGATGTGGCCCGCGCCATCGAGGGCTGGCTGCGCCAGAACATCACCTACAACGAGTCGGTGTCCGCGCCCCCGCCCGGTGTCGAGCCGATCGATTATCTGCTGTTTGAGCGGCGTGAGGGCTACTGCACCTACTACGCTTCGGCAATGGCGATCATGCTGCGCATACAGGGCATCCCCGCCCGGGTGGCGACGGGCTTCGCCCAGGGCGAATATGTCGAGAGTCTGGGTGCTTACCGTGTCGCCGAGTCCGACGCCCATGCCTGGGTTGAGGTGTATTTCCCCACTTATGGCTGGGTGGAGTTCGAGCCAACGGCCTCACGCGCGCCCATTGCCCGCAGTGAAGGGCTGCAGGACCTGGTCGCCGGTGAGGATGAGCAGGCGGTTGAGGAGTCGCAGGCTCCGGAATCCGCCGCGGCGGATGACCTCGATCTGGAGGCCGAACGTGACCGGCTGCGCGAGGAAGCGCCGGGTGGGGCAGCAGCGACCCCTTTGCGACGTGGCATCCCGCCGGTTATCCGCGCGGCGTTCTGGCTGATCGTCGGCTCAGCGCTGCTGGCCGGGGCAGGATGGTACTGGCTGGAGATGCATGGCCTGTGGCGTCTCGGTGAGGTGTCACGCAGCTATGCCCGGCTGAATATCTTTGCCTCGCTGCTTGGCCTGCGGGTGCGGCCCAGTGTCACACCCTATGAGCGTGCCCGTGCTATCGCCCGCCTGATCCCCGAAAACGAGCGTGAGACCTACCAGATCACGCGTCTGTATGTTGATGAGCAGTACGGTCGGCCCCTTTCCAGTGAGGAAGACCGCCGTCGGGCGGCAGCGTCGGCCCAGGGCGCCTGGAGGGCGGCCCGCTCGCGCTTCCTGCGGCGGTTGCTGCGCCGTGGCGCGGGCCTGCTCAACCCGTTCCGCTGGCGTGAGCAGGCGGTTGAGGTCATCGACCCTGATGACGCCACCGGGACGGGGCCGCGTATCCCGCCGCCCCGGCAGCGCCGCTGAGGGTGAGAAGCCGCCCTTAGAGGCTGTTATGAACTACTCTGACGCGGCGTCGTGCCTGACGGATACCTCACCCCATTGAACCAGCGGTTCACCGGGCCTGCGGGGCCGGGCGCAACGAGGCGTGGGGGTGAGGTCTCTTCAGGCATGGATTAGCCTGAAGGAAGTTCATAGCACGCTCTAGTTGAGGCTGGCCTCGATCTCTGCCACCAGATCGGCGGACGGGACGTACATCAGGCCACCGTTCTGTGGCGCACCGTAGTCGCGGATCCAGGCAATCGTCCCCTTGCCATCAACCAGGATGAACGTATGGCCCGGCTCGCCTGTGACGGCTGCCCACTGCAGCACGTTGTAGCGCGTCGACACCTCCCCCCTGGCGTCAACCAGCATGGGCACACCGCTGATCCCGTACTCCTGTATCCCGGCGGCCTGCTCCTCTGCCGGGTCAAACGCGATGCTGATAAGCTGCACGTCAAGTGCCTGGAAGGCCGGGTCGTTTTGCAGATCGACGATCTGCTGCATGCAGGGCGGTCAGCCCATCGCCATGTGGAAGAACAGCAAAACGGGCTGTCCCTGATAGTCTGAGAGGGAGACCTGCTGGCCGGTTGCATCGGCCAGCGTGAAATCGGGGGCGGGCTTGCCAACTGCGATCTCCTGCCCTCCGCACCCCGTGATCAGGAGCGCGAGCGCCGCGAGCATCGGCAGCAGTGGCATCCGCCGCATGACTGCTATCATGATGACCTCCATTGTCCTATGCTTCGTTGGGATTAATTATGACACAGAATATCCGATTTTGCAGGGGCGGGATCAGCCCCCCGGCGCGGGATGCGCTGCGCGGAAGTGCCGGTAGATGATCCCGGCGACCTCGGCCAGGGTTTCCTCCCCTGTCCAGGACGGGTTGCCCTGCATAAACACCGTCAGCGCAAAGGCGCCGTGCTGCGTCTCCAGCACCCCGGCCTCGTGGAAGAAGTTCGCGGGGAAGAACTCGCTTTCTCGCGCGTAGCCGTCTTTGATGTAACCGCGCGCCACCGCGTCAGGGGGCAGCCCGGCCAGTAGCGCGGCCTCCTCCGGGGTTTTCTCCATCCAGCCCAGCCATGTGAGCGTGTCTGCCATGGTGAGCACCTCGCCGCGGTACAGTCGGGCGTACAGCGTTGCCAGCTCAAGCGGGGCGAACGCTTTGTTGCACGGCACGTCGGGGCAGCTCAGCAGCGCGCTATCACCCGGCAGGCCCAGCGCTGCGTCACCGAGCCGGTAACGCTCGTCCGGCTCAGCCATATAGGCG
>FWPV01000459.1_pt1 | contig 129066 bp, 124 predicted proteins | sample 2228371 | NCBI WGS metagenome assembly FWPV01 (sample SAMEA103939776, study PRJEB20133) | metagenome | reverse complement strand
CCGCCTGGGCCTTCTTCAGCATCTCCTGCGCCGCCGGATCCATGCTCAGCTTCTCTAATTCCGCCATGTAACTCGTCCTCCGAGAAAGTTTTTCCGCAGATAGGGAGCGCTTTCATAACGCCCCCGCAGAGCCGGAACCCGGACCGGCAGGTTAATCTGCCGGCCTCATCAGTGATGGGCTCCGGCAATGGTCCCGTCCCAGGCCCGGTTTTTAACCAAGCATTTCCTGGATGTACGATTTAATCAGCTTCACCGTTTCCGGGTGGCGCAGGATAAGCAGGTCGGAACCGGCCAACAGCAGGCTCACCGCAGTAACGGCCTCCATCAGGATGGCCCGGGTCTTCTGGTCACCCAGCTGCGGCGCTTCCTCATTGGTCTGCTTGCACTCCTTCACCTTCCAGACTTCCTGGCCGGCGTAGTTGATGATGGGGAACTGCAGCCGATCATCTTCCTGGGTCAGGGCGGCCATGCGGTCCCGCTCCATGACCGAATAACAGTATTCCATACCGTAGCCCAAACCGCCGGTGGTGGGATCCACCAGGATCTGGGAGTCCTTGACGCCCAACTGCCCCAACAAAATGTTGAGCTGCTTGGCCAGGTTGACGTCGATGGGGGTGTTGGCCGCCACCGCGTGGTTGTACGCCAAGGCCGCAGCGCCCACCTTTTTGTAGTTTTTGTCCTGGACCGGACCCAGGACCACCGCCAGACCATCGCACGCCTCGGCCACGGCGGGCAGGACTTCGGCGTCCTTGTCCTGGTTGCTGGAGCCATAAATGATGACCGGCACGTCCACCGCTTCGGCCACTTTCTTGGCGGTGGCGGCGGCCGCCTCCGGCGAGGCGTCGGCACCGTTGGGGTCGGTGCTCACCAGGATGAGGGCGATGGCATCCGCCCCATACTCATTGACACACTTCTTGGCCCACGCCGCCGGATCGCCCAACACATCCTTGAAGGGTTCTTTGGCCGGCTCGGCCCAGTCTTCGCCCGGGTCCGTATCCCAGACTTCCATGGCCACCCGAGGTGGGTTGGGCATGGCCCCTTCAAAAACATAAAAGGGGTAAGATGTCTCACCCCCTAAGGTAATGGCCTTGCCTCCTTTGCCGATGGTCACCGTCTTGATGGAGCCAGAATAGATCTGTTTGGGAATCTCGAAAGCCAAGATCGTTCCCTCCTTATTTTTTTCCGGAAATCCCGGGCATCCTAACCTGGCAGAGGTCTAGACATTGTGAAAATAATAATTTATTCCATCATATGTCAAGCAAAAAATCATCCGCTGGCCATGGCAGAATATGCACTTACGCTAGTATTTTGGGGAAAATGGCAAAGGCCGCCTGCAACGCCTTGCTCTCCTTGGGCAGGGTATAGGTGGGACGGCCGGTTGCGTCGAAATCGGCAATGTACGGATCATCGGGGATAAGCCCCGCCAATTCGATGCCGGCCCGGGTAATCTCCTCCTGAGCCCGGGGACTTAAGCCGTTGGCAGCCCGGTTGATGATGAGGTGGGTGCGTCCCACCACAATTTTGAGCTGCTGGGCCAGATTCTTCAGCCGGCCGGCGGCCTGGATGCCACGCCAGGACGGGTCGGACACCAGCACCAGCCGGTCCACGTTTTTGGTGGTGAGCCGGCTCATGTGCTCCATGCCCGCTTCGTTGTCCATGACGATGTAAGGGTAGTTTTTGGAGAGTACGTCCATGTAGTGGGCCACCAGGTGGTTGGCGGCGCAATAGCAACCCGGCCCCTCGGGTTGCCCCATGACGATGAGGTCGAAGCCGTCGGCCTCCACAATACACTGGTTGATGCGCATCTCGATGAGCTGGTCCTTGGTGATGTCCACCAGGCCGCCGCCTTTTTTCATTTCCTCCCGGGCCTCGCCCACGCTGTGTTCCACCTCCACCCCCAGCACCTCGTTGAGGTTGCTGTTGGCGTCGGCATCCACCGCCAACACCGGGGTTTTGCCGTTTTCCACCAAATACCTGAGCAGCAGACCGGCCACCGTGGTTTTGCCGGTGCCGCCCTTGCCGGCCATCGCAATCAGGAAGCTCAAAGGCTCTCCTCCTTGACAGTCATAATCAATGACAGAATGTATGCGGAATTTTCGGCCGCGTCAACTCCCCGGGGATTCCTGCCGAACCCGGCAAGACCTGGAGACGGCGACGGGCATCACCCCGGCCCTCAGCCACCGGCCGTTGATTCCGGGGCCGCACCATTTTGGAAAAAGCAAACCACCTTCGCCGGTCGGCCTGCTGCTCCCCAAGCCTGAATTGTCCGGGCGGGTGTCGCCAACAGAAAAGACTTGCAATCTCTAAGGGTTGTGGAGATAATTTCGTGGAGGCAGGGCATCCGCAGGGACGTTCTGGGGGATCGTCCAACGGCAGGACAGCGGCCTTTGGAGTCGCCGATGGAGGTTCGAATCCTCCTCCCCCAGCCAAGCAGTTCTCCTTGCGGCACTACACTGAAGCGAAATGCGAAGCTGGCGATGCCGTTTTCCTGCTGCCCCCGGTGCATGATTCCTAATTCCAGCCCATGCCGCCCCGCGCTCGACCGACCATAGACCTGGTTCCCCTGGGCTCGGTCGACCCTGACCTCATCCGCAGATTGCAAAAGACCATCGCCCGGCATTTTCCCTTCCCGGTGCAGATTCTCGGCGCCAAGCCGTTGCCTCCCCACACCTACCACGTGGTACGGGGCCAATACCTATCCACCGGCCTGTTGGAGTACCTCCTGCAGGAGGATCGCGACAATTCTTTCCGCATCCTGGGGATCACGGCGGTGGATCTGTATATCCCCATTTTTACCTTTGTGTTCGGGGAGGCGCAGCTGGACGGCAAAGCCGCCTTAATCTCGCTGTACCGCCCCGCCGGGGAGGACACCGGACTGCGCCCCTCTCGCACGTTGCTCATCGAACGGCTTACCAAGCTGGGAGTGCATGAACTGGGGCACACCTTTGGGTTGGGGCATTGTCGGCAGGCCCATTGTTTGATGCAATTTTCCCCCAATCTGGCCCGACTGGACCAAAACAAACTGGAATTCTGCCCCTACTGCCGGGTGTTGTTGCAGGACGCGCTCAAGGAGTCCCAAGGCACGTCTCGGCCAGAACCCCCTCCCGCTTGAGGCCTCTCACCAGGCGCTCCCGCGCAAGGAAGGGAGGGGCCAAAGCGGTCGCCCACTTCCGGCCCGGAGGATTTTCTCTGGTCGGTTGACAGGCATAGAGCCATAGCATACATTTAAAAGGTGATGCGGAAGTGCCAGGCTCACTGGTGGGGCCCCCGGACTTCAAATCCGGTGTACCGTCTGAGGAAGGCGGTGGGTGGGTTCGATTCCCATGCACTTCCGCCAACGTTATATCAACGGCGCAAGACTGCGGCCGGATCAGCCCTCACTCTGGCGTGCCCGTCATCGGGATGGTTCCCCGCCCCTGTCCTGCACCAACCTTGTTGCAAAGGAGAAGCGCATGAGTACTGTGAAGAAAGGGCAATACGTCCAGGTTCATTACACCGGCACCCTGGATGACGGCACCCAGTTTGATTCCTCGGAGGGTCGCCAGCCCCTGGAGTTCCAGACCGGTAAAGGCCAGGTGATCCCTGGTTTTGAGGAGGCCATTTTGGACATGGCCGTCAACGACGAGCGCCAGATCACCATACCAGCGGCCCAGGCCTACGGCGAGGTGCGGGATGATTTGCGGCGGGACTTCCCCCTGAGCATCCTGGGGGAGGACAAAGTGGAAGTGGGACAGGCCCTGTGGTTTCGCAGCCCCAATGGCCCCATTCAGGGGCAGGTGCTGGCCTTGGGTCCGGAGACCTTCACCGTGGACTTCAATCATCCCCTGGCGGGGAAAACCCTGCATTTCCATCTGAAGTTGGTGGGCATCACCGACCAACCCACCCAGCAACCCATGGGCTGTTCTTGCAGCGGCGGCAGCTGCGACACCTGCTGAGATCCTGGCGCACAGAAGCGGCGCGCCGCCCACGCTGACCCGGGAAGCCGGACCGCCAGGCCCCGGCTTCCCGGGGGGACAGCGTCAGCGGCTCTCGGGCGGCGGGGACGGCGGCAGACATTCCGGCCCCCCACCCGGTTTCCCGGGCCCCAGGCGCTTCCCTCGGCGGCCGCCGCCGGCAACTCCCGCCAAACGCTGCTCCATGAAGGCCGCCATTACCCGCCGCTGTTCCGGATTCAGGTGCTGTTGAAGGGTCAGCAGGTGCCGGGTCACCTCCTCTTCCAAGCGCCCTTGAAGGGTGCTGATCTCCCTCACCTTGACCTGCACCGGTGGCCAGTCCGGCAAAGGTTCCATCTGCAGCAGGCGCAGCAGGTCCTGGCGCTTGGCCTGCAGTTCCAGCCGAAGTTCCCGCATCCGCCGCCGATGGTCCGGAGCCAGGGTGCCCAACAAGCGGCGCTGCTCGGGAGTCAGGTTAAGACGCCCCCACACCTCCCGCATGTGACCCGGAGGGGGCTCCTCCCGACGCTCCGCCGCCTGCCGGTCCTGATGGCGCAGGTAGAATAAAAAGCCGATGGTCCCCACGTTCAGGGCCAGGCTGAAAACCACCAAGTAGAGCAGCCAGTCCCGCTTCATGCACTCCGGTCCTCATCTTCATGATAGGGGATCCCTTCCCAGGAGCTCGGCGGAAAATCCTGAAGAACCTCCTCCAAGGCCGCCAACTCGGAACCGTTGCCGCCGCCCGGGGCGTGATACAACCCCTTGGTGATACCCCCTCCGGCCACCATGCCCAACACCAGGGAGGCCGCCAAGCTCATGGCGCGCTGCCACGGGGCACGGCGGGGCGCCAAGCGCCGCCGCACCTGCCTTGCCAGGCCGGCGGGGGCGGGCACCGCCAGATCACCCAAGGCCGCGGACAAACGCCTCAAGGCCGCCAACTCCCTCCGGCAGCCTTCACAGACCTCAAGATGACGCTGGATGGCCAGGGTTTCCGGGGCCGTCGTCTCTTGGTCCAGATAGGCTGATAATCGCTCCTTACATTTGGCGCACTCCATGGATGCAACCTCTCCCTTGCCATTTATAACCCGAAACATCCGATCTTCCGGCGCAGGATGCGAGCCGGGAAAAAATTTTCCCCCAGCCTTCCCTTTCTCCGCTTCGGTTTTTATTTTTATTCCAACCATAATTCTTTTCCACTATACCATGAGACTGGTGCATTTAGGGCGGGAGACGAAGCCGGGCGGCTTGCCCCCATATTCCAGCTCCCCAACCTTCCCCTTAACCCTTGGGACCCGCAGCATGCCTGCCGGGCAGCGAGTTCCGGGTTCCCCCTCAGAACCGTCAGGGGTTAGAGTGGTGAGGGTGAGGAGTCGGGGGGCGCTTTTGCGGATCGCCCTTCCCAACCGGGTCGCGCCGGTCTCCACATCTGCGGGAGGTGCCGATGTTATCACAGATCCCCTTAGACCTCAGCAAGGTAAGCCAGGCTGACCGTGACAAGGAAATCCTGCGGGCCGCCATCATTGCCGAACTGGACGCCATCAATCTGTACGAGCAGTTGGCCGCCCTTACTGACAACCCCGATCTCAAGGCCGTGCTCCTGGAAGTGGCCCGGGAAGAAAAAACCCATGTGGGCGAGTTTCAAACCATGCTCCTCAGACTGGACGAGGAGCAGGTGCAGGAACTGGCCCATGGCCGGGAGGAAGTGGAAGAGCTGACCGGGAAAAAATAATCCGCCTGCCGTTCTCCGGCGCTCACTGCCCCCGGTGCGGGGCTTCTATGGCGGGGAAATCTGCTCCAAAAGCCCCGGTCCCCGTGAGCCATGGGAGATTAGGCCGCTTCCAGGCGAAGGAGTGCTTCCATGCAATGCCGTCCTTGGGGAAAATGGTTCGGTCTGGTGGCCTTGGCGGTTCTTGGCTTGGGGGTCGTGACGTCGGTGGCCCAAGGGGCGGCGACAGCCGAAAACGCCGCCCTCTTCTATGAAGCGCTGGCCCCGCACGGCAACTGGATTCAGTACGGCGAATACGGCCCGGTGTGGTATCCAACCAAGGTCAGCCGGGACTGGCGGCCGTATCTGGATGGGCGCTGGAGGCCCACCGAAATGGGCTGGGTCTTTGAAACCGCGGAACCCTGGGGCTGGGCCACCTACCACTACGGCAACTGGATGCCCACCCTGGATTTCGGCTGGGTCTGGTGTCCAGGGCGCACCTGGTATCCTGCCACCGTAGTCTGGCGCACCAGCCGGGATTATATCGGTTGGGCCCCCCTGCCGCCTCCGTTTTACACCCCGCCCCCCGCCTTCGGGGGCGGCGCCTATCTCAGCGGCGGAGTTCCCCTAAGCCGCCTTCTGACCCCTTATTTCTGGACCTTCTCGCCCGCGGCCGGTTTCCTTTTGGGTTTCGGCCGCCCCTTTACCCCCCGCTATTCCTTTTTCCATTGCCGGTGTCTGGTGCCCACCGTGGTGTATCGCTTGGCCTTTCCCCAGACGGCCTGGTTGGCCAATTTTTATTCTCTGGGACCGGGCGCCGGAGGATACTATGCCTTCGGTCCGAGCTTTTCCTTCGTGGCGCAGGCGACCTCCATCAAGCTGGACCAAATCGAGGCACTGGCCAAACGCCAGGTGGGCTCCGAAATTCACCACCTGACGCCACCGGCCGCCGTGCTCCAACGGCTGCCTCATCTGAGGGCGATGGTCCCCGAGGCGGTGCTGGCGGGCAAGCCCTTGCAGGTTGCCCCGGCCGCGGAGCGAACGGCCGTTGACCAGGGATTGCTGAGGCCTGATCTGGCTCCCCTGCCTCCCGGGGCGCCGGCCCTGAAGGCCGAAATTCCCCGGGCCATCACCGTGCCTTTCGCCACCCGGACTGGCCCTGAAGCCCTGAAAGGGGTAAGGGGCGCTGACCTGCCCGCCCAGGCGGTGAACCCCAAAATCGCCGGGCCGGACCTGCCGACTGTACCGCTGCCCGAACCCGAAAAAGTCCGGGAAACTCCTCGACCGGCTCCCTCAGCGGAACAGTCCCCGGTAGCCTCTCCCCCCGCCCGAGAGCCGGGGTCACGCCGGGGGGCGCACATGATTGAGGTGGAGCGGGGTGGGAGCGTGGGCCTCCCCAAGACCAAGGCCCCCACCACCAGAGAAATCGCCCCCCGCCCACCCAGGGAGCAGGCCGTTTCGCCTCCGCCGCAAACTCCTCCGGAAGGCCGCCCGGAGCTCCCGGTGCCGCAACATCCCCGGAGCCGGGTGGAGAAGCAGCGGGGGGTGCCAGCAGGAGATCGCCACCCTGGGCAGCTCCGCTCGCAACCGACCGTGGTACCCCGAACTCCGGCGGCCCCTCGGCCGCTGCCCCTTCCCCCCCGGGCCCCTGCCCCCCGCAGCGCACCCTCCACGCCGCCAGTGGGTCTCCCAGGAGCCGGCTTTGGCACGGTGGGCCGGTAAGGCCGGCCTGGCCGGGGCACCCTTTCCCCTGCTGCGCCGGGGGTGGGAATGATCGCCGGGTGGGACGCCGAACGCAATGCCCAGGAAATCGCAGCCGCCAATGGCAAGGCTCCCATTCTTAACTCCCAACGCAGGCCTTCCCCATTCCGGATGGCCTTCCCAGATCCCATGTGCTAAGCTCAAGCAGGAGGCTTCATGTCGGATCTTGCGGCGCGACTGGAACTTTTGCGGCATTTGGCGGCGCGGCTGGCCTCCCGCCGGGAGGAACTGGCCCAGGCGGCGGGCGAGGATATCGGCACCCCGCATTGGCTGGGACGCCTGGAAGTTGATCTGGCGGTGGAACACCTTGCCACCATGTCCCAAGACGTCCCGCAGGTCGCCGGAAAGGCTCCTTATGGGGTGGTGGCCGCCATCTTCCCCTATGACGCGGTGCCCGTCATGCTGGCCAGGGTGGGTGGCGCGGCGCTTCTGGGGGGCAACCGCTTCCGGTTTTCCTGCTCCTCCCAAACTCCCCGGCAAGCCCGCCTGATGGCGGAGATCACCGCCCCTTTCCCGGCCCTGGAGGCGGTCAGCGGCCTGGATAACCGCACCTTCGGCCGGCTGGCGGTAGCCGATCCCGAGGTGCGGATTCTGTTCATCTCCGGCGGCGGCGAGGTGGGCGCCACGTACGCCCGGGAAATCCGCTCCTTGGAGAAACTCTTTTTTGCCGGCCCCAGCGGCCTGCCGCCGGTGATACTGTTTCGGGATGCGCCCCTGGAGGCAGCCGTAACCTTTTTGGTGCGCCGGGCCTTCCTGAACGGCGGTCAATACTGCACCTGTCTGAAGCGGGCTTACATCCATCGGGCCATCTTCCCGGAGGCGAAAGCCTTGCTCCTGTCCAAGATAAGCGGCATCAAAGTGGGAAATCCGGACGATCCGGACACCTGGATCGGCCCCCTCAAGGTTGCCCGCACCCGCGCGCTCCTGGAGCAGGCCTTGGCGTTGCTCCCGGCAGAGGCCTTCCTCCTTCCTCCCCGGCGGGAGGGACTTTTTTGGGGGCCGTTTTTGGTCGAGACTCCGGACCCCCCGGACGTGGAGCTTTTCGGCCCCTTTTTGGCGCTGACCCCGGTGGCGGATGATGAGGAAGCGGTGGCCCGGGTCCTGGCCAGCCGTTACCCCATGCTGGCGGTATTTTTTGGCACCCCGCCGCCGGGCGCCCGGGAACGGCTGCAGCAAACCTTCGGCATGGTCTTCGACAACCCGGATTTCCTGTTCACCCCTTTGCGCCTGCCCTTTGGCGGCAAAGGGGCGAGCGGCTGGATCATGGAATGGCAAAACGGCCGGCCGGTGCGCCGGGACGGCGCCTTCCTCTATGCGGCCGAGCTGGTGCGCCCGTAAGTATGGAGCGACCGACAGGGCTTGGCTGCCGCTCCCGGGCCGGCGGTGGGAGGCAATCCCGGGTAGGTTAGCCCCCCTTGCTGCAAGTCGCCGGCGGCAAGGAAACGAGAACCAGAACGTTTTGGCGCCCAAACATATGCGTACATGGTCATGACAGGAGATTGGGAGCGGGTGTCCGGGTGAGACTCCGTCCCTTCCTCCTATTTTCCAGGTTCCCATTGCAAGGGAGGCGGCATGGACATCGGCGGGTTACTGGCGGCGTTGGACTATCGGGAAGAGCCTCTGGGGGTGTATTACCGTGACGAGAAGCCGGTGGCAGGTCTGGCCCCTAAACCCGGGAAACTTCCCTCGGCCTCGCAGGAAGTTCGCCAGGAGGTGGATTTTGGCGGGCTTTTTGCCAATTTTTCCTGCATCATGGGTCACCTGTGGCGGGCCCGGCGGCTGGGCCAAGCCGCCTATTTCGACCGGGAGCACTTCGGCTGTCTAGGCGGCGCCTTTTATTTGGGCTTCCTGAAACCCCAGTTGGACTTCATCGCCCATTACGTCTCCACCGGCCTTCCCGGCGTGGTGGAGGGGGAACGGTATCTGGCCTCCCCGGAAGACTGCCGCCGCTTCTTTGCGGCCATCGATCCCCGTCCGGCGCCGGCCCGTTTTTGTATCATCCAACCCTTGAGCCTGTTCGGGCCCACTCAGGAACCGGAAGTGGTCGTCTTTTTCGCCCGGCCCGAGATCATCACCGGCTTGCATATGCTCACCACCTTTGTCACCGGGGATTTTGAGTCGGTGGCGGCCCCTTTTGGGGCCGACTGCTCCCAGGTGGTCACCTGGCCCCTGAAATATCTCAGCCAGGGGCAACCCAAGGCGGTACTGGGCGGGTTCGACCCCTCGGCCCGCAAATTTCACCGTCCCGATGAGTTGAGCTTTGCGGTTCCTTGGGAACTTTTCCGCCTTTTGGCCAGCCGCTGGCCGGAATCCTTCCTCACGGGGGAAACCTGGGCCGGGGTCAGGAAAAAGATCCGCCACAGCTACAAGGTGTGGGGGGAGGAATAGCCCCAATAGGCGGAGGCCCGGTGCCGAATCTCGCCCCTTGGCCCACCACCTACCGGGAAGCGGTAGCCTGGCAGCAAGCCCTCCGCCGGCTGGTGACCCTCACCCCCCTGCCCGCCCCCCCGGAATTGGTGGCCGGCGTGGATGCCGCCTATGATCGGCCGGACCGCCAAGTGTTCGGGGCTGCTGTTCTGTTCACCTACCCCGCCCTGGAACTGGTGGAGGAAGCCTGGGCCGTGGGCCCCTGTTCCTTCCCTTACCTGCCGGGGCTGTTAAGTTTCCGGGAAATTCCCATTTTGCTTAAGGCCTTAAGCCGCCTTCACCAGCGCCCCCATCTGGTGCTGGCCGACGGCCAGGGCATCGCCCACCCTCGAGGTCTCGGCTTGGCTTCTCACCTCGGAGTGCTTCTCAACCTGCCAGTCATCGGGGTGGCCAAAAGCCGCCTGTTGGGGGAGGGCGCCGAACCGGAGCCGGAGGCCGGTTCCACTAGCCTTTTGTGGTGGAAGGGCAACATAGTGGGCCTCATTCTCCGCACCCAGCCCCGGCGCAAACCCCTGTTCATTTCCCCCGGGCACCTTTTGTCCGTGGAGGATTGCAGGGAGATTATCCTGGGGTGCATAAGACGCTACCGCTTGCCGGTGCCGCTGCGGCAGGCCGATGCCTTGAGTCGGCGCCTTAGGAGGGAAGCTTACCTTTCGCCGGCAGGGAAGGGGCCAGCGTGTTGAGAAAATCGGCCCATAACAGGGATTGCCGATAAATGGAACAAATGGCGTTCTGCCGGTTCCGGCAGCAGCCTTGCCGGGGATCCCATTCCCGCCACAGGCAGTTCTGGCATTCTTCCCGCAGCTCCCGGTTCAGGCACATCATTCCAAAGTTGGCAAAATTCACGGTCTTATCCTAACCCGCCGGGTCCGTCCGGAGCCCCGCCGGGCCTGTTTTTTCCCCTGCATGATGAGCCAATTGCTCATCCATGTCTAACGCATGTAAAACAAAATTGGCTGATTGTCAAATTTTTGTCTGAAAAAAAATTTCACAAGACATTTTCTTCCCTGTCCCTTCGCAGTGGGCGAGGCAGCAGCCCGCGCGTCCGGTTCCTTCTGCCGCTGGCGCCGGTTCTGCCGGCCCGCGGGCTTCAGGGAAGCTAAGCGACCGTCTCCAGAAGGCCGAGGTGGAGGTAGCGCCGCCGGCATTGAAGAGACGGGCACCTTCCAGGGCAGGGCGCTCCGGCCAACGGGGAAAAGACCGGGCCGCACCTCGTTTGGCGGGGCAAGGATGAACGTCCGGCCGGAGGGGAAACGGGCCGGGCGTGAGGGGCCGCAGGGTTTATTCGGGGCCGCGTGGGTCCAAAGCCACAGCTTCCGGGGGCTGGTCGGCGTCCGGGGCGGGGTTTTCCGCCCTCCAGCCGCCGCAGATGTGGAACTTGCCCACCCCCTGCTGAAGGTGGCGGCAGAAGCCTTTGTATTTCGGGGTCCAGTGGCGACAGGTGGAACAGACCTTCAAGGAACGCGGGTGGGCTTTTCCGGGCATCAACGAAAATGGCCTTGGCACAGTAAGGATTTGATTGTTTCTATGTTACCGCCCGGCCGGCCGCCGGTCAAGGCGGAAATGATCGTAGCCCCTCCCGGTGATGACCCGCTCCCCGGAGGGCCCCTGGAGCACCACTTCCCGCCCGGGTTCCGTGACTCCCAGCCGCTGGGGCGAGGGCAGGCCGGCTGCGGTAAAGGCCGAGGCCAGGACCGCCGGAGGATGCGGCGAGGTAAAGAGGAGCTGGTAGTCCTCGCCGCCTGTAAGGGCCAAGGTCAGGGGGTCCTGACCGAGCGCCGCGGCCACTGCCTGGACCCCGGCTGGCACCGGCACCGCCTCGGCTGCAAGCCGCGCCCCCACGCCGCTCAGTCGGCAGAGGTGCCCCAAATCCGAGGCCACCCCATCGGAGAGGTCAATCATGGCCGTGGCCAATCCTCCGGCGGCCACCAGTCGGCCGGCCCCCACCTGGGGCACCGGGTCAAGATGGGCCCGGAGAAGCGGCGCCGCCAGTTCCGCCGGCAGGTCCAGGCCATGGCGGAGCACCTCCAGACCCGCCGCCGCCTCCCCCAGCGGACCGGTGACATAGACTTCCTCCCCCACCCCGGCCCCTGCCCGGGTCAGCATCTCCCCCTTCGGCACCCGGCCCAGGACCGCCACGGTGATGGCCACGCCCCCGGGCGAGGCCACCGTGTCGCCGCCGATGACGGCCACTTGGTATTCACGCGCCAGTTCAGCCAGGCCCAGACCGACCTCCAGCGCTTGTTCCAGATCCCGATGGGGCGGCCAGCCCAGGGAGAGCAGGGCATATTGGGGGATGCCCCCCATGGCGGCGATATCGCTTAGGTTTACGGCCAGGGATTTGCGCCCCACCTGCCGGAGGGAGGTGTAGCCCAGGTCGAAGTGCACCCCCTCCACCAGGGTATCTATGGTCCACAGAAGAAAATCCGCCCCCCCCAGATCCAGGGCGGCGCAATCATCGCCGATGCCCAGGACCACCGCCGGGGGCGCCGCCCCGAAAATCTTTGCCAATTCGGCGATAAGGCCGAACTCCCCAGCGGGCGGAGAACTCATTCAGATGATTTCCAGGGCGCTGAAGAAGAAGGGAATTTCCACCCGGGCCGTGTCCGGACCGTCGGAGCCGTGCACCGCGTTCTTCTCCTTGTCCAGGGCCAGGTCCTTGCGGATGGTGCCGGCCGCGGCGTCCTTGGGGTCGGTGGCCCCCATGAGGTCCCGCCAGCGCTGGATGGCGTCGTCTCCCTCCAGCACCAGGGCCACGATGGGCCCGGAACTCATGAACTCGGTGAGGCTGGCAAAAAAGGGCCGCTCAATATGCACCGCATAGAAGGCCCGGGCCTGCTCCAGACTCAGCCGCAGCCGCTTCATGGCCAGAATTTTCAGGCCCGCCGCCTCCAGGCGCCGGATGATCTCCCCGGTAAGCCCTCGGCCCACCGCGTCCGGCTTGATCAGGGCCAACGTTCGCTCCATCGTCATGGTGTTCTCCTTTTAATCTGTTGGGGAAGGGGGCATAGAGCCGGTGGTCCCTTACACCTCCCCCAATCCCTTATATTGCACGGTAACACGAGCCTCCAGCCCGTGCCCAAACGCATAGGGGGTTGGGAGGGGAATTTGAGGGGAGGGTGGGGGAGCCGCCGCTCCTCCGGCCCTCTGCTCAGCTCACTTCTCCATCTTCCCGAAGTGGTCGAATTGCAGGGTAAAGGTGCCCCGGCCCTGGGTGAGGGAGCGAAGGGCGGTGGCGTAGCCGAACATGGCGGCCAAAGGCGCCTTGGCGGTGATCAGGCGCACCGGGCCTTTGGCGGTGAGCTGCTCGGTTTTGCCTTTGCGGGCGTGCAGGTCGCCGATGACCTCGCCGGTGAACTCCTCCGGGGTGATGATCTCCACTTTCATGATGGGCTCCAGAAGCACCGGCTGGCCGGCGGTCATGGCCTGCTTCACCGCGGTCATGGCCGCCACCCGAAAGGCCATCTCGCTGCTTTGCCCCTCTTTGACCTGGGCCTCCAGCAGGGCGAAGGCGATGTCCACCGCCGGGTGGCCGAACACCGGGCCGCCATCCAGGGCCTCCCGGACGGCCTGCTCGATGACCGGCACGAAGGCCGCAGCGGGATGGTCCTCCGGCAGAAAGCTGGTGAAGCTGTGGCCGGCGCCCCGGGGCCGGGGGGAGAGGCTCAGACGCACCTCGGCAAAGTGATGCTTGCCCGCCAGCTCCCGATCAAAAAGGCCGGTGGCCTCGGCGCTCTGGGTGATGGTCTCCCGGTGCACCACCTGGGGCCGCCCGGCCCGGAGGCGCGTGTGGAACTCCCGCTCCAGCCGATGCAGCACCACTTCCAGGTGCAGCTCCCCCATGCCGGAGAGCAAGGTTTGGCCGGTATCTTCATCAGTATGGACTCTGAGGCTCGGATCCTCCTCCGCCAGCCGGGAGAGGGCCGGACCCAGGCGATCCTGGTCGTCCCGGGTTTCAGGTTCAATGGCCAAAGAGATCACCGGCACATAGGAGCTGATGGGCTCCAACACGATGGGCCGGTCCGGAGTGCACAGGGTGTCCCCCGTGGTGGTCTGTTTCAAACCCACCAGGGCCACGATGCTGCCGGCCCGCGCCTCCTCCAGGGGCTCCCGTTTGTTGGCGTGCATGCGCAGGATGCGGCCCACCTTCTCCGTCACCTGCTTGACCGGGTTGTAGACCTCCTGGCCCACTTTCAAGGTGCCGGAGTAGAGGCGCACGTAGGTGAGGCGTTGGCCGGCGAAGAGCTGGATTTTGAAAGCCAGGGCGGCCAGCGGCCCGCTGACCTGCGTGGGCCGGATCTCCTCCTCCTGGGTGACCGGATTCACGCCCCGGATAGCCGGCACCTCCAGCGGGTTGGGGAGAAAGTCCTTGATGCCGTCCAACAGCGGCTGGATGCCTTTGTTCCTGAGGGCCGCGCCGGCATAGACCGGCACTCCCTTGAGGGACACGGTAGCGCGGTGCAAAGCCGCCTGAAGGTCCTCCAGGGCCACCTCCTCCTCCCCCAGATAGGCTTCCATGAAGGCATCGTCCACCTCGGCCAGGGCCTCCAGCAACTCCTCCCGGCGGGCTGCCACCTCTTCCCGGAACTCCGCCGGGATCTCCAGCTCCTGAAAGACCGCGCCCAGGCTTTCCTCCTCCCATCTCAAGGCGGTCATGGTGAGCAGGTGAAACACGCCCTGGAAGCGGTCCTCCTCCCCCCAGGGGATGGTGATGGGCAGCGGGTGGGCGCCCAGCTTTTCCTTGAGGCTGGCCACCGCCATCCAGTAATCGGCCCCGGGGCGGTCCATCTTGTTGATGAAGGCGAGCTTCGGCACCCGGTAGCGGTCGGCTTGGTGCCAGACCGTCTCAGATTGAGGCTCCACCCCGCTCACCGCGTCGAAGACCCCGATGGCGCCGTCCAGCACCCTGAGGGAGCGCTCCACTTCAATGGTGAAGTCCACGTGCCCCGGGGTGTCGATGAGGTTGATCATCACTCCTTTCCACTGGCAGGTGGTCACTGCCGCGGTGATGGTGATGCCCCGCTCCTGCTCCTCTGGCATCCAGTCCATGGTGGCGGCGCCGTCGTGCACCTCCCCCATCTTGTGGGTGCGGCCGGTATAGTAGAGGATGCGCTCGGTGAGGGTGGTCTTGCCCGCGTCGATGTGCGCGATGATGCCGAGGTTCCGCAGATGTTCCAACTTGACGGCAGGCACGGGTGGCGTATCCCCTGAAGTGGAATAAATCTTGATTTTTGTAAATGAATTTGCCCCGGCTTGCAACCAAATCTGCATCCCCTTCGCCGATTTTGGGAAAATCGCCCGCTCATGCCTCTCAGCCTCAAGGAAAAGCTTAGGGAATTGACTGAATAAAAATCTGGTTTACCCTGACTTGCGGGCGACCAGAATAATCATTACCTTCAGGGCAAGGAAAAATACCGCCGGACGGGGCGCCGGCCTGTGGAAAAGCTGTTCCCGTCTGGCTGGCATGTTCCCTCTTCAATAGCACGTACTCCCTGTTCCATCTGCTTTTCTTCAGCTCGCCCCATGCGCTCTGCAATTCGCTTCAATTCTCCCATAACTATATGGAACAATGAAGATAGAAGAAAACCGTATCAGCAGGACGATTCAATAATAAAATGATAATAAATGTGAATTATTCTATCAGAAAAAAAGTATTTTTAAAAATTCCTTTACTTCATTATTTGATTGAACAGTAGTTAAATTTTTCTAAAAGGAGGTGATGCCTAGTCGCAAAGAGCAAATAATACCCTCTAACTGCGCGGGGCGTCCGGTTCTTTTATAGCTGAACGGGCAAAGGGAGGCCCCCCAGGCCTCCCTTTTTTTGCGGGAGCTGCCATCTGAGACCATCTCTCCATGTTATCCAGAAACTGTCCTCTTCCTGCGCACCGCTTCCGCCCCCGCTGCGGCGGTCCTGTGGAACTCAACGAAATCAAGGGCCTCCCCGTGGTGGGGGTGGCGGTCATCGTCCGCCGGGGCTTGGCTGCGTCTTGAAGGTCAGATTTTAAAACAAAGCGCCCACCTTCCCACCGTTCCCCGCCAGATTTCTCTTTGGGAAAGAGCCTTTCAAGGGCGGCTGACAGGCCTCCAACCCGCTGCCCCCATATGGGCCAACCTGTTCATTTGCCATGCTTTTTTCAATACCGGGGAAAAGGCCATGGTGCCGCAACCTTTCTGTAACTGGCGAGAATTTCGTTATCTTTTCTCGCTCGACAGGGCCGCCTTTGTTTTACTTTTTAGCCAAATAATGGGGTTTTGTTCATGCAGATGAACTTACAGCCGCGTTTAAGATTCCTTATCTAGTTGTAATTCTAATTAATTTATTGCTGGCATGAGGTTTGCCTTTGTGAAGACGTACCCCGGCTTGGGGGGTTTATCCGTCCCCCTCAAGTCGGCCCCAATGCGGGGGTCGGAACTGCCCAGAAAGCACACGCGGCCGCCACCGGAAGCAAACTGCAGTGGGAAGCGCCAGCCAGTGTTTCTGGCAGCAGAAGGAGCTTTTTCAGAATGGGAGGGAGAACGATGAAGCGGATCATAGCATTGTGTGGAACGGTGATTCTGGTTTTGGCCTTCAGCCTCACCGCGGCGGCCAAACAAAAAAGCGCCGCCTTTGCCAGCCTGAGCGAATCCGGCGGGGGCTCCAAGGTCAAGGTCTTTGGCCCCCTGACCTCTTACTATCCCCTGGACGCCAGCGCTTGGGGCGACGGCAAAAACGCCGTGGAAGCCTGGAAACACCCCGACTGGCCGACGCTCACCGGCACCAAATGGATCTCAAACACCTACAAAATCGGCGACGATGGATCCCCTGTGGCCACCGACACCTGGAGGCGGTTTGCTCTGGAGGTGATGTTGCCCTGCACGGCCTACAACGTTCGGGATGGCAGCGTGGATGCCACCGCCGACAATGCTGAGGAGGTGTATCTCAACGGCGACCTCGTCGGGACGGACGGCGAGGTGCAGGGAGTAGCCACGGACAATTTTGAGTGGAACACCATCCAAACGTACCCCTTGGCCTTTGAACCCGGCCGCAACCTCCTGGAGTTCATCGTGCGCAATTATCCCGGCGGGGATAATCCTGAAAACAACCCCACCGGCCTGCTCTTTGCCGGCTCGGTGTTCTATGAGGTGCCTGACGTCACCTGGCTGCCGCCCCTCAGCCGGAAAAACTACGAGCTCAAGTATGGCGCCACCGCCTCCATCAAATTTCAGCTTTTCCGCTCGGACCACACGGTAATCAAAGAGGCCCAGGAGGTCCAGATGGTGATCACCGGCGCCGGTCTGCCGCCTGAGGGGCTGGTGTTTTCTCTGGGAACCGACAGCAATAACCTGCGCTTCAATGCAAAAACCTTCCGGTATGTCCTTACCTTTAAGAGCAAGGATTATCCCCTGGTGAAAAACTCCTCATACCTGATCAAGGTCATCGACGCCTGTTCCAAGGAGGAGTTGGGGGGAGACTTTGCCACCACGCTGGTGATCAGGTGATCTTCCAGCCAACAAGCTGAAGATCCTCTGGAATTGCGACCGGAGGCGGCCTTGACCCGGTCACGCCTGATGGCTTCGCTGAGCGAGGCCATCAGGCTGGCTGGCCTTGCCCCTGGCCATCGGCCGGCTTATGGGATAGAATCGCGCCATGCTGTTCCTGGCTGGAAGTTCCGGCCGCCGGCCCGCCCCCGGGTTCCGGCGGCGCACCCCGTTGCCAGAGGCCGGCTCCGATGCCCCAATTCTCCTTCTGCCCGGTGTGTGGCGCAAGACTCGCACCGCGCCCCCGGCATGGCCACCCCCGCCTGGTCTGCACCGTCTGCGGCCGGGTGCATTATGTCAATCCCGCGGTGGGCGTGGCGGTCATCGTCCGCCGGGGCAGCCTGATCCTGTGGGGACGGAGAAAAGGCGGCACCTATGGCGGCGCCTGGTGCATCCCTTGCGGCTACGTGGAGTGGGGCGAGGAGGTTAGGGCCGCGGCAGCCCGGGAGTTCCGGGAGGAAACGGGACTGGAGGTGACCGTGGGCGAGGTGGTGGCGGTGCATTCCAACTTTCATGACCCCGCACGTCTCACTGTGGGCGTCTGGTTCGCCGGCAGCGTCACCGGCGGCACCCTCACTCCCGCCGACGACCTGGACGCCGCCGCCTTCTTTCCCCTGGAGGCGCCCCCGACGCCGTTGGCCTTCCCCACCGACGCCCTGGTCCTGGCCGAACTGCGGACCGGCAAACTCGCCCTCATCCCTGACTCGGCTGTTGTCGCAAGGGATTGAGGAGAGGGCCGGGAGAGCAGTGCTCCCCCCTCCCCACCCCCTTTATGGGAATTGGAGGGTAAGGGCCGCGCCCCTCAGCCCCCACCCCCAAACAACTCTATCTGCTCCATTTCCCTTAAATCCCGCATGGACACCATGGCCACACGCCAGGCCGCAGTGTCCACCACTGCGAAACTGAAGGTGGGATAGCGTCCCTCTTCCAGGGTGAAGGCGCCAGGCACCACCAGATAGACACTGTCCGGCTCCAACTGGATGCAGGCCTGGCGGGACCGAAACTCCTGGGGCCGGAGGCAATCGTTGATGTAAAGGAGGCGATGCTGCGGGGGGCGGTAATAGGCCAGGCTGGGGACGTGGGTATGGCCGTGACACAGAAGCAGCGGCGGCCGACCCGAAGCCGGCCCGGCCAAGTAGCTGGCCAGCTCCCGTTTGAAATGCGTCCAGACCAAAGCCCGGGTATGGGCGATAAAGACATTCCCGGGCAAGCTCAGGCCCATGCCGCTTTGGGTGGCTTCAGGCAAGTCGGGTCCGTGAAAGTCATAGACCCAGTAGAGGCGGCGGGTCGGGTGGCCCCGGAGCCAGGCACGGAAAGGCTCCGGCGGGCAGTCTCCCAGGCAGGCCAAGTCGGTGAGCCCTTGGGACTGAAAAAAGGCGAACAACGCCGGGAGACCGGCCCGATAGGTGTGGGTGTCTGCCACCAGGGCCAATCTCCCGGGAACCTCCGCAGGCGATCCGGCAGAAGAGGCGGTGAACTTATTTAAAGCTACGAAATCCGCAGGCGTGGCCGGGGCCGGTGCCCTTGATACGTTCCACCAACTGGGTGAGGAATTTCAGGGCCTCGTCGGCGTCCTTGTCGATAACGATGCCTTCGATGTACATCTGATCCTGAGGTTCAAAGATAATCTGCTTTTCCGCCATGGTTGCCTCCCTCTCAGCCAGGTTAGCGAACGCCGCTACACCACTTTGGGGCCGCAGGCGTGCCCGGGATGCCCCTTGATTTTGTCCAACAGGTCGGCACAGAACTTCAGAGCTTCTTCCTTGTCCTTGTCGATGACGATGCCTTCCATACGTTGCTGTTCGGCATCAGAAAAGGTGATCGTGACCGCCATAGGGCCTTCTCCTTTCACGATTGGCTTTTTCCAATGTATTCACCCGAGCCTGACCTGTCAATAGGCGAAGAAGGCGGATTGCCTTGGGTATGAAAATCATGGATACTGGTTGAAAAACCTCCTGTCCGCAAGCCGCCCGTTCCCCACCGGCCTCTGCCCCAGGAACCTACCCCTTTCGTGAAGAGGAGACCTTGGTGCTAAATATCAGCCGCGAGCAGACCCAACCCGCCCTGTGCCCCTTTTGCCGCCGGCCTATCCCCCGGCCGCGGGAGCTTGAGGGCGGCCTTTGGTATGAATTCGACGGGGGCCTTTGCCCCACCTGCGGAGCCCATTACGCCCACGACCCCACCGCCCGAAACGGCGGGGCGGTGATGCTCCAGGCCATGGTCCAGGCCTGTGACGGCGACTGGGACCGGGCCATAGAGCTCGCTCCCGGGGAGGACTACGATGATGCCGTCCTCACCCACTACGACGGCCAGAACCATCGCCTGGCGGAGACCGCCTTCGGGGCCCTCTATTTTATCCGCCTCAAGGTGGTGCCCTCCAGCTAAGGGGCGACAGAAGCCCGGGCAATACACCGGAGAAAGGACCTGCCACCTTGGAGGGTCAGACGTTTTCATGCGGTCTGGGGGCGCGGTTACCCGGGCGTTCATTGGAAACCCACTTGACAAGGCAAAGGCGGTGACGTACAAAGAACCTGGAGTTATGCTCAGGCCCCAACGGCCACCCAGACTCCTCTGGGTGGCCGTTTTCTTTTTAGGGGGAACGCCATGCGCCTGGTGATGATAGACAATTACGATTCCTTCACCTACAACCTGGTGCAACTCTTTTCCGAATTTGACATTGAAGTGCGGGTCTTTCGCCACGACGCCTTGAGCGTCACGGAAGTGGGCCACCTGAAACCTCGCTGGCTGTGCATCTCGCCGGGACCCAAGGCGCCGGCCCAAGCCGGCATCAGCAAGGCGGTCATCGCCCGCTACTACCAGGATCTCCCCATCTTGGGGGTCTGCCTCGGGCACCAGGCCATCAATGAGGTCTTCGGAGGCGCCACCGCCCGAGCGCCGCTGCCGGTGCACGGCAAGCGCCACCAGGTCTTCCACCGGGGCCAGGGGATCTTCCAGGGATTGCCGTCGCCTTTTCCCGCCGCCCGCTACCACTCCCTCATGGCATTCCCCGTCTCCCCGGAGTTGGAAGTCACCGCCTGGACCGCCGACGGGGTCATCATGGGCTTACGCCACCCCCGCTATCCGCTGCACGGGGTGCAGTTTCATCCCGAGTCCTTTCTTACCGGCCATGGTGCCAGGCTGGCGGAGAATTTCCTGCGCCTGGGAAGATAGCCTGGGAGCAGGCCGCCTTGGGGGATTGCCCGCCGGCTGCCCCGGATGTATGAGGAACCCATGAACCTTGGACCTTGCCCCCATGTTTGGACGCGTGGTTGATCTAGTTATCCGGCCCTTCGACCCTCCCCCCGGCCTCATCGGCTTGGCCGAGCTTTTCACCCCTTTGCGGCAGCAACCCTTTGCCATGCTCCTGCTGAGCGGCGGGGACCTTGACTGCAGCCGCTACTCGGTCATGGGCTGGGACCCCTTTCTGGTCCTCCAGGCCCGGGGCAAGCAGGTCTTGGTAGGCTTGCATCCGGAGCCCGCTCACCTCCTTGCCAATCCCTTCACCGTGCTGGAAGATCTGCTGGGGGAGCTGGAACTCCCCGACTCCCCGCCGCTTTTGCCACTGGCCGCCGGGGGGTTGGGATTTTTTGCCTACGACCTGAAACAGCATCTGGAGCGGCTGCCGGCCACCGCCGCGGATGACCTGAACCTGCCGGAACTGGTGTTGGCTTTTCCGCGCCGTCTGATGGTGCATGACCGCTGGGAAGGGAGATTCATGCAGGTGGAGGTGGTGGCCGAGGACCGGTCCGGCCGCCGCCTCCCTCCAGGGGCCGACCTGCCGCCGGGGGGTCAGGCTCCGGGCAGATACCAGGTGGGTCCCCCGGTCAGCAATTTCTCCCCGGAGGCTTACATGGCCGCGGTGGCCCGCATCCGGGAGTACATCCGTCAGGGGGACGTGTACCAGGTAAATCTTTCCCAGCGCTTCTCCTTTCCGCTGACCGGCGACCCGTATGGACTCTTTCTCCGGCTGTTCGGCCTCAATCCCGCCCCGTTTTATGCCTACCTCAACTGCGGCTCCTTTGCCATTCTTTCCACCTCCATGGAGCGCTTCCTGTTCCGGCAGGGGGATTATGTGGAGACCCGGCCCATCAAGGGAACCCGACCCCGGGGCCGCACTCCCGCGGAAGATGAGGCCAACCGCCGGGAGCTTGCGGCCAGCCGCAAGGACGACGCCGAGCTCTCCATGATTGTGGATCTGCTGCGCAACGATCTGGGAAAGGTGTGCCGGCCCCGCACCGTCAAGGTGAAAGAGCACAAACGTCTGGAAGCCTACCAGAATGTTTACCATCTGGTGTCCATCGTGACGGGGGAGCTGTCCCCAGGCGTCGGGCCGGTGGACCTGCTGCGGGCCGCCTTCCCCGGCGGCTCCATCACCGGTTGTCCCAAAATCCGGGCCATGGAGATCATTGACGAGCTGGAACCCCACGTGCGCCACGTTTACACCGGTGCCATCGGGTACGTGGGGCTGCACCGCACCCTGGACCTCAACGTGGCCATCCGCACCGCCGTCATTTCCGGCGGCCTGGCCCACTTTTCCGTGGGCGGCGGCGTGGTGTATGATTCCGATGAGACCGCCGAGTACGAGGAGACGCTCCACAAGGGCCGCACCCTGTTTCGCCTGCTGGAGGATGAGGACTCCCGGTCAGAGGGGGCTTTTTCGGCGGGCTAGCCGCTCCCGGCCGGAGGTTTAACGCCATGAACCGCCCCACCCCTATGGTCTGGCTCCATGACCGTCTCCTTCCTGTCTCGCAGGCCCGGGTGTCCGTTGAGGATCGCGGCTTTCTGTACGGGGACGGGTTTTTCGAGACCCTCCGTGCCGAAGACGGCCGCGTGCAGTTGTTGGCACTGCATCTTGAGCGTTTGGCAGCTTCGGCCCAAGCCTTTCGCCTCCCGTTCCCCCACCGCTTCCCTTGGGAAGAGCGCCTGTCTGAGCTGCTCATTGCCAACGGTCTCAGCCGGGGCAGCGCAGCCCTTAAGATTCTCCTCACCCGGGGCGTCCAGGCCGCCTTGGGTCTGCCCGCTACGGCCACCCCCACCCTGCTGATCACCGCCCGGCGCTATGAGCCGCCGCCGGCCTCTGAATATGCCGCCGGCTGGCCGGTGGTCACCTTTCCGGAGCCCCGGTCCACCTTCCTGGGACGCCATAAGAGCTTGAATTACCTGTTCTATCTGGCCGCCCGCCAGCACGCCCTGGACCAGGGGGCCCGGGAGGCCCTGATATTGGAGACGGACGGCCGGGTTTCGGAAGGCGCCGCCACCACCCTGGTGGTGGCCCGCTCCGGAGGCTTTTTCACTCCGGCGGCGGCCAGCGCCCTGCCAGGGGTGACGGTGACCGCCCTGGCGCAGGGGCTGGCCCAACGACAAGGGGAACTCCTGTGGGCGCCCCTGTGGCCGACCGACCTGCGGGAGGCTCAGGGGGTTTGGCTGGCGAACTCGCTTCTCGGCCTGATGCCGGTGGCTTCCCTGGACGGCCGGCCCCTGCCCGTCTCCTCAGAGGCCACCCGTTTCCTTTCCCGCTGTCTGGCCGAGGCCGGCGGGCCGGGCTAGGCGTCCCGAGACGGACGTCCCCCGCCTCCAGCTTGAGAGCGTCCCCCATCATTTGGGCGGCAGCTTACGGCTTCCGCCCCGGGGCCGCCTTTCCTTCCAGGGCCGCCCTGAGCTGCTCCCCCACCTTTTCCATATCCCCCGGGAGGTAGCTCCCCTGGGGGAAAAAATGCAAGCCGTCGCTGAGATAACGCGGGATGACGTGCAAGTGGGCATGGAAGACCACCTGACCGGCGGCATCGAAGTTGTTCATGCCGATATTAAAGCCCCGGGCAAAAAGCGCCTGTTGCAGGGCCCGGGCCACCCGGCGGCAGACCTGGCCCATGGCCAGCCACAGGGGATCCGGCAGATCCAAAAGGTTTTGATAATGTTCTTTGGGAATTACCAAGGTATGGCCATAATTGACCGGCGCGATGTCCAAAAAGGCCAGCACGCCTTCCGTTTCCATGACTTTGACAAAGGGTTGTTTTCCCGCCACAATGCGGCAAAAGATGCAGTCCCGCATGAGTCTCCCTTTCTCCATCCTTATGGGCGCTGCGTCTTTGAGGGGGTCTCCCCCGAAGGAACCGGCCGCCGGGGAATGGCAGAACCACGTGTTCTCCCCGGCTCGGTTTCTGACGGCAACCTGATTATAATGCTAAATGGCAGAACTTGAGCCGGGAGCCTGCAAATTCAAAGGCAAAAAGGGGAGAGGGCAATGTTGGTGGCGGTGGTGAGCGACACCCATGGCAATCGGGCCGGGATGGAACGGTTGGCGAGGTTTCTCAGAGAAGCCCAGATTTCCACCCTCCTCCACTTGGGCGACGACTATGGGGACTTGGCCTTTTTCAGCCAGCAGGGCTTTGAGGCCATCGGGGTTCCCGGGGTCTATTGCCCCCAATACCAGGACCCCCGCATCCCCAACCGCCTGGTTTTGGAGCTTTCCGGGGTGAAGCTGCTCCTCACCCACACAGACAGCCGCCACCGCTACGATCGGCCGGAGGATCCGGACCCCCGGGCGGCGGCCTGGGAGGTGGACCTGGTGCTCTATGGCCACAGCCATGTCCCCGCCCTGGAGGACCGGGAAAGCGGCTGGTGGCTTAACCCGGGGCACCTCAAGAACCCCGTGGATCGGGGCTCCCCCGCCACCTTCGCACTCCTGGACCTCGACCCAAAGGGGGTATGGGTGCAGATCCGCCGTCTGGCGGACGGGGGCATAATCTTGGAAAGGGAATTGCCCTTGAGCCGGGAAGGCCAGCCCCACCCCGCTTCCTCGACCGCAGACCCCGATCCTTCCGAGCCTTGAGCAAACCGATGGGAGGCCCTTGGCCAAACCGCGCCGCCTGAAATGGCCTTCCGGACGCGCACCGAGAGGCTACAGGTAATCCCCGCGCTGAAATTTTACCGCTTCCACATACGCCAGAGCGGCTGCTTCCTCCAACAGGGACCGCAGCGGGGAATCCGGCCCCAAAGATCGAGACAGCACCGCCAAACGGTGGCTGTCTCGTTCCAGGTCATGGGCCAGGGTGGCCAGGTCCTTGAGGTGGACCTGCCGGTTGCCCAGATCGCGGGCGAAGTGCTCCAGGCGCGTGAGAACGGACTCCAGGGCCGCCGGCAGCCGTTTTTCTGCCACCGGCTCCAAGGCAATTTCCCCCAGGCCCCTGACATTGGCCGCCCCGCAAGCCTGGGGGGACGAACCGGAGCCCAGAGCCGCCCGCAGGATCTGGGCAAAGTCCTCCTGGGGGCGGACCGGCGTCGCCGCCGGCGCTGCCGAAGAAGGCAATAAGCTGAGCGTGTCAATCTTCATCGCGACGCATCCCCGCCATTTGGCAACCCCAGCCCCTTAGCGGCCTGGCGGTTCCGGCAACCTGCAGCAGAGTTCCCGCAGACGGTGAAACTGATAGAGCTGCCTGAGCTCCGGCTTGTCCAGACCAGCCAGGCCCTCCGTCACCTTTCCCAGAAGCGCCTGGGCCTGTCTGACATCCACCGGGGACGGGCCGGGCGAGGCCAGGTTCTGGCTCTGCACCAGGTCCACGCGCGCTGGCAAGGCCTCGGCGGGCGCCGCCGGTTTCGGCTGGCCAGCAGCGGAGGGGGGAGTTAAGGACCGAGAGTCGGCCTCGGACAAAGCCAGGCCGCCATACAAAGCAAGGCCGCTGATTTCCACTTTGGGTCTCCCGAACAAATTTGCAGCAATGCATAGCAAAACCGGTGCCAGGTGCTGACATCGCCTCAGGCAACGGAAATGCCTTCGCTTCGGTTCTGTCATCGGCATTTTTTGCCGGGCCCTTTACCACCGGGAGGCTTCCTTTTTCCGCCGGCCGGCCTTCTGGGGCCAACCGCCCCCCCGACGAAGAAAACCCAGGCTCAGCCGATTCCGGGGCGCTCCGGCCCCCGGTGGCATACCATGGCCAAGGGACAGGGGCGGGTAAGCCTGGGTTTCCGGCAAAAGTCCCGGCCCAGGCGCACCAAGGCGGCTTCCAGGTCAGCAAAGACAAATCCAGGCACCGGCGCGGCCTGCCAGGAGCGGGCGATCTCCGCCAGGGCCGCCAGGCCCGTCAGCCCCGGGGGTAAGAGGCCCAGGTGTTCGGCGGCCAGCTGGGCCAGAGGGCTTAAGGGCGGATTGGCCAGCGGCCAAATGCCCCGCAGCTCCCGGAGGAAAATGTTCACCGTGGCCGGGCCGATGCCTTTCCCCAAGGCGATGAGCCGCTGTTGGAGATCTTCATAATCGGCGGCGGCCGACGCCAGGCGCTCCAGGTCGCCGCCATACCCCTGGGTCAAACTCTCCATGACCGCCAGGAGCTTGGTGGCGGTCTTGAAATCATAGCGGGCATAGCCGCCGGCATCCAAAAGCGCCACCAGGCCATCCCACCCCCGGGCCAGGATGGCCTCCGGGGTCACCACCCCTTCCTCGGCAAAGACCCGATAGGTGCGGGCCGCCAAACTGCCGGAGATGGGCGCCCCGAAAAGGATGGCCGCCAAGAACCACTTCTGCCGCTCCCGGGGCCCCCGGCCCACGTCAATCCCTAATTCCTGGGAAAACCTGCCCGGCAGCCTGGCCAGCACCTCTGCCATCAGGTTCATACGCGCCTCGCGTTCCTCGGCCCCGCGGCCGCCGTGGACTACCTCCTGGAAGCTTGTCTTCCTGGCCAAAAACTAGTAAGAACAGAACAGATTTGCAAGAGGGAGACCGCCATGTGCCTGCAGCAGAGCCGGACCTGCCAATGCGGCCGCCATACGGCTCACCTGAATTTTTACGACAACATCCTCAGCCCGGCAATCCTGGTGGCCCTGTACTGCCCGGAGTGCCGCCGCCAGGCCGTCTGGAACGAGGACTGCATGGTGGAGGACTGCGGCTGGATCATGGAATACGACCTGGAGGGGGCCCGTTTCCTTCTCAGGCAGCGGGGAGTGACCGCCGAGGTGACACCGGCTTTTCTTTTTGACGAAGGCTACTTGAGCTGGCAGGGCTTCACTCCCCATGACCTCGAGGTGAACGCCGCCCTGCACCGGCGCCTGGAGCCCTTAAGCAGGGAGGACCTGCCCCGGTACCTTAAGACCCTCAAAGAAGAGTGGCTGGCGTACGTGGCCAGCCTCAAGGCGGCCGGCTGGCGCAAGGCCCAGCGGGCCTGAGGGAAGAGCGCGGGGCCTCGCCTTTAGGCCGCCTCCCGCATCCCCGAGACCCCATGACGTTTGCCGATATCCAAGCGGCCCGGGAACGCCTGCGGGGAATCGCATTGCGCACCCCTTTGGTCTATTCCCGGACGTTAAGCCGGCTTTCCGGCGGCGAGGTGTACCTCAAGCTGGAAAACCTGCAGACCACCGGCTCCTTCAAATTGCGGGGGGCGTTGAACCGCTTGACCCTCCTGAAAGAACGGGGCGAGGGCCGCCGGGTGGTGGCCGCCTCCGCCGGCAACCACGGCCAGGCGGTGGCTTTCGCGGCCGGCGTCCTGGGTCTGGAGGCGGTCATCGTGATGCCCGAAGGGGCTTCCCTTTCCAAGCAATTGGCGGCTCAGGGTTATGGAGCCCGGGTTATCCTGCACGGGGCCGACCTCTCCCAGGCGTTGGCCCACGCTAAGACCCTGCTGGATGAGGGGTTTGTGTTCATCCACCCATACGATGACCCCGAAGTCATAGCCGGGCAGGGCACCTTGGGGCTGGAAATCCTGGAGGAGCTCCCCGAAGTGGACGCCGTGCTCCTGCCGGTGGGCGGAGGCGGCTTGGCTGCCGGAACCGCCCTGGCCCTGAAAGAAAGGCGGCCCGGGGTGCGGCTCATTGGGGTGCAGGCTGCCCAGGTGCCCTCCCTGCCAGAGGCCCTGGCGCAAGGTCGGCCTGCCGCGGTGCCAGCCCGGGAGACCCTGGCGGATGGCATCCGGGTGCCCCTCACCGGCCGGCACACCTTCCCGGTGCTGCAACGTCTCCTGGATGAGGTGGCGCTGGTGGACGAAGGGGACATCGCCTTGGCCGTGCTGATGCTCCTGGAAAGCAAGAAGGTTCTGGCCGAAGGGGCCGGCGCGGTCACCGCCGCGGCCTTCCTGGGCCCCTTGGCGGGCCGTACCCTGGGGCGCCGGGTGGTCCTGGTGGTGAGCGGCGGCAACATGGACATCCCGCTTTTGGAGCGGGTGCTGGTTCGGGCCCTCCTCCTCAAAGGCCGACTGCTGACCCTCACCGTGGTGCTGCCAGACCGGCCCGGCTCCCTGGGCCGCTTGGCCGCCCGGGTGGGGGCCACGGAGGCCAACATCCTGCACCTGTTCCATGATCGCATGGCCCGGGACCTCCCCCTGGACCTGACCCGGGTGGAGCTCCACCTGGAGACCAAAAGCGCCGCCCACGGCCGGGAGGTGGTGGAAGCCCTTCAGGAAGCGGGCTACCAGGTCCAGGTGCGCACCCCGGTCTGAAGGGCCCGGCAAACCCCTGGCTGAGGGCGGTGGCGGCTCCCGGCCAGATCGAAAACCGCCTATCATGCATCATATATGAAGCTTGCCTTTTTGTCCGATATTCACGGCAATGTTCCCGCCCTGGAGGCGGTGCTGGCCGATGTGGCCCGTTTTTCGGTGGACGCCGTGTACCACCTGGGTGACTTGGTGGGCTATAACCCCTTTCCCAACCAGGTGGCCGCCAAGGTGCGGGACCTGGGCCTCACCGGAGTGGTGGGAAATTATGATCTGGCGGTGGCCGCCGAGGTCCCCGACCCCATCGCCGTTTACCTCAACCCCGCCATCTCCGATCTGGCTAAGGATATCTTCCGCTGGACCCGAAGCCAGGTGACCCCGGAGACCCGCGCCTATCTGCTGGGCCTGCCGGAGCGTCTTACCCTGAAATGCAACGGCCTTGAGCTGCTCCTGACCCACGGCAGCCCCCGGCACATCCGGGAATACCTGCGGCCCCATCTGACGGACGAAGAGCTCCAGCCGGTCCTGGCCAGCATACCCGAACGCGTCCTGCTCACCGGCCATACCCATCTCCCCATGGTGCGGCAGGTGGCCGGCAAATGGCTCATCAACCCGGGGAGCGTGGGCTTCCCCAAAGATGGCGACTACCGCGCCAGTTGGGCCCTGGTGACGGTTAAAGGGGGCCTGGAGGTGGAACTCCGGCGGGTGGATTATGACGTCCGGCGCACCGCTGAGGCCCTTCTGGCCGCCGGCCTGCCGCCCCAGGCCGCCCAGGACCTCATGCACGGCGGCCGTCAGAAGCGGAGCGCGTAAGGGCAGGGCTCCAGACCGACCCCCAAAGTTCAGTTTCTTATTCCGGGCGGGGGAGGGGAACGCCGGTCGCTTGGGCCATTTTCTCCGGCTTCCCGCCAACGAGCGAGGATATCTATGAGCGTGTCCCGCAAGATCAAGGCTGCAATGGAGAGCGCCTCCTGGATCCGGCGCATGTTTGAAGAGGGCGCGGAGCTCAAGGCCCGGCTGGGGGCCGACCGGGTGTTCGATTTCACATTAGGAAACCCCGATCTGGAACCGCCGCCCCGCTTCAAGGAGGCCCTGGCGGCGGCGGCCTCGGATCCAGCCCCCGGCCTGCACGGCTATATGCCCAACGCCGGGTTGCTCACCGCCCGCCAGGCTCTGGCCGCTCATCTTGCCCGGCAGTATGGACAAGCCTTCGGTCCGGGGGATCTGGTTCTCACCTGCGGCGCTGCCGGCGGCCTCAACGTGGCCCTGAAGGCCCTCCTGGACCCCGGCGACGAGGTGCTGGTTTTTGCCCCTTATTTCCCGGAATATCTCTTTTATGCCGACAATCACGGGGGAGTGGCCCGGGTGGTGGAAACCGCGGCGGATTTCTCCCTGGATGTGGAGCAGGTGGCCGAGGCCTTGACCCCTCGCACCCGGGCGGTCATCCTCAACTCCCCCAACAACCCCACCGGCCAGGTATATGAGGCGGCCGCCTTACAAGACCTGGCGGAGCTGCTGCTGGACTATGGCCGGCGGGAGGGCCAACCCGTATATCTCATCGCCGATGAGCCTTATTCCCGGCTGGTTTATGATGGTTTGGAGCTCCCCAATATTTTCACGGCCTATCCCCACACCATTTTGGTCACCTCATTTTCCAAAGAGCTCTCCATCCCCGGTGAGCGCCTGGGTCTGGCCGCGGTGTCGCCGGCGGCCCAAGACCGGGAGGAGCTCGTTGCCGGCATGGTGTTGGCCAACCGCATTCTGGGCTTTGTCAACGCCCCCGCCCTGATGCAGCGGGTGGTGGCCGGATTGGCCGGCCTCACCGTGGACTTGGCCCCCTATGCCCGGCGCCGAGATCTGCTGGCCGGCATCCTGGCCGAGGCCGGGTACAAGTTTGTCAAGCCCAAGGGTGCCTTCTACTTCTTCCCCCAGGCCCCTGGCGGCGATGACCTGGCCTTTGTCCAGCGCCTCAAGGAGGAACACATCCTGGCGGTGCCGGGCCGGGGCTTCGGCCGGAGCGGTTTCTTCCGCCTGGCCTTCTGCGTCCCGGAACACACCATCGAAAGAGCCGCCCCCGGCTTCGCCCGGGCCGTGCGGAATCTATAGGAGCGCGCTGAGGAGAGAAGCGCTGCTTCCTCCGTAACGCTTTCGCTTTGCCCATCACGCCCACAAGGAGGACCCATGTCCCGGCGGCAGGGGGTGACCCGACCGGTATCCGTGCAAGAAATTTTGGACGGCCTGCTGAAGCCTGGGGACTGGCAGGCCTTGGAACAGCGGCGGCTGGTGCGGGAAGTCTGGGAGCGGGTAGTGCCGGGGACCCTGAAGGCCCAAGCCAGACTGGTGGACCTCAAGCGCCGGGAGCTCTGGGTGGCGGTGACCGCAAGCCCTGTGGTCCAGGAACTCCAGTTTTTGAAGCCCAGGCTGCTGGAGGAGTTGGCAAAGGTCCTGGGAACAGGGGTTATTCGGGAGGTGCGCTTCCGCCCGGTCGCCGGATTGCCTCACCCGGAAGGGGGCTCCGAAACCCTGGAATGAGTTCCCGGCCCCGGTGGCCCTTTAGTTTTCCCCGCCCTCTGCCGATGCCAGGGGCAGCGAGCTTGGGCGCCGGAGCGGTTCCGGAAACGAGGAGGATTAGGTGAGGTCATCTTTGGGTCAAGCGCCGGTCAGGACCGCCCGCACCGGTTGCAAAAGCCATATTCTCCTGGTGGATGATGACCTGCATGTCCGCACCCTGGGCAGGGAGCTTCTTGAACATCTGGGGTATCGGGTGACGGTGGCCCAGGAGGGGGCGGAGGCCATCCGGCAATATCACCAAGGCGGAGCCGACCTGGTGCTCCTGGATTACCATCTCCCCGGGATGACCGGTCTGGAGGTTCTGGAAGCCCTGCAGGAGGTGGATCCTCAGGTGAGGGTGCTCCTGGTCTCGGGGGTCCCCACCCTTCAGGAGCAACCCCGACTTAAGGAGCGGGGAGCCGTGGGGGTTCTGCGGAAGCCTTTCCGGATGGCGGAGCTGGCGAGCCGGATACAAGACGCCCTGGCCGCTCCCTGACCTTCGCCACTGAAGTCGGGCCCTGACGTTCAAAGCGGTAGAGCACCGCGCCCGGTTGGGTGAAGGCGGCGGTGCGCCGCCAGCCGGGTCCCAGGAGGTTGCCGGCGAAGTTCTCCATGTAGGCCAGATCGGGGAAGTGGGCCGCCACCAGCCACACCCGGGCCGGAAACTGGTCGTCGCCGTCGTCATCGTCCTCGTCGTCAATAATGAGGCCGGCCTCCACGCAGGATCGGCCCCACCGTACCCGCCCCTGGTAGTCCGGCAGATAATATTTGAACGAGTTTGTGGCGTAATAATACACATAGACGTAATCCCGGGGGTCGGCCTCCCGGGCCAGAATCTTCAGCAGGGGCTGGACTTGGCTGCGATTCACGGAGGGGTGCAGATTTTCCTGCACCAGCTTCAGGGGGTTGAGGCTCAAGAGCAGAGCCAAGGCCACGCCGCCGGCTAAGAGGCGCTGCCTCTTCCCAAGCCAGGCCAGCAGGCTGGCCACCCCCATTGCCACCCCCAGGTAGAGAAACGGAGCGGAAAACAGCATGAGACGGCTGCCGTTGTAATGGCCCATGAAGGGATAGCGGTGCAAGGCCGCGGCGGCCAAGGCCAACAGAAGGGGACCGACCAGATAACCCAGGAGGGAGACCCGGCCTTGGCGCACCAGGCATCCCAAGCCGAGGAGCAAGAGCATGGCTGCCCACCACGCCGCCCAGTCCCCGAAAAAATAGTGGAAGTAGCGGCCCAGGGCGCCCCCCAGCCAGACCAGAAACGGAATCACCCCGGTCAAGTCGGGAAAATCCTGGGCCCAATAGGCAATGAGCTGGGGATGCAGTTGGGGCCGGAAATACAGCTCATGGTAGGCCAAAAAAGCCAAGCCCCAGAGGAGCCCCACCCCCCCCAGCCAGGCCCTCCAGACCCGGGGAAGGGATAGGGCCGCCGTGCCCGCCACTACTGGCAGCACGAAAACCAGAGGATGGGAAAAGCCCAGACCCACCACCCCGGCCCCCGCCAACCACGCCAAACGCCCGGCTGTGGGGCGCTCCTTGAGCCTCTCCGCCAGCAGCGCCATGAGCACGGCAAACATGGCGTCCCCGCTGTATTGCTTCAATTCTTTGGAAAAATACACCAGGACCGGGGACACCGCCACCCAGGCCAAGCCCAGCCAGGCCGCCCCCGGAGGCGCCAGGCGGCGGGCCAGGGGCCAAAAGAGAGCCACCACCGCCAGCCCCATCGCCAGGGACAGGGAGCGGAGCACCGCCTCACTGGCCCCGAACACCTGCACCACCGCCCAAACCCCCAGCAGATACAGAGGCGGGGTCGATTGGCCGGCGGCCAGAACGGCAGCCGGCGTGTCCTTGAGCACCGCCAGAGCCACCCAGGCCTCGTCGGTCCACAGGTTCCGGGCCCCCAAATCCGCCAGGCGAAAGAGGAGGGCGGCGCCCCAAAGCATGGCCAGGAGAAGAGGTTCCCGCCAGCGCGCCCAGCCCTGGCCTCCCCCGATCCGTTCGTCCATTGCCGACCCCCTCGGCAGCGGGTTTTTCCCCCGCCTTTCCCAGATGATGCTATTATAAGCTATTCTTTAGAGGGAAAAAGGGAGGAATTTGTTGACCGGCTCCTTAGACCCCGGACCGCACGTCTGGCGGCCCGAGGCCGGTCCGGCATTTCCGGCTGCCATGATTAGAATGGTTCCCCCTCCTCCCGTTGTCTGGCCGCCGCCGGCTGAACCCGGCGACTTGGTGGCAGTCATCGCCCCGGCCAGCCCGGTGGAGGCCGGACTTCTGGCCACGGGGGTGCGTCTGCTCACCGAGGCGGGCTACCGGGTGCAGGTGTCCCCGGAGGCCACCCAACCCCGGCCTTGGGGCGAGGCTGCCGACGGCCAGCGAGCCCGCTCCTTTCTTGCCGCGTGGTGCGACCCCGAGGTCAAGGCCGTCATCGGCGCCCGGGGTGGGTATGGCTCCTTCAAAATCCTGCGCCATCTGAAGGTCACGGACCTGAAAAGGCACCCCAAGCGCCTGCTGGGATTCAGCGACCTCACCGCACTGCTGTTGTTTTGCCATCAGCGCCTGGGCTTGGTCACTTTCCACGGCCCCACCGCCGCCCACCTTCCCGCCCTCACCGCCGCCGCCCGTGCGGACTGCTTCCGCTGGCTGGCTGCGCCCGGTCCTGAGACCCGCAGTTTTCAAGGGCTCACCGTTTTGCACCCCGGCAAAGCCGCGGGTAGGCTCCTGGGGGGCAACCTCACCACCCTCTGCCACCTGGTGGGCACCCCCTACATGCCCCGGCTGGCCGATGCCATCCTGTTCCTGGAGGACCACAACGAGGCCCCCTACCGCCTGGACCGCCTGATCCACCACCTCTTATTTGCCGGCTGCTTGGAGGGGGTGGCCGGAGTGGTCCTGGGGGCCTTTACCAATACCGCGGGCGAGGAGGCCCAGGTACTGGAGATTATGGCCCAGGCCCTGGCCCCCTTGGGGGTGCCGGCTTTGGCGGGGCTGCCGGTAGGCCACCAGCCGGACAATTTCACTTTGCCCCTGGGAGCCTGGGCCAACCTGGACGCCGCCGCCGCCTGTCTGAGCCTTCTGCCCGGCTGACCGCCCCCATCCTCATCAGGCCACGATTTCGGCCCCGGCGGGCCACCACCGGCCGGCCTTGACACGGCCCGGGGGAGACTTACTTTGCAAGCAATGCCTATCTCATGAAACGGAGGGTTTGTTAAGGATTATGGCCAAAAGGGTTTATGTGTGTGACACCTGCGGCGCGCTGGCGGAGGAGCCGGGGCATCTCTGCAACCCCAAAGGCGAGGCCATGACCTGCGCCTATTGCGGCGAAAAGGCCCCTCACCTCAAGCACTACTGCAAGGGCAAGCTGGAAGATCTTAAGTATGTCTGCGAGCAGTGCGGCCGGCTGGCCACCTCCGAGGATTTCCTCTGCAAACCCAAGGCGGTGCCGGAAAGCTGAACCGGCATTGCCGCAAGCCGGGGCCGCTCCCGGCCCTCCGACGGGACCCCGGCCCCGTTTTCCATGGCAGGCTGGTTTACCAAAGCTGGTGGAGATGATGAATCCCGGCGCTAGGGGCGGAGGACTTCCGCCTCCCTGAAGGGGGCCGGCTGGCCCTGCCCCTATTTTTCGCCGCTTAAGAGATACGCCTCCACGAAGCCGTCCAGATCGCCGTCCAGCACCGCCTCCACGTTTCCCTCTTCATATTTGGTGCGGTGGTCTTTGATGAGGCGGTAGGGCTGCATCACATAGGAGCGGATCTGGCTGCCCCAGGCGATTTCTTTCTGGGCTTCCTGGAGCTCCTGCTTCTTTTCTTCTCGCCTCCGCCGCTCCAGGTCGTAAAGGCGGGCCCGGAGCACTTTCATGGCCAGTTCCCGGTTGCGGTGCTGGGAGCGCTCCGACTGGCTGGTGACCACGATGCCGGTGGGCAGGTGGGTGAGGCGCACCGCCGAGCTCGTTTTGTTGACGTGCTGACCCCCGGGGCCGCTGGCCCGAAAGGTGTCGATGCGCAGGTCCTTGTCGCTGATTTCCACTTCGATCCGGTCATCCACCTCCGGCAGCACCTGCACCGCGGCAAAGGAGGTATGCCGCCGGCCGCTGGCATCGAAAGGCGAGATGCGCACCAGCCGGTGGATGCCGTTCTCGCTCTTGAAGTGACCGAAGGCGTAGGGGCCGGAGGCGGTGAAGGTGACGCTCTTCACCCCGGCCTCGTCTCCGGGCAGGAGGTCCACCGTTTCCGTCTGAAAGCCTTTGCGCTCGGCATAGCGCAGATACATGCGCAGCAGCATGGCGGCCCAGTCCTGGGCTTCAGTGCCGCCGGCGCCGGCATGAATGGTGACGATGGCGTTCTTTTGATCGTCTTCCGCGGCCATGAGGAGCTTGAGTTCCCAATCCCGGAAGTCCCGTTCCAGGGCACCCATCTCCCGCACCACCTCTTTCAGGGCCTGCTGATCCTCTTCCTCCTGGGCCAGGTCTAGCAACACCTCCAGGTCTTCCACCTGCTGTTCCCGGCGGCGGTAGTCCTCCACCATGGCCAAGAGTGCCGCCCGCTCCTTGAGGACCGGCGCCCCGGCGGCCGGGTCGTCCCAAAACCCGGTCTGGCTGGTGAGCTTTTCTAATTCGTTGATGCGCTGGAGCTTCCCCTCCAGATCAAAGATGACCTCGGAGCTGGGTCAACTTGTCACGAAACTGCTTGAGCTTGGCGCGGGATTCCGCGATATCCGGCAACATGGCCGCCTCCTTGAATCCAGTGGTGGTTGCAGGCATACCCGCCTTCCCTGCGTTCCTCCTGTCTCAACCCATGGGGAAAGAATTCGGCGAAAGGGGCGGGGGTTGAGCCCAACCTCGCCGTGGAATTGCCCTTTCCCAACTTAAGGAAGAAAGGAGCAGAAGCGCCTTTTAGGCCTGCCACCTGAGGGTCAACGGGAAAAACAACGGGCCAGGCGCCCAGGGGCCGCCTTGGCAGGTGAAATGCAGCGTCAGGGAAAACCGGGAAATCGGAAGCGCATGGGCATCTGTCTGCTGTAAATATTATACCATACTCTCACAGGAAAAAAGAACTTCGCCGGGGATTTCAAAATCTGTGGCTTTGAAGCGGCCCACTTTACCCCCGTCCCAGGAGTGCCCCCGCCAGAACCAGCACCTCCAGCAGTTCATTGGTGGCCCCCAGAACATCTCCCGTGATGCCCCCCAGTTTCCGGCGAAAGACGCGGCTCAATCCCACCACCACCAGGCCCGTGGCAGCCAGGAGAAAGGCTCCCCTCACCGACAGAAGAACCAGGCTCAGCCCCAAGGCAGAGAAGGTGGCGCCCCAAAACGTCCGGGGCGTGATCCCCTCGGTCATGGCTTGGCCCAAGCCCCCCTCCGTTCGGGCATAGGGCGAAAGAAACGCCAAACAGACCATGCCCCAGCGGCTCAGGACCGGGGAGAGGATCAGTCCCTTAAGGGCCCCGTGCTCCAGTGCGTCCCCAAATAACGCATATTTGAGGAGCAGCACCACCACCAACCCCAAGGCCCCGAAAGAACCCAGGCGGGAGTCCTTCATCACCGCCAACCGGCTCGCCGGGTCTTTCCCACCCCCCAGGCCGTCCAGGGTGTCCGCCAGGCCATCCAGGTGCAGGCCCCGGGTGAGGAGAACGGGAAGGGCCAGCAGCACCGCCGCGGCCACCGGCGCCCTCCAGAGGTGGGAGAACGCCAGGGCCGCCCCCCCGTACAGGAGCCCCAGGAGGGCCCCCACCCAGGGGAACCAGAAAAGGGAGCGGGCCAACTCTTCCGGTCCGGCCAACCTGAGGCGCGGCCAGGGAAGAACGGTGAGAAACGTCAGGGCCAGAGGAAAGGTGTCCATAAGGGAATAGTGAATGGTGGCGGGTGGTAGGTAAACAGTAGCTCAGCAGTCAGGGGCTCGTGTATGGTGCGCACCGCCCCCATGAAAACTAAGCACTCCGCAATCCACTATTCACTGCTCTTGCCGGCGACGCCCGCCTCGGCAAAGGTGGCCATTTCCCGGTAAACCTTCAGGCCGGCCTCCAAGAGGCTCATTCCCAGGGCGGCACCGGTGCCCTCTCCCAACCGCATGCCGAAGACCAGCAGAGGCTTTAGGTTCAAAGCGTCCAGCATGACCTGGTGGCCGGGTTCGGCGGAGCGATGCGCGGCGATGAGGTAGTCGGTCACCGCCGGAGCCAGGCCAGCCGCCACCAAAGCCCCGGCCGTGGCAATGAAGCCGTCCAGCACCAACGGCCGCCGGGCCGCCCCCGCCCCCAGGATGAGACCGGCGATGCCGGCGATTTCCAGGCCGCCCACCGCCGCCAGCACCCCCACCGGGTCGGCAGCGTCCAACCGGTGCACGGATAAGGCCCGGTTAATCACCGCCACTTTGTGGCGCAACTGGGCGTCGTCAATGCCGGTCCCCCGCCCCGTGAGGGCCGCCACAGGCCGCCCGGTAAACACCGCCCCCAGGGCTGCCGCGGAGGTGGTATTGCCGATGCCCATATCCCCCGCCGCCAGGACATCCACCCCTTGGGCCACCGCCTCTCTGGCCCGCTCGATCCCCACCCACAAAGCTTCCAGCGCCTCCTCCCGGGTCATGGCGGGTTCTCTGGCCAGATTGCGGGTTCCCTTGGCCACCTTTCGGTGCACCAGGTTGAGATCGCGCCCAAACTCATGGATGACGCCGATGTCCACCACCTCCACCTCGGCGCCCACATGACGGGCCAATACATTGATGCCGGCCCCGCCCTGGAGAAAATTATAGACCATCTGGAAGGTGACCTCTTGGGGGTAGGCGCTCACCCCCTCGGCCACCACCCCGTGGTCGGCGGCAAAGACCACCACCCGCTTTTTCCCCAAGGCGGGGAGCTCCTGCTCCCGGATGGCCACATAGCGGGCCGCCAGTTCTTCCAGACGTCCCAGGCTTCCCGGCGGCTTGGTGAGCGCGTCCAACCGTGCCTGGGCTTTTCTTGTCCAGGCGGGGTCCACCGGGATGATCTGATCAATGAATTGATGCAACTCATATTCCATTACCGCTATCCTTTGCTCGGGCGTTTTAAGACGAGGGGAAGCCCCGCCGCCACCAAGACCACCAGATCAGCCAGGGCCGCCAGGCGTTGATTCAGCCGGCCGGCCAAATCGCGAAACCGGCGGGCCAGGGGATTGTCGGGCACGATGCCCAGCCCCACCTCGTTGCTTACCAAAATCACCGGCGACTTGGTTTGGGCCAGCACGGTCAGCAAGCCTTCCAATGCCCGCTCCAGCGCCTCCTCGTCCGGATCCTGGAGCAGGAGATTGCTCAGCCACAGGGTGAGGCAGTCCACCAGCACCGCCTGATACCGTCCCTGGGCCGCAGAAATGGCTTCAGACAGAGCCACAGGCTCTTCTTGGGTCTCCCAAGCCGGGCCCCGCTCCTCCCGATGGCGGGCGATGCGGGCCGCCATCTCCTCATCCCGTGGCTCGCCGGTGGCCAGGTAGAGCAACGGCGCGCCACAGCCCTCCGCCAGGCGCTGCGCCAGAGAGCTTTTGCCGCTTCTGGCCCCGCCCAGGACCAGGGCCACCCGGAATGGCTCAAGGCCGAACGGAATCATTTCCCCTGCTGTCCGTAAAACGATACCAACTTATCCTCAGCGGGCCAAGAGCACAAGTCCTTTCCTGCCACAAAGGGAAAAACCGGCTCCCAAACCGGCACCTTATTCATTGACCCGCAATCGGAAATTTGAAATCATGAGGCCGGGGGCTGCCAGAAAAACCGAGGGAACCAAGGCCGTCGGAAGCCGTGCCGAGGGAAATGCCAAGGCACACTCGGCGGCCGGCTTCTCATCCAAGGGGAGGCACCATGAACTTCGCCTTGACCACCGAGCAGCAAGCGATCCAGGAAAAGGCCAAAAATCTTGCCCAAGGCATGGCCGGGGAAGCAGCCAGGCTGGATCGGGAAGGTCGCTTCCCCGAGGCCTTGGTGCACCGGCTGGCCCAAGCCGGCCTGTGCGGTTTGGCCCTCCCCCGGGAGTATGGCGGATCCGGTCTGGACTATGTGTCGTACTGTCTGGCGCAGATGGAGCTGGCCCAGGTCTGCCCCACTACGGCCCTTGTGGTGCACCTGAACCATTCCCTGTTTGGCGCCGCCCTGGCTCTTTTCGGCACCCCGGAGCAAAAAACCCGCTTCCTGACGCCCGTCGCCCGGGGAGAAACCCTGGGCTGTTTCGCCCTCACCGAGCCCGAGGCGGGCTCCGACCCCGGGGGGATGAAGGCGGTGGCCCGCCGGGAGGGCGACCACTACCTCCTCAGCGGCGTAAAGAACTTCGTCACCGCCGGCGACCGGGCTTCCTACGGGGTGGTCATGGCCCTTACCGCCCCGGATAAAGGCCCCAAGGGCATCAGTGCCTTCCTGGTGGATCTTACGGCCGCCCGGGGCCTGCACCGCAGCCCGCCGGACGACAAGCTGAGCCTGCGGGGGGCGACCTCCGTCACCCTAACGTTTGCTGATACCCCGGTGCCGGCGGATTGCCTCCTGGGGGCCCCGGAACAAGGACTGAAAATCGCCTTGGCGGTGCTGGACGGCGCCCGGGTGGGGGCTGCGGCGCAAGCCGTGGGCGTGGGGCGGGCGGCCTTGGCCCACGCCCTGGACTATGCCCGCCGCCGCCAGCAGTTCGGCCAGCCCCTGGCCCAGTTCCAGGCCACCCAGTGGAAGCTGGCGGACCTGGCCACCGACCTGGAGGCCGCCTGCCTCCTCACCCTCAAGGCTGCCTGGCTCAGAGACCAAGGCCGACCGTACGCCGCCGCCGCGGCCATGGCCAAGCGCCTGGCCACCGACACCGCCATGACCGCGGCTTTGGAGGCGGTGCAAATTTACGGGGGCTATGGCCTTCTCACCCACCACCCCGTGGAGCGCCTCTTGCGGGATGCCAAGGCCGGCCAGATTTACGAGGGCACCAACGAAATCATGCGCCTGATTATTGCAAGGGAGTTGCTCAAGGGCTAGCGGTCGGGGGGCGGCCAGGTCGCCCCGGCCGCGGAACGCTCGTTACCAAGGAGGTTTCATGGCAGACGGCCGGCTGGAGCGGGGCTGCGTCCAGGTGTATACCGGCGAGGGCAAGGGGAAAACCACCTGCGCTTTGGGTCTGGCCTGGCGGGCGGTGGGTCAGGGCTTGCAGGTGTACATCATTCAGTTTCTGAAGGGCCGGCCAACGGGGGAGCTTTTGGCGGCTCCCAGGCTGGCCCCGGAGCTTAGCATGCAGGCCTTTGGCCGCCGGGGTTTGGTGAACTTGAAAAGCCCGGCCCCCGAAGACCTGGCCCTCCTCCACCAAGCCTTTGATCTCGCCAAGGAAATTATCAGCAGCGGCCACCACGACCTGGTGGTGTTGGACGAAATCAACGTGGCTTTGGCCTACGACCTCATTTCCCTCCCCGAAGTGCTGGACCTCCTCAGGCGGCGGCCTCGCCACGTGGAGGTGGTGCTCACCGGCCGGGGCGCCCCCCAGGAGCTCCTGGAGGCCGCCGACTTGGTCACCGAGATGCGGCCGCTGAAGCACTACTGGCAGGTGGACCTCCCCGCCCGGCGGGGCATCGAGTGGTAGCGGCCGCAGGAATACCTCAGGAGAAGTCGGCCGCCCCTCCCCGGAAAGGCCGGGCGGAAGCCTGGGACCTTGGTTTCTGGCCTGCCCTGCCCCTTACTGCCACACCCCGTCGATGACCGCCCCGCATTTGGGACAGGCGCCGTTTTTCAGAATGAAGCCTCTGATTTGGTAACCCAGGCGCTGAATGAGGGTTTCGCCGCACTCATAGCAGAGGGTGTCCTCGCCTCCCTTGCCGGGGATGTTCCCGGTATAGACATACCGCAAGCCCTCTGCCAGGCCGATTTCCCGGGCCTTGAGGAGAGTGCTCACCGGGGTCCGGGGCCGGTCCAGCATCTTATGGGTGGGATAGAAGGCGCTCACATGCCAGGGCAGGCCCACGTCCACCCCCTTGATGAAGCGGGCGATCTCGGTGAGCTCCTTTTCCGAGTCGTTGAGGCCGGGGATGATCAAGGTGGTCACCTCCAGCCACACCCCTCGCTCCTTCAGGCGCACGATGGTGTCCAACACCGGTTTCAGGCGGGCCTTGCAGACCTTGCGGTAGAAGTCGTCGGAAAAACTTTTCAGGTCCACATTGTCGCCGTCCACAAACTCCGCCAGGGCGTCGGCGGAGGCGGGGGTCATGAAGCCGTTGGAGACAAATACATTTCTGATGCCCCGGGCCTTGGCCAGGTGGCCGATATCCTGGGCGAACTCCATGAAAATGGTGGGCTCCACGTAGGTATAAGAAATGCTGGCGGCCCGGTTGGCCTGGGCCGAGGCCACGATCTGCTCCGGGGTGCGGGGCTCGCCGATGATTTTGCCGCCGTGTGCCCGGGGATACTGCGAGATGTCGTAATTCTGGCAGTGCAGGCACATGAAGTTGCAGCCCACCGTGGCGATGGAATAGGACCGGGAACCCGGTAGAAAGTGGAACAGCGGTTTTTTTTCGATGGGGTCCAGGTTTTCGGCGACGACCCGGCCATACACCAGGGAATAGAGGCGCCCCTCTTGATTTTCCCGCACGTGGCAGATCCCCCGCTTGCCGGGGTCGATCTTGCATTCGTGGGCGCAGAGGTGGCACTGTACTTTCCCTTCCTCCCGGGCTTCATAAAATCGGGCTTCTTGCATGGCGTCCCCCGGCGGCGGTCTGAGACATGAAACCTTTTTCCTTTAACTTAGGGCGCCAGGGACCGGATGTAAAGGGCAGCGACCCGGGAAGTCGGGAAGGGACAAAGGGGGAGGCGAATTTCCCTTGCCTTGTGAAGGCAAATTTGGGAAACTTCCCTGGGCGAAGGTTTTGTGATACATTCTCCCCATGTGGTGGGCGTAGCTCAGCTGGTGAGAGCACCGGGTTGTGGCCCCGGAGGCCGCGGGTTCAAATCCCGTCGCTCACCCCAAACCTCCCTTTCCCAACCGTTGCTGCTTCAGCAGGCTTCCAACAGGTGAAGGCCGCAGGCACCTCATCGGGGCGGTGAAATCGCCTTCCCGGAAACGGTGAGGAGACGTTGCGCCCCGCCCTTTCCTGGACCCGGGATCCCCCTGGTTATCTTGAACCGTCCCCCGGCAGGTAAAAGTGAGCTGGGGGCCCTGCGCCTTTACGAATCCCCTAACCCAAAGCAAGGAAAGGAGGGTGAAATTTTTTCTTTTCAATTCCCGGCGTTTTCCTTATAGTGAGAATTAAGTTCCAAGCTATCCGGCAAGCCCGGCGCCCTTGGCAGGCCTGCCTGGATTGGCTGCCCAAGCGGCTTGGGCGCCAGGGGCCTCAACCTGCCGTCTCTAGTCAGCGGCCTTAAGGGCCACACTCGCATTGAACCGGCTTGGGACGCCTCCTGACTTGCCTGCCAGGGCTAGAAAAGGCTGGCTGGTCAGGAGTCTCTATTGACTCCACCGTCCGACAAAAGGATCTTCTCCCAACCGTCCGACTATCAGCGGGTCCTGGTCTTTCAACCTCAGACAAGGAGCGGCCCGAAAACTCGACCCCATTCGCAACGGTCCTCTACGAGAGTGGCTCGGCAGAGTGGCCGGTGACCCACCGGTCATCCCGTACTCTTAGTGCGAATCTCGGCCGGATGCCGGGATTTGGCATCCACTACTGATAATTGGCGCTCCAAAGGATCCAGCCAAAGACCTCTGATTTCGTTTCCTTTCCCGAGAAGCGGCTGGGCTCGGAAGGAGCTCACCCCTTGTCCAAAACGGGAAGTTGCACCGGGCCACCGACGGGTAGGAACCCTGGCATGCCAGGAGGGGCGGACACATGCAACGGCGTGGAGCAGCAGCTTGGGGACTACTGATGGCGGTAGCTCTGCTCATCGCCGTCGGGGCAGCGGAAAGTCAGGATAGGCAGCCTTTGGCTGGCCGGCTCATTTCCCTGGAAGGGCAGGTTACGGTGATGGCGGCCGCCAGCCCTCAGTGGGTGGCGGCCCGAGTCGGCCAAGACCTGAAGGTGGGGGACACCATCCAAACCGGGTCTGATTCCCGGGCCGCCATCCTCTGTGTGGACGAGTGTCAGATCAAGCTCAACGCCAATACCATCCTGGTGTTGAAGCAGGTGGCTCCCTCTCCGCGCTTTTTCGCCGTGGCGCCCGCCGCGGCGGTGCCTCCGGAGGAAAGCCTCTACCAGGTGCCCCGGGGAGAGATCTGGCTGAGCAACAAAAACGAGAAGTTTCGCGGCCGGCTGGAAACGCCGGCGGTGTCCATCTCGCCCCGCGGCACTGAGATCGCCGTGCAGGTGCAACAAGACGGCACCACCAAGGTGGTCTTGCTGAACGGCCGGGTTTGTCTGGTCAATGTGCAAGGAGAGCTCTGTATGCAGCCGGGCGAGGAGGGCATCACCCTTCCTGGCCGGGCTCCCAGCAAGCGGCTCCTGGCCCGGCCGGCGGACACGGTGCAGTGGGTCCTCTACTATCCGGCGATTGTGAGCTATCGGGATCTCCCCCTGAGCTCCCCGGGGGTGGAGCGCACCCCCATCAGCGGCCCGGCGGCCGCCCTTATCCGGCAAGGGGAAGCGGACTACGATCGAGGCAACCTCAACGCCGCCCAGGAGGCGGCGGCCGCCGCCTTGCGTCTCGACCCCGCCAGCAACCGGGGTCTCACCCTGCTGGGCTGGATTCACTTGCAACGCCGGAGCCCCGCGGAGGCGGAATCCGCCTTGCGCCGGGTGAAGCAGCCGGACGCTTTGACCATCATCGGCTTGGGCCTTTCCCGCTACCAGCAGGGCGACCCGGGTGGGGCCTACCAACTTTGCCGGACCGGCGGCGCCAAGCTGCGGCCCACCTCCATCCTGACGGCCATGACGGGCTTTTTCGCCCTGATGGGGGGCCGGGCCGAAGAAGCTCGGGAATTGTTCCGGGCCGCCGCCGGGCAGCCGCCGCCTTCCCCCCTGCCCATGGCCTTGCTGGCCCAGATGGATTTGGTGCAGGGCCGCAAGGCCGAGGCCCAAGCCGCCGCCTCCCAGGCGCTCTCCCTGGCGCCCAATTCGCCCTTGGCCCAGCTCAGCATGGGGCTGGTCAAGCTGGCCCATTTCCAGCCTGAGCAGGCCCGGGAGCACCTGGAAAAGTCCCTGCGCCTGGACCCCCAATTTGTGGATGCCCAGGTTTATTTGGCCCGCCTGTGGTTGGGATCCGATTTTCTGGACCGGGCCCAGAACGCCATCCAGAGGGCTCTGGCCCTGGCTCCCCAGGAAGGAGCGGTGCTCAGCCTGGCGGGCTTTGTGCGCTTGGCCTTCCGGGACTTCGAGGGGGCCCGGCGTTATTTCCTGGAGGCCATCCATCGGGATCCGGCTTTAGGGGAGCCCCACCTGGGGCTGGCCATCTGCGAGTTCCGGCACCGCCGCCTCAACGAAGGGCTGCACCAGATGCTCACCGCCACCCTCCTGGACCCCCGCATCTCCCAGTTTCAAAGCGCGCTGGGCAAAGCCCTCTACCAGGTGCGGGCCTTCCACAAGGCCCTGGAAACTTACGACTACGCCAAGACCCTGGACCCCAAGGACCCCACGCCCTATCTCTATAAAGGCATCGCCCTCTCCGACCTGAACCGTCCCGGCGAGGCCATCCAGGAGATCAACAAGTCCATCGAACTGAACGACAACGTGGCCCTGTTCCGCAACCGCCAGGGGCTGGACCGGGACCTGGCGGTGCGCAACTACAACCTGGCCCGCTCCTACGACCAGCTGGGATTGCGGGATTGGGCCTACAGCAAGGCCATCACCGCGGTGAAGCGCGATCCCTACAACGCCGCGGCCCACCTTTTCCTGTCCAAGAGCTACGCCAACACCGCCCAGGGGCCCTATGCCACCACGGTGCCCCAGATCACCGAAGAGACCAAGTTCCGGCTTCTCTCCCCTTCCAACGAAAACACCTTTGAGAGTCAGCGGAACGACAACTACACCCCCATGTTCGAAATGCCCTACGCCCGGGTCCTGGCCCTGGGAACCATCGGCGGCTGGCAGGAGAAGGACTTGGTCCAGGACTACGCCCTGGAGGCCTATGCCGGCCGACCCGGGCTGGGGGGATTTGCCCGGGTGGGCTATACCCAGGATAACGGCTTCAAGAATGGCAACGATCACCTCAAATCCTTTAACACCTGGTCCTTTGTGAAATGGGATCCCAGCGTCAAGACCAGTTTCCAGGGTCAGGTGCAGTACCTGGACACCAAGGGCGGCGATGTTTTCGGCACCAACGACTACCGCCTCAGGCCCGATCCCACCCTCAACTTTACCCAGCGGTTGCGGTATTACGACGTGAGTGTGGTGCACCGCTTCAATCCCCAGGCCACCTTCCTGGCCTATTACACCTATCAGAACTGGGATCACTTTCACATTAACTGGCCCCTCCTGCCATTTCTCTTATTCAAGCAGAATACCAACCGGGAATTCCATAACCTGCAGATCCAGCAGAACCTGGTGCTGGGCCGGCACAATTTCATCGGCGGCGGCTATTGGTTCACGGGCCGGGAATACTTTAATCAGTCCCTGGCCTTTGAAGGCACACCGATTCCGGACTTCAGTCAGAACCAGCGCCATCCCAACCGCGCCTACAGCCTCTACCTGTTCGATTACTGGCGGCCGCATCCCCAGGTGCTCCTGGAGGCGGGGGTGATTTACGACTCCGCCAAGAGCTCCGAGGCCGGCCTGCCGGATACCCGGAGCAATTCCCAGTGGAATCCCATCGCCGGGGTGAACTGGTACATCAACCCCAAGCACACCCTGCGCGTGGGGTATCAGCGGCACATGATGACCTTCACCTCGTGGTTGGCGCTCACCCTCATTCCCACGGAAACCGCCGGCCTGCCCTGGCCGGTGTTTGTCAGCACCGGCACGGACATGCGCAACTTCGGCCTTGCCTGGGAGGCGGAGTGGGGCCCCCGGACCTTCTCCCTGCTGCGCCTGGAGGCCAACCGCTTCTCCAGCCCCACCTTCGATGACGTCAACCAGCCCATCTGGCAGACCTGGGAGACCTACCGGGGCTCCTTCACCCTGAACCGGATTCTCCTGCCCTCCCTGGGCTTGGTCGCCGGGGTGGTGGGCCAGCGGGTGGTTCCCGACCTGAGTTTCGGAGAAGCCTTTCAGGACTTCTCGGAATTGAAAACCTTCCTGCAACTCTCCTACCTGCACCCCAAGGGCTGGCAGGCCGGGATCCGGGCCACCCTGCTCCAGCAATGGCTGAAGAATCGGGCCGACAACCTTTTCGGCCTGGTGGACCTCCGGGTGGGGAAAGAGCTGGCCAACAAGCGGGGCTTGGTCAGCCTGGAGGTCACCAACCTCTTCAACCGGCACTTCTACTATGCCCTGGAGCCCACTTTCTTCAACCAGGACCTGTTCCCGGCCCGGCAGGTTCTCTTCAAACTGGCCTTGTATTTTTAGGAACCGTCCCCCGGGACCAAAGGCCGGTTACGGCGGGAGATGACCGATGAGTTATCAGTTGGCCGATGGGGTCCAGGTGGTGGCCCTGGAACACGAGGGCTGCCTCATCAACCTTACCAACAACACGTTCTACACGCTCCGCAACGACACAGGATGCCAGCTCATGGCCCTGCTGGGCCTGGCCAAAGAGAAGAACTGCGGGGTGGCGGTGCAGACCCTGATTAGCTATTTCGCCACCTTCTTCAATGCTCCCCCGGCCCAGGTGACCGGGGACCTGGAAGGCAAACAGGGGGTTCTTTCCTATTTGAAGAACCAGGGTCTGATCCTGGAAGGATCCTTCCCCGAATATGCCTTTCCTGAACTCTCCTGGGGCACGACCGTCAAGGCCCCCTACCACAAGCCGGAGATTCAAGCGGGGGCCAAGGCCGAAGCCAAGAAGCTCAGCCGGCGGGACGCCGCCGGCAACGAGAGCTTCACCATCATGGGCTGGGTGAAAATCTTGCCCAAGATCGCCGTGTTCTGAGCCGGAGCCGCCACCCCGGGGTCTTGAGGAAGATCCGTCCCGGGCTTGGCGTCACCGGAGACGAACCAGATGCGACCATGCCACGGAAAGGAGGAAAGCGTTATGCCTGACCCCATTGCGTATCAATTGCGGGATGGCATCATCATCGCCACGGCGGCCTCCGGCGGCCTCATTGTGGACACCAACAACAACACCTTCTACCACATTAAAAACGAAGTGGCGGCTCACATCATGGGTCTCTTCGGAGCGGCCAAGAACAACGGCAACGGTCTTTATGATGCCGATCTCCTGCAATATCTGCTGGAGGCCTTCGGCCATGGCATTCCCGGCACCACCATGTTGATCAATAATGAATTCCCCGGTTTTATGACGTATCTCAAAAACCGCGGTATCATTGAACCGGCGGCTACGACGGAACCCATTCCCCCTTTTGTCAGTATGCACCATTTCCAGCCGAATCTCACGTATTCCGGCATCCGCTATGATGATGCCAGCGCTCCCATTACCACCCAGGGCATTTACCTGGTTTGGCCCAAACCGCCCAAGATTGCGGCGTTTTAACGCTGCCGGGGCGGAGGTGGCCTGTTCTTACTGCCGCCCCGCCCCGGCCCGGACCCCAAGCGCATGCTGACCCTGACCCTGGAACCCACCAACGGCTGCAACCGCCGCTGCCTCCATTGCTCCGTGAACAAGGGCGATCCCCCCACGCTCCTGCCTCTCGACCTGGCCGCCGCCGTCCTCAAGCAGGCGCAGGCTTTGGGGGTGAAGGAGGTCTATCTCACCGGGGGGGAGGTGGCCACCTACCCGCATCTGGAGGAGTTGCTGGAGCTCCTCGCCGGCCTGGGATTCTCCTTCTCCCTGGTGACCAACGGCTTCCGTTTCATGGAAAGGCTGCTGCCGCTGCTGACCAGGCCGGAGCTCCGCGCCCAGCTTTTGGGGGTGTGCTTCAGTCTGGACGGCGCCCGGGCCGAAACCCACGACGCCCTGCGGGGGCCCGGCTCCTTTGCCGAGGTGATGGAGGCCCTGGCCTTATGCAAGCTCAAGGAGCTGCCCCGGGCCCTGAAAACCGTGCTCACCCGGGTCAATCAGGAGGAGCTTACCCAAATTGCCCTCCTGGGCGCGCTGCTGGGTCCCCGGGATCATCATTTCATCACCACTCATCCCACCCCCCGCCTGATCCGGGAAGGGGCCCTGCCGGACCCCGAGGAGATGGTGCGCCTGGCCGGCTGGGTAAGAAGCAGCCTGGCTTTGACCATCAAGGGCGACATCCGGGTGCAGGGCTACGCCGACCCCCATCTGTCGCCCGCCTGCTGCTCGGCCTTCTCCAATCTGACGGTGAACAGCGACGGCCACCAGATTCTCTGCTGCCAGCTCTCCCATCTGGAAACCGGCGCAGCCTCCCCCGTTCCCCCGGGCCCCGAACTCGTGGCCGATCTCAGGGAGGTGCCCCTCAAAGCAGGGGTCATCCGCCAGTTTCAGCAACTGGCCCATCTGATGGAAGCACGCCTTGCGCGCCTGGAAGACCAACGCGGCCTCAACCGCTTCTTTTGCTATTGGTGCCTGGGTCACTTCGGGAAGCTGGACTGGCTGCAGGATTTCCCGGACTCGCCTTGGGCGCAGGGGCGGGAGGCCAGCTCAACTTGAGGGGGGAAGCCTTCCGCGTCTCTCCGCCACGCTCCGGTCCCTTAAGTGCATTGGCGGGCGCAGGTTAGGGAGGCGTTGCCTCGGATCGGGAAGCTTTTGCCGACCCTCCGGCGCCGCTACCACTCATAGGACTGCAAATCCCGTAAAGTTCTGCCTGAGGATCTGGAAGGGAAACGGCGGCCGCGATTCCCGGGCTACCTTGACGGGTTTTGGAGAATGGGACGGCGGGTCAGGGGAAAGGATGATGTTTCTGGTGCCGGAGGCGAGACTCGAACTCGCACAGGGCCGTGCCCCGGGGGATTTTGAGTCCCCTGCGTCTACCCATTCCACCACTCCGGCACTGGCACCATTGTATCCGCAGGCTGTCCTGCTTGGCAAGAGGTTTTGCTCGCCGGGCTGCCCCGCGGCCGGCGAGGCGCCTGCACCTAAGGACGGCCATGAATCAAAAACACCCGAAAAACCCGGTCCGCAAAAGAAGGCCTAATATACCAAGAGGACCGTAGGCCAAGCCATTCCGGTCCTCTTGCACTCCGGCTTCGCCGGGCCCATGGCGGGCAGGGCAAAAAAACCTGCCCGGCCTAGGGCGGGTCCGGCCGCCGAGGTTTTCCACGGGTGCGTCTTTTCGCGCCCCAGGAGTTCCCGGGTCGCCCTCAGGGGTTGGGCCGCATCACCGGCAATTCCCGGGGGGGAACCAGGGGCTTGGCGGCTTTGGGGCTGTTCCGCAATTGCAGGGCCTCCTGGGCCACCTGTTTGCGCATCCCCATAAGGAACATCAAATACCGAGCCTGCTGTACCGGCGTCAACACGCTCATCTCTTCATTGAACTGGCGCTGCTGCAGGTTCAGGGTTTCCTGACGGCTGCGCATCATCCGGTCCAGAATGACCTGCACTTCCTGGTCCGATGGATTGGGCTTGCTCATGGCCTGCTTAAGCTGGGCGAAAGCCGCCATGGCCTCCCGCTTGGCCTGCTCTTTTTGGACCCGGTATTTTTCGTCAATCTGCAACAGCAGGTCCACCGTCCGCTGGTCCACTCCCAGCGCCGGCCCCAATTTGGTCCGCTTCATTTCCGTTTGGTACCGGTCGATGGATTCCGGCTGCTCAAAGCCCTGAGCCCACGCCGGAATCAGCCAACCGCCCCACCACACCAGTCCTATCAGGGACACCTGCAACAGCAGACGCCTGTTCATGGTTCTCTCCCCGTCAATTTTTTGACCAACGCTTCCCGCTCCTGCGGGGAGAGATCGGCCAAGATCGGCTCCACTTCCCAGTTGAGGTCCATATCCTCTTCCCACAGACCCTCATCAATGCCGGCGTACAGGATCTTTTCGGGGCCGGGCAGGTGATTGCCTCCGCCGCGGCCGTGGGCCGCCAGTTCCAGCCCGGTCTCCGAGGCCGGTGCGGGGCCCGGGGGTTGGGCCAGCTCCGGTGCCCCGCGCGTGGTCAGGACGCTTCGGTCAGGAGCTTCCGCCACCTTCGTCGGGGAAAAGAACAGCCCAGAGCCCACGTACCCCCCCAGCCAAAGGAGGAGCACCGCCAGAGCCGGCACCCCGCCCAACAGATAAGGAAGCAGCCGTCCCTTGGGAGCCGCGGCCGGCTTCTGATCAATCTGGGCCAGCTTCAGGTGCAGCTCCTCATTGAAGGCGGTCCAGAAATCCTCCCCCGGCATCGGCACCGGCGCCTCTTTCAGGGCCCGGATGGTGTCCTCAATCAGGGTCAATTCCCGTTGACACGCTGGGCAATGCCGCAAGTGCCTCGCCACCAGCCGCGTGCGCCAGGTCAAACCCTCAGCGTCGGGATACTCGGGGAGCCACCTTTGGATAAGTGCGCATCGCCACGCCATGATCTTGCTCGCTTTGCAATAGCTTTTTTAAATTTTTAATGCCCTGGCAGTAATTGACCCGGGCTGCCCCGGGAGTCCCCCCCACCACCTGGGCGATTTCCTGATACGAAAGATTCTGGTCAACCTTCAGGGAGATGACGGCCCGCTGTTTGGCCGGCAGTTTTTCCAAGGCCCGATAAACCCGGGCTTTCTCCTCTTCCGCCGCCAGTTCCGCCTCGGGGGAATTCTCCGCCTCCAACACCATGTCCTGCACATCCACCGGGTCGCCATACCTCTTTTTGCTCTTCAAAAAATTGTAGCATTGGTTTATGGCGATCCGGAACAGCCAGGTCCGAAAGGTGGACTGCTGGCGAAAATCCTTCAGGTGCACGAACGCCTGGAGAAAGGCCTGCTGTACCAGATCCCGGGCCTCCTCGGCATCGCTCACCAGGCGGCAGGCCAGGCCATACACCTCCCGCTGATATTTCTTCACCAGCTCTTCAAAGGCCTTCCGTTCCCCTTGTTGCGCCCGGTGCACAAGGTGAGCGTCGGTCATGCGGTCTCCTCACCGGGCTTCATTTGATTAGACCTTGCCCTGGTGGTGATGTTAAACGGGTCAGAGGAAAATTTCTCACTTTGATAAATTCTCCCGGTCCGGCGCCACCGCCGTGCTAGTTCAACTATATCCCGCTTTGCCCCCGGGTGAAAGAATTAAGGCGAGAGCGAAGGAACTTAGCTCCCATCTCCTTTTCCCGGGCCCGGCTCCTGCAGGAGAGGGGCAGGCCGCCGCCCGGAGGCCCCCGCCTCACCCCGTCCCTCCCGGCGCTGCTCCCTGAGTCCGGTGGCGAAGGGCGCGGTCAGGGTCGCCACCCCCAAGGCCACCACTCCCGGCCAGCCCGCCCGGGTGTAACAAAAGCCGCTTAGGGTGATGCCCAGCGCGCCCCCCAGGTAATAGAGCAGCACGTAGAGGGAATTGGCCCGCCCCCGGCTGCCGGCGACCTTGCGGTTCAGGGCCCCGGCGGCCGCGGAATGCAGGGAGAAAAATCCGGCGCACATCAGGATCAGCGCCACGACCACCGCGGCCCTGACCGGGATGAGGGTGAGCATAAGGGCCAGCGCCATGATGACCGCCCCGGCCGCCATGGTGGCGCCGTTTCCCACCCGGTTGCTCAGGCGCCCGGCCAGGGGCCCCACAAAGATGCCGGTGAGATAGGTGAGATACATAAGGGTAATGGCCTGGGTGGAGGCCCGAAAGGGGGCCCCGGCCAGATAAAAGGGAAGATAGTTGAATACTGCCGCGAACACCGACATGCCGCAAAAGGCGGTGGCCAGCGGGCCCAGGACCTCCCGGCGGCCCAGCAGGGCCAGAAAGCCGGCGTCGCCTGCCGCCGCCCGTCCTTCGGGCCGCTGCCGGGGCAGCCACAACCACGCCGCCGTGGCCGCCACCACCACCAGTCCGGCCGCGGTTCCAAAGGCGTACCGCCAATGCAGGGGCGGATGCAGCCAGCCCCCCAGGAGGCGCCCTCCCAGTCCGCCGGCCACGGTGGCCGCCACGTAGGAGCCCATCACCACGTTGAGCCGCTCCACCGGCAGCGTCCCGGACAGATAGGCGGCCAGACAGGTGGTGAGGGCGGGGATGAACAGGCCCTGCACCAGGCGGGCCGCCACCAGCACCGCAAAAGTGTGGGTCAGAGCGCACACCAAGCCCGCCGCCGCCACCGCCGCCGCGCCGGTGGTGATCAGGAGGTGAACCCCATAGCGGTCGGCCAGCCAGCCAAAGGGCAGGTTCGCCACGGCAAGGCCCAAAATCACCGCGGACACCGAAAGCGAAGCCAGGGGGGCGCTGACCCCGAACTCCTCCTGCAACACCGGCAACACCGGCTGGGTCAGGTACATGTTGCTGATGGCGGCGGCCACCAGAAAAAACACCAGCGCCTGGAGACGAAGATAATCGGGTTCAGACATGGAAGGTTTTTTTGCGGGGAAGGCACAAGGAATGCGGTTCCCCGCCTCCCCCCAACCTCCCTACCTTAAAGGAATGGGGAGGGGGTGGCAGAAAAGGGTTCCCCTGGTCACCTTTCCCAGGGCTGTCCCCCGCTTAAGGATACAAACGATCCAGGAGACGGGGAAAGGGAATGGCTTCCCGGACGTGTTTCAGGCCGCAGAGCCAAGCCACCAGCCGCTCCAAGCCCATGCCGAAACCGGCGTGGGGGACGCTGCCGTAGCGCCTTAAATCCAAATACCAGGCAAAGGGCTCAGGGGAGAGGTGGTGGGCCGCCAGGCGCTCCCTAAGGGTGTCGAGGTCTGCCACCCGCTGGGAGCCGCCGATGATTTCGCCATAGCCCTCCGGGGCCAACATGTCCACGCACAGGGCGAGCCGGGGGTCGTCGGGGTCGGCTTCCATGTAAAAGGCCTTGCAGCTCAGGGGATAGCGGGTGATGAGCACCGGCCGATCAAACATCTGGGACACCAGGGTTTCTTCGTCACCCCCCAAGTCTTCCCCAAAGGCCAGCTCCTTGCCGGCCGCCGCCAAGCGGGCGAGCACTTCCGTATACGTGAGACGGGGAAAAGGCTGGGAGACGGCCTCCAGGGGCCCCGGGTCCCGTTCCAGGACTTCCAGGTCCCGGCGACGCTCCTGCAACACCCGGAGCACCACGAAGCGCACCAGGTCCTCGGCCAGGTTGAGTACGTCCTCCAGGGTGAAGAAGGCGGCCTCGGCCTCCACCATCCAGAACTCCATGAGGTGGCGCCGGGTCTTGGACTTCTCGGCCCGGAAGGTGGGCCCGAAGCAATAGACCTTTCCCAAGGCCATGGCCGCGGCCTCGAGGTAAAGCTGGCCGCTCTGGGAAAGATAGGCCGTGCCCCGGTCCAGATACTGGGTGGCGAAAAGCGTCGTGGTGCCCTCGCAGGCCGTGGGGGTGAGGATGGGGGTGTCCACCAGCACAAACCCCTGCTGATGGAAAAAATCCCGGCAGGCCCGGGCCGCTTCATCCCGGACCCGGAGAATGGCCTGCTGCCGGGGCGACCTGAGCCACAGGTGGCGATGGTCCAAAAGAAAACCCACCCCGTGCTCCTTGGGCTGGATGGGGTAGGGCGCTGCGATGTGCACCGGGGTGAGGGCCGTCACTTCCAGTTCAAAGCCGCCGGGGGCCCGGGCGTCAGCCTTCACCCGGCCGCACACCACCACCGAGGATTCCAGGGTGAGGCTTTCATGGGCGTGGAAATCCGCCTCCGGCAGCATTCCCTTCACCAGCACCCCCTGGGTCAAACCGGTGCCGTCCCGGATAACAAGAAACCGGATCTTGCCGCTGGAGCGCAGGTGATAGACCCACCCCCTCAGGGTGACCAGATCTCCCACGTGGCGGTTGAGGTCGGCGATGGCCACCGCCTTCGGAAAATGACCGCCCATCATCTCCTCCTCATGCGGCTTACCACAACCCCCTGGTCTTGGCCGGCACCCCGCACCAAAAGCGGGGGGATTTGGGAAAGACTGCGGGTTGCATGCTTGTAAACCCGGGGTTCCTTCCTGCCCGGTCCCGATGCCAAGACGGCAGGAAGGGGGCGGGCGCTCCTCGGGAGGTCTGGCGGGCCTGGCAAGCCCGCCTGGCCACAGCCATGGTTTAAAATTAGAGGAGAATCTTAATGTGGGCCTTGTCCCGCAGCCCTTTGACCCATTCGCCGAACCGTTTGCCCATCTCCTGGCGCATGAGCATCTGGCGGATCTGCGGCGCCACCTCCTCAAAGGACCGGGTCTCGCTGGTGGTCTTGCGGTTTACCAGCTCCACCAGTTGGAACCCCTCGGCGCTCTGGATGGGCCCGACTTCTTTGGGCTTGAGCTTGCTCAGAAAGGCGGCCAGTTTGGGGTTCAGGTCAGCCTCCGAGATGTAGCCCAAATCCTGCAGCGGCAGGGAATGGCGTCTGCTGATCTCCTCCAGGGAAGCCCCTTGCTGATGTTCTTTCAGGATCGCTTCAGCCTTTCTCCGGATTTCATCCTGACGGGCCGGGGTGGCCTCGGGGCCATAGAGGAGGTTGAGGATCTTCAGGTGCAGGCGAACCCCCGCACCTCGCTCCCTGGAAAACTCGGTCTCATAGACCCGCCGCACCTCGGCGTCGGAAACCGCGGGGAGCTTGCCGCCCAGCACCACCGCCATGAGGCGCTCCTGCACGATCTGATCCCGGATCTTCTGTTTCAGCTCATTCAAGGTCATGTGGGCCTTGCTGAGGGCTTCATTCAGGGCGGCTTCATCCGGCAAGCGGTTTTGGCGCTTGAAGTCCGCCAGGGCCTGCTCCAGTTCCTTGTCGCTCACCGTGATGCCCCGGCGTTTGGCCTCGGCGTTGGCCAACTTCTGATCAATGAGCGCTTCCAGGAGCTGCCGCTGCACCCCTTGGTCTTTGCCCCTGCCGGGCCGGGAGGCGGGGGTCTGAATGCTCTTGGCCATCAGTTCCAACTCTGAAAGGCTGATGACCTCATCATTGACCACCGCCACAATGCGGTCCACCACCTCCGCCGCCGCACCACCAAGGACCCCCAAGGTCAGGATCACCGCCAGACCCGTGGAGATCGAAATCCGGTTCTTCATACGTTACCTCTCTGGTTCCCCCTTAACAAATGTCTCCATTTCTTTCAAGCAGTTTTGCAGCCGCGGCCACGGGGAGCCCTCCCCTGGGAGGCGCAGGTGCAGGCTGTTGTCAGGGGCCAGCCTGGCCCGGGCCGGCTGCCGCCGGAGAAAATCCAACAGGGCGTTGAGCTTCAGCCGCTCCGGAGTGACAAATTGGATCACCGCGGCCCCGTTTTGCACCTCCAACCGCTTGATGCCCAACCTTCTCAGGACGCATTTGAGGCGCACCGCCTCCAGGAGGTCCCGGCCCTCCGGCGGAAGGGGTCCGAAGCGGTCCAAAAGTTCGTCCTCCAGCTCATCCACCAGCTCCGGGGTGAGCCGTCCGGAGAGGCGCCGGTACAAGGCCAGGCGCTGCTGCTCGTCCGGCACATAGTCCTCCGGAAGGTAGGCCGACACCGGCACTCTGAGTTCCGGGTCCGGGGTGTGGTCTTCCGGGGCTTCGCCCTTAAACTCCCGGATGGCCTGCTCCAGGAGCTCCAGATAGAGCTCATAACCCACCTCCGCCAGATGCCCGGACTGGGCCTGCCCCAACATATTGCCGGCCCCCCGGATCTGCAAATCATGGAGGGCGATTTTATAGCCGCTCCCTAGCTCGGTAAACTCCATGAGGGCCTTGAGGCGCTTCTGGGCCTCGGTGGTGAGGCCCGCTTCGTCGGGCACCAGAAGATAGGCATAGGCCTGGGAGGCGCTGCGGCCCACCCGGCCGCGCAGCTGATACAATTGGGCCAGCCCCAGGGTATGGGCCCGGTTCACAATGATGGTGTTGGCGGCCGGAATATCCAGGCCCGCTTCAATGATGGCGGTGCACACCAGGACGTCCACCTCCCCCCGCCAGAATTTCACCATCACCTGCTCCAACTGGCGCTCCGGCATCTGACCGTGGGCCATGGCCACCCGGGCCTCGGGCACCAGCTCCTGGACAAACCGCACCCACCGCCCCAGGGTCTGAACCCGGTTGTGCACAAAGAAGACCTGGCCATGGCGGGCCAGTTCCCGGCGGATGGCCGCCTGAATCACCTCCCGGTCCGGTCGGCACAGGTAGGTGCGGATGGCCCGCCGGTTCTCCGGCGGACTGTTGATCAGGCTAAGCTCCCGGAGGCCCGCCAGGGACAGTTGCAGAGTGCGGGGGATGGGCGTGGCGGTCAGGGTGAGCACGTCCACCGTCCGGCGCCATTGCTTGAGTTTCTCTTTCTGCTTGACTCCGAAGCGCTGTTCCTCGTCAATGATGAGCAGCCCCAGGTCCTTAAAGGCCACGTCCGACGAGAGGAGGCGGTGCGTGCCGATGATGATGTCCACCCGCCCTTTGGCTAAATCCGCCAGGATCCGTTTTTGCTCCGCCGGCGGTTTGAAGCGGGACAGGACCCGCACCTCCAGGGGAAAATTGGCCAACCGCCGGGTGAAGGTTTCATAATGCTGCTCCGCCAGCACCGTGGTGGGCACCAAAACGGCCACCTGCTTGCCGTCCATGGCGGCCTTGAAGGCGGCCCTGACCGCCACCTCCGTTTTGCCGTAGCCCACATCCCCGCAAATGAGGCGGTCCATGGGCTTTTCCCCTTGCATGTCCGCCAGCACCTCGGCGATGGCCTGCAATTGATCGGGCGTTTCTTCAAAGGGGAAGGTGGCCTCAAATTCCCGGAACAGGTTGTCCGGCGGAGAAAACCCGTGGCCCGGCAGCACCCGGCGGGCGGCATAGAGTTCCACCAGCTCCCGGGCGATTTTTTCCACCGCCTTGCGGACCCGCGTTTTGGCCTTGGCCCAGGATTTGCCCCCCAGGCGGTCCACTTTGGGGGCCACTCCCTCCACCCCCAAATATTTTTGCACTAAATGCAAGCGGTCCACCGGCAAAAACAGCCGGTCGCCGCCCTGGTATTCCAGCTCCAAAAAATCGTTCACCTGGGAACCGGCGGTGAGCTTCACCAACCCCCGGTAAATGCCGATCCCGTGGTCCAGGTGCACGATATGGTCGCCTTCCCTGAGGTCCGCCAGACTGGTGAGGTCCAGGGGCGGGGCCGTGTCCCTGCGGCGCCGTCGTTCCGGGCGGAACCCCAAGGCTTCGTCCTCGGTGAGCACCACCAGGCCCTCGGCGTCCAGGCGGAAGCCGGCGCTGATTTCGCCCACCGCGATGTGCACCTGGCCGCCATTGGCAAATTGGGCCCGCTCCACCACCTCCGCGCTGAGCCCTTCCTGGGCCAGGAGCTGCACCAAACGCTGGGCCCGGTGCCGGTTCAGGGACACCAAAAGGAGGTGACCCCCTTGGCGGCGCCAGTCGTTCAGGCGCTGGGCCAAGGCGGGGAGGAGGCGGCCGTCCTCGCCCCCGGTCCGGGCCAGCTCTTCTGCCAGACCCGCCAACGGCGCAGTGCGGAAAGGAAAGCAAGGGGGGCCCTCAGATTCCTCGAAAGGCAGGAACTCCACCCGCAGGTGGGCGTGCTGCCCCGCCTTGGCAGCCATGGGCGTGAGGTCCAGCCAGTCGGAGAGCTCCGGGTGGCCAGCCGCCAGGGCTTTCTCCTCCCGGGCCAGATTTACCGGATCCCATCCCACCAGCACGGTGTCCCGGGACAGGTAATCCCACAAGGTGGGTGCGTCAGGGTAAAATTCCGCCAGATGTCGCTCGATGCCGGGGAAGTGCAGGCCCTCCCGCACGTGGTGCCAAAAGCGGGGGTCCCGGCGGCGGCTTTTGCCCGCCAGGGCCCGCTCCCGGGCCGCCGGGGTAAGCACCACCTCACTTACGGGAAGCACCACCAGCTCCTCCAGGGAGGGGCCCACTGAACGCTGGCTGCCGGGATCGAAAAAGCGGATGGACTCCACTTCATCCCCGAAAAATTCCAGGCGCACCGGTTTCTCATAGAGGGGCGGGAACAGGTCAAGGATGCCCCCTCGGACGCTGAATTCCCCCGGCTCCTCCACCACCGGCCGCCGCTCATAGCCCCCTTCCAAAAGCTGCCGGAGGAACTGCTCCCGGGGCACAGGAGCCCCGGCCACCACATAGGTGAAGGCCTCTTTGAGGGCGGCGGCCGGCGGCAGCCGCTCCTTAAGGGCCAAAACCGAGGCCACGAGGAACACCGGCTCCCGGGCGGTGAGGGCCTGCCAGGCGGCACCCACCCGGGCGGCGCTCACCTGGGCGTCAAAGGTCAGTTCCTGGAACGGCAGGAGTTCATGGGCCGGAAAAGCCAGCAACCGGGGCCACCGCTCCCCGCCACCGCTCCCCTCCCCTCCCAAGAAAAAGGTCAGATCTTTGAGGAGGGCTTCCTGGACGGCAGCGTCCGGGGCGACCACCAAAAACGGCCGCCGCAGGGCCCCAAAGAGCCGGCTGAGGACATAGGCGCCGGCCGCGGGAGTGAGGCCGGTAAGGCGCACCTCTCCCCGGCCCTGGATCAGAGCCTGGGCTACTTCCTGCCAACGGGCCCCGGCGGGGAACAGTTCGTCCAAGGGAAATGGGGGGCGCAACACTTATTGCGGGGCAGGGCGCCAGGACGCGATTCGGCTTTCCGGGCTCCCAATCCCCGGCGATCTTCAGAAGGACTTAGGGGCAACACGGCGGCCAAAGCCGCCCAAAGCGCCAAATCCTCTCTTTTTTACAAAATTATCGCCAATCAGAGAAATTTTTCCAAGGGGCCGGCCCGAACCGGAAGGCCGCTGGGCAAGATTTGCCGAGGGCGCCCGCCCGGAAGGGGCGGAAACTAACTGATTTTTTTGGCATTTCAACAAGTTATTTTTTGGCACCGGCTTTGCTAATCCCTTCAGGCGAAGGAATTGCCCGGAGGAAACTCAGATGCACAGCGGATACGCAATGGCGGCCTACATGGGGGCCCGGGCCGATCGCCTCCTCACGGTGGTGAGCCACAATTTGGCCAACGCGGCCACCGTCGGCTTCAAACGGGAACTGCTAGGCCTGTGGCGGTTGCCGTCGGAAGGCCCCCACTCCAAAGCCGTCTTTGTGGACGTGGCCGGACGGGATTTCAGTCAGGGGGCCCTCCAGGTTACCGAAGGGGACACCGACCTGGCCATTGAAGGCCCCGGCTTCTTCAAGGTGGAGACCCCCCAGGGGATGCGCTACACCCGCAACGGCGCCTTCCGCCTCAATGCCGACCGCCAGCTGGTGACCGCGGAGGGGTTCCTGGTGCAGGGAAAGGGGGGGCCCCTCACCTTGAATTCTCTGGACCAGGAGTTTGCCATTGATGACGAAGGCGGCGTCCACTTGGACCGCGCCCTGGCTGACCAGATCCTGGTGGTGGACTTTGACCATCCCCAGGATCTCCGACCGGCGGGCCAGACCTATTTCCTTCCGGGTCCCGACGCCGGCACCGAACGGCCCGCCACCGGCTCCCGGGTGCTGGCCGGCATGCTGGAGGCCAGCAACATCGACCCGGTGGCGGAATCGGTAAACCTGATCACCCTTCAGCGAAGCTTTGAGTCCTACCTCAAGGTCCTGGATGCCTTTGTGGAGGGGGACCGGAAGGTGGTGGAGATGGCCCAGGTCTGACGGGCATTGACGGGGTTGTTTCCTGGGGCGGATCGTGGGAGGAAGGGCAAGCTGTCTGGCACACCCCCACATCCTTTTACCCCGTCGGGGCAGCGATGACCTCGAGCCGGCCAGCGCAGGCCAATCCGAGGAGGCCCGCCGCCCGGGGCGGAAAACCGAATCCTGCCATGGTGAGACCCCTGGCCATCAAACCAGAACGACAACCTAACCGCACCGTATGCTTAGCTCCCCGGCTCACTGCGTCGGGGAGGAATCTTACGGGCCGACGCTCCCAAGGAGTACCGCACCATGTTTCGCGGCATGTTTTCGGCGGCCACCGGCATGGGGGCCCAACAGTTGCGGCTTGATATCATCGCCAACAATTTGGCCAACGTCAACACCACCGGTTTCAAGAAAAGCCGGGGAGACTTCGAGGATCTGGTGTACCAGACCATCCGCCAGGCCGGCGGGGAGCGGCCCTCCGGGGGCCAGGTGCCCACCAGCCTGCAAGTGGGACTGGGGGTGCGGCCCGTGGGCATCGCCAAGATTTTCTCCCAGGGCGATTATGTGCATACCGAAAACGAGCTGGATTTGGCGGTGGAAGGCAAGGGATTCTTTAAAATCCTCAGCAACGGCGTCGAGTATTACACCCGGGCGGGGAATTTCAAGGTGGACAAAGACGGCTTCCTCACCACCCCCGCCGGCGACCGCCTGCAGCCGGAGTTCACCCTGCCGCCGGAAACCGTCTACACCTCCATAGATTCCGCCGGCAAAATCACCTGTTTCGGCCCCGACGGCAAGACCCTGGCCTCCGGCCAGATCAGCCTCTACACCTTCCCCAATCAGGCGGGCCTCCTTAACGTGGGCCGCAACCTCTTTCAGGTCACCGAGGCCTCCGGGGAGCCCACCGAGGGCCGTCCCGGAGTGGACGGAGTGGGCACCCTGGCCCAGGGATATCTGGAGGTCTCCAACGTCAACGTGGTGGAAGAAATGGTCAACATGATTATTGCCCAGCGGGCCTACGAACTCAACTCCAAAGCCATCCAGACGGCGGACGCCATGATGGAGCGGGCTTATCATCTGAAGACGTAACGGAGCCGGCGCCATGACCTTTGCATTCCGACTCATCCTCGCGATCCTGGTATGGCTGGCGGCGGCACCGGCCTTGGGCGGCATCCCGCCCATAAAATTCCGCACAGAAGTCCAGGTGGCCGGAGACTACATCACCTTGGGGCAGGTGGCGGACCTCCCCCCGGACCTGGCGGCGGGCTTCGGTCAGGTGCCTCTCTGGAGCGCCCCTCCCCCCGGCCAGAGCTACACCCTCACCGCTGACTTTCTTCGCTACCGGCTGGCTCAGCTGGGTCTTTTGGAGGCCTGGGAGGCTGACCTGCCCGGGGCGGTTTTGGTTAAGCAGGTGGGCGTGGCTCTGGCTCCGGAAGAGGTGGCCAAAACCTTCCGGCGCTACATCCGGGAGCATAGCCACTGGCCGGAGCACAACCTCCGCATCGAGGTCTTCCCCTTGGAGGAACCGGTGCTCCTTCCTGACCCCGAGATCCGCCTGGAAGCGGTCCCCGGCAGGAATGGCCGGCTTCTGGGGGAGGTGTCCTTGGAGATGGTGGTGATCAAAAACGGCCAGCCCCTGAAGCGCTTCAAGGCGGCGGGAAGAGTGAGCCTGGAGCGGGAGGTCGTGTGCGCTGCCAAACCCCTGAAAGCCCGGCACGTCCTGGCCGCCGGCGATGTCATCCTCTGTCGCCGGGAGGTCACCAACCTCAACGCGGCTGACTTTTTCAGCTCGTTGGATCAAGTCCTGGGACGCCCTCTGGCCAAGTCCCTGGGACCTCAGGAAATCCTTACCCATCGGCACCTGAGCCAGGAGCCTCTGATTCAGCGGGGGGAGGAAGTGACGGTGCTTCTCGAACACCACGGTTTGGCCATCAGCACTAAAGGGGTGGCCAAGGAGGCGGGCTTCCCCGGCAAGGCCATCCGCATGCTGAACCCCAAGAGCAAAAAAGAGTTCCAGGCCCAGGTGGTGGACCAGAAAACGGTGCGGGTGATTCTGTGAAGACTGCGTTTTCTCCATGGCTTGCGTTCTTGGTGCTGGCGGTGGGCTGCGGCGGTTCTTATCTGACCAGCCAGCCCCCCGAGGCGGCCTTGGCGGCGCCTCCTTTGCCGGCCTTGCCACCGCCGGCGGAGGGCTCCCTGTGGCAGGATCGCCAACCCAACGGTTTGGTGAGCGACCAGCGGGCCCGCCACGTGGGAGACTTGCTCACCATCAGCATCACCGAGGCTGCCAAGGCCAGCGAGGTGGCCAACACCCAAACTTCCAAGACCTCCGGGGTAAAGACCACCGTGGGCTCCTTATTCGGCCTCAGTTTTCCCCTCAACTCCTTTACCAACAAAGAGGTCAACGTGGATACCGCCTTGGAGGGTACGGTGGGCAACACCGCCAAAGGTGAAGGCAAAACGGAACGACAAAGCACCTTCACCACCTATCTCACCGCCCGGGTGGTACAGGTCCTGCCCAACCAGCACCTGGTGGTGCAGGGCCGCCGCCATCTACGCATCAACAACGAAACCGAGGTGGTGACCCTGACCGGCATCGTCCGGCCAGCCGACATTGACCGCAACAACGTGGTTTCCTCCACGAAAGTGGCGGATGCCCGTCTGGAAATTTCCGGGGTGGGGGTGGTGTCCGACAAACAGCGCCAAGGCTGGCTGACCCGCATCCTGGACCACCTGTGGCCCATTTAGGAGGGGGGCGAAGATGCGCCATGCGGCCTAAAATTGCCTCACTTTGCCTCTGGTTGGCGGCCATGTTGCTCCCGGGGCCCTTTACGCCTCCGGTCCAGGCCGTCCGCCTTAAGGACATCGCCTCCTTTCAGGGGGTGCGGCCCAACCAGCTCATCGGCAACGGCCTGGTGGTGGGCCTCAACGGCACCGGTGACGGCACCAATGTGGATTTCAACACCCAGGAACTGGCCAATTTCCTCAGTCAACTGGGGGTGCAGGCCGCCAAAGACAAGCTCAAGGTAAAAAACATCGCCTCTGTGGTGGTGACCGCCACCCTGCCCCCCTTCGCCAGGGTGGGCTCCCGCATTGACGTGCTGGTCTCCTCCATGGGCGACGCCAAAAGCCTCCAAGGCGGCACCTTGATCTTGACGCCTCTCAAGGGGGTGGATGGTCAGGTTTATGCCCTGGCCCAAGGCCCCATCACCGTAGGGGGGTTCAGCGCCGGCGGGCAGGCCGCCGGGGTCACCAAAAATCATCCCACCGCCGGCCGCATCGCCAACGGCGCCACCGTGGAGAGGGAAATCCCCTTGGATTTCTCCGGCAAGGAGGAAATCACCCTCACCCTCCATGAGGCGGATTTCACCACCTCCCAGCGGGCGGTAAAGGCCATCAACCAGCATCTGCGGGGCAGCTACGCCGCCTCCCGGGACGGCGGCACCATCACCATCAAGCTGCCGCCCGGGTCAAAGGGGCAGATGGTGCAAACGCTGGCGGCGCTGGAGAACCTGGAGATCACCCCCGATGCGGCGGCCAAAGTGGTGATTGATGAAAAAAACGGCACGGTGGTGATGGGAGCCATGGTGCGCCTTACCACGGTGGCCATCGCCCACGGCAACCTGGTGGTCCAGGTGAAGGAAACTCCCCGGGTGTCCCAGCCCCTGCCCTTCTCCCAGGGCCAAACCGTGGTGACCCCGGACACCTCCCTCACCGTCAAGGAAGGGGAAAGCCGCCTGATGGTCCTGCCGGAAGGGGTGAGCATTGGGCAAGTGGTGCAGGCCTTAAACGCCATCGGGGTCACCCCCCGGGACCTTATCGCCATTCTCCAGGCCATTAAGGCGGCAGGGGCCTTGAAGGCAGAGCTGGAAATCATCTAAGGAGGGCTTAAAATGGCCGCGGCGGTGACCCCTCACAAACTTCAGCCCAACGGCGGGTTGGGGCCAATCCGGGGGCAGGCCCCATCCCCCCGGGACCGTCAAATTCAGGAGCCGGCCCGGAACTTGGCGGCGGCCTGCCGAGAAGTGGAATCCCTCTTTCTGGCCCAACTTTTGGGGCAGATGCGCCGCACCCTCCTCTCGGGCCTGAAAACCTCGGCGGCGGAAGCGGAACGCTATGCCGCCTTGGCAGATCAGGAGGTGGCCAGGACCTTGGCCGCCGGAGGAGGAATCGGTCTGGCGCAGCGGCTCTGTGCACACCTGAGCGGGCCGCGACTGGCCCGTCCCCAGGGAGGAACCCATGGATCCCCAGCAAACCCTCAACCCCTCGACGCCTCCCCCTGCTGACTTGACCCTCTATCGGCAGCTCTTGGCCTGCCTGGAGGAAGAAGAAGAGGCCCTGAAGGCCGCCCGGGAGGAGGAAATCCTGGCCTTGGCCGGCAAAAAGGAGGCCATCCTGAGGGAGCTGGCCGCCCGGTGCCTGGCCTCCTCTGCCATACCGGAGGGGCCCGGGGAGCTTAGGGACATGAAGCGTCGGGTGACCGCTCAGGCTTCCCGCAATCGGGCCCTCATCACCGCCGCTCTGGAAGTCATCAGGGACCTGTGGGGCCTTCTGGTTCCCCCCGGGGTGGGCCTCTATCAGGCGGGTGGGCAGCTTCAGGGCGGCCAAGGAGGCGCCTTGCTGCGTCGCCAAGTATGAAAGGCGGCCAGAGGAGGACGGCAACCCCTGAAGGTACCGCCGGAAAAGCTCGCCGGTCGTCCTCCCGGAAGGGCGGGCAGATCCATTGCCGGACATCCGGCCTGACCGCCCCCATGATCCGTGCAAGACCGGCCATACGGCGGCTTCCCTGAGATTCTGCGGGCCTTGCCGCCGGGCCGCAATGGGGACGGGGGCGGGGCTCAGGGTGATGACCGGTTCTGGTTCCTCTTTGGGGGAGGGGGTAGGGATATGTCTGGAATCAATGGAATTTTGGACCTTGCCATGCGGGCCTTGGCCGCGCAGCAGGTGGCGGTGGAAGTGGCCGGTCATAACATCAGCAACGTCAACACCCCGGGCTTTTGTCGCCAGCAGGTCAATCTGACCACTGCCTATCCCCTCCCCTCCCCCTGGGGACCGTTGGGCAACGGGGTCAGGGTCCTTTCCACGCAGCGGGCCTTTGACCCCTTCCTCACCGCCCGTCTGGACGAGAAGAGCGCCGCGCAGAGCCAATATGAGACCTTGCAGGCGCATTTGGAGCGCCTGACCAGCCTCTTCAACGAGACCCAAGTGGGCGGCCTTGCGGAACGCCTGTCGGCATTTTTTGCCGCCTGGCATGACCTGGCGGACCATCCCGCCGGCGCGGGGGAACGCCAAGCCCTCCTCCAGGAAGCCCAAAGCCTTGCCGAGGCCTTTCGCTGGCGGGCGGATCAACTGGTACAGATCCGTCATGACCTCGGCCAGGAGATTTCTCCGGTTTTGGCGGAGATTAATGAACATGCCCGCCGGGTGGCGGAACTCAATCAAGAAATCCAAATCTCCGAAGCCAACGGCCAAGCAGCCAACGACCTGAGGGATCTGCGGCAACGGGAGCTCAGCCAACTGGCCGAGCTCATCGGCATCAGGTATTACACCTCCGCAGATGGCATGATCAACGCCACCCTGGCCAATGGCCTGCCCCTCGTCCAGGGGGTGAAGTCCTTTGGCCTCACCGCCCAAGTTACCCCCGCCGACGTCCTTAGCATCTCCTGGGAGGGCCCGGGAGGGCTGACGGAAGACATCACCCCGGCCCTGGACGGTGGCCGCCTTACGGCCTTGGTGATCGTTCGGGACCGCCTCCTGCCTCAATACCAGGACAAGTTGGACAACCTGGCCCGGGAGCTGATTTTCGCCCTCAACGCCCAACACAGCCAAGGGGTGGGCCTCCTGCTTCCCAACTCTGTCACCGGCAGTTATGCGGTTACCGACCCGGCCGCGCCGCTTTCTGCCGCCGGGTTGCCGTTCGGAGATCGCCTCACCGCGGGTTCGCTGCAGATTTTTGTGGAACAGGGGGGCAGGCTTCTCGCCCGGAGCACCCTGGCCATTGATCCCGGTCTGTCCCTCAATGACCTGGTGGCCGCCATTCAGGGCGACGCAGCCCTGGCCGGTGTGCTAAACGCCGGGGTGGAGGCCGGCAAATTGGTGCTCACGGTTACCGCCCCCGATGGGGGGGTGGGCTTCGCTGCGGACACCAGCGGCATCCTGGCAAGTCTGGGGATCAACACCTTTTTCACCGGTGATAATGCCTATACTTTAGCCGTTCATCCCTGGGTGCAGGGCCATCCTGAAGCCATCGCCGCCGGCCTCTTTGCCGCAGACGGCTCCCGGGCCCCGGGGGACAACCGCAATGCTCTGGCCCTTGCGGGACTGGAAAGCGCCCCCCTTGGACCTGATGGACTGACCTTTGCGGCTGCCTACCAAAATTTGGTAACCGTCCTGGGGCTGGATGCCGAGGAGGCGGGGCAGCAGGCCCGCTATTTCACGGCCCTGGTGGACCAATTGACCCAGATGCGGGACGCGGTCTCCGGAGTTTCCCTGGACGAAGAACTGGCCAACCTCATCAAATTTCAGCGGGCCTTTCAGGCCGCCGCCCGCTTGATCAGCGTCGCTGATGAGCTCTACCAGACCATTTTAGCAACCAGGACCTAAGGAAAATGGCCATGCGCGTCGCCATGTCCACCCTTTTTCGTCATATCCAGGGAAATCTGGGGAACCTGGCAAAGGAATTGCAGCAAATCAACGCAAGCCTTGCGTCCGGGAAGAAATATCACCAGCTCAGTGATCAGCCCCTGGAAATCGCGTCGATCCTGGGCTTGACGACCGAGTCGGGGCAGGCGGTTCAGTATCAGCGCAACCTGGGAGTGGCGCAGGAATGGCTGCGGATGACGGAAAGCATCTTGCAAAATGTTAACGAGCTGGTGCGGGGCGCCATGAGCCTGGCCAACCAAATGGCCACGGGCACTTACCAGGCCGCCCAAAGGGCGGCGGCCGCCCAGGAGGTCCAGGGACTCCTGGAAGAGGTGATGCAGGTGGGCAATACCCGCCTCAACGGGCAATATCTCCTGGCCGGCTACCGGGTGCAGACCCCCCCCTTCGTGCTGGGAGACTGGCAGATCAAAGATCCGGTGCTGAACTTGCGGCCGGACTCCACCGGGAGTATCAGCGCCGCCGGGGTTTTTACCGGCGCTACGAGCCGGACCTATGTGGTGGAACTGGTGACCGGGGGAGCCAGCGGCACGGCCACGTATCGGGTCTCCAGCGATGGAGGGCAGACCTGGTCAACGCCTGAAATTACCGGGGCCGGGGCCGCCATCGGCAATGAGGGCGTGACCGTAGATTTTTCCGGCACCTGGGTAGCAGGCGACCGTTTTAGTATTTCCGTGTGGCGGCCGATTCTGTATCAGGGGGATGAATACGCCCTGGAGCTGGGAATTGGAAGGGAAAGCCGCTTGACGGTGGCGGAAGTGGGAAGCGTGGCCATCGGCGGAGACGGCGGGGGGCTAGATCTCTTTCAGCTGCTGGGGCGGCTCCAAGGGGGGTTGCAGGCCAATGATGGGCAGGAAATCGGGGCAGCCCTGGAAGGTCTCCGGGCTTACCAAAATCACCTTGACAGCCGGCTGGCCGCCCTGGGGGCCAGCCTGAACCGGGTGGAGGTCAAAACCGGCGTGTACGATACCCTGCAAAACCGTCTCGCGGCCGCCATCAGCAACAAATCCGACACCGATGTGGTCGCCGCGGTCAATACCCTCAAAGCCCTGGAGACCGCCTACCAGGCGGCGTTGTTAGCCGCCACCAAGGTAATGAACCTGAGCCTTTTGGAATACCTGTAGCCATAACCCGGTGACCAGGAAGGTTGGCCGTGCTGATTCTCACCCGCAAGACCGGAGAAGGCCTGTATCTTGGGGATCATATCCGCATCACGGTGGTGGAGATCCGGGGCAAGCAGATCCGCCTGGGGATTGAGGCGCCGGAGCATGTGGTGGTACTGAGGGAAGAAATTTTCCATCGCCTCCGGGAACAAAACCGACAGGCCGCCGGAGTGGTCCCCTTGGACCTCCATGAGATTTCCCGACTCTGGAAGCAGGACAAGGAGCATGAATCCCAATCGGCAAACCCAACCACCTGAACCTGCTCCGCTCTCCCTGAAAACCCGCAACTTCGGGACCGTCACGGTGCAGCCGGAACAGATCATCACCTTTCTTCCGGGCTTATTGGGCTTTGGCCACTACCACCGCTATGTGCTCTTGGAACGGCCACAGGATACGCCATTTTTCTGGCTGCAATGCGTGGACTGCCCGGATTTGGCCTTCGTGGTGGTGGACCCCAGGGTGTTCTTCCCGGCCTATCAGCCCGCCTGTCATCCTGAGGTTTTGCGGGAGGTGGCAGCCCAAGACCCCCAGGAGGTCAAGGTTCTGGTTATCCTGACGATCCCTCCCGGCCGGCCCCAAGACCTGACGGCTAACCTCATGGGCCCCCTGATCATCAATATGCGCACTCGCCGGGGCCGGCAAATCGTCCTGGACAATCCGAACTTCTCCCATCAACAGCCGCTGTTGGGCCTGGATCCCAGGAACCGCTGAGTTAGGGAAGGCTGCCGGTCCCCAACCCTGGGTCCGCCGCCTGCGACCTGGAGAGGCTCCGGCATTCCCCTGGGCTTGTCCAGGCGGGCCCAGGGCCGCTTTGCCTTGCCAAGACTCCTTTCCCCTCCGGCCCGGTGAGGGGGGCCACCAGCGGGGCAGAGGAGATGGATTTTTCTCAGAAGGGGGGAAAATATTGAGTTGACTTTCCGCGGCGGCTCATTATACTAGTTTTGACTGAATATGTGCGGCTTTTTCAGATATCTCCATAGGGGGAGAAAGCCGGGGACCAACACACACAAAGGAGGAAGGGTATGCGGTCGAAAGTGGCGGTAGCTCTGATAATGGCGGTTGTGGCGGTGATGTTCATTGCCTCCGGCGCCATGGCGCAGAAACTTTTGTGCGTCTCCAAAAAAGACCTCAAAGGTGAAGAGACTGTGGCCTCCTGCCTGGCCAAAGGGGAAAAGTTCGCCATCGTTGACCAGTTCGGCATCGTGCGCATTTTGACCCCGGAAGAGGTCGAACTGACCAAGGCTTTCAACCCCAAGGCCTTTGAAATGCGGGCCTTCGGCATCAAGTTTGAAAAATTAGCCCCCAAAATCGCGCCTCTGCCGGTGTCCCCCGAGCAGCAGTAATCATAGGCAATCCTCGGAGCGGCCCGGCTTTTTCGGGCGCCACCGACAATATTTAACGCCCTCGAGGCCAACCCCTCTGAGGGCGTTTGCTATTTGTGCACCGCGCTTGCATCCCCTCGTAAAAAAGCGATACTTTTGCAAGAGAAAACCTCAAGAAGAGGGGATCGCCCATGCATCTTTTGGAGATCCAGGATTTATGGGTGCGGGTGGAGGGCCGGGAGGTATTGCAGGGCATCAACATGAACATCCCCCCGGGCGAAACCCACATCCTCTTCGGCAAAAACGGTTCCGGCAAAACCTCTCTGCTCATGGCCATCATGGGCTTTAGCCGGTATGAGATAGTCCAGGGACGCATCACGTATCAGGGAGAGGATATCACCCACCTGCCCCCCTACGAACGGGCCCGGCGGGGTCTGGGACTGGCATTTCAGCGGCCGCCCACCATTCGGGGCCTGCGTACCGTTGATCTCCTCAAGGCGTATGCCAGCCCTGGCCAGGATATCCAGGCCCTGGCCACGTTTTATCAGTTTACCCCCTTCTTGGAGCGGGAGGTCAATTACGGCTTTTCCGGAGGAGAAATCAAGCGCTCCGAACTCCTGCAGTTGCTGGCCCAGGATCCCACCTTGGTCCTCCTTGACGAGCCCGAATCCGGCGTGGATTTGGAAAACCTGCAGGTGGTGGGAGAGATTATCGCCAGGCTTTTGCATAAAGACCGGCGCCGGCAGAAGCGGGAAAAATCAGGGCTGATCATCACCCACACCGGCTTCATTTTGGAGTACGTCAATGCCGACGTCGGCTATATCATGCTGGAAGGCCGTCTCCTATGCGCCGGTAACCCACGGGAAATCCTGGAAGACATCAAAAAATTCGGCTACGAGGAATGCAGCAAATGTCGGAGGTAAGAGCCAAAGCCGAGCAAAGCCGCTACAAAAAGGCCGCCTTGGGGCCGGACCTGGATCTGGGAGAATTCTTACGCCACGGCGGGCAATGGTCCTATGATCCGGATTATCGCGGATTTACCCCCGAGGAACGGGGGCAGTTGCTGAAGGCCGGCATCGAGCTCACCGATCTGGAACACGCCGGCACCTTCCTGCAGGCCGATGCTGCGGTGGTGCACTGCCAGGCCAACCGGGAAGGGGTGGAGGTGCTGCCCATCACCGAGGCCTTGACCCGGCACTCCTGGCTGTCCGACCTCCTGTGGACATTGGTCCCGGTGGATGCCGACAAATACACGGCCAACACCGAGTTGTTTTTGGACAACGGCTATTTTATCCGTGCCTTGCCTGGAGCCCGGGTGGCGGAGCCGGTGGAAGCCTGCCTGTATTTGAAAACGGACCGCTTCGCCCAGCATGTGCACAACATCGTCGTGGTGGAGCCCGGCGCCCATTTGCATATCATCACCGGCTGCACCACCCATCCCCGGGTGCGGTCCGGCCTCCATGTCGGGGTGTCCGAATTTTTTGTGCGGGAGGGGGGCCGGTTAACCTTCACCATGATCCACAACTGGGCTGAAGACATCCATGTGCGGCCCCGCACCGGGGTGCGGGTGGAAGCCGGCGGCGCTTACATTTCCCATTATCTGCAGCTGCGGCCGGTGAAGACGGTGCAGATGTACCCCACGGTCACTCTGGCCGGCGAGGAAGCCGTGGCCAGCCTCAACTCGGTCCTCATCGCCCACCCGGGCTCCGAGTTGGATGTGGGCGGCCGGGTGGTTTTACAGGCCCCCCGCAGCCGGGCGGAGGTCGTGGCCCGCACCATCACCACCGGCGGAACCTGCATCAGCCGGGGACATCTGGTGGGAGAGGTGCCGGAGGTGAAGGCCCACCTGGAGTGCCGCGGCCTCATCCTGGCCCCCCGGGGGGTGATCTATGCCATCCCGGAGTTGGAGGGGCATGCCGCCGGGGTGGACATGTCCCACGAAGCCGCGGTGGGGCGCATCGCCCAGGAAGAGATCGAATACCTCATGGCCCGGGGCCTGGATGAGGACCAAGCCGTCTCTACCATTGTGCGGGGCTTCCTCTCGGTGAAAATCGAGGGGCTGCCCCCCGCGTTGGAGGCCGAGCTGGAGCGCGCCGTGCAGGAGTCGGGGCGAGGGTTATAGGCAGGGAGCGGGAGAGCGGCGCCCAGGTCCTTTGGGAGGGAGGCGCCGGAATCCCAGGTAAGCAAGGAAGGGGCCGGCGGGGCGACCATGGGGCGCCGGAGGCCGGTCGCCTTCGCCCAAGGCGACCAAAAGCCGCTTTTTTTCTGGCGCCTGCGAAGGCTCGCCTCACTCCACCGGGATCATGAGATTGTCCCAGCCTTGGCGGCGAGTGAGACCCCCCGCATGGTTGAGCAGGCTCACCAGAAACCACTGCTGCTTGCCCTCCGGACGGGTGAGAAGTTTGAAAGTGGCCTCATACACCATGGGCTTGCCTCCTGACTCGGCGGCCGGGGCCAGCAGGACGTACATGACTTTGGTGTGAGCCTGGCCTGGCTCGTGCACCCCATACAATTCCACCACTTTGCAGTATTGCGGATTCCAGCGGTCCAGGGTCTGCCGCGCCGCCGCCAGGTCCAAGGGCAGGGTGGCCGGAGGCGGCAGAGCGCAGCCCGAAAAGAAAAGCGCCATAAGCCAGCCCAAGGCCCGCGTGCCCCGTGTTCGACCCGATTGCGTCAAGATATTGCCAACTTCCATGCCCCGGCTCCCTCCCCGGCCTTAAGGCCGTGTGCAGGCCGTGCCCGACTCAGTCTTTATCTGCCCTCCGAACCGGTATTAAGAATCAGCGGCAAGCCGTCTTTCCCGCCGACGATGATCACCTTGGCGTTAGGGGATTTGGCCAGGTGCTCCGTGGCTTCAATCCCCTTCCAGCGCAGGAGCTGCTCGGAGAGACCCATGGAAATGATGCGCTGGAAGTCCTGGATGCCTTGGGCCTCCACCCGCTTGCGCTCCGCCTCCTGCTTTTCCTTTTCCAGTACAAAGCGCATGCGCTGGGCATCCTGGTCCGCAGCCAGCTTGGCATTAATGGCTTCCTCGATGGGCTTGGGAAGGATCATGCGCCGCATGAGAATGGCTTCCACCTCCAGGCCCCGGGGTCCCAGCTCATCTTTTAACTCCCCAAGAATTTCGCTGGTGATCAATTCCCGTCCGGAGGTGTAGAGGTCCCTGGCCTCATGCCGCACGGTGACGTTGCGGATAGCTGATCGAAACTGGGGCACTACCATCACTTCCCGATAGCGGGGCCCCAGCTGTCGGTACACCTGCATGGCCGACTCCGGATTCAGGTGGTAGAGGAGGGAGACCTCCACCACCATGTTCAACCCTTCCTTGGAGGGGACTTCGGCGTGCTCAAAGACCTCCTGGGTGCGCACACTCATGAGCTCCACTGAGACCAGGGGGTTGACGAAGTGGAGGCCTTCCGGGATGACGCCCTGCACCTTGCCGAAAAGGATCAGCACCCCCACATTGCCAGGCGGCACAATTTTCACCATGGAAAGGGCCGCCACCAGCACCAGCGCCGGCACCGCCAGCCACCAGCGGTAGGCCGCCAGCTGCGGAAATTTTTGCCCCAATACCGCCAGAGCCACGAAGAGAAAAATGCCCAAAATAAGGTATGTCATGCAAACCCTCCCGGAAAGACGGCGGTCGCTTGGGCTCTGAGGATACCGGAAAATCCCGTCCTTTTCCAGTCCAAAGGTGGCGCCGGGCCGGCGCTTTGGAAATCTGGCGCTGATCTTGCAGCCATGCATTCCCAAGAACGGAACTTCACCTCTCCAGGGGGACACAACCTATGCCCGCCCTTGGGGGTATGTTTTGGCTTTTGATCGCGGCCTTGGGAGGGTTGGGATGCTGTGATCCCTCCCCCTTGGCAACGGGACCCTTCGCCTGCGTCTGGCAGACCCGGCAATTTCCCGTCCCCTCCCTCAACCCCCCCTGTCTGGCCGCCGCCACGATGGACCAAAGCCGGCAAATTCTGGTGAAGCCGGCCACCACGCGTTATCGGAGCCAACGGGCCGGCTTGTTCCTGTTCTCCTGCCCCACCCATCTGCCGGACTTCGACCAGCGCCTCACCCAGGTTTTTTACCAGAAGCTCTTGGAGCAGCGCCCCTTCCAGGAAGTGGTGTTCATCCCCCGCCTTAGCGGCACCCAGAAGGAGGCCCTGGAGTTGGCCCGAAAATGGCATCTGGACCTCCTGGTTTTGGGGGAATCCCCCTATGTTTTGGACGGCGGCGGCGTCGGCGCGAGCGCCCTGCACGTGGATCTGAAGGTCATGGAAGCCAGGACTGGGGTTCTCATCTGGTATCTGTCCGAGGCCCTCAAGGCCACCCCCCGCCCCGTCGTGGACCTGGTGGTCACCGAAAGCCGCCCTTACCCGACCCCGGATGTGTTCCTCCTGGCCCAGGTGCTGGCGGATGGCATGTGCAAAACCCTGGCGGCCGGTCCCCCGGTTGCCGAGTAGCCTTCCAACCGAAGCCGGACCCGGAAAGAATGTGGAGATCCCCCCTTCCCAAACCCCTGACCCTCCCCTTGAACCGCACCAGGGGGGAAGAGGCCGCCACTTGGATCTGCCGGGCTAAGAACCCTCCTCCTGGACAAGGCGCGGAAACCGCCCCCGGGAACCGCATGCGCCGGCAACGACTTCCCCTGATGAACTGGGAGGAGCGAGGAGAAACGCATGTGGCGCGGTTAACCATCTGGATAAATCTCCCTTAAAAGGTTGTTGAAAAACCCCTCCGCCACGATCTTGGTGGGACAACGTTTCTTTCTCCGGGGAATTGGCGCCGCCAAATCCCTACCTGGGGTGGGGGGTCGGGGGAGGGGTCAGGGTGCCAGGCTCCCTGGCCTCCTCCCCCGACCCGGCTTTTTCGCCGTCCTGTTCGCTCCCTTCCCTTAAGCGGCAACAAGCCGGGGAGGTGCGCAAAACCCCCTCCAAGGGATAGGAGAAAGCCCCCCCAATCATGATCCTCTCTTGCCGGGGGCGCCATCATTCCGGGGACGGCAACCGCTGACTGCGGGAGCGGCCGACGTTGTGGAACACCGCCTGAAAATCGCGGTAAAGGCGCTTGTTGTCCCGGCGGCGGTGACATTTCTTGAGATAGCGTTTAGGGTCAGGATTGTCCGGCAAAAGGTCGATGCCGTGCCAGCCATCGGGTCGGGGAAAGGCGTAGTACGGATAGGTCTTGGGAACCCCCCGGATATAGACCACTTGGGGGATAAGGCGCTCCAGACGAGCCAGATAGACCCGGTGCATGCCGTCATTGATGAGCAGGGCCAGGGTGCCGTCGGCCTCGAAGGACTCCTCGATGATGGGCGGATAGACGGCAAAATCGGTTTGGCTGCCGTCGGCTCGCCTTACCGTATAGGTGACATAGCCGTCCAGCTTGAAAAGATCCACCCCCCAGTCCCGGAGGCTCCATCTGAGTTCCTGAACCTTGCGCAATTCCTCCAGCCAGATGTAGTTCTGGGCCGGAGCCAGAGAATCGGGATGGATGTGCTCCAGGGTGATAAGGGCCTTCTCATAGATCAAGACGTCCGGTTGGTGCAGAAGGGGCACCCGCCGCAAGGCCTCCAACAAAGCGGCCGGGGAATGGCGCTCCACGGCGATGATGTCCATGGCGGCAAACACTTTCCAGGGAGATGGTCAAGATGTCGGTCATGATAGTAACACGATTCCACCGAAGCCGTCACCCCTGGAAACAAAACCGCCCAAGGAGCCCGGCCGAAAACGAGGGGCTGCCCCAGGGGGCAGGAGCCTGAAGAAATGTGGGGAGGGCGGCCTGCCGCACGGAGATGTTACGCCGGGCCGCCGGTTCTTCTCAGCAGCGGCCCCGGAGATAACAGCTGGCCGGACCCAGGAGGAACGGGCCGAACCAGTCGCGGATGATATACCCCTGAGAGGCGTCGCCAGCCTGGGGTTCGCATTCCGCCTCCGCCTCCCCCTGACCCAACAGGAAGATGCAACTTTCCGCCAGCATATCCTCCGCCAGCCTACCCACATACCAACTCGCCAGATAGGGATCCGAACCGATGTAGGCCATGGTATCTTCCTGGCGAATAATCTTGCAATATCCGTTCCAGGGGGCGGCTGCCCCACCCCGGGTCAGACCGGCGGGCCGGGACCTTCCCATTCCCCGTTTAGCCCCAACCTTCCAAAGGGCAGCCGGGGCAGCGGGGCTGGGGGCGACAAAACTCCTTCCCCACTTTGACGAACAAGGCATGAAATTCCTGGTACAGGGAGACATCCGGCGGCAGGTGGTCCATAAACAGGCTGCGCAACTCTTCGTAGCTCATGCCATCCATGGCCAGGTTATGGCGGTGCAGGACGCGAAATGTATAGGCATCAATGACAAACGACGGCAGGTGCAGGGCGTACAGCAGAATGCTGTCGGCGGTTTCCGGTCCCACCCCTTTGACGGAAAGCAAGGCCGGGCGCAATTTTTCCAAAGGTTCTTCGGACATGGCCTGCATAGAGGAGGAGAACCGCTGGGCAAAAAAGGCCAGGAAATTTTTGACCCGGGCGGCCTTGAGGTTATAGTAGCCCAACGGCTTGAAGAGCTTCGCCAGCTCATGGGCGGGAAGGTTCAGGAGCGCCGCCGGATCAAGGAGGCGCTTGGCCTTAAGGTCTTCCATTACCCGGGCCACATTCAGCCAATTGGTGTTTTGCGTCAGTATGGCCCCCAAGGCCACTTCAAAGGGGGTGTCCCCGGGCCACCAGCCTTGGGGACCGAAAAACGAAAACAGGCGCTGATACAAGTCCTGCAAACGGTCTTTCAGGTGCGCCATGCGACTCTCCGGTTTTTTTCCACGTTTCCCCGTTCAAGTTCTGCTATATTTCACCCAGAGAGGGCAGCCCAACCTAGGATTTCGCCAACGGTGGTGGACGGATGAGCACGCGCGTCACTTTTCAGCCCTATGAGATCAGTGTGGAAGTGGCAGAGGGCACCAACCTGTTGAAGGCCGCCCTCCAGGCCGGGGTGCACATCAACGCCTCCTGCGGCGGCGGCGGGGTGTGCGGGAAATGCCGCGTCCTTCTGGAAGCAGGCACCCTCGCCTGTCCGGAAACCACCCTCCTCAGTCGGGAGGAATGGGAGTTGGGCTACCGCCAGGCCTGCCAGTGTACCGTCACCTCCGAGGTGGTGGTGCGCATCCCCCCTGAGTCTCTCCTGGATAAGCGCACCATCACCCGGCGCAAGGCCGGCCTGGCCCTGCGCCCCAGCCCCATTGACGTGGCGGCGTTGCGCGCTCAGGGACTTTATCATCCCGCCTTTCAGAAAAAATTTTTGCAGTTGCCCCCTGCCACACTGGCAGACAACGTCTGCGACCTCACCCGCCTGGAAGGGGGGTTAAGCCGGAACTTCGGCCTGGACAACCTGACCCTGGACTTTTTGCTGCTGCGCAAGCTGGCCCGCATCATGCGCCAGGAAAACTTCGCCGTTACCGCCACCTTGGATTTCGCCCAGCGTCGTTCCCGCAAGCCTCGGCTGGTGAACATTGAAGCGGGCGACACCACCGACCGCCATTTCGCCCTGGCGGTGGACATCGGCACCACCACGGTGTGGGTGCAGCTTTTGGACCTGGCCAAAGGGGAAATCGTCGGCCAGGCGGCGGATTATAACGGCCAGATGAGTTTCGGCGATGACGTCATCACCCGCATCGTGTACAGCCAGAAAGAAGGAGGGCTCAAAACCCTGCAGAAGGCGGTGGTGGCCACCTTGAACCGCATCATCGCCGGTCTGCTGAAAAGATATCATCTGCCGGTGGAGGAGATCTCCCACCTGACCCTGGCGGCCAACACCACCATGACCCACCTGTTTTACGGGCTTGACCCCAGGTACATCCGTCTCACCCCGTACACCCCCACCGCCTGCCACGTCCCCCCCATCCGGGCCCGGCATCTGGGTTTGGACCTCCCGGAACACGTGTTTATCTACAGTGTCAGCTCGGTATCCAGTTATGTGGGGGGCGACATTGTCTCCGGCGTCTTGGCCAGCGGCATCTATAAAGAACCCAAGCTCACCCTGTACATTGACATCGGCACCAACGGCGAGATTGTCATCGGCAACCAGGAATGGCTGGCCTGCGCCGCCTGCTCCGCCGGCCCGGCCTTCGAGGGCGGCGGCATCCGCTACGGCATGCGGGCCGCCCGGGGCGCAGTGGAAGAGGTGAGCATCAACCCGGAGACCTTCGAGCCCATGTTCATGACCATCGACATGGCCAAACCCAAGGGCATCTGCGGTTCCGGCCTCATCAACCTGCTGGCCGCCCTCATGGAGGCCGGCATCGTGCTCCCCAACGGCAAGTTCCGGGAAGACTTGCCCACCGACCGGATCCGGGAGTCCGAAAACGGCCGGGAATACGTGCTGGCGTGGGGCAAAGACACCGATGGCGGCGAGGACCTCACCATAAGCGAGCTGGATATTGACAATCTCATGCGGGCCAAGGCCGCCATGTTCGCCGGCTACCTTACCCTCCTGGACAGCGTCGGCCTGAAACTCGAGGACCTTGAACAGGTCATCCTGGCCGGCGCCTTCGGCAGCTTCATCAACCTGGAAAACGCCATCACCATCGGCCTCATGCCCGACCTGCCCCGGGAGCGCTTCCAGTTCGTGGGTAACGCCTCCCTCCTGGGCGCCACCCTGCTCGCCTTCTCCCGGGAGCTCCTGGAAGAAGAACGCCGGGTGGCCGACATGATGACCAACTTTGAACTCTCCGAAGTCCCCAGCTTCATGGACCAATATATCTCCGCCCTCTTCCTGCCCCATACCAAGGCCGACTACTTCCCCACCATCACCGCCCGCCTGAAAGCCGGGAAGTAATGAGGAGGATTTTGGGGGGAGGGCCAGGGAGCAGCGGCGCCCTGCCCTCCCCCAAGCCCCCCGGAACCTCAAGCCAGTTTCTTTACCAGCCAGGCCAGGTTTTGGGCCAGGGTGGTGACGGTCTTGAGGCCCTCTTCGTCTTTGCTGACCTCGCCGGGGGTGCGGCCGTAGGCGATGGGCCAATAGGTGGAGCCCGGGACGATCATGCCGCAGATGATGAAAAAGAAGAGCAGCTGGGCATAGGTAAAATTGACCCCGGCCCGGCGGGCCACGACGATGGGGGAGCCCACTTTACGGGCGAAGGGGTTGTCGCCCATGCGGGCCACGTAGCCAGCCCGATCCAGGAGGGCCATGAGGTTGGGGGTGGCGGAGCCGAAGTACACCGGGCTCCCCACCAGCAGGGCGTCGGCTTGGGCCATCTGGACGTAGAGTTCGTTGAAATCATCTTCCTGGGCGCAGCGGTTTTTCTCCTGGGCGCACTTCTCGCAGGCCAGGCAGGGACGGATGTCCTTTTCGTGCAAAGAGACGTAAGCGGTTTCCAGACCTTCGGCGGCCAGGACCTGCAGGGCCTGGGTGAGCAGGGTGTAGGTGTTCCCCCGGGGCCGGGGGGAGCCGGAGATGGCCAGCACTTTCATCGTTCCCTTCTCCTTCTCTCATGGTCTGGCTGGATCACCGGACAATATCTTAACATGGCAAACAGGTTCGAGGAACAGGCTTGGTCCCCTCTGCTTGGGCATCAGGGGTTGCGGCCCCAGCCAGAAGACCATGGCAAACCTTCGATTTCTTTAAAAAAGTCAGGAACTCAACCATGCGTCTCAAAAAACCGTATCCCCCCTTGACAAGCCGAGGTGCTGAAATTATTCAATAATGAGAACGCTCGCTCCCGTTGCGCTTCATTTCCTAACGGGCAAACAAGAAAATGTTCCCCGCTTAGGCGCGCCATCCTCACCCTGCGCTTCCCCGGTTCCGGACACCGCTCCTCATGTGCCTAAGAGTTTAGTCTTTTCCAACTGGCTTATTGGTCTGGAAGTTAGCGAGGGCAAGAGCCTCTGAGGCACTTTCTCCGGAAAGATATTGCCCCCACCCCGGCCCCTTCACCTGCACTTAGCGAAAGAGCGATCTGGTTTTCCATTTTCAAACCTCGCCTTGGTTTCTTGATGGCGAGAGCCATATGGAAATTTTTTTACAGGTTAAGGCCGAGGTTATCCGATGACTGGAGGTGGCGCATGTCAAGAGAGATCCTGAAAATTCCCCTATAGCCCCCCGAGGGACTGCCCGCTCCTTGGGGCATGCTCTCGGGGGTCTTCCAGCCCTTCTCCCATCAGTACAGGCACAAGTTAGCTATTCCTGCGCCGGTAAAATTGTTTTTCATATAAACGGGAGGCTGACATGAAACTTCTCCTTTTGTTGGTGTCCACAGTGGCGTTAGTTTGTGTCTTATCCCCTCACTCTGTTCAGGCCGTGTGCGACGTCCAGAATTTAAAAGTTATTCATGTGGAATATCCCGTCACGTATGCAAACCTTAACTGCGCTATGTACTATATGGCGCCAGCGACAGTTGCTCCAACTTATTACTATGTTTTTTATACCAATAATTCCAACATAATTAATATCCTTGACGCTGCCGCAGCAGCAAATCTTACCGTAAGAGTCTCAGGCGACGCAGCTTCATGTCCAACTTCCGGTCTCCTGCGCAACGGTGGTTTGATCAAGAAGGTTTGGCGAGACCTATTTTTCTGATTCCATGCGGGTAATTACGACAATCTTAACTTTTCTGGCCTTCTTGGGAGGTATCTGGTTTGACCGATGGTACCTCGCTTCATTGCGCCAGAAAAATGAGACGACTCAGGCCAGCATGCAAAAGACCCCGGGCCGGGAGGGTTTTCCCCCCGGTCTGGGGGAGATTGTTCCCCCCAGGACCTCCAAGGACTCCATCATTTCTCCCCAATCCTCTCAGGAAGGGACGGCCGATACCCCAGGCCGGCAACCCGGTCCCCGACACAAAACATTCACCTTCCCAGCCAAAATGAATCCCATCGGATCTCCGGCCCACGCCTATCCTGAGGCTTCCCTGGAAGAATTAGAGCAAATGTATCCTCCTCATGAGTTGGCGCTTGATGAGCTGACCCCAGCCGAATTGAGAGCCGAACTGCGCAGAAATTTTGCAAATACCGAGGTTGCCCCCGAGCAGATTGATGAATTGGTGGAAAACCTCATCAAGGTAATTCAACTGCAAAAGGGTCAAGGAGAAAAACCTTACCCTGAGATCCTGCCACAAGATACTTCACGATAGCTTTCCCCCCCGGCCCATGCCTTCCCGCCTCATCCCCTGATCTTGATTTTTACAGGATGCTGAGCTACATTTTTATGGAACTAATTACGAACAAAGGCAGGACCATGCCCCAGGAAGACCTGAAAGCAACGATTCAAGCCGCCGCCCCTCAAGGGAAGATTCCCTGCGCGGCGGCCTTCAAGCTGGCGGAAGAGTTAGGCCTGTCCCGCTCGGAGCTGGGGCAGCTGTTGAATGAATTGCGCATCAAGATCATAAACTGCCAGTTGGGCTGCTTTTAGCCATGTCCTTCCTGTTCGGGCCGGTGCCCTCCCGGCGGCTGGGGCGCTCGCTGGGGGTGGACCTGGTACCTCCCAAGACCTGCTGCTTTGATTGCGTGTATTGCGAGGTGGGGCCCACCACCCGCCTGACGATGCGGCGTCGAACGTACCAGGTGACCGCCATTCTGGAGGAATTGCGCCGGGCGCTGCCGGAATATGCCCCGGTGGCCGACGTCATCACCTTGGCGGGGTTGGGGGAGCCCACGTTGAACGCCGGCTTGGGGGAGATCATCGCCGGCCTCAAGGCTATAACCGAGGTGCCGGTGGCGGTGCTGACCAACGGCGCCCTCCTGTACCGCCCTGAGGTGCGCCGGGAGCTGGGGGGAGCGGATATCGTGCTCCCTTCCCTGGACACCGCTCTGGAGCCTACCTTCCGGCGCCTCAACCGGCCTCATCCCCGCCTGAGCCTGGAGCTGCTGCTGGAGGGCTTGCGGGCCTTCCGGCGGGAGTTTGGCGGCCAATTCTGGCTGGAGGTAATGCTGCTCCGAGGAGTCAACGACTCGGAGGTTGAACTGGCGGCGCTCCGTCGGGAAATCGCCCGGCTTTCGCCGGATAAGCTCCAGCTCAACACCGCGCTGCGCCCGGTGGTGGCGGATTGGGCCCAGCCTTTAAGCCCCGAGGAGCTGGATCGAGTTGCGAACTTCTTGGGTCAGGGGGCCGAGGTCATCGCCGATTTCCGGCCCCTCACCCGGACGCCCCAATCGTTATCAGACGAAGCTTATGTCGAGATGCTGTCCCGGCGGCCCATGACGGCTCTGGATATTGCCCAGGCCTTCGGTCTGCACCCCCGGGAGGTCGCCGTTCATTTGGGCGAGTTGGCCGCCCGGGGGCTGGTGCAACAGGAATCCTTCCGCCGGGAAACTTACTACCGCGCCGGTCCGCCCCCGGCAAAATCCCCTGACCGGACCGAGGGCGCGGGCCCCTGACGGCGGTCGTAACCCGAAGTGGAACCAACCCCGGGCCGGCGGCCCGGCACTCCTGCATGTTGAGCCTGACCTTTGCTTCGAGGGATTTGAACCATGCACGGCAGATTGGACTTGGGGCTGGACGTCGGCTCCATCAGCGTCAACCTGGTGATTTTGGACCCGGCCGGCCGGGTGCTCCGGGAAGAATACCGCCGCCATTTAGGGGAGCCCTATCGCACGGCGCTCACCTTGATCAAGGAAGTGGCGGCGGACTTCCCCCTGGCCGACTTCCGCCTGGCCGCCTGCACCGGCATGGGCGGCAAGGTGTTAGCGGAACTTTTGGGCTGCCCTTTTGTCAATGAAGTCATCGCGCTGGCCCGGGGCACCTTTCACTTTCACCCGGAAGTGAGAAGCATCATCGACATGGGGGGCGAGGACGCCAAGCTCATCTTAGTGCATGAAGAGGACGGCAAGCTCGTCATCGGTGACTTCGCCATGAACACCATGTGCGCCGCCGGCACCGGCTCCTTCTTGGATCAGCAGGCCCACCGCCTGGGGTACACCATCGAGGAATTCAGCCACCTGGCGCTGAAATCCACCACGCCGCCCCGCATTGCCGGCCGCTGCAGCGTGTTTGCCAAGAGCGACATGATCCACCTCCAGCAGGGGGCCACCCCGGATTATGAGATTGTGGCCGGCTTGTGCCAGGCGGTGGCCCGCAACCTCAAGAGCAACATCGCCAAAGGCAAAAAGCTGGCCGCCCCGGTGGCCTTCCAGGGTGGCGTGGCCCATAATCTGGGGGTGCGCCAGGCCTTCCAGGAGATTCTGGAGCTGGCCGAGGGCGAGCTCATCATCCCGCCCCACTTCTGCGGGTTGGGCGCCGTGGGCGCCGTCTTGGTGGCGGCGGAAAATCCACCCGCCGCCTTCACCTTGGACCTCTCCCGGGTGGAGGCCCACCTGGCTCGGGAAGCAGAGGCCGAACATCCCCTGCCGCGGCTGCAGCCCCCGGCCCCGCCCACCCAGGACCGCTACGCGGTGGCGGAGCCGCCGCCCCTGGGGTCGGAGACCGAGGCCTACTTGGGCATTGACGTGGGCTCCATCAGCACCAACGTGGTGGTCATCGACAAGGACATGAACGTCCTGGCCCGGGAGTATCTGATGACCGCTGGCCGGCCCCTGGAGGCCATCACCGAGGGCCTGCGCCGGGTGGGCAAGCGCCTGGAAGGCCGGGTGAAGATCATGGGCGCCGCCACCACCGGCTCGGGGCGCTATCTCACCGGCGACTTCATCGGGGCCGATGTGGTGAGAAACGAAATCACCGCCCAGGCCACCGCGGCGGCGGCCCTTGACCCCACGGTGGACACCATTTTTGAGATCGGCGGTCAGGACTCCAAATTCATCTCCTTGGAAAACGGCGCCATCGTGGACTTCATGATGAACAAGGTGTGCGCCGCCGGCACCGGCTCCTACCTGGAGGAGCAGGCCGAAAAGCTGGGCATTTCCATCCGGGAGGAATTCGGCCGCCTGGCTCTGGAGGCGGAAAAGCCGGTGCGCATGGGGGAACGCTGCACCGTGTTCATGGAATCGGACATCGTCCACCATCAGCAGCGGGGCGCGGCCAAGGATGACCTGGTGGCCGGGCTGTCCTATTCCATCGTTTACAATTACCTCAACAAAGTGGTGGAAGACCGCCGCATCGGCAACAACATCTTCTATCAGGGGGCCACCGCGGCCAACCAGGGAATTGTGGCGGCCTTTGAAGCGGTCTGCGGCAAGCCCATTACGGTGCCCCCCCACCACGACGTCACCGGGGCCATCGGTGCTGCCCTCCTGGCCATGCGGGAGCGCACCTGGGAAGTATCCCGCTTTAAGGGCTTCCACCTGGCGGACTGCAAGTACACCATCAACTCTTTCGAGTGCCAGAGCTGCCCCAACCGCTGCGAGATCCGGCAGGTCCAGATCGAGGGGGAACGGCCCCTCTTCTACGGCAGCCGCTGCGAAAAATACGAGGTGGACACCAAGCGGGTGCAGCACGACCTCCCCGACCTGGTGCAGGAGCGGGAGAACCTGCTCTATGGGCCCGAGACCGTCCAGGAGGGGCCCAGGGGGCCGGTGGGGGTTCCCCGGACCATGTACTTCCAGGAGCTGATGCCCTTTTTCCGCACCTTCCTCACGGAGCTGGGCTTCACCGTGGTGCTCTCCCCCAAAACCAACAAAGCGGTCATCCGCCAGGGGGTGGAATGCCTGGCCGCGGAACCCTGCTACCCGGTAAAGGTGGCCCACGGCCATGTCCTGGATCTCCTGAAAGCCGGGGTAAAGCGCATTTTGCTCCCCAGTATTATTGACCTGCCCCACGCCAACCCCGAGGTGGGCTGCGGGGTGGTGTGCCCCATGGTGCAGTCCTTGGCCTACACGCTGCCCACCGCCATTGACGTGGCCAGCTATGGAGCCACGCTCTTGACCCCGGTCCTCTATTTCGGCCGGGGAGAAAAAAAGCTCCGGGAGGGGCTCAGGGAACTGGGCCGCATGTTAGGGGTCTCACGGTTTGCCGTGGATCGGGCGGCGGCCAAGGCCTATGCCGCCCAGGAGGAATATTACCAACAAATGAAGGCCCGGGGCCAGCAGATCCTGGAGGCCCTGCCCCCGGACCAGCGCCTCATGATTCTTATCGGCCGCCCTTACAACGCCTTGGATCCGGGCATGAACCTCAACCTGCACCGCAAGCTCCGCCAGCTGGGGGTGCTGGCCATGCCCATGGATTTTCTGCCCCTGGATGAAGCGGAAAATCTCGAGGAAATCAAGCCCATGTACTGGCGGTTCGGGCAGAAAATCCTGGCGGCGGCGGAATTCATCCGGCAGGACCCCCGCTTGTTCGGCATTTTCATCACCAATTTCGGCTGCGGCCCCGACTCCTTCATCGAACATTTCTTCCGGGAGCAGATGCGGGGCAAACCCTATCTGGAAATCGAAATAGATGAACATTCCTCCGATGTGGGGGCCATCACCCGGCTGGAGGCCTTCCTGGACAGCTTGAAAAACGTGACCCCCAAGTCGTTGGAGCTCCCCCGGTCACCCTTTCGCTTCCGCGTCACCGGGGCCCTGAAGCGCCGCATCTATCTGCCACCCATGACCGACCACGCCCTGGCCCTGGTGGCGGCCTTTCAGGCCTGCGGCGGGGACGCCGTGCTCCTGCCGGAATCGGACGAAGAAACGCTGGCCCTGGGCCGGCGCCTCACCACCGGCAAGGAATGCTATCCCCTCATTCTCACCACCGGGGACCTGGCCAAGATGCTGAAGCGCCCCGATTTCGACCCGGACAAGAGCGCCTTCTTTATGCCCGCCGCCAACGGCCCCTGCCGCTTTGGCCAATACCGGCGCTACCATCGCTTGGTGCTGGATGAATTGGGCTACCCCCAGGTGCCGGTGTACTCCCCCGACCAGAGCGAAACCATGTTTCAGGAAGTGGGCATGATGGGGGAGGACTTCGACCGCATTGCCTGGCGGGGAATTGTGGCCATTGACCTGCTGGAAAAAAAGCTCTTTCAGACCCGCCCCTATGAACGGCAAAGCGGCGAAAGTGACAAGGTCTACCACCATTACCTGCAGCAGATCTATCGGGTCCTGCGGGACCGGCAGGACCTGGAGAAGGTCCTCCGGGAGACCCGCCGCGAGTTCGATGACCTGGCCTTAAATGGCCACGGGGACAAACCATTGGTGGGCATCGTGGGGGAGATTTACGTGCGCTCCAACCGCTTCAGCAATGAAAACACGGCCCGGGAGATTGAAGCCTTGGGCGGAGAAGTCATGATGCCCCCCATCGGGGAATGGCTTTTGTATGTCACCCATGGTTCCCGCAGGCGCGCCTGGGAAAACCGCCGCTACCGCATTTTGGTGCATCTGTGGCTGAAGCACCTGGTGCAGACCCGGGACGAACACAAGCTGGGGCATATCTTCCACAGCTCCCTGCGCCACCCGGAGGAGCCCACCATCCCTCAAACTCTGGAGATGGCCCGACCCTACCTGCACCCCTCCTTTGAAGGCGAGGCCATCTTATCCATGGGCAAAGCCGAGGATTTTTACCGGAAAGGCGCCGTCGGCATCGTCAACCTCATGCCTTTCACCTGTATGCCCGGCACGGTGGTGAACGCCCTCTTCAACCGCTTCCGTCAGGAGCATGATAACCTGCCGTTCCTGAATCTCTCCTTTGACGGCCAGGAACAGACCCACACCCGCACCCGCCTGGAGGCCTTCATGTATCAGGTGCGCCAATTCCGGGAGCGCCGCCGGCAGACGGGGCGGTAGCCGGAGCAAGGCCCGGGAGGGAGAAAGGATGGCGATCCCTTCCCCCTCCCGTGCTTCCCCCCCGCACCTGTAATGCGCTGGGCTTCATACTATCCGGTTACAGGCCCAATTCCGGGGGTTTGGAAATACCGGGAAGCGCTACGGGAAGTCCCAGGTCCCCTGGCCTTCTCCTTTGACAAGTTCTGCGAGGCTCGGCGGCTCTTCCCTGATGAGGTTTTTCTGGCACCCTTCCCGTCTCTGTGATAAGGTTGATCCATTCCCTCCTGAACCAGGAACTTCCCGCGAGGCTCGTATGCCCCTCTGCCCCCACTGTCAACAGGAAATCCCCGCCGATAGCGTGTATTGCAGCCGCTGCGGCCAGGCGTTGGGGTCTTCACCCCCTTCCACAGACCAGGTCCAGGAACCTGCCGCCCCTGTGGGGGAATTGCCCCTGGGAGCCTATCTGAAAACCGGCTGGGAGCTGTTTAAAACCTATCCCGCGGGCTTTGTCGGCTTCACCTTGCTCTATTTTTTGATCGGGGCGGCCATGCATGCCGTGCCCAAGGTGGGCTGGCTGGCGTTTTTTATGGTGCAAACCCCTTTGGCAGCGGGATTTTTTTTGGTTCATGGCCGTCTGCTGAAGCGGCAGCCGGTGGAGTTCAGCCACTTCTTTGGCGGATTCCGGTCCCATCTGCTCATTCCGCTGATCCTTCTGGGCGTGGTAAGCCAGACCCTCATCACCCTGGGGTTGCTCCTGCTGCTGGTTCCCGGAATCTATCTGGCGGTGTCGTATCTGTTCGCGCCGCTCTTCCTCCTGGATCAAGGGCGGGACTTCTGGCCGGCCATGGAAGCCAGCCGCCAGACCGTGACCAACCGCTGGTTCAGCTTTTTCGGCTTTTTCCTCCTCCTGGTGCTCATCAATCTGGGGGGCGCCCTGCTCTTCGGGGTGGGGCTGCTGGTTACCATCCCGGTGAGCTACGGGGCGGTGCTGGCAGCCTATGAGGGGACGATCGGCCTGAAGTCCAGCTTCACGTAATCCTCCGCACGTATGACCCCCGCGGCCGACGCTCCCACCCCCCGCTCCGAGCTGTGGGAAGTGGCGGTGGCCCTGCCGCTTCCGGCCCCCTTGACGTACCGGTTGCCGCCGCAACTCGTTGAGGCGGCTCAGGTGGGCTGTCTGGTTCACGTCCCGGTGGGCCGCCGGTTCGCGGCTGGCTACCTTTTGGGTCCCACCCTTGAGGCCCCGCCCGTTCCCCTCAAGGAAATCGCCGCCCTCCTGGACCAGGAACCTCGATTTCCCGCCGCCCTGGTGCCTCTCTTCCGCTGGCTCGCGGACTACTATCGCTACCCCCTGGGAGAGGCGCTGCAGCAGATCCTCCCCGGGGGCCCCCGGGCAGCCCGGCCGCGCTCGGAACGCTGGGTGACGGTGGCCGGAGGAAACGGCGGGAAACGCCAGGCTGCTCCTGCCTCTCCCGGCCCCCTTCCCCCGGGTCTGCGATGGGGACCCCGGGCCCGGCAGGTTATGGCCTACCTCGAGGCGCATGGGCCCTTGCCCGTGCGGGTGTTGGCGGCCATTTTCCCCGGCTGCCGGCCGGTGCTGCAACGCCTGGCCGCCCGGGGCCTCATCGTGGTGGAGGAACGGCCCGCCGCGGCAGCGACTGCCGGACTTGAAGAAGGCAGGGGACCGGAGGCCGCTCCTGCCTTGCTCCCGGAGCAGGACGCGGCCCGGGAGGCCATTGTTGGGGCCATTCGGGAGAGTGGTTTCGCCCCCTTTCTCCTGCACGGCGTCACCGCCAGCGGCAAGACCGAGGTGTATCTGGCGGCTGCGGCGGAGGCCTTGGCCCAGGGACGCCAGGTCCTGGTCCTGGCCCCGGAGATCGCCCTCACCCATCCCCTGGCCCAGGAATTCAGCCGCCGTTTCGGCCCCCGGGTGGCGTTGCTGCACAGTGGTTTACGAGAATCCCAGCGCCTGGCTCAGTGGGGGCGGATAGCACGGGGGGAGGCGGAGGTGGTGGTGGGCGCCCGTTCGGCGGTTTTCGCCCCGTTGGCGCGGCCCGGCCTTATCGTGGTGGACGAGGAGCACGACCCCGCCTACAAACACGAAGGGGGCCTCCCTTACCAGGCTCGGGACGTGGCCCTCATGCGCGGGAAACAGGCAGGAGCCACCGTGGTACTGGTCTCCGCCACCCCTTCCATTGGCACCTTTTACCGGGCCCAGAGGGGCACCTACCGCTACCTGAATCTTTCCCGCCGGGCCACCCCCCAGGACCTGCCCTCCGTGGAGTTGGTGGACCTGCGGAAGGAAAGGGGCAGCCGAGGCCTCAAGGTCATCTCCCAACCCCTGGCCCAAGCCTTGATGGAGGTTTTACAGCAACGCCGCCAGGCGCTCCTCTTCCTTAACCGGCGGGGCTTTGCGTCGGTGGTCTTCTGCCTGTTATGCGGCCACGTTCTCACCTGCCGCCAATGCAGCGTCTCCCTGACCTACCACCGGGACAAGGCGTCCCTCTTGTGCCACTATTGCGGCCTGAGCCAACCGGTGCCGCCCGCCTGCCCCCATTGCCGGGCCACGGTGCTCAAACACTACGGCCTGGGCACCGAACGGGTGGAGGCCGAAGTCCGTCGTCTCTTTCCCGCCGCCCGAGTGGGCCGCCTGGACCGGGACACCGCCCCTCACAGCGGCAAAGGCCTCCCACTCCTGGAGGACTTCGCCCGCGGGAGCCTGGATATCCTGGTGGGAACCCAAATGATCACCAAAGGCCACCACTTCCCCAACGTCACCTTGGTGGGGGTCATCGCCGGGGACCTCAGCCTGTTCTTCCCGGAATACCAAGCCGGCGAGCGCACCTTCCAGCTCTTGGCGCAGGTGGCGGGCCGGGCCGGACGGGGCGAGGCGCCGGGTCGGGTCCTCATCCAAACCTTCAACCCTGACCACTATGTGTTTAAAACCGTGCAGACCCAGGAGTACGTCGAATTTTACCGAGCGGAACTCGAGGTCCGGCGGACCTTGGGCTATCCCCCTTTCACCCGCTTGGCCCTCATCCGCCTAAGCGGTCCAGGGGAGGAAAGCGTGGCCCTGGCCGCCCGCCACTTGGCTCAGCGCCTGCGAGGCCACCTGGCTGCGGATCCGGACCTGTCCCGGCTGGTCCGCGTCCTGGGACCCGCCCCTGCCGGGGTGGCCAAGCTGAAGGGCCGCTTCCGCTGGCAGATGCTCCTGAAAAGCCACGGCCGCCCGCCCCTCGCCCAAACCCTGGATCTCCTCCCCCAGCTTTGGTCCCCCCCGCCCAGAAGCAAAATTGACCTCACCCTGGACATTGACCCGGGCAGCCTGTTCTGAGAAGAGTTGCGGGGAGGGCCGACGGAGCCTGCCTCACCCGGCCCTCATCTCCCACTCCCCTTCCACCCCCCGACATGGGGGGAGGAATGAGGGGGAAAGGGTCTGCGACCCTCTGCCCCCTCCCCCTCACCCCTCGGCCAGCGCCCGGGCGAAGGCCTGAAAGGTGGGTTGGCCGAAGAGGACGAAGCGGACAAGCCTGATTTCGGGGTGGTCCTGCAGGTATTCCTTGACGGTCTTGAGGGCGATTTTGGCGGCTTGGTCCACGGGATAGCCGTACACGCCGGTGGAGAGCGACGGGAAGGCCAGGGAGGCAATCCCTTTGGCGGATGCCAGTTTCAGGCTTTCCCGGTAGGCCGAAGCCAACAGTTCCGGCTCGCCGTGAAGGCCGTCCCGATAAATGGGGCCCACAGTGTGGATGACGTAGCGGGCCTTGAGGTTGCCGCCGGTGGTAATCACCGCCTGGCCGGTGGGGCAATAGCCGATTCTCCGGGCCTCCTCCTGGATTTTCGGGCCGCCGGCCCGATTGATGGCGCCGTCCACGCCACCCCCCACCCGGAGCTGTTCGTTGGCGGCGTTGACGATGGCCTCGGTATCCTGCTGGGTGATGTCCCCCTCCACCAACTCCAGAATTGATGAGCCTATCTGGATTTTCATCACGCCCCCTGGTTGCGGATTGCGGGGAAGGGCCCCGGGAGGGAAGTCCTGGCCCCTCCTTTCTCCCCTCAAGCGGGAATCAACTTATACGGATCGGCCCGTTTGGTCCATTCATTGCCTGGGTATTTGGCGGTGAGGGTCTCGTAGGCCGCCCGGAGGGGCTTGGGGTCATGGGTAGCCTTGTATTTGGTGACCCCCAGGAAAAAGATGGCCTCCGGGACCACCTCGGGGACGGAACCGCGCTCGATGACCTCTTCAAAGAGCCCTTGGGCTTCGGGAAACTGCTCCAGGTCCAAATGGTAGCGGCCTTTGGCCACCTGGAAGGTGGCGATGAAAACCTCGGGCGGCAGGAAGCCCACGGACCGGTAATGCTCCTTGCCGTCGTCATCCAGCACCAGGATGGTGGGGGTCCAGGAGACGGCGTATTTTTGCATCAGGGCGGTGTTGGAAGTCTCGATCTGCACCGGGATGAAATTCAGGTCCACAAATCTGGCCACGTCTTCATTGGGGTACGTCACGGCACCCATCTGCTGGCAGCCGATTCACTTCGGGTTGTAGAAATCCAGCAGGATGGGCTTGTGGGTTTGCCGCGCGGCGGCCAGGGCCTTGTCCAGGTCATTCAGCCAACATATGGTAAGGGCCATGGAGTTCTCCTTTACCTCAGATGATCAACCGAAACGCTCTGGTGGATAACATAATCACCTCCGCCGCCAAGGCAAGGGGGGTGACCTTCCGTGGCCATCGCCCCTGAATTTGTCTGCGACCTTTCCTCTCGACCCCCCTTTTCAGCCGAAAAGGATTTTGTGATAATGTAAACACTTTTCGGTGAGAGGTGGAAACCATGGCAGGATTAATGGGCCGGGTGGATCTGGATGCTCTGCGCCAACAGCTCCCATATCACAAGCTGAGGCAGACCAAAGTCAAAACAACTAAGGAAATCGACTGGCAGGCGGAATGGGAGCGATTTGACGCCAAGGAATTATTCAATTTGGACCTGTCGGCAATTCCCGACCGGCTTCTGGAAGCCATGCGGACCCGCAAAGAGGTCCTGATGGATGGCAACCAGGCCGCCATTTCCATTCTCACCCGGGTAGCCGATGGACTGTGCGGTTACCCCATCACGCCCTCCACTCCCATTGCCGAACAGTTTGCGCGCACGGCAGCCATGGGCCAGAAAAATCTCTGGGGGACGGAGATCATGTATTTCCAGCCCTCGGATGAGCTTTCCGCCATCGCCAGCGTGGAGGCCATGGCCTCCCAGGGCGGCCGCTACGTGGACAATACCTCCTCCCAGGGGCTGCTCCTCAAGACCAAGAATCTGTTCTCCGTGGCCGGCAAGAGGCTGCCGGTGGTGATGACCGTGATGGCCCGGGAAGTGAACAAGGGGTCGCTGTCCATCCACTGCGGCCACACCGATTTCTATGCCGTCAGAAACGCCGGCTGGGCCCAGCTGGTTACCGCGGACAATCAGGAACTCCACGATCTCCTGCCGGTGGCCTTCAAGGTGTCGGAGCTGCGGCAGGTGATGCTCCCCACCATGGTCATCGGCGACGGCTTTATCAAAAGCCATGCCATCGAAAACATCCGGGAGCTGTCCAACGCCTTTTTGGAGTTTTTCGTGGGCCCCCCCAACCGCTTTTACCAGCCGGACTTTGAGCACGGCACCCTGACGGGCACCTTCACCGACACCGACCTCACCATGGAAGGCGAGGTGGCCCAGGACCTGGCTTACCGCTTCTTCAAGCGGGGCTTCGTGGGGGCCATGAATCTCATGAACCGGCTCATCGGCACCAACTACAAGGTGGTGGAGTGCTACCGCACCGAGGACGCCGACCTGGTGGTGGTCATCCTGGGCTCCGCCGCCGGGGTGGTGAAGGACGCGGTGGACTACTACCGGGATGTCAAGGGCTACAAAATCGGGGTGGTGCGGCCCGTGCTGTTTAACCCCCCTTGCTATGAGGAACTGGCCTATGGCTTGCGCAAGGCCAAGGTCATCAGCGTCCTGGAGCGGGCCGGCCGTGCCCACAACCAGCTCCTCCTGGCGGATGTCCAGGCGGCCTTGCAGGTTTCCATCCGGGCCGGCCGGGAAGGGAAAAAGGAACACCGCATCTACGGCCGCCATGACATGCCCACCCTGCTGCACGGCGTCTATGGACTGGGCAGTAAGGATTTCAATAAGTATGACGCCGCCGCGGTGGTGGAAAATATGATCTCCGCCCTGGAGAAACGCCGGGACCTCCTCCGGGATTTCTGGGTGGGGATTGAAGGCCCCTATACCCTCAAGCCCGCCCCGCTGCCCGGCTTTTTTGAGCGGGAGATGGGCATGACCTTCATCGGCGTGGGCGCCGAGGGCGTCAAGACCGCCCTGGAGTCGGCGGCCCTCATCTACGCCGAAGAACACGGCAGCCGCGAAAAGAAATACATCCAGTCCGGGGCCCGTTACGGCGCCGCCCGCAAAGGCGCCCCGGTGTTTATGAACCTGCGCCTCAGCTCCCGGCCCATCAGAAACAGCAGCGAGCTCACGGAGCGCAATGTCCTGGCCTTCTTCAACGAGAAGTTCCTCTCGGACCAGATCCTCAAGGAATACGTGGGCGGCCTCAAGGAAAAGGGGCTCCTGGTCATCAACACCCCCAAGAATTGCTACGACGTCCTGGCCTGCTTCCCTCCCCAGGTGCAAGCCCTCATTAAATACCGGCAGATCAAGGTTTTTACCCTGGACGCCACCAAGGCCGCCATCACCCACCTGAACCGCAACCTGCCGGGCGCCGCCATCCTGGGGCTGATCAACAAGGAGATGGGCATCCTGCCGGAAAAGGAGTTTGAGGCCCGCTTGAAACGCATCCTGGAAAAGAAGCTGGGCACCAAAAAAGGCCGGGAGATGATCGAAGCCAACATCAACCTCCTACGCTTCGGGGCCAGCCTGGGTTCGGCCAGCACCGCGGAAAAGGCGGCTTCGGCGCTCACCTTTGCCGACGACTTGCCGGAGTACGCCCCGCCGCCTCCGGAGGACTTCGGCGGCCCGCCGGGCACTGCCGGCCTACCCTTCAAGTTCACCGAAAAGGACGAAATGGGCACCGTCAAGCCCGTGAATCTCTACCCCAATTACCAGGAAATCTTCAAAAAACAGATGGTGGAACCCATCCTGGAAGGCAAAAAGGTGCCCTGGGATCGCTTCCTGCCGGTGGTGCCGGCGGCCACCAGCCGCTTCCGGGATATGAGCTACATCGGCACCCAGGTGCCGGTGTACGACCCGGCCAAGTGCATTGCCTGCGGGCTGTGCGCCGCCTCCTGCCCGGACGCCGCCATCTACTGCCTGGTGACCCACGGAGACGTGCCGGCGGAGGCCGCCGGTCATTTCAAGATCTTTAAGAAGCCGCCGAAAGGGGTCCCCTGGGAGCGCTTCGCCATGAATATCGAGGCCGACCCCTCGGCCTGCAAGGGCTGCGGGGTGTGCGCCATGGTGTGCCCCACCGACGCCCTGCGCATGGTGGAAAAGACCAAGCTCAACCCCCTGGACTTCCTGCCGGATACCTACCGCTACCTGGACCACAGCCTGGAGCTGGCCCCCCACGTGGACAAGCTCCCCTTAAACCACCAGGTGCTCTTTGTTTTCTCCAAGCTCTACCCCGGCAAGCACACCCTGTGCCCGGGCTGCAGCGAGGGGGTCATCAACCTCCTCACCTTCTACGCCCTGGAATCGCTGCGCAACCACCCCCAGGGCATTGCCACCTTTTACCAGGGCCTGCGCATCCTTTCGGAGAAGAACAAACGGGCCATCGAGCACATGCTGGACCACGGCTTCAACATCTATACCATCAACGCCACCGGCTGCGACCAGGTGTCGGAGCTGGTGAACCCCTTCAACACCCGCATCTACCCCACCGGCCACTACGGCTTCGGCACCGCCTCCGCCGCAGCCCTGGGCTCCAAGTTCAGCCTGGACCAGGCTTATGTGGACCGTTTCAATGACGTGCTCACCAAAATCATCGTGTTCGCCGGCGACGGCGCCATTTATGACATCGGCAACGGCCCCTTCAACTACGCTTTGGGCGAAAATTTCGACGTCACCTGGGTTATCTATAACAACGAAGGCTACATGAACACCGGGGTGCAGAAGTCCGGGGCCACCCGGTTCGGCACTGACCGCTCCACCAGCCCCATCGGTAGGAAATACGCCGGCAAGACCACCCTGCACCGCCGGATCATCGCCCAGGCCATGGCCATCAGCCACGTGTACGCGGCCAAACTGAGCATTGACAACCCCTTCTACGCCATCAACATCCTCAAAGAGGCCATCGCCTATAACGGCCCCTCGGTGGTGGAGTTCTTCTCCACCTGCCCCCAGGGCCACGTCACCCACGATTGGGCCGGACCGATGATCGCCCGCATGATGGTGGAGTCCCGGAAATGGCAGGTGGCGGTACGCCGGCCCTTCCAAAAGCTGGACATCTCCGGCAATCCGGATCCGGAACTCATTTACCCCAAGGAAGGCAAGCCCTTCAAGCGGGGGGTCAAGCGGGAGGCCGCCACCTTCTACGACGTGGTCTCCACCCTGGGCCAGTACACCCCCCACATCAAGACGGTGAAAAGCGGCGACATTCCCGAAATCGTCCGCATCAACGAAACCGTGAGCCTCTTCCGGTGGCTCCGGAACCAATACCTGGCCGGCTATCGGGACAGCATGCCCACCGAAGAGGAAGTGGAGCGCATCGTGGAAGAACGCTATAAGTTTGACGTGGCCGCCGGGTGAAACCCAGTTTTGGGGGGAAGGACCAGGGACCTGAGGCTCCTCTCCTCCCCCTCAACCCGCAGACATGGCGGGCGGGTCAGGGGAAAACGCCGCACCTCGCCCGCCATTTCCCTTTTCAAGAGGGTGGGGGGAAAAGACTAAGGGAAAAGCAGGCGTCCCCCCTGGCCTCCGACCCGAACGGGCCGCCTTTCCCCTCGAGCTTGACAGGCTTGAGGGGCTTGGGTATCCTCAACCAAGTCATTATGAGGAGGATTTGACCCATGGCGCTGGACGAAATTCTCATCACCCGGGCCATCATCGAGCGCTACATGGAAAAATTGCTGGCCAACCTGGATGTGGATGTGGCCATTGTGGGGGGCGGCCCCTCCGGCCTCACACCGGCCTGGATTTTGGCCAACAAGGGCTGGAAGGTGGCGGTGTTTGAACGCAAGCTTTCCATCGGCGGCGGCATGTGGGGCGGGGGCATGATGTTCAACGAACTGGTCTTTCAGGAGGAGGCCCGGCCCATCCTGGAGGAGCTCGGGGTGCGCCTGAAACCGTCCTACCCGGGCTATTACACCGCCGACGCCATTGAAACCGTCACCACCCTGGCCTCCCAGACCGTCAAGGCCGGCGCCACCATCTTCAACTGCATCAGCGCCGAGGACGTCATGGTGCGGGAGGACCGGGTCTGCGGTCTGGTGCTTTCCTGGTCCGCAGTGGACATCGCCGGCCTGCACGTGGATCCCCTCACCATCCGGGCCAAGTGCGTGGTGGACGCCACCGGCCACGACATCGAGGTGGTGAAGGTCTTCCTGCGGAAAAACCAGCCCGTCTCCCTGTTCACCCCCTCCGGCGGCATCGGCGGGGAGCGCTCCATGTGGGCCGAGGTGGGGGAAAAGGAAACCGTGGCCCATACCAAAGAAATCTACCCCGGCCTCTTCGTCTCCGGCATGGCCGCCACCGCCACTCACGGCACCTTCCGCATGGGGCCCATCTTTGGCGGCATGTTCCTCTCCGGACAGAAAGTCGCCCAACTCATCCATGAACGCCTCACCGCCGAGTGGTGATGCGTTGAGGTGAGGGCCGGGGGAAGGCGGTTCCCCCGCCTCCCCTCAAACTCCCCTCCCAACCCCTTGTATGAAGTTGGGGGTGAGGGTTTGGAGGAGGGGGCAGGGGCCGTCGGCCTCTGGCCCCCTCCCCCAAATCTCCGGAACCGACACCTATGGAATACGAAGCAGTCATCGGGCTGGAGGTGCATGCCCAGCTCCTGACGGAGAGCAAGATATTCTGCGGCTGCGCCACCACCTTCGGGGCCCCTCCCAATACCCAGGTGTGTCCGGTGTGCCTGGGTATGCCGGGAACGCTGCCGGTCTTGAACCGGCGAGCGGTGGAGTTTGCGTTGAAGATGGCGCTGGCCACGCACTGTCGGGTGGCCCCGGAGTCGGTCTTTGCCCGCAAAAATTATTTCTATCCCGATCTGCCCAAGGGGTATCAGATTTCCCAGTATGAGCTGCCCCTGGCGGAGCATGGCTACCTGGACATCCAGGTGAACGGCACCCCCCGGCGCATCGGCATCACCCGCATCCATTTGGAAGAAGACGCCGGCAAGCTGGTGCATGTGGAGGGCAGACCGGTGAGCCTGGTGGATTTCAACCGCACCGGCGTGCCCCTGATCGAGATTGTCAGCGAGCCGGATTTGCGCACCCCGGATGAGGCGGTGGAATATCTCAAGGGCTTACGAAATATCCTGCTCTATCTGGAGATCTGCGACGGCAACATGGAAGAGGGGTCCCTCCGCTGCGACGCCAATGTGTCGCTGCGCCCGAGGGGGGAGAAAAGCTTCGGCACCAAGACCGAGCTCAAGAACATGAACTCATTTCGGTTTGTGAAACAGGCCCTGGAGTATGAGATCCGGCGGCAGCGGGCGCTGTTGGCCGACGGCCGGGAGATCGTCCAGGAAACCCGCCTATGGGATGCAGCCAAGGGTCAGACCTTTCCCATGCGGGGCAAGGAGGAGGCCCACGACTACCGCTACTTCCCGGACCCCGACCTGGTGCCTCTGAAGGTGGACGCCGGCTGGCTGGCTCAGATCCAGGCCACGCTCCCGGAGCTGCCGGCGGCCCGGGCCCGGCGCTTGGTGGCGGCCTACGAGCTTCCCGAGTATGACGCGGGCGTGCTCACCAGCGACAAGGCCCTGGCGGACTATTTCGAGGCCTGCCTGAAGACCTTCCCCAAGCCCAAGCAGGTGAGCAACTGGATCATGGTGGAAGTCATGCGGGAGTTGAAAAAAGAGGAGGCTGGCGTGGCCTCTCTGAAGGTGGCCCCGGAGGACCTGGGAAATCTCCTCGCCATGGTGGAGGAGGGAGTTATCAGCGGCAAAATCGCCAAGGGGGTCTTTGAGGAGATGGTGGCCACCGGCCGCGACCCCCAGGCCATCATCAAGGAAAAAGGCTTGGCGCAGATCAGTGACGCCGGGGCCTTGGAGGCCCAAGCCCGGGAAATCCTGGCCGCCCACCCCAAGGAGGTGGCGGACTACCGGGCGGGCAAGGCCAAGGTGATGGGGTTTTTTGTGGGCCAATTGATGAGAAAAACCAAAGGCCAGGCCAATCCTCAATTGGCCAATGAGATCTTCCTCAGGCTGTTGGCGGAATCCTGAGGGCGTCCGATTTGGGGGGCACAATCGCGTCAGGGGGATTCAGCGCACATCCGAGGAGGAACGAGCATGACCGACCAAACGTTCATCAACGGCATCAACGTCCAGCAGTTGCGGCAAACCATCGCGCTCATCAAGGAAAACCCGGAACTCGCCCAATTCAAATTCCGGGCTCGGAATTCCTGGGTGGACGGCACCCATAACCGGGCCACGGTGAAGGATTTCTACGGCGCCCGGCAGGAAGATGACACCCGGGAGCCGCTGGTCTTTGACCTGGATGAGCCGCCGGTGCTGTGCGGACAAAACCTGGGAGCTAACCCGGTGGAATACCTGCTCGTGGCCCTGTCTGGCTGCCTCACCACCAGTCTCGTGGCCCATGCGGCGGCCACCGGAATCAGACTCAAGAAGGTGACCTCCCGCTACGAAGGCGACCTGGACCTTCGCGGGTTCCTGGGCCTGTCAGAGGAGGTGCCGGTGGGATACCAGCAGATCCGCGTCTCTTTTAAAATCGAGGCCGACCTTGCAGACGAGCAGAAGGCCGAACTCGTCCGCATGGCCCAGAAATACTCACCGGTGTTCAATACCATCAGCAAATCGGCCCAGGTGGCGGTGCAATTGGAAACGTAAATGTGGCGGGGGAAAGCCGGGGCTCCCAGAGTCTTGCTGCCCTTATTTCTCCAACCCACTGAGGTTCATCTGACCGCCAAAGCCTTGGCCTTGGCAGGGAAGAGGAAGCCCTCAGCCAGAGCGATGGGGGAGCAAGGCGGCGCCAGCCCGTAAGGCTCTCCTTCCGGCCGTGGAGTCTCAGGCATGATCCCTTATTGCAGCATCTGCTGGGAGGATAATCGGGTAATCCTCCTGGACCAGCGCAAACTGCCGCAGGAAGAAACGTACCTCACCACCACGGACTATCGGGAGGTCATTGCGGCCATCCGCACTTTGGCCATCCGGGGGGCGCCGGCCATTGGGGTGGCGGCGGCCATGGCCGCGGCCCTGGGAGCCTTGGAAATTTCCACAGAGGACCCGAAAGCCTTTCAGGAACGATTTTTGGAAATCTGCCGAGAGATCGCCCAAGCCCGGCCGACGGCAGCAAACCTTTTCTGGTCCCTGGACCGCATGACGCGGGTGGCCCAGGAGCATGCAACGGAGCCGGTGGCGGCCCTGAAGGAGCGCCTGGTGCACGAGGCCCAGGCCATGCTCAAAGAGGACGACACCATTAACCGCCACCTGGCGGCTCATGGCCGGGAGCTGATCCGGGAAGGCCAGCGGGTGCTGACGCATTGCAACACCGGGGCTCTGGCCACCGGGGCCTACGGCACCGCCCTGGGGGTAATGCGGGCCGCCTGGGAGGGAGGTACCCGTTTCTCCGTGTGGGTGGATGAAACCCGGCCGCTTTTGCAGGGGGCTCGGCTCACCACTTGGGAGTTGGGAAAACTGGGCATTCCCTACACTCTCATCCCCGACGGCGCCGCCGCCTTTTTGATGCAGAAAAAGTGGGTGGATCTGGTAATCGTGGGGGCCGATCGCATCGCCGGCAACGGTGACACGGCCAATAAGATCGGCACCTATGGTCTGGCGGTCTTGGCCCGCCACCATGGCGTGCCCTTCTTTGTAGCCGCTCCCTTGTCCACCTTTGATTTCACCTTGACAGACGGAAGTCAAATCCCGGTGGAGGAGCGACAACCGGAGGAGGTCACCCGGGTGGGGGAGGCCATGGTGGCTCCCGCCGAGGCGCCGGCCTTGAATCTGGCTTTTGACGTTACTCCTGGCGATCTCATCAGCGGCATCATCACCGAACGAGGGATCGCCACCCCCCCGTACACTTCCAGCCTCAAACCCTGGAAAAGGGAACAAGGATACCCCTATGCGTAAGGCCGGTTGCTTTCTGTCTTGGTTGGCGGCCCTGATGCTCGCCTTTCCGGCCTGGGCGGCCGGTCCTTTTCCGCTGCGCCTGCCGCGGACTACCTCCGGGGTTGACCCCGAGGCCAATAACGTGGTGGGCCGGATACAATTTTACACCACCAAAAAGGGCGACAGTCTGCTGGAACTGGCCCGGGACTACGGCTTGGGCTATCATGAACTGGCGGTCCTGCATCGCCAGTGGGATCCCTTTATTCCTCCGGCCGGCGCCAAAATCACCATCCCCACCCTGTGGATCGTGCCCGACCCCCGGGGGCGCAACATGATTGTCAACACCGGGGCGATGCGGCTGTATTATTATGTGAATAACAACACGCAAGTGTACACTTTCCCCATCGGCATGGGGGTGCTGGATTTCAAGACCCCTTCCGGCGTGTTCCGGGTGGTGGAGAAAAAGGTTAAACCGGCCTGGCACATTCCTAAAAGCTTGCAGGCCAAGTATGGCATGGCGGTCATGCCGCCGGGCCCGGACAACCCCTTGGGCGACTATAAGCTCACCTTATCCTGGGGCGATTACGGCATCCACGGCACCCACATGCCCTTGGGGGTGGGCCGCCTGGTGAGCCACGGCTGCACCCGCATGTACCCCGAACACATCAAACAGCTTTTTCCCATGGTGCCGGTGGGGGCCACGGTGGAGTATATTTACCAGCCGGCCCAGGTGGGCTTCCGGCAGGGCCGCATTTTCCTGTCCGTCCACGAAGACCTGTATTTCAAAATCCGCTCCATGCTGCTCCATGTCCTGAACCTCCTGGAAAGCCGAGGCTTGGCGGACCTGGTGGACATGCGCAAGGTCATGCAGGTGGTGGAGGAGCAAAACGGCATGCCGGTGGACGTCAGCCGGGGCGGAGCCGGTCTGGTGAGCTGGCAGGAGGCCGGCAAGGCCACGGCAACCCCTTAAATCTCTCCTGGCCGGGCCGGGGTCCAGCAGAGCCGGGGGAACTCTCCGCCCATTGAGGGCGCGTTGCCGCACGTCGCCTTGGCTCCCTGGGGAAAGCCCGCCCCAAAGGCCGCACCCCCCGACGCAGCGGCACCCGGAAAGCCGCTGAGGCGCCTGTCCCACCTCCAAGGCCCGGGGACGGCGGAACTAAAACCGGCGGCCCGGATTCCCCTCCCTTCCTCTTCCCCGCAAAGGGCAAGGCCCAATCCCGCAGCCCTCTCCTCCCTGAACCGAACGAACTCCGGCGGGTTGGATAGCACTTACCGGCTGGCCCCAAACCATCCGGGGCGGCCGGGTTGCCATTGCCGAAAGGAACCATCCTGGGATGGGGGGCGTGCTCTCGAACCGCCTCTGCCTGGCCCGGTCCAGGTGCTTCCGACCCCCAAAATGCAGAAGGTGTGGTGAGCTTTCGCTCCCACACCCTCTGTTGGTCTCGTTGGGGGCTCAGCCCCCGAGGTTTAAGCCAAGTGGGTTATTTCTTGACTTTAACCTTCTTGACTTTCTTAACTTTTTTGACTTTTTTAATCTTCTTGACCTTTACACCTTTGTACATCGCGCAGCACTTCTCCGCCGCGTCTTCAGCCCGGGCTGCAGCTGCTTCGGCCTTGTTGGCCGCCGCAGAGGCCCGAGGTACGGGAACTTTGGCATCCTGAGCGGCAGCTTCGGCTTTCACCACCGATGCAGCGGCCCTGTCAGCAGAAGCCTTGGACTGCTCCATGTACGATTTGCACTGATCGTAGTACGTCTGGCAGCAGCCTCCCAGCACCAGGGCAAAGACCGCGAGGAGCGCCAACGCGAAACCTCTTTTCATGACCGGCTTCCTCATCGATTACCCCCTTCCGGAGAGACGAAACTCTCCAATCTTTGCACCCAGGTGCTACTTCCGCATCTTCTTCATCATGCAGGCTTCAGCTTTAGCAGCCGCAGCCTCGGCCCGATCCGCCGCCGCTTCCGCCTTGTCGGCCGCAGCCTTCGCATCGGCAGCCGCCATCTCGGCGTTCCGCGCCGCGCTGTCAGCCTTGGCAGCGGAGGCAGCCGCTTGGTCGGCGTACATCTTCGCCTCATCCACGTACTTTTTGCACGTGTCGCAGCAGCCCGCTCCCATGGCGAGGACAAACGCCATGAGAATCGCCAAAGCAAAACCCTTTCTTACCAAAGCTTTCCTCATCATCTATCCCCCCTTTTCAAAGAGATGGTTTAAGGGTTACACAAAGTTGGCCCTAATTTAATACAGGCAGGACGCAAATAGCAAGAAAAAATATGGCTCAAAAAATTTTTTTCTCCCGGCCACCAGGGCCATCCTCGCCTCCCGGGGGAAATTCCCCTCCTTTCTGGGCAAGCACGGGGAGCCGGTTCCGGAAAAAACGCCTCCCACTCTGCCCTGCAAGCGAGTAAGCAACCTGAGGGCCAATGTCAGCTCCCTCCTTCCCGGCTGAATCTGTCACCTGGCCATCCCGGCCGACCGGGGCGGGCCATGTTTCCATCACCTGGTGGGAAGAAGGTCAGGGGGACATCTCTCCCTCCTGCAAGGGCGTCATTTCCCCCCAATTGGGCCCGGCGCGCAGGTCCGCCACCAGAGGCACCTTCAGAGGCACCACCCCCTCCATGGCCCGCTTGACCAGCCGCGCCGCGGCGCTAAGCTCCGGCAGGGGCACCTCCAAGAGGAGCTCGTCGTGCAACTGGAGGAGCATCCGGGCGGCCAGGCCCGAGGTGCGAAACTCCCGGGCGATGTCCAGCATGGCCTTTTTAATAAGGTCGGCCGCCGAGCCCTGCAAAGGCGTGTTAATGGCGCTTCGTTCCGCTTCCTGGCGTACCAGGCGGTTGCTGCTATTGATATGGGGAATCTGGCGCCGGCGCCCCAACAGCGTGGTGACCCACCCTTGGCGGCGGGCGGTCTCCAAAGTGCCCTCCAGATAGGCTTTCACCCGGGGGTGGTTGGCAAAATAGCGCTGGATGAAGTCCTGGGCCAAACGGTTGCCCACTCCCAGCTGTTTGGCCAAACCGAAGGCACTCATGCCGTAGATGATGCCGAAGTTGATGACCTTGGCCTGACGGCGCATCTCCGGGGTCACCAGCTCCGGGTGCAAGCCGAAGACCACCGCCGCAGTCTGCCGATGGATATCCACCCCCTCCTGAAAGGCCTTAAGCAGGGCCGGGTCCTCGGAGAAATGGGCCAGGAGCCGGAGCTCCATCTGCGAGTAGTCAGCGCTCAGGAGCACCTGCCCCGGCGGCGCGACAAAGGCCTGGCGGATCTGCCCCCCCATCTCCCCGCGGACCGGAATGTTTTGCAAATTGGGGTCCCGGCTGGAGAGGCGCCCGGTAGCCGCCACCGATTGGAGAAACGTGGTGTGGATACGACCCTCGGGGCTCACGAGTTTCAAAAGGGCCTCCACATAGGTGGCCTTCAGCTTCCCCAAACTGCGGTATTCCAAGACCCGGGCGGCGATGGGGGCCTCCTCCGCCAAACTCTGGAGCACCTCCATGTCGGTGGAGTAGGCGGTCTTACCCTTGGTCTTTTTCTGTGGCTTGAGCTTCAGTTTGTCAAACAGAATGCGCCCCAACTGCTGGGGGGAGTTGATGAGGAAGGGCTCCCCGGCCGCCTCGTAGATCGCGGCCTCCAGGCGTTGCATGTGCTGTTCCAGTTCCTCCCCGAAGCGCCGCAAAAACTCCTGGTCCACCAGGATGCCGGCCGCCTCCATGTCCACCAGCACCTCGATGAGGGGCAGTTCCAGGGTGTCATAAAGGTGCCCCAGGCCCTCCGCCGTCAGCTCCGCCGCCAGTTTGGGCCACCCCTCCAAGGAGACCTCTGCTCGCCCGCCGGTATATTGGGCCGCCAGTTCCAGGGGCAGATCGGCCGGCGCCGCCGGACGCCCCAACAGCTCCCGGGGGCCCGGCAGGGCCACTCCCAGATAGTGCAGGGCCACGTTCTCCAGCGTCTGCTCATAGCGGGCCGGGTTTAAGAGATAGGAGGCCAAAAGGAGATCGCCGGTCAGCCCGGCCAGCTCCTCCCCGAATCGCCGCCCCGCCAGCCAGGCGGCCTTCAAGTCCGGGCCGATCTTTCTGATGGCCGGGTCCCGCCACACCGGCCCCAAGGCTTCCCAGACCACCGAGGGTGGCAGCCCTTCCTTGAAGGGCACATAGGCCCCTTCCTTGGGTCGCCAGGAAAGTCCCAACCCGATGACCGGCGCCAAAACCGGGTGGCCCTCCCCCTGTAGGAACACCACCGCCACCTCGCCGCTGGCGCGGATGGCGCGCACCATTTCCGCCAGTTGCCGTTCCTGGCTGACCAGGAAAAATTGCTGCGCCAGCGGGGTCTCAAACCCCAACTCCTTGGTGAAGCGGGTGAACTCCAGCTCCAGAAAGAGCTGCCGCAGGGCCTCCCGGTCGGGGGTGCCGGGCTTCAGCTTTTCCGGGGCGAATTTCACCGGCGCCGCGTCACTTAATGCCACCAGTTCCCGGCTGAGGCGGGCTTGCTCGGCATATTGGGCCAGTTTGGCTTTGAGGCCTTTCTCCGGAATTTCTTCCAGATGGGCCAAAAGATTCTCCAGGGTGTGGTAGCGGGCGATGAGCTTCAGGGCGGTCTTCTCGCCGATGCCGGGGACCCCCGGGATATTGTCGCTGGGGTCGCCGGCCAAGGCCTTCACTTCGGCCAGTTCCGCCGGAGTGAGGCCGTATTTTGCCCGGATGGCCCCCACATCAAACCGCACATCCTTCATGGGATCCCACCAGGTCACCCCCTCGGTGACACAATGAAGCAGATCCCGGTCACCGGAGACGATCTCCACCTGAAAGCCTGCCTCCCCCGCTTGTTTCGCCAGGGTGTAAATGAGGTCATCCGCCTCAAAGCCTTCGGCCTCCACAGCCGGCAGGTTGAAGGCCTGGATGATCTTCTGGATATAGGGAAGCTGCACCGCGAGTTCCTCGGGCATGGGGGGGCGGTGGGACTTGTATTCCGGATAGCGCTGGTGCCGGAAGGTGGGCGCCTTGCTGTCAAAGACCAGGGCAAGATACTCGGGTTGTCGGTCCTTGAGGACTTTCAACAGCATGCTGGTGACGCCGAACACTGCGTTGGTGGGAAAGCCTTGGGAGGTGGAGAGCCCCCGAATGGCATGGAAGGCACGATAAATGTAGGAACTGATGTCCAGGAGAAACAGCACCTTGCCAGCCATGCCCGGCCTCCTTGCTCCCTTATAACGCCGACGGCTAAGGGTGTCAAGGAATGCGTGGGGGAGCAGAAAGCTGCCGCCCCCGCCCCCGGACTTCTCCCGCGCTGGACGGCGGCCCTTCCTTCAGAGGCCCCACCAATATACCAAACACAAAAACGGCAGCAGGCTCAAGGCCCGGAAGAGTTGGGAAAGGACCATGAGTCGCAGACCCAGGGCCGGGGTGTAAATGCCCAGATAAAAAGGCAGCTGGTGCCGGACGGCCCGCATGGGGCTGGAAATAATGGTGCCCAGGATCAGGGTGAAGAGCACGGTGCCGGAACTCAGCGTACCCTGGGTCAACAGCGCCCCGGCCGCCGCGAAGCCGCCGGTGGTTTCCGCCGCCAGGGAAAAGAGGAGGATGCTGAAGGCCTCCACGGGCAGGTTGATGCCGGCCAGCACCAGGGCCAGATTATCCTTCAGCCATTCAAAGATCCCCCCTTCCTGGGCGAGAAACACCGCCACGAAGATGGGGATGGTGATCACCAGGATGTGGTAGAGCCGGGTGAAAAATTTTTTCCGGCTGTCCGCCAAAACCTGGCTCCAGGAGGGCCGGGAACGAGTTTCCGTGATGGTTGCCGGCTCATACGGAGGCAGGGTCAAACGGCCATACAGGAGATAGGCCAAGGTCCGCAGGATATCCGCCCCCAGGAGGATGGCCAGGTAGTAGAACCCCAGGACGCCCACCAGGGGGGTGATGATAAAGAACATGCTGGGAAGGTGGGCGAAAAAGGCGGGAAAGGTAAGGATGAGGGCTGAAATGGTAAGTTCCCGCCGGGAGATCATTTCGTCTTTATGGGCGTTCATGAGGATAGCGCTGGCCGACAGGGCGGAAAAAAAGGCGGTGGTGAAGGCCAGGGCGGAGGGCTCCCGCAGGTGTCCGAATTTCAGCAGCGGGGCCGCCAGCCGCCCTACCCGGGCGGTGAGTCCGGAGCTCTCCAGGAGGATTCCCAGGGCCAGGCCCACACCGATGGCCAAGCAGGCGTTCAGCAACGGCTTCAGGAGGCGCAGGTAGAGGTGGTGGAAGGGGATGCCCCCGTGAAAGACCGCCCCCGCCAGCAAGACGGCCACCACGCCCGCCACGGCCAAGGCCTGCCAGAGGCGGCGGCTGCCCAGGCCGCGCAGCGGGGCACGGGGGTGAGCGTCGGTCATGGGACGCCTCAAGCCTGAGCTTCCTGCAACACCTGCCGGGCAAAGTCCAGGGAGGGATCCAGCTCCAGAGCCTGCCTGAGCACATAGGCCGCTTCCTGTTTGTGCCCCAGACGCATGAGGTTGATCCCCAGGTTGGCATAGTCGATGCCGGAACCCGGATCCAACTCGATGCAGCGCTCAAAGCAGGCCACCGCCTCCTGATGAGCCCCCAGTTTAAAGAAGCAAAACCCCAACAGGTGGTGGGCTTCCTTGAGATGGGGGTTCAAATCCCGGGCCTGTTCTAGGGATGACACCGCCTGGCGGTACTCCCCCAGATCCTTCAGACATGATCCCAGGTGCACATGCAGGCTGGCCACCTCATGGGCCGGCGGGCCCAGGGCGAGGGAGCGGCGAAAGCGCCCCAGGGCCTCGGTGGGGCGGCCCAGGTTCTCCAACACGATGCCCAGGAAAAACTGCACATCAAACCGGCCCGGCAAAACCGCCTCCAGACGGGAGAGGGCGGCCAGGGCCTCCTGGGGAGGCGCAAAGAGGGCCGCGGTTTTGGCCAGGTGAAAGATAGTGTCAGTATCGCGGGTGCGGTCCAGAAAATGCGTGCCCGGAACCAAGAGGTAAAACGCGGGCACCTGCACCACCGGATGGGTGATGTCCACCGCCAGGGGCTCCAAGTGCCTTCTCCCCAGCGCCGCCACCGCCCGCTGGATCTCCACCGCCAGGTTGTCATGGGAAATATCCGGCAGGGAGTCCAAAGGCACCAGAGGACCTTCGGCCATGAGGTAGTCCGCCTCCATTAGGCTCTCATACTTGGGGAGGGTGGGCCGATAGCTGGTGCGCCGGTGAAAGTCGCCGGCCAATTGGGCGATCTCAGTCAGGGCCCGGGATAAGGACTTCGCGGGACTGCTGGTGGTGCCGGCGGTAAAGACGATCTCGCTTTGCTCCGGAAAGGTGGCCGGGTCGTAGGCCAAAGCTCCCACAGTGGGGATGCCCATCTCCAAAGAAAAATCCCGAATCCACAGCCGGATGCCGTTGCGCCGGAATTTCTCCAAAAGCTCCCGCACGGCCGGATCGGTGGTGCTGTCCGGGTCGATTAACGGGGTGGGCCGGCGCTCGTGGCTGATCACCGAACCCACGTGGCGCTCCACCACCTCGCACAGCCCCTGGAGCACTGCCTCTTCGTTGCAATTGCCGGCGGCTGGGCCGTTGAACTCTTCGATGAGATAGAACCAATGGAAAGGAAGCAGCACCGCCCGGCCAGTGCTCAGATTGGTGGCCGGGGCAAAAAACAAGGGCCAGTCCGGGTAGAACCGGGCGGCAATCTCCGCCGCCGGGGAATGATCGAAAAGGGATTGGGCCAAATACTCAAAGGGCAGGGCCAAGGCGCCGAAATTTCTCGCGGGTCCATACCGCAGCGGGCCTTCCTGCAGGAAGGAGAAAAAACTGAACCGCTCCACCAGCTCCATGAGGGCCGACGCCTCCGCCTGGGCCGGAGTGGCGCCCTTGCCCATCTGCTTGCGGGTGGGCATGACCGCCATGGCATCCACGTCCAGCAGGCTGAGGTACACCGGGATGTCCAGGCGGCCGGAGTCGATGCGCAAAGTTTCCTTGAGAATTTTCAAGTCCAGGTGGGCCAGCCGGGCTTTCACCCGGGCCACGGTCTCCTCCGGGGTGATGAGCTTGTCCAGGTCATAGGTGTAGCCTTTATAGGCATCCTTCAGGGTCAGGGGCGTCAACATGCAGATCTCCCAAGGATAAGAAACGGTAATTCGCAAGGCACGACGGGCAACCTGTGCCTGCGGTTATTGTATTAATTTCCCTATTCTTACGGTAGAGTTTTTTGAGGAGCCTCCCCTTCGCCCAGGTAGGCCCGCTTCAGGTGCTCGTCGGCCAGCAGGTCGCTTCCCGTCCCCTCCAGGGTCAGGCGGCCGTTTTCCAGGATATAGGCGTAATCCGCAATTTTCAGGGCGGCAAAGGCGTTTTGCTCCACCACCAGGAGGGTCACCCCCTCGTCCCGCAGACGCGCTGCGATCCGGAAGACCTCCCGCACCAAAAGCGGCGCCAGTCCCAGGGAGGGCTCGTCCAACAAGAGCAGCCGAGGGCGGCTCATGAGGGCCCGGCCCAAAGCCAGCATCTGCTGCTCGCCCCCGGAAAGGGTGCCGGCCCGCTGGGTCCGGCGTTCGGCCAGCCGGGGGAAGGTGGCGAACAAATGCTCCAGGTCGGCAGCCAGGGCTTGCCGGTCCCGCCGGAAGTGCCCCCCCAAAAGCAGGTTTTCCAACACCGTGAGGTTGGGGAACACCCGCCGGCCTTCGGGACACAACGCCAATCCCCGCCGCACGATTTCATGAGGGGCCAGGCCTTGAATCTCCTGACCGTGAAACAGGATGCGACCAGCCGCTGCCGGGGTCAATCCGGCCACCGCCCTAAGAACCGTGGTCTTGCCCGCCCCATTGGCCCCCAAAAGGGCCACCAGGCTGCCGGCAGGCACCCGGAAGCTCACCCCGGCCACCGCTCTGACGGCCCCGTAAGACACATGCAAATTCTCAACCTTCAACATATTGCACGGCGTTCCGGGAGGGTCAGAACGTTCGGGCCCTGCCCTCTCCCCCCAGCCCCCTTCCCGTCCCTTGGCAGGGTTTGGGGGCTTCGGGAGTAGGGGGCCGCAGCCCTGCGCTCTTATGCCCCCTTCACCCCTTCCCCAGATATGCCCGGATGACCTCCGGGTGGCATTGAATGGTGGCCGGCGCCCCCTGGGCGATGGTGAGCCCATGGTCCAAAACGGTAAGGTGTTGACATAGGGTCATGACCAGCCGCAAATTGTGTTCAATAATGAAAAGCGTCAAGGCATGGCGTTCCTGCAGGCTTTTCAGGAACTCCATAAGCTCCAAGGTTTCCTGGGGATTGAGCCCGGCGGCGGGTTCATCCAGAAGCAAAAGCCGGGGTTCGGTGGCCAGGGCCCGGGCAATTTCCAGGCGCCGCTGGTGACCGTAGGGCAGCCCGCCGGCCCGCTCCCGCCACACCTCGTCCAGTCCCATTTCCGTAAGCAAATCCCGGGCCCGGTGCACCTGGGCCCGCTCTTCCCGGCGGAAGGAGGGCAGGCGAAGCACCGCTTCCCACCACCGCGCCCTCCCCTGCACGTGACGGCCCACCAAAACGTTGTCCAGGACGGTGAGTTCCTCGAAAAGACGGATGTTCTGAAAGGTGCGGGCCACGCCCAAAGCGGTGATGCGGTGGGGCGGCAACCCGATGAGCTCCGCACCGTCGAAGCGGATGGAACCGGAGCTGGGGGTGAGGAAACCGCTGATAAGATTGAAAACCGTGGTTTTGCCGGCGCCGTTGGGGCCGATAAGGCCGTACAGACCTCCCACCGGGATGGTCAGGTTCAGATCCTCCAGGGCCAAGAGGCCCCCGAAGCGCACCCCCAGGTTCCGGATACTCAGAAGGGTCCCGGCGGACTCCCAAGGGGGACCCTTTTTTAAAGACCCCGGTACTGGGAAAACCGGCCTCACAGGGTCTTTGGGGGTATGTTCCGTTGCGCCGCCATATCGCCCTTGGCCTCTCAGCCAGGCCAAGGCGGCCTCCCAGGTAAATTCCCGGCGCCCCAGAAGTCCCCGGCGGCAGAAGATGATCACCACCAGTAACAGCAGGGAGAAAATCACCATGCGCATCCCAGGGACGCCGGGGATGGTGACCCCGAAGAGCCGGTGGGGTTCCTCCACCACCCGGAGCCACTCCCCTGCCCAGGTGAAAAGCACCGCGGCGAGCACCGCTCCGGTGGTGGAGCCCAAGCCCCCCACCACAATGATGATAAGGAGATTGAAGGTGAGGAAAAAGCTGAACAAACTGGGGGAAATGGTGGTGATGAGATGGGCCAGCAGGCCGCCGGCAACTCCAAAGAAAAAGGCGCTGAGCACATAGGCCAGCAGGAGGTGGCGAAACGTGTCCACGCCCATGGCCCGGGCCGCGGTCTCGTCCTCCCGGATGGCCTGCAAGGCCCGACCATGGCTGGAATTGATCAGGGAGACGATGACCGCCACCGCCGCCAGCGCCACCCCCCAAGACCACCAAAGACCCGGGAGGGGGTGCAGGCCTTTGAGGCCTAAGGGGCCGTTGGTGAGGCCCTGCAGGTTGTTGGCCAAAACCCGCACCACCTCGCCGAAGCCCAGGGTGACGATGGCCAGGTAATCGCCCCGCACCCGAAACACCGGCACCCCGGTGAGGAGGGCAAAGAGCGCCGCCACCAGCCCCCCGGCCAAAAGGGCCGCGGCCAGGGGCAGGGTCAGGTGATTGAGGGGCCAGATGAGGGGCGTTATGAGGAAGGTGGCAGCTTTTTCCGCCGGGGTGAGGGTCAAAAGCGCCGCAGTATAGGCCCCCAGGGTGATGAAGGCGTTGGGCCCCAGGTGAAGCTGGCCACAGACGCCGTTCACCAGATGGTAGCTCACCGCCAGGGTAATAAAGATGGCGGCGTTGTGAAGGAGCCGCACCTGATATTCGTTGGCGCCCCGTTGGGCCGCCGCCAGGAACAAGCCGAGCAGCAGCAGGGCCGCCATTGTGAGCCAGAGGTTCCGGGTGGGCATGGGTTAAAGGTCAGCGGTCCGCGCGCCCTGTTGGCCGCCTGATGATTTTCCCCGCCATTTCTGGGCCTTACAATTTTTCTTCCCCCAGGGCCTCTCCCCACAGACCGGTGGGGCGAAGGAGGAGTACCAGGATGAGCAGCCCGAAGGCCACCGCATCCCGGTAGCCCGCCCCCGCCGGAAAGATCGCCACGATGAGGACCTCCAGGAGCCCCAACAACAACCCGCCGGCCACCGCGCCGGCAAGGTTGCCGATGCCTCCCAAGACCGCAGCGATGAAGGCCTTGAGCCCCGGCAGAATGCCCATGAAGGGATTGACCTGGGGATACTTGAGGGCCCAGAGCACCCCCCCCACCCCGGCCAGCAAAGAACCCACCAGAAAGGTGAAGGCGATGATGCGGTTTACGTCAATCCCCATCAGGCTCACCGTTTCCAGATCATAGGCGATGGCCCGCATGGCCCGGCCGGTGGCGGTGTGGTAAACGAGGAAAAAGAGGCCCCCGACGCAGACGGCCGTGACACCGGGGATGATCAGGCTTAATACCGGGAGATACAACCCGCCCAGCTCCATAGCCGCAGCACTCCAACCCGGGGCTGGAAAGGCCTGCGGCCGGCCGCCGGCGATCACCAGGACCAAATTTTCCAATAGAAACGAGGCGGCGATGGCGGAGATAAGGAGGGAAATGCGGGGGGCCCGCCGCAGCGGTCGATACGCCCCCCGCTCCAAAAGCACGCCCATGAGGCCGGTAAGCCCCACCGCCAGCGTCGCGGCCAGCGGCCACGGCCAGGCAAACACCCCCACCCCCAGCACCGCAACATAGGCCGCCACCATGATCAGGTCCCCATGGGCAAAGTTGATGAGCCGGAGGATGCCATACACCATGGTGTAGCCCACCGCAATGAGGGCATATAATCCTCCCAAGGACAAGCCGTTCACCAGTTGTTGGATTATTGTGGCGGCATCCATGGTGTTCGCTTCAGGGGGCGGTTCAGGGAAGGGCGACTCCAGTCCCTTGCCAAATTCTCCTACCTAGATCAGCCAGGGTTTGAATTCTTCCTTAGCCGGCGTGATGATCTCCAGGAGGTGGGCCGATCGGTGGTCTTCGGCCAGCACGACGACCGGCGTTCCGGGCCGAGCGTCACTGTATGCCGCAGCCAGACGGGCGGCCGCCCGGGCCACCTCCAGCCCGCCGCCGCCCGGCACCAGCACCAGGGGCCCCGGCAGCCGCTGCACTTTGACGGTGAGATCGCCATTCCGGGTCAGGGCCGCCAAGGCCTCGTTCTCACGTTGGGTGCGGCCCACCACCACTTTGGGTCCGCCCTGGGGCAGGCGGAAATGCCGACCCCACTTGAGGAGTTCCAGGTCCTGGCGGGCCACCGTCTCCTGATGGGCCAGCAGCTCTTTCAGGCGGGCCGCGTACCCCAGATCGGTGAGCAGGCAGCCGCCGGCGGGAGAGGGGTATTCCCGGATGCCGAATTGGGCGGCCAGGGCCATTTGCCGCTTGCGTCCCCGGCCGCTAAGATCCAAAAGTCTGTCTCGGTCCACCCAACCCTCCCGTTCGGGTCGGGTGGGAGGCAGCAGTTTGGCGCTCAGGGGCCGCAGGACAACCTCGGCAAACCCCGAGCCCCGGGCCACCAACTCCAGGGCCCGGCGATGCTGACTCATGGGGCGTTGGCCCAGAACTTCCCCGGTGAAGAGGAAGTGAAACCCTTCCGCCTGCATCAGGGTGCCCGCCTCCTTCAGCATAAGGATGTGGCAGTCGATGCAGGGATTGTGGCCTTTGCCGAATCCGTGGGGCGGGGCATAGAGCAGCCCCAGGTATTGGTCGGTCAAATCCACCTCCCGGAGGGCCAGACCCAGGACGCCGGCGGAAACCCTGGCCCGCTCTGCTCCGAAAAACGGGGTGACGAAGGTGAGGAGCTCCACCTCGATCCCTTGGTTGGTGAGCAGCCGGGCGGCCAGCATACTGTCCAGGCCGCCGGAAAACAAACCGATGGCACGGATGTTGGATGGCATGATTCCGATTACCAGCACGGGGGGGTTGCCCCCCGGAGGATTTTTTCCCGGGGACGGTCGGGTTCGGGACGCGGCAAGGCCGGCGGGTTGGGGACGTCCAACGCAAAGTCCGTCCAGCCCCGGCGGTGCAGGAAAGCGAGAAACGGGCGACGCACCTCCGGGCGGCAAAACGCCGCCCAATCGCTCAGGGGCAATTGCAGCCGCGCCCGGTGGCCGTCCACCCGCAGACGCACCTTGCCAAAGCCCCGCGCCCCCAACCAGGCTTCGGCCTGCGCTACCCGAGCCAAGTCTGCCGCCGTCAGCTCGGTCCCATATGGAAACCGGGTGGCGAGACAGCTTTGCGGCGGGCGCTCCCCGGGCAGGCCCAGCAGAAAGCTCAGAGACCGGATGGCTTTTTTCCCCAAACCGGCCTCCAATAAGGGACTGCGGACGCCCAGCTCCCGGGCAGCCTTGAGGCCCGGCCGAAAATCCCCCAGGTCATCCAGGTTGGCGCCATCCCAGATGACCGGAGCGTTCAGGGAGCGGGCAAGTTGCCGGGCCCGGAGGATGATCTCCCGTTTACAGACGTAACAGCGTTCCCCGGTGTTGGCCCGAAATTCCGGCAAGGCCAGGGGATCAAAGGGCCGAACCACGTGCAGAACCCCCAGGCGCCGGGCCAGGGCCACGGCATGGTGCAGTTCGCCGGGCGCAATGTGGGGGCCGGCAAAGGTCAATGCCGTGAGCCTAGCCCCCAGCGCCCGGGCGCCAACGGCCAAGAGCAGGCTGGAATCCAGTCCCCCGGAAAAAAGGAGCACTGCCCGGGGCCAGCGCTGCAAGGCGTGGAACAACTCACCCAGCTGCCCGGCGTTCATGGCAGGCATGGAAGAGATGGTCCTGGCCGGGTGGTGCGCCTTTCCCTGGCAGCGCTGCTCAACTCTCCCGGGCATAGGTGGGCGCCATGGGTTTGGATTCCACCGTGGGCAACAGCTCCACCGGCTCGCCCAAAAGAAAGCGGCCCTGCTGAATCCACTCCTTCAGCAGATTGGCCACCTCCCGGGCCCGCACCAAACTGGAGAGGGGCACGGTGGCCACCTCCTTGCCGTTCAGAAAGATTTTGCCGCTCTTCAGTTGGGCATAGCTCACATGCCCAAGCACCCGGCCGGTGGCCTGAGGGTAGTCGGAACCATAATCCACAATGGGGGCCAGGAGGTCCTCATCGCGCACGGCGCAGAAGTGGGCCATTTCCTCATTGAGCAGGGGAATGGGGACCCCCAGGCCCACGGTGAGGGAGCAGCCGTAGCCCAAAAGGCTCACGCCCACCAAGTAGCGGGGGCTCATTTGTTTCAGATCGCCGATGACCATGAGGGTGCCAGCCGGGCTTAAGGGGACGCCATTGTCCCCCCTGGGTTTTTCCGGGTGGTGTTGGGTGCCCGGGAAGCAGATGTAGCCCACGCCGCCCCCCAAAAAGATCCGGGTCCCGATACCCAGGGTGCGGTAGTACGGATCGTTGAACAAGGGGCTCAAGGCCCCGGAGGTGCAAAAATTGGCGTTGGCGGCCCGTGGTTTCAGGGGCCCCATATAGGTGTAAATGATGCGGTTGCTCAGATTCACCGCCACATTGTAATTTTGGTAGCAATTGCGGGGGTTGCAGAGGATGGCATTCACCATCTGGGCTAAAGTCAGTTCCTTTTCCACCCGCTTGTTGGGGTAGCAGTCGGTACCATATGCTTCGGCCACCAGACGCACGGGCTTGCCGGCCACCAGGTCCTGGATGACATGGCCCCCCCCATATTTGAACTCCCCGGGATAGACTTTGTTCAAGGGATCATCGGCCATGGGTTCGGTGGCGCCGATGTAAACATCCACCGCCGCCAGCCCGGCGTAGGCCGGCACATTGTTCAGCCACACCTTGGCGGCTTTGATGGGGGGTTTGGTGTGCCCGAAGTTGAGAAAGGCCCCGGATGAGCACATGGGCGAGAAGGTGCCGGTGGTGACCACGTCCACGGTGCGCGCCGCCTCCACCTCGCCCTTCTCCCGGACAATGCCGATGATCTCCTCGGCGGTAACCACCACCGCTTTCCCTTGCTTGATTTTCTCGTTGATTTCCTGGTATGTCTTATTTACTTGATAGTGTGCCATTGCCCGTCCTCTGGAGCCGGCAGCACCTGCCGCCGACATGAATAACGTGCTATCATGAAATTGGGAGAGAAGGCCGGGAGGCCCGCACCCCTGCCGCTCTCCAGCCACTTCCTCCACAATCAGTGGGTGGGCAGGGGATCCGTTGCGCCCCCGGCCCTCCCCTCAGTCCCGCGGGGGGAAAGGAATGCGGGCCCATGCTCCCGGAAATTTCCAGCCACGCCGCCCATCTGTTCGCCACCAGCCTGGTCTCCCTGCTGGTCATCGTGGACCCCCCCGGAAACATCCTGGCGTACCTCACGCTGTCGGCCGGCGGTTCTCCCGCGGCGCGGCGGGAATTGGCCCGCCGGGCCTGTCTGTTTTCTTTTCTGATCCTGACCGCCTTCATCGCCGCCGGCCGGCTCATCCTCACCCTCTTTGGCATCACCCTGCCCGCCTTTCAGATCGCCGGCGGGCTCATCCTGTTTCGCATCGCCTTTGACATGCTGGAAGCCCGGGGCCACTTCAACCGGCTGGACACCTCCTCCAGCCTGGTGGCGGAGGACTACCGGGACATCGCCCTGGTGCCGTTGGCTGTTCCGCTGCTGTCCGGGCCCGGCGCCATCTCCACCATCCTCGTGCTCACCAGCCGCTCCCCCAGCCTCCTGGAGGACGGCCTCATCTTCGCCGCCCTGGGATTGGTGATGCTCACCACCTACCTCGCCTTCCGCTTCGCCGAGCCGGCCCTTAAGTTTTTCCGGGAAAGCGGCATCCGCCTCCTCACCCGCCTTATGGGCCTCATCCTGGCGGCCCTGGCCGTGCAGTTTGTGTTGGACGGACTTCAGGCCGCGTTTCCCTCGCTGGCTCAGTAAAAATCCACCGGATCCACCCGTCGGTTCACCGACCAGTGGAAGAACAGGTTGCTGGGCAGCCCCTGGAAAAGATAGCCATTGGGAGGCCATAACAGGCGCCGGAAGATGGACCGGAAAGAGTAAAAGTTCCGGAAGCAGCCCCAGACCCCTTCCTCGCACTCCTCGGGAGTCATGTGCCGGGGAATGAAATTGCACACCATCCCCAGATATTTTTCGGCCTCCGGATTATGCACCCGTCCTTCCCGGGCCAATTGGTCCCACATGGGGGTGCCCCGCCGGGGGGTAGCCACGTTAAAAAAGGCCAGGGGTGCCTTGATGCGCTCCAAAAAGGCCAGGGTCTCGGCAAAAAGCTCTTTGGTGTCGCCATCCAGCCCGAACATGAAGTTGAGGGAATAAAACAGTCCCCTGCGCCTGAGACGGGCCAGCATATCCTCATAGTCCTGCACCCGGTTCTGCACCTTGTCAATGGAAGATATGGACTCCTGGCAGACGTTCTCGATCCCGATGTTGACATGGAAACAGCCGGAGTCCCGGGCCAGGTCCAGAAGTTCCTCATCCCGACTGGTATTGATGGTCCACAGGCAGCTCCAGCGTATCCTAAGGGGCATGAGGGCCTTGAAGAGCTCCTTGGCGTAGTCCCGGTGGCCGGTGAGGTTGTCATCGATGAAATAGATTTTTTTGAGGCCCGTGAGGGCCATGTTGGTCCTGATTTCGCTGATCACCTCGCCGATGGGCCGGCGGCGATAGGTATGCCCGTACACAATGGGGACCTCACAGAAGGCGCAATGATACGGGCAGCCCCGGGAGGTCTGCACCGGGATGATCTTCACTTGGTAGCGGCGGAAATCCACCAGCTCCACCCGCGGCCGGGGGAGGCCGGCCAAGTCGTGAAAGTCCGGTGCCTGGTAGCGGGGCTGCAGGCGCCGGCGGCGGGCGTCCTCCACCACCTGGGCCCACACGCCCTCGGCCTCTCCCACCACCACGGCATCGGCATGCTGCAGAGCCTCCTCCGGGTGCAGGCTGACGTGGAAGCCGCCCATGACCACAGGAACCCGCCGCCGACGAAACTCCCCGGCGATTTCAAAGGCCCGCTCGGAAGTGGCGCAGGTGGCGGTGATGCCCACCAGATCATAGTGGCGATCATAGGGAATGGGAGAGAGGCGGTCGTCCACCAGTTCCACATCCACCCCTGGCGGCGTAAGCGCGGCAAGGTACGGCAGGGTGATGCCCAAAAGCCAACGTTTGCGGCTCCGGAGCGGCCGCCGGTCCGGATATTTGGTGGTGGGTTGCACCAGGAGAACGCGCATGAATTTTCCTCATCATCTCCGGGGGACCGTCCAGGGAAAAGCGCTTTCGGCCGCGTGGATCTGGGACTGCGCTTCCTTGGACTTCCCGGCCTCCCTTCGAGAAAGGGGTCTCCGTTCCCATCTAAATCAATTCTTACAAATATAAAACAACTCCTGCCGTCTGCCAAGGATGAGGACCGTTATCCCCTAAGCTGACCGAGGAAAGCTGCGGCCGGTGATATGATGAACGGCGGGTGGGCTTACGTCTTGCGGGTCAGATGGATAAGCTTGCCGGGGCCGCCGGTGGGCGGCTTTTCAGGCTCGGAGGGCGGGGCGGGTTTGCGGGGCACCAAAGCCAGCCGCATCGGCCGGCCACCCATGGTGAAGTCCTGGCCGTTGATTTGGTCCTCATCCAAGATCCAGGTGACCACTTGGGGGGGCAGGGTCAGGACCAGCAGCTCCACGTGATACCACCCCTTCTTGACATCCGGGCGCAGATCCTCGATGCGGGCGTAAAACGCAGGCTTATGGTCCAGATACACCAGGACCAGATCGTTGATGCCGGCCATGGGGAAACGGAGCGAAAGATATAATATGTCGCTTGCGAAGACACGTTACCACTTCGTTTCCCCCCCGGCAAGGGGGAACCGACCATTTCCCGAGCTCCGCGGGTGTTCGGCCATCTTGCCATCCCCGCCCTTCGCTGGCCAGGTCAGGAGGAAGGGAGTGCGCGTCCCGTCCGCCCCATCAGACCCTGCGGCGCCCCGCAGAGCGGGAGGTTAGTTCTAGGCTTCCAGCGCTTATTGGGCAGGGGCAGGAACTTCCGGGGGGAGGCGCGCTGCGCCCCTCCGTCGTGGCCGTGCCCGGCGCCCTCATTTTCCCGGAGGTGTCGGGGGTGGCGGGGGTTTCTCCACAAATACCCAGAGGCAGCCCCGCTTTTCCAGCGGATAGGGGCGGCCGTTTTTGGTGAGCTTGCCGTCTTGGCGACTTACGCTCAGGAGCCACCAGCCCGGGCTCTCCAGGGTGACGGTGAAGGACCCGTTCAGGTCGGTCCGGGCGGTGCGGGTCATGAGGGGAGTATTCTCCTGGCCGAAGCGGTCCTTGGGGCGCTGCTCCGGAGGAACGGGGAAGCCGGTGAATTTTTCCACCTCCACCGGGGCCAATTTCAAGGGAGCGCCTTTAAAAAGCGCCCGAGCGCTGAAGGCCACTCCCGCCGGCCAGCCATACGGGCGGGTCAGAGGCACGATTTCCACTTCCAGACCCAGTCGTTCCTCCCACCCTTTTTCGGCCCCCACATGCCAGACGGCCTTGACATAATCCTGACAAAACATCTGTTCTTCCGGGATGAAGCACGGGGGAGCCTCCAGGGTCAGGTAATAGTCGCCGGGGGTGAGGGGGGTGCACTCCACTTCGTAAGCCCGGCGCTCTTGCTTGCTCTCCGGATCGGTGAGGCGGATTTCCCGGAGGATCGCCGGGACCTTTTTCCCCCCGGCGGCCCGGAGGGTGAATGTAAGCCCCCCGGGCGCATCATCCACCAGCATTTCATAAGGGTGGCCCCAAAAAAACGTCCAGGCGGCCGGTTCCCCCGGTTTGCCGTAGCAGCCCGGGGTCCGGGGCCAATAGACCTGGAAATGCGCCTGGGTAGGGCCGGCCAGGGCCAGGATGCCAAGGATCGCCAAGGCGGCTCCCAGGATTTCCTGATGGCGTCTCATCTTCTGCTCCTGTGAGATTCACTGACCCGGGACTGGAGCAACTCCAGAACACCTTCGGCCTCTCTGCGCCCTTCCGTCAGCGAGCATCGAGGCTTTAGCAACCCGCCACCCTGGCGGGCGGCCGGTTCTGCCTGCCTTGGAGGGCGCCCCCCTCCTTTCGCTCCCACCCGCCGGCGAATCCTCAGGCGCCGGCCGCCGGCCCGGGCCAACTCAAGAACCGCTGAAAATTGACCAAAACCTTTTCATCAAACTCACATTGCTCGGCGGCGTAGCGCATACAGGCCAACGCCTTGGCCGGGGGGAGGGGGGCTCGCCAGGGGCGCACTGACGTCAGGGCCTCGAAGCTGTCCAGGACCCGTAGGAGGCGGGCATACGGGTGGAGGGCGCTGGCCGGGAGCCCCAGGGGATAACCGCTGCCATCCATATTCTCGTGATGTTGAGCAACCATGTGAAAAATCTTGCCGGACAGGTGTCGGAAAGGGGCCAACAGCCGGACACCGGCTTGGGGATGGCGGCGCAACGCCTCCATATCCTGGCCATCCAGGGGGCTACTTTTCTCCCAGGCCTCCTGCATGGCGGTCATACCCAGATCATGGAGCAAAGCCCCCAGGCCAAAAGTCCGGGCAGCAGTAGTCGGCCAGCCGTAAAAGCGGGCATATCCCAGACCCAGGAAGGCCACGTTGCTGCAATGGCCGGCAAGGCCGGCATCAACCCGACGCACGGCAAAAAAAAGGGAGACCGGCCTCTCCACGGTTCCCAGGATCTGAAAGCAAGTGCTCAGCAACTCGCGGGCCAAGTCCAACTGGACTTCGGAGCGGCAGGCGGGGACGTGATAAAACTGCCGGGTCCAGGAAAGGAGAATGTGGTACACCAAGGCGGCTTTGTCTTCAGGACGGCGCTGGGGATCGCTGCGGAGGCCCCGCAGCCCCTCCCGAAAGGAAGCAAGAAGAGGGGAAAGGTGGAGCGGCGGCCCCCCCTCCCCGGACGGGAACTTGTCCGGTTCCTGGGCCACAAGCTCCTTCTCCGGCCCCGGGAGCTCCCCATCGGCGGGCAGCAACACCTTGCCCGGCTCCCAGACCGGGTGAAGGGGCGGCGTTGCCGGCAGGGGGAGAGGCGTCTCTTCTGCGGAATTTCGATTAGGCTCCACCGTTTCGGTCATGGCGGCCCCTCATGTTGGTCGGTCCGACCCCCAAAACTAGGCGGGCCAGCCCGGCGGTTTCCCCCCACCCTTGGCCACCCAGGATGGCAAAGGCCCTGAGCCATTGTCCGGGGGGTTCGAAAACAAGCCATGGCCGCGGCTTCTTTGCTTCTTCCACGGATTCTCATGCCTCCTTTAGGCCGGGGCCCGCCGCCAGAAGCGGGATATCACCGTTCCGGCTTGCAGCTCCTGGGGCGCCACCCGGTCCACCCGATGGTCAGCAGGAGAGGCCTCCATCAAAAGCCGGGCGATGGATTCCAAATCCCGCACCGCCTGGCTTTTCCCGCGCCGCAACGGAAAGGGCATCATCTCGTTCACTGCTACCTCCACCGCCGCGTCATAGGAAATCCGCCCCAAAATCCTGGGACTGACCCCCAAAAAGGATCGGCATACTCGTTCCACGATGGCACTGGACTGGAAGTCGCGGTCGGTTTTGACCATGTTCACCACCAGGTGGATGTGGAACCCTTGCAGCAGCTCCACCAGGCGCTGATAGCTGGCGCTATTCCTGGTCTGCAGGTGCATCAGGACATCGTGCAGATTCTCCACGCCGGTGGCGGAGTCCTTGAGGTCCGTTTGCAGCAGCAGGTCCAGAACCATTTGGTCCTTCGCGAATTCCCGGGAAATTTGCCGGTATAGACTGCTTTTAATGAACCCATAGGCATTTTGCAGCGAAGTGGCCTGGCTGGTGAGAACGCAGATCTTGCCCGGGGAATAGTTAAAGAAATCCAGGACATTGAAGGAGGTGCCGGCGCCCAAATCCAAAAGCACCAGGTCGGCGGGCAGGTTCTCCAGCTGATTTAAGAGCCTGATCTTTTGGATATAGGTAGGGTTGGCGGCGCCCAGAATGTCATCGGCCCCGCAGATCAGGCCAATGCCCTCGATTTGGGTTTCTAGAATGAGGTCTTCCAGGCGGCTCACCCGCTTCAGGAGGAAATCTTCCAAGGTCAAAGGGGGATAGCGCACACCCATGAGGGTATGCAGGTTGGCCCCCCCCAAATCGGCGTCCACCAGGATCACCCGGTTTCCCAGGCGGGCCAGGGAGATTCCCAGCCCCAGGGTGAAGACGCTTTTGCCCACCCCGCCCTTGCCGCCGCCGATGCTCCACATTTTTTTGCGGTTCACCCCCTGCCTCCTCCCTCCGTGTTTTTCTGTCAAGCCCCTGCCGGTCCCCTCACCTCGGGGACGCGGGCCGGGATCGCCACATGGCCCAAAGACTCTTGGCGGCCATCATCACGCAGCCGTACAGAGCCAGGACGCTGCCATAGAGACGGAGCGACTCCGGACCGGCCAGGTAGAGGGCGGTGCCGGCCGCCATGGCCCCGACGCCCACCAAATACGCCGCCTGTTCCGCCATGGGCAGGGGACGGCGCCGCTGCAGTTCATCCCACGAGTCCCACAGCTCCTTTAGGTCCCGGGGGTATATTTCCATCCGGTTCTCCAATATTCGTCGCACTTCCACTCCCGGTTCCTGGAGCTCAAACCCCACCAGGCAGTCCGCCCCGGAGCAGCCGCCGGGGCGGACCCAGGAAAGGCGGCCCTTGACCTCCAGCCCGGCAGCCCCTTTTCCCGGCGGCACCAGGAGGCGGGCCTCCCGACCAGCGCCCGGCATCAGCTCAAGAGACTTCTCCCCGGTGGCGCACTTGAGGAGCGCTCCGGTGGCCGAGAGACTGGCAATGGTCACCGGCACCCGCACCGGTTCCCCGCCCGCCGGCCCGTTCACCACCAAACTCAGGCGCCCCTGGCCTTCCTGGGGAACTTCCTTCCCCCACCTGTCCTTCATTCTTGCCACCATGATCGATACCAGCCCTTCTTGGGTTTTTTGGCCTGCAACTGCTGCCGGAGATGTTGGAGCTCCGCCATCCACTGACTTTCCAGTTTATCCCTGAGGGCCCGGTGCTGCCGATGCTCCTTTTTCCAATAATCCTGGAGCGCTCCCAGCTTGCCCAACTCATAAATCATCGCCTCATAGCGGCGCCGCTCCACCATCAGGTTTTCCTGGGAGAAACGCAGGATCTCCTGCCAGACCGGCGAAACGGGGTCGGAATTCAGATTCCGGGGGAAGGCCGGTGCCTCCCCCCCGCCGTGGCTGGCCGAAGGCGGCCAGGACGCCGCCATCGGAGTCGGAGGGCCGAACTGCTCCCCCGTCAGCCGGGCCGGCGGCTGCTCCGGACCCAACACCGGTTCGGAGCTCTCGGCCGCGGGGGGCGGGTCTCCCCGCAAACCGGAAGCCGGCTCCTCCTCCCCCCCAGCCTGGTGGTGCTCCAGCAATTCCTTCAGGTAGCCCAGCTTTTCCCACGGCTCCCGGACCTCCCCCAGCGGTGCATGCCACAGCAGCCCCAGAAGCAGCTCCCCATCGCTGAACCCCACCATCCTCGCCTCCCGGAGGAGATTGCGGTAATAGGTTTCCGGAGAGGGGGCCGGGGCCAGGAGGGCCTGCAAAAGGTGGGAATGGGACTGAATAAACGGATAGATTTTGGCCCAAGGCAGCACCTCCGGCAGGGACTGGGGCGGAGAGGCCGGCAGCCGCGGGGCGTTTTCCGTCAGGAAACGGCAAAGGGCCGGGCTGGGACGGGTGGGAGGGGTCTCCCATGGCGGCCGCAGCCACCGCAGGTTGGCCTGCACCCGGGGCTCCATGGAAGGCGGCACCAACACCAGCCCCCCCTCCCCGAATACCATGATCTGGAAACTCTCCAGAAAAAACGAGGCGGGCGGCTGCCAACTCCTGGGCAAGGCGTAATAGTGCTGCTCCCGCTCCAGCCCCACCTCGGCGACACAACCGGAACACCAGTCCCCCCGATGATTGAAGGGGGGGCGGCTTTCTTCCCGGTGCACCTCCAACACCAAAAGCCGGGAAGGAGCACCGGTGCGCACCCCCAGGTTCACCTGCTGGCCCGCCAAACCCCACTCCGTCACCTGCGGGCCCCAAACCTCCTCCCCTCCCTGGAAATCCAGATCAAAGGCCGGCTCCCCCTTGAGATTGACGGCCACCAGCCACCAGCCGATTTTCCGGTATCGCGCCGCATACTGAATGAGGGTATCGCTGTAATCCAGGTTTCTCTTGAGATGGATGATGCGGTGGACTTCCTCCTCCCGAAGTCCTCCGCTGCGCAGCTTCTGGGCCCGAGCCTCCCCGGCCCCGGGATCCCGGGGCCCGTCCCCGCCGGCGGTTGTTCCCCCTCCGGGAGTCCCGCCAGTAGCTGTGTCGGTCTTAACCCCCTCCCGGGCAAGGACTTTCCCGCTCATGCCTGCTCCTCAACCACCCTGGTGACGAACCTTCATCCCGCCCCGCTACCCCTCTCATCGGCAGCAGGAAGCATTTCTTTAACTTTCGCCTGCCAAAGACGCAGCGCTCCGGCCGCCTTTCCCCTTGACGCCGTGGCGCTGGCAGTCTATACATGAGCATCTTCAAAGGAGCAATGGTTGATGGAATCTTACAAGATTTTGCTCAGCGAGCCGGAGTTGCCCCAGGTCTGGTACAATGTCCAGCCGGACCTGCCCAAGCCGCTGCCGCCCTACCTCAATCCCCGGACCGGGAAGCCGGTGAGCCCCGATGACCTGGCCCCCATCTTCCCGCCCGCCCTCATCCAACAGGAAATGAGCCAGGAGCGCTTCATCCCCATCCCGGAAGAGGTGGGGGAGATTTACCGTTTGTGGCGCCCCACTCCCCTCAGGAGGGCGGTGCGACTGGAGCGGGCCCTGAAAACCCCGGCCCGGATTTACTACAAGGACGAGTCGGTGAGCCCGGCAGGCAGCCACAAGCCCAACACCTCGGTGCCCCAAGCCTATTACAACAAGATCGCCGGCATCCGACGCCTGGCCACCGAAACCGGCGCCGGCCAATGGGGCAGCGCCCTGGCCCTGGCCTGCAATTTCTTCGGCATGGAGTGCACGGTTTACATGGTGAAGGTGAGCTATCACCAAAAACCCTACCGGCGCTCCCTCATGCAGATCTGGGGGGCCGAGGTCCTGGCCTCTCCCACCGACCGCACCCAGGCCGGCCGGGCCATTCTGGAGAAGATGCCGGACACTCCGGGGAGCCTGGGCATCGCCATCTCCGAGGCGGTGGAGGACGCTGCCACCCACCCGGATACCAATTACTCCCTGGGGAGCGTCCTGAACCACGTCATGCTGCACCAAACCGTCATCGGCCTGGAAACCAGAAAGCAGTTGGCCCAAGCCGGGGAAACCCCGGACGTGCTGGTGGGCTGCGTCGGCGGCGGCAGCAACTTCGCCGGCTTTGTCTTCCCCTTCGTGCCGGACAAGCTGAAGGGCCAAAACCTCCGGCTGGTGGCGGTGGAGCCCCGCGCCTGCCCCACCCTCACCAAAGGAGCATATGCCTATGATTACGGCGACACCGTGGGCCTCACCCCCCTGATGCTGATGCACACCCTGGGCCACGGCTTCGTGCCCCCGGGCATTCATGCCGGCGGGCTGCGCTACCACGGCGATGCGCCGCTGCTTTGTCTGTTGGTGCAGGAAAAGGTCATTGAGGCCCGGGCCTACCCCCAGAACCCGGTTTTTGAGGCGGCCCGGCTGTTCGCCCAAAACGAGGGCATCGTTCCCGCCCCGGAGACCGCCCACGCCATCAAGGGCGCCATCGACGAAGCCATCCGCTGCCGGGAGCAAAACCGGCCCGAGGTGATTGTCTTTAACTTCTCCGGCCACGGCTTCCTGGATCTGGCCGCCTATGACGCCTTTTTGGCGGGGCAACTGGAGGACGTGGAATTCCCCGAGGCGGAACTGCAGAAGTCCCTGGCGGACCTGCCCAAGGTGGCCGGGAAATGACAGTATTTGCGGGGAGGGCTGGGGGCCAGGCTCCCCCTCCCCACCCCCCGATAGCGGCTCGGGGAAGGTGATGGAGGAAATAGGCCGGAAGGTGCATCCCCTGGCCCTGGCCCCAAATCGCTTTTTTCAGTCCCCTACAGGCGGCAGGAAGCTGCCGCGGCGGCGCTGCTCAAAGGCCCGGCGGATGACCTGGGCGGTGAAGGCCGGCAGGGGCAGGGAAGGAAGCTCCGCGAGTCCGACGAAGCGGGCCTCCGCGGCATCGGAAGCGGGAGAAGGCTCGCCCGCCACGTGTTCGCAGGCGAAGTCCACCAAAACGTAGTGATAGGGGATGCCGCCGGCGCCGTCCTGATAGATGCGCTCCAGGACCGCGGTAATCCCCAGGACCTCCACGGTGAGGCTGGTCTCCTCCCGGATCTCCCGCAGGATGGCGGCCTCCAGCGTCTCCCCCACCTCCACCAAGCCGCCGGGCAGGCTCCAGGCCCCTTTCTGGGGCTCTTGCCCCCGGCGCACCAGCAATACCTGGTCTCCCCGGAAGATGACCGCGCCCACGCCAACCAACGGCTGCTCGGGATAATGGCGTTTCATGGCAACTGCCTGGCGTTCCGGGGGAGGGCCAGGGGACGCGGCTCCCTGCCCTTCCCCCCACATCTCAAATCTCCACCCGCAGGGAGCGCTTCACCCGCACTGCGGCGGCGCCGCCCACCGGGCAGACGTACTCGCAGTGGCCGCAGCCGATGCAACGGTCGGGCTGCACCACCGGCAGCTTCACCTGGACCCTCTGGCCCTGGAGGTTGACAACCTCCGCCAGACTGAAGGTAATGGCCTTGGGGGAGACGGGGCAGTGTTCCTCGCACACCAGGCAGTCGGCGCCTTCGCTGTACGGGATGCAGCGGTTCCGGTCAAAACCCGCCACCCCCAGGGTCTGGCGCTGTTTGGCCTCCAGCTCCAGATTGGGAATGGCGCCGGTGGGGCAGACCTGGCCGCACAGGTGGCAGGAGTGGGCGCAGTAGCCCATCCGGGGCACCAGCCGGGGGGTGTAGAGGCCCTCCAGCCCCGCCTCCCAGAGCACGGGTTGGAGGCCGTTGGTGAGACAAACCTTCAGACACTGGCCGCAGCGGATGCAGCGCGCCAGGAACTCGGCCTCGTCCTGCGCCCCCGGCGGCCGTATCAAGAACTCGTCCGGCCGCTTGGCCAGGGACCCCAAACGCACCACGGGCACCGCCGCCACCCCGGCCAGGGCTGCGGTCACCACCTGCCGGCGGCCCAAGTCCAGGGGCGCCCGGGGGAGCTTCCCCCGCCAGACGAAGGTGGCCCGCCCCTCCTGACAGGCCGCCACACAACTGAGGCAGAGCTGGCACTCGGAGGAGAGGTGGGGGCTGAGGCGCGCGGCGGGGGATGTGGCCGTCGGCCCCTGCCCCTCTCCCCTAAACGCCGCCATCTTGCACACCACCGCGCAATCGCCGCAGTCTGGGCACAGGGCCGCCGGCTTGCGGCGCAGCAGGGAGAAGCGGGCGAACAGACCGTAAAGCGCGCCCAGGGGGCACAGCGCCCGGCACCAAAAGCGGCGGTCCAGCCGTTCCGCGGCCACGATGAGGGCAAACAGGGCCAGGGTAAACAGGGGCAGCAGATACACCAGGCCCCGGAAGGGCAGCACCGTGGCCTTGAGACCCTGGTACACGGGCTCGCTCAGGTACGTCAGCGGCGGCCCCAGGCGGTAAAGCACAGTGCCGGCTTTTTCCACCCCGTAGGCAAAGGCCGGGTAGCAGACGATGGCCAGGGTGCGGTAAAGGAGCGACAGAGGATCGAAAAGCCCGGCCAGGTTCAGGGAAAAAGGCGCCCCTGCCAGGAAAAAGAAGAGCAGATAGTATTTGGCCCGCGGCCAGCGGTCCGCCACCCCGGCGTCCGGCCGCGGCCGGAACAGCAGGCGCCGCAGGCCGTCCAAAGTGGTGCCCAGGGGACAGACCCAGCCGCAGAAGAATCGCCCCAGAACCAATGTCAGGCCCACGAAGGCCAGGGACCAAAAGAGGGCCGGCACCAGCGGACTGAAGGTCAGGAGCGTTACCGCCAGGGCCAGGGGGTCGAAGCGGAAAAAGAGATCCACCGGCCAGGCCAGGCGCTCTTCCCCGGCGTACTCCGCCTTGAGGAAGAGCCAGATAAACAGGAGGAAGAAAAAGATTTGGGTGCCCCGTCGCAGGAGCACCCAGCGGTTGCCGCGGGCGGGCCCGGCGGCCTCGGGTTTATTCTTCATGGGGCGTAAGACTCAGACGAAGGTGATTTTGTTCAGGTCCATTTCCCCGCGGTTCAACTCATAGGCCTTGGTGATGTAGCCGATGTCGGCGGGCTTGAGGCCGAAAAGGGTGGCGCCGAAGGCGTCCAGCGCCACGGGATCGGCGCTGGCCAACAGCAGGTTTTTCACCTCCACGTCGGCGATATTGCCGCCGGTGGGGCCGTTTCTGAGCAAGATGCGGGTGCAGTCCAGAACGTGCAAGTCGGGGCGGAGCACCAGGTTCATGTCCGCGATGTTCTGGTGCAGCCCCACGTGGCAGCGGCCCCGCCACCCGCCGATGGCCCCCATCATGTTTTTCAGACACAGGGTGAGGCGGGATTCGCTGTGGTGTTTGGCCACCGGGATGTTGATGAAGCGGTCGGCCTCCAGGATGTCTTTGTAATAGTACCACTTTTTCAGGGCCCGGGCCTTTTCGGTTTTGACCTCCACAAAGCGCCGCTCATCCACGTATTCCACCACCACCCGGCTGTCCTTCAGGGCCTCCACCGCCGGTTTGATGCCGCTGTTCTGGTAGGCCTTGCGGGCATCATGGCAGGTATGGTCCAACACTTTTACCTGTTTGGCGCCGGCCTCCAGGCACATTTCCACCACCCGGCGCACCACGGCGGGGTGGGCGTTGGCCGCCAGCTCCGGGGCCCGGTCCCAGGCCATGTTGGGCTTGACCACCACGGTCTCTCCGGCATTGACGAACTTTTTCATGCCGCCCAGGGCCTGCACCGCGTCGGAGGTGATGTTGGCCCAATCGGTGCCCTGCGCCTTGGCCACCACGGGCTGGGGTTTGTCCAGAGGCGCCATGGCCCACAGCTCCTGGGGCATCACCCAGCGGGCTGCACCGGCCGCCACCCCCATAAACGCCAAGCGCTGCAAAAATTCGCGACGATCCATGTCTCCTCCTGGGGCGGTCTCCGGACGAGGAAGGGAACGCGGGCCTTCTCCTGCCCTCCCCTGGCCGCCTGCCGCTGGTTTGCAAGGTTTGCCTGCCTGCCTGTTATTTTGACTATAATCACCCCATGGACGCAAGTTTTTCTTGACAACCAGCCCCCGCCTTATTATTGACTGAATAGTCTAATGACTGCAGAGTCAATTTTTTGACCAGCGGGTCATTGATGAACCGCATGACCAAGAAAGAGGTTCTGGCGCAGTTCCGCACCCGGGAGATTCTGGCCGCCGCCCGGCAGGTCATGGAACGCCGGGGAGTGGAGGCGGCCACCATGGAGGAGATCGCCCAGGCCGCCGGAGTGGCCAAGGGCACCGTTTATTGCTATTTCCACAGCAAAGAGGAACTGATCTATACCCTCATGTCCCAGGTGGGGGAAAACCTGTTACAGGACCTCACGGCCCGTTTGGCGGAACCGGCGCCGTTTGCCGAGCGATTGCAGGGGATTTTGGCGCTGCTGCTGGATTATCTGCAGCGGGAGCGCCTGCTGTTTCCCGTGTATTTCCGGGACCTGCCCCGCTGGTTGATTGAGAAACCCACCGGACCCATTCGGCGTATCCGGGAACTGGAGCAGGAGATCATGGGACACCTGACCCGGATGTTCGCCCAGGGGATAGCCCAGGGGGAGCTGATGGCCGCCAATCCCAGGTTCCTGGCTTACTTGCTTCGGGGCCTGATCCGGGCGGTGGGCTACTACCAGGTGGTGGAAGCCCGCCAGGAGGCCGAGGCCCTGCCGGCTTTGCGCGCCCTATGGCTCACCGGCTTGCTCCGGCCGCCCGGGTCCGCCGTGGAGGAACCCTCGTCATGAGGAGCCTGATGCAGCTCTTTTTCCTCCTGGTCATCCTGGTGGGGGTAAGGCCCCCGAGCCTGGCGGCGGAACCTCCCCGGGAGCTCAACCTCAAGGAGGCCCTGCGTCTGGCTGCCAAAGCCAACCCGACCCTCAAAATCAGCCGCCTGGAGGAACTCATCGCCGACCAGGAGGTGGTGCGGGCCCGGGCCGGCTTTCTGCCCCAGGTGAAGGCCACCCTGAGCCATACGCTGTACGACGACCCCACCAAAATCCGCATTGTGGAGCAGGTGAGCCCCTTCCAGGGCCCGGGTGTGCGGCTCACCAACCGCAACTTCTGGGCCAGCCAGGTGGCGGCGGAGCAGACCGTCTTCGACTTCTTTGCCACCTCCTCCCGCTACCAGGCGGCCGTGCTGGGCAAGAACATCAGCCGCCTGGACACCCAAAAGGTGCGGGACAATCTGTTTCTGGCCGTCTGTCAGGGCTACTTCCGGGTGCTGAGGGCCGAAAAAATGCTGCTCGTGGCGGGCCAGGAGGTGACGCAGCTTAAGGAGCACCTGAAAAATGCCCGGGACCTTTATGAATTCGGGCTGACCACTTTCAATGACGTGCTTCAGGCCGAGGTGGCCCTGGCCGACGCCGAACAGCGGCAGATCACCGCCAAAAGCGATTTGACCACCGCGGTCTCCAGCCTCAACAAGATTCTGGTCCTGCCCTTGGACAGGCCTTTGAAGTTGGCCGAGGAAAGCGAGCTGGCCGTCCCGGTGACGGAATTCCCCCAAGCCGCCGATACCGCGCTCAGGCAGCGCCCCGATCTCAAGGCCGCCGAGCGCCGCATCCAGCAGGGGGAAAAAGCCGTCACCCAGGCGAAGGCCGGCTTCTTTCCCCGCTTTTACGTGCAGGCGGGCCAGACCTGGCAGCAAAACGACGTCTGGGTGCATGACAGCCAATGGTTCGCCATCTTCGGCATGCAATGGAGCCTCTTTTCCGGCTTCGATACCCGGGCCCAGGTGCGGCAGGCCCGGGAGCGCCTGGAGCAGCTCCGGCTGCAGCGCCAGGACCTGAGTGACCAAGTGAAACTGGAAGTGCAGACCGCTTACCTGGATGTCCGGGACACCGCCGAGCGCCTGCGGGTGACCCAAAAGGCGGTGGCGCAGGGCGAGGAGAACCTGCGCCTCAACCAGGAGCGCTACAAGGAACAAGTGGGCACCGCCACCGACGTCATTGACGCCCAGACGCTGCTCACCAAGACCCGGGTGAACTTTTACAATGCCCGCTATGATCACCAGATGGCCAAGGCTCATCTGCTTTGGGCGGTGGGGGCCATCAATGAACTCCTGGAAGAGAAAAAGCCGTAAGCCATGGCCCGCAAAACCGCCATCCGCCTCGGTCTGATTCTCCTGTTCCTGGTCCTGGTGGGGGCCGGGGTGGGATACTGGTACTATTTATCCATCTTTGTCAGCACGGACAATGCTTACATTGCCGGTCACGTAGGCGTGGTGGCCCCCCGGGTCCCCGGCCGGGTGGCCCAGGTGCTGGTGGACAACAACCAGTTCGTCAAGGCCGGTCAGGTCCTGGTGACGTTGGAGACTCGGGACTTCGAAGTGGCGGTGGCCCAAGCGGAAGCAAATCTTCTCAGGCTCCGCCAGGACTTGGCCGCCATGTACGCCAGGGTGTCCACCGCCCGAGCCAAAATCATGCAGAGCGAGGCGGCCCAAAAACAGGCCCTCACCGATCAGCGCCGCTATGCGGGTCTCTATGAGCGGCGCACCGTGCCCAAGCAGACCCTGGACCAGGCCAACACCCGCCTCAAGGTGACCACCGGCGAGCTGGAGGAGGCCCGGGCCGAAGAGCGCCAGGCCTTGGCCGCCATCGGCGGCTCCACCGCCATCCCTCTGGAGGAGCAGCCTGCCATCAAAGAAGCCAAGGCCCGGCTGGAGGAGGCCCGCCTGCGCCTGTCCTACACCAACATTCTGGCCGGGGTAAACGGTTACATCACCCGGCGCCAGGTGAAGACGGGCAATTGGGTGCAGCCCGGCCAACCCCTGATGATGCTGGTCCCCCTGGACCCCCAGGATCTTTGGGTGGAAGCCAACTACAAGGAGACCCAACTCACCAACGTCTGCCTCGGCCAAGCCGCGGAGGTGACGGTGGATACCTACCCGGGCACCAAGTTCAAAGCCGCGGTGGACTCCATCATGGCCGGCACCGGGGCCGCCTTCTCCCTCTTGCCTCCGGAAAACGCCACCGGCAACTGGGTGAAAGTGGTGCAGCGCATCCCGGTGCGCCTCAAACTCCTGCCCCCCTTCCCGGCCGACCTGCCCCTGCGTCTGGGCATGTCCTGCTACACCACCATCGACACCCGGGACCGCTCGGGGCCGCGCTTGCTTTCGGAGATGCGCTCTGGGGGAGGGGGCTAAG
>FWPV01000450.1_pt1 | contig 130047 bp, 107 predicted proteins | sample 2228371 | NCBI WGS metagenome assembly FWPV01 (sample SAMEA103939776, study PRJEB20133) | metagenome | reverse complement strand
TAAAATAATATTTATAAGTATATTGTAATCAATAGATTTTATTTTTTGATTGAAGTACAAAAGAAAAGCCTGTTTGTTTACTGTGTAAAACCGTCTCAACTACCCATATTTCGGTAGTTACCCTTATTCATGATGTGGACATTACAATAACTTACCTCACCTGCAAGCACCTCGTTAAATATTAGGTAGGCTATTCGCTTCACTCTCACAGACAATCAAGGTGTGAAAGCAATATAAGCCCTATATAAGCCCATTATAACCCCATAATAAGCCCATCTTTTTAGATAGATGATAAATAGGATTGATAAAGAGATGGATTACATAATTCTTCCTAATCATGAGCTCTACTGATACGAATCTGGTGTTAAGCATACTTGAAAAATGCGTGAGAGATCCTATCATATTGAATGAGATATTGAAATGGGATATAAAATACAGTGATATCACTACCGCCGAATACTCAGCAATAAAACGATCATCATTTAGAATTGTAATGATTGTAAGTATTTATTCGGAATGAGAAAGAAGAATTAAACCATCACAAAAAAGTGCACTGGCAGATTGAATATTTATCGCTTCATCAATCATCCGTTCTTTTCATTTATCTTTTTTCGTGTATGCAAAATAAGTACGGGTAGTAAAATCAAATTCGTTAGTGTACCGGTTACTAAGGTTAAAGATGTTAACCAACCTAAAGCTTTTGTTCCTCCAAAATCACTGATACAGAAAATAATAAACCCTGCTATCAACACCAGTGATGTATAAATGATACTAATACCGGTATGCTTGATCGTTTGTATCAATGTTTGCGGTACTTGATAATTATAGTGTGGTAATTCTTGTTTATAGTTGATCAAAAACCGAATGGTAACATCAATAGCGATTCCCAATGCCACGCTGAAAACCAGTACTGTTGAAGGTTTCAATGCAATACCTACCCATCCCATAACACCCGCAGTAATTACTAGTGGAATTAAATTGGGTATCAACGAACAAACCAGTATCCTGAATGAACGAAACAGATATAACATACAAAGTGTGATCAATAAAAATGCCCAGAAAATACTTTCTTTTAACCCTTTGATGATAAAACTAGAACCCTCCAAAAAAGTAATGCTACTACCTGTAAAAGTGATATGGTAAGAAGGCGTATCAAATATTTCTTTAGCCTTCTTTTCATAATCAGCAATCAGCATGGGCAACTTTACACTACCTACATCTTTCATATTCACTGTAATTCGGGCTACCTGCTTACTGCTGTCCATAAAACTGCTGATGATCTTGGCTACTCCTGTTTCAGCTGTTTTCCCGCTATCAGACGACTGTCGCAAATAGGGTCCCATAAATGCAAGATCACCTTCATATGGAATATCATAACTCAAAATATCTCCATCATAGTATGCTTGTTTTGCAAACTTTAATCCTTCTGCGAAAGACAATGGTCTGGCGGCTTCCGGACTTGCTCCAATGTAAGCAGATAGTTCATCAATCTTTGAGATAGGTCTGGTAGTTCTAAGTAATCCATTTTTCTTTTTGGTATCGATCAAGATTTCCAATGGCATCACACCACCGAAATTTTGTTCAAACCATTTCAGATCTGTATATATTTTATCTTCTTTCGGTAGATCATCTACAATAAATCCCTCACTTTTTAGCCTGAATAATCCTGCTATTGCAACCAAACTCAATACAATCGTTACACCATATACCCAACGTGCATGATGAAAAGTCCATCTTTCAATTCTTACCAATAATTTTTCCAGAAACCTATTATCGAGATAACGTACGTGTTTGGGTTGTGGTGGTTTTGTATAACTGAGAACAACCGGTATAAAGATGAGAGATATCAGAAACAATGCCATGATATTGATTCCGGCTACTGCACCGAATTCTTGCAACAGTGCACTTTTTGTTAGCGCAAATACTGCAAAACCAATTGCCGCTGCAATGTTACAGAACAAGGTTACGATCCCCATTCTACCTACCATGGTAACCAGCGCTTTTTCTTTATCGCCGGTATCACGATAAGCAGTATGATATTTATTGAGGAAGTAAATACAATTAGGGATACCAATGACTACAATCAATGGTGGTATCAATGCAGTAAGCAATGTGATCTTATAGCCCAACAAAACAATCGTTCCTAAACTCCAAACAACTCCTATTCCTACAACGATTAAACTCATGAGCATAGCACTGAACGATCGAAAGAAAACAAGTAAGGTGATAGCAGATAATAACAATGAGCCGATCAAAAACCAGTTCATTTCATCTTTGATTCGGTTACCGATGGTTGTTCTGATATAAGGCAGTCCACTTACATGTAATATCGAACCCGTTTTATCTTCGAATAATTGCAATTGTGAAGTAATATCATTAATCAGCCTGGTTCTGCTTTTGCTATTGATGGTATCAGCATTTACAGTAATACCCATCAAATAAGCATTGGAAGAATCACTGTATAATAGTGTTTTGTAAAAAGGAAGATTTTCAAAGACTTGTCTGCTGCTATCCAGCAATAACTGATTTGTATAGGGTGTGTTGAATATTTTTTCAGGGACTAGTTTTGAATTTTCACGATCATTCCTCAAACTCACCGCATCCGGAATACTAAGAATACCGGTTACACCTTTTATCTTTTTTATTTCCTGATGAAGTTTTGCTACTTCATTAAAATAAGTTGTTTGATAAAATGAATCGGTATCAAATCCAACCACCATCATATTACCATCTCCGCCAAACTTTTTAAGGAAAGATTGATAATCCTGATATTTCGGATTATCTGTAGGTATCGCCCTTGTAAACTCATAACTCAATTTTACTTGAGTTGCATAAAAGGTCATTATCCCCGTCGCAAGAATCAATAACACCAATAACGAAAACCTATACTTTAAAATAAATTGACCAAGTCGATACCACATTTTGCAAATAGTCTTTTTCTTAATATATAAACAATAGATCGTGTGAGAATAATCTTGTAGTAAAAGCCCTACAAAGAAAAGAAGAATCTGTCACATAGAAATAACATGACGGAGCGCCTTTAGTTATGTAGATTGCATAGACCTATGAAAGCTGTTACAGAAAATCGGAATTCTATCCGACCGATTTCTGATTAACATCGTATATCCAATATCCATGATCCCCCGGAAGCACACATATTATTTTGTGTTGTTGCTGTGTATTGTCCTATGTGATTTAACCGCTTATGGACAAGGCATATGCCCCAGCAGTGCGTTAGCGCCTGTATTCTCCCAAACATTTGGTCAGAGTGCTTCTACTTCAAGTAAATCAAGTGTTCCTTCAGGTTTTGTTACCAACTATACTTTTCAAAGTAGTGGTGCATTAAATGATGGATCTTATATCGTAACTCCGCGTGTTCAAAATTCCGGAAGAAATGATTGGGCTCAGGGTAATGATCATACAGGCAATTCAAATGGAAACATGTTCTTGGTGAATGCCGGAACCGGTGCTTCTATCTTTTTTTCTCAGCAAGTAGATAATCTTTGTCCGGGCTCAACGTATAATTTTTCTGCATGGCTGGCCAATGTTAATACTACCAGTCATACAATACCCATTTGTGGAGCAGGGTATGTATATCCGAATGTAACCTTCAATATCAAAAATACTTCCGGTGTGATCCTGGCATCCTATAGCACCGGAAATATCCCATTAACTGCAAATAGATCTGTTGACCCAAATTGGCAGCAATATGGTTTTTCATTTGCATTACCCTCAGGCACTACTTCTCTTGTTCTTGAAATGATTGATGCCTATGGTGGTCAACCGCAATGTGGTAATGATCTGGCTATTGATGATATCCTGTTTACTGCTTGTACACCCAGCGCAACGGCATCTTTCAGTACCCCATCTACCATTTGTTCAGGCACTAACACTAGTATACAGGCTTCCATCATTAATAACCCTTTTACAAATCCTGCTTATCAATGGCAAAAAAGTACAGATGGCGGTAGCAATTGGTCTAATATCGGAACACCCGGCACCGGTGCAGCTACTTATACAATGAATAATGTAAGTAGTGCAGATCAAGCTATGTATCGTGTATTGGTAGGCCCTGATGTTGCGAGTCTCTCTACCAGTACTTGTATTACTGCATCATCAGGCATTTCACTGACAGTTATTCCTTCTCCGTCAACTGCAGTAAATACGATCAGTCCGATTTGCTCAGGCAATGCTATCAATCTTACTTCTACTACTACAGGCGGAGTTTCACCGTATAGTTATGCTTGGTCTGGACCTAACAGTTTCACATCTACCGTTGCTAACCCGATCATCAATAACAGTGCAGCTATAAATAGTGGAACTTACACACTTATTGCAACTGGCGCGAATGGATGTAGTGCAACAGCTTCTACAAGTGTTACAGTGAATACAACACCAGTTGTAAATGCAATTGCAGGTCCTAAAGGAGGATGTGCCGGCACCAACATCACACTTACCAATTCAACTGCCGGAGGAGTATGGTCTAGCTCAAATACCGCTGTGGCTATTATTAATCAAAGTGGTGTCGTTTCTTTATTAACCAGCGGTACAACCACTATTACCTACACAGTTACTACAAATGGTTGTTCTGCATCTGTTACAAAAGAAATCACAGTGGCATCTGTAGTGTTGGGGGCAGATCTAATGGAATGTAATAATGGAGTAAGAAGTTATTCAAATCTTCTTTCCAATCCATATTATGTAGCGTATGGGAATACCAATCCGGGCAATACTTATTTGTGGACATTCACAAATAATACAACAGGGTTGGTTGAAACAGATATTTATAAGTCAGGTAAAACGAATGCTTCTGATTTTCCATCCGTGCAATTACAAAACGGAAATGTTTATTCTATTTCAATTCAATATACTACCAATGATATTACATGTACCGCTACTCAAACACTTTATAAATCTATTTGGCTAACAGGTAGTATAGCTAGCGCGCAGGATACTTCAGTATGTTTCAATGCGAGTAATATTCCATTACGCGGACAAGTATCCGTAGTTGCTAACTCACTGAATTGGTATACGCTGAATGGGTCTGGTAGTTTTTCATCTACCAATACATTGAACACCACTTACACACCTAGTGCAGCTGATAAAGCGAATGGTGTGGTATACATTGTTTTTGCAGCTTCTACTACTTTGAATGCCACTGGTAACTGTGGAACATCCAATGTATCGGATACAATGGCGCTACGCATTCTCCCTGATAATATCGGCACTTCATCTATTCAAAATATTTGTAGTAATAGTTTATTTCAACATACACCTTCATCAACTATATCCGGAAGCACTTTTAGTTGGACTTCTTCTGTCATCAGTGGTACAGGATCCGGTAATGCGGCTAGTGGTAATGGCGTTATTAATAATACCCTGATCAATAATTCAAATAGTATTGATTATGTAGTGGAGTACATCATTACTCCTCAATATAATGGTTGTGCTGCTACACCTTACACTGTTAGAGTAAATGTAAAACCTGAACCTGAGCTTTCCGTAACCAATAACACAAACAATACTTGTACAGGAACAGCTACCAATATCATATTGAATTCAACTATCAGTGGTACACAATACACGTGGACATCTTCACTTCTTACCGGTATTGCAAATGGCCATACGAATAATCCGACTCCTTCTCTTGGAAATACCATCACAGATGTACTTACGAATAACAGTAATAATACTGCAACGATTCGTTATACTATATCAGGTGTTACACCTGACGGTTGCTCTTCTAAGATTTCAACAGAGGTAGTTGTATACCCAACTCCAAGTACTGCCGATGCCGGAACAGATCAAAATCTTTGTAATGCTACTTCTACTGCCCTAAATGCAACCACTCCTGTATCGGGCACCGGAGTATGGAGCTTCATCAGTGGTCCTACTACTCCTTCTTTTACCAATACAAGTCTCCCAACCACTACAGTGAGTGGATTAACAGTGGGTACTTATACATTCCGCTGGACAGTAAGTAATGGTATTTGTGCATCTTCTCAAGATGATGTTACAATAGTCATCAATGCATTAACTGTTGCAGGTACACTGACACCTAATCTTACAGTTTGTGCACCATTAAATAGTGGTACACTAACATTGAGTGGACATACCGGTAATATCATTCATTGGGAATATTCAATGAATGGAGGCGGCTCCTGGACAACCAGCAATATTACTAGCACAACTTATACATTCAATGATCTAAGCACAACAACTCAATATAGAGCTACTGTTAAGAATGGTGCTTGTGCTATTGAGATCTCTAATATGGCTACTGTAACGGTACAACAGCCCCCATCTGCAGCCAATGCAGGCCCTGATCAAACAATAAATGGCATCAGCAGTGCTACACTTGCTGCCAATAACCCAACTTCAGGAACTGGCGCTTGGTCACAGATATCAGGACCGAGTACTGCAACTTTTACCAATATTCATCAACACAATACTAGCGTTAGTGGATTAGTAGTAGGAACGTATACTTTCAGATGGACGATCTCGAATGGTGTTTGTAGCGGCACCTCAGATGAAATGATTATCACAGTTGAACCGGCAACAGTTGCAGGTAGTATCAGTGCTGATGCTACTGTTTGTGCTACTGGTGGTAATGGTGCAACATTAACATTAAGCGGATATACAGGTAATATTTTGCAGTGGGAATTTTCTACTAATAATGGAAGTAGTTGGACTATCATCGCGAATACTACTGATCAGTATACCTACAGTAATCTTAGTACCACTACTTTATATCGTGCATTGGTACAAAGTGGTATGGGTATTCCTGCATATTCATCGATAGCTACTATTACAGTTCAACAGCCGGTTACAACTGCCAATGCTGGAGTTGATCAAACACTTTGTAATCAGAGTATCACTGCTTTATTAGCAAATAATCCAACTTCAGGAAATGGAGTTTGGTCTTTTATTAGCGGCCCCTCTGCTGTTAGCTTCACGAATAGCAACACTTATAACAGTAGTGTTAGCGGACTCTCAACTGGAACTTATGAACTTAAGTGGACGATTTCAAATGGCGTTTGTCCTTCTTCAGAAGATAATGTACTGATCACTGTCGTTCCCCCTACTGTTCCCGGAACACTTTCTGCTGATGCTGTTGTTTGTGCAACAGCAAATAATGGAACACTTACCTTAAACGGTTATACCGGTGGCATTATACAATCCGAATATTCTATTAATAATGGAAGCTCTTGGAATATTATTCCCGGCAGTGTAGCTAGTAATACCATCAATTACAATAACCTTTCCACAACTTCACTCTACAGAACACTAGTTAAGAATAGTGTGTGTAACAGTGAATATTCAAATGTTGTTACGATTACTGTTTTACAAGCAGTAACTACTGCTAATGCAGGTGTAGATCAAACTGTTTGTTCTGTTAATGCTGTAACATTAGCCGGTAATCAGCCTTCTTCAGGAACAGGAATGTGGACACAAGTTTCCGGTCCGAATACTGCCAACTTTATTAATGCATCCGCCTACAACACTACAGTAGATGGATTGATCGCAGGTACATATCAATTCAGATGGACCATCAGCAATGGCGTTTGTAGTAGTTCTTCAGATGATGTAACCATTCATATTGACCCATCTACTATTGCAGGAAATGTATTAGGCAGTACAACCGTTTGTGCAGATAATAATAGCGGCACTTTACTTCTTACAGCTCACAGAGGTGCGATTATTCAATGGGCATCTTCAACAGACAATGGGAATAACTGGACCATCATTGCGAATAATACCAACTCCATCTCCTATTCAAATTTAAATACTACTACTGCCTATAGAGCTCAAGTAAAAAGTGGTGTATGTGGTGCAGCATATAGTACAATGGCAACGATACAGGTAGATGCTATTACTATTCCGGGCACATTGAGCGGTGCGGCTACTGTCTGCAATGGTGATAATTCAGGAGTCATCACATTAAATGGTAATAACGGTACCATAGTTCGTTGGGAATATTCAACGAATAATGGCAGCACGTGGAATAACATCGCTAACACTTCTCATAGCTATTCGTACACCAATCTTACCCAAGCTACTATTTTTAGAGTTTTGGTAAAAAATGGCGTTTGTTCCAACGGCTATAGTAATCAAGTAAATATTTCGATTGACCCGGTTACTATTCCGGGTACAACGAGTGGCACTGCTACTGTTTGTTATGGAAACAATAGTGGCAATATCTCATTGACAGGTAATAATGGCAACGTGCAATATTGGGAATACTCTGAAGATGGGGGCAGCAGTTGGACTGTCATTAATCAACAGACTACTGTTTTATCTTATAACAACCTTACCAAAACTACCAGCTATCGTGCAAGTGTTAGAAGTGGCGTTTGTTCTCCCGCATATAGTTCAATGGTAGTTATTACTGTTACTCCATTATCTGTAGGAGGAACAGTTTCATCCAATAATACAGTATGTAGTGGTAATAACACAGGCTCTCTTTCATTGAGTGGTCATACAGGTTCAGTTATTGGATGGCAGTATTCTATCGATGGAGGTAATACATGGAATGATATTACACATACTACTACCTCTTATACTTACTCCAACATTACCGTTACCACACAATATCGTGCAGTGGTTCAGAATGGTATTTGTTCTCAGGTGTATAGCAATCCGGCTATTATCACAGTAGACCAACCGACTAATCCGGGTGTAATCAGTGGCGCTATCACTTCTTGTAGTGGCAATAATAACGGCAGCATTCAACTAAACGGAAATAATGGAGTAGTTATTAGATGGGAAACTTCTGCCGATAACGGCAATACTTGGATCAACGTATCTAACAATACCAATACTTACAATTATAGCAACTTAATAACTACTACACAGCTCAAAGCGTTGGTACAAAATGGAACTTGTAATACAGCATATACCAATATAACTGCCATTCAGATCGTACCTGCGATTGTCAATACCATTAACACGACTAGCTATGTTGTTTGTGATGGACAGTCAGTTACAGTAAACGCACCAGCACCAAGCGGTGGAAACGGTACTTATACTTATCAATGGCAAATGAGTACCGATGGTATCAACTGGATGAACATATCAGATGCCATCAATGCGTCCTATAATTTTATACCTGTTCATGAACAAACTTTATTAAGAAGAGTAATAACATCTGTTCCATGTACTTCTATAAGTAATACTGTTACTGTTATTAAACAAGCAGCACTTGGCAATAATACTCTTACTACAAGTATTGAAATTTGTACAGGTACTAGCGCACAAATCATTGGCTCTGATCCTACCGGTGGTGATGGCATTTACTTTTATCAGTGGGAAACCAGCACAGATGTAGGTAATACATGGAGTACCATCAGCGGTGCTACACAAAAAGATTTTATAACTCCTGCACTAACAGCCAATCAACTGTTCAGAAGAATTGTCACTACGCAACTTTGTACAGGGGCACAATCTAATACCAGCAACATTTCTACCATTATTGTTCGCCCTGATGCTATTGCAATCGTTTCCATTGCCACCAATACGGGTTGTACTCCTTTCGGTGTAACTGCTGCCAATGTGCAGGCAACACATAATGCTACTACCAATAATAATTATGAGTGGTTTATAAATGGAGTATCCATCGGAACAGGCATCAATTTCCCTGGCTATACACTACCATTCAATCAAAACCAAGCAACTATTCGATTAACAGCAAGTAGTCTGTACAATTGTAAAACCTCTACTGCAGAAGTGATTGTTTATGGAAGTCATCCTGCAAATCCTTCATTTACTATTTCTGATACACTGGGTTGTGGTCCTATGAATGTTACTATCAATAACACTACACCATCAATAGGAAATTATACCTACAGTTGGTATCTAGATCAAACGCTGATCTCATCATCACAACAATTGAGCAACCTTGTTTTACAACGTTCCATCAGTGGATTGGATACTGTTTATATGCTTACGCTAAGAGCCAGTTCTCCATTATGTGGAACTTTTAGCATATCGAAATCGATCATTGTACGTTCGACGCCAAAAGCACAATTCACTGTAACACCTGCTATTGGTTGTTCGCCAGTAAACATCACTTTTCAAAATCAATCTATTGGAAACAATACGATCTATCAATATCGTTTTGGTGATGGTAAAGACACACTATTGAATTCACTCTCTACTGTTATACATACTTATACTACTGACCGTCTTGTTACACTTTCATCAGTTTTACTTGCCAGCAATGAGTGTGGAGTTGATTCAATGACAAGACTTGTTACTATTAGACCTGACAATATCATTCCTCAATTACTATTAAGCGATAGTTCTCTATGTGGTCCTGGTAACATCCGTTTTAGTAATAAAACAACAGGTGCTTTAAGATTTACCTGGAATTTTGGAGATGGAACCACTCTTACTACTACTGATACGAGTACAATATCTCATCAATACCAGCAGCCGGGTACTTATACATTTAATCTGATCGCTGATAATGATTGCTCTATCATAACTATTACTCGAATCATTCGAGTACATACAGCTCCTGTTGCCGCATTCAGTGTGAATGCTCCTGATTTTTGCATAGGAGATTCTATTCGCATCCATAACCAAAGTTCTTCCAGTAATATATTCAAATGGAGTTTCAGCAACGGAAGCTCTTCTACGTTGATGAATCCGGTAGTTGTTTACCAAAATGCCGGTATCATCAATGCTACATTGATTGCAGGAACTATTTACACACCTGATAGTACTGCTTGCTATGATACAATAACTACACCTATACAAATTGTAGCTATCAGAAAAGGAAGTATGGAAGTGAATTCGCTGACGGGCGTTTGTTTACCACATCAGGTACATGTAAAAAGCCTGAATGTACCCGCAGCTTCTGTTGTATGGAATTGGGGAGACGGAAAATCTACTAACGGAGATACAGCAACCTATTTCTATCATAAGAATGGTAATTATCATCTAACCATGTTGGCCACTTCAAATGGCGGATGTCAGTTCAGAGATACAGCAACTATCGTTGTGAATAGTCCAACAGGAAATATCCTTATTCAAAGTACAACCATCTGTTTGGGTCAATCTGCAGTATTCAATACCCAGATCACTGATGATCAGCATAATCCAGGTGATTCTGTTATATGGCATACCGGAGATGGAAATATTATTAAGCGCTTACCGGGTAGCTTCTCTTATCCATACCAGCAAGCAGGTGTGTACTACCCTCAAGCTTTTCTGATGAAAGCCAATGGTTGTATGATTCCATTATTGACCAACGATTCCGTACGTGTTGATCAGGTAGCTGCCAAATTTGGTTTATCAGCTGTATTTGAATGTGGCACTACTCATTATAAGTTTATGGATTCTAGTAAAGCATTCTTTGGTCTGCGTTCATGGAAATGGAGTTTAGATGGTAAAGACAGTTCTTTTGAACGCGTTAAAGTGGCCAACTTTACCCAACGAGGTACACATAATGCAGCACTGCAAGTGGAAAGCAATACCGGATGTACCGCAAATTTCCAAGCAAGCTTTGATGTGCAGGTATATCAATATCCAATTGCAAATATCAATGCAATGGCTGAAGCATGCAAAACAGATCTCATACAGTTAAAGTCGAATGTAAGTTCACAAGATTCTGTAGTAATGCGCTTCTGGAGCTTAGGCAACGGTGCGAATGCAAAAGACTCTATTGTCAATGCTTTGTATACCAGTGAAGGAAAATACAATGTTAAACTGGTAGTAGCTACTATCAACCAATGCTATGATTCTGTTTTCAAAGCGGTAACGGTACACCCACTTCCAAAAATCACTATTGACCAAAATAAAATTGTTTGTCGTGGTGATTCTGTTACCATTCGTGCAAACGGTGCTTCTCGCTTTATTTGGAAAGATCAAAATGAAAATATTCTTTGTACCAATTGTACTGAGATCAAGGTAAAACCAAACAGTAGCATGGGCTATCAGGTAATCGGTTACAATGAGTTTGGTTGTTCTGAGATCAAGTCTACGAATGTCAGAGTGATCAATCCATTGAAAATGGTTGCTTCACCCGGTGATACCTTATGTATTGGTGATAGTAAAACATTATTTGCTACGGGTGCTGCCAGCTATAGCTGGTTACCAGCCAATGGACTCAATGCTACCAACAGCGCTTCAGCAACTGTTAAACCTACCGAGACTACCAGCTATAAAGTGGTAGGGAAAGATGCCTTCAATTGTTTTACTGATACCGCAACTATAAAAGTTGTTGTAGGAAGACCTACTCCAATAACCTTAGGAAGAGACACTACGATCACAAGTGGTATCAATTATCAGTTGAATGTTCAGTCAACTAATAATGACATCGTAAAATGGCGCTGGAGTGGATCTACAGGCATCTCTTGTATCACCTGTCCTACGCCTATTGTTAAACTTCGTGATGATGCTTGTATCAGTTGTACAGTCGTGAATAGATATGGCTGTGTAAGTACTGATACCGTTTGTATCAAAACTATTTGTCCAACTACGGAAGTATTTGTACCCAATGCCTTCACTCCGGATGGTGATGGCATCAATGATAAACTGATTGTGCAAGGTAAAGGTATCAGACTCATCAAAAGCTTCCGCATATTCAACCGTTGGGGTGAAATAGTTTTTGAAAAAACCAATTTCAACCCGGGCGATCCCGCTTATGGTTGGGATGGAAAAATCAGAGGCAACAACGCATCTCCTGATGTTTACGTATATGTGTGTGAAGTGATTTGCGAAAAAGGACTACCCTCCATTTTTAAAGGAAATACAGCCATACTCAAATGAAAAACCTAAAAACATTATCCATTATCCTAATCATCCAGATCATTGGATGTTTCAGCTACAGAGATGCTGCTGCACAGGATTTTACATTCTCTCAATTTTATGAGCAACCACTTTTACGAAACCCAGCGTTGTCAGGTATTTTCACAGGTGACATTCGCGTTTCCCTAGTACACCGCGACCAATGGGCAAGCGTAACAACGCCATTCAGAACTACATCATTTAGTATTGAACATAAATTACCCATCGGCGCTAAAAATGATTTGGTGACTGTTGCTGCACAGATGAGTCAGGATGGAGCTGGAGATATCAGACTAAAACGCACACACTTTTTACCAGCAGTGAGTTATCATAAATCGTTAAGTGATGACAAAGACAGTTACTTAACTGCTTCTTTTATGGGCGGACCTGTATTCAGCCAGTTTGATCCTACCCAACTTCGGTTTGGTGATCAGTATCAAAATGGTTCTTTCAATCAAGGTTCAAGTCTTCAACCCATCAAAGGAACCGGATATTCTTATTGGGATCTTTCTGCAGGGCTCTCATACAATACTTCTTTCAATGATAAAACGAGGTTTTATATTGCTGCTGGAATGTCGCATATCACCAATCCGGTCATTAAATCTACAACCGGTAGTGTATCTGGTTTTTTAGCTCCGAGAATGTCGGTCAACCTCGGTGTTCATGCTCCTTCCGGTGAGCGAGGTCATATTTTTGGATTTGCTGATGTATTTACGCAGAATGGTAGTCAACAATTCTTAGGAGGATTGATGTACGGAATCAATATGAGAGAATATGATGATGGTGAACCCGATATTTTTTATGTTGGAAGCTTTATGCGTTGGGGTGATGCTTTGATACCGGTTGTAAAAATGGAATTCAACCATGTAAGTGTAGGTGTGAGTTATGATGTCAATGTCTCTAAGCTAAAAACAGTTTCGAATTTTCGAGGCGGATTAGAGCTCACAATTGCGTATAGAGGTTTTACAAAACTCAGGAATTCAATGTTAGATAGAGTAAGATGCACCCGCTTTTAACCCATTTACATGACGAAAATATACGCTCCTAATTGACATAGTGCTCCTACCAACAAACCCACATATACTTCCTTCGTAGTATGATCACTAACGATCAAACGACTGGTACAAACAATACCTGTCAGGAGTGTGACAATTGAAATGGGCAAACCCATGGGCAACTGATAATAAAACGAAAAGAGTATAACAGCAGTCATTGCTCCCCCCATTCCTATTCCATGTAAACTGATCTTAAAGAAGTTATTACACACTAATCCGATAGAGCTGGCAATAAAAATGCCCATAAAGAAAAACTTCAGTACTGCAGGTTGATCGGTAAAATTTCTACTGAGATAATACATCCACCAGTAAAAAAACATGGTGATCACATATGGAATGATTCGCTCTTTTTGAGTACGTAGAAAAATACTTTCACTGAATTTCAATCTCCATAAAAGAAAAACGGCAAATGCCGGGAAGAAAGCGGTAAGCCAGAAGAGCCCAAATAATCGCATTTTCAATTGCCAAACTGTGATTCCAGAAAATTCATAAGGAACTGTGTACATCAACAAAAGAAAAATATAGGTAGGTATAAACAATGGATGTAACACATAAGAAATCACTTTCGCTACAAAGCGAACTAAAAAAGGATATTTCTCCGTCGGCTGACCAATAACTTCCGTCATAATACTTTTATCAAATGATTTACGATAATTTACCCCTTGTCCCTTGTTCCTTGTTCCTTGTTCCTTGTTTCTTATTTCTTGTTTCTTATTCCTAGAGTTCTTTTCTCAACCTCGCCACAGGAATATTCAACTGTTCCCGGTATTTAGCTACTGTTCTGCGTGCAATATTATATCCTTTTTCTTGAAGCATTTCTGTTAACACTTCATCGCTGAGTGGTTTACGCTTGTCTTCGGCTTCTATAATGTCGCTTAATATTTTCTTCACTTCTCTGGTACTCACTTCTTCACCGCTGTCTGTACTGAGTGATTCACTAAAGAAAAATTTCAGTCGATACGTTCCGAATTCCGTTTGTACAAATTTACTATTGGCAACACGACTCACCGTAGAAATATCTAATCCCGTAAGCTCTGCAATATCTTTTAGGATCATTGGTCGCATGGTAGTTTCATCTCCCGTAAGGAAAAACTCTTGTTGGTGTTTCATGATAGCACTCATCGTCCCGATCAAAGTATCCTGACGTTGTTTAATCATATCAATGAACCATTTGGCGGAATCGATCTTTTGTTTGATAAATAAAACAGCTTCTTTCTGACGCTTATCTTTTTTGCTTCCTTTATCATACTCCTTGAGCATATCTCGATATCCTTCGCTGATACGGAGATCAGGAGCATTCTTTGCATTGAGTGTCAGCTCCAATTTTCCGTTATTGTTCAGGATAAAAAAATCCGGAACGATATAACTCTCTGCTTTATTGATCTCACCAATGTTACCGCCGGGTTTAGGGTTGAGTTTGATGATCTGATTGATCACATCGCGGATCTGATCATCCGTCAAATTCAGTCCGCGTTGAATCTTCTCGTAATGTTTCTTGGTAAACTCATCAAAATATTTTGAAAGCACTTGTACTGCGAGTTCTACAGAAATACCTTCACTCAGTTTTCTTTTTAGCTGTAACAGCAAACATTCTTTTAAATCTCGCGCACAAACTCCCGGCGGATCAAACTGCTGTATTTGCTGAATGATGGCTTCAATTTCTTTTTCTTCCACACTCAAGCCCTGACGAAAAGCCAGATCATCCGCGATAGAAGTTAATTCACGGCGTAAGTAACCATCATCATCCAAACTACCTACGATCTGTTCAGCTATTTTATAATTTCGCTCATCCAACTCCAACATGCCAAGTTGATTCAATACCAACTCATGAAAGCTGGTCTCCACTCGAATTGGAATCACTTTCTGATCATCCATTTCGGGATAGTTATCATCTTTCATTTTGTAGTCAGCGATCTCGCCATCATCATCTACCACATATTCACTAATATCTACATTGTCATATTCATCAGAACTTCCGTCAGGATCGAGATCATCTTCAGGTGAATTTTCAAACTCATCTTTCATGTCTTCGCCAAAATCATCCGTATGTCCTTCTTCATCCATTTCCAGCGCCGGATTCTCTTCCAATTCTTCTTTGATGCGTTCTTCCAGATTGGCAGTAGGTATCTGCAACAGTTTCATCAATTGAATCTGCTGTGGAGATAACTTCTGTAATAATTTCTGTTGTAGAGACTGGCTTAACGACATAGTTGCTTCAAAATACAAATGAACAATGCAATTCAGAACTTTCTGCTGCTTGTTTTTGTTTAACACCTTATGATGCTAAAACGCCGTAAATTTACGTACAATCAATGCAAGATGTTGGTGAAACGAATTTGTTTGTTTGTGAATTTATTCCTAATAACTGCAGTTAGCACAAAAGCACAGTTAATACTTAGTCCTGTGCCTCCAAAACAGCTATTGACAGATAGTTTGAGAAATGCCGGTTTTCGTTTATTGCCTGAAGATTATTACAGTAAGAACCTTTCTTTTTTTTGTAAAAAAGAATTACAGATCGAAAAGATCACCAAGGTACCACTTCGTTTTCGATTGGGAAGTTTAGATCATGTCAATCAACTAGAGGGTAAATTGTCTGGTTTTACACCGGCTTCACTCAGGCGGCCATCCGGTTCTCGTAAGGAATAGAACGGTGTTGAATCTGATCATTCAAAGCTTCTATCAATAAATCCTTGTCTTCCTCTATAATTGTGTCAAAGGGAATATTATCAGAAAAGTAGGTAGACGTGTATTTTATTGTAATCTTCTTTTCATCGACCACAATCTTTTTTATATCCTTCCAGACAATGATCTCTTTCTCCCTCACATCGCTACTTGATTGAGGTAATCGCCAACTGATGCCATCGCTATCTACTTTTATAAAACAGTTTTTGATCTTACTATTCTTATACTGCTTATAAATTCGTTCTGCAGTACTGTAAAAAACAAAAAAATGAGCTATTGAGGTAAACCAATTTTCCCATGTATTATTGTATAAAGTAGGCCATATCAATCTCATGATCATATAGATGGTCACCAGTACTAACAAGAACGCCCAAAAGTAAAACCAAAAGTTCAAGGGCACAGGTTTATAATAAGCTGTATGTGATTTAGGCTTATGCATGAACTGTAGCACTTGTTAATACTTTTTTGATAGCAGCAACCATTTTCTCTCCCTTCTCTTTGATCTGTTCTTCTGTCCACAACAAACTAATGGCCGTTGAAATACATCTACTCATTACCGCGTCACTTGCAGCAAATGAAGTCTCCTTTAGTTTCAATAAAGCATTTTGTTGTACATCACTCAACCTATTCAAAGTAGTTGCATTCTTTAAATGATCCCATTTACTGATGTAATGCCAGTTATTGGCATACCAGTAAAAATTACCTGCCAATATTCCTTGCTCCTTCATTTCAGCGATCACGGCCTTTGTCAATTCCTCAGTCGGCAAAAACCAGCTCAAGAAACTACAACTATCTCCCGCTTCATCAGGCACTTTTCTAAAACTCACTTCAGGTATGGTTTCCAAATATGCTCGTAAAGCCTTGTTATGCTTGCGTTGTAAGCTCAGGAATGTATCCAGTTTTCTGATCTGTGCCAATCCAACCGCAGCATGCAATTCACTGATCCTAAAATTGTATCCAATAAACGGATGCAGATCCGCTCCGCGATCTACTCCCTTATGATCATGACCATGATCTGTGTAGCCATCACATTTGGTCCACACATCTTCACTATTGGTCATCACTACACCACCTTCACCACAAGTAATGGTCTTTACAAAATCAAAAGAGAAAGTACCTGCATGACCAATCGTACCCAATGCTTTTCCTTTATACGTTCCGCCGATACTCTGACAAGCATCTTCCAATAATATGAGGTTGTGTTCTGTACAAATCGTTTTCAATGCATCCAGATCTGCCATGCTGCCGCACATATGTACAGGCATCACACATTTTGTCTTTGGAGTAATAGCCGCTCTTACTGCAGCAGGTGAAAGCGTTAATGTTTCATCCACATCTACTAGTACCGGCACAGCACCTACGCTTAATACCGCCTCAAAACTGGCCACAAAAGTGAAAGAAGGCATGATCACTTCATCACCGGCACCAACATTCAAAGCAGACATAGCAGTTGTTAATGCAGCTGTTCCACTAGAAGTCAAATGAGCATGTGTACAACCAAATACCTCCGTAATGGCTTTTTCCAACTCCTGGGCTTTCCAGATTCCTTTACGTGGACCATCAAATCCATAACGCATTAGGATGCCTGTTTCCAGCACATCATTCACTTCTTTTCTTTCTTCAGCACCAAATAGTTCAAATCCAGGCATAGTTGCAAAGTTTGATGCAAAAATAAGGAAGAAGATGACAGTTGACAGTTGATAGTTGACAGAAGAAAAAGATTTTCATTATCTGTCAACTATCAACTGTCAACTATATTTGCCCTATGACTCCCACTCTCTTCTACTGCTATGACGCTTATTGCGGATGGTGCTATGGATTTAGTCCGGTAATGAAACAAATACAGGAAAACTATCCTCAATTACCTATTGAAGTATTATCGGGCGGTATGATTTTACCGGAAGAACCTGTTTCCATTGCGGCTACGGCAGGATATATTCAGAAAGCCTATAAAACAGTAGAAGAATATACAGGAATCACTTTCGGACCTGATTATCTCTGGCATATCAATAACCCTGATCTTAGCGATTGGTTTCCCCATTCTGAAAAGCCCGCCATTGCACTTTGTATTTTTAAAGAATTTTATCCGGATCAACAGGTTGGTTTTGCATCTGATCTTCAATATGCATTACACTTTGAAGGTCGTGATCTCACAGACGATGAAGCTTACAGACACTTATTGGAGAAGTACAGCATCAACCCTGAAACCTTCTATGAAAAACTAAAAAGCGAAACTTATAAAGAGCAAGCTTATTATGAGTTTTCATTGGTGAAACAATTACAGGTAACCGGTTATCCATGTGTATTGATACAGATCAGTGAAACAAAGTTTCATTTATTGGCAAGAGGATATACCGATTATGATACGCTGAAAAGCAGACTGGATAATGTTTTGAGCGAAATCTGACAAAATCAGTGATAGCACAAAGAAACGTTAAGATATAAGAGTGGTTCTAGCTTATCAGATCATCACAATAGTTTTCGTATTTCAAATCAAATACACATGAAGTCGATTTTTACTATCGTGGCAGTATGCTGCACTACATTTTCAATGGCGCAGAATGCCAAAATGGATTTTGAAAAGTATGAGCCCAATAGCACACTTGTTGTTCCGGAACATAAGATCACTCGCGCTAAATTCCCTTTTATTGATGTACACAATCATCAATTCAACATGCCATCTCAAGATGTAAGAGCATTGTTAAAACAAATGGATGAATTGAACATGCGAGTGATGGTAAACCTTAGTGGCAGAGGATTTAAATCTGTTAACGGACAATTTGGTTTACAAGACCCACAGTATTTAGCCGATGCCATTGCCAATGCCAAAAAAGCAACTCCTAATAGAATCATTCATTTTACCAATGTTTCCTTCATTGGCGTCGGTGAACCGGGATGGGCTGAAAAAGCAGTCAAAGAATTAGAGAATGATGTAAAAGCTGGTGCCAATGGTTTGAAAGTGTACAAGAATTTAGGGTTCTCCTTCAAAGACAATACCGGTAAACTATTACGCATCGATGACCCTAGATTGGATCCTATTTGGGCGAAATGCGGTGAATTAAAAATACCCGTACTCATTCACAGCGCGGATCCGGAACCATTTTGGCAAGTCTTGGATGATAAAAACGAACGTTGGCTGGAACTCGCTACCAGACCCGATCGTAAAAGAAGTGATACGGATCCTGCCCCATGGAGTGATCTAATACAACAGCAACACAATATCATCAAGCGTCATCCAAAAACCAATTTCATAGCTGCACATTTCGGATGGTATCCGAATAACCTCGCCAAACTCGGCAGTCTACTCGATGCGATGCCCAATATGTATGTTGAATTTGGCGCTGTAATAGCAGAATTGGGCAGACAGCCCAGAATGGCCAAAGCGTTTTTTGAAAAATACCAGGATCGTATCATGTTTGGAAAAGACAGCTGGGTACCTGAAGAGTATGCTACTTATTTCCGCGTACTGGAAACCACAGATGAGTATTTCCCTTACCACAAAAAATACCATGCGTTCTGGAGAATGTATGGGATGGGATTGAGTGATGATGTGCTGAAGAAAGTGTATTACAAAAATGCACTGCGACTGATCCCGAATATTGATAAAACTTTATTTCCTGATTAGATGATTAAGCCACAGATTCACAGATTCACAAATTGAGTATAATCTGTGAATCTGTGGCTTACTTATATAATCTATTAGAAATAAGACTTTGTCGACAAACGAGCCTCTTTTAATTTTCCTGCAATGGTTTTGATGGCCGCCTCGATCTTCACTACTTGCTCATTGGAGGGTTGCTTATGTCCTGAAGAGTATTGTCTTATTAAACTCGAATTAATTCCTGCCAATGCTGCAATTTTAGATTGATTGAGAAAATCAAATTGCTCAAAGAACATGGTTAAATCATAACTATATTCAAATTCAACATCATCCATTTTTTCAAAATCTTTCAATGCCTTTTTTAGCTTTTTTTCGAGTGATGTCACATTATTAGCATGGTCTACAAAAAGATGATCACCAACAGTTACTCGCCCCCATATTTTGCTGCGATCTTTTTCGAGAATTAACGGTAGTTTTTTTTGCTTACCCATAATTGATTAGATTATCTGTTAAAAGAGTTGATATCAGAGAATTATTTTAATCCGGCTTGCTTCAGTATGGCATTTAACGTGCCTTTGGGAATATCGCCGCCATGTATCGGCACCGTTACTTTCCCTTTTTTATTTGGATGCACTAATTGAAGATGACTTCCTTTCTGCTCTTTCTTCACCCAACCATCTTCATATAGTCTTTGAAGTAATTCCCTGATTTTCATTGACTGCATATTTTATGCAGCCTATTTCTTTCTGATACAATAAATCAAATATAGGTAACAAAAACGTTACTTGTATAAATCTTAAAACAACCTTTCATTCGGCGGCGTCACCCCTTGTAATCGAATATAAATAGTGCATTGTCCGCGGTGATGGGTTTGGTGTTCAAAACCTTTCATGATCCAGCTCAATCTTGATTCATTGAGATTACCTCTTTTCACCAATTCACCCAATTGATTGGCATCCATCGCTTTGATACCTTCAATGGCAAAATCATAACTCGCATTCACGTAATAACTCACGGAGTCTTTGGTTTGCGCTGTTGCTGATTTCTCCATGTTGTATCCCGGAAAAATTCTGGTCTTGCCGGTACCATTGGCAGACAGTCCAATACTACCCTGTGCCAGATGCAACATTTGTTCTGAAAAACTTCTGATACCTTCTACAGGTTTGGCGGTGTATTTATCGGCAGGCATGGCAGCAAGGTATTCAGCAGTATATGCTTTGGCTCGTTCCCAATCTTTGATCAATTGTGTTTTTAAAGAATCAGGAGCTACCGATTGTGCAATACTAATAGTTGTGCTGAACAAGACCAGTATACAACTGATCATGATACATTTTTTCATGTGTTTGGTTTTAGTTGATAAGAATTATGATGTTGGAGGAATACTATGTAAAGCAACACGATTTCCTTCAGAATCAATAAATACCGCCATGAAGCCATATTCAGGAGATATTTCTGTTTTTGGAACGGTAATCTTTCCACCGGCTGCTTCAATCCTATCTAAAATGATCTGAAGATCGGGATTACCATTCAGGTAAACCAATGGACCATCTGTTGCGGATACTTTATGAAAGCCGCCACTATCGCAAAGCGCTCCGCCAATTCCAACACTATTATCTACAGGAAACATCCGCATTTTGATATTGGGCAGATCCAATGGAATCATTTTAAAATCAAAAATCGTTTCATAAAACTGTTGTGCTCTGTCGATATCCGTTACGGGAATTTCAAACCAGCTAATGGCATGTTCCATGGTGATTGTTTTAAGGTGAGTTTGTTTCGAAGACAAATAAAGCCGGTGGTATAAGGCTTCACTCATCACAAGTTATAACCACCTGTCGATGAATACAACCTTTGATTATAAAATATTCAGTTCCAGGAATCTGATTTAATGACTTCTCCTCTACAATAAGTTAGTAGCATCACCATGTCAACTCTGATGCTTTTTCCCTTACTTTGCAGCCCTAACATTTTGTATATGGAGTATAGTAAATTGATATCGATCACCGGACTTCCCGGATTGTTTGAAATGGTTGGCAGCAAGACCGATGGCGCCATTGTGCGTTCTCTGGAAGATAAGACCACCAAGTTCGTCAGCAGTCGCGTCCATAATTTCTCTCATCTCGAGAGCATTGAAGTATATACCGTGCGTGATAATGTAAACCTGGTAGAAGTATTTCAGGCAATGGATAAAAGCAAAGAAAAAGTACCTGCTGAGAATGATGCAAAAGCAGTAAAAGCCTACTTTGAAAAAGTATATGCAGATATGGATTTTGACCGTGTGTATGCAAGTGATATGAAGAAAATGGTAAAATGGTTCAATATCCTGAAAGCCAATGAAGTAGAACTGAAACTCTCAGAAGAGGAAACAGAAGAAAGTGAAGGATAATCAAGTATACATCTTTATCAACCCGCAGTCAATCACTGCGGGTTTTTTATGCAGTTTTATTTAGGCTATTTTTAAAACCTGCAAAAAACCGCAAATAAAGTAGATTCCTTAACTTGTGCCCAGAACCTCTTCCATATGAAAAAAGTTTTCCTGTTTTTCTTTTGTGCATTGATTTTGACGGGCGTCACCGCTCAACAGTTTTATGAGCATACTCGCGAAGCCGATAAATGGGTAAGAAAACAATTCCGCAAATTATCGAAAGACCAACGCATTGCACAGTTGATGATCATTCGTGCACATAGCAACCTCGGAGCAGAGCATGTACAAGAAGTCACTGATCTCATTAAAAAATACAATGTTGGTGGACTCTGTTTTTTTCAGGGCGGACCTGTAAGACAAGCCAATCTTACCAACTTCTATCAAAAGATCGCTAAGACTCCATTGATGATCGCCATTGATGGTGAGTGGGGATTGGGTATGCGTTTGGATAGCGTGATCAATTTCCCACGTCAACTAATGATGGGTGCCGTACCGGATGCGAAATTGATTTATCAGTTTGGATTAGCTGTGGGTGAACAATGTAAAAGGATTGGTATCCATGTGAACTATGCACCGGATATTGATATCAATAACAATCCAATGAACCCCGTGATCAATGACAGAAGTTTTGGTGAAGACAAATACAAAGTGGCGCTCTTTGGTGTACAATACATGAAAGGCATGCAGGATATGGGTGTGATGGCTTGTGCGAAACATTTCCCGGGTCATGGTGATGTGAGTGTAGACTCTCATTATGATCTACCTGTAATCAATAAATCTCGTGCGCAATTGGACCAACTAGAATTATATCCATTTCGCGAATTGATCAAAGCAGGTGTAGGTAGTATGATGATTGCACATCTGGCCATTCCATCGATTGATACAACAGCCAATCTCCCAACTTCTTTGTCTGCAAAGAATGTAACAGACTTACTACGCAATGAACTCGGTTATCAAGGCATTTCATTTACAGATGCTTTGGAGATGCAGGGTGTCGCTAAATTTTTCCCGAAAGGAGATGCATCTGTAATGTCACTCATCGCAGGTAATGACATGCTATGTTTACCCGGCGATATTCCCGGCAGTATCAAAAAAGTGAGAGAAGCTATCAAAGAAGGAAAGCTGACCTGGGATGATATCAATGCACGTGTTAAAAAAGTATTACTGGCAAAATATCATCTCGGTTTACATAAAAAGCAAGTGATCAATACCGAGAACTTAGCAGAAGACCTTAATGCTAAAACCAATGAGATCAAAAAAGCACTGGCTGCCAATGCACTGACATTACTTCGTAAGAACAATGAAAATCTTTTACCATTACGCAGCAATAAAGTTGCATTTGTTGGTATCGGCATCAATAAAGCCAATGCTTTTGCAACAAGAGTACAGCAGGATCTAAAAGCCGATCTTTTCTTTTTTGAGAATAAAGACACTGTTACAAAAATCAACAGTCTCCTTGAACAACTCAAGAATTATGACGCAGTGGTTGTAGGGTTTCACAACTACAACCGCAGACCCGCCAATCAATTTGGTCTAAGTAAAAACAGTTTGGAATTATTGAATAAACTTCAGGGCAACAAGACTATCACTTTTGCATTTGGTAATCCATATGCCGTGCAATACATCTGTAACAGCAGCAATCTGGTTGTTTGTTATGAAGATGATGATATAACACAGGCTGCTGCTGCCGATCTACTCATAGGAAAAATCAATGCAAAAGGGAAATTACCCGTAACTGTTTGTGAAGGATTCCGCTTCGGTGATGGTATTGTGTACGATAATAGTCTACCCATTGCTAAACCAGAATCCGTGGGTATGCAAAGTGAATCTTTGAAACAGATTGAAGCCATTGCTAAAGCAGCTATTGATAGTGGTGCAGCCCCCGGAATGGTTGTACTGGCAGCCAAGAATGGCAAACTCATTTACCATCAAGCTTTTGGCTATACCAATACAGATCGTACTACGCCAATGAATACCGATATGGTTTTTGACCTGGCATCCGTTACCAAAATCTCTGCTACTACTATCGGCATCATGAAATTGTATGAAGAGGGAAAAATCGATCTGAATAAAACATTAGGAGACTACCTCAGCTGGACGAAAGGCACTGATAAAGCAGGTTTGAAATTATCAGATATATTATTGCACCAAGCCGGACTCAACCCTTTCATTCCCTTTTATCGTGAAGTGATTGATACAGCAACAGGGATACCCTTCTCACAATATTTCACACAAACGCCCACACCGCAGTATTCTTATCGTGTAGCAGAAAACTTATACCTGCGCAACGATTGGAATGATACGATGTTCAGCAGGATATTATCAAGCAAACTCACAGAGCAAGGCAAGTATGTATACAGTGACAATGATTTTATTTTTTTAGGCAAGATCATTGAAGCTGTTAGTGGGATGGGTTTAGACAACTATGTACGCAAAACATTTTATGAACCTTTGGGCATGACTTCTACGATGTATAAACCCAGAGAGTCTATGCCACTGAGTGTATTGGTACCAACAGAGGTAGAAACTCATTTTCGCAGACAACAAATACATGGTGATGTACATGATGAAGGTGCTGCCATGTTTGGAGGTGTTGCAGGACATGCAGGTTTATTCAGCAATGCGTATGATCTTGCAAAGCTTTATCAATTATTATTGAATGGAGGAGAATTGAATGGTTTACGATTACTGAATAAAACAACGATCGATCAATTCACCGCTTATAGCAGCGATATCAGTCGCCGTGGTTTGGGTTTTGATAAACCTGAAAGAGATAATGCCACCAAAAAAGAGCCATATCCTTCACTCAGTGTTTCACCTGCTACTTTTGGACATACCGGCTTCACCGGAACCTGTGTTTGGGTAGATCCGGCACAACAACTGATCTATATTTTCCTCTCCAGCAGGGTTAATCCTACCCGAAATGGCAATAAGTTGGGCCGCTTGAATGTGCGTCCAAACATACAGGAAGCCATTTATGGAGCTATTGTGAAGTAAAACCAGATTTCCTAGAATTTTACCTTGTAGGCTTTAACTTCGTATACTATAATCATTAATGTATACATATGAAGTCTGCTCTGCAATCTATTTTAGCCGTAATCGTCATTGCGGTGATATTCACTTCCTGCTCAGGTGGCGGCCCTAAAGAGGCACGCTTTATTCCTAAATCATCCAGTGCTGTGATCGTTTTGGATCCGGGTGCTATGCAGGATAAACTCACCAAAGGAGGCATCAGCATCGATACTTTACTGAGCCGTGTATTCAAGAACGACTCTATTGATACAAAAGACAAGGAAAGGATCAATGAGTTTAGAACCAATGCGGGTATGAACTGGCAAAGTCAGTTTTTCTTTTTTGTATCACAAAAAGGAAATCCTTCTACACCGGAGGGCGGAACTACTATTATGAACCTAATGGCTGGTTTGACAGATGGCACCAAGTTTGAAACATGGCTGAAAAAACAAGATGAACTCAACAAGAAAACAGTTGTAAAAGAAAAAGACTACTCCTATTTAGTAGCAGAAGACAATACCATCATTTCATGGAGTGATAAAAATGTGATCTTAACGATTTACAATTTCACACAGCAGCCTTCTTTTGATACTGTTACCATGCAGTACAAAATACCTGAAAAAAAGAATGTAGAAGCAGAAATGAAAGAGCAGGTAAAAACCTACTATACACAGGCGAAAGATGCATCCATGGCAGGTGTGAAAGAATTTACAGGTATGTTCAAAGAGAAAGCAGATGGTTATGCATTCACATCATCCAACAGTTCTTTATCAGCTTTGAGTATGTTACCTGTTTCATTACCTAAAGTTGAGGAATTACTCAAAGACAACTACTCTGCTTCAACACTCAGTTTTGAGGATGGAAAAATTGTAGCTAAATCGAGTACTTATACCAATCCATTGGTAAGTAATATATTGAAAGAATATGCAGGACCGACAGTGAATTTATCGATGATAGAAAGATATCCATCAGATAAGATCAATGGTATTGTATTAGCATCATTTAATCCTGAAATTTTTGGTGGATTCTTAAAACAACTGGAAGTAGAAGGATTGGTAAATGGCATGATGGAGAAAACAGGTTTCTCGGTTCAAGATCTTTATAAATCTTTAAAAGGAGAAATTGCTGTAGTTGTATCAGATCTTGGCGCATCACAACCTGAGCCTCAGGAAAGAAAAGATGAGAAAGAAATGACAGTTAAAAAACCAATGGGTAAAATGATCCTGAATGCACCTATTGGAGACAAAGCAAGTTTCACCAAGCTAATGGATAAAGCTACCGAATTAGGATATCTCACTAAAGTGGGTAGTACCTATAAAAGTGGCGAGTTGATGAAAGTATTGGGTATGTATATGCTGGCTGATGATAAGAATCTTGTGATCGCAAGTGACTCTCTGACCTATACACAGTACATGTCAGGTAATAACAAAGCTGTTATCAACACAGAGACGTTGAATAGATTTAAAGGGAAATCTACCGTGATGTATTTTGATATCGCAAATACGATTGGCGGATTTTACGGAAACGGTGGTGATTACAACCAATCCATGAAAACAGCTAAAGAAACTTTCAAAGACATCATCGGAACTTCTGACAATTTTGATGGAAAGAGCATCAAAGGTGTATTTGAAATTCGCATGCAGAATGAAAAACAAAACAGCCTGGTAACATTGACCAGTTTGATCACAGATATTGCAGTGGACATGAGAGTTGCAGCACGTAGACAAAAAGAAATGGAAGAGAAAATGTTTCCCGGTGGTTTCCCTGCGATCATCCGCACTAACTAATGAAGTAAGTTGAGTCAAATAAAAAGTCCTGTTATAGCAGGACTTTTTATTTGACTCTATTGAATGATAACTTAGAGACATGACCCTATCACTACATAACGTTATACCTATCCCATTAAAAGATAAAGTGCAGCAGCTAGGCTCTGATGTTTGGAATCGTGAGGTTAGCTTCACTGCAGGACAATGGACCAAAATCAAAGCTCCTAGTGGTACCGGCAAAACGACATTGATTCATTCGTTGTATAAACTGAGAGAAGATTATTCAGGGAAGATAGAATGGGATGGAATTGGTTTACAACAATTACCTGCTGAACAAGTAGCGCAATACAGACAGGAAAAGATCAGTGTTATTTTTCAGGACTTACGTTTGTTTCCTAACCTCACTGCTTTTGAAAATATAGAACTGAAAAGAGTTCTACAGCAACCATACTGTGGGCAGGAAAAAATTTTTAGTATGGCCGAGGAATTAGGTGTTCAGCATATTCTACAACAGAAAGCAGGTATTTGCAGTTATGGAGAACAACAAAGAGTTGCGATTATCAGAGCATTGATTCATCCATTTTCCATGCTGGTGATGGATGAACCATTTAGTCACTTAGATCATGCCAATACAGCAAAAGCCGCTGCATTAATCATGAGAGAATGTAAAGACAGGAATGCAGGTTTTATCATTACTGATCTTGATGATGATCATCATTTTTCATACGATCAAATATTGAATTTATAAGACGTCTATTATGAATGATCTGAATATCCTTCTCAAAAAACTCATCAGAACGGCTACCGGAAGGGCTAGGTATGCGATGGCAATCATAGGTCTATCGGTTGCATTGTTATTGATTTTAGCAGCCGTACAGATACAGGTCAATTACAATGAGCTCTTACAAGGGAAGCAGAACAGAGATAGCGTAGCTAATTTTCTGGTTCTAAATAAAATACTAACTGATCAAAATATTGGAAAAGCGGTGCTGTCACAACAGGATATTGATGATATCAAAGCACAACCATTTACAGAAGCTGTAGGAATCTTACAAACCAGTAAATTCAAAGCTTCTATTCAAAGTAGTAGTGATGTTTTTCCATTCTATACAGATATTGCTTTTGAAAGTGTACCGGATGTTTTTTTAGATGTTAACTCCAAAGATTGGAATTGGAATGAAAACAGTCCATATGTTCCGATCATTGTACCGGGCATGTTTTTGGATATCTATAATTTTCAGTTCTCCTTATCACAGGGCTTACCACAATTAACAAGAGAAGTCGTAAAGATGATCTTCTTCAATGTGAATGTCTATGGAGCCGATGGCACAACACGTATATACAAAGGAAAAGTAGTAGGCTTTAGTGATAGAGTTTCCTCTTTATTGATTCCACAGTCATTCATGAATCATGCGAATCAGTTATATGGAAAAAATATTGATAACTCTCCTTCCAGGATTATTATCAGAACCAAAGATCCGGGGCATCCTGATTTGATCAGTTATTTGAAGAAAAAGCAATTAACAACGGATCTGGATAAAACAAGATTCAGTAAATATCGACAGATTGTAGAGATGGTAGTAAACATTACAGGCATAACAGGATTGCTCATGTTTTTATTTGCGCTGCTAATATTTTCATTGTTCATTCAACTGACTATCAGTTCATGTAGAGAAGAGATTCAATTATTGATCACTTTAGGGGCTTCGCCATCTCAGCTACGATCCTTTCTTATGCGTCAATTTTTTCCATCGAATATATGGATTACGCTATTCGCTTTGGGGATTATATCGCTGGCTCAATATGGCTTTGCCCTGTTTCTAGAACAACAATCTGCCTATGTTTCATCCTTCATTTCGCTAGTTACCATAAGTATTTCAGTTTTAATATTAGTAATTATTTATATTCTCAACAGAAGAAGTATCATTGACAATATTAAAAAATATTAGTCTAATCAAATGCTTATCATAATATTAATAAATTATATTTAATAATATTCGTTTAAAACACGGTATAAAAATTCAGTGAAAATACGCAAGTAGATTCCGTGATTAAATAGTGTCTACATAAGAAAAAAAGCAGAACTTTGTACTTGATGGGAATAAAATTTGGATAAGTCTCATCTAACAACTTGTAACACCCATTTCGTTAAACCTTGGTCAAAACCTTTTAAAAACAGATTAGATGAAAAAGTTTCAAATCTTAGGCACAGTTTTACTGCTGTCAGTAGTTACCATCCTTCTGGTAGCCTGCCAGAAAGAACAGGATGGTGTTACGAATGAAGTTAACAGCACAAAATCTGAGGAAAGCGTTACTGCTATCGAAGTAAACGCTTCTGACATCCCAGGTATCATTGATCGTAGCGAGGCTGCAAAAATGGCTGCGAGATATGCTAACTCAGGATTGAATAAATCAACTGCGGTATCTTTTGATATTAAAGACATTCAGAACTATCTGAACGTTCTGAAAAGAAGTGGTTCTTCTAAGATCTATGTGAACTTTGGTATGTATGATAATGGTCGTTTGACAGTTTTCTTCTCTGGTGATAAGAGATCAAGCAATGGAAGCGTTAGAGGCAACTTTGCTGATGATCCTAATGACCCAAGCAAATTCTTGAACCACGGCGGATTGGTTCCTTAATATCGACATTAGTATAGTAATTAATAGTTTGATTCAAAAAATTAGATAAACCCCTTCCAAATTGGAAGGGGTTTATTCCTTAATTTAGGTCCATGCTCGAATTTCTCCGACTTAATCTACACTTATTCCTCGAAGTTGCCTGTCTTTTTACCGGACTACTTTTCATTAAGCATTTAAAAAATAATAAAGGGTTTATTTATTTTATCCCTTTTCTTCTAGTAACTGTAGCTGTAGAATGTATAGCTAAATACCTACTTACAAGTCCCAATGCAGGCAGGTCAGCACGCTATACACTTTTCAATATTTTTACTACTAGTGAATTTGTTTTCTATTCAGCAATTTTCTTGATTTACTTGAATAACAGAACACTTCGAAGAATCATTACAATACTGATTCCTGTATATATAGTATTAGTAATTTTAAATATTGCATTTATTCAAGGCACTCAAAAATTTCATACTTATACTTTTCTATTGGGATCTTTCTTAATGGTAGTTTATAGTTGCTTTTTTTTATATGAATCTATTTTACCAGACTCCATTAATATTAAACTTACGCAGCATCCATTCTTTTGGGTCACGATTGGTCTTCTAATCTTTTATCTGGGTTCTGTTATTATTAATGCACTTTTTGAATATCTTACAAGCGCAGCATTAGGTAAACAGGGAACTCAGATATATGGTTATATTAATAATAGTCTAAACATAGTATTGTACGGCTCTTTTATCATTGCATTTATTTTATGCCGAAAGAACAAGAAGATATCCTCATCACCATCGTTATAGCATCAGTATTCCTGGTTTTAATCGGATTTTTCTTATTACTGATTGTCTTTATCTTTTTAAGAAGACAAAGAAAATTTCAACAAGAAAGAGATGAGATGAAAAATAGATTTGAGCAAACCATCCTTAAATCTCAATTGGAGATACAGGAACAAACATTTACTCATATCAGTAGAGAAATTCATGATAACATTGGTCAGGTATTGAGCCTCGTAAGACTGAACTTAAGTACCTTTAGTAATATTGCTGATCATGAGAAAATGGAGCATACAGATGAGTTACTAGGCAAAGCGATCAAAGATTTGAGAGATCTCAGTCATAGTTTACAGACCAATAGAATACAGGATATTGGAATTGTAGAATCGATCAGACAGTTATTGAATAACTTGCATAAGAGTGGTCGATACAAAACAGATCTTAAAGTGGCGGAAAATTTCACAGGTATTGATAAGAATACTGACCTGATCATGTTCAGAATGGTGCAGGAAATTATCAATAACATTATGAAACATGCTAAAGCTGATCAAATTGCTGTAGATATTGAAGGCAACGAAAATGAAGTGCAATTGATCATTAAGGACAATGGGATTGGATTTGATATGGAAAAATTTAAAACTGCCGGGCCTGGCATAGGTTTACAGAATATATTTAACAGGGCAAAAATGATCAATGCTACTGTTGATATAAAAAGTGAGCCGGGAAACGGAACAGCCATTATATTGCAGGCAAAATCGAAATAACCTTTGTATGACCTTTGTAGCACTTGTGGACGATCATGAATTACTTCGCAGCGGACTCGCTTCAATGATCAATTCATTTGAAGGCTTCAAAGTAATTATGGAAGCCGGTAACGGTAAAGAATTCATGGAGGCTTTGAAAAATAATAAGCCACCTGCCATCGTACTATTAGATATCAACATGCCATTGATGGATGGCTTTGAAACTGCCGAATGGATCAAAGCCAATATGCCTGAAACAAGGGTACTAGTGCTAAGTATGCTTGAAAACGATATCGCTATCATCCGCATGCTGAAAAATGGTGCCCGTGGTTATTTACTAAAAGACAGCAAACCTAAAGTGTTCAAACAAGCACTTGAAAATATTCGTGATACCGGTTATTTCATTAATGAATTGGTGAGTGATAAACTCATGCACTATATCAGTAATGAGGATTCATTTCTTGGTGATGGCTCGCCGCTTAGCAGTCTTACCGAAAATGAAACCATTTTCTTACAATGGATTTGCTCTGATAAGACCTATAAAGAAATAGCTGAAGAAATGCATATCAGCCCTCGTACCGTTGATACTTATCGCGATAACCTCTTTAAAAAACTGGATATCAAAACCAGGGTTGGATTGGCCATTTTTGCTATTAAGCACGGCATCGTAAGTGTATAAGCATCAACGCTGATTCCACATTGTTGCGTACAAGCTTTGTTGCCGTATCAGTTCATCATGCGAGCCTCTTTCGATAAGTTTTCCCTGTTGCAAAACAATTATCTCATCACAAAACTGTAGTGTTGTTAATCGATGCGCTACAATAACGATCGTTGTACCTCTCTGACGATAATATTGTAAACATTCCTGCACTACAGATTCACTGATGGTATCCAATGAAGCAGTTGCTTCATCCAACAACAATATCGATGGCTGCCGGTATAACGCTCGTGCAATTCCTATTTTTTGTTTTTGTCCGCCCGACAGATCTGACCCCTGCTCTTGTAAAACTGAGTGATAACCATCCGGTAAGCCGCGGATAAAATCCTCTAATCCTACCTGCCGACAAAGCTTCATCACAAGATCGATGTCCACGCTTTTATTCAGACAGATATTTTCTAAAATGGTTCCCGAAAGAATATCAGTCTCTTGTGGCACTACAGCTATCTTCTCTCTGAGCTCCGTAAGATTCATATCATTGATATCAATATCACCGATATGTATTCGTCCTTTCTGCAGCGGATACAATCGTAACAAAAGATGCAATAGAGTAGATTTTCCTGAGCCACTTTCACCCGCTATTCCAATACATGAACCTGCTGCAATCTCAAGTGAAAGCGTATCAAAAACCATTTGTCTGCTACCATATCGAAAACTAACTCGATCAAATACAATATTTCCTGATTTAAAGGAAGGTTGCTGACGACCTATTTGTGTAGCTTCTTCGCATTCCAACTCCATGATCTCAAAAAGGCGATCCGCTGCGATCATCGCTTCTTGAAAACTTTTAGTGCTCCCGATCAGTACCAATACCGGACCTGTGAAATACCCAATGATACTATAAAAAGAAAGTAAAGTACCCGGTGTAAGGGTTCGTTCAATCACTAATATTGAACCGATCCATAAAACCAAAAGCGTAAAAAGTCTTGTTACAAATTCTGCAACAGAAGAAAGCGCAATATTTCTAATGCTTGTATCATAAATAGTACGCAATAGCGTGATAAGTCTTCCTTCATTTTTTTCCATCATCACATCTTCCAGCCCAAAACGTTTGATTGTTGCCGATGCCTGTAAAGTACCCACTAGCTCCGTTTCCATAGCCGCACTTTTTTCCATTAATCTTCTTTGCCAATACTTGTTTATTGTATTACTCAGAAAATACAACAGTAAATACACAGGTAATAATACCAGCATCCATAAGGCCAGCTTAATGCTATAAAAAAACATCAGTAAGAATGAACAGATCAGGATCAGGATGTTTACTACCACTTGCATAACGGTATCACTGACAAAATTCCTGATCATTACTGCATCATTGATCCGACTCAACACTTCTCCTGTTCGCATCGTATCAAAGAAAAATTGTGGAAGCCGTAGCAGGTGACGTAAATAGTTCATGATCAATGCAGCATCCATTCTTTGTCCAACCTGTAATCCCAATAATGTTTTGACGGTGCCCGTATACTGCTGTACACATAGCAATAAGATCATGATGATACTGGTCAGATTTAAAAGCCCGATATCTCCATCCACCAATATGGTATCCACAAGTTTTTGGATATAAATACTTACAGAAAGACCTAAAACAGTATATACCAATGCACCTATAAATCCCTGCAACAATAAAGACCGGTTGGTAAAAAATAAGTGGTAAAGTTTGTGTTTCGTACTGATAATATTTGTTTCAGGATGGGTTATTGATTCGGAAGGTTCTAATAAAAGAAGTACACCTGTCCATATTTTAGTAAAGCCTTCAGTATCTGTTTTGACAATGGTCCCTGTACCAGGATCCATATACACTATCCTTTTTGCGTCTATACGATAGAGAACAACAAAATGTTGTAACCCATTTTCCAATAATACATGTGCAATACAGGGCAAAGGGATTTGACGAATCACTTCTACTCCAGCACGTACCGCTTTTGCTTGAAAACCCATCTTCTGGGCGGCTTCCACCATTCCAAGCATACTGGTACCTCGTTGATCCGTACCTGCGGTTTGCCGGATCTTACTCACAGAAAACTGCTGCCCATAACTACCTGCCACCGATACCAAACAAGCAGCGCCACAATCTGTCACATCACGTTGCTTTACACAAACGATCTTTCTATTCATACGACTGATTTGGTGAGTGTGGCAGGATTAAACCAATCATATAACTGCTGATACATCAATTCCCAATAGCTTTTTCTCGCCAGTATGAATCTTGTCTCCAATAATAAACCTCTACCCAAGGAATAAGAAAACCCATTTTGTAACTGAATCTTTTTTTGATTCAAACTACCCCTGATCTTAAACATGGGCTTGTTATTGACGAGTGTGTAATCTTCTGCAATGGAAATGACAGTTCCTGCTAATCTGGTAGACATCTGATTTCGGATTTCCGGAATTGAATAGGTGATGGTTTGGCCATGATAGATAGTGACCATATCAGTCGGCGACATCCAACACTCAACAATAAGATCCTGCTCTGGAGAGATAGACAAGAGTTCTCCGGAAGGAAGAACAGAACCACCCGCATATAATGGCTCTTGCATTAATACGGTGCCGGTGATCGGCGCTTTTATGATATAAGACTGTGCATTGACCACTAAATTTCTTTTTTCAGTTTGAAATTCTACGAGTTGCTTTTGTTGCTCAATGAGTTCTGTTTCCCACTGACTGATTTGTCTGCTGATCTGTGATTGAAAAACAGCCGAAGCTTGTAGTAATTGAAAACGGATATCCGCAAATTCATTCGGCGCAATCACTTTATCCCGAACCAACGGATCATACAGATGTATGTCTTTCTGTAATTTTTTACTCAGTATATTTTTCTCCCGCAACTGATCATAAAAATGCAGGTATTGAGCACGATAGACAGAAGTTTGTAAGCGATTGCTGATAGTTGAATCTTGCCATAATCCCTGCTGCGTCAGCAAATGTAAATCGTGGATCAACTTTGTACAGTTTTCAATCTTTTGACTGATATACTTTTTTTGTGCGGTATAATTTAATTGCTGAAAAACGATCAATGTATCTCCTTTCTTCACCAAGCCCCCATCCTTACAATGAACAGACTGAATAGTAGCACTCATTAAACTACGCACAACAGTTCTTTCCTGAAAGGGTCTGATAATGCCTTCAGTACGGGTGATGACATTCACATAACAAAAAGGAAGCATGGCAAGTCCGAACAATACGATCAGAATCAGTGATAAGTAAAAGATTCTGGTAAAGGGTGAAAAGCCTGCGAGATAAAATTGAATCTGGCTTCTAACGTCCGGTAATTGACTAGGATCATTTTCCATCAATAAAATAATTAACTATCAGCGCTGTAAGATTATAAAACATGTGCACTAATGAAGTCCATAAAAACCCATTCCACTTTCTTACCATGCAAATGAAATAGACAGAAGAATAAACAGCACCTGAAATAAACGTTTTGAGCATATAAGGGATTGAATAATGATGTAATACAGAAAAGACTATGATACTCACTAATAATCCCGGCCAGTATTTTTTTGTCCATTTATAGCCGTATTCCATGATTGTATATTGTACTAACCATGTTTCAAGAAATGGTGCAATGAGTACACCTGCAAAAAAGAAAAAACTTGCAGAAAAATTTTCTGGATTAGTATCTTCATTCGGGAATAGTACATAGCCAAATAAAATGGCAACAGATAAATTAATAATGTATGCAGCCAAAACAAGTTGAACAACTGAGATTCGATCTATTAGTTTAAATATGTGATTTTTATACATCATAAATCATTTTTTGTTTGTAGAATGGTCTCGCATATTTAGCGAGACCATTTCTGTTTTCCTTACTTCTTAAGGTTAGCTGGTAGAGAGCATTGATACTGTGCCGCAGTTTTTGTAAACTCACGGAAACATCTTAATGTTGCTCCAAACAAATAAGCCAAATCACCGTAAATACTACCTCCCTCCAGAGCTGTAAGCTCATTGAATGAAAGAGGGGTACATTCAAAAGAATGTTCGATGTTCTGATTATTCTTTTTCATAGTTGTTTAATTTAAAAGTGAGTGATTATTTTTTTTCAGGGAAATGCCATCCATTACGGAATTCTCGCTTGATTTCATCCCAGTGTTTAATGGCATCCATTACAAGGCTACCCCATCCGAAATTTTTCAACCAAGACGGAATAGCACCACCTTCAATACTGATAAGCTCTTGATCTGACAAGGGCTTCAGTCCTACGATTTGATTGTTCATAACAATGGTTTTAGTTTTCAATGTCGCTTCTTCTGTACCTGCGCCGGATACAAGGCTTACCGACAATACTCCCATTCATGGCCCATGAATCTGATGCTAAACTACTGTGCACTAGTACGAGCCATGCGGAGTATGAAAAAAACTTTACTTCGGAACAAAGCCAATCACAAAACTTCCCTCCTCTTCATAGTAATAAGTCTGCTTAAATTTATTGTAATGAATAGGCGCTCCCATCTTTCGCATCATTGCGATATACGTAAACAAGGTGGTGAGCGAACAATCAAGTTTGACAGCCATTTCAGCCGGCTTCCCTGTATTTTTCTTGACAATCAGTTGATTGATCTTTATCATCTGATCAATAGCAATTCTACTCGACATAATGTATCATTTAGAATGCCAAAATAGACTGCTTTCTCTTTCACAAAAACCGTAAAAACACCTGATTTTTATGATAAAACTTCGTGGTAGAAATACCTATTTTTTTATCCTGTAACTTTACGTATGACGCTGAAGTTTCGCTCCTCTACCGGTACAAGAATTACTCTGTTATTTTTTTTACTGAGCTGCTATTTCCTTACCGGTAATATCCTTATGGCTCAATTACCGCCTGTTGGACAATGGCGCGAACATCTTAATTATCAGCAAACCATTCAGGTAGTCAAAGGCAATCAGCTTTATTGCGCTACTACCAAAGCCCTTTTTTCTCTTGACGATAAAAACGAACTCACCCGCTACTCCAAAGTAACGGGACTCAATGATATTGGTATCCGTTGTATCGGTTGGGACGCTTCTTCTGCACAACTTGTGATCGCATACAACAACAGCAATATCGATCTACTTAAAGGCAATATTGTTTACAACATTGCCGATATCAATAGAAGCACCATTGCTGGTGATAAATCGATCCAACAAATATTTTGTCAGAATGGACTGGCCTATTTATCCAGCGGACTTGGTATCATCGTTACCGATCTTACAAGAAGAGAGATCAGAGATACTTGGATCATTGGCAATAATGGCAATCAAGTAAAAGTGAATGGATTCACCCTACACAACAATTTGTTCTATGCTGCTACGGAAGAAGGTCTCAAAACCGTTAGTATTACTATCAATAATCCGGCTAACTACAGGAACTGGACTTTGGTGAGTGGCAGTAATCAACTTCCCTCAGGTCGCATCAACAATGTGATCGTTGCCAATAACAATGCCATTGTACAAAAAGGAGATTCCTTGTTCATACAAAATGGTAATAACTGGCAGCTGATATACCATGATAGTAATTGGCCCATTGTTTCCATCACATCTGCGGGTAATCAACTCACTGTTTGTCAGCGTACTGTTACAGGAGCTGCGCGGGTAATATTGTTGAATACCAATGGTACTATTGTTAGAACCATAAGCGGTAGTGGTATTATCTCTTTCCCATTGTCTGCCATCATTGATAACAATCAAATATGGGTAGCCGATCGTTTTGGAGGCTTATCCAAAACCGGTACAACTACAGAACGTTTTATTCCCAATGGACCTCCGGGTGTTGCTACCGGTGAACTGGTCTCCAACGGAAGCATCACTGTGGCTACCGCCGGTAGTGTGAATGATGCTTGGAACTATTTATTCAATCGAGATGGTTTTTATCTTTTGAAAGACAATGCATGGAATTCAAAAAGTTTTTTCAATACCGCGATACTCGATTCACTACTGGATTTTATTACCGTTACCATCGATCCGCGTGATGAAGCTATTTGGGTGGGTAGTTATGGTGGTGGATTGGTTCGCTTTGCAAATGATCAATTTAATATCTTCAAGCCATTCAACAGTAGTTTAAGAGCTACTATTGGTGATCCGGGTAGTATTCGTGTGAGTGGATTAGCATTCGATAGCAAAGACCAACTTTGGGTGGCCAATTATGGCGCTGCACAAAATTTAAGTGTGCGTAAAAAAGACAATACCTGGAAATCTTTCTCCATTCCATTCACACATACTGAAAACGCACTCTCTCAACTGATAACAGATGATCTTGATCAGATCTGGGCTATCAGTCCAAAAGGGAATGGACTGTTTTGTTTCAATCCGGGTAACGATATCGACAATCTTGCAGATGATCGTTGGAAATATTACAGACAAGGCAATGGTAACGGCAATCTGCCTTCATCGAATGTATTCAGTATTGTGAAAGATAAAGATGGAGCTATTTGGGTAGGAACAGACAGAGGTATTGGTATCATACGTTGTCCGGAATTAGCTTTTGCTCCTGCAGGTTGTGAAGCCATTCAACCCGTTGTACAACAAGATCGTTTCGCAGGATTATTATTCCGCGATGAAGTGGTTCAATGCATGGCAGTTGATGGTGCTAACAGAAAATGGGTCGGCACACGTAATGGATTATGGTTGCTTTCTTCCAATGGAGAAAAAATAGTGTATCGATTTACTGCAGAGAATAGTCCGTTGTTAAGTAATGATGTTCGTAAACTCACCATCGACCCTATCACCGGTGAATTATTCATTGCCACTTTTGAAGGCCTTTGCAGTTTCAGAAGTACTGCCACTGCTCCTGTTGAAACACAAAGCAAAGTATTGGTATTTCCTAATCCGGTGCCTCCTTCTTTCAGTGGTACGATTGCTATCAGGGGATTGGTAGATAAAGCATTGGTCAAGATCACAGAATTGAATGGAAGATTAGTATATCAAACCCGTTCTTTGGGTGGACAAGCTGTTTGGGATGGAAGAAATTATCTCGGAGCAAAAGTGGCAAGTGGCGTGTATGTAGTATTGATCAGAGATGATTCCGGTGAAGAGCGTATCGCTACCAAGATTGTGATCACAGCAAACAGATAAACAAATACTACTGCTTCACATAATCATAAGTGCGAGCTACCTGAAACTTGAAACCGCTTTTTTCTCCGGGTACGACGCGATACATGACCTGTCGCATTTTGCCGGTGGGTTGTGCGCCCAAACTATCTGCTGTAAAAAGAGGAAATCTTCGGGTAACCACACCTTCCATCACTCTGAATTCATCAAACCCGCGATAACCTTCTCGTAATTTAGGATCATCTACTATATCAGGAAACCCAATAGGAATAACATTGTTATTGGCTTCTGAGCTGATACAGATAATATTACCCTTATTCAGCGTATCTCCATAATAGATGTACAATAAGAGGTCAGGATAATTATCTCTGTTTACATCATCGACTTCTGCACGTAGGATGCGTCCTTTTATCTCAAAACTGAAATCACGTACATCATTGCTGAACCCTATGGGTGAAATGTTGATGGTATTCTTTTCCGGATTACGATTGTTACAAGTTACTTTATAACCTGCTTTACCAATTTTCATCGAACTATCATAACGTCTGGCAGGCACTTGCGCTGTGGCACTCATATGCATACCGAACAAACAACAGAACACGAGGAATAATGAATACTTCATACCGGTAAATTTATAGTAGATTTTACAGAAATCAACCTGCTTATTACATATTCCTTCTGTATTGTCCGCCTACTTCATACAATGCATGTGTGATTTGTCCCAATGAACAATACTTCACCGTTTCCATCAATGCTTCAAACAGATTGCCATTCTGAATCGCTGTTTGTTTCAATTGCGCCAATGCTTCCGCAGACTTACCTTCATTTCTTTTCCAGAAAGCATGGAGGTTTTGAATTTGCTGTTCTTTTTCTTCTGTAGTAGAACGAATCACTTCTCCGGGTAATACGGTCGGGCTACCTTTTTTATTCAGGAAGGTATTGACACCGATCAATGGTAATTCGCCGGTATGTTTCAATGTTTCATAATGCAAACTCTCTTCCTGTATCTTGTTACGCTGGTACATTCTTTCCATCGCACCCAATACACCACCGCGTTCACTGATGCGTTCAAACTCTATCAACACCGCTTCTTCTACCAGATCGGTCAACTCTTCAATCGCAAAACTTCCTTGTATGAAATTTTCTGTTTTAGCACTTCCTAATTCTCGGTTAATGATGAGCTGTATCGCCATGGCTCTTCTTACACTTTCTTCTGTTGGTGTAGTGATGGCTTCATCATAGGCATTGGTATGAAGACTGTTACAGTTATCATAGATCGCATACAATGCTTGCAATGTGGTTCTGATATCATTGAAGTCGATCTCCTGCGCATGTAAACTTCTTCCGCTTGTTTGAATATGATACTTCAATTTTTGTGAGCGATCATTACCCTTGTACTTGTTCTTCATGGCTTTGGCCCAGATACGTCTGGCTACACGACCGATCACACTGTACTCGGGATCCATACCATTGCTGAAGAAGAAAGATAAATTCGGTGCAAAGTCATCAATATTCATACCGCGACTGAGATAGTACTCCACATAAGTAAACCCATTCGCAAGTGTGAATGCCAATTGTGTAATGGGGTTGGCACCGGCTTCTGCAATATGATAACCACTGATACTTACACTATAAAAGTTTCTTACTTTCTGATCGATAAAATATGATTGTACATCACCCATGAGTTTCAATGCAAACTCGGTAGAGAAGATACAGGTGTTTTGTGCCTGGTCTTCTTTCAAAATATCTGCTTGTACAGTTCCCCGAACTTGTGAAAGTGCTTCGGCTTTGATCTTAGCATATACCTCTGCAGGTAAAACTTCATCACCGCTTAAACCTAATAAACGAAGGCCCAATCCATTGTTGCCCTCCGGTAAACGTTCAGGTGAAGATGGATTATAGTAGACTGGCTTAGTAACCTGTTTGTATTTCTCAGCAAACACTTTTTCCACCTGTGCCCACATACCATTCTCTTCAATGTATTTTTCACAGAGCTGATCAATGGCTGCATTCATGAAGAATGCCAGCAAGATCGGCGCCGGACCATTGATGGTCATACTTACGGATGTCTTTGGATCACAGAGATCAAAACCGCTGTATAGTTTTTTGGCATCATCCACCGTTGCGATGCTTACACCACTGTTACCGATCTTACCATAAATATCGGGACGGACTGCCGGATCTTCACCATACAAAGTCACACTATCAAAAGCTGTAGACAAACGAATGGCGGGTTGTCCGAGTGATACATAATGGAAACGTTTGTTCGTTCTTTCCGGACCACCTTCTCCTGCAAACATGCGGGTTGGATCTTCTCCTTGTCTCTTCAATTCAAACACCCCTGATGTATACGGAAATGCACCCGGTATATTTTCCTGTAACTGCCAGCGCAAAATATCACCCCAGTCTTTGTATTTCGGTAATACTACTTTAGGAATACGTGTATTACTCAGTGAAGTAGTGGTCAACGGCTGACGAATGATCTTATCTCTCACTTTGTATTCAAAGAAATCTGCAGCATATTGTTGTACAACTGTTGGCCATTGTTCGATCAACTGTTGACATTCAGGATGTAATTTTTTCTCAAAAGATTTTTTTACTTCTTGTAATCCTGCAGTCACTTCCCCACTTACTGATTCCAGAGCACCATTGATCTGGTATAATTTACTGGCAATGGTTACTTGTTCATTCACCCACTGATCATAACCACGATTGTTCTCAGCGATCTCCGCCAAATAACGAACACGCTTTGGCGGAATGATCTGAGATTTAGTAGTAGTATCTTTTGTATGTCCTTCTTTAGCAAAATTGCCAAATGAAACTTTTGTTTTTTGTTCGATGGTCAGCATGAGTTTCTCGAATAACTCATTCACCCCTGCATCATTGAATTGTGCCGCAATGGTTCCCACAACCGGAAGGTCTTCATCCTTCGCCGACCACAAATTATGATTGCGTTTGTATTGTTTACGTACATCATGTAATGCATCCAATGCACCAGCCTTATCAAACTTATTGATACAAACCACATCAGCATAGTCTAGCATATTGATCTTCTCCAACTGAGAGGCTGCGCCATATTCAGGTGTCATCACATATAAACTCACATCACAAAAATCAAGGATTGAAGCATCGCTTTGTCCAACACCGGCAGACTCCAGAATGATGAAATCAAATCCTGCATTCTTACAGATATCGATCGCATCCTGAACATGTGCACTCAGTGCAGTGTTATCATCACGTGTTGCTAAACTGCGCATATAAGCACGTGGATGAGAGATGGCGTTCATACGAATTCTATCTCCCAACAAAGCACCCCCCGTTTTTTTCTTGGAAGGATCTACTGAAACAACAGCTATGGTTTTATCTTCAAACAACTGCAAGTATCTTCTCACGATCTCATCGGTCACAGAACTTTTACCTGCGCCGCCCGTACCTGTGATACCTAATACCGGTGTTGTTGTATTCGCTTTTTCTTTATCAGATCCAACTCCATTTTCTGCATTGGTGATCTTACGTGCAATGGTTCTGATGTCTTTCACTTCACCCAACGTCATCGGCTTTTGGTACACGCCTGTTCCATTCAGGTTAAAATCACATTGACGGATCACATCTTCGATCATCCCTTCCAATCCCATTTTACGACCGTCATCCGGACTATAAATTCTGGTGATTCCATAATGATGCAATTCGCGGATCTCTTCAGGAAGAATGGTTCCTCCACCACCGCCGAATATTTTGATATGTCCACAGCCATTTTGATCCAACAGATCACGCATGTATTTAAAAAACTCCACATGCCCACCCTGATAGCTGGTAATGGCAATACCCTGGGCATCTTCTTCGATGGCACATTCTACAATTTCAGCCACACTTCTGTTATGTCCGAGGTGAATGATCTCCGCTCCTTTCGACTGAAGAATACGACGCATGATATTGATGGCAGCGTCATGTCCGTCAAATAAACTGGCAGCGGTAACAATTCTGATTTTATGCTGGGGTTGGTACGACATATCCTTACTTTTCACTGAGGTGCAAATTTAGCAGTTTTATGCTGAATGGTTAACAATCGTTAGTTTTTTGAGGAGTATGTTTACATAAATTACCCTATGTCATTCTCCATTGATATTCAAGGTCAGGAACGCCACCAGATCGTTTTTTTGAAAGATGATCAAACAGGAACAGTTGCAACACTCTTTGCTTTTGGAGCGTTGCTCAACAGTTTTAAGGTTCATACACCCAATGGACCAATCAATATAGTAGATGGTTTTGCAGATCCAGATGATGCCATTGAACATATTACAGCAGCATTCAAAAGTGCCAAAATGAGTCCTTTTGTTTGTCGTTTGAAAAATGGACGCTATCAATGGAATGACGAGCAATTGACAGTGAATAGTTTTTTTCTAGGAGATCATGCATTGCATGGATTATTGTATGATGCAGTGCATACCATCCATGACAAAGGAGCAGATAGTTCTTCCGCATGGGTGGTATTTGAGCATCATTATGCAGGAACAGATCAAGGATATCCTTTCGAGTATACATTACTTGTAAAATGGGAACTCAGTGCCGGTAATTGTTTGACCGTTACCACCACAGCTACGAATCATTCTTCCATTACCATTCCATTCAGTGATGGATGGCATCCCTATTTTACCACGGGTGAAAATGTGGATGATTGTACCATCCAATTTAACAGTGATCGAAAATTAGTGTTTGATGCAGACCTCCTTCCAACAGGAGCAGAAGAAAAAGATGATCGTTTTTTAAATGGTAGTTCATTGCAAGGAATAACACTCGATAATTCTTTTGTACTACCCAATGATGAACCCGGTTATTGTGAGCTGAAAAGCAAGCAGGTAAGGATTATCGTAGAGCCATTGCTCCATTATCCTTACCTGCAAGTATATACACCTGAACATCGCAAAAGCATTGCGATTGAGAACTTAAGTAGTGCACCCGATGCCTTTAATAATGGGATGGAACTTGTACAACTTCATCCCGGAGAGCCTATACAATTTAAAACGCGGTATCGGGTAGAAGTTTTATAGATCTACTACGGCGATCATACTGATCTCAACATTCACACCACGTGGTAATTGCTTTACTGCAACGGTTTCTCTTGCAGGATAATCACCATTGAAGTAAGAACCATACACTTCATTCACCTGTGCGAAATGAGCCATATCACTTAAAAAAATACTGGTCTTTACCACATGTTCAAAAGTGATATGCGCTTCTTCCATTACTGCCGCCAAGTTTTTCATCACCTGATGGGTTTCTGTTTGAAGGTCACCGGTACGCAATTCGCCTGATGCAGGGTCAAATGCCACCTGACCACTCAAAAACACCATACCATTGGCTTTTACCGCCTGACTGTAAGGACCGATGGGCGAGGGTGCCTTGTCGGTTTTAATGATTTGTTTCGACATAATAACTTCTTTAGTGATTGGCAAATTGCTGCATTTCTATCAACCTGCCAACCTAAATTTGCAGGATGCAAATAGTGTTGAATGCCAGTGAACAACAGGCAACTGCTTTTCTCTCCAAAAATATTCCCCCATCGGTGACCATTTTCCGTAAGGGAGTAGATGTATTACCTGATACAGCCGACGCCTGGTTCGATCTCTGTTATGAATCTGAAGGTGCTGCATTTCCTGATATTGCAGATGCTCCAGTATTTGTGAATGCTGTATTGTCCCAATCTACTGCATTGCCAGATAATTACATCCGTATCAATGCATGGAATAGTTTTTTGCAAAGACCTGTCATGGAAGTAGTGCCTTCGAAAAACAAGCTAGCATTTGATACCGTATTCTCAACGCTGGGTTGGTCTTACCAAGTTGTTCCTGATGTACCGGGCATGATCGCAGCTAGGGTCATCGCTATGATCATCAATGAAGCCTATTTTGCATTGGGTGATGAAGTGAGTACCAAGCAAGACATTGATACAGCTATGAAATTGGGTACCAACTATCCGCACGGACCATTTGAATGGTGTGATATCATTGGTATACAGCCTATTCATCAATTATTACAACTATTGGCAAAAGAAGATGATAGATATACGCCGGCACCTGCTTTAACAGCAGAAGCATCATTCAAAACAAATGTGCCATGAGCTACTTCCTCAACATTGATACAGCCACAGAGCAGGCGAGTGTTTGTTTGAGTGAAGATGATCGTGTATTGGATATGCTCATCAGTACCGATCAAAAAAATCACGCATCTTTTTTACAGCCTGCTATTCAAAAATTACTTCAGAATACCGGCATGCAGTTAACCGAGATCGATGCTGTGACTGTTACCGGCGGACCCGGCAGTTATACAGGTTTACGAGTGGGCTTGGCGAGTGCAAAAGGAATTTGTTTCACACTGAATAAACCCTTGATCATCATCAATACATTGGAAGTAATGGCCATAGCCGCCAAAGAAGGAGAAGGTAAAGAAGACAAATTTTTGATTTGTCCAATGATTGATGCCAGAAGAATGGAAGTGTTTGCTGCCTTGTATGATCAATCGCTTCAAACCATGATGGAGCCACAGCCCATGATCCTCGATCAGCATTCCTTTGCTGAGTTCCTCGAAAAGCAGCCTATTTTGTTCTTTGGCAGCGGTGCTGAAAAGTTAAAGGCAATTTTAAGCCACCCCAATATTCGCTTCAAAAACGGTCATCATAATGCCGGCCATCTCGCTCAGCTGGCTTTAAAACCCTTTGCAGATCAATCCTTTGCGGATCTCGCTTACAGTGAACCCTTGTATTTAAAAGCTTTTTTTGATACTTCCGGAAAAGCCAAGATCTAGTACCACAGCTACTTGTATATAAATTTTATGCAATAAATCAGTAAAGATTTTCGTATCTTTAACAACACAATTTTAGTTTGTTAACCCCCCATCAACTTAATTGTCATGAGTCAATCATTACAATCCGTTGTACTAAACAATGGCAAATCACCGATCAAAGTAGATTTTCTTCATACCAAGAAAGCTGCCCTGATTCTTAGGTCAATCAATCACAAACTCCGACAGCAAATCATTAAATTACTTGACGATCATCAAAAAATGACGGTTACAGAAATTTATGTAAAACTTCGCCTGGAGCAGTCTGTAGCCTCTCAACACCTTGCTATACTCCGCAGAGCAGGTATTGTAAGCACTACACGTGATGGTAAATTCATCTTTTACTCTGTGAACTATACACGTCTGAATGAAGTGGTAGGTTTTGTAGAGTCACTCGTAGGCTGATTTTATAACTGACAGAATGCCTTTTTTCACCGTGATCTGCTTTTCTGGCTTGATCATTGAACTATCTTTGCCTTAAACTCAGGAATATGTTTGTAAAACAACTATATACCGGCTGTTTAAGTGAAGCAGCTTATTACATTGAGAGCAATGGTATTGCAGCAGTAATTGATCCACTACGAGACATTGATGAATACCTGAATCTGGCGAGAGAAAGAAACAGTACCATCCGCTATATTTTCGAAACACATTTTCATGCTGATTTTGTCAGCGGACATCTTGACCTTGCCGCAGCCACTGGTGCCACCATTGTATATGGACCCGGTACGGTCACCAACTTTCCCGTACATGTTGCAAAAGATGGAGAAACGTTTTCCATTGGTGCACTCAACATGCAAGTATTACATACACCCGGACATACACTCGAAAGCAGTTGTTATTTATTGAAAGATGAAAATGGAAAGGATCATGCCATCTTCACGGGTGACACTTTGTTTGTAGGTGATGTAGGCAGACCAGATCTCGCGCAAAAAGGAAAAGAGATCACCATGGAAGATCTTGCAGGTATGATGTATGAAAGTTTGCAAAGCAAGATCATGCCACTGGCTGATGATGTGATTGTATATCCTGCACATGGGGCAGGTAGCAGCTGCGGAAAAAATCTGGGACCCGAAACTTTTAGCACCATCGGTGAACAGAAAGCTTCGAACTATGCCTTGCAACAACAGAGCAAAGAAGATTTCATCAAAGCCGTTACTGACGGACTTGCAGCGCCACCTCAATATTTTCCCATCAATGCCAAGATCAATAAAGAAGGTTATGAAAGTTTATATGCAGTGTTGGAGAAAGGAATGCAGGCATTGGATATTCCTGCTTTCAAACTGAAACTCAAAGACGATAATATTGTTGTACTAGATACACGCAAAGCATCCGTTTTCACGGAAGGATTTATTCCGGGATCTATTTTTATTGGTCTCGAAGGACGTTTTGCAGAATGGGCAGGAAGTATATTACCGTTTGATAAAGAGATTTTGTTGGTAACAGAACCCGGTAAGGAAAAAGAAAGCATTGTACGATTAGCCAGAGTTGGATTTGAAAAATTTGCAGGTCACTTGACAGGCGGATTTGAACATTGGAAAAACAATGGTGAAGCCACTGATATGATCATTGATGTAGAAGCCGATGAATTGGCGATGGATATGCCTTTCGATCCGCAACTAGTGATCGTTGATGTGAGAAAAATACCTGAATACGCTGACGGACATATCAAAGAAGCCCTCAACATACCATTGGATGAACTCACTGATCCGGGAAGCATGGCGCACTTGGAAGACAACCACAATATTTATGTGCATTGTGCAGGTGGCTACAGAAGTGTGATCGCAGCATCGCTCATGAAAAAACAAGGTATCCACAACCTCAGAAATGTATTGGGTGGTTGGGGACAGATCAAAGAATTGAAAGATAAATTCAGCATCGAGAAAACAACGGCGGTGTTGAATTAATCTCAGATGGCAGATGTCAGATTTGGTCAAAAAATCTGCCATCTGACATCTAACACATCAAACCATGAGGTGCTTAAACCTCTCCACCTGATCACTGTGTTTCCATCTTCTGTGGCTCCACAAATAATTATCAGGGATTTTGCGAACGGAGTCTTCGACTTTTTTTACCAGCAATTTTGTGAGTTCGCCTTCTGCAAAATCGTGTGGTGATGTTGTGATCAGTTCAAAATCAAGTCGGTAATATCCACGTTTGATCTTATAAAAATGAGCATACACAACAGCGGTATTATTCATTTTTGCGCCCTTCTCCGGACCTCGCGCAAAAGGCGCAGGTTTTGAAAAGAAATTTGTCCAATAAGCCTTCGCGGGATTACCCGGATTCTGATCTGCCACCAATGCCAATGCATATCGGTTCCTTGCATATTGATGGAAGTTTTGTTTGAACTCACTGGCAGGAACCAACAATGTACCGAAACGAGTTCTGAATTTATAGATTAGCTTATCAAATACTTTATTACTCAAAGGCATATAAACAGCAACAAATGGAAATTTACTATCCATCGCAACTCCCAGATTTGCATACTCCCAATTGAAATAATGTCCACTAACAATTTGCACGTTTTGATCTCCGGCAAAAAGATCATTCAGTACTTCAATATTACAACTGAATCTTTTTCTCAATTCTTGTTCTGATACCGAGAATAATTTGATCGTCTCTATAAACGTATCAACAAAATTGTGGTAGAATTTTTTCTTGATTTGTTTACGCTCTGCATCTGTCTTCTCCGGAAATGCAATCTGTAAATTAGCTGCTACTACTTTCTTCCGATAACCAAATACATAATACAGCAACACATAAATACCGTCACCAATCAAGTACAACAACCACCAGGGCAGCCGAGAAAGTAAGTAAAACAAACCTGATACGATAGTGTACATGAATCTTTGATTTTTTGATCTTTGATTTCTTGATCTAGAAATTCCCAATCTGTGATTTCATTGTTTTTTTGACTTTTCACTTTTGACTTTTGACTTCCTCAAATCAAAGATCAAAAAATCAAGAAATCAAAGATTACAATATAATATTTTGCAACAAAGCGCTTTTCCCCTGATGATCGGTATTGTAATGCAATCCTCTACTTTCTTTTCTGAACTGTGCCCCTTTTACAATGAGATAACCTACTGTGATCAGATTTCGTAGTTCACATAGCTGAGGTGATACTTTCGTAGAACGATACAACTCTTCTGTTTCTGCATACAAGAGATCCAAGCGCTTCATAGCGCGTTCTAGACGAACATCGGTTCTTACGATACCTACATAATCACTCATGATCTGTTGCAACTCTTTCAAGCTTTGTGTGATCAGGATCATTTCGCGAGGCTCTGTGGTTCCGGTGGTTTTCCAGTCGGGGATGCTGTGCTCAAAATCAATCTTTGTTACTGCATCGATGCTATCAAGATAACAACGATGTCCGAATACCATCGCTTCTAATAAACTGTTACTCGCTAATCGGTTAGCGCCATGTAACCCTGTGCTGGCACACTCACCGCACGCATAGAGATGACGAATGGAAGTGCGACCGTATTCATCGGTTTTAATACCACCACAACTATAATGTGCTGCAGGTGCAACAGGAATCATATGTTGCATCACATCCATTCCCATGCTCAAACACTTCTCATAAATATTCGGGAAATGATGGATGAACTTGTCTTTGTCCATATGCCTACAATCGAGGTACACATATTCTGTACCGGTACGCTTCATTTCATTATCGATAGCGCGTGCTACAATATCACGTGGCGCCAGATCTTTACGCGTATCATATCGCTCCATGAATGCCTCACCATGTTTATTGCGCAGGATACCGCCATCACCACGTACTGCTTCTGTGATCAGAAAAGAAGGTGATGTGCCGGGTTCATACAAAGCAGTAGGATGAAACTGAATAAACTCCATGTTCTCAATTCTTCCTTTGGCTCTGTACACCATCGCAATGCCATCACCCGTTGCGATCTTCGGATTGGTAGTAGTTCTGTAAGCTTGTCCACAACCACCCGTTGCCAGCAATGTGATCTTGGAAAGGATCTTCTCAATGCGATTCGTATTCAGATTGAGTACATACACACCATAACAAGTAATATCAGCAGTAGATTTTGTAACTAAAAATCCTAAATGGTGTTGTGTCAGAATATCTACCACAAAACAGTGGTTGATCAATTCAATATTTGGGATACGTGCCATCTCATCCAATAAGGCCCGCTCCATCTCTTGTCCGGTTACATCTTTGTGATGGAGAATTCTATTCTCACTATGTCCACCTTCTTTGCCTAAACTATAATCACCTTTTTCATCTTTATCGAACTCAGCTCCATAAGAAATGATCTCTCGAATTCTTTCCGGACCCTCTTTCACTACGATCTCCACTACAGATTCATTACACAATCCATCACCCGCGATCAATGTGTCTTCAATATGTTTTTCGTAGCTATCACGATTCTCATCCCATACACCCGCAATACCACCTTGAGCATATTTGGTATTGGTTTCATCGGCCTGTGTTTTGGTGATGACCATCACCTTTTTATCGGGAAAATGACGAGCTGTCTTTAGTGCATAAGTAAGCCCTGCAATACCTGAACCTATAACGAGAAAGTCTGTTTGCATAAAATATCCCCTTCCATGATTATTTAAATAGCTGCGGGCTTAAGCCCGCAGCTATTTAAATAATCATGTTTTATGATGCAGGCTCTACCCACGCATCATTTTCTTTTAATAAATTGATCAACTCATCCACTGCCACTTCACTGTCTACATTTCGCTTCACCACTTCTTTTCCTTTGTACAAAGTGATCTTACCAACACCACTTCCAACATATCCAAAATCAGCATCCGCCATTTCACCCGGACCATTCACGATACATCCCATGATAGCGATCTTTACACCTTTCAGATGATTGGTAACTGAGCGGATCTTGGCAGTGGTCTCTTGCAGGTCAAACAAAGTTCTGCCGCAACTCGGACAAGAAATATATTCTGTTTTGGAAATACGTGTTCTGGTTGCTTGCAGAATACTAAAGGCCGTGCTATTGATGAATTGTTCTACGGAAGTATTGGTCACATAATTTCTGCCACTGGTATCGGCACTTCCTGTTTCTGATTGTTGCAGGTAACTATTGACAGACATTCCAAAACAAACCCCATCTCCAAAACCATCGAGCAATAAAGCTCCGGCCTCTATTGCATAATGAATGAGGTGTTCATCGGCTGTTTGCCAGTTACTGTCAACAATGATGACCACCGGATTTTTCACTTGTTGTTGTATCAATTCCACAAAACCCCTGCGTACAGAAGGCATGGCGTGATCATTGGTACTGCTCAAACAAAGCACCACTGTTTTGTCTGCTGCTAGTCGTTGCAACTCTTCAGGGGTGGCGAGTGTACCATCATTGTAACAATCCAGCATCACAAAATTCAGCTTGTTACTTTTCACTGTGCCATTGAGATAAGTTTTCACATCATCAATGGGAAAATATTTTTCATGATCAGTCGCTTTTTTCCAAGTAGTACTATCAACGATGACTTTCAAAGTGCCGGGTAATGCAAAATCAGGAATTTGGTCGCCCGTGAAAATATAGTCGGCAGCCATACCACTGATATTCCACTTGTCTGTAGCAGCATCATAAGTATATCCGACAGCACTCAATTTTTCAGGCGTAAGTGTATCCAGCTTACTGAGGTCTGCAATGACCACGGGTACTTGCTTTCCACCGATATTACTTACTTCAAAACTTTCTCTGCGTTGATAGTTGAAAGGATCATAGGTGATCTTTTCAATAGCAGGAATATGTTGTGTTTGTCTGACTGAACTCGTGTAACGTTTCACCAGATCGCGACAAACGGGAATTTCAAATTCAGGGTCTTCTGTTAAGCTCACACGAACGGTATCACCAATACCATCTTCCAACAGAGTACCGATACCTGCTGCACTTTTCACGCGACCATCTTCACCATCACCGGCTTCTGTTACTCCTAAGTGTAGCGGATAACATTCACCAAATTCAGCATCCATCTGTTGAATCAATAATCGATATGCCTGCACCATTACTTGTGGGTTGCTGGCTTTCATGCTCAATACAATGTTGTGAAAACTTTCATAGCGGGCGATGCGCAGAAATTCCATCGCACTTTCAACCATACCCATTGGAGTATCACCATAGCGACTCATGATACGATCGCTGAGAGAACCATGATTGGTACCGATACGCATGGCAGTTCCATGTTCTTTACAAATGCGTACCAGTGGTGTGAATTTCTCTTGGATGCGTTCAATCTCTTCTGCATAATCCGCATCCGTATACTCGATCAGTTCAAATTTTTTCTTGTCGACATAGTTGCCCGGATTCACACGTACTTTCTCTACTATTCTAGCAGCAATCTCAGCAGCATTGGGAGTGAAATGGATATCGGCAACCAATGGTGTATGATATCCTCTTTTGCGGAGTTCATTTTTAATGTTCAGCAAGTTCTCCGCCTCTTTTTTACTCGGAGCCGTAATACGTACCAATTCTGCCCCCGCTTCAATACAACGAATGCTTTGCTCCACTGTGGCGATGGTATCCATCGTATCGGTGGTGGTCATGGTCTGTAACCGGATGGGATGGAAATTACCCAGCAACAGATCACCGATACGCACTTCTCTGGTCTTCAATCTTTTATACTGTGTAAGGGAATGGCAGTATGCTTGCATAAATGAGATATGAGGTACAAATTTAACGTGAAATCACCTGACTTGGTGTCTAAAACGGATGGGCTTCGAGACTTGTTCGGGCTTTTTTCGGATTTTGTAGTTTCTTACCCTGCCGCCGTGGTCACGAATGTCATGTCGACGAAGGAGACATCTCTCACCTCTCGGGTGTTTGTGAATTGTTTTGTTTTTGTCATACCTGCTGGAGGTGGGAGACCCCTCCTAACGTCGGGGTGACGAGTGTCATGTCGACGAAGGAGACATCTCTCACCGCTTAGGTGTTTGTGAATCGTTTTGTTTTTGTCATACTTCCTCGCGGTGGGAGACCCCTCCTACGTCGGGGTGACGAAGGAAACATTTGCGCGGGAAGCAATACCTACCCGTTACTCATTTATTTTTCTCTTACAGAACTGTGTCCAACTTTCATTACTTGGGTGTGCATAGATAACCGGATTTTTTCCGTAATAAGCGATATTTTTTACTCCTACTGCATCTGCTCGTTTTTTTAATTCTCTTACATGAAAAGCATGATGGGAAGAAATTTCAGGTGATGAAAACGGATGTACTACATCTCTTAAGGTATTGTTCATCCAAATCTCGGGATCGTCTGCAGAAAGTAGCGCTAACATATCGACTGATGCGCGATAGGCAGTAATGGCAGGTGATTGGTATTGTGCAGTAGATGATATGCCATATAGCTTTTGAATATTGCCTGTTTCGTTGGCCAAAATTTCATTCCAGGTAATATTATAATCAACGAAAATATTGTTCACCCATTTGTCTTCTATATTGTAACTGGCTTGTGTTTCTCTGGCTACCACACCTCTTACTCTGCTTGATTCTCTTAGCACAGGATCATTGCTTTGGAGATCAGCCAGATCGTTGTTGAATGCTATCCAAAGAGAAGTGCCTGCACCTGCAGAATTGCCTGCGAGTATGATTTTATTTTTATCAATATTAAAATCTTTTGCACGATAACGAATATACTGCAATGCCCTTTTCACATCATTCATCGGTTTCTTAACACCTTCTGTTTCGCCTGTTGGACTTAACAATGTATAACGCACTGTTGCAACTGCAATATTATTCTGCAATAAAAACCTGATATCAGTAGGAAAGTCCCAGGCACCGCCGGATTGAACAGTGTACACAAAATCTTTATCACCACTGGTAAATCCACCACCATGAATATACATCACCAAACCGGTAGGTATGGTGGTATTGGGAAGCCAGATATCGAACTGTGTTCTTGCTTTTGTATCATAAGCAATATCCTTAGCAAACTTCGCGCTGATACCTTGCAGATCAAAAGGAGAAGTAGAATAGTTGATAAGAGAACCGGTATCAATAGGCTGATCCGTTTTTTTATTACAGGCTACCAAGGCGAAAAAAAGTAAAGCAATGCTAATAGTTGATTTCATACATCTCTTTTTACTGCGACTTCCTTTGATTCAAATCGTTTAACCATTAAGAAATTTTTCACAGTTTGTAAGGGAAGATACTAAGAGATGTAGGTTCGCAGCTTATGCCTTTTACTTCTTCGAAGACTCTCCGAGACACGAGGGAGGTTATTCGCACTATGTCCAAGGCACTCTCTATAAATAAAGAAATTATTTCCACAAGTCTTCATCTAACCAATTTTTAGGGAATCCCATTTCTTTTGTTTGTGCTAATGGACAGATCAGCATTAGTTCCCTCAATCGCTTACTAAAATTTGATTCTGGACTTATTTGCTTTTGAACATATTGTATGCAAGACAGTATTGAATAAAGTTTATTTGTGTAAATCTGATCATTATTCAAAAAAGGGTAAACAGGATTGTTAGGTAATTTTATCTTAATCAGTCTTCTATTCCATATTCTACCATGGTGAGCGCAAATATTTCTTAGTGTACTAAAACAAGTATCCAATTTTCAATTATGGAAACATCTCTGAGTCCAAAATGAGAAGTGATAGCCATCTTTTCGGGACCTTTCTTCAAATTTTGAAATATTTTAGAAAGTAACCCCATACTACTAACTTCTAAACTCATCCAACTCGGTGGTTCTGCCGGGTTTGTATATTTATTTCTATAATGATCAATAAATGTCTCATTACTTCTATCAATCTCTTTTTGTAAACTGTCTAAATGATTGGCAAACCGCATGGGATCTCTATATAGTTCAGGCTTTAATTGCCAATGACTACCATGACTTAAGGCGAAATGATAAATAATCTGGGTTCGTAAGGCTATTTCGAGTTTCTCAATTGCATCAAAAATTAAAAGCCTCAGCTTTCGATCGAAAACATAGAGATCAATGATTTGTTCAAATGTTATATCAACATTAAAAGGCTGGTCATCCTGTAAATTATCTTGAAATGGGTAGGTGTACGCCCTTAATCTGTAGTAACTGATATTGGAAAGATAATGTTGAGCTTGTATTTCGTCATCAAACTTTAAACCGCGTAGTTTCAGTTTTTCGATTTGATCAGCTATAGTAATAGGCAACTTATTGTACTTCATATTGTAATGAATTAAAGTAGCCCTATTAAATCGAAAACCAGCCCGGGTGCGCTGTTCAAGTGGGAAGCGTGGCTGGTATTATTGTTGCAAATATAAGCATTATTAAAGAATCTGCAATATTGTTTTAATAGGTTCTTCATAGTATTACTTAGTATATCCCTTGGTAGTAAAAGACTCACTCCGTACTGCACAAACAAGTTGTAATGATTACTTTTTAAACTCTTTTTGTGTTAGAGATATGAGTAGTTTATAACGAATGATTTACTTGCTTCTGTGTGGCCTAACGCAGAGTCCCCTCGTACCTCGGGAGAAACTGCGAGGAACACTCTGCAGAGAAAGAAAGAATTATTCGCTACAATGATTTAACTCCTTACTTACTTGGAACAGTATCTGTAGAATTAATTCTTATTGAATTGATAATATTAAGTGGTGGAGGTTTTCTATGCTTGGTCTTCACAGGGACTAATTTGTTCAATGAATTCAAGCTCCCTTTTAAAACCTCAAGTTCATTTCTCATTCGAATAATAGAATCTCTATTTTCTCTTTCTTTAGAATTTTGTAAAATCACTTGTTTATATTGCTCAAGTGTCTGAGAATGAAATCTCCATGCATCAAGTAAAAAGCCAATAACAGCTATTAGACAAACCAGAAAAGCTGCTGTTATTAAAGCAAAAGTCCAATTGGTGATTTTTTTTTGTTTTGCTTTGTAGTTGTCAAAATCTTCTTGATTTACAGGCACTATGGCTACATTGTTTAAAGGTGATGTAGCCTGAGGGATTTGAATATCTGGTGGCTGTGTTGTAGTAACGATAGTCGAGTCTGTCATGACAATTATTTGGCGTCCGAATAAAAACCTTTGATCTCAAGAATACCATCTTTCTCTACAGCTGCTATATCATTATTTGAATATTTGAAAAAATCTATGCCGGAAAATAAAACACCTTTACTAAAAGAAACTCCTGGTCCAAAAGTAATTCCGCCAACCCGAATGGTTTTTCTTGGAGTCAGACTACCATTAGAGTTTAATTCAAATAAATTCCAAAAATGAAGTCTTTTATATTGAATTTCTGTGCTAGACATAGAATTTATGCTAATTGCTATTAATACATAAAGATAATTCAAGTTTACTATTCAAAAAATCTGTCATAATTCTCCGAAAAGTCTAAAAAACGTGAAAGCTCTTAATATTACAAAGCCAAAATCTAACGATTACTTTTAGGTTCATACTGATTATTAAGGATATAAATAGCTAATAAATAATTGTTTCCATACCTAAATATGATTTGCGCTAATTATCCTAATGTTTTAGGAGTTGTAGGCAAGAAAAATCCTGTGAAGAATACAACATTAGTCTTTCATTATTTGTTTATATAATTCACTTACAGAAATATTATTTTCATCTATGAACTCAGCAGTAATCATATCGCTTATTTTAACTGCCCCCCCTCGTCCACTAAATCCTTCAAAATGACCCTTTCTAGTCCAATCCCATACTTTACCTGAACGTAGAATCGCTACTAAATTCTCAGGATCAAATTTACCTTGTGATAGCCCCTTGTCAATTACATCTGCACCTAAAAAACAAACTCCCCAAAGACCTACACCCCGAAGCATCAAATACTCAGAAGGAACTTTCCACGCATTTGGTTGCCAAAGTCTAAGTGCTTCAAAATAGTTTTTAATAACTCGATATTGAGCTTCTGGATCCTTTAATGCTGTTAGTTTTGATGGGCGAGAAAGCATGTATTGTATACCAGTTTTTAATGTTCTTAATGGTATCATATTAGGCCCTAGATTTTTCCCCCCCTCAAAAATTCGTCCAAATAAAGGACTATCCTTATGACTACTTAATTCTTTTGCTATGAATAATGCAGGATCCTTTCGTTTAATTTCATCCTCTTTTGATAATCGAAGTTGAATATTATCCAAATGACTAGTATTCATTCTTTTTTGATTGTTATTTATGTCTCTAAATAACGCTATCTCTTCCTCCATTTGTATATCATATGCTAAGCAAAAAGAAACCTCTTTATCGATAGCAGGATAATCTTTATTTGATCCATCACCAAAATGAAGTCTATGATTCCCATCAACTCTGGAAATACTTATCCCTTTGAATTTTTCAATTTCATTTTTATCAATAATCAAAGTTCCAAAATTCATATCCCTTTTACTTATAGCCGAAAACTCGAAGCATTTTTTATTACGAATACAAAGGAATACTTCAGGCCAAAACGCTAACTCACTATTCTTAACATAATAATATGCCTCACGAGCATGTTTTGGACTTAGGTCTCTTTGAGTACCCGTAGGATTGCTCTTCGCATCATAAATATCTGCCTCAGAAATTTTTGCTATTTCCGATAGCTTTCCATAGCCGCGATATACATTTACGCCTAATACCTTTCCTTTTATTACTTGAAATTTATGTTTCATTATACAATTTTATTTTGCGTTCCTAAAACTATTTCTTTAATGTGGTTTTCCCAATCTTCCTTTTTCTTTTGAGAAAGAAATATTAAATAATAAGTTACAGTCGATCGAAGATACTTTTCATAACTGTTCCAATCTTTTCTTACTTCTTCTACTTTTTTTCTCGCTTTTTCATTTAGATCACCATGCACTAGTTTGCTTCTTACATCATAAAGTAATTTCATTTTATCAAAAATCTGTAACCGTTCTGTTGGATTTACACCGACAATGAATGATACATTTTGAGAAAGTCGAAAAACAAGTTCACTATTACCAGGAGTCATGGTTTCAAAACAGATAGTGGCATCTAGTAACTTATCAAGGAAATCAACTCGCAATAGTGAAGAATTATACTTTTCTAAAGTAAAAATTGCTAATTCATTCTGGCTTATTGCCTTTTGTACAACCGCAAAAAATTGGATTATAGTTGATCTTTTAGTATCCTTTTGAAACTTAAAATGTTTATTACTTATTTTATGAAAACCCGCCAATGATTCAAATTCATAAATATTTTTAAGTTTAATTTTTTTATCCCCATTTAAATGACCACACCATGATGTTACAACAGGAAAATTATCTGCAAAAAGGTTTAGTACAAATGTGATTTTAGTTTTTAATACTGTAGTTTTTTCGACAGAAATAAATGGACCTTTTATTTTAATACATTTAGTAGTATTAAGATCAAGACTATCTTTTACTGATGTTGGAGCATCCCTAAAGAAAGCGCTATGCTCCTCGTCAGTAAGTTTTTCAATTGAACAATCATTGGACAAAAAAAAAGTAGCTCCTTGAAACAAAGAAGTTTGCTTATTTAGAATCGGTATTATTATAAGGTCTGTCATAATGTATTACAATACGATAAATGTAACCATTATAAATTACATATAATATAAATTTATACTATTGAAATTCAATGACTTAATCAGCCTACACCAAAAAAGCCAGTCTCATCTTGAAAACAAGCCATAAACAATTAAACATCAAAACAAACATTTAAAAAATAATTGCCTTCTCCGCAGAACCCCTCGTTGCCCAGTAACTTTACGGAGAAATAAATCATCACTCATTATAAAATCTCCAATTAGTCTTGAAATTATCCGTCAATGGCTGCTTGGTGAGAATTGCTCTTACCATTTCAACAGGCATACTGTTCAATGACATCACGGCATCATGGTATTGCTTGTAGGTCATCTTACCACTATCTACCAACTCTTTTTTTAAGGCATAAAATTGTCTACCGCCTGTTAAATAGGCCAGCTGATACAGCGGCGGATAACGACCTGTAAATGAACGACGCACTTCACCCTCTGCATTGGCTCTTTCATGACCTACTCTGTCTACCAAAAAATCAATACACTGTTGGGGTGTCCATTTGCCCATGTGATAATTCAAAGAGAAAATAATTCTGGCGCAACGATGCATGTGCCAGAAGAGCATACCAATTCTGTCTTCCGGTGTTTTTGCAAACTGCATATCCCATAAAATCAATTCCCAATATAATGCCCATCCTTCGCCCCAAAATGGAGTACCGAAATTGCGATAGGTTCTGGTTCTTGTATTCACAAACTGTTGCAGGTTATGCCCGGCAATCAATTCATGATGTACTGTTGCTTTTGAAAAATGCGGATTGTTACCTCGCATACTCATCATCCTGTCTTCATATGCCATGGTATTGGTTGGATAAGAGATGATGATGTCAGCACCTCCTAAAAAGAAAGGGGCTATCAATTGTCTTTCCGGAGACATCATCATCATACCCCAAGTTTCTTCTGCCAATGGTGGAATGGTGATGAGGTTATTCTTTTTGAGAAAATCGATCGACTCAGTATACAATTTTAAAATAGCTTCAGGTTGTTTGCCCGGTGGCACATACAAGGTCTTTACTTTTTCCAATGCTGCTTTCCAGTTATCACCAAAACCCATTTCTCTGGAAGCTTTCAACATTTCAGCATCACACCATGCAAATTCTTTATTCGCGATATCAATCAACTCTTCAGGGGTGTAGGGGATCATTTCACTTTGTAATTGCTTCACCAAGTTTTCCCTTCCGGCACGTACACCAACGATACCACTGTTATCACTTGCCGTCAATGCACTATTGGCTTTTGTCTTCCATACGCCTGCATAAGCTGTTAAAGCCTCATCCAAAGATTTATGTACAACAGGTACCCACCAGGTAAACATGGGATCATACCCATTGTAAAAATCAAATACACTTTGTAAGGTCTGACGAAGATTATTGATCACTTCACCCGCTGTGTACACAGATTCAGCATCGATCACTTTTTCTTCTTTTAATTTCGATTGTAAGGATTTGATCTCTGTGATCATGGCCGCCCAATCTTTTGCCACTTCTTCTGCATTGGGCTGATAGCCTCTTCTGCGTTGCTGTTCCAACGCATACACTTTTGGCGCAAAAGGAAGCCATTGACTAATTTTTGTAACTTCTTTGGCTTCTGTAATCAATTGTTCCATTCGTTCGGTCAGATCTCTCTTGAATAAGATATAATCCACTTTACACTCCTGTGAAAGATTTTTAAAATCAACAGCCGCTAATTTTTTTTGATACTCCTGTACCAACTGCTGCAGACGTTTGTTTTTCTCAGGTGAACCAATACTCGCATCTGCACCTCCTCCAAAACCACCGCCTCTAGAAGAAGCAGGACTATAATACCTACTTAGTGTACGATTGTCTGCGGCATATTGCTGAATCAATGTTGGCATTTCCTGACAAGGAACATAGCTCTCTTTTGAAACCTGTGCATACGCTTGTTGTGGAAATGCACAGAACATAGTGACTGCTACCAGCAGTACAAGGACCCATAGTTGTTTTTTCATATCGCTGTTTTGGTAGTTCGTTGTATCAAATTTCAATGACCCAATGTTTATATCACTTGAAACCCATGTGCATAGGGATCTTCATCATCAATGATGATCGTATTATATCCTGTTACCCTTGCCCACCCTTCAATACTTGGAACGATAGCCGGTTGTCCATTTACCGTGGTTTCAGCTTCAATCCTTCCGGTAAAAGTGGAACCAATAATGCTTTCATGAATGAATGCATCTCCCTTTTTTAGTTTCCCTTTTGCATACCACTGTGCCATACGTGCCGAAGTTCCGGTACCACAAGGAGATCGATCGATGGCTTTATCACCATAAAATACAGCATTGCGTGCTGTTGATGTAGGTGCAATGGGTTTACCTGCCCATAACAAATGACTTAACCCTTGGATATTTTCATTTTCGGGATGAATAAAACTGTATTGTTCATTCAATAATTTTCTGCAGACCCTACTCCATGAGATCAATTGATCGGCAGTAAAATGTTCAAGACCCGAAAAATTTTCCTGTGGATCTACAATGGCATAAAAATTACCGCCATAAGCAACGTCCACTTTGATCTTGCCAAGATCCGGACATTCTACTTCTAAATGGGAAGCATATAAAAATGCAGGAACATTGGTGAGCTTAACAGACAATACTTTTTTACCTTCTTGCTTGTATTCTATTAGCACCAAACCTGCAGGTGTTTCAATTCTTAAGTGACCGGGTGTTTTTGGTGTTACCAATCCTTCTTCAATAGCAATAGTAATAGTGCCAATAGTTCCATGTCCGCACATCGGTAAGCAACCACTGGTTTCGATGAACAATACGCCAATGTCATTTTGCGGATCATGAGGTGGATATAGTATACTTCCACTCATCATGTCATGTCCTCGTGGTTCAAACATCAATCCTTTTCTGATCCAGTCGTACTCACGAAGAAAATGCAACCGCTTTTCCATCATGGAATTACCTTCTAGTAATGGTCCTCCGCCTGCGACAAGGCGAACCGGATTTCCACAAGTATGTGCATCAATACAAAAGAATTTTTTATGTGCCATTTTAATATCGTCGTTAGTCGATCAAATTTAATCAGATAGTATCACGCGTATAAGTGCCATTGACTTTACGCATGATCCCTGCTGTATTATCATTCTGCAAATACAAAGGCAACAGCTCTTGTGGGCAATCCTGATAACAAACCGGTCTTACAAATCTGCGAATAGCTTCTGTTCCAACAGAAGTAGTTCGCGCATCAGTAGTAGCCGGGAATGGACCTCCATGTACCATTGCATGACAAACTTCTACACCGGTAGGTACATTGTTGAATATTACCCTGCCCGTTTTTTGTTGTAAAATATCTACTACAGATGAATACCTTTTCAACTCATCGGTAGTACCGAATATAGAACCGGTCAATTGTCCATGTAGTGTTTGCAAAGCTGATTCTAATTGTGTTTTATCATCACATACTACAATCAGTGAGCATGGACCAAATACTTCATCTTGTAATGATGGCTCTTGTATAAAATCCTGAGCATTGACTGATAATAATGCAGGACTTCCTTTGTATTCTTTTCCTAAATCATCTCCCGTGAATAATGCTTTTACTCCTTTGGTTTGTGTAACCCTTGATCTGTCTGCATAATATGATTTACAAATATGTGTATTCAACATAGTTGCTGCTGCAGCATTTGACAGTGCTGCTGCTACTGATTCAGTAAATGCCTCCGAAGCTTTTGATCGAATGAGAAACAATAACCCCGGATTGGTACAAAATTGACCGACACCCAAAGTAATAGATGCAGCTAAAGCGGTAGCCACTTCTGTTGTTTTTAATGCCAATGTTTCTGGTAATAAAACTACAGGATTGATGCTACTCATCTCCGCATACAATGGTATCGGCTCTTTTCTTTTTTGAGTAACAGTAGCGTACAATGCCATACCTGCTCGATAAGATCCGGTAAAACCAATGGCTTTAATAGATGGTTCCATGGCTAGTCTCTGCCCTAGTATAGCTCCTTCTCCGTTTAGCGAAGAGAACACACCATCAGGCATTCCTGTTTTTTCTGCTGCTTTTCTGATAGCATTGGCCATAAGTTCATTGGTACCTGCATGAGAGCTATGTGCTTTTACGATCACAGGGCAACCGGCTGCCAATGCAGATGCGGTATCCCCTCCTGCTGTAGAGAAAGCAAAAGGAAAATTACTTGCTGCAAATACAGCCACCGGGCCAACAGGCTGAAGTATTCTTCTGATATCAGAACGAGGTAGTGGTTTTCGGTCGGGTATGGCTGTATCTATAACTGCATCTGCCCATGAGCCTTCTCTGAGTAGGGATGCAAATAGTTTCAGTTGGTTCATTGTGCGATCTCTTTCACCGGTTAATCTCGGTAGAGGTAATCCGGTTTCCAGGTTGGCACGTTCCAACAATACATCTCCGATATTCCATATTTCTTCTGCAACAGCTTCGAGAAAAACAGCTCTTTGTATAAAAGAAGTCTTACTGAAAATTGCGAAAGCAGCTACCGCTTTTGCGATAGCTGCTTCTATTTCTTCATCTGTTGCAACATGAAAATGTTCAGGTAAATAAGTTCCTTGAAGTGTACTAAAAGACTGAAAAGATTCCTTGCCTTTTGCCGTCACTTCAAATCCGATAACGTTATGCCCATGCAGCATCCTTCTTATGTTTCAGGTTCAAATAATCTGGCAATGCCGGACGATTGGCCAATGCCGTTTCAATAATAGCAGTTACACGTTTCAATTCTTCTCCTTCTAGTGGCAGACGTGGTGCCCTTACATGTGTTGATCCAATACCGGTATGTGTTGCAGCCAACTTAATGTACTGAACCAATTTAGGATGAATATCCAATTCAAGTACCGGAAGGAACCAACGATAGATCTTTAATGCTTCATCGATCATTCCCGCTTTTACTAAACGATAGATAGCTACAGTTTCCTGTGGAAAGGCATCTACCAAACCCGCAACCCAACCATGTGCACCCATACATAAACTTTCCATGGCAAGGGTATCAACACCACAAAGAATATTAAAACGATCCCCAAAACGATTGATCATTCTTGTTACATTGGAAATATCCCTTGTAGATTCTTTTACCGCCTGAATATTTTTGTGGGGTAGCATAGCTTCAAACATATCCAATGTAACATGAATCTTATAGTCGACCGGATTGTTATAGATCATGATGGGTAAAGAAATAGAAGCTGCTACTGCTTTAAAATACTCCAATGTTTCTTTACTGTCTGCGTAGTAACGCATCGGCGGTAATAACATCAACCCATCAGCCCCATTTTTCTCAGAGTCCTGCGCCAGCTGAATAGCGGCTTTAGTGGTCTGCTCTGCAATATTGATGATGACAGGAAAATCTTTTGGGATATGCTCCTTAGAATACAACAAGAGATCTCTTTTTTCTTCATTGGAAAGAGAACTTGCTTCACCAAGAGAGCCGCCAAGAATGATACCATCAACACCAGCATCCAATTGTGCACGGAGATTTTTTTGATACAAATCAAAATCAACAGCATCATCCTGTTTAAATGGTGTGAGAAGAGCAGGATAAACACCCTTCCATGTCAAATTCGCCATACTGAAATATTTTATGCGTATAAAACTAATCGGGTACACAAGTAGATAGTTTTCCGCTATTGATGAATGATACACAGATTTTAACCTTCATTAATTTAAGGAACATTTTTACCGAATATTAGCATCGTTTCAAGTATTTTATCTGTCTTTTTACAAAATCAGGCTATTTTAAGTGAAGATTGGTAGTTCTAAATGATTACTTTGCCTGACCAATGCTGTTATTATGAAAGTCCTACAATTCACGATCCCAGTTCCGGGAGATAAAAACATCATTGTTCAACATGAGGTGTTGCCTTATTTCTATCCTCACCTGCACAGACATGATGAGATCCAATTGACATGGATCCAAAAAGGAGAAGGCACACTCGTAGTAGATAATAATATGTATCCTTTTGGACCGAATGAAATTTATTATCTCGGTGCCAATCAACCCCATGTTTTCAAAAGTGATCCTGCATATTTCTCACCGAAAAGTAAAAGGAAAGTACAAGCCATTACTATTCACTTTAATCCCACTGGTAAACTAGCAGGGCTGTTTGATCTTGCTGAAATGAAACCTGTTCAAACCTTTCTTCAAAAACACAACAATGGATTTGTCATTCCTTCAGAACATATATCGGATGTAGCACATAAAATGCAGATCGTAAGTAAAAGTCAGGGAGCTGATCAAATGATTGCTTTTATTGATATCCTGAAAAAATTTACCAGCATTCCTAAATTCAAAGAATTATCCAGCATTTCCAATTTAACCACAGTAAGTGAGCATGATGGCATTCGCTTAAGCCATATTTATCATTATATCATGGCCAATTATGCAAAAACGATTACGCTTGAAGATGTTGCTCAACAAGCGCATATGACACCTCAGGCCTTTTGTCGTTACTTCAAGAAAAGAACTTTACACACATTTGTCTCTTTTCTGAATGAGGTTCGCATCAATGAAGCTTGTAAAAAATTGATCACGGGTGATAGCGATAGCGTCAGTATCTCCACCATTGCTTATAACTGCGGATTCAATACTGTAACGAATTTCAATCGGGTATTCAAATCCGTCATCGGAAAATCTCCAAGTGAATATGTGGATGATTATTTCAGAAGTACTTATGAAGAAATAAGCGTTGTATAAAACAGGATCAATGATCAACCGTTTTACAACTACTTATCCAACAAGGGTAGCAGATCGATATAGTTCTTCGTGTAAGTAATGATATTAGGATAGATACTAAACTCCTCCTTCTCATGCATAGTTGTTAGTACCACACATTTCATTCCTGCGTTCAACGCTGCTTCTACACCTTTTGGTGCGTCTTCAAACACAATACAATCCGCAGGATTCACGCCTAGCTCTGCTGCACCTTTCAAATAAGTTTCGGGATTCGGTTTACTGTCTTTTACATGTTCAGCAGCGACTACCGAATCAAAATAGTGTCGGATACCAAGTCCATCAATAGCAAAATCAATATTGAACAAAATAGCAGCAGAGCCGATTCCCATTTTGATTCCTTTTTGCTTTGCTGTTTCTAAGAATAGCTCTAATCCGGGTAATCCTTTTAGCTCAGGTCTGTATAATGCTTGATACTTTTTCTCCTTTTCAATAGAGAGATGATGCATTTCTTCGGGTGTGAAGCGGTCAGGACCAAATATTCGAACGAATAATTCTGTATTTTTTCCATACATCTGATGAACAACTTCATCCCATGTTAAGTTTGCACCAAGATCTTTCGTTAATACATCGAACCATACCTGTATGTGATATTGCATATCATCGATCATGGTTCCATTCAAATCAAAAAGAAATGCTTTGGCTCTATGTAACATCCACTAAATTTTGATGCGCAAATTAATACATCAACGGTTCAACAAGTGATTTATTTCTCGACTGATTTTAATGGAGATCCGTTATTAAGATATCTTTTTAATCAAGGCTGCATTTGCTTTTAACATTGCCAGTCCTTCAGCTCTGGTCATATAGGGAACTCCTTTGGCGTGATTTAATATACTGATCTTACACATGATCTTCCAATGACGGGCGATTTCCCTCCAAGCATAAAAAACAGAATGTTGGGGATCATATATATGCGTGGGTTCACTTCCCGATCCATTCAGTTCTACGATCATGAAATTCTTTCCTTCACGTAATAACTCAATAGATTCATATCGTATATCCATTCGGCCATAATAAAATCCCTCGATCTGTTTTGCCAATGTATCGATAACCGCATTGAGTTTTTCATCAGCCCAATGACTCAGATCAATAAATTTAGCACCGCGTGCATGATTACCATAAGGAACCAGCACTCTTTGTTCGTTTTTGTTCAACACAATGGTCAACTCTTCACGCATGGTCTTTCGAAGTACGGGTAGTTGAAGAATATACCTGGGATCCAATTGCAGTAATTGATCGATAGTAGAAACACCATCCCCGGTGACAGAAAGGAATTCTTTTCCCACAATGCCTGTGATCCTGCCTTTCTCTTCTCCCGGAATGCGATAATAAAATATACCTACTTCTTCTTCAAAGGGGATATAAGACTGGATTAAAAAATCAAAATCTGCATTCCCAACATACGCTTTTACATCTTCTTCGTTTTCTAGCTTTTTCACACTCATCCCTCTCATACCAATATCCGGTTTACCGATCAGAGGAAAGGAGAGGCTCTCTTTTTGAAGAGCATCGATCACTGTTTCGGGCTTGGTGCCGGCTACAAAGAATAAGGTGGTGGGATAATATCCGAAAGGCAATATATCGTAGATCTCTTTTTTACTCTCCATCAAGAAGCCGCCATTACGAATACCCGGATTGGCTGCATTGATATAAAAGAAAGCTCTGGCTTTGAAACATAACCAGAACCAATAAGGATACAAGGGCGCATACAACACATTGAATGACCAATACTCCCAATTCAAAAGTTTGATAAAAAAAGGATGAAACTTTAGCTTCCCGATGAACGACATGCCCGAAAGTTAAGAAACAGGCTGTTGCTGTACAAATGAAACTGATAATTGAGATTGCTCTTGATGAATGATATCCTTGTAAATCATGTTCGCTGATATTTTATCACCAATAATATTGGTAACACTTACAGTGAGCATCTCGTTGTTACGATTCATGCGAATTCCATTCTCAGGATCATCATTCCCACCAAATAAATGAAAGGATAAAACATCTTCAGCGCTTGGCTGGGGATGTTGTTGTAACCATTCTGCAAACCATTCTTCTCTTTTTTGAATGATCTCCTGTGTATATAAAGTAACCGATGACCATATATGTGGCTGGGCAGGGTCAACATCTCGAATATATCTTTCTTCTCCGCTCCATCTGCACTCAAATAGTTGTCCCTTTTCCCAAATGATCAATGTGAAAGGTTCTATACCTAAGAGGTTTATTTTTTTATATGCTGATAGCACATCTTGCTGTGAAAGTATATCGAGAAAGATGAGTCCTCTACTTTTTCGATAGGATGCAGCAGGTTCATGCTTTATGAAACCGCCATTCAATAATACCATCACTGTTCCGACTTCTGAAGCGCCAATCCATGTTCCTCCTGCTTGTGCATCCAGAGGAGACAATATTTTCATTTGTTCTACCGTATGAAGAATGGGAGCTGAAGCTTTTTTTCTTACACCTTTTTCATCTCGATTGGAAGTAAGTAATATCTTATCACCTACAGGTATATAGGTTACTGTGCACATGTATCGCGATGTTTGATGGTAGAAGATGCCACACCAAAGCTATCCGGTAAAACCAGATCAGAAACTTCAGCTACACCTACACGAATTAAGGCCATGTGATGCACAGTATGTTCGAGATTATATACGACTTCGCGGTAATAGTTACTATTGACAATGACTGTTTCATTTGACAAATCATCATAACTCATTTCAAGTTGAATAAGCTTGTCTTCTCTAATCAGTCGACTACTGATTTCATGTAAGAGTTGAATAGCCAATTGCTTATCCGTTTCTATATTCTTATCCCGCTTTCTTAATTCGTAGTTTACAATGCCTTTTTCATAACCATTCTCCAAACATTGAAATAATTCTACGATATGTCTTACATGTTGACCAATGGTGGCATTAAACAAAGACTTACTGGGCTGGGTATATTGTTCAGTGTTTAGCTTATCCAATGTTTCGTGCAGTTGTACAAACACATTTTTGATAGCAGAGGCAATTTGCATAGATACGTTTACTTTTTATCAGTTTTTTTGTGCCATTACAGAAAGGTTAACCGATAGTTGATCAGACAATATCAGGCTTTTTCCGCCAACTTTAAAATCTTTTCTATTGATTTTAAACCCGCCTTTAAATACGTATCCATTCGTTATTAGGTTTGCAGTAAATATAAAATCGATCTCCTTACTGGTTCCTTTTATGTCAAGTATTCCTGTTACCCTATATTGCCCCGCTCCCTCTTTTGTTATGGTCTTAGATATAAAACTAATTCTTGGATATCGTTCTACATAAAAATAATCTTCTTTTTTTAAATGATTATCACGGGCTTTAATGTCCGTATCAATAGAGGCGGCATTCACCGATACTGAGAACTTGCTTTCTGATAGATTCTCCGGATCAAAAATGATCGACCCGGTTAAGCCGGTGAATTTGCCCGTAACGTTAAGACCCAAGTTTTTGATCGTAAAATTTACTGAAGACTCAGCATCAACAGGCGTAAATCTCTGTGCAGAGACTAGAAAGGCATTCAAAAAGAATGCCGTTGCTAAGATTATTTTCATCACATTATTATCTCCTAATATTTAAATAATCATTTAATGGATGCAAAGCCAAAAGCCCGATTGAATTGCTGACAGTGAATAACTGCAAACTTATATTCATTGAAATCCGGGGTTCCAGGAATATCATATAACTGATTTCCTTGAACAGATTTCAATCTTCCTAATTCTTTAAAATTCACAGGCTGCATTTCTTTCGATAGGTACACGCGTAAATCAGGTCCATTCGAGCTTCTGAAATTTTCCAATGCCAAAATGAGTTTACCATCTTTTTGATAGATTCTTACATTACCAGTAACTGTATACCCATTTGCCGATGTAAACGCCATAGCAGATGTAACAGGAGTGCCTGAGTTGCCAATCATCTCGTTAATAGGATCGGATGATGAGCCACTTTTGGTACAAGCATTTAAAAGGAATAGTGAGATTATCCCTATGAAGTAGATGTATTTTTTCATGATCAGATTTTTTGATTTTTTAAAAATGTTTAGATATACCGATACCGAAAGCATTTACTTTATTTCTAAATCGCGTAATCACTGTACCATCTGAAGCTACTTGATTCAAATTAGTAGTTTTATATTCTGAAAAATAGAATTGATATACACCCCTTAAAGACCATTTATCAGACAACCTATATCTTACAAAAAATTCAGAATTTAAACTACCAAGATCATGATCACCTGTAAGAAGAAGATTAAAAGCAGAAGGTTTAACTTTTGAATCATTTCTGGTTGTTCCATTACTGGTAAGAATACCATTGGTGGTTCTTCCAAGTGTAACCCCTATCAAATCGATATTGAAGCCGGCAGACCATTTTTTATTAAAATGATAACCAATATTGACCGTTGCATTTAATGCTGCAGTAAAAGGTCTCTGAACATTTAGGGTATCCCAGTTTTCAGGTTTCTGATCGGCAAAAAATATCAAGAATGGAATGGATTGACTTCTTGTTAATCTGGCAGGACCAGCAGTAATAAAATCTCTTTTGGTACCAAAGTAACTTGTCAATCTACCCCCTAATCCGATTTCCCATTTTTGTTTTTTCCCAATTTTCCAATTATGAACGTATGAAAAGGCTGCACCGCCTTGTGAACTTCCAGCTGTTATTGCCAAATCAATAAGTCGATTGTTTTTACTTGTTGGCGTTGTTTGAGCTGAAACAATACAAACAATAAGTATTAAGTTAAAAGTAAGAATGGACCTTTTCATATTATTTATGATTGATTTTTTTAAGAATGTTCATAATCTTTTGCCTTTCGAACCATATTATAACCATACAACATAGCCACACAACAAGCGCATACGCAAAAAGTTGTCCTCCATCATCTTTTACTTCAATTCCCAAAATAGTCAGATGAGATAATATAGCGCCACTCATCAAACCAACACCTATGATGGCTCCAAAGACCAATGTCGGACTGAAGAGTATTAAAATAGAAGCGATCAGTTCAAATACGCCTGTTGCTATACGACCCCAGGGTTCAATACCCATTTCCGAAAAAATAAAAACAGATTCTTCCGCCGCAGAGAACTTGAAGTAAAGTGTTTGCAACATAATAATTGCTGCGACGATTCTCAGTATCCATAACACGATAGTAGATGTCTTCATTGATTTGATTTTATAAGTATGTATTGATAAGATCAGTTAATAAATTTTTTCCACGCTATATCAGCCTTGGACTTTAGGTTGGCTTCATCTTTATTCCAGTCTTTCAGTGTATTATTAAAGAAGCGGTTATAAAAGAGATACAGCTTATTATTAATGATCTTAAAAGTTTCGGGATCAACAGGAACTTTTTCACCTGTAGCTCCCATGGCATAAGCACACCAACCACCATATTCAGGTTCATAAGCTGATGGGGTTTTGATAAAAGCTTCTTTGTTTTCTTTTGAAGAAAAATAATAGGTAACATTTTTTTCAGTCACAGAGTACATTGATTTACCCTTCACCGCTTTTTTTGTGGTGAAATAAGCAACAGGATCATACCCACTTATTGCAAGATTATTTGACAGGTTATACTGCTTTTTGCGAACTTCTGCAGTTTGTGTAAAAGCTGAAAATGCTAGGATTACAAAGAGAGACAGTAAAAAAGAACGTTTCATATAACAGTTATTGTGATTTATTGAGATTAACCCTTAAGACGATCACTCTCATAATCCCTTACAACTGAATATTATCAAAATGTTAAAGCCCTAGGCGAAAGGAGTACCATGGGTTTGCCGAATCAGCCAATGGGCAAGCTTAGGCATCTTAGACATTGCGTATAAGAAACCCCTTGTAAGAAATGGATTCCCAAAAAATGACTGTACAAACCTTCCAATAGCGAGTCTTCTTGAGAATTGAGTCTTCCAAACTTTGATGTACTGCTTTTCCATTTGCTCACGACTTATCACACCATCCAAAAAAAGTTTCATATTCTGGAATACCAGACTTGAAGCATGCATAGCCATACTCATTCCATTACCGCAAAGTGGCGTAATTAAGCCTGCAGCATCACCTAACATCAGTACATGATTTTCAACCTGCTTTTTTCGATCGAAACTAATTTGTGCAATCGTGAGGGGCTTATCATATAAAAGCTGTGCTTTTGAAAAGATTTCTGCCAAGACTTGATTTTTGGATAAAACTTTTGCTTCCAATTGTTCAATTGTATTACCCGCATTTGAAAGCTGATCGGCTGTAGTCAGGTAACACACACAACATGTATCATTCTCAATTCTGGATATACCACAATAGCCATTTTTGAAATTATGCAGTACAATCAACCGACTATCTATATCATATTTTACATGATACTTGACACCAATATAATTATTCAATCGACTCTTCCCTTTTAAAGAGAATTTCCTTCTCCATTTAATATCAAGGTTAGATCTTTTACCAAATGATCCGGCCACCAATTTTGCCGTATATCGATTGTTATGAGTCTGTATTTCAAAAAGGTCATTTTGAAATATGACGTCTTCTACTTTTGTTTGCTCGCATAGTTCAACCCCTTTTTGTTTTGCTATCATAGCCAGAGAGTGATCTAGCATATACCTGCTAATGCCAAAACCCCCTAAGGTCAGTGGAAATTCATACAATCGTCCTATGCAATCTGAAATCTGTAATTGGGAGATAAAAGGCAAGTTCCATTCTTTCAAAGGCACGCCACACTGTAATAAGAATTGATAACTTTCCATACTGATATACTCCCCACAAACTTTATGAAAGGGATAGCTTTCTTTTTCAAAAAGTATAGTGCGATACCCGGCACTTGCAGATTGTATGGCAAGTGTAAGACCGGCCAGACCTCCTCCTAAAATCGCTACATCATATGTGGTATTATTTTCGGTCAATTGTATTTTTTGATAGGATTAAATGCCTGAAAGCCCACTCCCATGAAACTTCTGCGTTAATTGAAGCCTTATTTAATAACTCAATCCATTCTTTCTTTTTAAAACCCCGCTTGACGCTCAAGGGTGCGTCATTTTTTACCAAATAAGATTTTGAAAATAATTGAGTGAGTATTTTAATCGAATAATACGCCAACCAATGTCTGTGAAGATCATTGATAAAAAAACCATGAACAGCATTCCGACTCATCCATTGAAGTTGCTCAACAAGAGATTCATTGGTAAAGTGATGACAGAACAGGCTTGAAAAAATAATATCCGGACAGCTCGAAAAGCTGACACGACGATAATCACTAGTGATCCAATTTGCTTTAGCTCCTATATCATTTCTGTTTTTGGCGACATCAATACAATGACTATTGATATCGATCCCCGTAATTTCAAGTTGGATATTGTTACTACCGGCCCATCGTGCAATGGCAGCTAAGTTATCGCCTCCACCGCAGCCTATTTCACAAACATGTATAACCTTTTGTTTTTCCAATAATCGTTTTACGCCTTTGATGGTGATACGATGCCCTCCCAAATAAGTATTGATGGTATCCAACTCCAGCATATTCTGACGAATAGCTTCCATTGGAACATTGATGTCATCTAAGAGTTCCGGTTGATATGATCGCTTGGATAAATTCATACAAAGTGAGCTGTAAAAGTTTCCATGGTTAATCCCGGGCCAAAAGCCATCGCCAGAATATTCTCATCGGATTGATAATTGTTTTCAAAAAGATTTTTTAGTACAAAAAGAACGGTTGGTGATGACATATTCCCATATAATATAGATACAGCTCTGGATGGATCAAGGGCATTTGATGATAAATTTAGTTTTCGTTGTATGCTGTCAAGAATTCTCTTGCCGCCCGGATGAATACACCAATGATTGATTTCTTCTTTTTTTATTCCTCTTTCTTTCAATGCACCTGATAATAGTGATTCGATGTCTGTCTCTATCAACTGAGGTATATAGCCGCTCAATTTCATCTGGAATCCATTAGATCCTAATTCCCAAGCCATATCTGTTTTCCCTTCAATGGCTATTTGAGAATAAAACCCATCGATTCTGATCTTACGATCTCTATCTATATTATTAGATAATAAAACAGCAGCGCAACCATCTGCAAATAAAAGGCTACTACCTAAGTTATCTTCATTCATGGTAGATTGAAAATGGAGCGTACACAATTCAACGGCAACAATAACAATATTAGCATTTGCATTCCCCTGCGCAATCATATCTGCTAACTTTAAAGCATGAATAGCAGCATAGCAGCCCATAAAATTAACTGAGGTTCTGAAGATATTTTTATTGAGTCCCAGTTCCTCTATTAATTTAATATCCAAACCCGGCGCCGTCATTCCGGTACAGCTTACTGTTATGAGGTGCGTGATTTCTTTTTCTGATATAAATCCATGGATACATTTTTGAATGGCATCTATAGAAAGCGTTACGGAAGTATCGTCATATATTTTGAGTCGCTCTTCCAAACTTCGCTCAATTTTTTTATCCTTATTCGAATAGAAAAATGCGGGTGCTGTTGATGATGAGAAATCGGGCAAAACAGAATATCGTTGTTCTATACCGCTCTGATGATACATAAACTTTAATTTTCTTTTTTCTGTATCATCAAGCTGGTATGCTTGACTCATATAATGTAGAATATCATCTTGCTGATGACAAAACTGAGGAACAGCAGTTGCTATAGAAATAATATCAGTCAAAATATTGTATGAATAGTAGGGTGATAAATGCCATTGAAGTACATGTGGATGCTATCCAATTCATCTTCATGGTATGTTCGTAATCGGCTTTTTGTGGATCCTTCCAAACTTTCATTGCCCAAATAAGAAAATATACGGCTACAGGCAGGAAAAAGATTTGTAAAACAAAAAATAGAAATAATTGATAATGATCTTTGAAATAAAGAAATAATAAACTGAAGGCTATTACATATAGTATTCCACAAAAAATAAAAGTTCCGCGCTTACCCAATAACATAGAAATGGTTGAGACATGATCATTTCTATCCGAATCGTGCTGATAAATTTGAGTGATCGGATAAAAGCCACCGATCAATAAACAAGCTGTAATAATACCAACTACAGGAATACTTTGAAAACCTTTAGGATTGACACTGGTATAAATCATTAAAAAAATGACTCCCCCTTGATTTAATATAACCGTAAGGTATCCTATGATAGGATATTTTTTTAACCTGATTCTTCTGTAGCTATATAATCGAGAACAAATAATATATACCAACAACAAACAACTAAAATATAGAGAAATGAAAAGCGATAACAATAGTGCGATCGCATCCATAACAATCGTTATAAAAAACAACTCTTTATCAGGTAGTGGAGGATGCTTGATTCCTCCTATACTGGATGTGTCTTGATCCATATAAGAATTATAGCCATTGCTGGAAGGATAAACCAATACATGCAGTATCAGAAAACTTATAACTGCATTTACCCAATCGATATTCTCAACAAAACTGATCGCAAACCAAAACACCGGCATCAGAAACCAGGAAAAAGGAAATCGTAAAAGTTGTATGCTTGATCTTTTAATCATTGGGTGATATTGGCTGCTTCTACTGTTGTCTTATAAGACGTGTAGTAAAGCTAATCCTTTCATACTATACGATTTATAAAACGTTTTTGTTTAATTCTTGATTAAAAAGATGAGAGATCAATTTACAATCTGAATAATTAATCTTATTTTACCATGCTAGAATGGTTTTTTGAAACATGAGTCAAGAGAGAATAATATTTATTGTAAAATCCATTTGCATCATTGTGTTTGCTCTTGGTTTTATGGTATTCGTCGGATGGCTTTTAAAGATTCCTTCACTTACTAGTATTATTCCTGAGTATGCAAACATGAAAGTAAACACATCTTTACTTTTCATGTTGTCAGCCTTTGAACTATACTTAATCTTAGTAAACAAGTGGAAACTTCTAAATAGGATATTGTGCCTGCTGATATCATTATTCGGATTAATCACTCTGCTTCAATATGAATTTCAACTCAATCTGAACATTGATGAATTCTTCATTAAAGACTTTTTGTTTACCCCATCCATTGACTCTTTCCCCGGAAGAATGGCGAGAGGCACTGCATTTTCATTTACTTTATTAGGTCTTTCTTTTTGTTTAATACAAAGTAGCCGGATTTTTTGGAAAAAGTTTGCCCAGTACCTACTACTCATCATAACACTCATCGGATTCATAGCAATCGTTGGGTATTTGTTGGGTGTTCCCATTTTTTATAAGTTATCTGCGATTGGATCTATGGCGATACACACTGCCATAGCTTTCCTAATCATATCCATTGCAGCTTCACTCATCAATAGCGATCTAGGAATTACCGGACTATTTACTGGTGAAAAGATCGGTAATAGAATGGCCCGTCAATTGTTCCCTACATTGACCATTTCGGTTATACTATTAGGCTTGATGAGAATTTATTTGCACAGATACCATTTGGTGAGTGTTGAATTTGGGATAGGCATGTTTGCTACTTCCTTTGTTTTGGTTGGTTTACTACTGATTTCATTGTCTGCAAGACAACTAAATAAAATCAATTATGGGAAAACACAGGCAGAAGAAAAGCTGGAGTCTTTAAATAAGAATTTAGAGCAGCTAATACTTCAAAGAACCACTGAGCTGAATAATTCTGTTAAACTCTTAGAAAGAAAAACGGATGAGCTTAGAAGAAAAGAGCAATTATTAGATGCCATCATCAATAATACTTCCGCTGCCATTTTTGTAAAAGATGTATCCGGAAGATACATTTTAGTCAATAAGAGATTTGCGAATGACTTCGATATTGATGCAGCATCAGTGATTGGTAAAAATGCTTACGATCTTTTTCCGAAAGAAATTGCTGATCAACTTACGAGTGACGAAACAGGTATCATTCAGACAAAAAAAGGTATTACATCTGAGGTAAGTATTCCATCGAATGGTTATCAAAAAACCATGCTTACCAACAAGTTCCCTTTGCTTGATGAGGATCAGCAGGTATTTGCTATTTGTTGTGTGGCCACTGATTTTACAGAAATGAAAAATGCGAAAACAGAACAGGAGATATTATCCTCACAACTTCAAAAGAAAAATCAACAATTATTAAATTTTGCTCATATTACTTCTCACAATCTTCGTTCGCCTGTCAGCAATCTTAATTCTCTTTTATGGCTGTATAAGGAAAGTCAAACGAATGAAGAGAGGGCATTGTTATTTGAGAAATTTGAAACAGTCATCCATAATCTTTCAGAAACCCTTAATGAATTGGTTGATGCTCTGAAAATTCAAGAAGATACCGATAAAAAGAGGGAGGTTCTGCTTTTTGAAGATGTATTCAAAAAAGTAAAAGAAAGTATGGCAGGTAAAATATTGGAGACGGAAGCTGTGGTAAGTTATAATTTTTCAAAAGCGCCTACCATTGAATATCCTCGCTTGTATCTTGAAAGTATTTTACAAAATTTATTGTCAAACTCTCTCAAGTATAAATCTCCTCACAGAACACCTGTGATACATGCAGAAACACTGTTTCAAGATGGTATACTTACATTAAAATTCAGTGATAACGGTATGGGGATCGACTTGAGAAGACATGCTGATAAGCTTTTCGGTTTGAACAAGACTTTTCACAAACATGCTGAAGCCAAAGGTGTCGGACTTTTTATTACCAAAACGCAAGTGGAAGCCATGGGCGGGTCCATCACTGCTACCAGTGAAGTAGATAAAGGAAGTGTCTTCATTATCTATTTCAATAAAAAGAGTGTTTGATACACTTTATACTCATCGATATCTTATCCACTCTTTAAAGTCTTGATAAGAAGCTTCCATATCGATCATTTTTTGCGATGTATCAAAAAGTGATGCAATACTTGCCGGTATCGGTAAAGGTTTTTCTATGATCTTCTCCACAGTTTCAGGAAATTTTACCGGATGTGCAGTCGCAAGTAATATTCCTTTTTCGCCTTTTTTTAGCAAGCTTTTCATAGCACTATACCCTACTGCAGCATGTGGATCAAGTATATAATTGTATTGCTGATAAACAGATCGTATGGCTTCGATAGTTGTATCATCGGTTTGCATGGAACTGCGTAAATCAGAAGATAATAAAGACAAATCACCTTGATACATTTCAATGATTCGAATCAAATTACTCGGATTGCCAACATCCATTGCATTGGAAATCGTGATCTGCATTTTTTTTGGTGTATGGATGCCTACGTTTAGAAAATCTGTAACCGTATCATTGACATTACAAGCAGCTATAAATTGGGCTATCTCTAGTCCCGATTTTTTTCCCAGCAATCCTGCAGCAATATTTCCCAAATTACCACTAGGCACTGCCATCACTGGAGGGACAACCTCTTTCCATTGTTGTAAAGCAAGAAAATAATAGAGCTGTTGCGGAAGCCATCTGGCAATATTGATTGAATTCGCTGAGGTTAGTTGTAGTACCTTATTCAACTCTTCATCCATAAAAGCCTCTTTCACGATTTGCTGACAATCATCAAAACTTCCATGGATACGCAATGCAGTTACATTATTACCACAAGTTGTAAGCTGTAATTCCTGAACCTTACTTACTTTACCTGCCGGATAAAGGATGATCACTTCCACTCCTTCTACATTCAGAAAGCCATTGGCTACAGCACCGCCGGTATCTCCTGATGTTGCTACAAGTACAATCGTTTTTGACGTTTTATAATTGGAGAAATATCCCAAACACCTGCTCATGAATCTGGCTCCTACATCTTTAAAAGCCAAAGTAGGACCATGGAATAATTCTAACACATAGATATGTTCTTCCAGCTGTACCAATGGAAAATCAAAAGAAAGAGTTTCATTTATTATACTGCGTAATGCATCGGCTGAAATAGTACTGCCCACATATGGATACATGATTTGATACCCTAATTCTTCCTTAGGGATTTTTTTGAAATCCTTAAGCCATGACCTATCCAATACAGGAATGCTTTCAGGAAAATAAAGTCCCTTATCAGGTGCCTGTCCCTTTAGAGTAGCTTCCTTGAAATCTACTACAGGTGATTGTCGATTTGTGCTATAATACTTCATGCTACTCTTTGCTATTCTGTGATCAATTGAACACCCCCTTCACTAATAGTTGTGACATAGGTGTAATACTTCAAATTCATTTGGTCATATACTCTTTGCATTTCCACTTCAACGAGTTGTGCTATTTCCAATGTGCGACTCAACATAAAGATCGATGGCCCCGAACCTGAGATACCTCCACCTAATGCTCCATTTGCTTTTGCTTTTTCTTTTACTTCATGAAATCCCGGAATAAGAATACTTCTTACCGGCTCAATGAGTACATCTTCTAATGATCTTGAAATCAGCGCATAATCTTCTTGAAGCAATCCGGATACCAACCCTGCGATATTGCCCCATTGCTTAATGGCATCTTTGAGATATACCTGTTCTTTCAAGATACTCCTCGCATCAGCTGTTTTAACTTCTATCTGTGGGTGTACGATTGTCACATACAGTTTCGGTGATTTGATGGGAATAATATCCAAAGGAAAAATAGATCTGATCAATGTAATGCCACCATAGATACAGGGCGTGATATTATCAGCATGTTTTACACCCGAAGCAAGCTTTTCACCATGCATCGCGAACTGAACCAAATCCTCCTTGCTGAACAGTTCTCCCAATAAATAATTCGCTGCCACCACAGCACCTGCTGCGCTTGCAGCACTTGATCCAAGACCACTGCCCGGTTTGATATGCTTATGTATCTCTACATCAAAACCAACAGGAATCGTAAGCTCGGATAACATGGCCTGTAAAGCTACCCCCGCTACATTATCATCCGGATTTGTTGACAAACCATATTCATCTGTATGAGTGATACTGATCCCCGGTTCTTTTCGTAATTGAAGTATCATTTCATCATAAGGTGCGGCTACTGCAAAACCAAGTATATCAAAGCCGCAAACCATGTTCGCAACTGTAGCCGGTGCATGTATTTTTATTTTTTCTCCGTATCGCATGATCTATATTCTTGCTATTCTAATAATATCCGCAAACACACCTGAAGCCGTTACTTCAGAACCGGCACCCGCGCCTTTGATCACCAATGGTTGATGCTGATAGCGGCTTGTATGAAAAAGAACAAGATTATCCTTACCATACAAATGAAAGAAGTCTGATTCCGGAGGAATTTTTTCGAGTCCCACCATGGCTTTTCCGTTTTCATACGTTGCTATGAATTTCAGTTTGCAATTTTCTGCCGCTGCTTCTCTATACAATTTCTGAAAATGCGATTCCTGTTGTAACATTTCTTCATAGAAATCTTCAACTGTTCCATGAAAACAACTCTCAGGAAGAAAAGAATGATTGACGATATCTTTCATTTCCAAAGAATGACCGATCTCTCTGGCGAGGATCATGATCTTTCTCATCACATCTGTACCTCCAAGATCTAATCTTGGATCCGGTTCTGTATATCCCTCTTCCTGAGCCTTTTTTACAATAGACGCAAAGGGAACAGTTGTATCATAGTGATTGAACACATAATTCAAAGTACCGGAAAGTACCGCCTGAATTTTTTCAATTCGATCACCGCTTCGCAATAAATCATTCAAAGTTCCAATGATGGGGAGACCTGCTCCTACATTGGTTTCAAAAAGAAATAAAGCATTGTATGATTTTGCCAGTGATTTTAATTGTTGATAAGAAGCAAAAGAAGATGAACAGGCAATTTTATTACAAGCCACTATAGATATGCTTTTGGCTAGAAGTGATTCATAAACACTTGCCACTTGCTCACTGGCTGTTACATCTACAAAAACACTGTTTCGGAGGTTTTTTTCCCTGATAAGTGAAACAAAATCTTCTATAGAAGCATGGGGTGCATGAGATAATTGCGAATCCCAGGATGCAAGATCAATGCCATTTTCATCCATCAATATTCTTTTACTATTGGCAATACCAACAACCCTTATTTGTAGATTCAACTGATCACGTAGTATCGATTGTTGCTGTTTTATTTGATCCAATAATTTGCTTCCGACATTTCCTGCTCCTGCAATAAAGACATTGAGTTGTTTATAGGAGGTTTCAAAAAATGTTTCATGAAGGACATTGATCGCTTTTTTAACATCTTTTGATGCAATGACAGCTGAAATGTTCTTCTCAGAAGATCCTTGTGCAATCGCTCGTACATTGATACCATTTCTGCCTAATGATCCAAACATTTTTCCACTGATACCCGGATGACTTTTCATTTGTTCTCCTACCAATGCAAGTATAGAAAGGTTTGTTTCTACTATCAAAGGCTCAACCTTTCCGCTAATGATTTCTACATGAAATGCGGCATCAATTGCTCTTTTTGCTTTTAGGGTATCTGCCTCATTCACCGCAACACAAATAGAATGCTCTGAAGAACTTTGTGTGATTAATATCACATTGATCTTTTCATTGGCCAATGCTTCAAACAGTCTTTTAGAAAACCCGGGAATACCTACCATACCACTGCCCTCTAAACTCAGTAAACTGATACTATTGATACTTGATATGCCTCTGATAAAATCTTCCGATGAAATGGCATGGTTCTCTATCAATGTCCCATATGCTTCAGGATCGAATGTATTTTTTAACCAAACTGGAATCCGTTTATGCATTACCGGTTGTATGGTTGGAGGATAAATGATCTTCGCACCAAAATGCGATAACTCCATTGCTTCCTGATAAGATATTTGTGCAATCGGTTTTGCATTGGTAACCAATCGTGGGTCTGCTGTCATCATACCACTTACATCTGTCCATATCTCTAATACATCTGCCTCCAATGCAGCTGCATAAATAGCCCCTGAATAATCTGAGCCTCCTCTACCCAATGTTGTCGTTTGCCCTGATACACTCGAAGCAATAAAACCAGGTGCTACATATAACTGATGAATATGGGTATTGAAATGATCTTGTATTTTTTCGTTAGTCAAGACGAAATCAACACTTGCATGGGTATGCTGCGCGTCTGTAATAATGAGCTCTCTGGAATCAATCCATTGCTGATCGATATCAAGCGACTGAATTTTTGCTGACAATATGATCGATGATAGCAATTCTCCAAATGAAACGATCTTGTCTTGTGTTCTTGCTGATAACTCTTTGAGTCTATAAACGCCATCTAACAAAGCATCCAATTCATTGCAATGTTGTTTGATCTTACTGAGAACAGCACTTTGTTGTTGTATAGGCAGTAAATCTCTTACAGCTGTAAGATGTTGTAGCGTTAAAGCTTCTGCCTCTTTTGTATAGGATTCATCTGCATTTGCTGCCATGGATGCCATCTTGAGCAAGTGGTCTGTTACTCCACTCATGGCAGAAACCACTACCAATAGTCTATCTGATAAAGATTGATTTAATAAAATCGTAATTACTTTTTGAATATTGTCGGCATTGGCCATGGATGTACCGCCGAATTTGAGCACTTTCATGATACTAGGTTGAAATACAGATAAAATGAATGATCCTTGAAAACGATCCTAAGATCCCGGAGATGATATGAAAATGTATAACCCTTTACAGGGTTGTGGTGATGGTTGTAGTAATAGCAGTCCAACTCGCAACTGTTGCGATAGAAGAACATAAATATGACTGCTTATTTTTCATTACAAATTAAAGATAGGTGTTTATTGGATAATTAAACCAGATACCCGAAAAGATTATCGTTTTTATTGAGTTCTGTGTAATGGATCTGATGTACTGTCAGATTGTTCAACAATGATTGGTAATCTTTTTTGGATTTTAACTCAATACCTACCAATGCCGGACCTGTTTCTTTATTATGCTTTTGCATGTATTCAAATCTGGTAATATCGTCATCGGGGCCTAATACATCATTCACAAACTGCTTCAATGCACCGGGTCTTTGAGCAAAACGAATGAGAAAATAATGCTTCAACCCCTCATATTGTAAGGATCTTTCTTTGATCTCTTGCATTCTATCAATATCATTATTGCTACCACTCACCACACATACCACTACTTTACCTTTGATCTGCTCTGCATAATCATCCAAAGCAGCGACAGACAAAGCCCCTGCCGGCTCAGCTACGATCGCGTCTTCATTATAAAGTTTAAGAATACATGAGCATACTTTTCCTTCCGGTATCAGACACACTTCATCCAATACATCTTTACAGATTGAAAAAGTAATATCTCCAACTCTTTTTACTGCTGCACCATCTACAAAACGTTCGATGGTGTCCAATTCAACAGGATGACCTGCTTTTAATGCGACAGTCATAGAAGGGGCTCCTTCGGGTTCTGCGCCAATGATCTTTGTTTGAGGAGACAATGTTTTAAACACCGAACCAACTCCGGCACTGAGTCCACCACCACCCACCGGAACAAAGAGATAATCAATATAGGCTTGTTCTTCAAGAATCTCCAATGCTACAGTTGATTGCCCTTCAATGATCTTCACATCATCAAATGGCGGAATAAATGTCATTCCATTTGCAGCAGTATACGCTTTAGCCGCCATAGCACAATCATCAAAAGTATCTCCGGTAAGAATCACTTCAACTGCATCTTCTCCAAACATTTTGGTTTGGGTGATCTTCTGATTAGGCGTAATCACCGGCATGAAAATAACTCCACGAATACCCAATTTTTTACAACTATATGCAAAACCCTGTGCATGATTACCTGCACTTGCACAAACTACCCCTTGAGATAATTGTTCATGATCTAAAGTACTCAACATATTGTATGCGCCTCTCAGCTTGTATGACCTTACGATTTGTAGATCTTCTCTTTTCAGGTATACATGACAATCATACTTTCTTGATAGGGAATGATTGTACGTGAGTGGTGTTTTTGTAACAACAGTACGTAGTCGATCAGCGGCTCCAGTGAAATCAATCAAATGCGAAGTTATTTTCATGCCGTTTGTATTAAGAAAGTTCTACTGCTTCTTCTACTTTCTGATTTTCCGGACGAAGACTTCTTACCGTTTTACCTGCCTGCCATAATTCACTTTCACGTAATTCCTTTAGTTCTTCTTCCAACTTTTCTCTGTAATCTGCCTTACTATTACTTTCAATAGATTTTGCTGCTTCTTTTCCGGTTGCAACACTCTCATACAATTCAGTAAATACAGGTAATGTAGCATCTCTGAATTTTTTCCACCAATCCAATGCGCCTCTTTGTGCTGTTGTTGAACAGTTCGCATACATCCAATCCATTCCGTTTTCAGCCACCAGTGGCATGAGTGACTGTGTTAGCTCTTCCACTGTTTCATTGAATGCTTCCGATGGAGAATGCCCTTTAGAACGTAACACCTGGTATTGTGCTGCAAAAATTCCTTGAATTGCTCCCATTAATGTTCCTCTTTCGCCCGTAAGATCACTGTACACTTCTTTCTTGAAATCGGTTTCAAACAAATAGCCACTTCCAATGGCAATACCTAAAGCCACTACACGATCAAATGCTTTGCCGGTAGCATCTTGAAAGATGGCGTAGCTACTGTTCAAACCTCTTCCTTGTAAAAACATTCTACGCAAAGAAGTACCTGATCCCTTCGGTGCAACCAGAAATACATCAACATCTTTAGGTGGAACGATCCCTGTTTGTTCTTTATAGGTTACACCAAATCCGTGAGAGAAGTACAAAGCCTTTCCGGGTGTCAGATACTTCTGTACCGTTGGCCATAACTTGATTTGTGCTGCATCACTTAACAGATAGCAAATGATAGTACCTCTTTGTAAAGCTTCTTCAATTTCAAATAAAGACTCTCCCGGAACAAAGCCATCACGAACAGCTTTATCCCAGCTCTTTGAATTTTTTCTTTGTCCTACAATGACATTGATACCATTTTCTTTTTGATTCAAAGCCTGACCCGGACCTTGAACACCATATCCGATCACTGCTACTACTTCATCTTTTAAGACTTCTTGTGCTTTCTCCAGAGGAAACTCTTCTCTGGTAACCACATTTTCAACAACTCCTCCAAAATTTAACTTTGCCATGTTGCTTGTTTTATATTTTAATAAATTGGGTTGATTACATCGTAAATACTTCTTCTTGTTTTCCCAGGTACTCATTCTCAATTAAATCACCACCCGGATCTGTTGCTTCAAATTCTTTGATCTTTTCATGAAAACCGCTACTCGCTTTAATGATCGCAACGCGTGCACTTCGAACAAACTCAATAAGCCCATGAGGTTCCAGCACAGTAATCAGACGATTGGTTTCTTCTCGATGTCCACTGGTTTCAAAAATGGTATAGTCTTTTCTGATGACTACGGCTCTGGCTCCATATTCACGCAATAGGCGTTCTACTTTCACCTTCTCTGCGATCTCATCAGTTGATACTTTATACAGCGCCAATTCCTGCCAAATGATCTCATCATTGGTATTGTAATACGCTTTTAATACTTCTACTTGCTTTTCGATCTGGCGTACTAATTTTCTAACCACTTCTTCCAACTCATCAATAACAATGGTGAAACGGTGGATACCTTCTACTTCTGAAGGAGAAGTATTCAAACTTTCAATATTGATCTTTCTTCTGGAGAAGATGATCGCAATACGATTCAGTAAACCAATATGATTCTCTGTATAGACCGTTATGGTAAATTCCTGTTTTTGCATACAATTATTTTAATCTGATTTCACTGACACTACATCCTTGTGGTACCATTGGGAATACATTGTTTTCTTTTCCAACCATTACTTCTAATAAATAAGATCCTTTATGTGAAAGCATACGCTCTAAGGCCTCTTGTAAACCGTTTCTGTCTTTTACAGTTTCGCCACTAATGCCATACCCTTTAGCTACCATTACATAATCGGGACTAGCAATGTCTACAAAAGAATAGCGCTTGTCATGAAACAGTTGTTGCCATTGGCGTACCATACCTAAAAATTGATTGTTAAGGATCAATATTTTAACATCAATACCTGTTTGCATGATGGTTCCCAATTCCTGAATCGTCATTTGAATACCACCATCACCAATGATGGCTACAACTGTTCGATCAGGCGCTCCAAATTTTGCTCCAATGGCTGCAGGTAATGCGAACCCCATGGTACCTAAGCCGCCCGATGTGATGTTACTTCTGGTTTGATTGAATTTTGCATATCTGCAAGCCACCATTTGATGTTGACCAACATCTGATACTACGATGGCTTCTCCTTGTGTTAACTCATTCAACACACGTAATACTTCACCCATAGAAATCTGTTCTACAGTCGGATAGAGCTCCTTGGCTATTACTTCATCATCTTCTTCTTTTTGATAGGCTTTAAATGTATCGATCCATTGTGGATACACTTTTGTTTCGATCAGGCGAGTCAACATCGGCAACGTTTCTTTACAATCACCCCATACACCTACTGTTGCTTTTACATTTTTATCGATTTCAGAAGGATCAATATCCAGATGAATGACTTTTGCTTGTTTCGCATACTTATCCAATCGCCCTGTAACCCTGTCATCAAAGCGCATTCCAATAGCGATCAATACATCACATTCATTGGTGAGTACATTGGGCCCATAGTTACCATGCATTCCTAACATCCCCATATTCAACGGATGATCTGTTGGCAATGCACTTAAACCGAGGATCGTCCATGCAGCAGGTATTCCTGATTTTTCTAGGAAATTTTTTAACTCTTGTTCTGCTTTACCAAGTATCACACCCTGACCAAACACTACAAAAGGTTTCTTTGCAGTATTGATCAACGCTGCAGCTGCTTCAATGAATTCTTTTCTGATATATGGTTTGGGACGATAACTTCTGATATGATCACAACTGTGGTATCCTGTATATTCAAATAGCTGTAACTGTGCATTTTTTGTGATGTCGATCAGTACAGGCCCCGGTCTTCCACTTCTTGCGATATAAAAAGCTTTGGCCAATACTTCCGGAATCTCACAAGCATCTGTGATCTGATAATTCCATTTTGTTACAGGCGTTGTAATATTGATCACATCTGTTTCCTGAAAAGCATCCGTTCCGAGTAAATGAGCAAAAACTTGCCCGGTAATACATACCAACGGTGTACTATCGATTTGAGCATCCGCCAAACCGGTAACCAAATTAGTAGCACCCGGACCACTGGTTGCAAATACAACTCCCACTTTACCTGATGCTCTTGCAAACCCTTGAGCAGCATGTATTCCACCTTGTTCATGTCTTACAAGAATATGCTTCAACTGTTCATGATAATCATACAATGCATCATAAATAGGCATGATAGCTCCGCCCGGGTATCCAAATACCGTATCTACACCTTCTGCTATCAACGCTTCCAGTAGTGCCTGTGAGCCGCTCAGCTGAATCATCGGTTGTACCGGTTGTTCTACTATTTCTATTGCAGTTTCCATTGACATTGCTTATTCATGATTAATTAAATTTCATCTGTCACACATCCCTCGGATGCATCTTTCACTGTGCGTGCATACTTGAACAATAAACCTTTGCTAACTTTCAAAGAAGGTTGTTTCCATTGTTGTTTTCTTTCTTGTATTTCTTGATCCGATATTTTTAAACTGATTGATCTGGTTGTTACATTCAATTCAATGATGTCATCATCTTGTACCAAAGCGATCAATCCACCATCATACGCTTCGGGTGTGATATGACCTACTACAAATCCATGTGTACCACCACTGAATCTTCCATCAGTGATCAAGGCAACAGATTTACCCAGGCCTGCTCCAATGATAGCAGATGTAGGTTTCAACATTTCCGGCATTCCCGGACCGCCTTTGGGTCCTACATAACGGATCACTACAACATCTCCTTTTTTGATCTTACCACTATTGATACCATCTATCAACGCATGCTCACCATCAAAAACACGTGCAGGTCCTACAAACAATTCACCTTCCTTACCCGAAATTTTAGCGACGCTTCCTTTTTCTGCAAGATTGCCGTAGAGTATTTGTAAATGTCCTGTTGCCTTTACAGGATTCTCCAACGGGTAGATGATCTTTTGTTCTTCAAAATGTAAATCAGGAACAGTCGCTAGATTTTCTGCCAGGGTTTTTCCTGTAACAGTCAAACAATCCCCATGTAATAATCCTTTTGGTAACAAGTATTTCATCACTGCAGGCAAGCCGCCATATTGATGCAGGTCCTGCATCAAATATTTCCCGCTTGGTTTAAAATCAGCTAAAACCGGAACACGGTCACTGATCATTTGAAAATCGTCTTGTAATAATGAAACATTCACTGCTTTTGCCATTGCAATGAGATGTAATACAGCATTGGTGCTTCCGCCTAATACCATAATGACAGTCATCGCATTCTCAAAAGCTTTGCGTGTCATGATATCACTCGGCTTGATATCTTTTTCAAGTAATAGTTTGATGGCTTTTCCTGCTTCCAGACATTCCTTCTTTTTTTCATCGCTCAAAGCGGGATTAGAAGAGGAATAAGGCAAACTCATTCCTAAAGCTTCAATAGCAGATGCCATGGTATTTGCGGTATACATTCCACCACATGCACCTGCTCCCGGACAAGCATGTTGTATGATCCCTTTGAAATCTGCTTTAGAAAGTTCACCAGCGATCTTTTGTCCGAGTGCTTCAAACGCAGATACGATATTCAGGTCCTGACCTTTGTAATGTCCGGGTGCAATGGTTCCACCATATACCATAATCGATGGACGATTCAATCTACCCATCGCGATCAAAGAACCCGGCATGTTTTTATCACAACCCGGCAGAGCGATCAATGCATCATAGTATTGAGCCCCACAAACAGCTTCGATAGAATCTGCGATCACATCTCTGCTTACCAAAGAATAACGCATTCCATCAGTACCATTACTCATGCCATCACTTACGCCGATGGTATTGAAAATGAGGCCTACCAAATCATTGTCCCACACACCTTGTTTTACCAGTTTTGCTAAATCATTCAAGTGCATGTTGCAGGTATTACCATCATAACCCATACTGGCAACACCTACCTGAGCTTTCTTTAAATCTTCTTCTGTAAGACCAATACCATAAAACATAGCCTGCGCTGCAGGTTGGGTAACATCCTGTGTAATGGTCTTTGAATATTTATTAAGTTCTTTCATAATTAATTCTTGATCGTAGTATGTAGTAGGTTTTAGCTACACCTCTATCATTTCTCTTGTATATTCTTTCTGTAATACTTTTGCCTTGTATGCTTGCTGAAGAATAGCACCCAATGATTCTTCCCATTTTTTCTGAAAAGGAATATGATCTAATGATTCTAGTGCCACTACTTCAGCAGCAGTGCCACAATAAAAAGCACTGTCAGCTCCACGCATTTCTTCAGGGCTTATCTTTTTCTCTATCACTGAAATATTCAACTCATCACATAAGGCTAACAATGTTGCTCTTGTAATGCCCGGTAGAATATTACCTGTGGTAGGAGTATAGAGCACACCTCCTTTTTCATAAAAAACATTTGCACCCGGACCTTCTGCAACATAGCCATCTATATCGAGCAGTAATGCTTCATCAAAACCGTTGTCTTTTGCTTCTTGACAAGCGAGGATCGAGTTCACATAATGACCCGATACTTTAGCGTTGATCTTGAATCCATTGGGGTTCGGTCTTCTATAGGAAGAAGTCATTACGCGCATTTGATTACTCAGATAGCCATTGGTCCATTCCCATGCTGTGATGGCGAGATAACTTTCTTTGCCTTTTGACAACGACATATTGGGAGAACAAAGAATAACTGGCCTGATATATGCATCAGAAAATTCGTTCCTCTTGAGTAATTCATAAGTGATATCGATCAACTCGTCAACACGCATTGAAAAAGGAATACCCATCACTTGTGCAGAGTAACAAAGTCTTTCATAGTGCTCCTTTGCTTTGAAAATAACCGTTCCGCTTTCTGTCTGATAGGAACGAATGCCTTCAAATACTGCATATCCATAATGCAGCGACTGACTATACAAATCAATGCCTGCCTCTGTAGCTTTTACAAAGTTGTCTTTGAAGTAAATAATGGTTGATGATCCGTAATACATAGTTCTGTTTTGTGTAAATAAAAAAGCCCCGCCTTTTGGAGGCGGGGCTGTATAATTCAGTTGTTTGATATTATAGTAAGACTCCTCCTCCGTTTGGTACAGGGATAATAATGACAACCACAATAATAATTGCGCTGATGGTGTTGACAATATTGATGCTGTTACTAAACATGAAGAGTATCTGTTCAACGAATATACTCCCACCTCTGATAAAAACAAAGAACTCTGATCTTATTTTTTCATCTTACGAACAATCGTTTGTTATCTAGTACCTGAAAACAACAAGTGCGATACCTTTTGTATCGCACTTAAATCGCTATCGTTATCTGTATTCTTATAATGAGTATGAACTCACTTTCACTTATATAATAGTAGACTTATTCAAACTCGCATTGGAACTAACTCTCAGGTCTTTTGTCCGTTCGATATAACCTGCTATCAAATCACCAATAGCACTGGTTGAATAGTTATTGACCGGATCGATATCTTTTGACACAAATCCATTCAATAATGTCCATTCAACCGCATTCCGCACAGCTGTTGCTTCTTCTTCTAATCCAAAATGATCCAATAACATTGCCGCTGAAAGAATAGACCCAACAGGATTGGCTATGTCTTTTCCTGCAGCTTGCGGGTAAGAACCATGAATAGGTTCAAAAAGTGCTGCTTTATTTCCTACCGATGCTGATGGTAATAACCCTAATGAACCTGTTAATACACTTGCCTCATCACTAATGATATCGCCAAACATATTCTCAGTCAGAACAACATCAAATTGTGCAGGATTCAGAATGATCTGCATCGCTGCATTGTCTACATAGATATAATCAACAGCCACCGAAGGGTATGCTGAAGCGATTCTCTGAACAACCCGTCTCCACAGTCTTGATGTTTCCAGTACATTGGCTTTATCGATCAGGGTTAGTTTGTTTTTTCTTTTTTGCGCATATTCAAATGCTAAGCGTGCAACTCTTTCTATCTCAAAAGTTGAATAACTACACTCATCAAAAGCAGTATTACCGTCTTCACTGGTTTCTTTTTTTCCAAAATAGATGCCTCCTGTTAATTCTCTGAATATGATGAAGTCTACATTCTCTAATTGTCTTGCTTTAACTGGTGACAAATGATGCAATGCTTTATAAGTACTAATTGGACGGATATTGGTATAGAGTTCCAGTACTTTTCGCAATTTCAATAGTCCCTGCTCTGGTCTAACAGTAGCAGAGGGATCATGATCATATTTAGGATCACCGATGGCACCAAATAAAATAGCATCACTATTCAAGCAAGCTTCAATGGTTGAATCAGGAAGGGGATTGCCGGTCTGATCAATTGCAATAGCACCTACTACTGCAAAATGGTATTCAAACGAATGACCAAACTTTGCTGCAATAGCATCCAATACTTTTATGCTTTGATTGGTTACTTCCGGACCAATACCATCTCCAGGTAAAACGGCAATTCTTTTATTCATATACTCACTTTAGGCTTCTGATTGTTCAAATTTTTCAATGACTGTTTGCATATTGATCAAATAATCGATATCATCATAGCCATTCAATAAACATGTTTTTTTATATCGATTGATCTCGAAATGTTCTTTTTGTCCTGATTTATCAATACCTACAGTTTGTGCTTCTAAATTCACTGTCAATGTATCTGCAGGTGATAATAGAAACAATTGCTGCAGAAATGCTTCGCTTACTGTTACCGGTAATAGACCATTGTTCAGCGCATTGTTTTTAAAGATGTCAGCAAAAAAGCTGGATATCACTACACGAAATCCATAGTCTTTGATGGCCCAAGCTGCGTGCTCTCTGGAAGAACCACAACCAAAATTTTTACCTGCCACAAGTATTTCGCCATCATATATCTTATGATTCAATACAAAATCTGTTTTAGGCTGTGATTCATCATCATTGTTATATCTCCAATCTCTAAAAAGATTCTTCCCAAAACCATCTCTGGTTGTTGCTTTTAAGAAACGGGCAGGAATGATCTGATCCGTATCAATATTCTCGATCGGCAATGGAACAAATCTGCTTTGTATGGTGGTTATTTTATCCATGTTTGTTTTCGTAGTATTCTTAGCTTATGGCTTATAGCATTACATTAATTCTCTCACGTCAGTTACAACACCAGTGATTGCTGCTGCTGCTGCTGTTAGAGGACTAGCCAATAATGTTCTGGCGCCGGCTCCTTGTCTTCCTTCAAAATTTCTGTTACTGGTACTGATGCAATATTCACCGGCAGGAATCTTATCTTCATTCATACCCAAACAAGCACTGCATCCTGCTTGTCTGATCTCAAAACCTGCTTCTTGAAATATTTTATCGAGTCCTTCTGCTTGTACTTGTTTTGAAACTTGTTGAGATCCCGGAACAATCATTACTTGAACATGCTCATTCTTTTTTCTTCCCTTTACCAATAACGCTACTTGTCTGAGGTCTTCAATGCGAGAGTTGGTACAACTACCAATGAATACATGTTGAACAGGGAGACCTAATAAAGATTTCCCACTCTCCAATCCCATATACTGTAAAGCTTTCTCGATCGTATGTCTCTCTCCTTCATCCGGAATAGTTTCAGCCACAGGTATTAAACCATTGATGGCAATACCTAATCCCGGATTGGTTCCATACGTAATCATAGGTTGAATGGAAGTTGCATCAATATGAATTTCTTGATCAAATACAGCATCTTCATCACTGTATAACGTAGACCATTCTTGTAGTTTTTGATTCCAAGATTCTCCCGATGGTGCAAACTGACGACCTTTTATGTATTGATAGGTTGTTTCATCGGGTGCTATCATACCACCTCGAGCTCCCATTTCAATACTCATATTACAAATGGTCATCCTCGCTTCCATAGATAATGAACGAATAGCAGAACCGGCATACTCCACAAAATAACCTGTGGCTCCACTCGCAGATATCTGTGCAATGATGTACAAAATGATATCTTTTGCTACCACCCCTTTATTCAAATTGCCTTCGATATTGATTCGCATCAATTTGGGCTTGGTTTGCATCAAACATTGAGATGCAAAGACCATCTCTACTTCACTTGTACCAATACCAAATGCGATCGCGCCAAAAGCACCATGTGTTGAAGTATGACTATCTCCACAAACGATGGTCATTCCGGGTTGTGTAATACCTAATTCAGGACCAATCACATGAACAATCCCTTGGAATGGATGACCAAGTCCATACAACTCTATTTGATGCTTTTGACAATTCTCTATCAACTGTTGTACCTGAATTCTTGATAATTCATCTTTGATCGGTAAGTGCTGATTCAGTGTAGGCACATTATGGTCTGCTGTTGCAACCACCTGCTGTGGTCTGAAAACAGACAAACCTCTTTTCTCCAATCCTTTGAATGCCTGTGGACTAGTGACTTCATGAATAAAATGTTTGTCGATGTATAAGACGGAAGGTCCGCCTTCTATCTGCTCAACAACATGTTTATCCCATATTTTCTCAAATAATGTTTTTGCCATTGTATTGAATTAACTCCAATTCATATAAATAATACTTCGAACAATATCATGCGGTAACAGGTTCTGTTTGATAAGCCTGTGCTAACACATGTAGATCCGACTCTTCTACTTCTTTTTTCTTATCAGCCACTTTTAAGAATTCCTGATAAAGAACATCGATATCATTCCTATTGTATTGATATCCGATCTTCTGGAATCGATAAGCAAGTGCACTTCTGCCGCTTCTTGCAGTTAAAACGATCTTACTCCCTTCAGCACCTACTTCTTCGGGATTGATGATCTCATAGGTTTGTGCATCTTTTAAAAACCCATCCTGATGAATACCTGATGAATGAGAAAATGCATTGGCACCAACAATCGCCTTATTGGGTTGTACAGGCATTCGCATCACTTCTGCTACTTCTCTGCTGATCGGATTTAATTGCTGTGTATGTATTCCAGTATAAAACCCTAGGTCTTTGTGCTGCTGAAGGATCATTACTACTTCTTCGAGTGATGTATTTCCTGCTCTTTCACCTAAACCATTGATGGTACATTCTATTTGTCTGGCACCATTGATCACACCTGCAATAGCATTGGCGGTAGCCAGTCCAAGATCATTGTGACAATGGCAGGAAATAATGGCCTGATCAATATTGGAAACATGATTTTTGAGATAAGCGATCTTTTCACCATACTGGTGTGGTAAACAATACCCTGTTGTATCAGGGATATTCACAACCGTAGCACCGGCTTTAATCACTGCTTCGATCACTTTAGCCAGATATGCATTCTCCGTTCTGCCTGCATCTTCTGCGTAAAACTCAACATCATCCGTAAAATTTCTAGCCCACTTCACTGCTTGAACAGCTCTCTGCAAGATCTCGTCTCTAGTGGCATTGAATTTTGAACGAATATGATAATCTGATGTGCCAATACCGGTATGAATTCTTGGTCTTTTGGCATATTTGAGTGCTTGAGCAGCTGTTTCAATGTCTTTTTGGACGGCTCGACTTAATCCGCATACTGTAGCATTTTTCACCGCTTTAGAGATCTGCTCTACTGATTCAAAATCACCCGGAGATGAGATGGGGAAACCCGCTTCAATGATATCTACGCCCAATGCCTCCAATTGAAGTGCGAGTTCTAATTTTTCTTTGGTATTGAGCTTACAACCCGGAACTTGTTCACCATCGCGCAATGTGGTATCAAATATGTGTACCTGCTGAGCCATGACTGCGAATAATTTTATTGTAGGATAAAAAAGCAAGCTGTTTATATTTGTTAACGATTGCCTGTATTAACAAAACAACAGCCTGCTCATCATCGAATATAGATGCTCTGATCAGCGGCTTGAGATCAATTTTGCTGTTATTTTACGCCGTATGAAATGAGTTGTATTTGCTGAAACACTTATCAGTAAAGGATTTTAACCATTTCTAATTACCATGCCTAACAGAAGTACAGATACCCTTTTTCAACTGATTCAGTCGCTCACAGCCTCTGAAAAAAGGCATTTTAAACTGTATATGAAGTCTGTGTCAGGTGAGCCGGCTCATCTTAAAGTGGTGCAACTCTTTGATGCCATTGATAAAATGAAGCAATATGATGAAGAGTCTTTGTTGAAAAAAAACAAGAGCATCCAAAAACAACAGCTCTCCAATCTGAAAGCTCGTTTGTACCATGAAGTACTCAGTAGTTTACGATCGCTCAAACAACAGGAGAATATAGATCTTCAATTGCATGAACAACTTGACTTTGCGCGATTGCTTTATAATAAAGGATTGTATCTGCAAAGTTTGAAAGTATTGGATAAGATCAAAGAGCTTGCAAAAGCCAATAATCAGGTCACATATATTTTACAGGTTGTTTTTTTAGAGAAAAAGATCGAAGCCTTGCATATCACCAGAAGTATGCAGGATCGCGCAGATAAATTAAGCCAAGAATCAGCGGAGATCAATGAAAGATTGGGATTGATCGGTGCTTTATCAGACCTGTCGCTCCAATTATATAGTTGGTATATTCAGCATGGACATGCCAGAAATCAGAGAGATAGAGAAGAATTGGATGGCTTGATGCGTCAAACCATCATTGAAAAGCCGTCCAAAACAGAGGGCTTTTATGAAAAGCTATACCGCTACCAATGCTTTTGCTGGTATGGTTTTATTATTCAGGATTTTTTATTGTATTACCGTTATTGTCAGAAATGGGTAGATCTATTTCATAAAGAGCCGAAAATGGTGGAAATAGAAACCATGCACTATATCAAAGGAATGCACAACTTATTAAGTGCACATTATGATCTTCGGAATTACCAAAAATTCGATGAAGCCCTTCAACAGTTTGAAACTTTCTCAACAAGTAATAGCATACAACAAAACCAGAATAACCTGATCCAAACTTTTATCTATCTCTATACCGCTAAGCTGAATAAGCATTTCATGGAGGGAACTTTTACTAAGGGATTATCTTTGGTTCCTGAGATCGAAGAGAAGTTAAAAGATTTTGAGATCTATCTGGATCGACACCGTATTCTTGTTTTCTATTACAAATTTGCTTCTTTGTATTTTGGATCAGGTGATCATGAGAAGAGTATTGACTATTTGAATAAGATCATCAACTGGAAAGTAGATCTGCGAACAGATCTACAGTGTTATGCACGACTATTACACCTGATCGCTCATTATGAGTTAGGAAATTTTGATCTGCTTGAGTACTTATTGAAATCAGTTTATCGTTTCATGGCTAAAATGAATAATCTAAGTGTGGTAGAACTGGAAATTTTTGACTTCTTAAAAAAATCATTCCGCTTAACCCCTAGACAGCTCAAACCTGAATTTGAAAAACTTTTATCAAAACTCCGTAAGCTTTCTAAGAATAAAATGGAAAGTCGTGCATTCATGTATTTAGATGTACTTTCTTGGTTAGAGAGTAAGGTCGAGGGTAAGGATGTACAAAAAGTGATTCGGGAAAAGTATTTAAAGAGTAAAACATAAAGTTCTATCTATACATATTCATTTCTATGGAATTACATCGTACTTACTATTAAATTTATTGACCGATTTTCATATCAGGCATCGGTTTTCTTTCTTACATTCATCTTTTAATACTGCCTTATGAAAAAGCTACTATTTCTTCTCACTTTTCACCTTTCTCTTCTCACTTCATTCAGCCAAATACAAAAAGCTCCTGAAGTAAAAGAAGGTGATGGACCTTATACACAACTGATCATACGTGGTGTAACGTTGATCAATGGTACGGGTGCTCCTCCGGCAGGCCCTGTTGATATTGTAATTGAGAACAATCGCATTGTTCAGATACAAACTGTTGGCAGTCCGGGTTTACCGATCAATCAAAATCGCAGACCTACTTTAAAAGAAGGTGGTAAAGAATTGAATTGTGAGGGAATGTACGCAATGCCCGGATTCATTGATATGCATGGACATATTGGTGGTACAGCACAAGGAACACCGGCAGAATATGTATTTAAATTGTGGATGGCACATGGTATCACTACGATTCGTGATCCTTCGGCAGGTAATGGTTTGGATTGGGTATTGGAACATAAAAGAAAAAGTACAGCGAATACCATCACTGCACCGAGGATCTTTGCTTACACGGCATTCGGACAAGGTAACCGCGGAGCGATTGCAAATGCAGAACAAGCACGCAACTGGGTTCGTGAAAACGCAAAGAAAGGAGCCGATGGTATTAAATTTTTTGGTGCTGCACCGGAAGTGATGGATGCTGCTGTTCGTGAGAATAAAGCACTTGGATTGCGTTCCACTGCACACCATGCACAAACAGATGTTGCCAGGTGGAATGTATTGAGTTCAGCTCGTGCTGGTATGACCAGCATGGAACATTGGTATGGCTTACCGGAAGCTTTGTTCACGAATAAAACCATTCAGGATTATCCTGCTGAGTATAATTACAACAATGAACAACATCGTTTTGAAGAGGCCGGTAAGTTATGGAAGCAAGCAGCTGCGCCTTATTCAGATCATTGGAATAAAGTTATGAATGAGTTGATCTCACTCGATTTTACCATAGATCCCACTTTCAATATTTATGAAGCCAACCGCGACTTACATCGGGCAAGAAGAGCTGAATGGCATGAGGATTACACTTTGCCTTCATTATGGAAATTTTATGAGCCCAGTTATCAAAGCCATGGTTCTTACTGGCATCAGTGGGGAACAGAACAAGAAGTTGAATGGAAGAACAACTATCGATTATGGATGACTTTTATCAATGAATATAAAAATCGTGGAGGAAGGGTAACAGCGGGTTCTGATAATGGATTTATTTATCAAACCTATGGTTTTGGCTATATCCGTGAATTAGAGTTATTACGTGAAGCAGGATTTCATCCTTTAGAGGTAATACGTTCTGCAACTTTATATGGTGCTCAGGCCTTAGGTATGGAGAAAGAGCTGGGGAGTGTTGAAGTAGGTAAGTTAGCTGATCTGGTTATTGTGAACGCCAATCCTTTAAAAAATTTGCAAGTACTCTATGGTACCGGAGCCATTGAACTCACGAAAGAAAATAAAATAGTTCGCACCGGCGGTGTTCAGTTTACTATTAAAGATGGTATTGTATATGATGCCAAAAAATTACTGGCAGATGTCAAGAAAATAGTGGATGAACAAAAAACAAAAACCGGTTGGAAGTTAAAACAGCCTGGGGTAGAGTAGTTGACAGATGATAGATGACGGTTGACAGTAGTACATTATTCGAGTGTCTGTTAACTGTCATCTATCATCTGTCAACTACAATCATTCCTGCTTAATCAAAATATCATTCGTTATCGGGAATTCAATTTTAAGCTGGCATCCTTGTCCGGGTTCTGAATGAATGTTGATCGTTCCTGAATAAAGCCCAACCCTGGTCTGGATATTATGAATACCGATTCCTTTTCTTTTCTTTTTTGTATCAAAACCTACTCCATCGTCATTTACTGATAACTTAATGATCTCATCACGATAGAGTTCAATAATAACTTCTTTTGCTTTCGCATGCTTTAAAATATTATTCAATTGTTCTTGAACGATCCTATAGATACTCAGTTTAAATTCATAATGAATATCTTCTTCATAGAAATTCTCACAAAAGAAATCAAAGTGAATACTGTTATTTGCCGGTTGAATATCTTCCAATAATCCTTCTATAGCCTTACAAAGACCGAAATCTTTAATCAATGGTGTCACGAGTGCTTTTGAAAGCTTTCTGATCTCTTCAATAGCGTTGTAGATAAATCCGGAAGATTGTTTAAGTAAAGCTTCCGCATTATTTGCACCTTTCTCAGCTGTTGCTATATACATCATGGCAACTGTGAGTTGTTGGTTTACATTATCATGAAGCTCTCTGCTTATTTCATAACGCTCTTTTTCCTGAACCCGTATCACCGCCTCTGTAATTTCCTTTTGTTTTGCTTCTCTTTCTTCCGCGAGTTTATTTTCCAGTCGTATTTTCTCTTCAATGTTATTGGATAATGCCAAGACAGCTTGTCTGCCTTTGAATGAAATTTTTTGTGAATAAATCTCCATTGTCATTTCTTCTCCACTTTTCTTGCGATGCTTCCAAACTCCTTGCATGATAGTCTCTGGTCCTGCTTTCTTGAAGTTCTCAACAAATAAAAGGTACTGCTCAACATTTTCCTTTTTTCGAAGATCTTTCATATTCAGAGAAAGAAATTCATCTCTAGAATACTCGTATTCTTTCTGAGCTGTATCATTCACCTCCAAAATTTCCAGTGTATGGATATCCCAGATATAAATAGACATAGGATTATTAAAAAACAGGTTTCGATACCTTTCTTCGGAAGCAAGAATAGCCTCTTCTGCTTTCTTTTTTTCCGTCACATCCCTTGAATTAGATACAATACCTTGAACAGCAGGGTCGGCAAGTAGATTTGTGAGTTTTGTTTCTAACCAACGCCACTCTCCATGAATATTTTTAAAGCGGAAATAAGGTATTTCATGGTAGTCGGTTTTCTTAATGATTTCAAAATGACTGAGAATGTTTTGAAGATCATCAGGATGAACAAAATCGAATGTGCTTTTACCAAGAATAGCATCTTGTGAGTATCCCAATACTTTTTCTACACTTGGACTTGAAAAAATAAACACTCCCTTTTCATCCAGAATTTTGATCATGTCTGATCCGTTCTGGACCAGTGATCTAAATCGTTTTTCACTATCCAATAATTTGAGTTCTGCAAGTTTTCTTTCAGTAATATCCTGCATGGATCCTATCATTCGAATCGCTTTTCCATTAACGTATAGCAGATATCCTTTATCAAGCACATACGCATATGTATCATTTGATCGCTTAAAACGATATTCATCTTCCCAACGATCACTGGTATTGTTTTCACAAACAGAAAGTAGTTTTTTTACAACTCGATCTCGCTCCTCCGGGTGAATTTTTTCCACCCAAAAATCAAAACTTGTTTCACCATTATCAATATCATAGCCAAAAAGTCGTTTCATGTTTTCTTCTGCCCATAATATTCTTTTTGTTGGCAGGTTCATATCCCATACAACATCATTGGTAACACGCGTAACGAATTTATATCGATCATTACTTTCTCTAAGGCTTTCCTGACTTTTCTTACGCTCAATACTATACTGTATAGATTTTTCCAGCAGTTTTTCATCGAATTCACCTTTGATTAAGTAATCCTGTGCGCCACTTGCCATGGTCTCTAATGCAATTTCCATGTCAATAAGACCTGTCAAAACAACTATGGGTAGTGAGCGTGCATATTCATCTACCATTTCATAAGACTGCAGGCCATTACTATCGGGTAAACTAAGGTCTAATAAAACAAGGTTGATCTCAATACTTTGAAGTGCTTTTCGTGCTTCGCTTGCACTAGTCACTTTAATGAGTTGCTTAATAGGGAGTGTTGATCCTCTCAGCAGCTCTTCTAATAAAAAAAGATCACCGGGATTATCTTCAACAATTAATATGGTCAATGGCAATCGGTTATCGGACATAACCTAAAGGTTTGGAACAACAATTTTCTCTGTTTTCATCATTGATTATACCAAGATAGTAAAAATAAAAGGGGTTCTACGATATTAGGATATTTATCTTTTGCTGAGTGTAAAAAAGAATGTACTCCCTTCTCCAGGTACTGATTTTACCCAAATATTGACATTATGGCGTTCAATAATTTTTTTACAGATAGCCAAGCCTATCCCCGTACCCCCGTACTCAGAACGGCTATGTAGTCGATGAAAAATAACAAATATCTTCTCGTGAAAAGCAGGATCTATACCGATGCCATTGTCCTGAACTTCAAAAAGATAATGATCTTGCTCCTCCGTACATCTGATCTGAATAATTGGGGGCTCCTTTTTTTGATACTTAATGGCGTTACTAATCAAGTTTTGAAGAAGTTGAAATAATTGTGTACGTATTCCTTTTACAATAGGCAATGGAGACACAGTAATAGTAGCTTTTACTTCATCAATTGTTTTACCAAAAACATCTCGTATATCTTCCATCAAAAGGTTTAGATCAACATCTTCATTTGGCTCTGTATTTGATCCTACTCTGGAGTAGTCCAGTAGATCCATGATCAGTGTTTTCATTCTTTCAGCTCCGTCAACCGCAAAATTGATGTATTGAGTAGCTGTTTCATCAAGCTTGTCATCATATCTCTTTTTGAGTAGTTGAAGAAAGCTGGTAACCATTCTAAGCGGCTCCTGTAAATCATGAGATGCTACATATGCAAATCGTTCTAACTCAACATTTGAATTCGTAAGCTCCTCTGCCCTTCGCTTGAGTCTGTTATTTAGCTCTAATAATAATGCTTCGGTTTCTTTTTGCTGAGATATATCCTGAGTAGCCCCAATCATACGGATAGGTCTTCCATTCTCATCTCTGATTATATATCCTTTATCAAAAACATGAGCGTAGGCGCCATCTGCTTTTTTAAATCTATATTCATCTTCCCAATACAATTCATGGGTATTATTCAGTATTTGTTCTCTTTTTGATATCATGGCCTGCAAGTCGTCCGGATGAACTCGATGTATCCAGAAATCATCATCTGCAGCAGCTAAATCTTTATCATATCCAAAAATATTATTCAACCCATCACCTACACGAAACACTTTATTCTGCCGGATATCCCAATCCCAAATTGCATCATTAGTTGCTTTTGCCGCGTAAAAGAATCGCTCATTCGTACGCAGCAATTCCTCTTCTTTGATTTTTGTCTCAGTAACATCACGCACATTGATGATGGCGCCAACAATTTCCCCATTGCTATAAATAGGCCCGTATCTTATGTCAACTACTACTTTTGGATTGTTACGAATAGATGGTATCTCTACGGTACTCCTTCGTATAGCACCTTGCAGAACATCGGCATACAACTGCTTTAGCATTGGAACACGTTCCGGTTGTGCACTTTCCAGAATTGACTTGCCTTTTTGAAATGGCACACCTAATAACTGTTTTGATTTTTCTTCCGTAGCCTTATTAAAATTCAGAATGTTGAGATCTTTATCGATAATGATAAATAATTCATCAGTATTATCCAAGATCATCCGCATATTGGCTTCCGAAGCGAGTAGCTCTTGCTCTTTCCTTTTACGTTCAGTTATATCATGAATAATCGTAAAAGTTTTTTCTTCTTGACCTTCTTCTTTAAAGATCACGGATGACACCCAAATATTATATTTTTCACCACTCTTTTTTATCCCTATGAGCTCACAAATGATTTTCCCTTTTTGTTTTCTCTCTTCTAAAAATGAGGCTAGCCCTGGAGATGCTGAATCAATAATGCCTTTCCTACCTGCAATTTGAAATTCTTCCAAAGTGTAGCCAAACATTATACAGGCTGCAGCATTTGCATCTAAGATGGTTCCATCAGGTTTCGTCAAAAAAAAAGCATCTAATGCATTTTCAATCATGACACGATAGATGCTGTAATCAGACATATTTCTGACAATAAATGGTTATTAATAGCAAAAGTCTGGGCATAGCCCAACTTTCTTATCAAACATAAATTCTCTCGATCGCCGATTTGAATTTCTCCATAACTACCTTTCTCTTCAAACTCATTTTAGGTGTCATTTCTCCTGTATCTATTGTCCATTCTTGTGGTAACAATTCAAATTTTTTGATTTGTTCTACATGATTAAAGAAAGTGTTATAACTCTCCACCAACTCTCTATATAATTCCAATACCCTAGGATGATGAATGGCATCTTCATTGGTAGTATAATTGATTCCCTTTTCTTTCATCCACTCTTTCAAAGTCAAGAAAGAAGGAACAATCAATGCGCCTACAAATTTTCTTTCAGATCCAACAACCATTATTTGCTCAATGAATGGACTTTCCTTCAATTTATTTTCAATGGGTTGAGGAGCTACATATTTTCCACCACTGGTTTTGAATAATTCTTTTTTCCGATCAGTAATCTTTAAGAATTTACCATCTTCAATTATACCAATATCACCCGTATGCAGCCAACCATCGATAACCGCTTCAGCAGTGAGATCTGGTCTTTTATAATATCCTTCCATTACACTCGGACCCGCAACACATATTTCGCCATCTTCTTCCAACTTAAGCTGGACACCATTAATAACAGGGCCCACTGTTCCAAATTTAGTAAGTCCTTTTGCTTGTCTGTTTACACTGATCACCGGGCTATTCTCTGTTGGTCCATAGCCTTCAAATACCGGTATTTTAGCTGCATTGAAAATTCGCAATAATTTCACCTGACAAGCAGCACCACCAGTAACAATAAAAGATACATTGCCACCTAAAGCTTCTCTCCACTTACTAAATATGAGTTTATTGGCAATTGCCAATTGAATGTTATACCAAAGTCCGCCGCTTTTCAGGTTATCATATTTTTCTGCTAGATCAACTGCCCAGAAAAATAATTTTCGTTTCAACCCTGTTAACTCGTTTCCTTTAGACATGATTCTTTCGAATACTTTTTCGAGTAAACGCGGAACCGTTGTAAATCCATCCGGTTTTATTTCGCGCAGATTATCACCGATTGTCTCTAGACTTTCTGCATAATAAATACTAATACCACTATAGAGATAGATATAAGTAACCGTTTTTTCAAAAATATGATTGAGGGGCAAAAAACTTAATACTTTAGAGTCAGGTGCATCATTGAAAGGAAAGCTTTCCTTTGAGAACTGAACATTAGAGTAAATATTTCTGTGACTAAGCATTACACCTTTAGGTGTTCCGGTAGTGCCAGATGTATAAATAATCGTAGCTAAATGCGAAACAGGTATTGTGGTTTTAATTTCTTTTACTTTTTCTAATAGTGCATCATTTGCCAATGCTGTAACTTCAGACCAATGTTTAGCTCCTTCAATTTTATCAAACGTATAAATGGATTTGATAGAAGGAACTTTAGCTGCAACAGCCTTTGCCTTTTCTAACAATTCTGCATTACTCACAAAAAGGTATTGTACTGCAGCATCATTAAGGATAAATTCCAACTCTAAGGGACTGGTAGTTGGATACACCGGAACCAGGATCGCACCAATTTGTTGCACCGCTAGATCTGTGAAAATCCATTCAGGTCTATTATTACTTATAATTGCGATTTTATCACTTGATTCAGGTGTTACATCACGTGCACTAACTCCAAGTTCAATCAAACCGGCACTGAACCTATTTACTGTTTCTACTACTTTATCAGTACTGTAAGTTCTCCACTCACCGTTTTCTTTAGCAGCAAGCATATCACTTTTAGGAAAATGCTGTAACTGATGTTCAAGGCAATCGAATAATCTCTTTATCGTCATAGTGCAAGCATTCTTATAATGTTCAAAGTAAACGATAACAAATGAAAAAGCTTATTTGTTATTGCTGACGCTTTAATTTCTCATATTCTTCTTCGGCCAAATCTTTACCATTTCCATTGTAGGCATTAAAATACTGAAAACCAAGTGCGATACCCCATCCTAACATTGCCCAAACAGGCCAAGGTGTTCCACTAAATCCAGTATAACGACCGGAGTTGATCCACCAGATAGCCCATAAAAAAGCAATAATGATGATGTAGCTATATAAGCTTCTTTTAAATGAAGCACGTTTCTTGGCTATACGCCAGAGTTTGTCATCTTTGCTTGGTTCCATGATTAGTTGTTTTAGGACAGTCAATTTAAGCAAAAGAATACAAATAAAAAAGCCCGCAAGCTTATTGCGGGCTAGAAAACAGCTGTGATACTTTATTTGGAGAAATAGTATTGTCCGACAGGTAACTTAAATAATCTTGTTTTCTGATACTCATCGTATAACTGTGATTCTTTAGGATGGGTATCCTTCCATATTTTATATGCATTCTCATTTACCGACTCAGTAAAAATCCATTGATTGTATGCTTCAAATAAGCCTTCGCGAATAAAATACTGTTGTTGGTCAAACAACCGGAAAGGAAAAGTTGCCGCATTCGTTTTAAACCATTCTAATATGAACTGAGAGCGCAATGAAGTGCTATTATCTGCCTGAAATCCTGCCTTTGTGATGGTTACTTGTTTCTCTAAAATTTGTAACACCTCTTTTTCAAATGAAGAAATACTCAACTTTTTTTGCTGGCTAATAACAGTAGGCAAAAATAATTTTTGCCATGCGTTCAATACAGCTTTTTTAACTTCTGTTGTTCTTTCTGTAAAACTTTCCAGATTTATAAAAATCTCACCATACAATGCCATCCTGATCCAATTACCCATTTTAGTATAATAGATACAGGCATTATAATAGTTTCCGCTAAAATTCGGGTCAACCTGAATACCTTTCTCCCATTGTTCTATTGCCTCTTCAGGAGAATTATCCATTGCTAATAACTCACCATATTCATTATAGATGATGGTGCTATTCGGAAATTTTTTCAAGGCAGCTTTATATAATTTGATACCATCTTTATATGCTGCTATTGCTTTATAAGAGAGCCCGAGTATTTGAAAAACCTGCTCATCAGCATCTTGTCTTTCTGATAATGGTCTTCCAACCTGTATGGCTTTTGCAAAGTCACGTTTGAGATAACAGGCATAAGAAAGATCTTTTAGTATACTCAAATCTCCCGGTGCCTGCTTTGCAGCAGACTCAAGAATAGCAATAGCATTCTCGAAGTCGCCCTGCATTAACATGGTTTTCGCCGTTTCCTGAAGCTTTTTTCCAGGTTCTTGAGCCTTTAGAGAAAACGTGATTACAGAAGAAAAAAGTAATACAAACAGGATACGCATGCGCATTGTTTTATTGATGAAAATGGAGAGCTCTATTTGCCAATGATGTGTGTCAGTAATCCGTCTCTAAGTTTTGGTTCAAACCAGGTGCTCTTAGGCGGCATTACATTACCACTATCAGAAATATCGAATAGTTGATCAATTGTTACGGGATATAAACTAAAAGCCGCTGCAAAATCCCCACTGTTCACTTTCTTTTCCAATTCACCTAAACCTCGGATACCCCCAACAAATTCTACACGTACATCTGTTCTAGGATCTTTAATTCCCAAAATACTATCCAATACAAGATTTTGAAGTATGGTAACATCTAAAATACCAATAGGATCATTGGTATACGTACCGGGCTTCGCAATCAACTGATACCAGTTACCCTCAATAAATAGACCAAAATGATGAAGCTCCGTAGGCTTATATGCAGTTCCCCCCACTTGTTTTACTGTAAAATTCTTTTCTAATGCAGATAAAAAAGCTGTGGTAGTTAAACCATTGAGATCTTTTACGATTCTATTATAATCTAAAATGGCCAATTGATTGGATGGGAACAATGTTGTGAGAAAAAAATCTGCTTCCGGACCCGATTGTGCACCTAAAGCCTGACGCACTTTGGCCGCAGATGCTGCACGGTGATGACCATCAGCGATATAAGTACAAGGAATTTCATTCGCAAAAAGAGCAGTAATTTGATCACAAACATCAGAATCATTTACGATCCAAATAGTATGTTGAATTTCGTCATCTGCAATAAAATCATAAACAGGAGACTTGCTCTCTTTCCACTTTTCAATCAGCTCATCCACTTTCACATTGTTTCGATAGGCGAGAAATACATTACCTGTTTGCGCACCAGAGGTTCGAATATGATTGATCCTGTCTAGTTCTTTTTCAGGGCGAGTAAATTCATGCTTTTTAATGATATCATTTTCATAATCATCAATGCTACTCACACAAACTAAACCTGTTTGCTTTCTACCATTCATGATCAATTGATAGATATAATAACATTCTTTTGACTCTTGAAATAGAACTTCGCGTTTAATAAAGGCTTCTAAATTTGACTTCGCCTGTTCATATACGGCTTGTGAGTGAATATCTATTCCCTCCGGCAAATCAATCTCGCTCTTAGTAATATGAAGAAACGAACTTGGGTTGCCTTGAGCTTCAATTTTTGCTTCAGCACTGTTCAATACATCGTAGGGTCTGCTGGCCACTTGCTTTGCCAGTTGTGGTTGTGGGCGTAATGCCTTGAAGGGTTTAATCATTGCCATTCCGCAAATATCAGTAATTAATTATAAAAGAAACGTTATGAAAAGTCCTTTACTATGCAATATGTCGTGCGTATGCTTCGATTTGCTTTGAAATAGCTTTTTGACGAGAAAGTCTTGAGAAAACAATAATACCAATGATCGCGCATGTTATTCCGGCTAATACATCTAATACATAGTGGTGACTGGTATATACTGCTGCAAACCAAATACCCAGCATAACAGTGGCAAAGAAAATATTGATCCACTTCAATTGAAACCTCCATCCAAAGTATAGAACAATCAATGGATAAGCAGAATGTAAAGAGGGCATGGCTGCGAATACATTGGAACTTTTTTCATACAGTGATTTAAAGATGCTAACATCAAAATAATCATCAAAACGATGAAGACCTGCTGTATTTCCCGGTGTTCCGGCTAAAAAGTCAAAACCATATTGCTGAATATACCATGGTGGTGCTGCCGGATAAACATAATAGATGATGAATCCCAGAATATTCACAAACAAAAAAGTAAGTGAAAATTCCAAAAACCATTTTCGATTCTTAAAGAAAAGAAATGCTGCAAACCCAAGCGGTACAGGAACCCAACTGAGATAAAATAATCCGGTGAGAATATCTAACAGTTGTGTAGGATAATTGGCCCAGTATTCATTGGGCGTGATGATCTTTCCTGCATCAGTAATACCAAACCATTTTTTTTCTGTTTCGTATAAGCTTTGAATATGCACTTCCTGATAATGATAATTGGGAAATGCTTTCATGAAGTCAAAAATGATCCAGAAAACAATAAAGATGGCAAAACCAAGTATGAACTTTCTCGTGATAAAGGAAAGATAATAACAGACATTGAACAGTATCACCAATGTTAGTTGATCCTGTTTATAACCAATTAACCAGTAGCTCAATAACAAATAAGCAGCTGATACGAGGGAGGTCATCAGCAGATCTTTTGTCGTAAAGAGCCTTTTGTTTGATGAAGTGAAACTGCCTGTCATATCAGGGTTTGAATCTTTGCATAAGTTCTTTACCGGTATATTCATCAACACCCTTCATTTCCATATATACTACGTTAGGCGACCAGAAAGTGCCTCCATCAACTTTGATAAATATTCTGCTCAGCACAGCTTGCTGATTATTGATGGTAGTATATACCTTGTATTGATTGTCTTTTTGAGAACGCATCAAATACAAGGGTTTCTTTTTGTAGGAAACAAAATGGAGTTTGTAGGAATCTTTCTCCAGCATCTGAGATTTAATGCCATAAGCAAACACTCGTTGTATATAAGACAGCTCTTTCTTTACGCCTCCTTCTGTATAACGTATCCAGTACACATGCACAGGGTCGGAAACATTGAGCTGACCATTTTTCTCATAATTGAGTTCACACACAATAGTATTTGTATTCGCAGTTCTTTGCAGATAAAAAAGTTGCTTACTATTGGTCTTAGGAACCGGAAAAGTATCCTGAGGTTCGATCACTGTTTTCGTTACTTGCAATGCAGCTACTTCTTTCTGTGCCATGGCAGGCGTTGCAGTAAATGTGATCAATAATCCGATCACTACTGTAGGTAAAATACCTGATTTCGATTGTTTCATTTGTTCGTCTTTCAAATCCAATGCCTTTTTTGATCCGCTTAAACGATTGATCGCTGTAATATTCGTCAATATTGCCATTAAAGTAAGTGGTAACGTAAAAATCGACATGGTTTCTAATACATGAAACCCGATTCCATTTACATACCATTTCCAATCACCCCCAATATACTCTCCAGCGATTCCGCAAGCGATGGCTGAAACACCAATGGTTACAACCCTTTCAGGTCTTTGCATGAGTCCATCTTTACACTCAACCCCCAAACCTTCGGCTCTTGCTCTGGTATAACTCACCATCATGGAACCAATCATGGCAATGAAAGCAAATAAGGAGCTTAAGAAATAATGATGCGCAATGAGATAGTAACAAATCCCTAGAAACATGATCAATTCACTGTATCTATCCAATACTGAGTCAAACAAAGCACCAAAAGAAGAACTCATATTGCCCAATCTTGCGACCTGTCCGTCAAGCATATCAAATAATCCGGCAAAAAGAATCAGTGCGCCTGCCCATCCTACATAAGAAAGGTCTCCACGATTTCCTCTTTCCCCGCCTTCTACAAAAATGATGGCAACACCAATATTCAATACAAACCCGATCATGGTAACCATGTTGGGGGTTAGTCCTATTTTGATCAATCCCTTCACAAAAGGATCGATGACCACATAAATGGCTTTCTGTAATTTTACTCTTAAGGGTATTTTTTCCATGTACCGTTAGCTGCTATACAAAGTAATACAATCAAAAATCAAATTTAAAACGTGCTCTCACGCCCCAGGTACTGATATTTGGATTTTCTTTATAGTTAAATCTTCTTACCAGATCTACCCTGAAAATTTTAAAGATATTTCCCACACCCACACTTCCTTCGATATAAGGTTTCCTATTCAAGGAAAAAGTAGTTGTCTGACCATTCAATTCCGGGAACTTGATGAGGTCGGGATTTTTATCCGGATTATTCTCATCTCTGATACCACCATAGATTACTTTCATCGTCAGCAACTCTCTTAATTTCAATTTCCTTAATAAAGGAATACGATTAAAGATGAGTCCATTGAAATGATGATCAATCGATAATGCTGCAAACTGATCACTCACAAACTCCTGGAAGTTCATCAGGTTATAAGAGTTCAGTTGATAAGCATAGGTTTGATTGGCACGATGGATTGTCAGCAGCGGATAGGGTGCCGAGCCAAAAGTATAGCCACTTTCCAAAACCACATCACTATACCCTAGTTGAGACAAGAATACGCGCTTTTCTACGCGCAAATTGATATTTTGATAATTGTATTCACTATTGAATAATCCCTTGACACCTGCAGTATAACGCAAAGTGAAAATGGGGTATTTATTGATGATCGGAATTCTGTACACCTTACCCTGATAGAACTGCTCTTTCGGAGCCCAGCGAATCTGAGCGGATATCTCACTGGTATTAATCTCAGGTACATTCTGCAAAACACCATTATTCAATTTATTATACACAATAGATCCCGCAGGAGTATGACGCCAGTTTCTAAAGCCCAATGTATAAGATAACCTGTTTTGGAACTCATGTACGTATTCCAATTTAAAGATGTCATTGTAGATCCATTTATCATTCAACCCACGTTTGAAAGACAAGAAGAAGTTATCCTCTTGCACAAATTGCAACTCCTGACCCGGAATTTTTGTATCGTGCTGATAACTGGCTCTGATAAATTTCAGCGGAAAAGTATAGATGGATTTATTATTCAAAGAATAAGTGGTACTCAAGAAATACTTCCATCTTTCATCTTTGAATCCATAAGCCCCATAGGTTTCAAAATAGATTCGTTTACTGAGTTTAGGAGTTGTTCTTCCTCCAAGTCTGAGTTTAAAACCTTCTACCGGATTAAAGCCATAGAATGCAGCAGCAGGACCCATTTCAAAAGGACCAAATGAAGTATATCCTGCCAATAAAAATGTTGCTAAGGCCAATGTTCGTCTGAAAGATGGCATTTTCTCCAGACTGTCGATATTTGAATACACTTTTGATTCAGTTGCAGTAAGTGTATCATGTCTATTCTTTTCCCAGAAAGTGTCTGGAAGTTTATCAACCTTTTCCAGTTTCACAGTTGCAGGACCATCATATACGCTATCCGGCTTGGCTTCATTGATCTTGTAGTTTTTAAAGGAGACGGTTCTCTCGCCAAAGAAACCTCCACTAGATCCTTTAGTAACAGCTGCTTCGGCCATTACATTGCTTTTGCTTAGATGATAACGACCATCAGGATTTTTTTCAAAATCAAGATCGACACGCAATTCACGAACGAAATTCAAATTCACATTTCGGCTCAAAAACATATCCAGTTTTTGAACTGCATAGTTTCCATCGAGTGTGATATACATATTACCACGGAATAAAAGATCATTTGTATTTCTAGGTGTGAAATACATTTTGATCAATTTATTTCCTGTCTCATCCGTAATAGTATCACGGATATAGTACATGTAAAAGGTAGGAGCGAGGTCTGCAATAGGACTTAGAAACTGATAGGTAAACAATGGAATATTGTTATCATAAATATCAATATCCATAATCAGTCTGTTCAGATAAGAACTGACACCATCATTATCAATATATTCACCATAGTTCACTCTTTTTTCTCCCCGAACAATGGTTTTGGTCTTCTCAGGATTCTTACGATAATATTTTTGGGCTAATTTTTCTTCCAGATAAACAGGTAATAATGTTTTCCCTTGAAGTTTGGTGGAGTCTACATTTTCAAAGAGAAACTGGTATTTACGCAGCATTCTATTATTCGCCAGTTTTTCCGGAACACTACTCAATGATACTTCCAGCTTCTCATATTGATCATACTCTACGTAGTCATATTTTTCCGGACGATTGAGTGGTTTGTTATCGATCACTCTTCTGATAAGATCTACAGCAGGATTGTTCTTATTTCTATACTTGGCTCTTTTATTGGTAGATACAGTTACATTATATACTGCTTTGGGATCTGTTTCCAATTCAAGATCAATGATCTGTTCTTTACCAACGATAATATCTTTTTGAATGGTTTTATATCCTACATAAGAAATAAGGATGACGGATATACTATTTCCTGAAGAACGTAATGTATACTGACCTAGGCTATCTGTAACAGTACCACGCCCCCCTTTAAATACTACGCTTACATATTGTAATGGTTCTTTGCTGAATGCGTCAACGATCTTCCCTTTTACAACCGTTTGTGCCATGCTTTGAATAAAGCCTGTCAGGATGAATAAAGCCAGAAGCCCCCATTTTACAACGCCACTTTTAGTTTTCATTTTTGTTATTATTTGAACACAAATTTTTTTTGTAACATATAATTGTAGGTAAATCCTACAATCAGTGATACAATGATTTTTGATGCGAGGGGAGTGAGTTGTGCATATTCAGTGACTACAAACACACCTCCTGATACCAATAATAGATTACCGGCCCATACCAATACATATTTGAATGCCTGCTTAGGTACTTTACCATGCGTAGCATCAAACACCCATACACGACCCAGTAAAAAATTGGTAATGCCTCCTGAGATGGTTCCGGTAATACTTGCTGCCAGATACCAACAGTTCAACCACTCTGTCAATATGATAAAGACAGAAAAGTCAACTATAGTGGCCGCTAGCGAAGCAGCTTGTGCTTTTACAAAAGTAACCATCGATCAAAAAACATTTAACCACATAATTGTGTGTAACAGTATGTTGGTATATAATCCGGCGATCATATCGTCCATCATCACGCCCCATCCGTTAGGGAGCGATTCTGTTCTTCTGATCAGCAGTGGTTTGGTAATATCCAGTAATCGAAACAAAATAAACCCGGTTGCCATATAACTTATTGTAACCGGTATGAACAACAGACTGATCATCATCCCTCCTGCTTCATCGATCACCACTCTGCTACTGTCTTTGCCCCACTCCTTTTCCACAACAGTTGCAGTCCACACACCCAATGCAGTAACGGCAACAGTTACTACAAATGCAATCATTTCAAAAGAGCCAACTGTCCGGGCAAAATACCAGGGTATGCAACAAAGTAAAGCGGTGATTGTTCCGCCACCTTTGATATATCCGATACCCAGACAGCTGGCTATGGCTTTTGCTATTTTCATTATAATGCTTCCACCAGATCCTGATAATAATCAAGACCTAAGTGAGTGATCAAATCTTCACCCATCATATGACGCAGTGTATTCTGCAATTTGATGAGCTGTTTGAAAATATCATGTTCCGGTCTCAATCCTGGTGCAGTTTGTGGCGATTTAAAATAAAACGACAGCCACTCCTGAATACCACTCATATTCGCACGTTTAGCCAAATCCATGAAGATGGCCAAATCGAGTACGATAGGTGCAGCCAAGATAGAATCGCGACACAAAAAGTTGATCTTGATTTGCATAGAATAACCTAGCCATCCGAAAATGTCGATATTATCCCAGCTCTCTTTATTATCGCCATGTGGAGGATAATAATTGATACGCACTTTATGATACAGATCACCATATAATTTCGGGTTGATGTCCGGCTGAAGAATATCTTCCAATACACTCAACTTAGAAACTTCTTTTGTTTTGAAATTATCCGGATCATCTAATACCAAACCATCTCTGTTACCCAGGATATTGGTAGAGAACCATCCACGAACACCCAATGCACGTGCGTGCAAACCAGGAGCCAGAATGGTTTTCATCAATGTTTGTCCTGTTTTGAAATCTTTACCACCGATCGGAGTATTGGTTTCTTTTGACAATTCGATCAATGCAGGAATATCACAAGTAAGATTGGGTGCACCGTTTGCATAAGGAACGCCGATCTTGATAGCTGCATATGCATAGATCATACTTGGAGAGATCGCAGGATCATTATTTTTCAATCCGGCTTCAAATGATTCAATAGTTTCATGAACCGCTGATTGCTCAATATATTTTTCTGTAGAACCACACCAAACAATCACTACACGATCGCAACCATTTGTTGCTTTAAAGTTTTCAATGTCGTTGATCACTTCATTCGCAAGATCCCATTTGGTAGCAGCTTGCTTAACATGAGTGCCATCCAGGTTCTTAATATATGACTTATCAAAAACAGCCTTCATTGGTTTGATGGCTTCCAGTTCCGGCTTGATAGCGTTGAGCAATGTAGCATCCAATACTTTTGCATTCATGGCTGCTTCATATACATTATCACTGTATACATCCCATCCACCAAATACCACATCTTGTAAAGGTGCAAGAGGTACAAATTCTTTAATAAGCGGATAACGATTTTCAGTTCTTTTTCCCAAACGGATATTTCCCATTTGCGTAAGCGCACCAATAGGTTCAGCAAGGCCTTTGTTCACAGCCACAACGCCCGCAATAACAGTAGTAGCCACAGCTCCCAATCCGGGAAGAAGGATTCCCAATTTGCCATTTGCAGGTTGGATTTGTTCTTTCATGTTAGTAGATTTTCTCTGTTGTTGTAAATGATGGTCCCGCCTCAGGCGGGACGTATGAAACTTGTTTTTATTTTATTTTTTTATCCCTTTTACCATAATACTTACGATAGAATCAATCCTTGTTTCCAGTTTTGGATATTTATTTCCTGCAAACAAGTCAAATTCAAGCCCGCGCAAGGAACTCACTACGACAGACGGTAAAATATCCAGATCCTTTTTAATCGCACTACTGAACTCTCCTGTTTTAATACCAAAACTGAGAATATCCTTCACCAGCTTCACTTCTTGCTGATCATATTCTGTATGTACGTGTTTCATGCATCGATTGTTTTCCTGCATTTCGCCACGTACGACTCTATATAAATTGGATTTTTTCTGAAGGGCTTTGATCTTGGTAATGGTGAAGACCCTGAGTTTGTCTTCAGCAGAATGTGCTTTTTCAGCTGCGTCCTTTGCTTCATTGAAGACTTCTGTCATTTCTTTACTGATGACAGCATCAAATATCTCTTCCTTACTGCAATAGTAATAATATAAGGTACTTTTCCCTTTGCCCATAGAGCGGGCAATGTCTTCCATAGTGGTTTTCTTCAGACCAAATTGTTGGAATAACTTCTGCGCCTCTTTCAGGATGTCGTCTTTAACGATCTCTTCTTTCTGCGTTACTATCATTTTCGACCAAAATCGTTTTTCGGTCCAAAAGTAGGTAAAATTTATTTGTGGTCACAACCGTTTATAAAATTCATCCATGTTTAGATGCGAAGTCTTTCATCAGATCACAAATGGTTTCTACACTAGATAATGGCAGTGCATTGTACATACTTACACGAATACCACCTACTGTTCGATAGCCTTTGACACCGATCATATTTGCTTCCTTACAAGCTTCCAAAAAGAGCGGTTCTAATGAGGCGTCATTCAGGAAAAATACAGCATTCATAAGGCTTCTATCCTCTTTGGCCACTTCCGGACGAAACAGCGGAATACTATCAATGGTTTGATATAATAGATCAGATTTTGCTTTATTTCTTCTTTCCATTTCTGCCAAGCCACCTTCTTGAATGATCCAACGTAAGGTGAGCATACTTACATACACAGCAAATACCGGTGGTGTATTCATCAATGAACCGGCAGCGATATGTTTTTGATAATCCATGATCGTTGGAATTTGTCTACTTACTTTACCCAACAGATCTTTTCTGACTACGACCATATTCACCCCGGCAGCACCCATGTTTTTCTGCGCACCTGCATAGATCAATCCAAATCGTTTATAATCAGCAGGTCTGCAAAAGATATCGCTGCTCATATCCGCTACCAATGGCACTTGGGTTTCCGGAAATTGATGCCATTGTGTTCCTTCAACTGTATTGTTAGAAGTAATATGCAGGTATGATGCGGATGCCGGCAATTCAAACTCTTTACTGATATAAGTATTCTGCTTATCAGAGCTGTCTGCCACAACTGCTACTTTACCAAATAATGCAGCTTCTGAAGCGGCCTTTTTACCCCAGATACCATTCACATGATACGCTGCTGTGGCTTTTTCATCCAATAGATTCATGGGCACTTGCATGAATTGTGTCGTAGCACCTCCATGCAAAAACAATACTTCATGATCATCACCCAAATCCATCAATTGTTTTACACTGCTGATTGCTTCCTGTAATACTTCTTGAAAATGTGAGGTACGATGTCCGATCTCGAGGATAGATAACCCTGTTCCATTAAAGTCATGAATAGCCCGTGCAGCCTGTTCCATCACAACTCCAGGCAGAATAGATGGCCCCGAATTAAAATTATGAACCTTCATATCGATTGCTTGAATGCGCAAGGTAGGGAATTAGTCCATAGTCCATGGTCAATAGTCCATGGTAGAATCATTTTGAATCGCGTGATAATACATAGAGTAAAACCATGGACCATCGACCATTGACCATGGACTAAGATCTACTCCACATCCGTAACCCCACCCGATACTGTGTACTTCATGGCGTCTGCGGCGCTGATGTCTGGTAGCGGTTTTATTTTTTCTTTGGGAACAAAATAAGTGATGCCGGAAATGGCATAAGAGTGTGGCACATAAACGGTTACATGATCTTTCAAGCCAAATTCATCTGAAGAGTGTTGCGTGATAAAGCCAATACGCCAAACATCAGACCCATCAACGTTCACAAGTACGGGCTTATCAAATTTTTTCTTGTTACCGGCAAATGCCTCTAAGAAGTCTTTGACAGAAGAATAGATGAATTTAATACCTGGCGTCTTTTCCAAGACAGTATCCAACAATGTCACCAATCTTCCTACTACAAAAAGAGAAGAGATCCATCCGACTAATAAAACCAAAGCAACAACTACAACAAAACCTAAGCCTGGTAAGCTTCTTAGATTACCGGCAGCATCTTTTTCAAGTAGATCAGGAAAGAGAGAATTGATCAAATTGGGCAAAAATCCATCGATCCATCGAAATAATCCAACCACTACCCAAAGTGTGATACCAATGGGTGCAAGTACGATCATGCCTTGAAAAAAATATTGCAGGAGCTTTTTAAGGTATCCGCGAAGACTGTTTTTTACATCCTCTTTACTCATCTGTTTGGATTTCAATGTAAAGTAACTAAGAAATCTACAAATACGCGGTTATAATACAATATCTGAGTTTCTAAAACGTCTCAAAAACTAACTGTCATAAGCATTTCGTTCATCTGTTGTATTGACCGTTTAACACAGATTTAATCCAAAAAACACATGGAAACTTTGGTAACGATAAAAGTTTCCATAGTTTTGCGCGCGAATTTAGATTATGGAAACTCAGGAAAGAATATTAACCAAAGCACATGAATTGTTCATGCGATATGGACTCCGTAGTGTGAGCATGGATGAAATTGCCAATCACCTGGGCATGAGCAAGAAGACCATCTATCAATACTACGCTGATAAAGATGCGTTGGTAGAAGGCACCATTAATATTGAGATCGAACGAAGTAAAAATGATTGTACCGGCCACAGAAATCAAAGTGAAAATGCCATTCATGAGATTTTTATGGCAGTAGATATGGTACAGGAAATGTTGAAACACATGAATCCTTCACTCATGTTCGACTTGGAAAAATACCATCCCAAGGCCTATAAAAAATTTCTGGATCACAAGAATAAATTCTTCCATGAAGTCATCAAAAGCAATTTGGAATGGGGTATGGAAGAAGGTTTATACCGTGAAGATATTCATGTAGAGCTATTGACAAGATTTCGTTTGGTTACGATGTTTTTCATGTTTGATAAAGAAAACTTTCCGGCATCTAAGTTTACACCCGGTCAGGTCATAGCAGAAATTACCGACAACTTTTTATTTGGGATGGCTACCGCTAAAGGACAAAAACTCATTTTAAAATACAAGCAACAAAGACAAAAAAAATAAACCTAAAACCTATGCACGAAAGAAGGATCCCTAGACTGGTTTTACTGATGGGGCTGGCATTGATAAGTGTTCTTACCAACGCTCAAAATTCGACCAAGCATGAATTTAATATTCAGCAATGTGTTGATTATGCCAACAAAAACAATGTTCAGGTAAAAAATGCATTGTTGAATATTCAGGTTCAAAACCAAACCAACCGCGATATTACTGCGGCAGCATTACCAACCGTTACAGGTAACGTGAGTGGTAATGACTATTTACAATTGCCTGTTTCCTTATTACCCGGAGAATTTTTTGGAGGAGCAGCCGGAACTTTTATTCCGGTTCGATTTGGAGTAAAATACAATGCTTCAGCTACCATCCAAGTACAACAGTTATTGTTTGATGGACAAGTATTCATCGGCTTACAAGCCAGAAGAACTTCCATAGAGTTTCAAACAAAGAATAAGGAAGTAACGGAAGAGATGATCAAAACAAATATCCATAAGATCTACTATCAACTTGTAGTGAGTAAAACACAGATCGATCTTTTGGATGCGAACATCAACAGATTATCCAAACTGGAAAATGATACCAGAGAGTTGTACAAAAATGGTTTTGCTGAAAAACTAGACCTCGACAAAATTGCTGTTCAGGTTGCGAATCTGCAGACGGAAAAATTAAAAGCACTTAACAGTATTGATCTGGGATATATGGGATTGAAAACCTTAATGGGTATGCCGGTAAATGACACTTTGGTCTTGACCGATCGTTTAAGTGAAGATCAGATCAGTAAAGATTTTACATTGGATACCGCATATAACTATGCCGACAGAAAAGATTTTCAGTATCTCAGTCTGGGTAAAAAACTCAATGAGTTCAATATCAAGCGTTATCAGTTAAGCTATTTACCAACTGTAGCCTTATCTGGATCTTATACAAAAAATGCGCAGAGAAATAAGTTTGACTTTTTTGGTAAAGGTGATTGGTTCACCACTTCATTCATCGGTTTGAATGTATCTATCCCCATTTTCGATGGCTTTGGAAGAGATGCCAGAATCAAAAAAGCACGTTTTGAGTTGAAACAAACAGAAAATCAGATCGATAACCTAAAACTCAATATCGACAATGAAGTAGCTCAATCAAGAGTGAACTTCAGAACTGCCATTGCAACCATGAACTTCCAAAAGAAAAATATGCAACTGGCGGAAAGTGTATATAACCAAACCAAGAAAAAGTATGAAGTAGGTACCGGTTCTAATACCGAGATCACTGCTGCACAAACAGACTTGGTTACCGCACAAACCAATTATATCAGTGCCCTGTACAGTGCGATTATTGCCAGGGTAGATTATTTAAAAGCAATCGGAAAACTATAAACCTAACTATATGCAAAAGATATTCACTATTCTGGTACTCGCTGCTTCTGTAACACTGGCTTCTTGTGGTGCAGGATCTACTGAAGCTAACAGCGGTGCCGCAGCTGAGCAAAAAGCAAAATTGGCTGAATTAAAAAAACAAAAGGACGGAATTGATGCTGAGATCGCAAAGCTCGAAGCTGAAATCGCAAAACTGGATCCGGCTTCTGCCAAACCTGATAATGCGAAACTCGTTGCATTAACAGCAGTAGCTCCGGAAACATTCACACATTATATCGACCTGCAGGGTAAGATCGAATCAGAAAATATTTCTTTCGTAACTCCCCGTGGTGGCGGCGGACAAGTAAAAGCTGTGTATATCAAGCGTGGAGATGTGGTGAAGAAAGGACAACTGATCTTAAAACTGGATGATGCTTTACAACGTCAAAGTGTGATCGCAGCTGAACAAGGTCTTGAAACACTGAAAACACAGTTATCATTTGCTAAGACATTGTACCAAAAGCAAAAGAATTTGTGGGAGCAGAACATTGGTACTGAAGTACAATTGATCACTGCAAAAAATAATGTAGAAACACTCGAAAACCAATTGAAGAGTGCTGAAGAGCAAGTAAAACTGAGCAGAGAACAACTAGCTTTTACTTCAGTATATAGTGATGTGAGTGGTGTGGCTGAAGATGTGAACATCCGTGTGGGTGAAATTTTTGCCGGATTAGGTCAGATCAAGATTGTAAATACAAGCAATCTGAAAGTTACCACTGAAGTTCCTGAAAACTACATTGATCGTGTGAATAATGGAACTCGCTTAAAAATCACTTTACCTGATATCAACAAAACTGTTGAGGCGAAAATATCCGTATCAGGAAAGATCATCAATCCAATCAGCCGCAGCTTCTTTATTGAAGCCAGAATGCCGAATGATAAAGATTTCAGACCGAATCAAATTGCGATGGTACAGATTCAGGATTATACCATCAATAATGCTATCACTGTTCCTGTGAATACTTTACAGAATGACGAGAAAGGTAAATATGTAATGGTGGCTGTAAAAGAGAATGGCAAGATGATCGCTAAAAAGAAAATGGTCATTGTAGGAGAATTCTATGGTGATAAACTAGAGGTGAAATCAGGTTTACAAACAGGTGATATGGTGATTACAGAAGGTTATCAGAGTTTATATGATGGCCAAGTGATTACTACCAACGCTAAGTAGGCATTAAGATTCTAGATCAATTAAACTAATTGTATGAGTGCATTAGAAAATATAAAAGGTAAGTTCAAAGAATTTGGACCTACGACCTGGAGTATCAAAAACAAAACATCGATCTATCTTATGATGTTGTTTGTGAGCTTGGCAGGTATTTACCAATTCATCACTTTACCGAAAGAACAATTCCCGGATATCGTGATCCCTACCATTTACGTACAAACCGTATATGTAGGTAATTCGCCAAAGGATATCGAGAACCTGGTTACCCGTCCTATTGAAAAACAAATCAAAGGTATTACCGGTGCCAAGATCAAAAAGTTTACAAGTACATCTCAACAAGACTTCTCTGCCATCATGGTAGAGTTTGATACGGATGTTAAAACAGATATCGCATTACAAAAAGTAAAGGATGCAGTAGACAAGGCAAAACAAGATCTACCAAATGATCTTACGCAAGAACCAACCGTTCTTGAAGTGAGTTTCAGTGAACAGCCGATCATGTATGTGAACCTGAGTGGTGATTATGATTTGCCACGCTTGAAGAAGTATGCCGATGATATGAAAGATAAACTGGAAGATCTGCCTCAGATCAACCGTGTTGATATCGTGGGTGCTCCTGAGCGTGAATTCCAGATCAATGTTGACAATTATCGCATGCAAAGTGCCGGTGTTACTTTTGATGATATCACTGCTGCTGTACAACGTGAGAACCTCGACATTTCAGGTGGTCTTTTGGAAGTAGGTAACATGAAGCGTAACCTGCAATTAAAAGGGCAATTAAAAACTGCTTTTGACATCCAACAGCTCATCATCAGAAATACCAATGGTGCTCCGATTTATCTGAAAGATATAGCTCACGTTATTGACACCATCAAAGAAAGAGAAAGTTATGCTCGACTAGATGGTAAAAACGTAGTAACACTGAACATCATCAAAAGAAGTGGTGAGAACTTGATCGAAACCAGTGATGGTGTTAAAAAGATCGTAGAAGAAGGAAAAGGTGTTTTGTATCCTACAGATATGAAAGCCGTGATTACCGGTGATCAAAGTATTCAAACCAGAACCTCATTCAATGAATTGGTGAACTCCATCATCATCGGTTTCGTACTGGTATTGATCGTGCTGATGTTCTTTATGGGTGTTGTGAATGCATTCTTTGTGGCACTTTCTGTACCACTGAGTATGTTCGTAGCCTTTGTATTCTTACCGGGTGCCGATCTTATTGTTGGAACACACGTTACACTTAACTTCATCGTACTCTTTGCATTACTATTCGGATTGGGAATCATTGTGGATGACGCAATCGTGGTGATTGAAAATACACACCGCATCTTTATGGAAGGCAAGGGTAAATTGACTTCTGCTTTCTCTGCAAGAATTGCTGCAGGTGAAGTTTTTGTGCCCGTATTAGCAGGTACATTAACAACACTCGCACCATTCTTCCCATTGTTATTCTGGCCGGGTATCATTGGTAAATTCATGGTGTACTTGCCAACGATGTTGATCTTCACATTGGCTGCATCTCTTGTAGTGGCTTTCATCATGAATCCCATTTTTGCCGTTGACTTCATGAATCATGAAGATGAGCATGGTGTGAAAGAACCTAAGAGTGCCATCTTCAAAAAGAAAGGATTCTGGATCGCAATAGCCATTGGCATTTTATTAGATATCGCAGGTGCTACCTTCTGGGGTAACCTACTACTATTCTTTATGATTTTGGTTGTGTTCAACAAATATGTGTTGGATGATGCAATCCATAATTTCCAGAATAAGGCATTGCCTTGGATCATGAGTCATTATGAAAGTTTATTGAGATGGGCATTGAATGGATGGAGACCTGTACACCTATTATTAGGAACCATCGCTCTCTTCTTTATCTCTATGTTCATTTTTGTAGGCTCCATTGGAAGTGGTCGTATTCCGATTACTTTCTTCCCCAAAGGCGATCCTAACCAGATTTTTGTGTACCTGAAATTACCGGTAGGTACCAATGTGGAATTCACTGACTCGGTTACCAAAGTATTGGAAGGAAGGGTGAATAAAATTTTGGGTACTGAAAATGGCAAACAAAACCCAATCGTTGAAAGTGTGATCAGCAACGTTGCAGTTGGTGCAGGTGATCCGATGGCTGGTGACAGAAGTACCAGAAGTGAATTAGGACGTATTCAGGTATCATTTGTAGAATTTGAAAAAAGACATGGTGTTTCAACCAAACCATACTTGGATCAGATTCGTGCTGCCATGAAAGGTATCCCCGGTTCAGAAATTAGTGTGGATCAGGAAAGTGGTGGACCACCAACCGATCCTCCAATCAATATTGAAATTGCCAGTGAAGATTTTGATGCCATGATCAAAGGAGCTACATCGCTGAAGAACTATCTGGATTCTATTCAGGTACCGGGTGTAGAAGAATTGAAAATGGATGTAGACCTAAAAAATCCTGAGATCACTTTATCTATCGACAGACAACGTGCTTTGATCGAAGGTGTATCTACTGCACAGATCGGTATGGAAATTCGTACGGCATTGTTCGGAAGAGAAGTTTCAAAAGTGAAAGAAGGAAAAGAAGAATACAAAATACAGCTGCGCAATAATGAAATTCAGCGTAAGAGCTTAACTGATTTATTAAACATGCGTATCGCATTTAGAGATATGGCAGCAGGTGGTGCAGTAAAAAATATTCCAATCAGCGCATTGGTAAAAGTTGAGCCTACCAGCACATTGGGTAGTGTGAAAAGAAAGAATCAAAAACGTTTGATCACATTGCGTTCAAATGTACTGACTACTGAAGGATTCAATGCTACAGCAGTGAATCAGGTATTAGCCAAACACATTGCAGATTTCAAAGGTTTACCTGATGGTGTAACCATCAAACAAACCGGTGAAGGAGAGCAGCAAGCAGAGACAGGCGCATTCTTATTCAGTGCCTTATTAATTGCATTGGCATTGATATTATTGATTCTGGTATTACAATTCAACAGTGTAAGTAAGCCGGTGATCATTCTAACTGAGATCATATTTAGTGTGATCGGTGTGTTCCTTGGTTTCTCAATTACAGGAATGGAAGTATCTATTTTGATGACGGGATTGGGAATTGTAGGTCTGGCGGGTATCGTAGTAAAGAATGGTATCCTTGTAATTGAATTTGCGGATGAGTTACGATCAAGAGGTATGAAGACAAAAGAAGCGGTGATTCAAGCAGGTAAAACACGTATCATTCCGGTACTGTTGACAGCTCTTGCCGCGATCCTGGCATTCATTCCAATCGCGGTTGGTTTCAATATCAATTTCGTTACACTATTCTCTGAGTTGAATCCAAGGATCTTCTTTGGTGGTGATAACGTGGTATTCTGGAAGCCATTGAGCTGGACCATCATCTTTGGTCTGACCTTCGCTTTCTTCATGACATTGATCATTGTACCTGCGATGTATCTGATCGCTGAGCGTTTACGCAGACCCATGCGCAGAATGTTTGGTGGTAAATGGATCAGCTTCATGGGTATTCCACCATTGACGATTATCTTCTTATTGTTGATGGTAGCGGCATTGATCAGAAATAGAATGGCGAGAAAGAAAAGAGAAAAACGCTTAAAAAATGTAGCAACAGTAAACCAAGCCTTTATCGGCAGTTGGTTCTAATGATAGTGTACAGTTGGTTTTTGGTAATAATCCACACGCCGCCCCTGTTCTCAGGGGCGGTTTTTTTTGCGGGAAATACTTATAAAATTCTGTGTACCTCTGTGCCCTCAGTGGCAATCAAATGAACACCTACAACTCCAAAGACTATCCTTTACAAGATTTAACCTATCAATTGATTGGTATGGGGATGGAGATACATAGAATTTTGGGTAAAGGATTTCTGGAAGTAGTGTATAAAGATGCTTTTGAGTATGAATTAAGGTTGAGGAATATCATATATGAAAGAGAAAAAGAATATACCATTACCTATAAAAACATCATTTTACCGCATAAATTTTTTGCCGACTTTGTAATAGACAACTCAATAATTTTAGAAGTCAAATCAAAGGCAGGAATCATAGAACAACATCAGGCGCAGGTATTAAATTATTTGGCTGTTTCAAGATTAAAACTAGGATTGCTACTAAACTTTCATGAAAAATCATTGCAATACAAAGAATAATACTGTAATCTGTGAATCTGTGGCAAAAAATCAGCCACAGATTCACAGATTATTTTACTCGGGTTATAACTGATATGTAATCTTTATCAACACTTGACTACTAATTTTTAAAATTGTTAGATATGAAACAAAATCACGAAATAGACTACAAGATCTACGGAGAAGAGATGCAATATGTGGAAGTGGAATTGGATCCGAATGAAACAGCAATCGCTGAGCCTGGTGCTTTTATGATGATGGATGATGGTATCCAAATGGAAACTCTTTTTGGCGATGGCAGTAAACAACAAGGTGGATTATTGGGCAAATTATTGAATGCGGGTAAAAGAGTACTGGTGGGTGAAAACCTCTTTATGACTGCATTTACGAATGTAACCGGCGGCATCAAGACGGTCAGCTTCGCCTCTCCCTATCCCGGAAAAATCATTCCTGTTGATCTTTCCAGATTTCAGAATAAAATCATTTGTCAGAAAGACGCATTTCTATGCGCAGCCAAAGGAGTAAGTGTAGGCCTGGAATTTCAAAGAAAATTAGGAACGGGTTTATTTGGTGGCGAGGGATTCATCATGGAAAAATTGGAAGGTGATGGGATGGCATTTTTACACGCTTGCGGACATGTAGTACAAAGACAATTACAACCCGGAGAATTATTGAAAGTAGATACCGGATGTATCGTTGGTTTTACCTCGGGTGTAGATTATGATATTCAATTTGTAGGCGGTATCAAGAATACCATTTTTGGAGGAGAAGGGTTATTCTTTGCCACACTTCGAGGTCCGGGTATTGTTTGGATTCAAACACTACCGATCAGCCGACTGGCAGGAAGAATTCTTGCGTACGGCACTTATAGCAGAAAAGAAGAAGGAAGTATTCTGGGGGGTATTGGTAATATATTGGATGGAGATGGATGGAGATAAAGTTTAGCTGATGGCATATGGCTTATAGGTCATAGCAAATAGTTGATAAAAAATAATTCCTACTATTTGCTATGAACCAATCGCTATATGCTACGCAGCATAATTTATGATTATTAAAAATGGTATAATGAACAAAAGAAAGGTCATCGTATTCATCGCATGCAGTGCTGATGGATACATTGCAGGAAAAGAAGATAATCTTGAATTTCTCAGTATCGTAGAAGCACCGCCAGAAGATTATGGATATGCCGCATTCGTGAGTACAGTTGATACTGTGATCATGGGAAGAAAAACCTATGATAAAGTATTGAGTTTTGGTGTTCCGTTTCCGCATCAAGAAAGGACTTGCTTTGTTATATCTGCTTCCAGAAAAGGAAAAGATGAGCATGTCACATTTTGGAATGATGATCCTGAAAAACTGATCGATCAACTACAAAAGCAAGAAGGCACTTCGATCTTTGTTGATGGAGGTGCTGCTACGATTCATGCGCTTTTAAAAAAAGGATTGATCGATGAGTTCATTATATCTATCATACCGCATTTTCTGGGTAGCGGTATTCGCTTATTTGCAGATGATTTTCCTGAACAGTCACTAAAGCTGACAGATTCAAAAACTTTCCCCTCAGGTTTAGTACAACTTTGGTATCAGAAGAGCAGTTCTTAATATAAAGAGGTATGCAGGTGATAAGGGATTGTGATATTTTTGTACTGTATGAAGATAGACAGTAAGGAATCCTTAAAAGATTTCTTCGATAGTAAAGTGCAACAATACAATCAGGTTTCTTTTATCAAAGAAGACCCTATCTGCGTACCTCATGCTTTCACTAAAAAGCAAGACATAGAAATTGCAGGTTTTTTTGCTGCGGTATTTGCTTGGGGGAACAGAACCACCATCATCCAGAAATCTTTTGAGTTGATGAAACTCATGGACAATAGTCCATATGAGTTTTGTATACATCATCAGGAAAAAGATCTAAAAAAATTGATCTACTTCAAGCATCGTACTTTCAATGCTACAGATCTACTCTATTTCGTTTCTTTTTTAAAGCATCATTATCTCCAATACGATTCATTGGAATTTGCCTTTACGCTTACCCAAGAAAAAGAGATGGAAGCAAGACTAACCTTCTTCCATCAATATTTTTTTTCATTAGAAGATGCGCCTGTTAGAACAAAAAAACATATTGCAACACCCTATAAAGGATCATCTTGCAAAAGACTCAATATGCTTTTACGCTGGATGGTACGAAAAGATAAATCCGGAGTTGATTTTGGTATTTGGCAAAAGATCAAACCATCAGAATTGATTTGTCCGATCGATTTACATGTAGCCAGAGTAGCCAAGCGATTTCAGCTATTGGATAGAAAACAAACAGATTGGCAAGCAGCAGTAGAACTCACCAACTATCTTAAAACACTAGACCCAAAAGATCCTGTGAAATATGATTTTGCTTTATTTGGATTGGGGGTGATGGAGAAGTATTAGTTTGTTAAAAACCAATGAATACATTTTGCTAATACATTATTCCATAGCGACTCTTTTGTAGAAACCAGATTGAAAGAGTGATCCGCACCTTCGATCATTTTTAAATATACATCTGTCCCTTTTGATTTTAACCCCGTGTACAATGCTATCGCACTTTCAGGAATAACTTGCACATCTGCTTCACCTTGTATAATAGCTACTTTCCCTTTATACTGCACCAATTCATCATATACAGATGTTTTAAGCATACTTGACCATCTTAAATAAGTAAAGCCCCAGAATTTTTTTTCGGTTGAAAGTGGATCTTTCAAAATATCATTCCATACAGACATAAGCGAATCCACCCTTTTACCTGTATCCTTTTCTTCTTGATAAAAATATTGTCCTTTAGAAGCAAGCATATAAAGACTGAAAAGCTGTGATAATCCTTCGCCGGCCAAAATAGCAGTATGAGTAATAACAGGATTCATTTGTCTCGCCAATGTCGCACTAACAACACCCCCCTCCGAATGACCTATCACCATCACTCTTGAACGATTTGCTAATTGATGATTCAATACATATTCAGCAGCATTTTTTATTTGTTTCACCCATGAATCCAAAGAAAATCGTTGATCAAATTCAGGATTATGATCATCTTGTTGAAATGTCTGTACTCCAGGCTTTTCTACAATGAGTAATCTTGCTTTATTGTTCAACTGTTCTACTAATCCAATATGTCCGGCTTGCGGAATGATTCTGCCTGAAACATCTTTACGAAAAAGTGATGTATTACCCGATCCTTGCACATAAATGATCAAAGGAAGAGACTGATTACTGTTGTTTTCACTAAGATAAAAGATCAAGCTGTCACTATTACTAGTCGCCAATGAGTATCTGTAATAGGGCTGTCTACTCACTTTAGTTACAGACGCCTTTTGTCCAATGATGTTGTTACACAAACAACTCACTAAAAATAAAATATAGAATGCCGACTTTATAGATTGTTGCTTCATTAGCAATTGATATGCTCATTTAAAAGAAAAATAAACTTTGTCTTCCCCCAACTTTACCACCTGCTCCCTTACCTGCTGCACCAAAACTTCTGATATTATAGGTAAATGTTAGCATAAAATAACGTTGCAGAATATTGACTTGTCTGTCAGTGATATAATTCTCAGCTGAAAAACGGAATACAGAACGGTTTTGATTCAACAAATCAAATACAGAGAACTTCAATTGACCTTTGTCTTCTTTCAGGAAGAGATAATTAAGTCCCGCATTTAATAAAGTGATGGATTGTTGTACTCCATCCGCTGTCTCAGCATTTATTCGGTGATCTAATGTAATCTCCCACACAAGCTTTTTAGGCGCCCTAATTACAAAGTCAGTATTTATTGTTGTTCTGATTACACTGAGATTTTTAAACTGTTTATTTTCATAAAAAGAATTATTAAGCCCGGGATTGACACCCATATTCCACTCAATTTTATCATTCCAGTTAATCCCTGATCGTAAAAATGGTGAGATTTCAAATCGCTTAACAAAACTCTTTTTATAATTTACAACTAAAAAATTTCGCTGATAGACTAGATTATTCCCAACGATGATATTGAATAATAACGAAGACTTGACTCGTACTTGTTTACTGAGATAGATATTGTTATAAAATTCATGAACGCCATTAGTATTAAAGGGCTCTGTTACTTGTACCCCATCTTGATTAATACTTCTATTTCTAACAATGGCATTACTGATAAAAGATCCATTTAGATTAAAGTTGAAAAAAATTTGTTTTTGTGGATTATTTTTTGAAAAAAACAAAAAAAGTCTATTAGAAAATGAAGGTTTTAATGCAGGATTACCTTTATGGACATACAATGGATTTGTATTATCAGGAACAGGTTGTATATCGACTATATTGGGGGCTGTTACAAATGTAGAGTACCCAATACTCAGTGTGTTCCAATTCACATTTATACTTGGAAGAAAGTACTGAAATTGTTGATCAAGCTTGTTTCCTGATGTGAGAAATTTATTTTCTGCATTAAAAACCAACAAGCCAGTAGTAGCAGTAATACTCAGTTTTTTTGCCTTAATATTAAGCCCAGTTGAAAAATTATTTTGCCAAGCAACTCGCTTTAAACGATTCGTTAATATGGTATTAGTTAAATCATATCTTCCCGTATTGAGATTCTTATCTAAAGTAGTCAAAGCATCCTCGTTAAGTAAGGTGTTAAGATTATATGTAACTCGCAGTGATATATCCTTGAAAAGTGGTTCGGAAAAATTCAAGGTGGTATTTGTCGTGACTTGATTGTTATTTATATCTCTCAATTGATCAATTGAATTATTAACATTTGATGAGAAAATATTACGAACATCATTAAACTGATTATTTTCTCTTTTTGAAAAAGAAAGAGAATTAGAAAGATTAAATGTTCTACCTTCTTTTCTAAACTTTTTAAAGTATAACATGGAGTATCGATAGACTATATCACTTACATCTTGCTTTTTTTGGTTATTACTTAAATTCAGGTCTCCTTTTACATTACTCTTTGTTTCAACAGTCATCATGCCAGAATTATTGATATCTCTCACGCTTAATGACATACCTATTTCTAATCGGGAGCTAGGATTAATAGCCCATCTACTGCCAACATCCAGCCGATGAATATTAGAAATAGAAATTTCATTTCGATTTGTCCGAGAAGTCAAAATGGTATCATTTAAAAACTGTTCGACATTTTCTAGTTCAACAATATCATTTTGAGTCTTTCCATAAAAATATTGTGTACTAAATTTTATTCCTTTTCTAAAATCATGGTTTAAGTTGAACCCTACTCCACTTGATGTCTGCACCCCTTCGCCTGTTCCCCCAAATGATATTCCATTGATATTAAAGCCCCCAGTACTATTATTTGAAACCGAATAAGTTCCGCTTCTCCCAAACCCACCCATAGTCATTATATCATTATATCTAAAACTAGCTTTATTTAAATTATTGGTAAACCCAATAAGACTAATCTGCATTGTATCTCTAAAGACATTTAGTATACTGCCTATTTCATACCCACCGGAGGTAGCTTTTCCGGCATGAGCCCGTCCGAACAAGCCTTTTTTTACAGATTTTTTCAACTTCAAATTGATAACTTGTCCAATATCTGCTTTTAATTTATCAGGGTTTAATTCCTGTTCATCATAATCATTCACTACTTGGACTTTCTCAATAATATTTGCTGGCAAATTACGTGTAGCCATTTGTGGATTACCCCCAAAGAAATCTTTTCCATCAACCATGATTTTATTTACCCTTCGACCATTGACAGTGATATTTCCTTCTCTATCTATTTGTACACCAGGAAGTTTTTTGAGTAAATCTTCGACAAAAGAATTTGGTAGTGTTTTAAATGAAGATGCATTGAATTCAATGGTGTCTTTTCTAATGATAACTGGTGGCTGTTCTGCAAATACTAATACTTCGGCTAAGGTATGTTCAGTATTGGGCGACATGAATATAGTATCAAAAGATCTTGAAGTGTTATCACTAGAAAGTGAGAAATCTTTCTTTATTACAGCATATCCAGAGAAAGAAACAATCATTCGGAGACCTACATTTATAGGCAAGCCTGTAACTTTAAACATCCCGTTTTCAGTACTTAGTCTATAAGTAAGTAATGTAGTATCTGATGCTTTAAAAACGGTAATTGTTGTTAAATACAAGGGCTTTTGAGAAATCGAATCTACAAGTATACCCGTAATAATCCCTTTACCATCTGATTGGGCTTTAGCTAGATGTAAAATCAATAAAATAGAGAGAACAAAAATGATTCTTCGATACATTTCGAAAGTTTTCCTAATTACAAGTAGACATTTTTAATAAATGCCATATTGGAAAACAATTTTCTCAACGTATTAAATCCTATTCACAGATCAAGTTCTAAAATGCATAAATTGACCACCACATTCAAATTGAAATTATGAATGTATTAGCAAGATACACATCTCTAATTACTACTATTAAATTTTTTGTTAAAAGAAGAACAGACTCTGTCTTCCACCAACTTTACCACCTGCACCCTTACCTGCTGCACCAAAGCTTCTGATATTATAGGTAAACGTTAGCATAAAATATCGTTGCAGAATATTGACTTGTCTGTCAGTGATATAATTCTCAGCTGAAAAACGGAATACAGAACGGTTTTGATTCAACAAATCAA